>SCPP01000020.1_pt1 | contig 131968 bp, 140 predicted proteins | sample 6106811 | NCBI WGS metagenome assembly SCPP01 (sample SAMN10720449, study PRJNA508395) | human gut metagenome | isolation source: Participant 2 stool, 15 month | host: Homo sapiens | collected 2018 | reverse complement strand
GGCTGCCGGTACTGCCATCATCAAGATGCGCTGACCGCCGGTGCAAAGGACATCATTGCAGTGGACCAGTTCGGCACCCTGTACAAGGGCTGCAACAGCGCCGAAGCCCACAAGAACTGGCTGGGTGAGGTGACCAATCCCCGTCAGGTCAAGGGCGGCCTGAAGGAAGCACTGGAAGGTGCCGACGTGTTCATCGGCGTTTCCAAGCCCGGCATCCTGACCGCTGAGCTGTGCAGGACCATGAACAAGGATGCCATCGTTTTTGCCATGGCCAACCCCACCCCGGAGATCATGCCGGACGAGGCCAAGGCCGGCGGCGTGCGGGTGATGGCCACTGGCCGCAGCGACTTCCCCAATCAGGTGAACAACGTGCTGTGCTTCCCCGGCCTGTTCAAGGGCGCACTGAGCGTCCGCGCCCGTGACATCAACAATGAGATGAAGCTGGCTGCAGCCTACGCCATCGCCGACCTCATCACCGATGCCGACCGCAGCGAGGAGAACATCATCCCCGGCGCGTTCGACCCCCGCGTGGCCGAGGCTGTGGCAAATGCCGTGGCAAAGGCTGCCCGCGAGACCGGCGTTGCCCGTCTGTAAGCGGAGGAAGCGTTTATGAGAACCATTTCCGCACAGGAGATCACGGATACCGTTGCACGGCTGTGCATCGAAGCCAACACCCGCCTGCCGCAGGACGTGCAGGCGGCGCTGGACAAGGCCCGGCAGGAAGAGCCGTGGCCGCTGGCAAAGAGCACTCTCGACCTTTTGTGGTCGAACCTTTCCGCCGCAAAAGAAGAAAACCTGCCCATCTGTCAGGATACCGGCATGGCCTGCGTGTTTGTGGAGCTTGGCACCGATGTGCACATCGACGGCAGCTTTGAAGCAGCCATCCATGAGGGCGTGCGCCGGGGTTACACCGACGGCTACCTGCGCAAGAGCATCGTGGCAGACCCTTTGCGCCGGGGCAATACCGGCGACAACACCCCGGCGGCCATCACAGTGCATCTGGTGGACGGCGAGGGCTGCCGCATCACGGTGGCACCCAAGGGCTTTGGCAGCGAGAACATGAGCCAGATCAAAATGCTCAAGCCCGCCGACGGCGTGGAGGGCTTCAAAAAGTTCGTGCTGGACACGGTGAAGCTGGCAGGCTCCAACCCCTGCCCGCCCATCGTGCTGGGCATCGGCGTGGGCGGCAGCTTTGACAAGGTGGCGTATCTGGCAAAGAAGGCCCTGCTGCGTCCGCTGGATGTGCCGAACCCGGACCCCTATTACGCACAGCTGGAGCAGGAGCTGCTTGCCGCCATCAACGAGCTGGGCATCGGCCCGCAGGGCTTTGGCGGCAGGACCACCTGTCTGGGCCTTGCCATTGAGCAGATGCCTACCCATGGTGGCTGCCCGTGGAACTGTAAGGAGGGGCAAAGATGGAATACAGACTGACGACTCCCTGCACGGCCGAGGACCTTGCCCCGCTCAAGGCGGGCGACACCGTGCTGCTTTCCGGCGTGGTGTACACCGCCCGGGATCAGGCCCACAGGCGGATGACCGAAGCGCTGGAAAAAGGCGAACCGCTGCCCTTTGATCTGACCGGCAGCGCCATCTACTACGTTGGCCCCACGCCGGAACGCCCGGGCCAGGTGATCGGCTCGGCGGGCCCCACCACCAGCGGCCGCATGGATGCCATGAGCCCGCGCCTGCTGGACCTTGGCAATAAGATCATGATCGGCAAGGGCAAGCGGGACGATACTGTAAAGGCAGCTGTGGTGCGCAACGGGGCTGTGTATCTGGCAGCGCTTGGCGGGGCCGGTGCGCTGATGGCAAAAAGCGTGCAGACGCTGGAAGTGATCGCATGGCCGGACCTTGGCTGTGAAGCCGTGCGCCGCCTGATTGTGAAGGATATGCCGCTGACGGTGATCCTGGACGCCCACGGCGGCGACCTGTACCAGTCCGGCCCGGCGGCATATCTGGAAGCAAAATAATTTATCGCCTTTGCACAAAACGCGGCCGACTAAAAACCGGCAAAACAGCAGCTTTGCGCAGGATAAATTTAGTTTGTTTTAACAAACTTCCGCGAATTGCTTGCACATCGGCAAAAAGTGTGATATCTTGTACTATATGAAACCGTGGTGCTTTGCATCCCGGCACAGACAGGAGGCAAACATACCATGCAGATCCACCAATCCGCAGAAGATTATCTTGAAACGATCCTGATGCTGACCCAGCGTATGGGCAAAGTGCGCTCCATTGACGTTGTCAATGAGCTGGGCTTTACCAAAGCCAGCGTCAGCATTGCCATGAAGAAGCTGCGCGAGAACGGCTATATCGCGGTGGACGGCGAGGGCAACCTGACCCTGCTGGAACCGGGCCGCGAGATCGCAGAGCGCATCTATAGCCGTCACCGTCTGCTGACCCACTTCTTTATGCAGCTGGGCGTGGACGAAAAGACCGCCGCCGAAGATGCCTGCAAGGCAGAGCATATCCTCAGTGAGCAGACGCTGGAAAAGATCCGTGAGCGCGCCATTGAGACGGATGCTGAGCTTGGCAAGACTGTCAAGTGATCCCCGCAGCATTCAAGATCGTAAAATGATCCCGTTCCTGAAAAGGGCGGGATTTTTTTGTATGGAAATTGGGCGGCAGATCCCTCTTGCATCCGGGGTGCGGGTGCGGTATTCTTATAAGATAAGAAGGTTTTACAGCCAAACCGGGAGGAAACAGCCATGGATGCAGACGAGATCCGCACGCTTTTGGGCGATAACATTTTTGAGCGGGCCAAGAAATACCGCAAGCGCATCCAGCAGAGCACCTGTACCGTGAACGCCGATGGCGTGCGCCATATTTCGGCCATGGTACAGGGCAGCGGCGGCAGCTATTACTATACGCAGGCATGGCTGCGGGAGAACGGCAGCTTTGTCAGTGCGTCCTGCAGCTGCCCGTATAACCAGAACGGCGAGGGCACCTACTGCAAGCATATCGGCGCATTGCTGCTGGACGATGCCGAAAAGAATGCCCCTGCACCGGCGGCAAAGCCGGATGCGATTCCCGGTGTTGTGCGCGGCGCGGCGGGCCTTGCCCCGGAACCGGCCCGGCGGGACAGCTATGCCTCCGGGCTGGAAATGCTGTTTGGCAAAAAGTGGCACGGCGAAACGCCGGTGTCGGATCACGAGGCCCGCAGGCTGCTGGATACCTATAAGGAAGCAGCCCTTGAAAACCTTGGCGTGGACGAGACCGCCCAGCGCACCGGCTTTGCCCATCTGGAACCGGAGCTGACCCTCGTGCCCGGCGCACAGCCATGGCTGCGGCTGCGCATCTCGGACGGCGGGCGGCAGTATGTGGTAAAAAGCATCCCGAACCTGATGGAAGCCGTCGAGATGGGCAAAAGCGTCAGCTACGGCAAGGCACTGGCTTTTGTGCACCGGTGGGATGCCTTTGATGAAGAGTCCCGTGCGCTTTTGCAGCTGCTGCGCCGTCAGGTGAACGCAAGGCAGAGCATGGACAAAGCCGCCGTGCGGGTGTACGGCGGGGCCGAACAAGGCCCGGCGGGAGGCATAATCCTGACCGGCGAGATCTTTGATGACCTTGTGCAGCTGTACGAGCATACCGGTTTTTTGGGCGGGTACGAGCTGCGGGAAGGTCTGCCCGTCATTACCATGACCGTGGAGCGCCGCCGCGGCGGTGTGCAGGTGGAAGGCGAACCCGCACTTTCCGCTGTGCAGGGCCTTGACTATGATTACCTGTTCAGCGAGGATACGCTCTGGCGGCTGCAGCGGCCCGGGTGCACCCGCATCCTGCCCGCATTGCAGGCGCTGGGCGGCAAAAGCCTGTTCTTTACCAGCGCAGATGCCACGGCCTTTTGCAGCTATGTGCTGCCGGAGCTGGGCAGCAAGCTGAACATCGTGGACCCGGAACGTCTGCTGCTGAACCAGATCCGCTGGAACCGGTGGTGCAGTTCTATCTGGACGCACCGGACAGCTTCCGCATCGAAGCACACGCGGAGTTTTTGTACGGGGAGGATAAGGTCACGCCGTTCGTGCCGTCTCCGGCAGGGCTTTTGCGGGATGTGCGCGCCGAGAGCCGGGCAAAGCGGCTGCTGGCCTCTTATCTGCAGCCCGGTGTGGGCGGCAGAGAGGAAGTGTACGGCACCGCTGACGAGGACGATATCTACCGCATGTTGGAGGAGGGCGTGCCGGCCCTGCTGGCCGAGGGTGAAGTATACCTGACGGATGCCTTCCGCAGCCTGCAGGCCGCGCCGCCTCGCATCACGGTGGGCGTTTCGGTGCACGGCAGTGTGCTGGATCTGGAAGTGGATACCGGCGAGTTCCCGGTGGCAGAGCTGAAAGACCTGCTGCGCTCCCTGCACCAGAAAAAGCGCTACCACCGCCTGCGGGACGGCCGTCTGCTGCGGCTGGACGACAGTCTGGAAGGGCTGGATGAACTGAACGATACACTGGAACTTTCCGGGGCCAAGCTCAAGAGCGGCCACGCCGAGCTGCCGCTCTACCGTGCACCCAGTCTCGACTGGGCGCTCTCGGGCCAGAACGGCCTGCGTTTCAACCGCGACGATGCGTTCCGCCGCATCAGCCGCAGCTTTCACGCCGTGAAGGACAGCGAGTATACTCCGCCGGAAAGCCTGCACAATGTGCTGCGCAAGTACCAGCGGGATGGCTACCGCTGGCTGCGCACGCTGGACGGCTACGGCATGGGCGGCATCCTGGCCGACGATATGGGCCTGGGTAAGACCCTGCAGGTGCTGAGCTACCTGCTGGCCATGAAGGAAAGCGGCCAGCGCCTGCCCAGCCTCATCGTCTGCCCGGCATCGCTGGTGCTCAACTGGCAGGAGGAATGCCAGAAGTTCACGCCGCAGCTTTCCTGCGTGGCTGTGGACGGCGACGCTGCTCACCGGGCAGAGCTGGCAAAGCAGTGGGCGGAAGCCGACCTTGTGGTGACCAGCTATGACCTGATGCGCCGGGACGAGGAGCTTTACAGCGGGCAGCAATTCTACGCCTGCATTCTGGACGAAGCGCAGGCCATCAAGAACCACACTACCCAAAAGTACAAGGCGGTGTGCGGGGTGAACAGCAAAGTGCGGTTTGCCCTTACCGGCACCCCGGTGGAGAACCGCTTGGGCGAATTGTGGAGCATCTTCTCCTTCCTGATGCCGGGGTATCTGCCGCCCTACAAGACCTTCTGCGCCCGGTTTGAAAAGCCTATCGTGCAGGAGGACGACAAAGACGCACTGCGCCGTTTGAACCAGCTCACCGGGCCGTTCATCCTGCGGCGCATGAAGTCCGAGGTGCTCAAAGAGCTGCCCCCCAAGACCGAGAATCTCCACCGTATCGAGCTGGACGAGCAGCAACGCAAGCTCTACCTTGCCGCTGTGGTGGACGCGCGGGAAAAGCTGCGCGCTGCAAAGCCGGAGGATAAAATGGCGGTGTTCGCAGTGCTCATGCGCCTGCGGGAGATCTGCTGCGACCCGCGCCTTGTGGCAGACAACTGGGACGGCGGCAGTGCCAAGCTGGAAGCCTGCATGGAGCTGGTGACGGCTGCTGTGGAGGGCGGACACCGCATCCTGCTGTTCAGCCAGTTCACCTCCATGCTGGAACTGCTGGCAAAACGGCTGGACGAAGCGGGCGTGAGCCACTTTACCCTGCAGGGCTCCACCCCAAAGCCGGTGCGTGCGGAGCTTGTGCGCCGGTTCAACAGCGGCGAAGCGGACGTGTTCCTCATCTCGCTGCGGGCGGGCGGCACCGGCCTGAACCTGACGGCGGCAGATATCGTCATCCACTACGACCCGTGGTGGAACGTGGCTGCGCAGAATCAGGCTACCGACCGCGCCTACCGCATCGGCCAGCGCAATCCGGTGCAGGTGTACAAGCTCATTGCGCAGGACACCATTGAAGAAAAGATCGTGGAGCTGCAGCAGGCAAAGCAGGACCTTGCCGAGACGGTTACCGGCTCGGCAGACGGAGCGATCCTGTCCATGAAACCAGAGGAATTGCTGCAGCTGCTGCAAGAGGAATAAAGAGGAGAAAACATCATGAAAGTCTGGGATCTGCACTGCGATACCCTCAGCGAGCTGCGCAAAGCCGAACATGCGGGCCGGCCCAAGAGCTTCGCGCAGAACGATCTGCATATCGACCTTGAAAAATTACAAAAAGGCGACTATCTGCTGCAGTGCTTTGCAGCATTCGTCAATCTGGGTGATAAGACGCCCGGAGCGGATCCGCTGGTGACAGCGCTGGAAGAGATCGACCAGTTCAAGCGCATCATGGCGGCATACCCGGAAAAAATTGCTCCGGTGTACACGGCGGCGGACATCCGCCGGAATGCTGCGGCGGGAAAGATCAGCGGGATGCTCACCATCGAGGAAGGTGCCTGCTGCAAGGGCAGCGTGGGGGTACTGCGCCGGATGTATGAGCTGGGCGTGCGCATGATGACCCTGACATGGAACCACGAAAACGAGCTGGCAAGCCCGCAGCGGAACCCCGGCGGGGTGCTGGTGCCCCAGACCGAAAAGGGCCTGACCGGGAAGGGCTTTGAATTTCTGGCCGAGATGGAACGGATGCACATGATCGTGGATGTGAGCCACCTTTCGGACAAGGGCTTCTGGGATATCGTGGAGCACGGTACCCGGCCTTTTGCGGCCAGCCACTCCAACTGCCGTGCACTGGCACCCCACCCGCAACCTGACCGATGAGATGATCCGCGCCCTTTCGGAGCGCGGCGGCATTGCGGGCCTGAACTACTATGCGCCCTTTCTGGACACCGACCCCACCCACCCGGAAAACTGCCGCAGCACGGTGGAGCTGATCGCAAAGCATGCGGGCCACTACAAACAGGTGGGCGGTGCGCAGATGATTGCTCTTGGCAGCGATTTTGATGGCATCGATGGCCCCCACCAGCTGGAAAATGCTGCCTTCCTGCCGCTGCTGGCGGATGCCCTGCGCAAGGAGGGCTTTACCGAGGACGAGGTGGAAGGCATCTACTACTGCAATGCCATGCGCTTTTTTGAGGAAAACCTGTAATAACAACGGAGAATATGCCGATATGGATAAAAACATGACGCTGGAAAAGCGCATTGCTGCGGAGCTGTACTGCTATCAGGGCAAAATGAGCGTGTTCGTGGACGACCTGCAGGGCCATACCGTGGAGGTGGGCGCGGACGAAGAATTTGAGACGGCATCCACCATCAAGGCGTTCATTCTCGCTGCATTGTATTTGCAGGCGCAGCGCGGCAAAGCAGACCTTGCCGAAGAGATCGCCTATGAGCAGAGCCAGTTCGTGGACGGCAGCGGTATGCTGCGCGCGCTGGGCGTGGGCGCAAAGCTCAAGGTGAAGGACACCGCTACCATGATGATCATTTGCTCGGACAACATCGCCACCAATATGCTCATCGACTATCTGGGGCTGGACACCATCAACGCCTGCATCCGGGAGCTGGGCTTTGCGCATACTGTGCTGCACAATCCGCTGCACTTTGACCGCTACCGCCGGCTTGGCACCACCACGCCGCGCGACTACGCGGCGCTGTTCGCCCGCATTGCAAAAGGGGAGCTGGTCAGCCGGGAAGCCAGCGCGGAGATGCTTGCCATCCTGCGCCAGCAGCACTACAACACCATGCTGACCCACGACTTCCCGCAGTATTACCTCGACTGCGAGGAGACCGGAGCGCCGGAGCTGATCTGGGTAGCCAGCAAGAGCGGCAGCATGAACGCCTGCCGCAACGACGGCGGCATCGTCCACACCCCCTACGGCGAGTATGTCATCGTGCTGATGAACAAGGATTTTCACGATATCATCGAATACAATGAACACCCCGCCATGGTGTACGGTGCCCGCGTCTCGCGGATGATCCTGGATCAGGTGCTGGCCTGTGAGGGACGGCTGTCCCTGCCCTGAGACGCACGTTCTCCCAAAGAACAAAATTGGAAAAATAAAAGGAATTATAACAATGGGTATCACGCTCTCGCCATGGATGACGGCGTTTCTCGTTCTGATGACGGGCTTTGCAGGCTTTGTGGATTCGGCAGCCGGAGGCGGCGGTCTTATCAGCCTGCCGGCCTATCTGTTTGCCGGGCTGCCGCCCCACTACACCTATGCTACCAACAAATTCAGCGCCGCCTGCGGCACCACTTTTGCCACAGCCAACTTTTTCAAAAACGGTGCAATGAACCTGAAGGTGGGCATCCTTGCAGCCATTGGCAGCTTTGCGGGCAGTGCACTGGGGGCACATATCGTGCTGCTGCTCAGCGATGAGCTGCTGCGCACCATGATGTTCCTCATCCTGCCAGTGGCGGCGGTGGTCATTTTGTGGCAGCGCGACCTGCCGGACCAGAACCGGGACGACGGCACCCTGAACCTGAAAAGATCCCGCTGGCGCTGGGCATCGGCTTGGGCATCGGCCTGTACGACGGCATCGTGGGCCCGGGCACCGGCACCTTTGCCATCATTGCCTTTACCACCCTGATGGGCTTTGACCTGCGCACCGCCAACGGCAACGGCAAGGTGCTGAATCTTGCCAGCAACTACGCCAGCCTGTTCACCTATCTGATGAACGGTCTGGTGGTGTTCCACATCGGCATCCCCTGCGCCGTCAGCAACATTCTGGGCAACCTGCTGGGGTCCCATTTCGCCCTGAAAAGGGTGCGCGCTTCATCCGTCCCATGATGCTGGTGGTGTTGGTGCTGCTGCTGGGCAAGCTCATCTCGGACGCAGTGCTGTGAGCGCCGGCGCGCCAGAGGCTCCTCTCCGAGGGAGCTGGCAAAACCGTCAGGTTTTGACTGAGGGAGTTTGCGCCCGTTTCCCGCTGCAAAAACAAGCCGGGCAGCCCGCAGGCTGCCCGACTTTGCTCGGATGATCTTTTCTCGGTGGTCGCTTATTCCAGCACCAGCCCTTTGTCAAAGAATGCCAGACCAAATGCACCGGGGCCTGCGTGGGTGCCGATAACGCAGCCGATCTGGCGCACCAGCGGTTCGCCCATGTGCAGATTTTCACGGAAGTAGTTCTCGATGGGCTGCACTTCCCGCAGGCTGGAAGAATAACCGGCAACAGCGGCAAAGTCCGGGCTGATGCCGCCCAGCTCTTCGATCTTCTTGAACAGGGCCACATAGGCACCGGGCAGGCCGCGGGCCTTACCGGCCATGGCTACCTTACCGTCTTTGATGGTGATGAGGGGCTTGATGCCCAGCATCCCGCCCGCGACGGCCACAGCGGCAGGCAGACGGCCGCCCTTGCGCAGATACTTCAGATCGTCGATTGCGGCAACCAGATGCAGGTGCTCCTTGGCGTGCTCCAGATCGGTGGCGATCTGCACCAGCGTTTTGCCTGCGTCACGCAGCTGCACGGCCAGACGCACCAGCAGCGATTCGCCCAGACACACGGTGGCACTGTCCACAAACAGCACGTTATCTACATTGGCGAGGTCTGCGGCCAGCTTTGCGCACTGCCAGGTGCCGGACAGCTCGTGGGACAGGAAGATGCCCAGCACTTCGTCCCCGGCGGCAGCGGCTTCCAGATAGAACTTCTCGAACAGCTCCGGGCTGGGCTGGCTGGTGGTGGGCAGCTTGCGGCAGCTGGCCAGATGGGCATAGTACTCGGTTGGGGTCATGTCGATGCCATCCCGCAGGATGATGCCATCCTCCAGCGTCACGTTCAGAGGGATCACGGTCACGCCCAGCTGCTCGGCTTCGGCGGGCAGGATGTCGGACGCAGAATCGGTGAGAATACGGATCATAAAATACCTCCGGATTTCCGGTAAAAACAAATTCAAGTCATGTTTCCCGACGCTTTGCAATAAAACGTCGGGAAACATTATACCAGAATCCACAGGGAAAAGTCAATTACCTGAGCGAAAATTGCTTCGTCCCAGCGCAAAATACTTGCGTAAAAGCCGCTGCTTATGATAAGATAGGCGCTGAGAACTGCACGGCAGGGAGGGCAGGCCATGGAGCAAAGGCAAAACAAGGGCGCTGCTGGCTGCGTTCGGCTGCGCACTGACCTACCTGCTGGCAGGAAAAGTGCTGGCATTTCTGCCTGCCCCGGCGTGGGATGTGCGGGCGCTGAGTTTTGTGCACCACTGCATCGCTGCACCTGTCGTGGAGGAACTGGTGTTCCGCGGGGCCATCCAGCAGCTGGCGCAGCCTTGGGCAGATGGCAGGCCGCGACGCTGCAGGCGGTACTGTTTGCGGTGCAGCACGGCACCCCGGCGGGCATGGCGTGGGCGCTTGGCTGCGGCCTTGTGCTGGGCGCACTTCGTGAACGCACCGGCAGGGTATGGCCGGGGATGCTTTTGCATACATTGAATAATCTGCTGGTTTTTGCAGCAGGATAAAGGGGAACCTATGACCGATTCTGAACTGATGGGCCTTGCGCTGGAAGAAGCCCGCAAGGCGGCTGCACTGGGCGAGGTGCCGGTAGGGGCCGTGGTGGCCCGCAACGGCGAGGTGGTAGCTGCCGCCCACAACACCCGCGAGACCGAAAAAAACGCACTGCATCATGCAGAGCTGCTGGCCATTGATGCCGCCTGCAAAAAGCTGGGCGGCTGGCGGCTGTGGGAGTGCGAGCTGTTCGTCACGCTGGAGCCGTGCCCCATGTGCGCCGGGGCCATCATCAACAGCCGCATCCGGCGGGTGGTATACGGCGCGGCAGACACCAAGGCGGGCTGCTGCGGCAGTGTGACCGACCTGTTTGCAATGCCCTTCAACCACCACCCGGTGGTGGAGCAGGGGCTGCGCGCAGAGGAAGCACAGGAGCTGCTGCAGGTGTTTTTCAAGGATCTGCGGGCACGGCTTGCGGCCCGGCCGAAGTGGAAACCGCCTGTATGACCGGCATGGAATATGAAGAAACCGTAAAAAAGTGGAAGCTGCGTGAAAAAGTAGGCGGCTTCCACTTTCTTTTTTCGGCAAATTGTGCTATATTATTTAATGGTGTTTTGTCGAAACCCATCTTATGCAGCTGTCTGCCGCGCCGAGCACCGGACTTTGACCGGATAAGAAATGGACGCTGAACGGACGGCGATGGGCCGCACAGACATCTCCTGCACGGCATACCTTTGCAGTGCAGAGATCACGACAGGAGGACTATACTCTTGTACGAAGATGAATTTGAACTGACGTTCAATCTGTCGGGTGAGGAGCCGCAGCCGGAACAGGCTGCACAGGAGCCGCCCGTACCGCCAAAGCCAAAGGCGGCAGCACCCGTGGTGGACGAACCCACCCGGGTGATGGTGCTAGAAAAGCCCCAGCCTGCGCCGCAGCCGGAAATGCCGGAGCCTGTGCAGGAAGAGCCGGAGAAAACACCGGCACCTACCGTGCAGGCAGCAGCCAATGGCCGCTGTGTGCTGATCTCCGGCGGCGACCGCGGCATTGGTGCCGCTGCGGCCCGGGCGTTTTATGCGGCGGGCTACCGCGTGGCGGTGCTGTACCACAGCAATGCCAAAGCCGCTGCAGAGCTGGAAAAACAGCTGCCCGGCATCACCGCCGTGCAGTGCGATGTGGCGTCCCGCGCCAGCTGCGAGCTTGCGTTCCGCACCGCAGAACAGGCACTGGGCCGTGTGGATGTGCTGGTGAGCAATGCGGGCATCGCCCAGCAGAAGCTGTTCACCGATATCACCCCGGAAGAGTGGCAGCATATGCTGGACGTGAACCTGACCGGTGCGTTCCACCTGTGTCAGCTGGCGCTGCCGGGTATGATCCGCCGCAAGGCCGGACGCATCCTGACCGTGAGCAGCATGTGGGGCCAGACCGGCGGCAGCTGCGAGGTGCATTACTCTGCAGCAAAGGCAGGCCTGATCGGCCTGACCAAGGCTTTGGCCAAAGAAGAAGGCCCAAGCGGCATCACAGTGAACTGTGTTGCGCCCGGGGTCATTGATACCGATATGATGGCAGCATTCACCGCCGAGGATAAGGCCGCGCTGGCCGAAGAGACCCCTGTAGGCCGTCTTGGCAGCGCAGACGAAGTGGCGCAGCTGCTGGTGTTCCTTGCCGGCGAGGGTGCGGGCTACATCACCGGTCAGGTGTTCGGCGTGAACGGAGGACTTGTGATCTGATGCGCAGGAACACTTTATTACAGGATTTCCCCCGGCGGGAGCATCCCCGGAGCAAGAAGGAGAGAGCAAAATGGGCATGACTTTAAAGGAACTGTTGACGAAAGGCGAAGGCACCATTTCGGCCAAGGAGGCCAAGGCGCTGGCTGCACAGTGCAGAATGGATGAGGAAACGCTCTACACCCTTCTGGAAGAACGCGGCATCAAGGTTCTGGAAGAGGATGCAGAGCCTACGCTGGATGTGGACAGCATCATGGCCGAGGTCGAGAATGCCGAGAACAACAACGATGATATGGGCATCAGCGAGGACGAGGAAGAGCAGAGCGAGGAGAACCCTGCAGACCTGAAGGCTGCCATGGACGAACTGCTGGACGACCCCGTTAAGAACTACCTCAAGCAGATCGGCCAGATCCCGCTGCTGAGCGCGGAGCAGGAGGTGGAGCTGAGCCGCCGCATCCATGCCGGTGCCGAGGCGGCGCACATCCTGCAGGCCGACCGCCAGAAGTACGGCGGGCCGGAGTACATCAAAAAGAACAGCGCCCGTTTCTCGTTTGAAGAGGATGAGAACAGCCGCAGCTATACCGAAGATCTGGACGAGGAGGGCAACGAGAAGCCCAGCGAGGATGCCGAGGAAAAGGCTGCCGAAGAGGAAGCTATGGAGGCTGTGGAGAACGGCCCCCTGAGCGACGAAAAGCGCGCTGAGCTGCTCAAGACCCGCCGCGATGGCCTGAACGCCCGCCGCAGCCTGAGCGAAGCGAACCTGCGTCTGGTGGTGTCCATTGCCAAAAAGCATGTGGGCCACAATCTGGCATTCCTGGATCTGATCCAGGAGGGCAACATCGGCCTGATCAAGGCTGCCGAGAAGTTCGACTGTGACCGCGGCTTCCGCTTCTCCACCTATGCAACCTGGTGGATCCGTCAGGCCATCACCCGTGCCATTGCGGATCAGGCCCGTACCATCCGCATTCCGGTGCACATGGTGGAGACCATCAACCGGATGCGTCAGGCCACCAACCAGCTGGTGTACCAGAACGGCCACGAGCCGACGCCCGGAAGAGTTGGCAAAGGCCATGGATATGAGCGTGGAGCGTGTGCGCGAGATCCAGCGCATGGCACAGGAGCCGGCAAGTCTGGAAAGCCCCGTGGGTGAGGAAGAGGATTCCTCTCTGGGCGATTTCGTCGCAGACGAAAACGCCGAAGCCCCTGGCAAGGCCGCAGACCGCGCCATGGTGGCACAGCAGATCAATCTGGCTCTCAAGAGCCTGACCCCTCGTGAAGAGAAGGTCATCCGCCTGCGCTTTGGTCTGGACGATGGCCGTCCCCGTACGCTGGAAGAGGTTGGCCGTGACTTTGGCGTTACCCGTGAGCGTGTGCGCCAGATCGAGGCAAAGGCGATCCGCAAGCTGCACAGCCGCAAGTGCCTGTCCCTGCTGAACGGCCTGATCGAGTGATAAAGTAAGACTCCTTCAGTCATCGCTGCGCGATGCCAGCTCCCTCAGAGAGGGAGCCCTTGGCAAAACCGGAAAGTTGTCCGTACTGCCAAAGGCCCCATCTCCGAGGGGGCTGTCTGCGTAAGCAGACTGGGGGAGTTTTTTCGTAAAAAACGACTTTTTTGCAAAAATCCAGATTTTTTTGCAAAAACCTCTTGCCAAACGGTGGAAACTGTGGTATTATAACTGAGCTGTGATTGCGCTGCTATAGCTCAGTTGGTAGAGCGCATCCTTGGTAAGGATGAGGTCTCCAGTTCGAATCTGGATAGCAGCTCCAGCTCAGATGCCCTGAAGTCGAAAGATTTCGGGGCGTTTTTCTTTTGTAGATCGTTTCTGCTGTGCGGGTCCGGAACAGGGCAGAGCGGGCTTTGAACGGCTCTTTCAGGCTTTTTTGCGTTTTTCGTAAATTCATGCTTGACAAGCGGACGCTTTTTCGATATAATAAAGCACGTTCCGGCGGTAAGCGCCGCGCGAAACTTGAGCGATCATGGCCCGGTAGCTCAGTTGGTTAGAGCACCAGCCTGTCACGCTGGGGGTCGTCGGTTCGAGCCCGATCCGGGTCGCCATTTGCTGCTATAGCTCAGTTGGTAGAGCGCATCCTTGGTAAGGATGAGGTCTCCAGTTCGAATCTGGATAGCAGCTCCACAGCAGACACCTCGAAGCCTTAGGACTTCGGGGTGTTTTTTTGTTGTATGACTGCAAAAGCAGGCTGACGGAGTGCGGATTGCTTTGAGTACAAAAACAAAACGCACAGGCTCCGAAGAACCTGTGCGTTTATGGCAGGGGTAGTAAGTTTCGAACTCACGGCACGCGGTTTTGGAGACCGCTGCTCTACCAGCTGAGCTATACCCCTATAGGCATTCGCTGAATGCTTTGTTATTATAGCCGATGCAAAGGCGAATGTCAAGCATTTCTTTCAAGATTCAGGCATTTTTCGTGCCGCAGCTGCAACAGCCTTCTTTTTTATCGGATGCAGGCAGCTGGCTGGAAAGCTGTTCCAGCGTTACGCTGTCGATATACTGGTTGATCACCTCATCAAGGCCGGTCCAGAAGGGCAGGGTGAAGCACTGCTCCCACATGGGACACTCGTTGGTCTCGCTGCCAAGGCAGGGAATGGGTGCCACGCTGCCCTCAATGGCGCGCAGGATCTCGCCGGCGGTGTAGTCGGCAGGGGCTTTGGTCAGGCGGTAGCCGCCCTGACTGCCGCGCTCGCTTTTTACAAGGCCCACACGGGCCAGCGGGGTCACGATCTGCTCCAAATATTTCAGGCTCAGGTTCTGCCGCTCACTGATCTCCTTCAGGCTCACGGTGGTGCCCGGCGCATAACGTGCCAGCTCGGCCATCAGGCGCAGGGCATAACGGCTTTTGGTCGAAAATTTCATGGCGATCCTCTCCTTATTGCTTCCTATAGTATAGCACGTTGCTCGGATTTTGCAAAGGTATCCTCTTGTGCAAACAAAAAAGGTCTGTTATCATAGGATGGATAAGAGGATATTATAAGGAGTGAGAGTATGAGTGAGAAGATCACGGCTGCCGATGCCATCCGTCTGCTGGATGCACACGAGGCGGCTGCTGTAGATGTCCGGGAGCCGGACGAGTTTGCCGTGGGCCACATCCCCGGCGCAAAGCTGCTGCCGCTGGGTCAGGTGCTGAGCCGTGCGGCTGATGTGCTGCCGGATAAGAACGCTGTGTGGCTGGTCTACTGCCGCACCGGCCGCCGCAGTGCCGATGCCGTGCGCAAGCTGGAAAGCCTTGGCTACACCCGCCTGTACGATCTGGGCGGCATCCTGAGCTGGCCCTATGAGATCGAGGGCGACTTTGAAGGGCATTTTTAAAAAGAAAGAAGGATAACTCCATGTCGTTCCACGCAAAAGATTTTGCCGGCAGTCACTGCGGCTGCCGCTACCAGCAGGACTACCGCCCCACCTTGGGCCGCGACGGCAAAAAGGAATCCGGCACGCTGGAGGTCATCAAGTTCTATTATGATGGTGCCATCCGCTTTGAGCAGCACTGCTACGGCGAAGCCGCAACCTTCGTGTTCGGCGTATGGGCATCCGGCATGGACGAGGACGGCACCCTGCACTGGGTGCTGCCCGACCGCCGCAAGAGCTACTACGACGAGGCGTATCTGCCCCAAAAAGCTGGACCGCGTGGACGAGGCGGGCAATCTTTACTTTGACGGCAGCAATTTTCCGTGGAAGCTGGCGGACGATTTTGCCGAGGATAAGCGCTGGGGCTACCCAAGTGGAAGGTGGTACTGGGAAAACTGACCGGAAAGGGCAAAAAAGGTGACTGAATCACGAAAATCCAGTATTCATATTGACATACTAGGGAATGATATGGTATAACTTATCCGTTGAAAGGATTCCGCATCTGCACAGGGCATTCAAGGCTCCCGCAGACGCGTTCAATAAGAAAGGATCATTCCTATGGAAAACATGGAAAAAGTGGTTTATCTGGATAATGCTGCCACCACTCCCTGTGCTCCCGAGGCACTGGAATTGATGGTCAAAGCCCTGAGCGGTGCCTGCGGCAACCCCAGCAGCCATTACAGTGTGGGCTATGAGGCTAAGGAATTCGTGGACACCGGTCGTGCGCAGGTGGCAAAGGCCATCAATGCAAGTCCGGCTGAGCTCTTCTTTACCAGCTGCGGCTCCGAGGCCGACAACTGGGCCGTAAAGGGCACTGCCTTCACCAAGGCACGCCAGAACAAAAAGCACCTCATCACCAGCGCTTTTGAGCACCATGCTATCATGCACAGCATGGCTGCACTGGAGCGCATGGGCTTTGAAGTGACCTATATCAAGCCCACCGCCGAGGGCTACATCCGTCCCGAGGACGTGGAAGCTGCCATCCGTCCCGATACCGCGCTGGTCAGCATCATGATGGCCAACAACGAGATCGGCACCATCCAGCCCATCAAGGAGATCGCCGAGGTCGCTCACAAGCACGGTGTCTGGATGCACACCGACGCGGTGCAGGCTGTGGGTGCCATCCCCGTGGATGTGAAGGAGCTGGGCGTGGATATGCTGTCCATGAGCGCCCATAAGTTCAACGGCCCCAAGGGCGTGGGTGCGCTGTACTGCCGCAAGGGCGTATGGCCCCAGAACCTGATCGATGGCGGCAGTCAGGAGGCCCGCCACCGTGCAGGCACCGAGAACGTGGCCGGCATTGCTGCCATGGGCAAGGCACTGGAGATCGCCACGGCACATCTGGATGAGCGCATGGCCCACGAGAGCGAGCTGCGCGATTATGTCATTGACCGCGTCCTCAAGAACATCCCGGAAGCCCGCCTGAACGGCGGCCGCAGCCCCCGTCTGCCCAACAATGTGAACATCAGCTTCCCGGGTCTGGAAGGCGAGACCATCCTGCTGGATCTGGATATGCACGGCATCTGCGCCTCCACCGGCTCTGCCTGCAACTCCGACAGTCTGGACCCCAGCCACGTCCTGCTGAGCATCGGCGTGCCTGAGGAGATTGGCCACGGCTCCATGCGGTTCACCTTTGGCCCGCAGAACACCATGGAAGAAGCAAAATATCTGTGCGACGTGCTGGAGGAAGTGATCCCCCGCCGCCGTGCTATGAGTTGTATGTGGCTGCAGGGCCAGAACACGGCCCGCCAGTTCAGCCTGAAGGGAGAGCAGTAATATGGCAAGCATGTATAGCGCAAAGGTCATGGAGCATTTTGCAAATCCGCACAATGTGGGTGAGATCCCCGACGCAAACGGCGTGGGCGAAGTGGGCAACCCCAAGTGCGGCGATATCATGCGCATGTACCTGAAGATCGAGAACAACGTGATCGTGGATGTCAAGTTCCTCACCTTCGGCTGCGGTGCCGCCATCGCCACCAGCAGCATGGCCACCGACCTCATCAAGGGCAAGACCATCGACGAGGCTCTCAAGCTGACCAACAAGGCCGTTGTGGAAGCTCTGGAAGGTCTGCCTCCCATCAAGGTGCACTGCTCTGTTCTGGCCGAGCAGGCCGTCAAGGCTGCTCTGTCCGACTACTACCGCCGTCAGGGCATCGATCCGGAACCCATCGTGGGTAAGCTCGAAGAGGACTGCGACCACTGCGAGAGCTGCGGCCACTGATCCCCGCAAAGGACGCTTCAGGGGACACCGTTTTGTGCGGTGTCCTCTTTTTTTGCAAAAGACTGCGCTGTTGTATCCTATCCAAAACGTAATAAAGCAAGTGTAAAATATTATTTGTTTACAAAAATACCCTGAATATGCACTCGTTCATGAAAAGTTCATATATTGTTCAGAATGAGTTCACCACTTTTCGGTATAAGTAGGGCAACACAGGCGCAAAGAGCGCCGAACTCCCACGGAAGCGGACGAAGAACAGGGCAAAGAACGGTTCGCGGCACGCACTGCAATGCAGGTGCGTCGGCCCCGGAAAACGTCCCGCCGCACAGGAAAGGAAACGAGTTAGTATGAAAATTGGTTTTTGGGAACTTGTCGTCATCGTGATCGTGGCGTTCGTGTTCATCGGCCCGGATCAGCTGCCCGTCTACGCAAAGAAGATCGGCAAGATGCTGCGTGAACTGAAAAAGTACACCGGCGCTGCTTCTGAGGAGATCCAGAAGAACGTTGTGGAGCCGCTGAATGAAATCCAGGCTCCCCTGAAGGAAGCCGTTGCCCCGCTGACCGATATCAAGAAGGATATCGACAACAGCGTCAAGGATGTGACCAAGAGCTTTACCGGTATCGGCAAGACCAGCAAGGAGGAAGCTGCCAAGGCAGAAGCTGCCGAGGAAGTGACCGAGCTGACCGAGGAGCCGGTGGAAGAGCTGGAGGAGGACGCTGCACCTGCCGCCAAGGCAGAGGAGGGCGCTCCCGCTGAGGAGACCGCTGCACCTGCCGAGAAGGCCGAAGAACCCGCCGCCCCGGTTGAAAAGGCTGAGCCTGCTGCAGAAGCGGCTCCCGCACAGGAAGCTGCCGAGGCTGCTCCTGCGGCCGAGCCGGTGGAGGAAGACCCTCGTCAGAATGATGTTCTGCCGAAGGACTGATTACTTATTGGATGCACCCGCGCCCGCGGTTGCCTGATACATGCAATAAGCCCGCCACGCGGCGCGGCAAAGTAAAAAGGAGATTTTTATTATGCGTATTGGTACTAACGAACTGCTGATCATCCTGGTCGTCGCTCTGCTGATCTTTGGACCCAAGAACCTGCCGAAGCTGGGCAAGATGTTCGGCAAGACCATCAACGGCTTCAAGAAGGGCATGGAGGACGAGGAAGGTTCCAATGATTCCGAGGAGAAGACCGAGAAGCAGGTTTCCAAGAAGGACGAAGACGAGGAGTAATTGTGGCTACGAACGTTAAGCGCAAAAAGAAAAAAGCCGAAGTCATGGCAGAGGACGGCAGCATGACGCTGACCGGCCATCTGAAAGAACTGCGGAACAGGCTGATCATCTGCGCGGTGGTGTTCGTGGTGGGTGTTGTGGTCTCGCTGGCATATGCCGACCGTCTGATCGATCTGCTCACTGCCATGGGCCGCGACTATTACGAGTTTGTTTCCATTGCCCCGCAGGAAAAGCTGATGCAGTACTTCCGCGTCTCCATTCTGGCAGGCGTGGTGGTCACTGTGCCGGTGGCGTTCTACCACATCTAAGCATTTGCAAGGCCGGGTCTGAAACGGAGCGAGAGCACCTTCTTCAAGCTGGTCATGCTGCTGGGCCTTATCCTGTTCTGCGTGGGCGTGCTGTTCGCCTACAAGCTCATGATGCCCTTCATGCTGCGTTTCCTCAGCACTGGCATCGAGGGTGCCGAGTACATCCAGACCACCACCAGTATCGAGAGCTATGTCAACCTCTGCTTGACCATGTTCATCATTTTTGGCTGCGTGTTTGAGATGCCTCTGATCACCATCATCCTGTCCAAGATGGGCATTATCAACCCGCAGCTGCTCAAGCAGGTGCGCGGCGTTGCCATCGTGATCATCTTCTTCATCGCGGCCGTTGTTACCCCGCCGGATATCGTGTCTCAGTGCATGGTGGCCGGCCCCATGGTGCTGCTGTACTTCATCAGCATCTTCCTGAGCGGCATCTTCTATAAGCCGAAAGAGGACGATGATGACGAAGAGGATGACGAGGATGAGGACGAAGAGTAAGCTCTGACTTCTGGTTTTCTGTTTTATCATTGCAAAAGCAAAGGCTGCTGCGCCATTTGGTGCAGCGGCCTTTTTGTATGTGGAAAATGCTTCCGGTGCAGAGCGTAATCGCGTGGGGCAGATTCTATGGCTTTTGCAAAAGGCATTACCGCCGAATATGTACTCTTTTGCACGCACAAAAGAGTACCAGAAAGGACGGCGGTGCCCGTAGGGCATGAAAGCCCCGGTGGGGCTTTCAAGGCGCAGACCGGTTTGCGCAGCAAATGCTGTGTGTTCAACACAGCAAGGTCTCCGCTACTTTCGAGGCGCGGGAGGCGGCGGGTTGCGGCTCCCTGCGTCTGCTTTGTGCCACAACTCGTCCAAAGCGAACGCGGCGGCAATTCCAAATCGTTGCTGCTCAGTCTATACAAGCCACCCGCCCTGTGCTAGAATGAAACCAACAAATCAAAGGCGGTGAAACCATGCACCCACTCCCGGAATATCCTCGCCCGGCTATGCGCCGGGACAGCTATGAGAACCTGAACGGCCTGTGGAAGTACGCCATTACTCAGACAGCAGAATACCCCGCTGCGTGGGACGGCAGCATTCTGGTGCCCTACTCTCCGGAAACAAAGGCCTCCGGCGTGGGCCGCACCCTGCAGCCCGGCCAGTGGCTGCACTACCACTGCACCTTTGCTCCCCCTCCGGGAGAAGGGGGTCGGGTGCTGCTGCACTTCGGCGCAGTGGACGATGCCTGTGCGGTGCAGGTGAACGGCCATCTTGTGGGCGGCCATCGGGGCGGCTACTGGCCCTTCACGCTGGATATCACCGCCCAGCTCAACGATACGGGCCGCAACAGCCTGTGGGTGGCCGTGCAGGACCCCACGGACAGCAGCACGCAGGCCCGGGGCAAGCAGACTCTGAAGCCCGGCGGCATGTTCTATCCGGCCCAGAGCGGCATCTGGCAGACGGTCTGGCTGGAGCGTGTGCCGGAAAACTACATCCAGTCGCTCACGGTCACGCCGGATTACGATGCCCGCACCGTGACCGTGAAAGCCCATACTTCCATGCCCGGAGGTGCAGTGAACCTGTGGGCCGTGGTGAGGGCCGGGGGCGTGACCATTGCCGAGGACTGGGGCAGCGACGAAGCGGACCAGGACGGCGAGGTGACGCTGAACATCCCGGAGGAACATTTCTTTCCGTGGAGCCCGGATACCCCGTTTTTGTATGACCTGACCGTGGGCACCACGCAGGGAGGGGAGGAGCAGTTCGACACCGTGCACAGCTACTTTGCCCTGCGCAAGTGGAGCTGTGAGCCGGATGCGCGGGGCGTGCTGCGCTTCTGCCTGAACGGAAAGCCCATCCTGCTCAACGGCCTGCTGGACCAGGGCTACTGGCCGCAGGGCCTGTATACCCCGCCTTCCGATGCGGCGGTGGAGCGGGAGCTGAGCGAGGTGAAAGCGCTGGGATTCAACCTGCTGCGCAAGCACGCCAAGATCGAGCCGCAGCGCTGGTACTACCACTGCGACAGGCTCGGCCTTGTGGTCTGGCAGGACATGGTGAACGGCGGCGCAGATACAACCTGTGGTTCGTCACCTACCTGACCAATGTGCTGCAGCCCCTTGTGCGCCGCCTGCCCGACGCAGAGCCGCTCTGGGGCCTGCTGAGCCGCGGAAAAGCATCCAGCCGGGAAACATACCGCAAAGAGCTGCAAGCCACCGTGGAAGCCCTGCGCTGCCATCCGTGCATCGGCTGCTGGGTGCCCTTCAATGAAGGCTGGGGTCAGTTTGATGCGGCCGGGGCAGTGCAGGCCATCCGCACGCTGGACGATACCCGCCTTGTGGACGAGGCCAGCGGTTGGTATGATCAGGGCGGCGGAGATGTGTGCTCCATCCACAACTATTTCTATCCGCTGCATGTAAAGCCCGGAAAGCGCACTGTGGCCCTGAGTGAATACGGCGGCATTGCATGGCCCATGCCGGGGCACGAAGCACCGGGCAAAACCTACGGCTACGGCACGGCCAAGAGCCGCGCAGACCTGACCGCCCGCTGCAAAAAGCTGCAATTGGGCACGGTGCTGCCGCAGCTCAAAAAAGGACTCTCGGCGCTGGTGTACACCCAGCTGACGGATGTGGAAGATGAGGTGAACGGTCTGTTTACCTATGACCGGGCCGAGATCAAGCCGGATGCCAATGCCGTCCGCTCGGTGAATGCTGCCCTTGCCGCAGAGTTCGCAAAAGTGACGCGGTGAAAGAAAAAACTCCCTCAGTCATCGCGCAGCGATGACTGAGGGAGTTTTATGTTACAGCAGCTCTCAGCTGTTGGCGCTGTTGTTCACGATCTTTTTGGCGGGCAGTTTGTTCATGGCAGAGCTGTCCAGATCGTGTGCCAGCTCTGCACCGCCTGCGGCCAGTGCGTCGTCCAGCTCGCCGCCCTTCATATCGCTCAGGATCTGGCTGCGCAGGTCGTCCAGCGAAGAAACGCTCAGCGGGTCTACACGCACCATCAGGAGCAGGGTGTTGCTGTTGATCTGCACGGCAGCGGCTTCGCCGTAGGAAAGGCTGCGCAGAGCATCGGCTGCGCCATCCTGCGTAAAGGCCGAAGCAACATCGCTCTCGGTCAGCAGCTCGGTCTGGACGCTGGCGCTGTCGTCGGAAGTTTTGCCGTCCAGCACAGCGTAGATGTCCGGCAGGGCATTCTGTGCGGCCTCATGCAGGGCACTTACCTGATCCGAGACCGTCTCGCCGCCTGCGGCGTTGACACTGTCGGCAGCGGCCTGTGCCAGCTTGAGCATCTCGGCCTTCTGGTCATCGTCCGCAAAGGCGTAGGTGCTGGTATTGTACAGCGGGATGCTGATGTAGCAGATCTCATACATGCTGTCGTCCAGATGGCTGGTCAGCTCGTCGTCCTCCACCGGGGTCTCGCCGTCCGGGCCGTAGACCATATCCAGCAGGGCGGTGTGCTCCACCTGCAGACGTTCATATGCCTTGACGGTCTCCAGACCAATGCCGTTGGCGGTGTAGGTGTCGCCGTACTGGTCCATCATCTGCTGGGCATAACGGTCGGCAGTGGAAAGCTGCTCTGCAGTCAGCTCACCGCCCAGCGCCTTGAAGCGGGCATCCACAGCGGCCAGCGTTTCCAACGTTTCCTGTGTTTTCTGGGCCACATAGTCGCTCACAACTGCGGTCTCGCCGCTGTCAGAGTCGGTGGTGATGGTCTCTTTCAGGAAGGCTTTTACGTCGGTGGTGTCCTGATCGGTGCCGGCAAGCTGGGCGGCCTGCTGGTAAGCACCGTACTGTGCCAGCAGATACATGCCGGAGGTGATCTCAAAATCACCGATGCTGCCCACGGCGTCCGGGGCGGAAATGGTGCAGCCCACAAGGCTGAACACCAGCGCAAGTGCGCAGATCAGCGCGAGAAGTTTCTTTTTCATGGCAATGCTCCTATGATGTTTATTTTTGCTCGGCGGAGGCAAGGATCTCTGCCATCGCCTTGAGGATGCTTTGCAGCAGCTCCAGCGGCTTTTCGTCGGGCTGAAGTGTGACCGAGAGATAGGGCCGGTTGCCTGCACCGGCGGTGACGCGGCCGTTGAAGGCCACCAGCAGGCCCCGGATCATGGGCAGCTCCAGACTTTCCAGCTGCAGGGTGAGGGTGTCCTTTTCTGGGTCACTTCGGTCACGCCCACAGTGCTGGCCTGCACGCGCACCAGCGACACGTTCACCAGATCGCTCACCGAGGGCGGCGGGTCGCCGTAGCGGTCGATGAGCTCGTCCAGCACATCGGCGGCATCCTCTGCCGTCTGGATGGCGGCAATGCGCTTATAAGCTTCAATGCGGCCCGGGCCGTCTGCGATATATTTCTCCGGGATGAAGGCATCCACCCGCAGATCCACAAGGCATTCGCTCTTGTCCCGCCGGACAGGTTCGCCCTTGGCCCGGGCGATGGCCTGCCCCAGCATCTTCACGTAGAGGTCGTAGCCCACGGCCTCCATGTGGCCGTGCTGGCTGTGGCCCAGAAGACTGCCCGCACCCCGGATCTGCAGATCCCGCATGGCGATGCGGAAACCGGAGCCAAAGGCCGTGAACTCCCGGATAGCGGAGAGCCGCTTCTGGGCGATATCGGTCAGGGTCTTGTCCCGCCGGAAGGTGAAGTAGGCATAGGCCTTGCGGCCGGAGCGGCCCACCCGGCCTCTTATCTGGTACAGCTGGGCAAGGCCCATGCGGTCGGCGTCCTCGATGATGAGGGTGTTGCAGTTGCGCACGTCGATGCCGGTCTCGATGAGGGTGGTGCACACCAGAATATCGATCTCGCCGTTCAGCAGATGCTGCCACACGGGGTTCAGCTCTTCCTCGGTCATCTTGCCGTGGGCAATGCCGATGCGTGCGCCGGGTACCAGCTTGCTCACATGGGCGGCGCAGGCTTCGATGTTGTCCACCCGGTTGTGCAGGTAGTACACCTGCCCGCCCCGGGCAAGCTCCTTCTTCATGGCTTCGGCAAGGATGATGTCGTTGTATTCCAGCACAAAGGTCTCCACGGGCTGCCGCTCGATGGGCGGCTGCTCGATGGTGGAAAGGTCCCGGATTCCGCTCATGGCCATGTTCAGCGTGCGGGGGATGGGGGTAGCCGAAAGGGTGAGCATGTCCACCCCGATGAAGTTCTCCTTGAGCTTTTCCTTGTGCTTCACACCGAAGCGCTGCTCCTCATCGATGATGACAAGGCCGAGGTCGTGGAACTTCACGTCCTTGGACAGCAGCCGGTGGGTGCCCACCACGATGTCCACACTGCCCGACTGCAGGCCCCGGAGGGTCTCCTTCTGCTGTTTTGCGGTGCGGAAGCGGGACATCATCTCCACCTTTACGGGAAGGCTTCCATGCGGGAAAGAATGGTGTTGTAGTGCTGCCACGCCAGCAGGGTGGTGGGGGCAAGGATGGCGCACTGCTTGCCGCCCATCACGCACTTGAAGGCGGCCCGCAGCGCTACCTCGGTTTTGCCGACGCCGACATCGCCGCAGAGCAGGCGGTCCATGGGCCAGCCCTTTCCATGTCCTGCTTGATCTCGGCGGTGGCGTTCAGCTGGTCGTCGGTCTCGTCGTAGTCAAAGCGGGTCTCAAAGTCCCGCTGCCAGTCGCCGTCCGGCGGGAAAGGCGTAGCCCGTGGCCTGACGGCGGCGGGCGTAGAGCTCGATCAGTTCCTGCGCCATCTCCTCGGTGGCTTTTTTTACCTTGGCGCGGGTGCGTTGCCACTCGGCACCGCCCAGCTTTGCCAGCTTTACCTTTTCCTCGTCGCCGGGGGCGGTGTAGCGGCTCAGCAGGTCCAGCTGGGTCACCGGTACATACAGCACGTCCGAGCCGGAGTACTGCACCTTCAGGTAATCTTTCGTGGCACCCTGCACTTCCAGCCGCTGGATGCCCGCATACATGCCAATGCCGTGGCTCTGGTGCACCACATAGTCCCCGGGCTTGATGTCCGAAAGGCTGGAAAGGGCGTTCTTGTTCTTTTTGCGCTTTTTGGTCTCGGCGGAGGTCTCTTCCTCCAGACCGTGCCTGCGGCTGGACAGCACTGCCGCATGGGCAAACGGAAAGGTGCACCCGGCGGTCAGATGGCCCGGCAGCACCTGTACGATGCCTTTTGTGGGCCGCACATCCCGGCTCATGCTCACGGAGTAGCCCTTGTCGGCAAGGTCGCGGGTGAGGGCGGCGGCACCCTTGGGCGTTCCGGAAAACAGGGTGACGGCATAGCCCTGCGCAATGAGGGGGTCCAGATCCTCCCGCAGGGATGCAAGGTCGCCGTTCCAGTTGGGGGCGGCAAAGGCCTCAGTGTTGATAAGATCTTTCAGTTTGAACTCGTTCATGCCGCGCAGAAAGTTCTCGCACAGCAGGGTGCTCTGCTTCTGGGCGGCAGCGGCAAGGTCGTCCATGGTCTGGTAGAGCACATCCAGCCCGGGGCAGAGCACACCCTCTTCCAACAGGCCGGTCAGCTCTTCGCTGCGACGGAACTCGGTGGCCTTCTGGGCATCCCGGATGCCGCCCACCTCGTCCAGAATGAACAGCGGTGTGTCCAGATGATCCAGCAGGGTGGCCGGGCTCGGATAGCGCAGGCCGTAGTATTTATCCATGGCTTCCGGCATCAGGCCGGAGTCCAGCTGAGCAAGGTCGGCTTCCGTGGCCTTTTCCAGTGCGGTGCGGTGCCGGCCGCGTGCCTCTTTTTGATGGCGGAACGCAGGGCCTCGGCAGTCTCGGCGGTATCGCCGAACAGCACCTCGCGGGCAGGGGAAAGATAGATCTTTTCCAGTGCGCTGTCCCGCCGCTGGGTGAGCAGGTCAAAGGTGGAGATGGAGTCGATCTCGTCGTCCCAGTACTCCACACGGGCAGGCTGGCGCATATCCGGCGCATAGATATCCACGATATCGCCGCGCACACTGAACTGTCCCGGGCCGTCCACCTGACTGCGCCGCACATACCCGGCGGCGAACAGCCGGGCCACAAGCCCCTCACGGTTGTACACCATGCCGGGTTTGAGGGTAAGAGTGTTCTTTAAAAATTCATCCCGGGGCACGGTGTACTGCAACAGCGCTTCGGCGGGCACGCAGACCGCGTTCAGCCGCCCGCCTGCAAGGGAGCCCAGCACCGAAAGGCGGCGGTACTCGTACTCGCGGCCCGCGCCCTCCACTGGGCGCAGCATAAAGTCCCGGGGCGGGAACACCGCAGCAGCAAGGCCCAGTGCCTTGAGGTCGTCCGCAAAGTGGGTGGCCTCGGCCTCGCCGGGGGTCACGATGCACAGCACCCGGCCAAGGTCTTTTTGCAGCGCAGCGTACAGCAGGGCACGGCCTGCGGGCGGCAGACCGAACAGCGCGGCAGGGCCGGGCTTTGCAAAGCTGGCGGCGACCTTCTGATATTCCGGTGTGGCCTTGAGTAAGGCTTCGTACATGGAAAAACCTCCTTTCTCGAAACCCTCTCAGTCATCGCTGGCGCGATGCCAGCTCCCCCGAAAGGGGGAGCTTTTGACAAAGAGATTTCGTTTATCATTTAAGGGAAAGTTTATGGGGTGATGCGGAAAGCTCCCCCCGGAGCTGTCGCCGTTAGGCGACTGAGAGGGTTCGTTCCGCTTTACCCGTTATATTTGCTCTGTGCCAGACTCAGCTTGCCGTCCATGATGAGCTTTGCGGCGGCTTCCAGATCAGGGTAGCGGCCGCTCAGAGCCTTGGCATCCTCTGCCGGGAACTTGCCCAGCACCCATGCGGCAAGGTCGTAGTCCGGGTGGGGCTTGGCACCCACGCCGATGCGGATGCGGGGGAAGTTCTCCCCGCCCAAGCGGGCGATGATGCTCTTCAGGCCGTTATGTCCGCCTGCGGAGCCGGAGGGCCGGATGCGCAGCTTGCCGGGGTTCTGGGTGATATCGTCGCACAGAACGATGACGTGGTCGGCAGGGATCTTGAAAAAGCCCGCCGTGGGGGCGATGGAGTCGCCCGAAAGGTTCATGTAGGTCAGAGGCTTGAGCAGCACCACCTTGTGGCCGTCCACTTCGCCCTGACCCCACAGGCCTTCAAATTTGGTTTTGCTGACCGAAATGCCCCACTTGTCGGCCAGATAGTCCAGCGCGGCATAGCCCGCATTGTGGCGGGTGCCGTCGTATTTTGTTTCCGGGTTGCCAAGACCGGCGATCAGCCAGATGTCATTTGTATTCATGAGTGTTATATTTTCCTTTTTGTGATAAATTGTCCGATGCAAGTCCTAAGTATAACATACGCGCGTGCAAAAAGATATACATTATAAGCGAAAAAGATGCACCTGCAAACAAAACCGCCGCGCAGGGCCATCCTGTGCAGCGGTCTGTACGCGAAAAACGGACAGCTTACTTGCTCTGCTCGTCTTCCAGCTTCTTTTTTTTGGCAATGTAGGCTTCCATCTTGGGCTCTGCCCAGCCCTCCAGATTGGTCTGGCGCTCCCGGGCGATGCCCAGCGCCTGTGCGGGCACGTCCTTGGTGATGGTGCTGCCGGCGGCGGTGTAGGCACCATCGCCCACCTTCACGGGGGCCACAAGGTTCGTGTTGCAGCCGATGAAGCAGTAATCGCCGATCGTAGTGCGGAACTTATCCTTGCCGTCGTAGTTGCAGGTGACGGTGCCGCAGCCGAAGTTGCAGTACTTGCCCACATCGCTGTCGCCGATATAGGTCAGGTGGCTCACCGTGTTGCCACGGGCAAAGTTGGAGTTCTTGGTTTCTACATAGGCACCCAGATGCACGCCGTAGTCGGTGACGGTGTTCACCCGCACATGGGTGAAGGGGCCGATGTTGTTGTGAGGGCCGATGTGGCTGCTGTACACCTGACTGGCGTTGACGGTGCTGCCCTCGTCTACGATGCTGTCCTCAATGAGGGTGTTGGGGCCGATGATGCAACCCGCACCGATGACCGTTCTGCCGCGCAGGATGGTACCGGCCAGAATGACGGCACCCGGGGCGATGACCACGTCCGGTGCGATCTGCACGGTGCGGCTGTCGATGATCACGCCGTTTGCGATGTGCTGCAGCAGAATGACCTCGCGGGCGGCTTCGGCGGCATCCAGCTGCTCACGCGCTGCATTCAGCGCAGCAGAAGAAACAGAATTTTCCATACGATAGATCTCCCTTCCGGCACGGCGGCTCCCGGCGGGTGGATGATAAGGCCTGACCCGGAAAAATGATGCATCCATATCCAAAGATGGATACAACAGAAGCTTTGCGCCGACAAAAAAGAAAAGCTGAAATTACAGGGATAGAAAGTTGTATCCAACAGACGGATAATCCGCATCAGAAAACGAAAAAAACCTCTCGAACTTTCTCCCATTTTATACTACCTTAAAACTTGGCAAATTTCAAGGGATTTGCATAAAAAATAACAGACAAATTCGGGATTTTGCATGGTGGAAAGGAATGGATTTTCTGGTATAATAGTTTAGCATTCACAAACAATGTTCATCGGTCGAGTTTTTAAGACAAGGCAAACGATGAGACTGCGGTGCGGCTGTGCTGCAGTCACGAATGGGAGGTAAACAACGCATGAGCAAAAAGTATCTGTACTACTTCAGCGAAGGCAATGATGCTTTCGGCGGCGACAAAGTCACCATGAAGAATACTCTGGGCGGCAAGGGTGCTGGTCTGGCAGAAATGACCGCAGCCGGTATGCCGGTGCCGCAGGGTTTCACCATCACCACCGACGCCTGCACCCAGTATTATGCAGACGGCCGTCAGATCAATGACGAGATCACTGCTGATATCTTTGAGCACCTCAAGGGTCTGGAAGAGATCACCGGCAAGAAGTTCGGCGATAACCAGAACCCCCTGCTGGTCTCCGTCCGTTCCGGCGCACGTCAGTCCATGCCCGGCATGATGGACACCATCCTGAACCTGGGCCTGAACGACGAGGCTGTTGAAGGTCTGGCAAAGAAGACCGGCAACGCCCGTTTTGCATACGACTGCTACCGCCGCTTTGTGCAGATGTTCGCGGACGTCGTTATGATGGTCCCGAAGAGCCTGTTCGAGGTCGAGATCGACAAGATGAAGGAAGCCAAGGGCGTCAAGAACGACGTTGACCTGACTGCTGATGACCTGAAGGAACTGGTCGGTGTCTTCAAGAAGATCTACGAGGAGAACGAAGGCCGTCCCTTCCCGCAGGATCCTCGTGATCAGCTGATCGAGGCTGTCAAGGCCGTCTTCCGCAGCTGGGACAACCCCCGTGCAAATGTCTATCGTAAGATGAACGAGATCCCCTACGAGTGGGGCACCGCAGTCAACGTTCAGCAGATGGCATTCGGCAACTCTGGCGACCGCTCCGGCACCGGCGTTGCATTCACCCGTGACCCCGCCACCGGCGCTAAGAAGCTGATGGGCGAGTACCTGATCAATGCACAGGGCGAGGACGTTGTGGCCGGCGTGCGCTCCTTCTCCCATCAGCCACCTGAAGGATCAGATGCCTGAGGTGTACGATCAGTTCGTTGAGATCGCAACCCGTCTGGAGAACTACTTCCGCGATATGCAGGATATGGAGTTCACCATCGAGGACGGCCATCTGTACATGCTGCAGACCCGTAACGGCAAGCGTACCGCTCAGGCTGCTCTGCAGATCGCATGTGATCTGGTGGACGAGGGCATGATCACCGAGCAGGAAGCTGTCCTGCGCGTGGAGCCCAAGCAGCTGGATACCCTGCTGCATCCCCAGTTCGATGCCGCTGCCCTGAAGGCCGCCGAGGTCGTCGGCAAGGGTCTGGCAGCTTCTCCCGGTTCTGCCTGCGGCCAGATCGTCTTTACTGCTGAAGAGGCAGAGGAGATGGTCAAGTCCGGCAAGATGAAGAAGGTCGTTCTGGTCCGTCTGGAGACCAGCCCCGAGGATATCGTGGGCATGCAGGTCTCTCAGGGCATCCTGACCGTCCGCGGCGGCATGACCAGCCACGCAGCTGTTGTTGCCCGTGGTATGGGCACCTGCTGTGTCTCCGGCTGCGGCAATGACAACGAGGTCAAGATCGACGAGGAAGCAAAGACCTTCGAGATCAATGGCCACAAGTTCGCCGAGGGCGACTGGATCTCCATCGACGGCTCCACCGGCAACATCTACGGCGAGCAGGTCGCTACCGTGGCCGCTACCGGCAATAAGAACTTCAACCGCTTCATGGGCTGGGCAGACGCTGCTCGTCAGCTGCTGGTCATGACCAACGCTGATAACCCGCGCGACGCACAGCAGGCAGTGGATCTGGGTGCTGAGGGCATCGGCCTGTGCCGTACCGAGCACATGTTCTTCGCAGAGGATCGCATCAAGGCTGTCCGTGAGATGATCTGCGCACGTACCGTGGAAGAGCGCGAAGCTGCTCTGGCCAAGGTCGAGCCGTTCCAGCAGGGTGACTTCGAGGCCATGTACCGCATCATGGGTGAGCGCCCGATGACCATTCGTTATCTGGATCCGCCTCTGCACGAGTTCCTGCCCACCAAGGCCGAGGACATCAAGGAGCTGGCTCGCCGATATGGGCATGACCTTCGATGATCTGAAGAACGTGGTTACTTCTCTGCACGAGTTCAACCCCATGATGGGTCACCGTGGCTGCCGTCTGGCTGTTACCTACCCTGAGATCGCTGCGATGCAGACCCGCGCTGTGATCAAGGCTGCTCTGAACGTCTCTGCTGAGACCGGCTACATGATCACCCCGCACATCATGATCCCGCTGGTCGGCGAGGTCAAGGAGCTGAAGTTCGTCAAGGACGTTGTGGTCAAGGTCGCAGACGAGCTGATCGCTGCTGCAGGCGTTGAGATGAAGTATCAGGTCGGTACCATGATCGAGATCCCCCGTGCAGCCCTGACTGCCGGCGAGATCGCCAAGGAAGCCGAGTTCTTCAGCTTCGGCACCAACGACCTGACCCAGATGACCTTCGGCTTCAGCCGTGATGATGCCGCCAAGTTCCTGGGCGCATACTACGAGAACAAGATCTACGAGAGCGATCCGTTCCAGCATCTGGATCAGATCGGCGTTGGCAAGCTGGTCAAGATGGCTGCCCACGACGGCCGCGAGACCCGTCCCGATCTGGGTCTGGGCATCTGCGGCGAGCACGGCGGCGACCCCACGAGCGTGGAGTTCTGCCACAATGTCGGTCTGGACTACGTCAGCTGCTCTCCCTTCCGTGTGCCTATCGCACGTCTGGCCGCTGCTCAGGCTGCCATCAAAAATCCCAGAAAGTAAGATTGTTGCATGAAGATGCACTAATCGTGCAAAACGTGGGAAAATAAGCGTATGATAAAACCCTCCCCGGTGAAACTGAATGGTTTTGCCGGGGAGGGTTTGTCTATGGAGAAATTATAAGATGAATCAAGAAAAAAGTTTAAATGCAAAACAAGTCCCGTATATGGATGCCAGAGAACAAGTGATGGGTTATACGCAATTTCTTAAACGATATTGGGCGCGGGAAAATGGAATTACATTGTATAAAGATCCGGAAAATCACGGTGGACCATGGGGCAGATATGAAGAAATCAGCGATGGTTCGTTTGAGGAAAACATAGTAAAGCAATGTGGGACAAGGGGAACAAAACTGATTAAATGCATATCTGATCTTTCAGAACGGCTAAAGGCGATTATTGACACAGTGGTTGGCGATGTTGAGATATCAGAAGGAGGATACAGTAGGGCAAGGGAATTTTTAAAGAAAAATAGAAATCGACAACTTAAACTTACAGAATCCAATATTGATTTTTTTATTCTACTTTTAAGTGAAACTAAAGATGTAAACGCTGTTATAAAGAGAGCTCAAGAAGGAAAATTGGAAAAAGAAGATAGGCATATAGAATGTCAAATTGAAAAAGGCTTGAGATCTTTAGCAGCGAATCAAGAAATGAATTTTTCAGGTGAATTTATAGGAAGAGGATAAATGAACTTTTTCTGGAAGAATCTAAGGTGCCCCGGATATACCGTGATGTGATATCTAAAGTGGGTGACTTAACAGAAACAGTTGAAGGATATGCGTTTAGATATGCACATGCAAAAGGAAAATATAGAGATAATCTTGATAAAATTATTGATCTATTGCAAAATTGTGAAAATGAGATTGATATGATGGACTGGTTAGATAACTGATTCGGAACAGAATGATATAATTAAAGCAAAATGCCCAGGTGCAGAGATTTATGCACCTGGGCATTTTGCTTTAATAATGTGATGCGATAAAGCAGACCCTGAAAAAATTTATGAAAAGGGCGGAAAACTCCGGTGGAGACTGCAAAAAGGAAATGATGTAAAATAATTTTGTAAGAAATGGTCACAGAATTCTGAAACAATCCTGTTCGATGAAAGGAGGTGTAGGAAATGGCTTCTTATACTGAAGATAGTTTGGAACTGATGAAAATTATGGGCGAGAATATTCGAGAATGTAGAGTGGAGCGCGGTTTATCACAGCGCCAACTGGGAAAGAAGATAAGTAGCAAACAATCCTACATCTCTAGCATCGAAAACGGATGCGGGAGCAAAGTTAACTGTGTGAAGCTATACAGCATTGCTCAAGCATTGGATGTATCGATCGATGATCTGATGGGACGGAAAAGTTCCGGTCCACCGAAGTATACATTATTGAATGATAGCAACCAAAGAATTGTAATTGAAATGATACAGGTCCTTCTTAACGCTCAGCTAGAGCAACAAGGAAAGTCCATCTAAAATGCCATGTGCGACTTCATGCTACATGGCATTTTTTTCGCGATATAGTCTATTGGATATCAAAATGGAAAAAGCATACGCCCTTTCAAATATAGCTTTATGATACTATACAGCCAAGCCCAAGGAACAAGTCCAAAGGCAAAACATCAAATGGAGGTATCTAAACCATGAAAAAGAACGACACTTACGAAAAATTTCTTCAGACCCTTACTGAGGCACAGCGGGACATGCTGGATGCCCATGAGGAACAGATGGAAAAGGCGCGTAAAGGCAAGGACAACTATGTTGCTATTACGCGAACAAGGGAGACGGCAGTCCTTCGCGAAGGTGAAGAGCTGTATCCTCTTAAGGGAATTCAGACTATTGTTGCAACAAGTGAGAAAATTGTTGCGATATGCGCATGGAAGGCTGAAGACGGGATGGAAAAATACCCTCTTTCCAGCGCTATCCGAACCAACAAATCAGGCAAAATTTCTGCCAGCATTTTCATTCGCGGAGGAGCGATGAAGGCACCGATTATTACGGGTGCTTTTGGAGAAATCAAACCGGATGCGGATTATAAAGTAGTGATCCATGTCTGGGGTGAGGACACAGGCTATCTCTGGATGAGCAATGACCAGACCAGCAGCCTGACAAGGACTGATTACCTTATCATCAACGACATGGCAGATCAGCAGAACCTTGTCGAAAATTCTGTCGAGAAGCTTATTGATCGGTGCTATTTCCAGAAACCCGTTGTGGAGGGTGACGATCATGAGTAAGGCTATGAAACAAAAACTGAAGGAACGCCGCCAGCAATGTGCACTTTCGGCAGAAAGTGTAACGGGTTTGCCGCAGAGCAATCATGCTGTTTTGAAGATGCTCCAAACAGTGAAACCTTGTGCGAGGTATCAGCATGGGATACGGATTTCGTGAATTCTGATGAACAATCAGAATTTGACCAGTACGATGAACGAGACAGCACTATATCCTGCGAATCTGTCAGTGCAGAGATGGCGCGTGAGAATCTCAAGTCGAAACTGGTGGCTATGCGGCATAAGTCAGATCCATCGGTGCTCACAGAACAGTTTTCGGACGATCCGGTCTCTCAATGTGAGAGATACAGTATCGCCACCCATCTTGGTGCAGGATGGCGTACCAGATAATGTGCAGGAATGCACAGTATCTGAGCCGGGAAATCCACCACACCCTGCACCTGTTCTCAAAAAAGCTCCTAAGACACAATACATCGTTGGAATGACAGGGGAACTGAATAAGCGTGTCAGCATCATTTCTTATGGAAATGCGCTATACTACCACAATGGGTATTACTACGCATACCTGGATGCAGAGCACCTAATCAGGCTATACCGAGAGCATGTGGACTATGAACTCAACTATGAGTCGAGTCTATATGGGTATAAAGACCTCTATGAGTGTTGCGTTACAGATCCCAAGCTCCAGCGCAGTGAGACGGAAGATGAACCCATTTATGCGCCCTTGCAAAATGGCATCTTTGACCTTGCAAAGCAGAGGCTTTACCCGCATAGTCCTGACCGGCTGACCTTTACCTGCATTAAGGCAAAATATGACCCAAATGCAAAGTGCCCGGTGTTCGACAGTTTTCTTTTCTGGGTAACGCATGGGAATCCTCAACTGCTGGAGCGGTTCTGGATGGCGCTCGGATCGCTGCTTATCTATCCTACACGAGGAAAATTCTTCATCTTCATGGAGGGTGTTTCGAACAGCGGTAAGAGTGTTCTCGGCAACTTCTGCCAGAGACTTTACCCCAAGGAGTCTGTCAGCAACATTCGTCTTCGGACAATGAAGGAAAACTTTGGTTTGATGCGGTTGCTTGGCGCAGTCATCAACTTTGAGCTGGACATGCCAAACACAAAGCTCAATGCAGAAGTTGTCTCGCGCCTTAAGCAGATCACCGGCGGTGATGCCATCGATGTTCCACGCAAATACCTCAGCTCTGTGACGCTGGAAAGGCAAATCAAGTTTGTCTTTGCCAGCAATCACCCGCTTTGTCTGGATGGAGAGGATGATGCGTTTGAGAAGCGTATCGTGTATCTGCCGTTCGACAGAGCGGTTCCGGATGACCAGCAAGACCCGTATTTGGGCGACAAAATCTGGGCTGAGCGAAACGCCATTGTCACAAAGGCACTGCACTATGCGCAAAAGCTCGTACGGCTCAACTACATTTTTCCGAAGATTCCTCAGGTAGACAGTGCAAAGTGCATTGTGCAGAATTCTTCGACCAAGAGTGTAGGTCAGTTTGTACAGGAGTCTTGCGAGCGGTGTGATCCGGATGTAGTGACAGCGCTGGAAGACTTGTACAACGCCTATCTGGACTTCTGCAAGGAAAATGATGTTTGGGCGTGCAGCAGGTCGGCGTTCAAAGAGGCACTGACTATGATGGAACTGGAACACACACGTTCCAGATGTCCGGGCAATGATATGATTGTCCGTAAAAACCCTGTGTCGGCGTTCCGAGGTATCCGCCTTCGTCCGTAACGGCTGACTTTTCGGTGATATGTTATATTACTGAATCCGAACACAATCACAAACACTATGGAGGTGTTACGATGCTGAACGTTGACGAAAAGGCGATGGCGTATTGTCTGATCGAAGCTCTTTTTGCGGCAGGGCTGCTGAACCTGCCCACCTATCAGAACTTCCTTCGGATGAAGCGTGAGCAGGAGGAAGAACCGCCTGCAAAGGCTTCGTAAGCGACAGAGAAAGGCTCTGGTAGAAAAGATTCTGCCAGAGCTTTTCTTTTTGCCCTGAAATCTCAAAATATGGAGGTAAAAATATGCGAGTAGCAGTATATGCGCGTGTCTCGACAGAACATGAGGCACAGATCAATGCACTGGAAAATCAGTTGGAGTGGTATAAAATTGAAAGTTCCCGGCATTCGGACTGGGAAATCGTTGAGGTCTATGTAGACCAGGGCATTACCGGAACACAGGCACAGAAGCGGCCAGAGTTTTTGCGAATGATGGAGGACGCCCAAAAGGGAAAATTTGACCTTATCATTACCCGTGAGGTGAGCCGATTTGCACGAAACACGGTTGATGCGTTGTCCTATACCCGTGAGTTGAATGCTATGGGCGTGAATTTATTTTTCATCAACGACGGCATCAACACGACCGACGATAATGGCGAAATCCGACTGTCGCTCATGTCTTCCATGGCACAAGATGAAAGCCGCAAAATTTCGGAGCGAGTCAAAGCGGGGCAGAAAATCAGCCGGGAAAAGCACGTTTTGTATGGGAACGGAAATATCTTAGGATACCGCAGAGAGAACGGAACCTATGTTCCAGACCCGGATCAGGCGCAGACCGTAAAACTGATTTACCAGATGTACTCGACCGGAAAGGTCGGGCTTCAAAAAGTGGCAGCAGAATTGTACCGATTGGGCAGATTGGATGCAAGCGGGCATGTCTCGTGGGACGCTTCCAAGGTGAGCCGGGTGTTACATAATGCGACCTATAAAGGCTGCATCTGCTACAACAAATCCCACAGTGATGGTTATTTGACGCAAAAACGTGTCAAAAATCTGGACGAAAGCAGCTACGTCTATGTGAAAGGTAATTTTGAGCCGCTTGTATCAGAGGAAACGTGGGACAGATGCCAGCAGATCTTGTTATCGAAGTCGGCACGAGTGATCGATGAAAACGGAAAGAAGCATAAGTATATGAGGAACACGCCGAAATCTATCTGGACGGCAAAGCTGCGGTGCAACTGTGGTGCTGGATTTATCCAGTTCAAGTGGCGCGTAAATCGTGACGGTGCTGTAATTCACGGATTCCAGTGCTACCGCCGCACCCGAAAACCCAGCATTAGCTTCTTGCAGGAACATGAGCTTGATTTGAACATCAGCTGCCAGATCAAGGCAATCTGTGAGTGGAAACTGGATTTGATGGCAGAGAAGGTGCTCCAGCATCTTACCTTTGACAAAGGCAAGACCGTCAAAGAGGTCTATAAAATCCTGAACCGCTGCATGGCAGAGGAGAAAAGCGTCCGCATTTCCAAGAAGGCAATGCTGGAAAACAGCATTGCCCGGCAGAAGGAGAGGCTGGCTAAGTACATCGACCTGTGCGCGGATGGCGTCATCACCAAACAGGAACTTGTGGAGCGCCGCAAGGGGTTGGACGAGCAGATCGCAGAATTGCAGACCCAGTATGAGAGCGTAGAACAGGAGGATGAACGCAGCGGAGCACTGGACATGAACCTGATTTCGCAGAAGTTGGACGAGTGGCAGCGGGCATCGGAAAACGATGTCAACCGGAGCTTATCAACAGCTGTGTGGCACAGATCACGCCGATGACGAATGAAGAGTTTCGCTGGGTGCTTGATTTCCAATTGTCAGAGTTGCAGGGGAGAAATACCGCTGTATATACGATGGATGGATTTATCGAAATGGCTCGCTTTTCGATTTCGTTTGAGGAAGCAAAGGCATTCAAAGCATCCCGAAATCAGGAAATCCGTAAAAATGAGTGGCATGATCTCACAGTAGTTGTGGGCATCCAGTCGAAGATTCAAAGGTAAGAGGGTGTGTCAGCTGTGCCGGTTGTGTCAGGAATTTTCAAAAGAAACCCCGTATATACTTATATTTTCACCCCTAGAACACCCAGAAACACGAAAATATAAGGCTGATTTATAGAAACACTGACACATCTGACACACTTGGCACAAGCTAAGCGTATCTGATTCAGATATAATTATATATTATAATCTTGGATAGAAAGACCTGTAAGCAAATTCTGAAGCTTACAGGTCTTTACTTTTACAGAAAAACGGAGGAAAAATCAATGACTGAAATTTTGGAAAAAGTGTTGGTGGAGGTGGTGAAAGCAGTTGGAAAGGGTGCTGCAAAGATCATTGTCTGGACAGCACATCAGATCGAAAAGAAGTAAGGATATCAATCAGAAATAAAATTTTGGAGGTAAAGATTATGTCCGCAAACGTTGAAACCATGTTCTCTGTTCGTGAAACTCCTTGGCACGGCCTTGGCCGTATCGTTATGGATGCCCCTGCAAGCCGTGAAGCCTTGGAGCTGGCTGGCCTGGACTGGCAGGTAGAGAGCCGCAATATCTATTCCGGCACTGGTGCTATGATTCCCGGTTATCGTGCTAATGTCCGCAGCACTGATGATGCTGTTCTGGGTGTGGTATCCGACCGCTACCGCATTGTGCAGAACGAAGAAGCATTTCAGTTCACCGATGACTTGCTTGGTGAAGGCGTTACCTATGAAACCGCTGGCTCTTTGCAAGGCGGCAAAAAGGTCTGGATGCTGGCGAAGCTGCCTGAGAAATACATTATCGCAGGTGATGAAGTGACCCCATATCTTGTGTTTTTCAACAGTCACGATGGCAGTTCTGGTGTCAAGGTTGCTATGACCCCGGTTCGTGTGGTTTGCCAGAACACCCTGAATCTGGCGCTCAGCTCTGCAAAGCGTATCTGGACTGCCCGCCACACCGAAAATGTTCTGCTCCGGGTGCAGGATGCCCGCGAAACCTTGCAGCTTGCCAACGGCTATATGGCAGAACTGGGCAAAGGCATCCATGAGCTGACCACCATCAAACTGTCCGACCGCAAAGTGCAGGAGTTCATCAATGAGTTCTTCCCTATCACCGAAGATTTGACCGATGGCCAGCGGAAGAACAACCTGCGTTTGCAGGAAGATCTGAAGGCCCGCTACTACAATGCGCCTGATCTGGAATGGGTTGGTAAAAACGGCTGGCGGTTTGTGAATGCTGTTTCGGATTTTGCCACCCACGCAGACCCTATCCGTAAGACCCGGAACTACAACGAAAATCTGTTCCTGCGAACCGCAGAGGGCAACCCGATGATCGACAAAGCCTACAAAATGGTGCTGGATGCAGCATAAAGGAGGACTTATGAACGATGTAAACAACCGCATCTTCCGGGAATTTACTATGTTCCTTGGAGATACTGGGAAGAAATCTCCTGAACTTAGCGTTTCCTTGGCCTATGAGATCACAATCAAGAGCACGATTTGCACTGCCCTTATGACCTTGGATTCCGAGGGGATATTGAAGGGGCGTTACTGGAACCATCTGCGGGTACAGGGCAATATTCTGGAGTTTCTCTATCAACTGTGGCTCAGTTCCGGTCATTCACTGGCGGATGACTTTCCCACCATTGTGAAAGACTTGGTGGAATACGACTTCGATCTTACAGAATCCATTATGAAAGAGAGGATGAAAAGCGCATGAAACGGCTTGTATCCACGCTGAGCTTATCCAAAGAGGAATGGCTGCGCTACCGCAAGTGTGGCATCACGGGAACGGATGCCGGTGCCATTCTTGGCCTGAATCCGTATCGTTCTGCATTTCAGGTTTATCACGATAAAATCAGCGATACCGTTGAAAATATCGACAATGAAGCTATGCGGCAGGGCCGCGATCTGGAAGAGTATGTAGCACAGCGCTTCACTGAGGCTACCGGTCTGAAAGTGCGCCGAGCAAATGCCATCTACCAGAGCGAGGAACATCCGTTGCTTCTGGCAGACTTTGACCGCCTGATCGTTGGACAGAAAGCAGGACTGGAATGCAAGACCGTTTCGCCCTTTTCCGCAGATAAGTGGGCTGATGGCAAAATTCCTGCACACTACATGGCGCAGGTCAATCATTATCTGGCCGTCAGTGGCTTCGACTGCTGGTACATTGCTGCACTGATTTTCGGAAAAGAGCTGGTAATTCATAAAATCATCAGTGATAAGGCGGTTTTGGACAATCTCATTGCCGAAGAAGAGCACTTCTGGAAGTACAATGTGATGCCTGAGATTCCGCCTGCACCTACCGGAAGCGAGGGTGATACGCAGCAGATCAACCAGATGTACGCGGATGTCGACAAGAACAAAACAGCTGATCTGAATCCTGTCCGTGGCCTGCTGGATAAGCGGCAGGAACTTTCTGACCAGATTGAACAGCTGGAACAGGAAAAGACTGCCATTGAGCAGCAGGTCAAGTTGAAAATGCAGGATGCAGCCTACGGCACAGCACCGGGCTATAAGGTGTCGTGGGTGTCCTCCGAAAGCAAACGTGTGGATTCTCAGCGTTTGAAGAAGGAACAGCCTGATATTTTCAATCAGTACAGTAAAAATGTGAGTAGTCGCAGATTTACTATCATTCATGCGGCATAAGTTTTGGATGCGGCGGCAGGAAAGTAATTTCCTGCCGTATTTTTTATAGGAGATTTATTATGGCTACTGAAAATCCGTTCGTAAAACTATTTGGCATCGACTTCAAAGATCATCTGGAAGTCAAGAAGTCCGGCAATACCGAGCTGAAATATGTAAGCTGGGCGTATGCCTGGGCAGAGGTAAAAAAGCTGTATCCCTCTGCCAGCTATGAGGTCAAGAAATTCAACGGCCTGCCCTATGTTTATGACCCCATAACCGGCTTCATGGTGTACACCTCTGTCACGATTGAGGGCGTTTCGCACGAAATGTGGCTGCCTGTACTGGATGGCGCAAACAAAGCCATGAAAGCTACGCCTTACACCTACACTACTCCGAAATGGGAGTACAACCCGCAGACGCGCCGCCGTGAAAAGGTTGGCATGGAAGAACGTACCGTAGAAGCAGCATCCATGTTTGACGTAAACAAGGCTATCATGCGGTGCCTGGTCAAAAATCTTGCCATGTTTGGCCTAGGGCTGTATGTCTATGCCGGGGAAGATTTGCCGGAAGATGCTGCACCACAGTCGGATGCGGAGCCGAAAAGCAGCCGAAGCCGAAATCCACCAGCCAGAAACAGGAAAAGCCGCCCATGCCCTGTATCTGTGTTCGCTGCAACCAGCCCATTAAGCGGGTCAAGCTGAAGGACGGTTCTATCATGCAGGCGGCAGAATTTGCGGCCACCCATGAGGGAATGTGCGCAGACTGCTATAAAGCTACCCGACTTAATGTGGCATAAAGGAGAAATTTATATGTCTTGCAATGCGATGACCGAACACTATGAAGAAATCACTGTCTGCGGAAAGCCTGCATTATTCACTAGCTTCCGTATCAAAAGGGATACCGTTCCGGATGGTTTATATGCCTACGATGTGCGGCATGATGATGACTGCCGAGGGATTCCTTGTGAGATTGCTCCGTTTATCATGGTCAATCACTGGGGTACGATAATTTTTGCAGAGCCGTTGGAATTGCCCGATGATGGGCGGCGGTATATCGACGAAGAAAGTGACTGGAACTATGATCCGTTTGGAGGAGCAGAGAAAAATCAAAAGCCCTGTGTGACGGTGGAAGAATTTATAAAGACATACGGGAATCAGAAATAAGAGTGAGCTGTGTCATGACGAATAAATTTTTGAAAGCTAGCGTAGGGGACGGACGGTGTGAACCGTTCGTCAACAAGATGAGCTTTCAAAAATTTACGAGGAATGACATAAGGTTTGTTCTGAAAAAAGTATAAAAATGACGTAGGAGCAGAAAAGTATCAATTACAGCGAGATTGTACGATTTATTTTAGTAAATTGATAACGCTAAAATGACGAACGGCATTTTTGATACAGAAAGAAGAACTATGAGTATTTATGGCTATTGCAGAATCTCCACTGCAAAACAAAGCATTGATCGCCAGATTCGGAATATAAAAGCTGAATACCCGACTGCCCACATTGTGCAGGAAGCCTATACGGGAACTTTCATCCTCCGGCCAGAATGGAGCAAGCTGTATCGCATTCTGAAATTCGGGGATATGGTGGTGTTTGACTCTGTCTCCCGAATGTCCAGAAATGCAGAGGAGGGATTTTCACTGTATGAAGACCTATATAATAAAGGTATCCGGCTGGTGTTCCTGAAAGAGCATCATATTGATACCGAAACTTACAAAAAGGCTCTGTCCGGCAGCGTTGCCATGACGGGAACTAATGTGGATTTTATCTTAAAGGGTATCAACGAGTATCTGATGGCATTGGCGAAGGAGCAGATCAAACTGGCCTTTGAGCAATCCGAAAAAGAAGTTGCCGATCTGCACCAGCGTACTCGTGAGGGACTGGTAACAGCAAAGCTGAATGGAAAACAGATTGGCCGTAAGAAAGGCACTGGATTTGAAACTAAAAAGTCCAAAGCAGCCAAAGAGAAAATCCGTATTCATTGTAGGGCCTTCGGCGGAACATTGGATGATACGGAGTGTATGAAACTGACTGGACTTGCCCGGAATACCTATTATAAGTACAAGCGTCAGATTCGGGAAGAAATGGCTGACAAGGAAAAACGTGAAGAGGTTTGAGATGGAAAAAATAAGCGTTCAGTTGATAAGGAACAGGAGAAATTCACCAAGCAAGAGCAACAGGAGTTTCTGGAATTACTGGCTCGGATGACACCGAAACAGCGTGAGGCTTTGAAAAAAGTGCTGAAATCCTTTACTTAAAAGAAAGATGTCGGGCAACTATGACGCTGCTCGACATCTTTATTTTTGTATTCAGGTATCATTAGTCCTGTAAGAATGCCTGAATTAGGTCTATCATGGCAGATCGCTGTGTTGGGGAAAGCTTGTCCCATAAGGTCAGGAGCAGTTTTTGATCATCCGTCAGGTGATGGACGGAACTGTCCTCTTCAAAGAATTGAGAAAGCGTGATGCCGAGGCCGCGGCATATTTTTTCAATTGAAGTTACATTGGGCTGGAGATTTCTTCTGCGCCATGTTGACAGCGTGGATTGCGTCAGACCGGAGTTCTCGGCAAGGGTGTACTCAGACCATCCACGCGCTAATCGCTCTTGATCAATTTTTCCCAAAATGTCAAAGCTGGGCTTCTCACGCTCCATGTCATAGACCTCCTTGGATAAATCGTAGTGCTACTTACGATTTTAAGGGAGGATGCCTTGACAGGTAATTCTATAAATCGTATAATTTCAACAAGATAAATCGTAATATTGGGCAGTGAATTTGTCTTTTTTGATATGAGAAGCATATAAAGTGCAAAGGAGAGTATATAACCATGGCGGACTTTTGCTGTTTTTGTAAGAAGAAAATAGGTCTGTTTGGAAGATTATCCAGCCAAAAGGTGGAAGAACGGGTTGTGTGCGATTGCGTAGAGAAGGTCAAACGCATTGCAAGGTTGTACAATCGAGACTTCTCCGAGTATTCCTTGAGGGATATGGGAACATTGATTAAGAATGCAGCTTCCTTTGAAGCATATTTGAATGGATACGAGAAAATTCAAGAAGAGTACGAGAAAAAGATAGCACCTTATAAAAAATTACTGAAAGAAGATAAAAACGACTTAAAAGAAACAGAAAAAGACAAGGAAAAATGGGAAAAAAGTTGTAATGAGGATCGCGCAGAAATTGAGGAAGAACGAAGAAAAGATTTAGCATCAGCAGAGTATAAGAGCATAGAGCGAGATTATGAGAGAGCACGCAGACAACAAAAAGCTTGATGGATTCGGACCAAAAACGTTATTTGGAGAATATTTCGGATATAGAGCAGTTGAGGGCTGATGGTAACGCTAGGACTCAAGAAATGCTAGCATGGATAAAAGTGGATATTGAGAGTGATGAAAGAATAATAACTATGCTAGAGGATTACTGTGCAGTAAAACAATACGTTTATCGAGTAACAGAAGTTCCATCTGAAAGCTTAGTGTTAGGACACACATTGAAACGATATGCAGAAGAAAATCTTGGAAAAGATTATATTAAATGGTATTTAAGTGAAATTTTGAAAATCGGCGACATACAATTACGGAGCGTAGAGAAAAATGATTTGATATTTGCACAGTTTGGAAAAAATTAGCAGAAAGCAATGTGGAAAATACATTTAAGAACTATTATCAGAACGAAGCGAATATAGAAAGACTTACTCATGAATTGAAATTTACGGAGATGCTATATCCGGGAGAAAAAGATCCCCGGTATATAGCTAAATATGACCATACAATAGAGAAAATTAGTCAACATCTAAAAGAAAGCGAGATTGAAAGGCCTAAAATTGACGGCGAATTTCAGGCAAAAGAGGAGAAATTAAAACAGAATTTTCGGAGTTGATGAAACAAGCGGCAACGGTGAAGAACGATATTCAAAAATTGCCTGATACACAGGATGAAAGTTTAATCAGAGATACTGGCAAAAATCAAGAAATTGGCCAGGAAAAGCCGACTTCGATAGAATACACTACAAAAATTATGGCAGCAGCAGAAAACGGCCCAGAAGAAATGAAAGTTTGTTGCAGTCGGTGTGGAAAAGAAAATAAAGCTGGGGCAAAATTCTGTAAATTCTGTGGATCACCGATTGCAGAAGAAAAAGCACGATTCTGCACAGAATGCGGAAATAAGATAAAGCCCGGAAAAAGTTCTGCTCTGCTTGCGGAGCAAAGTAGAAACTGATTTTGCGAGAGGAGCTTGAAAATGAGCAAAAAATGTATTTATTGTGGAGCCGAGCTGGAAGATGATGCACTTTTCTGCGATGAGTGCGGCAAAAAGCAGGAGTTGGCTAAGGAGCCTGAAGTCGAGCAGAAAGCCAGAAAAGAGGCTGAACTAAAAGCGAAACAGGAGGCCAATGCCAATGCCAAAGCGAAAGCAGAAGCTGATGCAATTGTAGAGGCGGCACAGAAGGCAAAAGAAGAGGCAGAAAAACAAGCAAGGAAAACCGCTGCGGTAAAGGCAAAGTTAGAAGCAGAGCAGCAGGCTAAAGCTGAAGAGGAGGCGCGGAAAGAAAAGGAAATCCGTATTAAAGCAGAGGCTGAAGTCCGTGTCCGTGTGGAAGCAGAACAGAAAGAGCGAGCAGAAGCGCAGGCAAAAGCTGAGAAAAAGGCAGCGGAAGAAGCGGAAGCAAAGCGTCTTGAAAAAGAACGCAAAAAAGAAGCACAAAAGGCAGATCCTACATATAAGGCGTATGCCAGTCTGATTCTTGGAATTTTGACATGGGTAACATCACCAACAGGCATTATTCCATTGATTACGATTCCGGTAGGTGTGTTCTTCGGCGTGCAGGCAATGAAATCTACAAAAAGAAAAACGGCAATCGCAGGATTGGTACTGAATGGGATTATGGTTGTTGCAGTTATTGCCATAATGATTGCTGGACAGTGAGCTGATATTTGAAAACCGTGCGGAGGAATCTATGAAAGACTACTATAAAATCTTGCAGGTAGCACCAGATGCATCACCGGAAGTAATTCAGATGGCGTATAAGGCACTGGCGAAGAAATATCATCCGGATCTGAATCCTGGACAGGAAGAAGCTGCACAGGAAAAGATGAAAGATGTCAATGAAGCGTACGAGATTTTGTCTGATAAAGATAAGCGCTGGCAGTATGACAAGAGTCGCTATCAAAAGCCAAAGACAGAACAGCAGCCTCATTATGAGGAACCAGAACCACCCCAGAGCACTCAAACGCATTCCGCGCAGCCGAGAGGTGAACAAACAAGTGCCTCGACGATTGACCCGACCCCTGAAGTAAAAGGAAAGGCATCGGGCGGAAAGGGATGCGCAAAGGCAGGTTGCGGATGTCTGGTTGTATTTGTTGTACTTTTTATTCTGCTTGGTTTGTTTGGGGGATCTTCGTCTGGCAATGATTCTGATAAAAAAACTTCCTCGTCTGATGCGGCATCTGTAGCATCTACATCAAAAGCAAGTGCTGTAGCTTCGGAAACGGAAGAAGTGAATTCTGAGACAGAAGAGAAACAGGGAGAAGAACTTGTTTACACAGTAGAGAATCTTGAAGAAGCCAGCCGTACATACAGCATATCGGAAAATCCTTATTATAAAGATTCTGTCGCGCAGTATGTGGAAGCAATCAATACAATTTATGGGGAAGATGCTACACAGACGGTTACGGAAACGACGCTGGAACAGGCGCTCAAAGATTCTGACGTTTCACGACTTTTTGTTGAAAAGCTGTTGAAGTTGCAAGGTGAGGATGTGATGACCAACAGCGATTTTTACCGGATGGATGTGAAAACTGATACGGGGATCGTAAAAACACTGTTTACCATGGAATCGGAGCGTCAATATCTGGAAGTGTCTTCTCAGCCTAAGAATCGTATCGGTGAAAATGAAGAAATCCAGTTTTACTATGGCGGAATGAAAGAGAATAAACCGAGTGGAAACGGAGCATTGTTCTCCTACAGTACAGAGGACGGTTTGTCGCTGCAATATGTTGGAAAATTTAAGGGTGGAAAGATTGATGGAAAAGGAGTTCTGTTTGCATATGACGGTTTAGTACATTACTTGGTTCAGACCGGAAACTATGAAAAAAATATGGCTACGGGAAAATTGACGACCTATTACAGCAATGATTGTCAATCTGTTGGCAGCTTCTATCTGTATAAACTTTGGGAGTACATTGATGAGAAGAGTGAAAAATGGAGCGATGATGAATTGGAACAGCAAATTGATCGTCTGATTCCTAAGAAAAAAGTAATCAAACTAATTGCGACAGTAAGTTTGTATGAATCCCCCAGCGCAATAGTGGATTTTAACCAGAGGGTTTTGATTCCCCACATCGGTTATGAAGGAGAAATGAAAAAAGGCTCTAAAGATGGAAAAGGAAAGCTGTATGCATCAGCTGGGTGGCTTGCCTATGATGGTGAGTGGAAAAATGATAAATATAATGGAAAGGGAACTCTTTATAATCAGGATGGTACTATACGGAAAAAGGGAACATTTGACCATGAAGAGGAACTGATTTATTCAAATCTTGCAATGGCGGCAATTCTGGCGTTGGACAAGGTTTCGTTGGATGAACTGTTTACAGTAGATGATTCAGATGCCAATGCAGCAACACAGACGGCATCTGCTGAAAGTAGCAGCACAGCAAAATCTATTCCATCTGAAGCTATTCCGTCCGAAGTTTTGGGCTGTGAGGAAGACGGCACTTGGCAGAAAATCCTTGTAGAAGCAACAGGCAGCAATGCAACATTGACCCTTTGGACGTACCGGGATGGTCAGTGGGAAAAAGATCTGAGCACTACAGCAGCAATTGGTGCAAATGGGCTTACTACTGATAAAACGGAGGGTGATCATAAGACTCCGGAAGGAACATTCCCAATCTGTTTTGCCTTCTCGACCAAAGAAAAAAATACGATGCTATACTCCAAAATAATTAAAGAAGACAGTGTTTGGGTATGTGATCCAGAGTCAATCTACTATAATACATTGCAATCCAAGAATAATCCTCAAAAAGATTGGGCAGATAAGGGTGGAGCTGAAAATATGTATGTGAAGTTTTCAAAGGGTTCATCCAATGCTTGTATCTGCTTTGGATTCAATGGAGATGGAGAAAGCGCATATAGCGCAACTCCGTATGCAGGCTCAGCATTGTTCATAGATGGCGTGGGCGAAAATGGCAATATGAACTCTGGATATGGAGATATCAAGATTTCGGGGAAGGATATGACAAAACTATTGTCGTATCTGTGTGCGAATGACAATCCCGTGATTACGATTAAATCGGCTCAGTAATAAGAAAACCCTCCACTTTTTTAAGAAAAAGAAAGTGGAGGGTTTTGTGTTTTTGATCGTTTCAGTCTTGCTCCGAATAGATGCGGTAGGCATGGCGGCGGTGCGATGGCTGTTCTGGAGAAATTCAAGTATCGGGCAATCACAGAGATAACGAATAATCTCAAAACACCCTAGGTGCCTGCAATCAGGAATTGAAAGTGCTGTATGAGTAATGATACTTTCATAAAAACAAAATCGGAAAGAAATTTTCCGGAAAACTAGAATAAAAATTGAAAATGAGGTATACTAATAGCAGGAAGGAGTTGAAAGAATGCTTTGCCAGTTTTCTTTTCAGAATTTTAAGTCTTACAAGGATGAAACCACATTCGATTTCCGCGCAATGGCAATTCCAGAATTTCAGGATGCCTTGATTCGGCAGGAGAAAGCGGAAGATTTGCTTCCGGTCAGTGCAGTCTACGGCCCTAATGGTGGCGGCAAGACAAATCTGCTTCAGGCATTCTTTTGCCTGATTAACCTTGTCGTAAAGCCGATTCATGCATTGGAGAAGAACCGACAACCGATGATCTTCCAGCAGGGCAGCAGTGTGGCTCCTTTTATGTTGGATGAAAGCTCTGTAAATGAGCCTACGATTTTTCAGGTGTTTTTCCGTGTAGGCGAGAAGGAATACCAATATTATATTTCACTCAAGGAGGAAATTGTCTTTGAATCCCTTTTGTGGCGCACTCTTGGCGGCAAGAAGACAGGCCTGATTTTTGAGAGAGACGGACAGAAGATTGAATTGGGCGCGAGCATCAGTAAGGCGAGCATCAATCTGGACGTAAATCCGAAGATGCCGTATCTTTCTTTTTTGGCGATTAACTATAATATCCCTGTGATTGCAGAAGTGCAAAATTGGTTTGAATCCTGTATTACGCAGAGCTACGCGAACCCCAGAGCGGAAAATATTGTGCTGGTGTCCAAAAATGAAGCGACCAAGGAAAGCCTGATTCATGCGCTGAATGATGTAGGCATTGATTTGTCCGGCTATCGCTATGATGAGGACAGCAAGCATTTGTTTACGCAAAGAACGATCAATGGCAAGGTCTATGAGCTTCCCTTTGAAGCAGAGTCGGATGGCACCAAGAAGATGATTGCGGCTCTGCCGGTTCTGATGGTAGCATTGCAGGAAGGCCGCACGGTAGTTGTGGACGAACTGGACGCCAAGCTGCATCGAAGCTGCTTCGATATGTGATTCAGATGTTCAAGAACCCGAATTTGAACAAGAAGGGCGCACAATTGCTGTTCAGTTCTCATGACCTGACCACGATGAAAAATACGGTCTTCCGTCGTGATGAAATCTGGTTCGCCGCGATGAATGACAATCATGAGAGCGAGATTTACTCGCTTTATGAGTTCCGGCAGGAGGATAATACTCGCGTCAAGAGCACAGCGGCCTTTGATAAGCAATATCTGGAAGGCCGATATGGTGCAGACCCATACCTCTCTAATATGCTGACGGGGAGGGATTGGGCATGAGTCTGAAACCTCCAAAGAAAAGTGACCTTGGGAAAAGCTGGATGAAAGATCGCCGCGATAAAGCGAGGATGATTCAGCCAGAATACCATTGATTGCATCCGAGGGCACAGAAACAGAACCGCAGTATTTTGGCGCAATTCAGAAAATTATCAATACTAAGTACCGTGATAGAATCCAGCTAAAGGTAGAGGGTATTGGCGACAATACAGTGAACCTACTGATGAAAGTACGTCAATACGTTCAGAACTACGGCATTGTGTTTAAGCACGTCTGGATTGTCTATGACACAGATGATTTTCCGGCAGAAAATATCGACATGGTGGCACAGCTGTGCGAAGAATACAGTGCGCAGGGTGAAACAATTTACCATGCTGTATGGTCGAACCAGTGCGTAGAACTGTGGTATTTGCTACATTTTATGTATATGGACACTGATATTGATAGATCTCGTTACTGGCCGAAGCTGAGCGATTGGCTGAAAAACATCGGTGCAGGTGGTTACGAGAAGAACCGCCCAGATATGTATGAAGTACTGCGGCCTTACATGGACATTGCGATTGCCAATGCAAAGCGATTGGACAAGCAAAACGAAGGACGGAAGCCCTCTGAGTCAGCCCCCGGAACGAAAGTTTACGAACTGGTTGAGGTGCTGAAACCTTATCTTTCGGACATACAGTGACCATTATTATAGTAGAAGGGTGATTATGCCTTCTCGAAAATAAGTTTTTAAATGCCTATGGATTTCCCAATGTAATCCATAGGCATTTTTCTGTGGAGGAGGGGAGGTTCTTGTTTTATGAGTGGTGGGACGGTATAATTGAGTTACAGCTATAAAGATGAAAGGCAGGATCTTTGTGAAGAAGATATTCGCAAAATATAAATGGTTACTGATTGCGTTGCTTACGATCTCAATGATCGCTGTTCCAATCGTGGTTAATACCCTCTTTAAATTTTCCAGTGCTTTTTCGGCTGAATGGTCGGCAGGAGATGCGCTTTCCTATGTTTCTGGCTTTCAAGCTTTGTTTGGGACTGTTATACTTGGCATTATCACTGTTGAGCAGGGGCAAGACGCACAGAAAGTCAATGAGCGCTTGAGCGAAGAAAATAATAAGCTCCAAAAAATAATGGCGCAAAACTTTTGCCTGTTGTGAAGCTAGTAAATCCGGATTGTAAGCCGACAATGGCTAACCAAGGGGAACCTTTCTATGTGCCACAGTGTAAACAGTTTAAGATTATCAGGTCATATTATAGAGACTCCGTACAACATGAGACTAGTGAAATCCTCGTGAATGTCGATTCCTCTGTAAAAGAGATAAAATATATTAAAACGGTAGAATTTTCCCTACAAAATATTTCGGAATCAATTATTCGACATATTCAGGTGAATAGCGTTGATGTAGTTGGCTTTAAGGGCAAAACAGAGTTGGTGGCGTGTCAAAATTCTGGACAAGGTGGAATAGAAGCACTACTCGCCACAGGTGATACGGTGGATGTAAGTCTAGAATTATATGCTAATAATGCTATTTATAAGGAAATTTGGGATAATGATTTGGCAGGAGTAGCCGTTGTGATGCATTTGACAAATACAACGCTTTCAGGAACGACATTTTCGGAATATATTGAAGTTAGGATGCAGAATAACGGCCATTACCATATTAACTATGGAGAGTCTCTCAAGCAGACAGAGTAAGTGAAGGTAGATTGACTTGAACGCTCTGCAATTTTGGCACCCGCTCAGGCTGCTATCAAGAATCCCCGCAAGTAATTGCGTGAGGGCTTGAGAGAGCACCAATAAAGTATATGAACCGTCCCGGTTTTCGTAACAGGAAGCCGGGGCGGTTTTTGTGTTGACTGGCAGAATATCCAAACGGTAAAATATACATGCAACAATTTCCGGAGTGGATGTGGAAATTCTGGACGTGGAACGAATTGAGCAAAAATGCTATAATTTTAACAGTGATAAGAAAATAAATGTGCTAATCAACAGGCTGGGGAGGTGAAAAGATGGACGAGCGGATCTGGACGATCGCTGAAATACTGGACAAAAGTGGCCCTATGACGGCGGATGAACTGGCCGCACAGCTGAAACTCAGCGGCAAAACAGTGCGGAGCCTGATTAAGACCTACGCAAAGGAAATGCAGGAAAATGGCTTTTGCATCACAGCCAAACCCGGCAGGGGGTTCGGCATTGAGATCACGGATGCACAGACGTATATGTCGGGCAGCAAACCACAGCAGGGAGAAAGGACCGGCATCCCGCAGGACGCGCAGGAGCGGATACAGCGGCTGAGGCAGTATCTGCTGGAAAAGGATGGCTATTCCAAGCTGGATGATCTGAGCGAGCAGTTTTTCGTGTCGCGGCGGTCAATCTCCAACGATCTGCGCGAAGTGGAGCGGCAGCTGGCGGAATACGGGCTGAGCATCCGCCGCAAACCGGGCTACGGCATCTGCGTGGTGGGCCGTGAGACGAACCGTAGGATCTGCATTGCGGCGCAGCGGGACGAGAGCCGCCCGGTCGGGCAGCAGATACAGGAGCTGGTCAGCCGGGTGCTGGAAAAAGAAAAGTTCGCCATGTCCACGATGGCGCTGGATAATCTGGCGGTCCACCTTGAGGTCGCAGTGGAGCGCATCCGCACAGGGCACGCGATAGAAAGCTCGGATGGCATGCAGGCGGACCTTCCGGAGCGGATCCTAGAAGTGGCCAGCCACATCGCCGTGCAGATCGAAAACATGACGGGCGTGGCTTTTCCACTGCCGGAGGTCTACTACATTGCTATGCATCTGAACGGCAAACAGATGTACCGGGCAAACGCAATGACCTCGGATGAAAATTTGGTGATTCCGCAGGAGGTCAACCGCATCGTATCGGATATGATCGAGCATATCTACGAGGCGTTCCGCATCGACTTCCGGGACAATCTGGAATTGCGCATGGGCCTGTGCATGCACATGGTGCCTTGCTGGCGCGGATCAAGAGTGGGATGCGGATGAAGAACCCGATCCTGCAGGATATCAAGCGGGAGTATCCGCTGGCCTACGAAATGGCCACGCAGGCGTGCAGCGTGCTGCGAAACGTCAGCCCGAACCCCATCAAGGAGGACGAGATCGGTTATATCGCCGTCAGCTTTGCGCTGGCACTGGAACGGCAGAAGGCCAAAGAGTGGGCACCTAAAAACATCCTGATCGTCTGCGCCAGCGGCAAAGGCAGCGCCCAGCTGCTGGCTTACCGCTACCAGCAGAAATTCGGCAAGAATTTGGGCCGGGTACAGACCTGTGACGTGATCGGGCTGCGGAGCGTGAACTTCAGTAAGATCGACTATGTGTTTTCCACGGTGCCTATTCCCATTTATGTCCCGGTGCCCATCCGACAGATCCAGTTCTTCCCCACCGAAAAAGAACTGACCCAGATGAAAAAGCTCTTGATGCAGGGCAAAAAGGGGACTGTGGAAGAATATTTCAGCCCGGAGCTGTTTCTGCCACATCTCAACTGCGAAACACGGGAGCAGGTACTGGAACAGATGTGCCGGTTCGTGTGTGGCAAAAAAAAGCTGCCGGATGATTTTTTACAGCTCGTGAAAAAGCGGGAATCGCTGGCCGCCACTTCGTTTGGTGGGCTGGTGGCAATGCCGCATCCGTGGAAGGCAGTCAGCAAAGATACCTTCGTTTGCCTTGCCATTCTGGACAAGCCCGTGCAGTGGGGCGAAGCAAAGGTACAGGTGGTATTTCTGGTGTCCATCGCGGACGATGCCACCGCAAAACTGCAAAAATTCTATCAGGTTGTTGCGCAGCTTATGGTCGATGAAGCCTGCATCTGCAAATTGATCGCAGAGCGCCGGTTCGAGGTCCTGTTGGGGCTGCTGAGACAAAAAGAACAAGGACTGGAGGAACAAGAAAATGGTTGATGACGAGAAGTACGAAGTTGCATTTGAAATTATCGCCTGCGCTGGTGATGCAAAGTCGCTGGCACTGATGGCAATCGAGGAGGCCCGCAACGGCAATTTTGAACAGGCCGAAAAAAATCTGGCCGAAGCAAGAGAGCAGATGGCCAAGGCGCACGATGTGCAGAACGATATGCTGCAGAGCGAAGCTCAGGGCAAGAGCGTGGAACTGAACATCGTGCTGATCCACGCAGAGGATCACCTGACCATGGCAATCATGTCCATCGATTTTGCAGAAGAGTTCATCGAGCTCTACAAGCAGAATCATAAATAAACACGGAACACAAGAAAGGAAGAATCGTTATGAAGATCATGCTGGCTTGCTGTTTGGGAATGTCCACGAGCGTCGTCGTCCAGAAGATGAAGGACGCTGCAAAGGAGCAAGGCAAGGACTATGAGATCTGGGCTGTGGATCAGAACAAGATTGCGGAGAACGTTGGCAACTTTGATGTGCTGCTGCTGGGCCCGCAGGTGCGCCATCTGCAGCGCAAGGTCAAGGCAACTGTGGGTGACAGTGCACCGGTGGCGGTCATTGATGCACTGGCCTATGGCCGCTGCAACGGTGCTGCCATTCTGAAGCAGGCCGAGGATCTGGTGAACAACGGCTGAGTTGTTTGGAAAATCCCTTTTGGAGGAGAAAAAACATGAGTAAATTTAGCGACAAGTTCATTGACGGCATGAGTCTGGTGGCCGAAAAGGTGGATGAAAACAAGTTCCTTGGCGCTATCAAGGACTCGTTTACCATCTACATGCCGTTCGTTATCGTGGGCTCGTTTATGAGCCTGTTCAATACCATCCTGTGCAGCACTACGACTGGCCTTGCCAAGTGGATCCCCGCACTGGAAGCACTGAAGCCCATCTTCACCGCTGCAAACTTTGCAACGCTGTCCTGCATGACCCTGCCTATCGTGTTCCTGATTGGCCTCAAGTTGGGCAAGAAGAACAACGTGCCGGAGCACATCTCCGCTATTATGGCGCTAGCTTCCTATCTGACCATCTGCCCGCAGATCGTCTCTGTAGTGGTGGACGACAAGACCGGTACCGCTAGCGGCCTGCCCGGCGCAGCGCTGGGCTCTCAGGGTCTGTTCGTGGGCATGCTGATTGCCATTCTGGCAAGCCAGCTGTTCGCCTTCCTGATGACCTTCGATAAGCTCAAAATCAAGATGCCGGATTCTGTGCCCGCAGCGATCACCACTTCCTTCAACTCTCTGATCCCCATCGTGCTCACTCTGCTGGGTGTTTCCATTGGCGGCTACGCATTCCGTCAGATCAGCGGCCAGTACCTGACCGACTGGATCTACACCACCATCCAGCATCCTCTGGAGAACGCATTCCAGAGCCCTGCCGGTCTGTTCATCATCATTCTGGTCTGCCGTGCATTCTGGTTCCTGGGCATCCATGGCGACCTGATCATCAAGCCTGTGCGTGACCCGTTCTTGGCTGCTGCTCTGGCTGCAAACGTTGCTGCTGTGGCCGCTGGTCAGACCCCGTCCTCTCCCATCACCTACGGCTTCTGGGTCGCATTCGTTGCCCTGCCGGTGGCTCTGCCCGTCTGCCTGGCTATCTTCCTGGTGTCCAAGCGTGAAGATTATCGCGCTGTTGCCAAAGTTGCCATTGGCCCTGCACTGTTCGGCATCAGCGAGCCCATGGTCTTTGGCCTGCCTCTGGTTTTGAACACCACCATGCTGATTCCCTCCATCCTCTCTGTTATGCTGTGCTCCGGTACTGCACTGTTTGCAAGCACGATTGGCTTTATGCCCTGCAACACCGTTGACGTTGCCTTTGGTACGCCCGTGCTGCTGAGTGCACTGATTGGCCACGGCTGGCAGGGTGTTGTGGTGCAGATTATTGGTCTGGCACTGGCAACTCTGGTGTATGTCCCCTTCATGATCATTGCCAATAAGCAGGCAGAAGCAGAGCAGGCCGCTCAGAACTGATAAAAGGAGAACTGCCGTGAAAACCTTTGCAAAAAACTTCTTATGGGGCGGCGCACTGGCGGCAAATCAGTGCGAGGGCGCTTATCTGGAAGATGGAAAGGGCCTGGAGATCTGCGACCTGCTGGAGACCGGCAAAGATCGTTTCATCAAGCTGGACCCGGCGCTGGAGCTGCATGAGGGCCGCGTCTATCCCTCCCATGAAGCCATCGACTTCTACCATCACTACAAAGAAGACATTGCCATGTTTGGCGAGATGGGCATGAAGTGCCTGCGCACCTCCATTGCATGGAGTCGCATTTTCCCGAACGGCGACGATGCCGAGCCCAACGAGAAGGGTCTGAGCTACTACGAGGATATGTTCCGGGAATTGCACCGCTGGGGCATTGAACCGGTGATCACAATCTCTCACTTCGAGACTCCGCTGGCGCTGGTCAAAAAGTACGGTGGCTGGGACAACCGCAAGCTGGTCGGCTTCTTTGAGCGCTACTGCAAGGTGTTGTTTGAGCGCTACAAGGATCAGGTCAAGTACTGGATGACTTTCAACGAGATCAACAACACCCTCAAGCTGCCTTATCTGGCAGCCGGCATGGTGGTGGCAGATGATGCCAATGCACCGCAGCGGCAGTATCAGGCTGCACACAATATGTTTGTGGCCAATGCACTGGCTGTCAAAGCCTGCCATGAGATGATACCGGGTGCAAAGATTGGCTGCATGCTGTCTTTGAGCACAGCATATCCCAACACCTGCCGCCCGGAGGATGTGATGGAAACCTATCAGCTTCGTCAGCGTTCGCTGTTCTTCTCGGATGTGATGCTGCGCGGCCGTTACCCCTCTTACATCGATCGCAAGTGGGAAGAACTGGGCGTACAGGTGCAGATGGAGCCGGGTGATTTTGAGCTGATTGCACAGAACACCAACGACTATCTGGCTTTCAGTTACTACATGACCTCTACCCACATTGCCGGCATGAAGATCCGCTCCAATACGGGCGGTCACGTAGGTGCGGACAATCCCTATCTGGAAAAATCCAAGTGGGGCTGGCCAATCGACCCGGTGGGTCTGCGATTCGTCTGCAACGAACTGTATGACCGCTACCAGAAGCCCATGTTCATTGCTGAAAACGGCCTTGGTACGGCAGACACCATTGACTCGGATGGCCGCATCCGCGATACTGCCCGCATGGAGTACCTCAAAAAGCACATCGAAGCTTTGCAGCAGGCTGTGGCTGACGGCTGTGATATCTTCGGCTACACTTGGTGGGGGCCCATTGATATCGTGAGTGCCGGCACTGGCGAGATGGAAAAACGGTATGGCTTTATCTATGTGGATAAGGATAATCAGGGAAACGGAACCCTGCAGCGTCGGAAGAAAGATTCCTTCGAGTATTACAAAAAGGTGATCGCCTCCAACGGACAGGATCTGGAACTTCCCGCCGAGGACTAATCAAATAAAAAAGATCGGTGCAGTATTTTTCAAAACAACAAGAAAAATACTGCACTTGATTTTTGTGTGAGGGTGCAGCACGTACAACAGCTGCCGCAAAGGAATATCGATATGATAAGTTTGATTCTGGCAAAAAAGATCCTTTCGCTGTTTTGGTCATGGCTTTGGGCATTGTGCTGGTGCGCTGCGGCATCGTCCGCAGTCGGGACAGCAAGGTGCTCTCCATGATTTCACTGTATCTGGTCATGCCATGTGTGATCATCTCGTCGTTTCAGGTGAAGTATCAGCCCGAGATTCTGAACGGTCTGCTGCTGGCACTGGCTACGGCAGTGCTGCTGCATCTGGTGCTGATCGTGGTGGTCGGCTTTCTGGGCAAGGTGCTGAAACTGGATGGTGTAGAGGAAACCTCGCTGATCTATTCCAATGCAGGAAACCTTATTATTCCCATTGTGACGGCCATTCTGGGCAAGGAATGGGTCATTTACACCAGCGCATTTCTTTCGGTGCAGCTTTTTCTGCTGTGGAGCCATGCTAAAATGAAGCTCTGCGGAGAAAAAGGAATCGACCTGAAAAAGATTCTGACCAATATCAACATGATCGCCATTTTTGCTGGGGTGCAGCTTTTTCTGCTGCAGATCCAGTTGCCTGCACCTGTGCAGGATGCGGTGGATTCGATCAGCAGTATGGTTGGTCCAATGGGAATGCTGATACTCGGTATGTTGATCGCAGAAATGGACCTGAAAAAACTGATGAGCTATCACAGACTATGGTGGATCACACTGCTGCGTCTGGTGGGCATCCCGCTGATAGGAATCGTACTGTTGAAATACAGCAGCCTTGCAGCACTAGTGCCGGAGGGCAGAACAATACTGCTGGTTACACTGCTTGCCATCTGCACACCGTCCGCGTCCACACTGACCCAGATGGCGCAGGTGTACGGCAAAGATGCAGACTACGCCAGCGCTATCAATGTGGTAACGACCCTGCTGTGTATCGTCACGATGCCGCTGATGGTGGCACTGTACCAGATGTGAGTACGTGCGAACGCTCTGTAATTTTGGCACCCGTTCAGGCTGCGATCAAGAATCCCCGCAAGTAATGGCGTAAGGGCTTGAAAAAGCACAAATAAAGCAAACGAACCGCCCCGGCTTCCGTAATGGAAGCCGGTTTATAAAAAGAAATCGTTTTTGTAGCTTTGATGAATTGGCGCAGAGTCATTGACAGCAGAAGGGCAGAAGCGCATCTTTGAAACAGAAAACGGAACCGGGCTATAAATAGCATGTTTCTTTACCTTGCGAGGACACTTTCGTTTTGATGAGGCACGACCCGGTGTGCCGCTTTTTTCATTTGCGGAGATAAAATACAAAAAGTACGGATTATAGTACACATTATCTGTTATGCTCGGTACATGGAAGGCACACACCGGAAAAGGAGCAAAAATGCGAAGGACGTTGAATAAAACAAGGTTTTTGGCCGGTAAAACGGACCCGGAAAATACCAGCCTGTGGCTGCCGCTCTGGATGCATCTGTGGGATACGGCGGGCATCATGGAGCGGCTAGTCCGGCAGTGGCTCCCCGAAAGTGTAAAACGAGCCATGGGCTTTGAGCGCGAGGAAGCGTTGCTCGCGCATGCCCGGTTTTTGGGTGGAATCCATGATATAGGCAAGGCTACGGTAGCCTTTCAGGCAAATATCCTGCGCACCCTGCCGGAGGCGAGGCAGCGGCTGGAAACGTTGACGCCGCTGGACTGTCCTGAACAGAACCGCCGGGAGTCGCCGCATGCCCGGGCGGGCGAGGCAGTCCTGCTGTGGGATGACTGCCCCGGCGGGATCGCCTCCATTGTGGGGGCGCACCACGGCAAGCCACAGAGCTGCGCGGCGGTCGATGATCAGTTAGAGGGTTGGGAGAGCAACTACTACCCCAAGGGACAGAAAAAGGTCTGGGAGGACTTCTGGACAGAACTGCTCATGACTGTTTTGCAGGACTGTGGCTTTGACGACACAGCGGAGTTGGATGATCTGAATCCGCAGGAGGAAGTGCTTCTGACCGGACTTCTGATCATGGCAGACTGGATCGCCAGCAATACGGAATACTTTCCCCTGATCCCGGTAGAGGAGTTGGGCAGCATGGAGGATTACCCGGCGCGGGTGGACAGGGCTTGGGAAAAGCTGGCGCTGCCCTTCCCGTGGGAGGCACAGCCGGGCATCGCAGACCCGCAGGAGTTTGCGGTGCGGTTCGGCTTTGCGCCCAATGCGGTGCAGAGGGCTGTTCTGGAGGCTGCGGATACCGCAGCGGAACCGGGCATCCTGATTTTGGAAGCACAGATGGGCGTGGGTAAAACCGAGGCAGCGCTGGCCGCTGCGGAGGTCATGGCCAGCCGGTTCGGGCTGGGTGGTGTCTTTTTCGGGCTGCCCACACAGGCCACGGCAAACGGCATCTTTCCCCGGCTGCTTGGCTGGGCAGACACACAGTCTGAGGAGACGCTGCCGCAGGCTATAAAGCTGGCACACGGCATGGCAGAACTGAACGAGTGCTATCTGCGGCTGCAGGGGCGCGGAGTGCAGTTGGAGGAGGACGCGCAGGAAGCGCATCAGGTGCAGGTACACCAGTGGTTTCGGGGAAACAAGCAGGCACTGCTGGCAAACTTTGTGATTGGCACAGTGGATCAGTTGCTGCTGGCGGCACTTGCCCAGAAGCACGTTATGCTGCGGCATCTGGGGCTTGCGGGCAAGGTGGTCATTATTGACGAGTGCCACGCCTACGATACCTACATGAACTGCTATCTGGACCGCGCACTGGAATGGCTGGGTTGGTACAAGGTGCCGGTCATTCTGCTGTCAGCCACCCTGCCTGCCCGGCGGCGCGCGGAACTGGTCGAGGCTTACCAGCAGAAAAAGGCTGTCCCGGACGCCTCATGGAAAACCAGCTGCGGCTATCCGCTGCTGACATGGACGGACGGCGCAGAGGTAAAGCAGACGGCCATCCCACCAGACGCACCCGGTAAAACGGTGCAGCTGACCACGCTCACAGAGCCGGAGCTGCCCGCGCTGCTGCGCCGGAAGCTGGCAGAGGGCGGCTGCGCGGGAGTGATCGTCAATACAGTCAAAAAAGCGCAGAAGATCGCGCAGCTGCTGCGGGAAAGCCTGCCGGACAAAGAGGTGCAGCTGTTCCATGCGCAGTTCCTGATGCCGGACCGCGCAGCGCGGGAAAACCAGCTGATGGCACGCATTGGCAAGGGCTCTGCACCGGAGCGCCGGAACGACCTGATCGTGGTGGGCACGCAGGTGATGGAGCAGTCGCTGGACATTGATCTGGACGTTCTTGTTACAGAGCTTTGCCCCATGGATCTGCTGTTGCAGCGCATCGGACGGTTGCACCGTCACCGCCGCAGCCGCCCCGCCCCATTGCAGCAGGCCTGCTGCGCGGTGCTGGACACCGGGGAAGATGCCTTTGATGCGGGCAGCGAGGCGGTATATGGACAGTGGTTGCTCTGGCGCACCCGGAAGTTTCTGCCCCGGAGCATCCGGCTGCCGGAGGAAATCTCTCCGCTGGTGCAGCAGGTCTACGGCTGGGAGCGGGAAGCTCCCGGTGGAGCGCAGGGGGAGAAAATGCGCTGCGTATATGAGCAGACGCAGGAGAAAAAGAAAGCGCGCGCCGAGGTGTACCTTGTGCCGCAGCCGGAAACGCACCGGCTGGCGCAGTTGAATACGCTGGACGACTGGATGCAGAACGAGGGTGCCCGCTCCGACCCGGCGGCGCGGGCAGCAGTGCGGGACGGCGACCCCTCGGTAGAGGTGCTTGTAATGCAGTGTCGGGCAGACGGCAGCATCCACTTTCTGCCGTGGCAGGAGGGTGGCAGCGCCGTAGCTGCTGACAGCCCGCCCCCGCCGGAAACGGCACTGAAGATTGCCCGGCAGAAGCTGCGTCTCCCGGCGGTGTTCGGCAAAGCGTGGAAGGTGGATAGGGTCATCCGGGAGTTGGAAGCGGATAACCGCAGCCGCCTTGCGGCGTGGCAGCTGTCGCCGCTGCTGCACGGAGAACTGATCCTGCTGCTGGATGAAAACCTGACTGCCCGGCTTGCGGGCATGGAACTTTGTTATGACCGTGAAAACGGCCTGACCTACCAAAAGGAGGAAACGGATGAAGGAGATTGAATTCAACCTGCTGACCGAACCGTGGATACGGGTGCGGCTGCGGGACAACACGGTGCGGGAGGTGTCCCTGACCGAGGCACTGGTGTCGGCGCAGGATTATGTGGACCTTGCGGGCGAGATGCCCACCCAGAACGCCGCCGTGCTGCGGCTGCTGCTGGCGGTGCTGTTCACCGTGTTCTCCCGGGTGGATGCAAAGGGAAAACCCCAACCGCTGGCACAGAGCGATGATGCACTGGAGCGCTGGAGCGAGCTGTGGCAGCTTGGGCATTTCCCGGCAGAGCCTGTCCGGGACTACCTGGAGCAGTGGAAGGACCGCTTCTGGCTGTTCCACCCGACACACCCTTCTGGCAGGTGCCGCAGGCAAAGATCGGCACGGAATACGGCGCGGCCAAACTCAACGGTGAAATGTCGGAAAGCAGCAATAAACTCCGGCTCTTTCCACTGTATGCGGGGCAGAGCAAGGAGCAGCTGAGCTATCCGCAGGCGGCGCGGTGGCTGCTGTGCGTGAACGGCTATGATGACACCTCCGCGAAGCCAAAAGGAAAGGGACTTCCGTCAGTAGGAGCCGGGTGGCTGGGCAAAATCGGTTTTATTCAGGCACAGGGCGATAATCTGTACGATACCCTGATGCTGAACCTGACGCTGCTGCGCGACAGCCGGGAATGCTGGGGCGAAAGCAAGCCCTGTTGGGAATTGGAAGCACCAAAGAGCGCGGAACGGACAGAAATTTGCTGCCCGGACAACCCGGCACAGCTGCTCACCCTGCAATCCAGAAGGCTGTTGCTGCACAGGACAGGGGAGAATGTGGATGGGTTCTGTCTGCTGGGAGGAGATTTCTTCCCCAGAGAAAACGTCTTTGCCGAACAGATGACCATCTGGCGCACGATGCCAATCAAGAAAAATGAACCGGTGGTATTTGTGCCCTGTCGTCATGACCCGGCTAAACAATTCTGGCGGGAGTTCCCGGCTGTCTTTTGTCAGGACAGCGGGCATCGCCCGGGCATTGTATGCTGGATCGAAAAGTTGCAGGAAAAGAGATTGAAACTTCTGGATCCCCGCAGAAAGGTACATTTCCGCATCTCCGGTGTCCAATATGGCGATAAGGACTTCTTTGTAAATGATTCTTTCAGCGACAGCCTGACCTTTCAGGCAGGGATTCTGGATGAGATAGGGCGTCCATGGCAGAGTCGGATCGTCAGAGAAATCGAGCGCTGTGAACAGACAGCGGCGCTGGTCGGACATTTTGCGCAGGAACTGGCAATTGCCGCCGGTGACCGGAATGAAAATGCAGGCGGCGCGGTTCGTGCACAATTCTACTTTGCAGTGGATCAGCCTTTTCGGCAGTGGCTGCAGGCGATCGACCCGGAGCAGGACGACCCGGATGAGGCAGCGCTGCGCTGGCAGGCGCAGGCGCGAAACATCGCGGAAAAGCTGGGAAAACAGATGGTGATGGAGGCCGGAAATGCCGCCCTGAAGGGACACCGCATTGTGGTGGATAAGGATAAAAAGACCGAGCGCACCATCCTGTATACCTCGCCAAAGGCCTATAATCGTTTCCGCACAGGGCTTTGGGAGATCTATCCCAAAACAGAACCATAAAGGGGGAATTGTATGAAAACACAGGACGTCAAACTGTATGCGGCGCAGCAGCTGCACAGGCTTCAGGCTCTGCCGGACAACCAGCGGCGGGCGGAACTGGCAAAGCTGCGTCGGGGCATCGGCCACGCACCCGGCGAGCTGCCGGAACTGTGGGGAAGCTTTTTGCTGGAAATGCCGGAAAGCTTTCAGGGCCGCAGTGCTCCCTCGGCGGCAGAGTGGGCGGTCTACCTCGCCCTGACCCTGTATGCTATGCATCAGCAGGGGAACGACCGCCTTATGAACTGCCCCGGCAACACGCTGGGGCGTGCGGTGCGGCAGCTGGCAGAGCGGAACAGTGCCGGACAGGACTGGACCGAGGCCAGTGTGCTCCGGCGGTTCAATGCGCTGGCCACCGCAGAAGAAATTACCGAGATCAGCTACCATCTGCGGGGCATGATCCAGCTGCTGAGCGCGGCAAAGGATGGCGGCATCCCGCTGGACTATCCGCAGCTTGCGGCAGACTTGTATGAATTGCAATGCACCGACCCGCGATATGCGCAGACCCCCGCCAATGTCCGTCTGCGGTGGGGACAGGACCTGTACCGCGACCCGAAGCCTGCACCGGATGAGAAAGAAAAGGAGAATTGATCATGAATAAGCGCCTGTATGTTGATTTCCACATTTTGCAGACCGTCCCGCCCAGCTGCATCAACCGGGACGATACCGGCAGCCCAAAAACGGCAGTGTACGGCGGTGTGCTCCGCGCCCGGGTATCCTCGCAGGCATGGAAGCATGCCATGCGTGCGGCCTTTGCGGAGAATGCTCAGCTGGACGTGGGCAAGCGCACTAAAAAGGCCGCAGAACTGGTGAAGGCGCAGATCCTTGCACTGGCTCCGGCTGCGGATGCGGACAAGCTGGCAAAGAAAAAAGCGCTGGAGAATGCGGGCATCAAGAGCGACGATAAGGGCACCAAGGCACTGTTCTTCATGAGCGCTGCGCAGGCAAAGGCATTGGCAGAGCTGGCTGTGGAGGGCTCTGCGGATAAAAAGCAGTATCGGGATGCCCTGAAAGCAGCGCCCTCGATGGACATGGCGCTGTTTGGCCGCATGGTGGCAGATGAGCCTTCTCTGAACTATGACGCCGCTGCGCAGGTGGCGCACAGTATCTCTACCCATGCCGTGCAGAACGAGTACGATTACTTTACCGCCGTGGATGACTGTCAAGCAGAGGACAACGCCGGTGCAGGCCATCTGGGCACGGTGGAGTACAACTCCTCCACCCTGTACCGCTATGCCACAGTGAACGTGATGGAGCTGGCCGGGCAGCTGGGTACAGCGCAGGCCGCGGAAACGGTGCGGGCTTTTGGTGAGGCGTTCCTCTTCTCCATGCCCACCGGCAAGCAGAACACCTTTGCAAACCGCACTCTGCCGGATGCGGTATATGTGACCCTGCGGGAGGATCAGCCGGTGAACCTGTGCGGCGCATTCGAGCGGGCCGTGCCCCGCAGTGTGCAGGGGTATGCCGCGCCTTCCAAGGCGGCACTGGCACAGTATGCACAGCAGATGTACAGCAGCTTTGCCGAGGCCCCGGCGCAAAGCTTTACCGTGGGCAGCGGGCTGGAGGAACTGGCTCCGGCGCAGACGGCAAAGGCTATGCTGGACGCACTGGAAAAGGCTGTCCGGGATGCACTTGCCGGAAATGAGGTGGGGTAATGGCAACGCTGTTGCTTCGGCTGGCAGCGCCTTTACAGGCGTGGGGCGCAGACTCTAAATTTGAGACCCGCAAGACGGGCCGTGAACCCACCAAGAGCGGCGTGATCGGCCTTTTGGCGGCAGCTCTTGGGCTGCGGCGGGACGAGCGTGAAGCACTGCTCCGATTGACCGGGCTGCGGTTCGGCGTCCGCGTGGAGCGGGAAGGGCAGCTGCTGGTGGACTACCACACGGCAAAGACGCAGGATGAAAAGTCCTCTTATGTGACCTACCGCCATTATTTGCAGGACGCCGTGTTTCTGGCCGGTTTTGAAAGCGAGGATGCCGCCCTTTTGCAGCAGCTGCAGCAGGCGCTGCTACACCCGGTGTTTCCGCTGTATCTCGGCCGCCGCTGCTGCCCGCCTACCCTGCCGCTCTGTCTGGGAGTACGCCCGGGCAGCTTGCAGGAGGTGCTGCAAGCGGAACCGCCCCTGTGTCCGGGACGGCAGAGCCGGATCTTGTTGGACGCCGACCCGCTGGAGCCGGGCACGGCTCCGCAGCGGGATGTACCGGTGAGCTTTGACCCGCATCATCGGCAGTACGGCTACCGCTCGGTACGGGAGCTTTGGCAGAAAGTGCCGGACAGCCCGGAAAAGACGGAGCATGACCCGTTCCGGGAATTGTAAAAAGGGGGCGAGAGAATGTATTTATCACGGGTAGAGCTCGATCCCACCCGCCGCAGCACCATGGCTGCGCTGTCGGCACCGCAAAAACTGCATGGCGCAGTGGAAAGCGCTTTTGCAGGGGAGCGCCGCCGCAGACTGTGGCGGTTGGATCGTCTGGGAGAGCGGTTGTATCTGCTGCTGCTCAGCGAAGATGCGCCAGAGCTGTCCGGCGTGGTGGAGCAGTTTGGCACCGGAGCGGCTGCGGAGACCCGCAGCTACGACCCGCTTTTGCAGCGGGTGGAGCCGGGCAGCTGCTGGCAGTTTCGGCTGACCGCAAACCCCACCAAAAGCTGCAAAGACCCCCAAAACCTCGCAGCGCGGGGAACTGTAGCCGCACATTGCACGACACAGTACCAGAAGCAGTGGCTGTTGGAGCGCGCCGCAAAGCACGGCTTTGCCCTGCGGGAGGAGGAATTTACCGTGACCCGGGTGCAGTGGCAGTACTTTGCAAAGCACGGCACCCGGCCGGTGACCCTGTTAGCAGTGACCTATGAGGGCATTTTGCAGGTGACCGATGCAGAGCAGTTCCGGGCACTGCTGTGTCAGGGCATGGGGCGCGGCAAGGCCTATGGCCTTGGACTGATGACCGTTATGCGCGGAGGAAACTGAGATGGACGAGATGCCGGGCATGATCCGGCCGGACCTGCAGGCGCTGCCGCAGGTGAAAGACCGGATGACCTTTCTGTATCTGGAACACTGCACCCTTGGCCGACAGGACGGCGCAATCACCGTTACAGACGAAAAAGGGATCGTTCAGATCCCGGCGGCTGGCATCTCGGTGCTGCTGCTGGGGCCGGGTACACGGGTGACCCACCGTGCCATGGAACTTATGGGTGACACGGGCGTGGGTGCTGTCTGGGTAGGTGAGCACGGTGTGCGGTATTACGCCCATGGCCGTCCCCTGACCACCCACTCGCAACTGTTGCTGCGGCAGGCAGAGCTTGTCAGCAACACCCGCAAGCACCTGGATGTGGTACGCAAGATGTATCAGCTCCGTTTCCCGGACGAAGATATCTCCCGGCTGACGATGCAGCAGCTGCGGGGACGCGAGGGCAGCCGTGTGCGGCAGGTATACCGCAAAGCTTCCAAGGATACCGGTGTTCCGTGGAGCGGCCGACTGTACCGCCCGGAGGATTTTGCATCGGGAGATGCCGTCAATCAGGCGCTTTCTGCCGGGCACGCCTGTTTGTACGGTCTGGCGCACGCGGTGATCGTGGCATTGGGCTGCGCCCCGGGTCTTGGCTTTGTTCATGTGGGGCACGAGTGCTCCTTTGTGTACGATATTGCCGACCTGTACAAGGCCGAGGTGACCATTCCCATCGCCTTTGAAGTGGCGGCACAGGCTCCGGACGACCTGCCGGCCGTAGTGCGCCGCCGGGTGCGGGATGCCATGGTAGAGCATCATATTCTGGAGCGCATGGTGCACGATATCCGGTATCTGCTCCTGAATGCGGATGAGCGGGAACAGGAGCTGGAAGCTGTTTATCTGTGGGACAACAAAGTGGGCACTGTGGCCAACGGCATCAATTATTTTGAAGAAGAGGGTGATGAAACATCGTAGTTCTCACCATGACGAACTGCCCGCCAAAACTGCGCGGGGATCTGTCCAAATGGTTGTGCGAGATCAACACGGGCGTTTATGTGGGCAATGTGAGCAGCCGCGTGCGATTCCATCATCGAATATGGAGCGCTGCGGGTCCGGGACGGTGTACCGGTGGAGGAGCTGACCATGCTGGTCCGCGTGGAAGAAAACGTTCCGGCAGAGATCACAGCCCTGACAGGACTCAGCGCTGCGGAATTGCAGCAGGGAACAGAACCACGGGAAGCGCTGAATAGCTTTTTGTTGTTTATTGGCAAAGACCCACTGGTGGGACATAATATTGCCTTTGATCTGGAGTTTCTGCGCATGACCTGCAAACGATATGGCTTTCCGGCACCGACCAACCGCCAGATCGACCTTGCACAACTTGCCCGCCGAAACCTTACAAGGATCGCAAATTATAAGCTGGTGACGCTGGCACAGCATTTTCAGCTGGCAGAAAAAGTGGAGCATCGCGCCCTGCCGGACTGCCGTCTGATACAACAGGTTTATTGCAAACTGAAGGAAACAGCGGTACAATAGCAACAGGAGGCACGGTGCTACGGGATCTTTTTAGTCTTTTCCCCGCATACGCGGGGGTGATCCCAGCTTGTGGCTGTGCTTTAATCTAAGCATACCCTTTTCCCCGCATACGCGGGGGTGATCCCAGCGGCGGGGCCGCTGAGTGAGTCGTGCCTTTCCCCGCACACGGGGTGATCCGAAAGCAGCACCGCGCCCGGCCTAATTCTGCTTTCCCCGCACATGCGGGGTGATCCACCGAGGGCGCAAAACTGTCCTACTTCGATAGCTTTTCCCCGCATATGCGGGGTGATCCCACAAAGGGTCTGGGTGCCGCTGGTCAGGTCACTTTTCCCCGCATACGCGGGGGTGATCCCTATACCGTCACCGATGCCGACGGCGATACTCTCTTTTCCCCGCATACGCGGGGGTGATCCCCACATCGAAAATAGTGTGGCAATGAACTTCAACTTTTCCCCGCATACGCGGGGCTTACAAAAAAGAACCACGGGCGCAACGGAAAGTGAAATGATATTTCTGGAAAGGAGAACTCTGCAATTTTATCGCCCGCCCAGGCTGCGATCAAGAATCCCCGCAAGTGATCGCGTAAGGGCTTGACCCGACACAAATAAAGCATAACAAACACCCTCGGTTTCCTGCTGCGGAAGCCGAGGGGTGTTTTGCGTATTAAGGGTGGAACGAATGCGCACTGTGATTTTATTCTGCCTTCAGGCGGAGCAAGGTGCCGGACTTTTCAATGCGGTAAAAACCTGCGCTGCCGTCCACGCCGAACTGCAGCTGCAGCAGCGAAGAGTGCGACAGCGCGCGCACCGAAGGCGCGATCCAGTGCACCAGTGCCAGCAGCAGCGGCAGGGTGACGACCAGCTCAGTGGCATCCTGCAGTGCGGCCCAGCACTTCACAGTAGAGCAGCTGGTCCAGATCGATGCGGGAGATGCCGGTCTTGCAGCGCAGGATCAGGCTGCGCTGGTCGGCGCGGCGGCACTCGGCGATCACCGAATCCGTCAGACGGAAAAAGCTGTCCTCCCAGATGGGCTTGAGCTGGTAGAAGTAGGCACCCACCACATAGGATTCCACTGCAAACTCGGCGGAAGAAGTAAGAAAGATGATCTTGACGACGTTATCGTACTGCCGGATCTCCTTGGCGGCGGTAATGCCGTTTTCGGCCGGCATGATGACATCCAGAAACAGGATATCGTACCGGGTGCCCTTTTCGATCTCGGCCAGCAGATCCAGCGGGCTGTGAAAGGCTGTGCACTGGATCTGGACACAGCGCTGGGCGCGATATTTTTCCAACAGGGCAGAGAGCTGGTCCAGAACTGTTTGGTCATCGTCGCAGAAGGCGATCTGGATCATAACGGGTTTAACACATCCTTTGTTCGCGTCAGCCAGAAATTACAGCTGGGCCTTGCCCATGCAGTAGGTCTGCAGCACATCGTAGTTGTCGTCCAGCACCACAAGGTCGGCATCCTTGCCGATCTGGATGGAACCCTTGCGGTCGTCCAGATGCAGGCAGCGTGCCGGGTTGATGGTGCAGGCGTTCAGTGCATAGTTGAAGGGCACCATGGCCTCCTCCACCAGAATGCGCAGGCCCTTGTTGATGTTCAAAGTGGAACCGGCCAGCGTGCCGTTGTCCAGATGGGCGCTGCCGTCCGGGTAGATGGTGATATGGTTGCCGCCAAAGATGTACTCGCTGCCAATGGGGGTGCCCTTGGCCATCAGTGCATCCGAGATCATGATGGCGTAATCCGGGCCTTTGCTCATGAAGTAGTTGTTCAGGGCAGCAGGGGTGGAGTGGCAGCCGTCGCAGATGATCTCGCCGTACATGGTGCGGATGCGGTAGGCTGCGCCCACCAGACCGTTGGCGCGGTGGGCGAAGGGGGACATGCCGTTGTACACGTGGGTCATGGAGCGGGCACCGTTGGCATAGGCCATCACGGCCTGCTCATAGGTGGCGGCACTATGGCCGATGCTGACCACCACGCCGTGCCCGGTCAGGTAATGGGTCAGTGCAAACCCTTCGTCGTGTTCCGGTGCAAGGGTCACATAGCGGATGTGGCCGCGTGCTGCCTGCTGGTAGTGCTTGAACTGCTCCACGCTGGGCTTTGCGATGTACTCCGGAGGCTGTGCGCCCTTGTACTTCATATCGAGGTAGGGGCCTTCAAAGTGGATGCCAAGGATCTCGGCACCTTCGTAGCTGCCCTCCATCACGTCGGCCACATTGGCCACGGCGTTGGTCAGCACCTCCACGCTCTGGGTGACGGTAGTGGCCAGAAAGCTGGTCACACCCTCAGAGACGATATGCTTTGCCCAGTAGCGCAGACCCTCCGGCTTTGCGTCGTTGGTGTCGAACTCGTAGGCACCATGGCAGTGGATATCCATAAAACCGGGCACGATGCGCTTGGAGCCATAGTCCACATCGGCCTGCTTTTCACCATAGGGGAAGATGCCGGTGATTTTGCCCTGCTCCAGCTCGACTGCGGCAGAAATGAACTGGTCGGCGATCCATACTTTTTTGCTTTGGATGATCATATAATCAGCCCTCCGATATCATCATAAAACCTGCATATGCTGCACACGACAGCACAACCATTCTACAGAAAAGTATAGCATTTTCTGGCGGGAATAACCAGCCTTCGCGCGCCTTTTCAAAAAAATTAAGCTGGAAAATGAAAAAACGATCGCAGCTTGCACAAAGAAACAGCGCAAAATCAGAAACCCGGAGCCTTTTTGAGCCGTTTTGGCCGAAAAAAGGTTCCGGGTTTTGGCGGATGATCCTTTCAGAGAGCTGTTTTGCAACAGCCCCTTAATATGAAGTAAGCCCCAGGCTTACATCCAAAGCCTGATCCACACGTTTCTGATCTTCCGGCGTGATCTGCCCGGCCCGCTCCCGCAGGCGGTGCTTATCCAGCGTGCGGATCTGCTCCAGCAGCACCACGCTGTCCTTGGCGAGGCCGGTATCCGCTGCCCGGATATTGATGTGGGTGGGCAGGCGGGCTTTGTCCAGCCGGGATGTAATGGCCGCAGCGATCACGGTAGGGCTGTGCCGGTTGCCGATCTCGTTCTGCACGATCAGTACCGGGCGCACGCCGCCCTGCTCCGACCCCACCACCGGCGAAAGGTCTGCGTAAAAAACTTCTCCTCTGTGTACCTCCATGGAATCTCCCTCCCTGCATTTGGAGGATGCGCCCCGCTTATGTGATGCGTCCGGCGCATCTTCGTCTGATCTCAGTATGAGCCGGCTGCGCGCCGGTTATGCAGCGCAGGGGATATTCCATTGTATGCACAAAGGCTTACAGAGTTTCCAGTGTGCAGAAGGCCAGCGCCATGCCGCCCTCGTGGCTCAGAGAGAGCCGGGCGGCAAGGCCATGGGCCTGCATCCATTCCGCCGTCTGGCCGGAAAAATGATAGGCGGGTGCACCGCTCTCCAGCCGGACAGCCTCGATCTCACACAGGAGAACGGCTCCCGCAGGCCGGTGCCTGCCGCCTTTAAAAAGGCTTCCTTGGCGGCAAAGTTGGCTGCGGCGCTGGCAAGCCGGTGGGCAGCGCTGCGCCCGGCGGGCAGTGGTTCGTCAAGGCTCAGCGCAGCGCGTTCGGCCTCGCCGTACACCCGGCGGATAAAGGTTGCAGCGTGTGCGCCGGTAAGGCTTTTTTCCAGATGCGCGATCTCGCACAGGTCGCAGCCGATGCCATACAGCATAAAGGCCCTCCTTCTGCCGCATTTGCGGCGGTGCAGGCCGTCAGCCTGCAAAATCAGGACCGGAAATTTTATGCAAACTGTGCAAATCCGGTCTGTTTAGCTTGAAGTTTCCTCGCAATTCGTGTACAATGAATGTAGTTCTTCCTAAGGGGGTGTATTCCGTGAGTGGCGAGACCGCTATTTTTTCGATCCACGACAAAAAGGACTATGAGATCCATGAGATCGTACAGCAGGTGTACGATGCTTTAAAGGAAAAAGGCTATAATCCGGTCAATCAGCTGGTGGGCTATATCCTGTCCGAAGACCCCACCTACATCACGACCTATAAAAATGCCCGTTCCATGATCCGCAAGGTGGATCGTGACGATCTGCTGCAGGCCATGCTGCGCAGTTATCTGAACGTCTGATATCGCTTGTCTGCTCATGCCCCGCCGTCGCTATGATGGCGGGGCTTTTTCATAATAGAATGCAGATGCCGTTTACCGTTACAGCCCCTCCGGTGAAAACGCAATTCAGAAAAATCCGCAGATCTTTCTGAATTGCAACTATATAAAATAAAATTTTCGCTGAAGATGGCCAGAGCGAAACGGAGGCCATTCCAACCGTTACGGCCGGAACGGCAGCGTAAAGATCTGGTTTACGACGACCTCATATTCCCACGGTTCCCGCGCCTTGCGCAGCTGCTTTTCCAGCTTTTCGGCCCCCTCAAACTTGTGAATGAGGTAGAACCAGTGTCCCTTCATGCGGCTCACCGCGCACCCGGCGCTGCCGAACAGTTCGGAGTATCCGTGGTAGAGGTCGTCAAGGTATCCGCGCAGCTCTTCCCGTGCGGCCGGTGCGCCGCCGCGTGCTTCACGGAAGAGCGCCGGGTCCGCAATGATGCCGCGCCCCACCATGATGCCGGACAGCTGCGGATACTGCGCTTCCAACGTGTGCAGGTCCGCAGCGGTGGTCACATCGCCGTTGTAGCACACAGGCATCCGGCACCCGGGCAGGGAGGCAGCAAAAGCGGCACGGTCGGCCTGCCCGCGGTAGAGCTGGCGCATCACACGCGGGTGGATGGTCAGCTCACAGATGGGATACCGGTTATAGATGTCCAGAATGGCAGCAAATTCTTCCGGCTTTTCCACGCCCAGCCGGGTCTTGACCGAGATAGGCCCTTCCGCATTGGCAAATACGGCGGCAAGAAAAGCGTCCAGCTTGACGGGGTCGCGCAGCATCCCGGAACCCTTGCCTTTGGCGGTGACGGTGCCGGAAGGACAGCCGAGGTTCAGGTTCACCTCGGTGTAGCCAAGGCCGCGCAGCTCGCCGATCATCCATGCGGCAAGTTCGCCGTCCTTTGCCAGCAGCTGCGGAATCACCGGTGCGCCGGGGTTTGCCGCAGGGGCAAGCTCGGCCATCTTCTTTTTAATGAGCACCCGGTTCTCCGGCGGGGAGATGAAAGGGGCATAGTAGCGGTCGGCATTGCCAGCAGGGCCGAACCATTTCTGGTGTGCCTGCCGCCACACCCGGTCGGTCAGGCCCTCCATGGGGGCAGCATAGTAATTCATGGGCAAATCTCCAAAGTGTTTGATAGGGATATTGTAACAAAAAACTCCCGCCCTGTGAAGTCACAGAACGGGAGAAGCGAGCTTTTTGAAAGATCAGTCTGCAAACAGCGGGGTGGACAGATAGCGGTCGCCGGTATCGGGCAGCAGGACCACGATGTTCTTACCAGCATTCTCCGGGCGCTTTGCCAGCTGCAGGGCAGCATAAACAGCAGCACCGGAGGAGATACCCACCAGCACGCCCTTCCTTGTGGCCGATCAGACGGCCGGTGGCAAAGGCATCGTCGTTCTCCACGGCGATGATTTCGTCATACACCTTGGTGTCCAGTACGTCCGGCACAAAGCCCGCGCCGATGCCCTGGATCTTGTGTGCGCCTGCGGTGCCCTTGCTCAGCACAGGAGAGGAAGCAGGCTCTACAGCCACCACCTTGACGTTCGGGTTCTTGCTCTTCAGGTACTGGCCCACGCCAGTCACGGTGCCGCCGGTGCCCACGCCTGCCACAAAGATATCCACCTTGCCGTCGGTGTCCTCCCAGATCTCGGGGCCGGTGGTCTCGATGTGGGCCTGAGGGTTGGCCGGGTTCACGAACTGGCCGGGGATGAAGGAATTCGGGATCTCCTTTGCCAGCTCATCGGCCTTGGCAATGGCACCCTTCATGCCCTTGGCACCCTCGCTCAGCACCAGCTCTGCGCCGTAAGCCTTCATCAGCTGGCGGCGCTCCACGCTCATGGTCTCGGGCATCACGATGATGATGCGGTAGCCCTTGGCGGCTGCCACAGCGGCCAGACCGATGCCAGTATTGCCGGAGGTAGGCTCAATGATCACGGAACCTTCCTTCAGCAGGCCCTTTTCCTCGGCATCATCGATCATCTTTTTGGCGATGCGATCCTTGACAGAACCGGCCGGATTGAAGTATTCCAGCTTGGCAATGATGTGGGCAGGCAGCTCCTGCTCCTTTTCAATGTGGGTCAGCTCCAGCAACGGAGTATGACCGATCAGCTGATCTGCGGCAGTATAAATCTTGCTCATTGTAGTTTCCTCCCTGATACAGTTATGGGTACATGTGCCCTGCTGGACGACCTGGTTCCAAAACCTTTATACCAACATTGTTTGTGGGTTTGATGGTATTATAGACCCGTTCTGTGCGGTTGTCAATGGATTTTTTGAAAAAAGTGGGATTGAAATATTATTTACCCTGTTGTATAATAGGTTAAAAACTCAATCTATAACCAACAAAGGAAGTACACTATTATGATCGTGTCCACCAAAGGGCGCTATGCACTGCGCGTGATGATCGACCTTTCCGAGCATCAGTCTGAAAAATATGTCCCTCTCAAGGAGATCGCTGCCCGGCAGGAGATCTCGGAAAAATATCTGGAAAACATCCTTAAGGTGCTGGTGCAGAACGGCTTTCTGGAGGGCTTGCGCGGCAAGGGCGGCGGCTACCGGCTCACCCGCAGCCCGGATCAGTACACCGTGGGCGAGATCCTGATGCTGACCGAGGGCAGCCTTGCGCCGGTGAGCTGCCTGACCCCCAATGCGACCCCCTGCTCCCGCATGGCAAACTGCCGCACCTACGAGATGTGGAAGGGGCTGGACGATCTGATCTCCAATTATTTCGGCAATATCACACTGGCCGATCTCGCCCGGCCTGATCAGGCTGGGAATGATTATGTGATCTGACGGTATTTCTGATAACATGCAAAAAGGCGCACCGGCTTGACCGGCGCGCCTTTTTTTGCACAGTTCTCGGCGAAATGTGCAAATTTTCTTATCCAGAATCACGGTTGATGGATTGGGGCTCCTGCGGTATACTTTACCCTTGATGTGTCCATTTACGCTTTTGATCGAGGAAAGGGGAACTTTACTACGAAATATATTTTTCAGTTTGCGCGCATTCTTGCGTTTTGTTTTTTGGGCGAGATCCTTCATGTAGTGCTGCCGCTGCCGGTCCCGGCCAGCGTCTACGGTCTGGTGCTGCTGCTGGCAGCGCTGAACTTCAAGCTGGTAAAGCTGGACGATGTGAAAGAGGTGGGAACCTATCTCACAGGCATCTTCCCGCTGTTGTTCGTGCCCGCTGCCGCCGGTGTGATGGAACTGTGGGCAGAGATGGGCGAGATGCTGCTGCCCATCCTCGTTGCCATTATCCCGGTCACTGTGCTGGTGATGGTGAGTGCAGGCAAGACCACGCAGGCCCTGACCGGCCGCAAGAAAAAGGAGGCTGACAATGACGCAGCTGCTGAATGATTTTTTGTCCGGCTCCGCAGCATGGGGCGTTCTGCTTACGCTGGCCGCGTTTGCACTGGGCACCCTTATCAATAAGGTGACAGGCAAAGCCATTTTAACCCGCTGCTGCTGGGCAGCATCTTTGTGATCATTTTTCTGTCGGTGTGCAACATCCCGTATGCGGACTACAAGGCCAGCGCGGCACCGGTGAACTATCTGCTGCTGCCCGCCACCGTGGCACTGGCCATTCCGCTGTATGAAAAGATCGACCTGCTGAAAGAGAACGCCGCCGCCATCATTGCGGGTATCTCGGTGGGCACGCTGGTGAGCCTTGGCAGCGCACTGGCGCTGGCACTGGCGCTGGACCTGACCCGTGAGCAGTATGCCACCCTGCTGCCCAAATCCGTGACCACCGCCATCAGCATGGATGTGGCCGCTGAGCTGGGCGGCATTGCTGCCCTGACCGGTGCGATCGTCATTGTTACCGGCATCGTGGGGCGCTGCTGGCTGAGACGGTGTGCAAGATGTTCCACATCACCGACCCCATCGCCAAGGGCGTGGGAATCGGAACTTCGGCCCATGCCGTGGGCACCAGCAAAGCCCTGCAGATGGGCGAGGTGGAAGGTGCCATGAGCGGCCTTTCCATTGCGGTGGCCGGTGTGCTGACCGCAGTGCTCTGCCCGGTGTTTGTGAACCTGATCCGGTAAAGGATTTAAAATAGCCGCTCTGGCTTTTTTCAGTAGAATTTATTTATTGATCCGGGAACCTCAGTTTACAACAAAAATGAGATAGGCAACCCCTTTCGGGGAAGTCTATCTCATTTTTTTGTTGAGGCTGTTTTTATACGCCGCTGTGTTCCCGTTCATCCTTCAGGATGGCCGTCACGCTCTGCATGGTGCTTACTGCACGATGCAGTTCTTCGTCGCCAAGCTCTGCACGCAGGCGGGCGTAACAGCGCTGCATGAACGCGCGCTCCTCCGCCATCAGCTCCACAGCCTTGCTGGAAAGCTCCACATAGGTGCGGCCCGCTTCACGGTCGGTCTTCCATGCCACAAAGCCATTGTCCTGCAGCTTTTCAACGGCCTTGGAAAGCTCTGTCACCTTCAGGCCCATAACGGCAGCAAGGTCAGCCAGATAAACCTTACTGTCCGGGTGCTGTTCAGCCTGCATCTTGATGTAATATAAGATCAGGTAATCCGCCCGCTGGATGGTGCTGAACACCTTGTCGATATCAAAATTGTGCAGGAAGAACCATTCTTCCGGGTGATGTTTCAGTTCCACGCTCATCATGTATCCTCCCTGTTATTCCCGCTCATTGCGGCGGATATATTCGTGGGTGCCGCCAAGGCTCTTGTAGGCCGGGCGGATGATCTTGTTTGGCGGACAGCAGCTCTTCAATGCGGTGGGCGCTCCAGCCCATCACGCGGGCCACGGCGAACAGCGGCGTGTACAGCTCCATGGGGATGCCCAGCATATCGTACACAAAGCCACTGTAGAAGTCCACATTGGGGCTGACACCCTTGAAAATTTTGCGTTCCTCCGCGATCAGCTGTGGAGCCATGTGCTCGATCTTGTTGTAAAGGGCAAGGTCCTTGTCGCGGCCCTTCTCGTGGGCCAGCTGTTCCACATAGCCCTTGAATACCACCTCACGGGGGTCACTGAGGGAGTACACCGCGTGGCCCATGCCGTAGATCAGGCCTTTGCGGTCAAATGCTTCGCCGTGCAGCAGCTTTTTCAGGTAGGCTTCCAGCTCTTCATCGTCCTCGGTGTCGTGCAGGTTTTCGCGGATGTTCTGCATCATCTGCATCACCATCAGGTTGGCACCGCCGTGGCGCGGGCCTTTGAGGGAGCACAGGGCAGCCGCCATGGCCGAGTAGGTATCGGTGCCAGACGAAGTGACCACGCGGGTGGTAAAGGTGGAGTTGTTGCCGCCGCCGTGCTCGGCGTGCAGCAGCAATGCCACATCCAGCACGCGGGCTTCCAGCTCGGTGTACTTCATATCCGGGCGCAGCATCCGCAAAAAGTTCTCTGCGGTGGAAAGCTCCGGGTCCGGCCGGTGGATGTACATGCTGCCGTCTTTTTCGTAGTGGTTATAGGCATGGTAGCTGTACACGGCCAGCATGGGGAAGATGCCGGCCAGCTGGATGCTCTGGCGCAGCACATTGGAAATTTCCAGATTACCGGCCTTGGGGTCGTAGGATGCCAGCGTGAGCACGCTGCGGGCCATGGAGTTCATGATATCGTGGCTGGGGGCCTTCATGATCACATCACGGGTAAAGTTGGTGGGCATGGTGCGGCACTCGCCCAGCACGCGGCAGAACTCTTCCAGCTTTTCCTGCGTGGGCAGCTCACCAAACAGTAGCAGATAGCCCGCTTCCTCAAAGGCAAAGCGGCTGCCGGACGACCCGCGGATCAGGTCTTTCACGTCGTAGCCGCGGTAGAGCAGCTGACCGTCGGCAGGCTTTTTCACCCCGTCCACATACTGGAAGGCGCGGATATCGGAGATATTGGTCAGGCCTGCCAGCACGCCCTTGCCGTTTTCGTCGCGCAGGCCCGCTTTAACGCCAAACTCCTTGTACAGGTCCTTGCTGATGCGGTCGTGTTCGGCGCACAGCGGCTGCTGCTGGTCGAAGTATCCCATTACGTTCTGCAGATGATCCATTGGTAGTTGCTCCTTTCCCATTGCCGTCAGCTTGCGCTCACTTGGCAGGCCATCAGGAAGCTTTTCTCTGCGAACAGCCCGGAACTTCAGTCCCGCCCTACTGCCTGTGGCAGCAGGGTACCACCCCCAGGACATTCGCTGGAGAAACTTCCTGCCGTCCTGCCCGAAAAAACCGTATTGATTCGGGACGGCATTCACTTACATTCAGAATACTCTTTCAGATTACAAAAAGGATATTTCGGTGTCAAGGTACTGTTTGTAAATAAAAAGAACAAAATCGGAAAGCTGCCGGGTGCGCATTTGCCCTTTAGCGCAGGGGCAGTTTTTGAGACGGTAACGCACAAATAAGGCATCTTCCAGCCGGATCTCAGGAGACTGGCAACAAATAAAGCCACGACGAAACCGCATTTGTAAACGGTTCATCGTGACTTTTTGTCATATCGGAGTGGCGAGACTCGAACTCGCGGCCTCCTGCTCCCAAAGCAGGCGCGCTACCAACTGCGCAACACCCCGGCATCCGGCGGCACTGCTGCACCGCCGGAATATAGTATATCGTTTTTGGAGCGGTTCGTCAATAGCGGCGTGGCCCTGCCGTGCCTTTAATTAAAGGAGCGGAAGCCCTTGCCGATGATCTCGCTGGAATTGACGATGGTGATAAAGCTCCGGGGGTCGTTCTCCCGCAGGAAGTTGCGCAGCTGCAGGGCCTGACGGCGGGTCAGCACCGTCACCAGCACGCTCAGCTCGTGGTGGGTGTAAGCGCCGTAAGCCTTTTCCACGGTAGCGGAACGGTTCATTTCCTTGATGATGAAGTCCAGAATGGGCTGCGGGTTGGACGTCACGATGGTGCACACCTTGCGCAGGCGGATGTTCTCGATGGCACCGTCCACCACAAAGCTCTTGCCGATCAGGCCAAGGATGCAGTAAAGGCCGGTGCCCATGCCGAACCGCCATGCCGCCGCCAGCACAATGAGGATATCGCTGACCATCAGGGCTTTGCCGATCTCCATAGAGGTATATTTTGCCAGAATCAGGGCCACAATATCCGTACCGCCGGTGGATGCACCGATGTCGAACACGATCGCCGCACCAAGCGCCGGCAGGAACACGGCGAACACCAGATCCAGCATGGCATCGCCGCTCATGGAAACGTTGACGGGATAGAGCCACTCGCACGCCGACACAAAAAAGGACAGCGCAAAGGAAGAATAGATCGTCCAGCCCATGGTCTTGATGCCCAGAAAGACGAAGCCCAGCACCACCAGAATCAGGTTGATGATCCACATAAAGCCGCCCACGTTGATCTTAGGGAACAGGTCTGCCAGCAGAATGGACAGGCCCGAGGTGCCGCCAAATGCAAAATGATTGGGATTTTTAAAGTAAACGATGCCGACCGCCGTCAGGATCAGGCCGAGATTCAGCTCACCGAAGAAATTTAAATTCTTCAGCATTTTTTTCCTGCTGAACGCTTCTTTTAAACTGTTCATGGGGTTCCTCCTATTTTAAACACGGCAAAATGCGCTGTATGCCATGCAAAAATATACTCTCCTTGCACGGCGGTGTCAAGGGATAGGGAAAAAGTTGTGGAAAACAACATGAATTGGGGATTTTCGGATGGGAGAACTCCTTCAGTCAAAGCCTGACGGCTTTGCCAGCTCCCTCGGGGAGGGAGCCTTTGGCAAAGAGGAAAAGCTTTACCGTACTGCCAAGGGCCCCATCTCTGAGGGGGCTGGCACCGAAGGTGACTGGAGGAGTTAAGCTCCCCCTCTCGGGGGAGCTGGCGAGCGTATGCGAGACTGAGAGGGTTTTCTCTTGAAGAAATCGGCAGAATAGTGTATTATATAGTATTATGGAATATATAGGCACTTTGTGCCTTTGACAGGGGGAAAACATATGGCAGATAAAAACTTTCTGACCGACATCATCGACGCTGATCTGGCCGAGGGCAAGATCAGCGAGATCCATACCCGCTTCCCGCCCGAGCCCAACGGCTACCTGCACATCGGCAGTGCCAAGGCCATCTACATCAACTGGTCCATTGCAAACCAGTACGGCGGTAAGTTCAATCTGCGTCTGGACGACACCAACCCTGCCCGCGAGGGTGAGGAGTACGTGAACAGCATCATCGAGGATCTGCACTGGCTGGGTGCCGACCCCAACGGCGGCATCTTCTACGGCAGCGACTACTTTGATAAATGCTACGAGTATGCCGAAAAGCTCATCATGGAGGGCAAGGCCTACGTGGACGACCTGACCCGCGACGAAATGCGCGAGTACCGCGGTGCCGATGCCGGCAAGCCTTCCCGTCCCTCTCCGTGGCGCGACCGCACCCCGGAAGAGAATCTTGACCTGTTCCGCCGGATGCGTGCCGGTGAGTTCCAGGAGGGCGAAAAGACCCTGCGTGCCAAGATCGATCTGGCCAGCCCCAACATGAACATGCGTGACCCGGCTATCTACCGCATCAAGTACGCCGAGCATCACCGTCAGGGCAGCAAGTGGTGCATCTACCCGATGTACGACTTCGCACACCCCATTCAGGATGCCATTGAGGGCATCACCCACAGCATGTGCAGTCTGGAGTTCGAGAACCACCGTCCGCTGTACAACTGGGTCATCGAGAACATCTTCGGCACTGCCTTCCCCAAGCAGCGTGAGTTTGCACGCCTGAACATGACCAACACCGTCATGAGCAAGCGCTACCTGCGTGAGCTGGTGGAAATGGGCATTGTGGATGGCTGGGACGACCCCCGTATGCCCACCCTGTGCGGCCTGCGCCGCCGCGGCTACACCGCCCACCTCCATCTTTACCTTTGTGCGGGAGGCCGGCATTTCCAAGTCCGACAACCTGATCGACATGCGCCAGCTGGAAGCCTGCATCCGCAGCGAGCTGGACCTGACCGCTCAGCGCCGCATTGCCGTGCTGGACCCCGTAAAGCTGATCGTAGACAACTACCCGGAGGACAAGACCGAGTACTTTGATGTAGCCAACAACCCCAACCGCGAAGCCAACGATACCTCCACCCGTCCAAGGTGGCCTTTACCAAAGAGCTGTGGATCGAGAATGAGGACTTTGCCGAGGTGCCGCCTCCCAAGTTCAAGCGCCTGACCATCGGCGGGGAGGTGCGTCTGATGGGCGCCTACATCGTCAAGTGCACCGGCGTGGAGAAGAATGCCGACGGCAGCATTGCCGCCATCCACTGCACCGCCGACCTCGAGACCGGCAACGGCAATCCCGCCGACGGCCGCAAGGTCAAGGGCACCATCCATTGGGTGAGTGCCGCCCATGCCGTGGATGCCGAGGTGCGCCTGTACGACAATCTGTTCACCGAGGCCAACATGAACGCCATCCCCGAGGGCAGCGATTACAAGGACTACCTGAACCCGGAAAGCGTTGTTGTGTGCAAGGGCTGCAAGCTGGAAGAAAGCCTGAAGGACGCAAAGCCCGGTGAGAAGTTCCAGTTCGTGCGCACCGGCTTCTTTACGCCGGACTCCAAGAACCCCGGCGTTTACAACCGCGTCGTCACCCTGCGCGACAGTTTCAAACCCGCAAAGTAAAAATATATCACGTCAAAGGGAGCATTTGATCTTTTATGAAGAAACTCACCCGGAATGTTATCATCATGGCTGTTGTCACTGTCATTATGGCAGTTGTGCTCGGCCTGTACATCAAGTACACCGGCACTGTGCCCGCTGCCGACAACGCCGCCAGCCTGACGGATGGCATCTATACGTCCAGCGCTCAGGGCTGCCTGAGTGATGTGACCGTGACCGTCACCGTCACCGGCGGCCGGGTGACCGGTGTGGAGATCGATGCATCCGGCGAGACTCCCGAACTGGGCGGCACCGCTGCTGAAACTCTGGCAGACCAGCTGACCAAGGCCGGTTCCACCAGCGGTGTGGACGCTGTTGCCGGTGCTACCATGACCAGCGACGCTGTGTTCACCGCCATGGACGACTGCCTGAGTCAGGCAGAGTAAAGACCCGAAAGACCGGCATGGCTCACAGCTCTGCCGGTTTTCTTTCTTAAAATACAGCACAAGGAGAGGGAACATTATGGGCGTATTATCCAATCTGGAACCAGCTTCGGTTTTTTATTACTTTGAGGAGATCTGCGGCATTCCGCACACCTCCCACCACGAAAAGGCACTGAGCGACTACTGCGTGCAGTTCGCCAAGGCCCACGGCCTTTCCTGCCGTCAGGACGAGATGGGCAATGTGCTCATCAAGGCACCGGCCACACCCGGATACGAGAAGGAGCCGGGCCTGATCCTGCAGGGCCATCTGGACATGGTGGGCGACAAGACCGCCGACTGCCCGCTGGATCTTGAGAAGGATGCCATTCACCCGGTCGTAGACGGCGGCTATGTGTGCGCCGAGGGCACGACCCTTGGCGGCGACGATGGCATTGCCGTGGCCTATGCGCTGGCTGTTCTGGACGCAAAGGACATTCCCCACCCTGCGCTGGAGGTCGTGCTGACCGTCTGCGAGGAGGTGGGCCTGCTGGGTGCATCTGCCATGGATTTTTCCGACCTTGAGGGCCGGATGCTGGTGAACATCGACTCCGAGGAAGAGGGGGTGTTGACCGCAGGCTGTGCAGGCGGACGCCGCGTTGAATGCCATCTGCCCATCGCCCGTGCGGCTGTGACCGGCACCGCCGTGAAGGCGGACATCGCGGGCTTGCGGGAGGGCACTCCGGCACCGAGATTCACAAAGGCCGCGCCAACGCCATCGCTCTGCTGGGGCGCTACCTGACCCTGCTGTCTGACCACGGTGCAGAGTACGCTGTGCTCACCCTCTCCGGCGGTGCAAAGGAAAACGTCATCCCGAAAGAAAGCAGCGTTACGCTGGTGCTGCCCGCCGGTATCACCGAAGCCGTGCGCGCTGCCGGGGCAGACTTTACCGCGCAGATGAAAGCAGAATTCGGCACTGCTGACCCGGGCATCCGCCTGCAGCTCACCGAGGAGGGCTGCGGCGAATACGATGCACTGGATGCGAACTCCGCCGAGCGTCTGCGCAAAGCCCTGCTGCTGATGCCCTGGGGTGTGCAGAGCATGAGCATGGATGTGCCCGGCCTTGTGGAGACCTGGCTGAACCTCGGCGTGGCCGAGATGAGCGGCACCGAAGCCATCCTGCGCTTCTCCCTGCGCAGCTCGGTGCCCTCGGCGAAGGAGCTGCTGAGCTGCAAACTGCAGACCCTGACCGAGCTGCTGGGCGGCAGCGTGCGGTTCCATGGCGACTACCCTGCTTGGACCTACGCCCGCGAAAGCGCCCTGCGCGACCGCTGCGTAGCTGTGTACGAGGCACAGTACGGTGCAAAGCCCCAGATCGTTGCCATTCATGCGGGCCTGGAATGCGGCATCCTCTCCGGCAAAATCGAAGGGCTGGACTGCATCTCCTTCGGCCCGAACCTGCTGCACGTCCACCCCCAACGAGCGCGCCGACATTGCATCGGTGGCCCGTGTGTGGGAATACCTGAAGGCTATTCTGGCTTACAAAGCATAAAACCCTCTCAGTCACAGCTTGCGCTGTGCCAGCTCCCCCGAAAGGGGGAGCTTTCTTTGTGCTGACTGTAAAGACGCAAAAAGCTCCCCCTTTCGGGGGAGCTGCTGAACGAAGTGAAGCTGAGAGGGTCAGTCCAAATACTTGATCTTGCCCGGCTCAATGCCCTTGATGCCAAGGCCCGGCTCGTTGGAAACAGTGATGTCTTTTTCGTTGAACACTGCACCGCCGAGGATGGGGTCCTCACTGCACAGCACGGGGCCGTCCAGATCCACGCGGGTGATGATCTGCTTTGCGCAGGCCAGATGCACGGCGGCATTCACGCTGATTTTGGCTTCCAGCATACAGCCGATCATGCACTCCACGCCGTACACCTCGGCAGCGGATGCGATCTTGAGGGCGTTGTACAGGCCGCCGCACTTCATCAGCTTGATGTTCACGAGGTCTGCGGCTCCCATCTGCATGATGGTCAGTGCGTCCTGCGGGGAGAACACGCTCTCGTCGGCCAGCACCGGCACATAGGAGCGCTCGGTAACATACTTCAGGCCTTCAAAGTCGTGGGCCTTGACCGGCTGCTCCACGAATTCGAGATCAAGGCCCTTCTCCTGCATTCCGTTCAGGATGCGCACGGCTTCCTTGGGGGTCCAGCCCTGATTTGCGTCGATGCGGATGCAGGTCTCCTTGGGCACAGCACCGCGGATGGCGCTCAGGCGTGCGATATCCTTTTCCGGCTCCTTGCCCACCTTGACCTTCAGGCAGTCGTAGCCGCGGTCGATGGCGTTCAGGGCATCGCGCACCATCTCTTCGGGGTCGTTGACGCTGATGGTGATGTCGGTGACGATGGACTTCTTTGCGCCGCCCATCAGCTTGTACACAGGGATTTTGTACAGCTGGCCGTACAGATCCCACAGGGCCATATCCACAGCAGCCTTGGCGCTGGTGTTCTTCTGGATGCAGGCATTCAGTGCGATCATCAGGTCTTCAAAGTCGTCCACATCGCGGCCGATGATGGTCTTTGCGATATGGTCGCGGATGGCACCGATGATGGCACCGGTGGTGTCGCCGGTGATCACACCGGTGGGAGGTGCCTCACCATAACCCACAGCGCCGGTGTCGGTGTGGATCTCTACGATCACATCCTCCACGCTGCTGACCGAGCGCAGAGCCGTCTTAAAAGGCACGCGCAGCGGCACGGAGATCAGACCGAGACGTACTTCCGTGATTTTCATGCAAAAACCTACCCCTTTCGATAAAAAAATATTGCCAGATTATGAAATCTATGGTAGTATTGTATACGAAATTGTCGATATTGTAAAGACAATTGTCCGCAAAAATTGCACAAAAAGAAAGGGGATTGGGTTCATGATCACAAACGGTTTCACCTACATCGCCGTGCTGGTGTTCATTGCCGCACTGCTGGTGTGGCTGCAACGCTACACGAAGTCGAAATTCTTCGACTATGCACCACCTATCGTTCTGCTGTACCTCATTACCATGATTCTCTGCACGCTGGGTGCATGGGACATGGAGGCCACCAAGCCTGCCTACTCCGTGCTGAAAACAACCTGCTGTATGCAATGATCTTCCTGATGCTGCTGCGCTGCGACATCCGCAAGATCATCAAGCTGGGTCCCAAGATGCTGGGCGGCTTCTTTGCCGCTTCCGTCTCCATCTCGTTGGCCTTCATTGCCACCTTCGCCATCATGAAGGGGCCCCTTGGCTCCGAAGCATGGAAGGCACTGGGCGCTCTGTGCGGCAGCTGGATGGGCGGCTCCGGCAACATGGTCGCCGTGCAGGCTGCGCTGGACATCGGCGAAGCTGACATGGCCTACGCACTGGTGGTGGACTCCATCGACTACTCCATCTGGGTCATGTTCCTGCTGTGGGCCATCAACCTTGCTCCCAAGTTCAACAAGTGGGTCAAGGCCGACACCACCACGCTGGATGAAGTGTCCCGCCGCCTGGAAGAGGACGCAAAGTCCAACGAGGACAAGGCTACCTTTGTCAACCTGATCTTCCTGCTGGGTCTGGCTCTGGTGATCTCCGCCTTCGGTCAGGACATCGGCGCAGCCCTGAACGGCGCAATGCCCTTCCTGGACAAGGCCACCTGGACCGTCCTGCTCATCACGCTGTCCGGCCTGATCGGCGCTGTCACCCCCGTGGGCCGCATGGCAGGCAGTACCGAGCTGTCCAACCTGCTGCTGTACTCCGTGGTGGCATTGCTTGCCTCCCGCGCAAGCTTCCTGGAGCTGACCGATGCACCCGCATGGATCCTGGCAGGCTTTATGATCCTGGCCATCCACGGCATCACTCTGGTGCTGCTGGCAAAGATCTTCCATCTGGATATGTTCACCTGCGGTGTTGCATCTCTGGCAAACATCGGCGGTTCCGCATCCGCTCCCATTCTGGCTGGTGCCTACAGCGGCGCTCTGGTGCCTGTTGGCGTTCTGATGGCTCTGATGGGCTACGTCATTGGCACGGCAGGCGGCCTGATTACCGCAAATATCATGTCTCTGCTGGCATAACAAATACTGCAAAAAAGGGGCTGTTGCATGTGCAACAGCCCCTTTTTATACGATTTTTTGCTTAGCCGCCCAGATATGCGCTGCGCACGCGCTCGTTGGTCAGCAGTTCGGCACCAGTGCCCTCCATGACCACACGGCCCGTCTCAAGGACGTAGGCACGGTCTGCCACGGAAAGAGCCATCTGTGCGTTCTGCTCCACCAGCAGGATGGTCATGCCTTCCTTGTGCACGTTCTGGATGATGTCGAAGATCTCCTGCACCAGCAGCGGCGAAAGGCCCATGGAAGGCTCGTCCAGCATCAGCATGGAAGCGTTGCTCATCAGTGCACGGCCCATAGCCAGCATCTGCTGCTCGCCGCCGGACATGGTACCGGCCAGCTGCTTGCGGCGCTCCTTCAGGCGGGGGAACAGCTCAAACACCTTTTCCTTGTTGGGTGCAATGGTGGAAGCAGGCTGGGTGTATGCACCCATGTCCAGATTTTCTTCCACGGTCATGTGCAGGAACACATGGCGGCCTTCCGGCACATGGGCAAGGCCTGCTTCCACGATCTTGTGGGCGCGCATGCCCTTGATGCTGCTGCCCTTGTACAGGATGTCGCCGGTCTTGGGCTTCAGCAGGCCGGAAATGGTCTTCAGGGTGGTGGATTTGCCAGCACCGTTGGCACCGATCAGGGTGACGATCTCGCCCTGATCCACCTCGAAGGAGATGTCCTTGACGGCGTGGATGTTGCCGTAATAGACGTTGATGTTATCAACTTTCAGTAACGTATCAGCCATGGCTTAGCCCTCCTTCTTGCCCAGATAGGCTTCGATGACCTGCGGGTTGTTGCGGATCTCATCCGGCGTGCCCTTGGCGATGATGCGGCCGAAGTTCAGCACGGCAATGCCCTCGCAGATGCCCATGACCAGGCTCATATCATGCTCGATCAGCAGCACGGCGATGTTGAACTCGTCGCGGATGCGGCGGATGGTCTCGGTTAGTTCTGCAGTCTCAGAGGGATTCATACCGGCAGCAGGCTCGTCCAGCAGCAGCAGCTTCGGGCTGGTGGCCAGTGCACGCATGATCTCCAGACGGCGCTGTGCGCCGTAGGGCAGGCTGCCTGCCTGCACATTGGCGAGGTCTGCCATGTGGAAGATATCCAGCAGCTCCAGAGCACGCTCGGTGCACTTCTTCTCTTCCTTCCAGTAGTTGGGCAGGCGGATCAGCGAAGATGCCAGATTGTACTTCATGGACTCGTGCAGGCCCACCTTGATGTTATCGATGACGCTCAGTTCCTTGAACAGGCGGATGTTCTGGAAGGTACGGGCCACGCCCATGCGGTTGACCTGATAGGTCTTTTTGCCGGCGGTGGGCATACCATCGATCAGGATGGAGCCGCGGGTGGGCTGGTAGACGTTGGTCAGCAGGTTGAACACGGTGGTCTTACCGGCACCGTTGGGGCCGATCAGACCGGTGATCTCGTTGCGGCCGATCATCAGGTTGAAGCCATCCACGGCGGTCAGACCGCCGAAGTCGATGCCCAGCTCACGCACGTCCAGAATGGGCTTTTTGTCCATGTCGCGGTCGGTCAAAAAGCCGCCGGAGGGCACACTGTGCAGCTTAGTCTGGTATTCACTCATGGTCTTTGCCCTCCTTTGCTTTCTTCTGGAACAGTTCGCCGTTCATGATCTTTTCCACAATGCGGCTCATGGAGAAGTCGTAGCTGCCAAGCAGGCCGCCCGGACGGAAGATCATCATGAGGACCAGCACCAGCGAGTAGACTACCATGCGGTAGCTGTCAAAGCTGCGGGTCGCCTCGGGCAGGATGGTAAGCACGGTCGCGGACAGGATGGAGCCCAGCATGGAGCCCATGCCGCCCAGAACCACCATGACCAGAATTTCGATGGACTTCATGAAGCCGAAGGTGGAGGGGTCCAGAACGCCCAGATAGCAGGCGTACAGGCCGCCGGCCAGACCGGCAAAGGCGGCAGAGAATGCAAAGGCCATGACCTTATAATAAGTAGTCTGGATGCCGCAGCTCTCGGCAGCGATCTCGTTATCGCGGATGGCCAGCACGGCACGGCCGTGGCGGCTCTTCATCATGGCGTGGATGGCAAAGCAGGTAATGACCACGCAGATGAACACATTGGCGAAGTTGGAATACTTGGGGATGTTCTTCAGGCCCTTGGCACCGTAGAACAGCTTGAAGCCCAGCACATCATCGATGTTGTTCAGGGTGATGCGGATGATCTCGCCAAAGCCCAGCGTCAGGATGGCCAGATAATCACCGGTCAGGCGCAGAGCAGGAATGCCGATCAGCACGCCGAACAGGCCCGCCACGATGCAGGCCAGCACCAGACCCACGACAAAAGCGACACCGGAGGGCAGATTGCTGTATTTCGTGAACAGGGCACAGGTGTAAGCACCCACGGCCATGAAACCGGCGTGGCCCAGCGGCAGCTGGCCCAGATAACCGGTGGCAACGTTCAGCGAGACAGCCAGAATGATGTTGATGCCCACGGTGAGAAGCACATTGTTCTGGTAGGTGGACAGCACGTTCTGGGTGAGGAAGGACAGGCCCACGAACAGCAGAGCCACCAGCACGGCGTTCATCAGGTAGCGCACGGGCATTTTGAGCGTTTTGCGTTTGGTATTCATCTTCATGCCCTCCTTACACCTTTTCCTGAACCTTGCGGCCAAGGAAGCCGGTGGGCTTGACCAGCAGCACGATGATCAGGATCGCAAACGTGACGGCATCCTTCCATGCGGAAAGGCCGATGGCGGAAACAAAGCACTCGCACAGGCCGATGGCGATGCCGCCGATCATGGCACCGGGAATGGAGCCGATGCCGCCCAGAACGGCTGCAACGAAGGCCTTCAGGCCCAGCATGGAGCCCATGGTGGGGTCGCCTGCGGGTAGCTGCAGCAGTACAGCACCGAGCCGATACCGGCCAGTGCGGAGCCCACCGCAAAGGTAAAGGAAATGGTGCTGTTGACGTTAATGCCCATCAGACGGGCAGAGTCCATATCCTCAGACACGGCACGCATGGCCTTGCCGAGCTTAGTCTTCTGCACAAGGAAGGTGAGCACCAGCATGGACAGCACCGTGACCAGCAGGGTGATGACAGAGGTGAGGCCCAGCGGCACAGAGCCGATGTGGAAGGTCTGGTTGGTGTAGTAGGCCGGAATGACCTTTGCACCGGAACCAAGGATCAGCTCTGCAGTGTACTCCAGGAAGAAGGACACGCCGATTGCCGTAATCAGCAGGGGAGATACGGGGTGCGTTGCGCAGCGGGGTGTAGGCGATCTTCTCGATCACAACGCCCAGCAGCGTGCAGGTGATGATGGTGGCGCACACAGCAGTGACCGGGCCAAGGCCCAGCTGATTCATCACGAACCAGGACATGTACGCACCAACCATAATGACATCGCCATGGGCAAAGTTCAGCAGCAGGATGATGCCGTACACCATGCTGTAACCCAGTGCGATCAGTGCATAGATGCTGCCAAGGGACAAGCCGTTGATCAGCTGGCTAAAAAACACTGTCATGGACTGATACTTCCTTTCTTTGCGGCGTTTGCACGCCTTTTGGGGAATGCACTTTTTTACCAAAAAAGCGGAGACGGCCGAGCAAAACCTGTTCCGGCGGTCTCCGCAATGGGTCATTTTATTTCTGAGTGCTGCCTTTATGCCGCACAACGGTGCGCAGGATCAAAGCAGATCAGAACATTTCCTTCAGAACGGGGGTTGCACCGTCGAAGCACAGGATAGCGGTCTGCTTGACGGGGTTGTGGTGCTCATCGAAGGTGAAGGTGCCGGTGATGCCATTGATGGTGCCGCCTGCGATAGCATCGATGACGGCCTGCTTATAGTCGTCATCGCCAGCAGCCAGACCGGCATCCTCAGCAGCCTGAATGCCGTAGACAACGGTCATGGCAGCATCGTAGCCCAGAGGAGCGAAGCCGTTGGGGTACTCCTCGCCGTACTCAGCCTTGTAGGCGTTCTCAAAGTCGGGGTTGGATCCCTTTGCGTAGTTTGCGCAGAAGTAGGCGTCCTTCAGCTGGGCGTCCGTTGCGTAGCCTTCCAGACCATCCCAGCCGTCGCCGCCCAGGAAGGGAACTGCCAGACCGATGCTCTCAGCCTGAGCCAGGATCTGACCGACTTCCTGATAGTAGTTGGGGCAGAACACCACTTCGGGAGCCTTGCCCAGAATGGTGGTCAGCTGGGTCTTGTAGTCCACATCGCCCTCAGAGTAGGTTTCCTGATCGACGATGGTGCCGCCCAGGCTCTCGAACTCGTTGACGAAGTTCTCTGCCAGACCTTCGTTGTAGTCAGCGCCCTTCTGGAAGATGACGGCTGCCTTGGTGTAGCCCAACCGCTGGTAAGCGTAGTCAGCCATCTTGATGCCCTGGAACGGGTCGGTGAAGGTTGCGCGGAACACATTCTCGTTCACGGTGTCGGTCTCGGCATCGTAGGTGACAGCCTCAGCGGTAGCGGAAGCGGTGACCATGGGCATGTTGTAGTCTGCGCTCTCGGCAGCAAGTGCCAGAGTCGGGGTGGTGGTAACGTCGCCCACCAGAGCGGTGATGCCCTGATCGCACATCTTGGTGAAGCAGGTAACAGCCTGAGTTGCATCGCCCTGCTCATCCATGGCGATGATCTCCAGCTGCTTGCCGTTGATGCCGCCCTTTTCGTTGACCTGCTTCAGGTACAGGGTAGCGCCGTTGACAACGGCCTGACCGTAAACGGAAACATCACCGGTCAGAGGTCCAAGAACGCCCACCTTGATGGTGTCGCCGGAAGCAGCGGCACCAGAAGCTGCGGTAGAGGCGGAAGCAGCAGTGCTGTTGGAAGAACCGCCGCATGCAGTCAGAACGCCGGCTGCAGCAACAACACCTGCAGCGGCCAAGAAATTACGACGAGAAATCATCTTTTTCATAGTGAATATCCTCCTTAGGAGCATTCGTGCTTCAGTATAAAAACGGAAGCAAGGCCCTCTTTCCCTCAAAGCGACCTTGCTTCGTTATCAATATTATAGACCTGTGAGCCAAAATCCGCAATTCACAAACCGTCCATACTTTCAGGGGCATTTTGTGGACTTTGTTGCCAAAATAGCCAAAAGCAGTGGGCCTGTTTTGTGCACTATTTCAATTGCTTCATTTTGTTTGTGTGTCAGGTGAACACAATTCACAAGTTGCAAAAGGGTTACAGGGTCTCCATTTCGGCATCTGCGGCGAACTCGGCCTCTGCACGTGCCTCGGCAGCTTTGCCCTCTGCTTCCGCTTTGGCCGGAGACTCTGCAAGGATCTTGCGGATAGCGGTGAAGTAGAACACCAGCGACAGGCCGGTGCCGATGCACCAGCCCACGGGCCATGCCATCCAGATGCCCGTGCTGCCCAGAGCAGTGCTGCTCAGCACAATGGCGATGCCCACGCGCAGGATCAGGTCGGAGAAGGTGGCGATCATAAAGCGCACCATCATGCCGCAGCCGCGCAGGATGCCGTCAGTGACCAGCTTGAGCGACACCACAAAATAGAAGGGAGACAGGATGCGCAGGAACAGCATACCGGTGTCGATGGCCGGACCCTGCGGGTCATTCATGAACAGCAGCAGCAGGAAGCGGCCGAAGAAGAAGTACAGGAGCACGATGGGCACGCAGATGATCCACACCAGATTGCGGCCTGCGCCAAAGCCCTTGTGCACACGGTCCATCTTGCCCGCGCCCATGTTCTGGGAGGTGTAGTTGGAGATGCCGTTGCCCAGCGTGGTAAAGGAAGTGATGACCATGTTGTTCAGCTTGACGGCTGCAGAGTAGCCTGCAATGACGCTGGCACCAAAGGTGTTGATGACGCTCTGCAGGATGATGTTGCCCACAGAGACGAAGCTCTGCTGCAGGATGCTGGGGATGGCGACCATGGCTACCTTGCCCAGCATGTTCCAGGAGAAGAGCACCACCTTGTGGGTGGACTTGAAGGCACCGATGCGGCGGAACACCACCACCATGGCCAGCACGCAGCTCACGCCCTGGCACAGGAAGGTGGCCCATGCCACACCGGCTACGCCCATCTTGAAACCGGCCACGAACAGGATGTCCACGCCGATGTTGGACAGGGACGAGACTGCCAGAAAATAGAAGGGCGTTTTGCTGTCGCCCAGAGCGGAGAAGATGCCGGTGGCGATGTTGTAGAAGAACATGAAGGGCAGGCCCAGCACGTAGATATCCAGATACAGCGAAGAATCCGCAAGGATCTCATCCGGGGTGTTGATGAGCTCCAGCAGGCTGTGGCAGCCCACAAGGCCGATCAGCATCAGCACGGCGCACAGCACGGCAGAGCCGATCAGGGAAGTGTAGACCGAAGTCTTCATCTCATCGTAGTCCTTTGCGCCAAAGTAGCGGGACACGATGACCGAGCAGCCAATGTTGCAGCCAAAGGCAAATGCAATGAAGATCAGGGGTGATCTCGTAGCTGTTGCCCACAGCAGCCAGTGCATTCTCGCCGATGAACTTGCCTGCAACAAGGCTGTCGGCAATGTTGTACAGCTGCTGGAAGATGATGCTGCCGAACATGGGCAGGCAGAACTGCCACAAAACCTGTGACGGCTTGCCGACCGTCAGATCCTTATTCATATAGAAAATCCTCCTCTATCTACCATAAAGAAACATATTAGAACCAAAAACAGTATAGAGTCATCCTGACAAAAAGTAAAGAAAAATTTTAGCATATCTGCCATATGAAATTAACATGATAGGCATGATGCATCCCGCTGCTGCCAGTGGGCAGACTGTAAAGACCAGCTGTTTCCTGCTTTGCCGGAATGTTCTGCCCCATCAGCGGCCGTTTTTTGCCCCTCAAAAGTTTACATCCACAAACATGCGCATCGGCTCTTGCACCGGGCCGGAAAGCGTGGTAGGATACTATTGGTTAGTTAGACACAACTATCATAGTTGGCCGTCACCCGTCTGCCCACCCCGGGCAGCACAGGGATGGAAATGATATTCAGGAGGTTTTCAAGATGAACTATCTGGAAATTGAATCTGTTGTTGGCCGCGAGATCCTGGACTCCCGCGGCAACCCCACCGTGGAAGCGGAGATCACTCTGGCCGACGGCACTGTGGCACGCGGCTGCGCACCTTCCGGCGCATCCACTGGTGAGTTTGAAGCTCTGGAGCTGCGGGACGGCGACAAGGGCCGCTATCTGGGCAAGGGCGTGACCAAGGCTGTTGAGAACATCAACACCGTCATTGCTGATGCTGTTGTGGGCATGGATGCCTCCGACATCTACGCCATCGACGCTGCCATGATCAAGGCCGACGGCACCAAAGATAAATCCAATCTGGGCGCAAACGCCATTCTGGCCGTGTCCATTGCCGCCTGCCGTGCAGCCGCTGCTTCTCTGGATATGCCGCTGTACCGCTTTCTGGGCGGTGTGAACGGCAACCGCCTGCCCGTGCCCATGATGAACATTCTGAACGGCGGCGCACGCCACCAACACGGTGGATACGCAGGAGTTCATGATCATGCCCGTGGGCGCGCCCTCCTTCAAGGAAGCTTTGCGCTGGTGCGCGGAGGTCTTCCACGCTCTGGCTTCCATCCTGAAGGCCAAGGGGCTGGCTACCTCCGTGGGCGATGAGGGCGGCTTTGCCCCCAACCTGTCCAGCGACGAGGAGACCATTGAGACCATTCTGGCCGCCATCGAAAAGGCCGGTTACGTGCCCGGCAAGGACTTCATGCTGGCTATGGATGCCGCGTCCTCCGAGTGGAAGAGCCCCAAGGGCAAGGGCTTCTACAAGCTGCCCAAGGCCGGCACCGAGTTCACCTCCAGCGAGCTGATCGCACACTGGAAGAGTCTGGTGGAAAAGTACCCCATCATCTCCATCGAGGACGGCCTGGATGAAGAGGACTGGGAAGGCTGGCAGGAGATGACCCGCGAGTTGGGCGGCAAGGTCCAGCTGGTGGGCGACGACCTCTTTGTGACCAACACCGAGCGTCTGGCCAAGGGCATCGGGCTGGGTGCAGGCAACGCGATCCTGATCAAGCTGAACCAGATCGGTTCCGTTTCTGAGACACTGGAAGCCATCAAGATGGCCCACAAGGCCGGTTACACCGCCATCAGCTCTCACCGCTCCGGCGAGACCGAGGACACCACCATTGCCGACCTGGCAGTGGCGCTGAACACCTGCCAGATCAAGACCGGTGCACCGGGCCGTACCGAGCGTGTTGCAAAGTACAACCAGCTGCTGCGCATTGAGGAGCAGCTGGGCGGTAGCGCCGTTTACCCCGGCATGGCAGCTTTCAACGTAAAGCGCTGAAGCTGTTGAAAACCAATTGATCTTCCGGCACCCGTACTGCTTTTGCAGCGGCACGGGTGCCGTTTTGTTTTCTCCCAATTTTTTCCTGCAATCTGCTGCTCTGCCCAGCCGTATTCCATGCATGCCGGGCATTTTGGCCCGAAATTGCAAAAAAAAAGGAGCAAAACATTCATGTTATCTACTCTGATCTCTCTGTACAAGCTGCTGGGCACCGGCGATTTTGTAAAAGTGCTTCTGATCCTGCTGAAGGGGCTTTTCGGCTGATGCAAAGCCGCCCTTCTCACTGCGGAAACGGGACTGCCTTACCGGCGGTCTCTTTTTTTGCCTTCTCACTTTACTTTCTTAAAAAAATATGCCATAATGAAACCAGTATTTTTCGGTTTAAAAGCCGTGCCCTGTACTGGGAAATCAGGGCCAGAATCCAACAGAAGAGGGGTTTTTTGTTATGAGCAAAACCATCATCCCGGCAAACTATACGCCCGCGCTGAACCTGTACGACACGCAGCGCGCCATTGGTACGGTCAAGCGTCTGTTTGCCGACACCCTGTGCGCCACACTGAACCTGTACCGCGTGTCTGCTCCGCTGTTTCTGGAAGCATCCACCGGTCTGAACGACGACCTGAACGGTGTCGAGCGCAAGGTCACCTTTGATATCAAGGAAAGCGGCATTGAGGCACAGGTGGTGCAGTCACTGGCAAAGTGGAAGCGCAAGGCCCTGAAGGACTACGATTTCCGTGTGGGCAAGGGCCTGTACTGCGATATGAACGCTATCCGCCGCGACGAAGATCTGGATAACCTGCACTCCATCTATGTGGACCAGTGGGACTGGGAAAAGGTGATCCGTCTGGAAGACCGCAACGAGGCTTACCTCAAGAGCGTGGTGCGCTCCATCGTGTCCGCTGTCTGCGCCACCGAGATGAACCTGCACGCCATGTTCCCCCAGCTGCAGGAGCTGCCGCTGCACAGCCCCAACGTCACCTTCATCACCACGCAGGAGCTGGAGGACCAGTACCCGGACCTGACCCCGAAGGAGCGTGAGAACGCCTTTGTGAAGGAGCACGGCACCACCTTCCTGATGAAGATCGGCGCTCCGCTGAAGAGCGGTAAGCCCCATGACGGCCGTGCCCCCGACTATGACGACTGGGATCTGAACGGCGATCTGCTGTTCTGGAACGACCCGCTGCAGTGCAGCTATGAGCTGAGCAGCATGGGCATCCGCGTCAGCCCTGAAAGCATGGACAAGCAGCTGACCATGGCTGGCTGCGACGACCGCCGCGCCCTGCCCTTCCACAAGGCCGTGCTGAACGGTGAGCTGCCTTACTCCATCGGCGGCGGCATCGGCCAGAGCCGCCTGTGCATGCTGCTGCTGGGCAGCGCCCACATTGGCGAAGTGCAGGCCAGCGTCTGGGACGCAGCCACCCGCGAAGCCTGCGCCAAGGCAGGCATCCCGCTGCTGTAAGCAGGTTTTCCACACAAAGATTCAAAAGGCAGGATACCACCCTCATGGTGGTACCCTGCCTTTGTTCGTTTTCTGCCTGTATCCGGGGAGAAATAGTTCGAGTCCTGTACCGCCCACCACGAAAAAAGTCCCCAGACCAAAGGTCTGGGGACTCGTGGTGGACGGTACAGGACTCGAACCTGTGACCTCCTGCACGTCAAGCAGATGCTCTACCAGCTGAGCTAACCGTCCATAAGTCATATCGACTTGAATAGTTTACCACAGCCTGTGCAAAAGCAATACTTTTCTGTGATTTTTTATTTTTCCGCCTTCAGCGACCTGCGGACGATATCGTACAGCACCGGCTTCATGGCTTCAATATCATCGGGTTTGCCCTCCAGCACGCTGGAATAGCACACCGACATGCACATGCTGCCCAGTGCCGTGATGCGCTGGTAGATCTCCCGCTCGGTGCGGCCGGCCATTTCCGGGCTGGTCAGCACCACATTCAGCAGCTTGCGCATCAGCGGCTCGGCTTCGCGGCTGGCCTCGATCTGATCCAGCCCCGGCCATATGAAGTTGTGCTCCAGAAACTTGAGCACCAGCGTATCCTTCCGCAGTGCTTCGATGATGTGGTCGATCACCGCCACCATCTTGTCCGGGAAGTTTTCGAGCTCTGTCTGCTTTTCCACCGCTTCGCACGCGTCGCTCAGCAGCTGGTAGCTCACCCGGCCCAGCAGCGCCTGCATCACCGCACCCTTATCCTGAAAATACAGGTAAAAGTGCCCTTGGCCACCTTGGCCCGGCTGGTGATGTCCTCTACGCTGGTTTTGCGGCACCTCGCTCCAAAACAGATCATAGGCTGCTTCCAGCAGCGCCCGGCGCTTCTCCTGCTTTTTGCCCTCCACGGTACCCATATTCCCTGACGATTCCTCTTTTCCGCTCGGTTTCATTCGCTCATTTGTGTTATCTCAATCATTTTAGCAGTCCTTTTCCGATAGTGCAAGCCCAAAAAGCTATACAATTTCAGGCAGTTGATAAGAAAACTGACTTTTGGTCATTTTTGTGCTTGACACCCGGTTTGTCATGGTTATAATAGTGTTTGCTTGGAAATGACCACCAGTCATTTTACTAAGATTTTTAACCATTTTCTATGGAGGGTTCTCATGAAAAAGATCGCACAGGGCATTGTGCGGCTGCGCAAGCTGATCCTGACAGTAGCATTCCTGCTGTTGATCCCTTCCGCAATCGGCGCAATTGCTACCCGCATCAACTATGACATCCTCACCTACCTGCCGCAGGATCTGGACTCCATGATCGGCGAGGTAGCCCTTGAGGACGATTTCCATCTGGCCTCCACCGGTATGATCACGGTAGAAGGCTTACCCACAAACGAACTGATCGCCATGAAGAAGGACATCGAGGCTGTTCCCGGCGTGACCCAGACCTTCTGGCTCAGCGATGTGATCGACCCCAGCATCCCCACCGAGATGCTGCCCGCCGATGTACAGCAGTTCATGTTCGGCAAAAACGATTCCACCATGCTGATCGTCCGCTTTGACGCCCCCAGCGCCAGCGACGAGACCATGGAAGCCGTCGCTCAGATCGAAAAGCTGCTGCGCAAGGACTGCTTCTTCGGCGGTATGAGCGTTATCCTGCAGGACACCAAGGCACTGGTCAATCAGGAAATGCCCATGTACATCCTGATCGCCGTGGGTGCCAGCCTTCTGGTGCTGTTCCTTTCGCTGGAAAGCACCATCACCCCGCTGCTGTTCATGCTGGGTCTTTTGTTCCCCATTGCGTACAACTTCGGCACCAACATCTTTCTGGGCCAGATCAGCTACATCACCGAAGCACTGGCCACCGTGCTGCAGCTGGGTGTTACGATGGACTTCTCCATCTTCCTGCTGCACCGCTATCAGGAAGAAAAGGAGCTGCGCTCTTCCAACGAGGAGGCCATGACCAGCGCCATCTGCAAGACCATGACCTCCATCTCCGCTTCCAGCCTGACCACCATTGCAGGCTTCCTGGCGCTGTGCGCCATGCGCCTGACGCTGGGCCGCGATATCGGCCTTGTCATGGCAAAGGGCGTTGCCCTCGGTGTCATCTGCACCGTGGTCATCCTGCCCTCCCTGATCCTTACCTTTGATAAATGGGTGGAAAAGTACAAGCACCGCACCGTGATCCCCAAGCTGAAAAAGCTCAGCTACTTTGTCTCCAATCACTCGGTGCCCATCGTGGTTATCTTTATCCTCATCCTCATCCCCTTTGCCATCGCGCAGAACAAGACCGAGGTCTACTACACTCTGTTCGACTCCCTGCCGCAGGACCTGACCGGCATCGTGGGCACCAACAAGCTGGGCGAGGACTTCGGCATGACCACCAGCCACTTTATTCTGGTGCATGACGATCTGACCGCCACCGAGGTGAGCGACCTGTGTGATGAACTCAAGGACGTGGATGGCATTACGCAGGTGGTAAGTCTGGATTCCATCACCGGCCCGGGCTTCCAGACCGAGCTGCTGCCCGACAGCATCATGGAGATCCTGCAGTCCGGCGGCTACAAGCTGATCCTTGCCAACAGCTCCTATAAGACCGGCACGGATGCCATCAACAACCAGCTGGACGAGATGATTTCCCTCATCAAGACCGTTGACCCCGAGGGCGTCATCACCGGTGAGGGTGCCATGACCAAGGACCTGATCGAAGTGGCAGATGTGGACTTCAAGAACGTCAACGTCTGGTCCATCATGGCCGTTCTGGTCATCATCGCCGTTTCCTTCAAGAGCATTTCCATCCCGGCGCTGCTGGTGGCCAGCATTGAAGCCGCCATCGCCATCAACATGGGCATCCCGTACTTCACCGGTACGCAGCTGCCCTTCATTGCAAGCATCGTGATCGGTACCATCCAGCTGGGTGCTACCGTGGACTACTCCATCCTGATGACCACCCGTTACCACGAGGAGCGCGCCTTTGGCCGCACCCCGAAGGAAGCCGCCCAGCAGTCGCTGGAGCACTGCAGTCAGTCCATCCTGACCAGCGGCCTGACCTTCTTTGCCGCCACCGTCGGTGTGGCTGCCATCAGTAAGATGGAGCTGCTGAAGAGCATCTGCCTGCTGATCTCCCGCGGCGCACTGATCAGCATGGTGGTCATCCTGGTGATGCTGCCCGCAGCCCTGATGCTGTGCGACTGGATCATCCGCCACACCACCCTCAAGTGGATGGTACCCGAATCCGCCAACGCCAAGAAGTCTGAAAAGGAGTAATTACATTATGAAAAATCGCTTCGTTTCGCCAGTGCGGCGCTGGCTCTCACCCTCGCCGCAGGCTGTGCAATGCCCGCATTTGCAGCTGGTAAGAGCAGCTTTTCCAAATCCGAGACCGTCTATGCTGTGATGAACGGCGACGGCTCCATCAAGAGCACCACCGTCAGCGAGCACCTGTACAGCGCCTCCGGCCTTGCAAACGTCACCGACAAGACCACCCTGACCGACATCCAGAACACTGAGAGCGATGCCGAGTTCACCCAGAACGGGGAAGAGCTGGTGTGGAACACCAACGACACCGATGTTTACTACAAGGGCAATACCGACAAGGCCCTGCCCATCGATGTGAAGGTGACCTACGCTCTGGACGGGCAGGAAGCCGCCCTTGAGGACATCATTGGCAAGAGCGGCCACCTGACTGTGACCGTCAACCTGAAGAACAACGAGACCGGCACCGTGAACGTGAACGGCAAGGACCGCACCATCGTCACTCCGCTGATCACCGCTGTGGGCGTCATTCTGGGCGGGGATGCTTCCAACGTGACCGCAGAACACGGTATGATCGAAAGCGCCGCCAAAAGCAGCGTTGCCGCCTTTGTTACCCTGCCGGGCGTGAAGGATTCCCTGTCCGGCCTGCTGCCCGATGAGGTGAACAGCATCGAAGACTATCTGCAGGACACCGTGACTGTGGAAGCCGATGTGGAAGACTTTACCTGCCCGCAGGTCATGGTGGCCTGCGCTACCAGCACGGCCGCTCTGGGCACGAGCAACGTGTTCGACCTGAGCAGCATCAACGACCTGACCGATGGCATCAACCAGCTGAACGATGCCATGAGCCAGCTCATGGACGGCGCCTCCCAGCTGGTGGACGGCACCTCTCAGCTGGCAGGCGGTGTTCTGGCCCTGCTGGACGGTGCCAACACCCTGAACAACGGCGCTGCCGCTCTGGACGACGGCCTTGGCCAGCTGACCAACGGTCTGGACACCCTGAGCGCCAACAATGCAGCACTGAACGCCGGTGCGCAGCAGGTGGCTGACGGTGTGCTGGCTTCTGCCAACAAGACCCTGAAGGAAGGCGGCCTGATCGACGAGGACATGACATGGTCGAACTACGAGGCTGTGATCGACAACATCCTCACCATGAACGATAAGACCCTTGCTGCCGGACGCCGCAAGATCGTGCGCACCGTGTGGGAGCAGGAACCCAGCTTCAAGGACAGCCAGCTGGATCTGGCCCTGTATCTGTCCGCGACCAAGACGAACCACGATCTGGAAGCAGCCCTGAAGCTGATGCAGAACTTTGACGCTTCCATGCTGACCGGCGCTCTGGAAATGGTGACCAATGCCGATGCAAAGAACACCGCCAAGGCCGAGCTGAAGTATCAGGTGGAGAACAGTCAGGATATGGCCGATGTCCGCGCCCTGAAGACCAGCCTTTCTCAGATCCAGTTCTTTGTTTCCAGCGTGAACCAGTACACCGCAGGCGTGCAGACCGCTGCGGACGGTGCCCACTCCGCAAAGGATGGCAGCGCACAGCTGGCTGCAGGCACCAAGACCCTGTATGATGGCGTGAACACCCTGAACACCGGTGCAGGTCAGTTGAATGACGGCGCTGGCCAGCTGAACGACGGTCTGAACCAGTTCAACGAGGAAGGCATCTCCAAGCTGACCGGCGCGCTGGATCAGGATCAGCTCCATGGCCTGAAGACCGTGCTGGACGAGATGACCGACCGCCTGAACGACTACACCAGCTTAGCCGGTGCACCGGACGATGCCGAGAGCAGCGTGAAGTTCGTCTACAAGACCGCTGAAACCGTGGCCGCCGCCGACACCACTGCAGCCGTGACTGAGACGGTGAAGGAAGGCAATATCTTTACCCGCCTGTGGCAGCGCATCGTGAACCTGTTCAAGTTCTGATAAGACATCTTCGAGAATTCATGTTGAACCTCTTTCCATAGAGAAGGGGCTGTTGCAAAACAGCCCCAACAAAAAAATGAGATAGGCTTCCCCGAAAGGGGCTGCCTATCTCATTTTTTTTTGAGATCTGCCTTTGAGTTTTCAGCATTCTGCCCGTTTTGTACGGTGAATGCGGCTGTTTTCAACATTTTAAAGGGACGCTGTTTTGCAACAGCCCCGCGGGCGATGGAATGGCCCGACTCGTGTCCGGCAAGAAAGCTGCCCGCCCACGATATGCAGTTTACTTGCGTGCGATCATTTCGGTGTAAGCCAGCACCAGCGGGCCGACACCCTTGGCATCGTTGCAGACCACCGGCTCACTGTAGTAGTAGGCCAGGGAGCCGTCGCGGTGATCCTTGCCGCCCAGACCTGCCACCAGGCAGATGCCGTCCAGCTGCAGACTGCCATCCGGGTTCTTGGAGAGGTACTTGTCGCAGGTGCCGTAGAAGGCCTTTTCGGCCCATGCGGCCATGCGTTTGGGCAGGTAGCCCAGACGCACGCCTTTGAGCACCGCGTAGGCAAACAGAGCGGTGCCGCTGGTCTCGAGGTAGTTGCCCTCCACACCGGGGTGGTCCATCACCTGCCAGAACATGCCGGTCTCCTCGTCCTGGAATTTGTGCACATCCTCAATGGTCTGCTTGAGCATGGCCTGGATGCCGCGGTATTCGTTGTACAGCTGTTCGTCCATCCGCTCCAGCACGTCCACCATGGCCACCATGAACCAGCCCATGGCACGCAGCCAGAAGTTGGGGCTGCAGCCGGTGGCGGGGTCGGCCCAGTACATCTGGCGGCTCTCATCGTAGCCGTGGTAGTACAGGCCGGTCTTTTCGTCCCGCATGTGCTTTTTGATATTCATGAACTGTTTGTAGCTGTCGATGCAGCCCTGCATCTTGTTAAAGCGGGTCTCGTACTCCATGTAGAAGGGCTGGGCCATGTAGGTGCCGTCCAGCCACACCTGCCACGGGTAGATGTCCTTGTGCCAGAAATTCCCCTCTTTGGTGCGGGGCTGGGTGGCCAGCTGGCTGCGGATGGTCTCGATGGCCTTGCGGTACTTTTCATCCCCAAAGATATCGTACAGGGTGAACAGGTTTTTGCCCTGATTCACGTTATCCAGATTGTACTCCTTGGGGTCGTAGGTCTTGATGGAGCCATCCTCCTGCACAAAGGAATCAATGAAGCTCTTGGAAAAGTTCAGATACTTCTCGTCGCCGGTGGTCTTGTACAGGCTCAGGCAGGCCGTGATCATGCAGCCGTCGATGTAGTTCCACTTGTTGGGCTTGCCGCTGCGCACCTTCTCGATGTTCCACATGGGTGCTTCGGCGCTGGAATTGGCGATCAGGTAGTCCACGTAATCGCCCAGCATGGCAAGAATTTCTTCATGGGTCATGGTATCAGTCCTCCTCAAAATGGCCGACATTTGCAAAGTGCAGGCGTTCGCCCTCGTAGCCCTCGATCTTCACGTTGTGCAGGTCGATCTCCTTGACGTTCTCGGCGTAGATGGCCAGCTTCTTCACCAGAGGGCGGTTATCCGCCATGGCGGCCTGACCGGCCTCGGCGTTGGGGTCAAAGGTGATGGTGACGTTCTTCATGGAAACGCGCTCAATGGGCTGCTCCGGCAGGCCGTCGAAGTAGCATCCCGCGAACTGAGCGTCGGTGGCGACGATGTCCTCCATGGTCAGGCTGCCCAGCTTCGGGGTGTACTCGTCCACGGGCATGGCATCGCGGCACTGCACATAGGGGCCGTGGCCGTCCGGGTCGCAGAAGTAGAACATGTTGATGACGAAGGGTGCCTTGACACCGCGCATCTCCACGTTGCGGAACACCAGCCCGTCGATGACGGCGGTGTTGCCGCGGCCACGGCGGGTCTTGACGCGCAGGCCGCGGTCGGTGTGATCCATCAGGCACTGGGTGACCACCATATCCTTCACACCGCCGCTCATCTCGCTGCCAATGACGATGCCGCCATGGCCTTTGTCCAACAGGCAGTTGCGGATAACGGTGTGCTCACAGCTCTTTTTCAGCTTCATGCCAAGGAATACCTTGCTGGCCTTCATGGCAATGCAGTCGTCGCCCACATGGATGTTCACGCCGATGATGCGGATATACTCGCAGCTTTCGGGGTCGATGCCGTCGGTGTTGGGGGCATTGTAAGGATTGTTGATGTTGAAGTTCAGCAGGTCAAGGTGCTTGACAAAGATGGGGTGGATCGTCCACGAATAGCTGTTCTGCACCGTGATGCCGTGCAGGCAGATGTTCTCGCTGTCCACAGCAGCCACAGCGCGGGGCCGCCATGCGATGCGCTTGATCTTGGGAGTCACCCACCAGTCGCCGTTCTCAGCATCGCAGTCCAGCGTGCCCTCGCCGGTCACAACGACATCGTGCACCTGCGTGATGTTCAACAGACCCGCAAAGCTGTCCAGCGGGTTGCCCTCCCAGCCGGTCAGGTAGTATTCATCCACCTCGTTTTCGCTGGGGATCACGCCGGGCAGGATGGGGTAGTGGGTGCGGTCATTGTCGCCCAGCAGCACAGCGCCCTTTCAAGATAGAGGGTGGTGTTGCTTTTCAGGAACAGGCTGCAGGTGCGGTAGCGGCCTGCGGGCACGTACACTGTGCCGCCCTTGGGGCAGGTGGAAAGAGCCGCCTGCAGCTTGAGGGTGTTGTCCGTGGTGCCGTCGGCCACCAGACCGTAGCGGGAAGCATCCACAAAGAAGGTCTCGGCCTCGGTGGTAAAGGTGCAGGTCAGGCTTTCGCCCTCGGCCTGCACACCCACCGTGTACTCCGTACCGGGCAGCAGGGAGAACAGGGAGAACACGTTGGTCTGGCAGGCTTCGTAGACGGTCTTGCCGTTCAGGGTAACGGTGAACGGGTGGGCCGGACGATAGCACAGGCCGTTTTCCAGCTCGAAAACAGCGCTGCGCGTCATGGAACGGATAAGCGACAGATTCATGGGAGAACCTCCTGATGGTTTTGTCTTGCCCGCAGGAAGCGGACATGATATGATAAAGATTAGAATGAAGGGAACCCCTTCCGTCGAACCCTCGCGGGTTTGCCACTTCCATCCGTGATGGAGGCTTTGGCATACCGGAAAGCTTTTCCTCTTCGCCAGAGGCTCCCTCTTTGAGGGAGCTGGCGCGGCATCAGTCGCGACTGAAGGAGTTACCTATGAGATCAGAACGTGAAAAGATCACCGGCAAGGTGGCCGCTGCCACCCTGCGTCTGAATGCGAACCGCTACGAGCTGCCGCCGGATGAGGACACCTGCTATCTGCTGCTGGTGTCGGAGGGCAGCGTCACGCTGGAATACGAGGGCGGGAATGTGCTGGTAAACCCCGGCAGCGCCGTGCTGCTTGGCCCCGGCGGCTGCCGCTTTGCACAGACCGGCAGCGCCGTGCCGCAGATCGTGGGGTGCCACTTTCCGCTGGGGATGCTGCATGATTTGAAAAACACAGCCGGGCGGGATTTCGGCCGCCTGTTTGCGCCCGGGGAGCGCACAGTGCTGTACGCACCGGTGCAGTGGCAGAGCCGCATCCGTACCCTGCTGGAAATGATGGCCAGCGCCAGCACCGAGCAGGATTACCCCGGCCCGCTGTACCTGCTGCTGATCCTGCACTATGTGGAGCAGGAGTGCATTGCCGAGAGCAGCGCCGTGGCGCGTCCCCACAACGAAACGGTGGAGCAGATCTGCGCCTACCTTGCGGCCAATTACCGGCAGAAGTTTTCCCTCACCGAGGTGGCGGCGCAGTTTTATCTTTCGCCCTACTACCTGAGCCGTTTGTTCCGGCGGGTAACGGGCCAGTCCATCGTGGATTACATCAACAACCGCCGCATCGAAGCGGCCCAGAAGCTGCTGGAAACGACCGAGCTTTCCATCAGTGCGGTAGCCGAGCAGACCGGCTTTGCCAGCGCCGCCCATTTCCGCCGGGTGTTCCGCGAGGTGATGGGTACTGGCCCACTGCAGTACCGCAAAGGACATAAGAAATAAGAAACACCCCCTGCGCCATCTACGGGAACGGCACAGGGGGTGTTTGTTTGTATCAGATGATCTTACGCTGTGCGGGGAAAGGGCTTAGCCCTTGACGGCACCGGCAGAGATACCTTCAACGAACTGGTCCTGTGCACAGAAGAAGACGATCAGCTGCGGCAGGATAGAGATGAGGGACAGAGCAAGGATCTTGTTCCATGCGAAACCGGTATCACCGTCCATGGACAGCTTGACGAACAGGGACATCGGGTACTTACCGGGAGTGCTGACGTAAAGCAGCGGACCCATGAAGTCGTTGCAGCTCCACATGAACTGGAACAGTGCGCAGGACACCAGAGCGGGGCCAAGCATGGGCACGATGACCTTGTACAGGGTCTGGAAGGAAGAGCAGCCGTCGATGGCAGCGGCTTCGTCCAGATCACGGGGACATTGCGCATGAACTGCACCAGCTGGTAGACGAAGTAGGTCTCGGTCGCAAATGCGCAGTGCACCCAGATAGCCAGATAGAAGGGGCTGTCCAGCCAGCCGAACTTGTTGTACAGCAGGTACTGCGGCACATTCAGAACGACCTGCGGCAGGAACAGGGTGGCCAGCATGATGTTGAACATCAGCTTACGGCCGGAAATCGAAGCGGCCAAAGCCGTAGGCAGCCACACAGGCGGAGACCACCGTGCAGATCACCTTGGGGATGACGTAGCTGTAGGTGTTCAGCATGGCCTGCAGGATGTTGATGGAACCGCCAAAGTTGTTCAGTGCGCCGCGGTAGCCATCCAGAGTGGGGTGCTTGATCCACAGGCTGATGCCTGCAAAGATCTCGCTGTTGTCCTTAAAGGTAGCGCTGATCATCCACAGCAGAGGATAGATCATGATGATGCCGACCAGGATCAGGACGAAATACTTGAAGAAGGTCGCGATTTTGTTCGATGCTTTCATTCCCATACTGGTCACCTTACCTTTCGTCAGAGTAGTAGACCCACTTCTTCTGGCTGGTGAATGCAATGATCGTCAGGATGCAGACGATGATGAACATGATCCATGCCAGAGCGGATGCCATACCCATGTCATAAGACTTGAATGCGTAGTTGTAAACCAGCATGGAGAGATCAGCGTGGTGGAACCACGGGGGCCGCCGTTGGTGATGATGTAGGGGCCATTGAACTCCTGGAAAGCCTGGCAGATCTGAGTGACCAGATTGTAGAAGATGATGGGGGTGATCATCGGAACGGTGATGGAGAAGAACTGGCGCCACTTGCCGGCACCATCAATGGTAGCGGCTTCGTACAGGTCTGCAGGCACGCCCTTCAGAGCGGCCAGGAACAGCACCATGGCGGAACCAAACTGCCAGATGCGCAGGAAGCAGATGATCCACAGCGCGTAGCTGGGGTCAGACAGCCACTCGGGGCCCTGCACCAGACCAAAGGTGACAGCGCGCAGCACGGTGTTGAGCAGGCCGTCCACACTGAACACAGCCTTCCACAGAACGGCGATTGCAACAGAGCCGCCCAGAATGGAGGGAATGTAGTACACCGTGCGGAACAGGTTGACGCATGCGATCTTGAAGTTCAGGATGTATGCGATGAACAGCGCAAAGACCAGCTTCAGAGGCACGGTGATGAAAGCGTACTTGAAGGTGATGATCAGCGCCTTGGTGATCTTGGTGTTGGTAAAGGCCGTGATGTAGTTGGCCAGACCAACGAACTGGGTGCCGCTCTTGAAGAAGTTCATATCGGTGAAGCTGTAGTACAGCGACTGACCGAAGGGAACTGCCTTAAAGACGACGAAGCCGATGATCCAGGGGATCAGATAAAACAGACCCTGATATTTGTCCAGCCATTTCTGGAACGGGGTGCGCCCGATGGCGGGAGCATTGCTTTCTTTCATCTGGGAAATCCTCCTTTTAAGGAATTTCGGAGCATGAGACGGACGAAGGGTAACAGACTGGATACAGCTTTGTCAAGATTTTGTAATATATCTCTGACAAAAAAGGGGCATCTGCCGGTCGGGCGGCAGGTGCCCCTCAGGTTCAGTCAAAGGGTGCCCTTTTCTGTGCGTGACCGCACACGGCGGCACTCAAAAATGTAACTTAGCCGATGGTGTAGCCAACAGACTCCATGCCGTCCAGCAGGGTGTCAACAACGTCTGCGCCGGCAACGCCGTCGTAGTCAACGGTATCGAACACTTCCTGATAGATGCCGGTGCCGGAAGCCTTCAGGTCGTTGTTCTCGAACAGGGGATCCAGCTTGTTGGTGGTGAAGGCCATGACCTTGGCATTTGCCTCAGCAACCAGATCCTTGACAGCGCCGGCAGCCTGAGCAGCAGCCAGACCAGCCTTGGAAGCGGGGATGCCGCACTCGGAACCCATGATGGAAGCGCCCTTCTCCTCGTTCAGCAGGAAGTTGATCAGGGTAGCAGCCTCGGCAACGCACTTGCTGGTCTTGGTGATGGCCAGACCCATGGAGACCTTGGAGAAGCCGCCGTTGTTGTCGCCGAACTTGATCTCTTCGCCAACGGTGAAGCCGTCCTTGTTGGCATCATCCAGAGCGGAGGAGTACTTGGAAGCAGCGGAATCCCACTCGAAGATGCCTGCGATCTTACCGGTGATCCACTCGTTGGACTGGTGGGTAGCGGTATCAGAGTTAGCGGAGTAGTAGGTCTTCAGGTTCATCATGACGTGGCCATCCACCAGGCTCTTGATGAAGTCGATGCCCTCAGCGATCTCGTCCTCGGTGTAGTTCAGGGTAGAGGTCTCGGGGTCTGCCCAAGCCTTGCCGTAGACGGACTCCAGATAGAAGACCATCATGATCATACGGTCGTATGCGCCCAGGTGCATGGGGTAGTAATCGTCGCCCAGCTTCTCCTTGAATGCCTTGCCGGCAGCCATCAGATCATCCAGAGACTTGGGAACTTCGGTGATGCCAGCCTTGTTGAAGGTGGTCATGTTCCAGAAGAAGATACGGCCGGTCATGGAGACAGGCACGCACTGCTGGCTGTTTGCAACGTAGCAGGCATTCAGAGCAGCGTCATCCCACTGGGTCAGATCCAGGAACTTGGAAACAGTGTTCAGGTCCACGAACTTGCTGCCGTCAGCAGAGTAGTTGTACAGCCAGTTCCAGTTCACCTGGCACACATCCTGTGCGTTGCCAGCGATGAAGGCAGCTGCCATCTTCTCTTCCCAGCCGGACCATGCGGCGAAGGTGGGCTCGATGGTGATGTTGGTGTGCTCAGCCTGGAACTCCTTGATGGCGTTCTGGTAAGCCTCGTGACGGCTGTCGCCGCCCCACCAGCTGATGGTCATGGAAACAGGGCCGTCAGACAGTGCCAGGCTCTCGTCTGCAGAAGCAGCGGGAGCGGAAGAAGCGGTGGAAGCAGCAGAGCCGGATGCAGCAGAGTTGCCGCCGCAGGCAGCCAGAAGGCCGGCAGCGCCCACAGCGCCGGTGACCTTCATGAAATCACGACGAGAAATTGCCTTGCTCATTTTTGTTCTCCTCCTAAATACAGAAAACATCATCTCGAACGGGGGTCTGCACATACCCCGTTGTATACAATTATGATAACAAAACAACAACCAAAAAGAAAGACGCAAATTGCAGATATCTAAACAAAAAACGTACAAATATTGCTCTTGTTTCCGCGCAAGAATTGACGCCTTCGCTGAAATGAATAAACTTGGCTCGAAAAACTGTGCAACATGTATACTTCGCTATTTTGCATAGAAAACTGGGATGCATCATAGGAGGAACGTCGAATTTTGCAATAATTTTGTAAACATTCCGTTTCAGAACGTGGAAGCGTTGCATACATTGTGGACGAATAACAGCTTAAAAAGCCCGGATGGGAGCCTTTGAACTGATATATCAATAGCGCAAAAAATGTTCACTCTGATATATCAATTGCGTGAAGCGGGCATCCGGCACCGGTCTGCAGGCGTGGAAATCGGTGCTTCTTCGCCCTTTTGGGGGGTGAAGAAGCACCGACAGCAACATATTTTGCGCTGCTGCGTGGACTGCGCCTGTGGGCCGGGAATAAAAAAGAAAGGCTGCCGTGTCGTTGGACACAGCAGCCTTGTATACAAGTTTATTCGATCCGCGAAGCAGCTTTTTCGGCGTAGAATGCGCGCGCTTTGCCTTGAAATAGCACTGGGGGCACATGCTCACGTACTGCACATCGTTTTCCAGATCGATGGCCACCTGCTCGCCCTCAAAGACGAATCTGCCGTTCACCTTGCGGCAGTTGCAGATGGCCTGCCGCAGGTGCAGATAGTCTTCATTTCCTCGATGGTGTGGGCCAGCTCCAGCAGGCGGGTAGAGCCGGGAAAGCCCTTGAGCGAAAAATCTGCCCGCAGGCCGTAGCAGATCACCGGAATGTTCAAATCCACCGTGACCATGAACAGCTGTTCTGCCTGCTGCGCAGTGAAAAACTGGCTCTCGTCGCACAGCACGCAGGCCAGCGGCGCACCGTCAGCGTTGGCCGTGCGCACGGCCTCGAACACGTCCGTCTCCGGCGGGATCAGCAGATCAGCCTTGCGGCGCACGCCCAGACGGCTCACCAGCTCACCGCCGCCCTTGGTGTCCACCTGTGGCGAGGATCAGCACCCGCATCCCCTGTTCTTCGTAGTTGTGGGCTACCTGCATCAGGGCGGTGCTCTTGCCGCTGTTCATCGCGCCGTAACGGAAATACAGTTTTGCCATTTGAAAAACTCTCCTTACAGAACGAACCCTCTCAGCCAAAGCCTGACGGCTTTGCCAGCTCCCCCGATGGGGGAGCTTTTCTGTATCTTCCGGGCAGGCTGTCCTTCGCCGGAGAAGCAGAAACTTTCCCGTCCCCACTCACAAAGCTCCCCTTTCGGGGGAGCTGTCGAGCGTATGCGAGACTGAGAGGGTTCAGCGGCATCTCAGGCTTTGACTGAGAGGGTTCTCTTATTACTTATAATAGGTATATTCAGTCCTGATTGCGCAGGCGGTAGCCAAGGCTCATCAGGCTGTCGCCCAGATGGACGTTCTCCACCACCACATCGGGATACGGCACAGAGAGGTCATAGTGGGAGAAGTTCCAGAAGCCCTCGATGCCCAGATCCACCAGACGGCCGCTGACCTGTTCCGCACCGTCGCGGGGCACACAGAGCACGGCGACCTTGGGGTGATGCTCGGCACAGAAAGACTCCAGCTCGTCGATATGGCGGATCTGGATGCCGTTGATCTCCTTGCCCACCTCGCTCTGTGCCACATCAAAGGCGGCAATCAGGCGGTAGCCGTTGGTATCGGTGGTGATAAAGCGGCTCACTGCCTTGCCCAGACGGCCGCAGCCGATCAGGATGGTGGGCAGGCGGTCGCCGTTGCCGAACAGCAGGCCTTCCAGAATGGAGAGCAGGTTTTCCACCGAGTAGCCGATGCCCTGCCGGCCATTCACATCGCCGATGCAGTTGAAGTCCTGCCGTACCTGCGAAGCGGTGGTGCCCATCTGAGCAGCCAGCTCGCGGGAAGAAATGCTGTTGATGCCGTCTGCCTGCAGAGAGCACAGATAGCGGTAATATTTGGGAAGACGCTTGATAACGGGAAGCGAAGCCTTTGCAGGAGGTGTTCATAGAATACTTTCTCCTTTCGCTCTATCGCAGTACTTGCCGCAGCTGCCTGCTTTACAGATGCGGCGCAGAGAAACCCCGATCCGTTTACGGGTCCATATTGCAGATATTACAGTCAATTATTTAAAGTATACTGCACCGATGGAGAATGTCAAATCATTCTCAAAAAAATTTTATGAAATGTTACCGTTTTTTTGCTGCAGCGGGTCTGCATAGCCCGGCACAGGCTGGGGAATGCTGACAGAAAACGCAGGAGGAAAACATATGAACGATGAAACGCAGCTGACCGATGCGCGTCGGCTGGAAAGAAGAGATCGAGGATCTGGGCACGGTCACGCTGGCCCGCGGGGAGCATGTGATCCACTGCCTGACCGTCATCGGCCAGATCGAAGGCCATTCGGAAGCGCCGCAGGGCCAGAAGACCACGAAGTATGAGCATGTCATCCCGCAGCTGGTGGCCGCGCAGGAGGACCCCCGCATCGAGGGCCTGCTGGTGTTGCTGAACACGGTAGGCGGGGATGTGGAAGCGGGCCTTGCGCTGGCAGAGCTGATCGCCAGCGTGTCCAAACCCAGTGCAACGCTTGTGCTGGGCGGCGGGCACTCCATCGGTATCCCGCTTGCCGTCAGCGCCCGGCGCAGCTTCATCGTGCCCACAGCCACCATGACCGTGCACCCGGTGCGGCATTCCGGTGTCATTCTGGGGGTGCCGCAGACCATGCGCAGCTTTGAGCAGATGCAGCAGCGCATCACCGGCTTTGTGGCGGCCCACAGCGGCATGACCGAAAAACGCTACACCGACCTGATGCTCCACACCGGCGAGCTGGTGATGGACATGGGCACCGTGCTGGATGGACGCCGGGCCGTGAAGGAAAAGCTCATTGATGAGCTGGGCGGACTTTCGGATGCGCTGGCGTGGTTGTATAAAGAGATTGAACGCAAATGAAGGCCGATTTTGTACAACAATAGGTTTGCCATTTCCTTCCCTGCGTGGTACAATAATAAAATCAAATAGTGTGTCTACTACAAACGCGGGGAACAAAGAAACATGGCAACAAAAAAACGTAAAACGACAACACGGCGCGCAGCATCGCGCAAAAAACGCGCAGAACAGCGGCTTCCCGGCGGGGCTTGGCACCCTGTTTGCAGGCCTTTTGCTGGTGGTGCTGGCCTTTGTGGAGGGAGATTCGGCATGGAAGGCCCTGCACGATGTGCTGTTCGGACTTTTTGGCTGCGGCAGCTTTGTACTGGGCGCGGCAGTGTGCTGTCTTGCTGTGCAGTATACCCGGGGCGAAGACCTTCTGCCCAAGATCTTCAAGCTGGTTCTGGGCTGGTGTTTGCCTGCGGCACGGTGATTGTTTTTTCCGATATCCAGCCGCAGGGCATGTCGGCATTTCAGATGACGGCTGCCTGCTACGCAAACGGCGTGAATGCATGGATCGGCGGCGGTGCGCTGGGCGCACTGCTGGGCGGCAGCCTGCTGCTGCTGTGCGGACGGCCTGCGGCAACCCTTATCATGATCGTGCTGGCACTGTGTGTCAGCCTGTACATTTTTGATTTGACCCCGGCAGAGGTGTGGCAATGGCTGTGCGCTGCGTTTGGCGGCGTGCACGCAAAGGGTGCGGCCATGGCGCAGCAGAGCGCAGCCCGCCGCGCTGAACGTGCCGCTGCCCGCGCGGCAGAAGCCGAGGCTGAGGAAGACTACGACGAAGCAGAAGATGAATACCGGGATGAGGAAGATGCCGAAGAGGAGATGGAAACTCCGGCTTTCCGCATCGGTGTGCCGGACTGGCTGAACGGCATCCGCCACTGGGGCCACAAGGTGACCGAAGAGATGGAGGCGGAGGAGCCGGAGGCCGCCCCGCAGCCGGAGCCGCCCGCAGATACTTCCGGCCAGCCGCTTGCCCAGCCGGAGCCTGCCGCCCCGGCCATCACGCCGGTGCAGGTACGGGTATCCCGGCCCCGGGCTTCCTTTGACGTAGACCTTGGCCCGGACCACACTGAGGTGAAGGAGGGCGGCAGCGAACCCATCGAGCCGCTCATCGTGGGCCCGGGCGGCACCTTTGGGCAGAACCCGCTGCGCCCGGCCCCCAGACCTGCCCCGCAGCCCATCGTACAGGACGCGGTGGAGACCGATGCATCCGATTTCTTTGCAAAGGCTGCACAGCCGGTGCAGCCTGCGGCAGCGGAAAGCTTTGATACTCCGGTCATGACCCCGGCAATGCCGACGGCCCAGCCGGAAAGCCCGGCAGCGGCAGTCACGCCGGAGATGCCCGCCGTGCCCATCCAGCCCGCAGTCCCGGCGGCACCCGCCCGGGTGAGCGCCGAAAACGCCGTTGCCATGCGCGGCACACCCGACGAGGACGGCTGGATCAGCATTACCAGCGAACCGGTGGAGGAAAAGGATATCAGCACGCTGGTGGCAGCGGCAATGGAAAAGCCTGCCGCTTCCGAGCAGGCCGCGGCAGCGGCCCCTGTGGACGAGACCGAACCGGTGGATACTTATCAGTACCAGTATCCGCCCATTGAGCTGTTTGAAAAATCGCAGGACGAGACCGACCCCGGCGCGCAGGAAGAGCTGAAAGCCAACGCCCAGAAGCTGGTGGATACGCTGGAAAGCTTTGGCGTCCGCACCCGTGTGCTGGATATCTCCCGGGCCCTCCGTCACCCGGTACGAGGTGCAGCCCATGGCGGGTGTCAAGATCAGCCGCATCACCTCGCTGGCAGACGATATCGCCCTGAACCTTGCGGTGGCAGATGTGCGTATGGAAGCGCCCATCCCCGGCAAGCCTGCGGTGGGCATTGAGGTGCCCAACCACAAAAAGACCCCGGTCTATATCCGCAGCGTGTTCGAGAGTCAGAGCTTTTTGCGCATGACCTCACCTCTGGGCATTGCGCTTGGCAAGGACATTGCCGGTGTGGCACAGGTGGCAGACCTGTGCAAGATGCCCCATCTGCTCATTGCAGGCAGCACCGGCAGCGGTAAATCCGTGTGTGTGAACAGCATCATCATGAGCCTGCTGTTCCGCTCCAGCCCGGAGGACGTGAAGTTGCTGCTGATCGACCCCAAGGTGGTGGAGCTGGCCGAGTACAACGGCATTCCCCACCTGCTGATGCCGGTGGTCACCGAGCCGAAAAAGGCCGCAGGTGCCCTTGGCAGCGCGGTGCAGGAGATGGAGCGCCGCTATCATCTGTTTGCAGAGAACAATGTGCGCGACATCAAGTCTTTCAACAAGCTGGCCGCAGAACGGCCTGATCTGGAAAAGATGCCCTACATCGCCATTATCATCGACGAGCTGGCCGACCTGATGATGGTGGTGGGCAAGGATGTGGAGGACTCCATCTGCCGCATCGCCCAGAAGGCCCGCGCCGCCGGTATGCACCTGATCGTAGCCACCCAGCGCCCCAGCGTGGACGTGATCACCGGCCTGATCAAGGCCAACATCCCCAGCCGCATCGCATTTGCAGTGTCCAGTCAGGTGGACAGCCGCACTATTCTGGACGGCTCCGGTGCCGAAAAGCTGCTGGGCATGGGTGATATGCTGTTCATGCCCGTGGGTGCGCCCAAGCCTACCCGTATTCAGGGCACTTTCGTGCGGGATGAGGAGATCAGCCGTGTGCTGGACTTCATCAAGCAGAGCGGCACCGTGCAGTATGACGAAGCCATGATCGAAGCCATGGAAAAGCACGCCATTCAGGACGGCAAGAAGGGCAGCGGCGGCGCGGACTCCGACGAGGATCCTGATACCGACCCGATGTTCAAGCAGGCCGTGGAGGTGGTCATCGATGCCGGTCAGGCCTCCACCAGCCTGCTGCAGCGCCGCTGTAAGCTGGGCTACGCCCGCGCGGCCCGTATCATGGACGAGATGGAACAAAAAGGCATCATCGGACCCTACGAGGGTGCCAAGCCCCGTGCAGTGCTCATCAGCCGCCAGCAGTGGATCGAACAGCAGATGAACCAACCGGAGGAATGACCCTCTCAGGCGCTGACGCGCCAGCTCTCCCGAAGGGCGAGCTTTATGAGTGGGTAAGATATCGTCTGCCTTCAAAGAAAAACTGGATGAAAAGATGCAAAAGGCTCCCCCATCGGGGGAGCTGGCAACGCCGCAAGGCGTTGCCTGAGAGGGTTTAACAATAAAAGGAGCATTATGGACAACTCTTCCCCAAAGATCTACACCGAATTTCTTCCCATCAGCCGGGCCGATATGGAGGCCCGCGGGTGGGAGCAGCTGGACTTTGTGGTGGTGGGCGGCGATGCCTATGTGGACCACCCCAGCTTTGGCACTGCCATCATCAGCCGTCTGCTGGAAGCCGAGGGCTATAAGATCGGCGTGCTGGCCCAGCCACGCTACACCGACTGCGAGGACTTCAAGCGGTTCGGCAAGCCGAAGTACGGCTTCTTCATCGGCGGCGGCAACGTGGACAGCATGGTCAGCCATTATTCCGTGGCAAAGATCCCCCGCGCCGAGGACGAATATTCCCCCGGTGGCAAGGGCGGCGCACGCCCGGACCGCAGCGCCACCGTGTACACCCGCCTTGCCAAGCAGGCCTATCCCGACCTGCCGGTGATCTTAGGTGGTCTGGAAGCTTCTCTGCGCCGCTTTGCCCACTATGACTACTGGCTGGACACCGTGCTGCCCAGCATCGCCGAGGATTCCGGCGCGGACATCATCAGCTTTGGCATGGGCGAGCACCAGACCGTGGAGATCGCCCGCCGCCTTGCCGCCGGGGAACCGGTGGAGAGCATCACGGACGTGGACGGCACCTGTTACATGACCGACTTCGACCATCTGCCCGAGCGCTACGTGGAGTGCGCAGGCTTTAAAAAGGTAGCGTCGGATAAGACGGCGTATGCCAAGGCCTGCCGCATCCAGATGGACAATCAGGATGTGGTCAGCGGCCAGATTATCGTGCAGAAGCAGAGCGAAAAGTATCTGGTGCAGAACATCCCCGCAAAGCCGCTGGTGCGCGGGGAGCTGGATAAGGTCTACGCTCTGCCCTACACCCGCCGTTACCACCCCATCTACGAGAGCATGGGCGGCGTGCCCGCCATCCGTGAGGTGCAGTTCTCCATCATCCAGAACCGCGGCTGCTTTGGCGGCTGCAACTTCTGCGCCATCCAGCTGCATCAGGGGCGGCGTGTCACCAGCCGCAGCGCGGACAGCATCGTGGCAGAAGCCGAGCGCATGACCCACGAGCCGGATTTCAAGGGCTACATCCACGATGTGGGCGGCCCCACCGCAAACTTCCGCTTTCCCTCCTGCCGGGAGCAGATGCTGCGGGGCATGTGCACCGGCGGCAAGCACTGTCTTGCCCCCACCACCTGCTCCCACATGATCGTGGACCACAGCGACTACCTGAAGATCCTGCGCCGGGTGCGGGAGCTGCCGGGCGTGAAAAAGGTGTTCATCCGCAGCGGTATCCGGTTCGACTACCTGATGGCAGACCCGTACGACACCTTCTTCAAGGAGCTGGTGGAGCACCATGTGTCCGGCCAGCTGAAGGTGGCTCCGGAGCACTGTGCCCCCAACACGCTGGCCTATATGGGCAAGCCGCCCATCGAGACCTTCAACAAGTTCAAGGATAAATTCTATGAGCTGAGCAAAAAGGCCGGCAAAAAGCAGTATCTGGTGCCCTATCTGATGTCCAGTCACCCGGGCAGCACCCTCAAGGATGCAGTCTATCTGGCAGAATATCTTTACAAAAACCACATGCGCCCGGAACAGGTGCAGGATTTTTACCCCACCCCCGGCACTGTGAGTACCTGCATGTTCTACACCGGCCTTGACCCCTACACCCTGAAGCCGGTGTTTGTGGAAAAGACCCCCGAGGGCAAGGCGCTGCAGCGGGCGCTGCTGCAATACTACGAGCCTCGCAACGCCGAGAAGGTAGTCAAGGCGCTGAAGATGACCCACCGGGAGGACCTGATCCCCCTGCTGGTGCCCGCCGCAGGCCGCCGCGCCGTGCAGCGCTCTGCCCGCCGGGCCGAAGCCGCCGATGTGACGATCCACAATGACGGCACCTATACGGTGCGCCCGAACCAGAAGGGCCATAACGGCAAGCCTGCCCACGGCCAGAGCCGTGCCGCTGCACCGACAGGCCGTGCGCCCAGCCCCGGTGCACGCTTTGCGCCCCATTCGGCACCCGCGCGCAAGCCAAAAAACGATCAACAGAAAGAGAACACAACGTGGAAAACTGGAAAGAAGAAAAAGTAAACGCGCCTAAGAAAGGCCTGTGGCAGCGCCTTGCTGCGCTGGCCGCTGCCGCCGCACTGGTGCTGAGCCTTGCGGGCTGCAGCGGGCTGCTGTCCGTCCCGGGCGGAAGCGCCGATGTAGTGCCGAACCCGTCCGCTTCTGCTGCGGCGGCTGTGGATACAGTGGACGCACCCTTGGAGGTGCATTTCATCGATGTGGGTCAGGCGCTGAGCGTGCTGGTGGAATGTGACGGACAGTTCATGCTCTACGACGGCGGCAATGTGGACGACGGCAGTCTCATCGTCTCTTACCTGCAGAGTCAGGGGGTGGAACAGCTGGAATATGTGTTCTGCTCCCACGCGCATGAGGATCATGTAGGCGGCTTGGCTGCCGCACTGGCCTACTTCCCGGCGTACCATGTGTACAGCCCGGTGACCGATGCCTCCACCAAGTGCTTTCAGGATTTTGTCAAGTACACCCAACAGCAGGGCCTGCAGGTAGAGGTGCCCGCCGTGGGCACGATGTGGCCGCTGGGCGGCGCTACCGTGACCATGCTTGGCCCGGTGGCACAGTACAGCGACACCAACGATACCTCCATTGTGCTGCGCATCGACTACGGCTCCACCAGCTTCCTGCTGACCGGCGACATGGAAAAGACTGCGGAGACCGACCTTGTGAACAGCGGCGCGAACCTCAGGGCCGATGTGCTGCAGGTGGGCCACCACGGTTCCAGCACCTCCACCAGCTACCTCTTCCTGAACGCGGTGCTGCCGGAAATGGGCATCATCTCCTGCGGCGTGAACAACAAGTACGGCCACCCGCACGAGGAAACGCTGAGCATCCTGCGGGATGCCAGGGTGGATGTGTACCGCACTGACCTACAGGGCACCATCACCATTGGCAGTGACGGCCAGAACTACACCGTGGGCACCGAGCACTTTGCGGCAGATTCCGCGCTGAACCCCACCGACCCGGCGGCATCCAGCACGGCCCAGCAGGCGTACATTGGCAATGTGAACAGCAAAAGTTCCATCTGCCTACCTGCCCGAACCTGCCGGCAGAGAAGAACCAGATCCTCTTCTCCAGCTATCAGGAAGCCGTGGAAGCAGGCTATACGCCCTGTTCCAGCTGCATCAAATAAAGAACGAACTCCCCCAGTCTGCTTCACAGACAGCCCCTCTGGGATGGGGCCTTTGGCAAAACCGAAAAGCTTACCTTTTCGCCAGAGGCTCCTCCTTGAGGGAGCTGGCACGGCGTGAGCTGTGACTGAGGGAGTTTTCTTTTATCCGCCGCTCTGCGGGATTGATAAAATCCCACAGGTGCGGTATACTTAAGACCACTTTATTTCAAAAAAGCAAGGAGGTGCGGCGGATGATCGGTGCACCGCAGCCGCTGGTGCTGGCAAAACCGGCGGCGATCGATACAGCACAGGCAGCGCGGTATTTCGGGGCCAGAGGGGAACCGGACGACCGCACCATGACCCTGTTGGAAACATGCGCCATGCCGCTGCTGGCGGCGGCAACGCCCCGGGCGGTCTGGCTGGAAGCGGACACGGCTGCCCTTGCCGAAGCAGGCATCCTGTGGGGTGGGGATGTGATGAAGCATCTGGAAAACTGCCCGCAGGCGGTGCTGCTGGCCGTGACCCTTGGCCCCGGCGTGGATGCACAGATCCGCCGTGCCGGTGTGGGAGATATCGCGGCGGGCGTTGCGTCCGACGCACTGGGCAGCGCGCTGGCCGAGCAGGCCGCAGACGCAGCCGAAGCAGAGCTGCGCCAGTGGGCCGCAAAAGAGGGAAAGTATTTGACCGGGCGGTTTTCGCCCGGCTACGGTGACTGGGATATTGCAGTACAGCCGCTGGTGGCAAACGCGCTGGATACGGTGCGCCGGGCGGGCCTGTGTGTGACCGATACCAACCTGATGACCCCGCGCAAGAGCGTGACGGCCATTCTGGGGGTCAGCGGCCACCCGGTAAAGGGAAAACTGGCCGGGTGCGGCCACTGCGTGCTGCGCACCCGGTGTGAGTATAGAAAGAGGGGAAAGACCTGTGCAAGCGAGTGAACTTTTCAAACAGAGCAATACCGTCCTGCTGGACGGCGGCATGGGCACCATGCTGCAGGCTTCGGGCCTGAAGCTGGGTGCAAAGCCGGAGGAGCTGAACATCACCAATCCGGAGCTGATCGAGAGCATCCATGCCAAGTATGCCGCTGCGGGCAGCCGCATCGTCAACGCCAACACCTTTGGCGCATCGGCCCACAAGCTGGAGGGCAGCGCCTACAGTCTGGAAGAAATCATTGCGGCGGGCATCGCCAACTGCAAGCGCGCCTGTGCGCCCTACGGTGCCCTGACCGCGCTGGATGTCGGCCCGCTGGGAGAACTGCTGGAACCCAGCGGAACGCTGGCCTTTGAGGATGCAGTGAGCGAGTACGCCCGCATCGTCCGGGCAGGCGCTGCCGCCGGGGCCGACCTCATTTTCTTTTTTGAGACCTTTACCGATCTGTACGAGCTGAAAGCCGCTCTGCTGGCCGCAAAGGAAAACAGCGGCCTGCCTATCTTAGCCAGCATGAGCTTTGAAGCCGGCGGGCGCACCTTTACCGGCTGCACGGTGGAAAGCTTCGGCGTGACCGCCCGTGGCCTGGGTGCCAACGCGGTGGGCATCAACTGCTCACTGGGCCCCAAGGAGATCTTCCCCATGGCAAAGCGTCTGGCAGAGGCTGTGCCCGGCGACTTTCCGGTGTTCGTCAAGCCCAATGCGGGCCTGCCCCGGGCCGACGGCAGCGGCTACGATATCACCCCGCAGCTCTTCGCTATGGAAATGAAGCCCTACCGGGATCTGCATCTGTTCGCGGCGGGCGGCTGCTGCGGCACCACGCCGGAGTTCATCAAGCTGCTGAACAGCGTTTTGCAGGCTGCGTACCCGGCCGTCCGGCCCACAAAATGCCCTCGGTGCTCTGCACGCCGGTGGACTTTGTCAATGTGGACGGCATCACGGTGGTGGGTGAGCGCATCAACCCCACAGGCAAAAAGCGCTTCCAGCAGGCACTGCGGAAGAGGATATGAACTACGTTCTGGAGCAGGCGGTCAGTCAGGTGGAAGCCGGTGCTCAGGTGCTGGACGTGAACGTGGGCGCACCCGGGGTGGACGAGCCTGCCCTGATGCCCAAGGTGGTCAAGGCCCTGCAGAGCGTCACCAGCCTGCCGCTGCAGCTGGATTCCTCCAATGTGCAGGCACTGGAAAACGGCCTGCGCGTTTATAACGGCAAGCCCATCGTCAACTCTACCAACGGCGAGCAGGAAAAGCTGGACGCGATACTGCCCTGTGCAAAAGTACGGTGCGGCCATCGTGGGCCTTGCCATCGATGAGCGGGGCATCCTGCCCGCCGCCGAGGACCGGGTGGCCATTGCCCGCCGCATCACGGAGGCGGCCCTTGCCGTCGGCATCCCGCGGGAGGACATCTACATCGACTGCCTGACCCTGACCGCCAGCGCCCAGCAGAAGGACGTTCTGGCCACCGTGCAGGCGTTGGAAGCCTGCAAAAGAGCTGGGCGTGCGCACCATTCTGGGCGTGTCCAACATCAGCTTCGGCCTGCCCTGCCGCCCCTATCTGAACACCACCTTCCTCACCATGGCGATGTATGCGGGCCTTGACCTCGCCATCATGAACCCTTCCAGCGAGGAGATGATGGCGGCAGTGTACGCTTACAACGTGCTGACCAACCGCGACCCGCAGAGCACCAAATACATTGAGCGCTATGCCGACCGCGTGCCCGCCTCGGTGGCCATCAAGCAGGCCGCGCAGACGGTGCCTGCGGCTTCGGCATCCGCATCCGGTGAGAGCGCAGAGCTTACCGGTCCTTATGCTCTGCTGATGAAGGCGGTGGAAAAGGGCCTGAAGGGTGATGCTGCCGCCCAGACCAAGGCACTGCTGGCCGAAAAGCAGCCGCTGGAAGTGGTGGACGAAGCACTGATCCCGGCGCTGGACATCGTGGGTGCCAAGTACGAGAAGGGCACGCTGTTCCTGCCGCAGCTGCTGCAGGCCGCAAGTGCGGCCCAGAGCGCCTTTGAGGAGATCAAGAACGTCATTGCCCAGAAGGGCGAGGGCAGCGCCAGCAAGGGCCGCATCGTACTGGCCACCGTCAAGGGCGACGTGCACGACATCGGCAAGAACATCGTCAAGGTCATTCTGGAAAACTACGGCTTTGAGGTGATCGACCTGGGCCGTGATGTGCCGGTGGAGACGGTGGTGAACACTGTGCGGGAAAAGAATGTGCATCTGGTGGGCCTTTCCGCCCTGATGACCACTACCCTCAAGAGCATGGAGGAAACCATTGCCGCCCTGCACGAAGCGGGCTTGGACTGCAAGATCATGGTGGGCGGTGCGGTGCTCACGCCGGAATATGCCGAGAAGATCGGCGCGGACTGGTACGCCAAGGATGCCAAGCGCAGCGCGGACATCGCCAAGGAATTTTTTGGGGCGCAGTAAAGAGCATGAATGCAGGCCAGCAGAAGCTTTCTCAGCGAACAGCCCGGCGGACGGACTCCAGTCCCGCCCCAACGCTATATGCGCGGGGCCTCCTTTGAAAACACCTGAAAATCTATTTGCAAATTGTTCAAAAACTCCACAAAGAAATGCCACGATTGTCTGGTAGTAGGTGCAGTCAGGGAGATGCAAAGACATCTCCCCAAAGCCGACAAGGGCTTTCACCTGCGGGGGCTGGTGCATCTGGCACAGCCCAGCAGGTACTTATTAAAACACTGTCCCCCGCCTATGCCAGGCAATCGCCAACGACGGCGGACAGACTACCAAATCCCTCCTGATCCGCCGCAAAGTTCGGGAGTTCTCATACCGCAGCCAGCACCGCTTTATCCTCCTTTCCACGGTGCTGGCTGCTTTTGTTTTTACCTGAATGCAAGAGAACGATTGGGAATAGCCGCCGCGTGCGCTTTGGCTGTTTTAGCGGAAATTCTATTATCATTAGTTGAGCCTCGGAAAAATCTGCGGATTTTTCCGAGGCTCTTTTTCACGAATAGGGTCGAAGCGATATACTTCATCTGAATGTAAAAAGCAAAGCGAGAACGAGTGCGAGACGAAATTGGTTTATACAGTTCGTTTTACTTCACTGCGTTTCGCCCATTTGTTGCTGATCTTATCTGCCAGCAGAGAGCCGCAGGCCCCCAATGCAAGGCCCAGTGCCACGCCGCCCAGAATGTCGGTGGGGAAATGCACATACAGGTACATCCGCGTGAAGCCGATGAACCCGGCCAGCACAAGAGCCGGGATGCCGAGCCTGCGGTTCTGCAGCCAGAGTGCGAAGGCAGCGGCAAAGGCGGAGGATGTGTGTCCGGAAGGGAAGGACCAGCCATGCGGCCGGGCCACCAGCGTGAGCATCTCCGGCCGGAGGTCGCAGGGGCGCGGGCGTGCGAACAGCGGCTTTAAGGCGCAGTGGCCCGCCAGCATATAAAGGCCCAGTGCCAGCGCCATGGCCAGCCCGGCCCGGCGGGTGCGCCGGAACGCCAGCAGCACCGCCGTGAAGGCAATCCAGATCTCGCCGCGGGCACCGGCCTGATCGAAAAACACCGCCAGTGCATCCAGCACCGGACAGCGCAGATCCTGCAAGGCATCCAGAAGGGTAAATTCAAAGGACATGGATAAAGCCTCCCTGCTTGTTGTTCTTGCCCTTATGGTATCATGGAACCGGGCAGAGAATAAGAACAAGGCTTGTACAAAGGATAAACAAATCTTAAACCGGCAGAAAAGATGTCGGAAACAGGACAAAACTGAAATATAGCGACACAATACTACAAATTGTAAATGAAAAAGAAGCCCTGCGGCTCTGTGACATAGGGCATATTGTATGTTTTACTGCATCTGGTCAAGGGTGGGGTAGCTGTCGATGGCACCGTGCTGCTGCACGCTGATGCCGCAGAACTGGTTGGAAAAGGCAAGGTATTCGTTCAGCTTTGTTTTGCTGAGCTTTGCCAGTTTTTCCAGTGTCACACCGTCACGTTCCAGCTGCCACAAAAACGAGCCGATGAAGCCGTCGCCTGCGCCGGTGGTGTCCACAGCCCGGACTTTCCGGCAGGGGGCAAAGCCGTGGGCGGTGCGGGTGTAGGCGTGGGCACCGCTGCTGCCGCAGGTGTACAGCACCAGCTGCACATCGCCCACGAGCAGCTGCGACAGGGCGGCTTCAATGTCCGCAGTGCCGGTGAGAAATTCCAGCTCTTCGTCCGAAATTTTGAGGATGTTGGAAAGCGGCAGGAACTGCAGCACGGTCCCGCGCAGCATGTCGCGGTCCGGCCAGAGGGGGAAGCGCAGGTTCGGGTCAAAGCTGACGATGCTGCCGGCCTCCCGTGCGGCGGCAATGGCCGCAAGGTGGGCGTAGCGCATGGGGCTGTCCACCAGTGACACGCTGCAGTAGTGCAGGGCAAAGGCATCGGCGAACCATGCAGGGTCGATCTGCTCCGGAGAATAAAGCAGGTCCGCCGAGGGTTTGCGGTAGAAGCTGAAGGTGCGGCTGCCGTCCTCTTCCAGACTGACGAAGGCAAGGGCCGTGTTGGCCTTATCGGTAAAGGCCAGATGGGAGAGGTCGATGCCGCAGGCTTCCAGCTCCCGTGCAATCTTGTGGCCGAAGGGGTCGTCGCCCAGCTGGCTCAGAAAAGCACTTTTGCCGCCCAGCCGGGCAAAGGCGGCGCACACGTTGGCCGGTGCGCCGCCAGTGCGCGGGCTGAACGAGGGAACCTCGTCAAAAGAACAGCCCACCCTGGACGGGATCATATCGATGAGTGCTTCGCCAATGGAAAACAGTGTGCTGCCGGACATAGAGAACCTCCCAAATTAAGATGCTGGTAATAAAAGACTTCCCCGGCGAGGGGGATGATTTTGTGACCGCTCCGAGTGTAAGGGCCAGAGCCCGGACTGTCAATGCTTTTTTGCGCGGTACAGGGCGTTTTTGTGTTGACTTGCATTTTGGGGTGTGCTAAAATATGCCGGTATGCGTAAAAAATGCCATGAAAGGGAACTTGGATGAACCTGACAAAACAGTTCTTTAAATATGTATCACAGAATATCTTCGGCCTGCTGGGCACCTCGTGCTACATTCTGGCCGATACCTATTTCATCTCGCAGGCGGCGGGTACCGACGGCGTGACCCTGCTCAACCTCTGCCTGCCGGTCTACAACTTCATCTTTGCCGTCGGCTCCATGGTCGGCCTTGGCGCGGCCACCCGCTACGCCATCCTCAAGGCGCAGGGAGACGAGCGCTGCCAGCGCTATTTTTCCAATGCCATCTTCTGTGCCTGTGTGCTCAGCGTGCCGTTCCTTGCTGGTGGGCATTTTTGCGCCCGGCGGCCTTCTGCGGCTGATGGGCGGTGACGCGGGGATCATGGCGCTGGGCATCCCGTATGCCCGTATCTTCCTTATGTTCACGCCCTTCTTCATGTGCAACTATATCGTGTCGGCCTTTGTGCGCAACGACGGCGACCCCTCCCTTGCCATGGTGGCTACCCTGAGCAGCAGCCTGTTCAATGTGGTGTTCGACTATATTTTCATGTTTCCCATGGGTCTGGGGCTGGCCGGTGCGGCGCTGGCCACCGCCGTGTCTCCCATCATCAGCATTTCCATCTGCAGCCGCCACTTCTTTAAAAAGAAGAACAGCGTGCAGTTCGTGCGCCAGCGCCCCTCGGCAAGGCTGCTGGGCCAGAGCTGCCAGCTTGGCATCTCCGGCTTTGTGGGTGAGATGTCCTCCGGCGTTACCACCACCGTATTCAACTTCCTGCTGCTGGGTCTGGCGGGCAATGTGGCGGTGGCGGCCTATGGCGTGGTGGCGAACTTTGCGCTGGTGGCAACGGCCATCTTCAATGGTGTAGCACAGGGCGCACAGCCGCTGGTGAGCGAGTGCTACGGCAAAAGCGACAAGGCCGGTGCCAGAAAGCTGCCCATCCTCATCCTGGGCAGCTGCACCGCACTGGTGCTGGCAGCGGTGCTGTACGGCATCATCTTTGGTGCTACCGATGCGCTGGTGGGCGTGTTCAACAGCGAGAACTCCACCCAGATGGCGCAGTTTGCCCACATGGGCATGCGGCTGTACTTTGTGGGCTACTTCTTTGCCGGGTTCAACATCGTGGCGGCGGGCTACCTGAGCGCGACCAACCGCCCGGTGGAAGCCTCCGTCACCTCCATCTGCCGCGGCATGGTGGCCATCGTGGTCTGCTCGCTGGTGCTGAGCCGCCTGTTTGGCATGAATGGGTGTGGGCAGCGTTCCCGGCATCGGAACTGCTCACCGCAGTGCTGACCCTGTTTTGCTGCTGCGCGGTAAAAGCAGACCGCATAGCCCTTAAATATAAAGCCCTGTTCGCGCAGAGATTCCTCGGGCGAAAGCCCACTCTGCGCGGCGTGACCGGCCATTGCCCGCCACTGTGCGGGGGATTGGCCGGTTTCTTTGAACACCCGGCGCAGGTAGTTGGCACCGGAAAAGCCGCACAGGCTGGCTACCACGTCCAGTGTGTACCCCGGTGGAGCAGCAGCCGCTGGGCTGCTTCAACGCGCACCGTGGTGAGGTATTTGCCCGGCGGCACGCCAATGGCTGCGGTAAAGGTGCGCACCAGATGGCTCTTGACACGCCCAGCCGTTCGCTCAGCTCCTCCACGCCGTAAAGGCCCGCGTAGTTTGCGCGGATGTCCTCAATGGCGGCCTGCACCAGCGGCGGCAGGGCGGACGCGGCACTGTCGGCGTCAGAAAGCTCACACAGCAGTGCGTAGGCCAACTGGCTGCGGCACGGCTGTGGGCGGCCTTTCCTCAGCAAGGCGGTCCATCAGTTCGGCAGCGGCCGGGCAGGAACCGCCCTTGGCAAGGAAGGGCAGTTCGTGCAGCCCGGCCAGAAACTGGGAAGCCGCCTGCCCGGTAAGCTGGACGCAGAGCAGATGGCAGATGCTTTCCGGCACAAGGGCAAGCGGGGCTCAGGATCAGGTGCCCGGCAGGCACGGACTGCGGCGGCAAAATGAGCGCTGCACCCAGCGGCAGCGGCCCGGCAGCAGGTACGGATGCAGAGCACTGGCCGCTGGACACAAGGCACACCCACAGTCCTTCGCCGGAGAGGGTGAGGGGGGCAGACAGCTGCAGATCCTGCACGGAAGCGGGAAAAGCGATGGTGTTCCAGTCAAAAAGCAATATCTGACACCTCTAATCAATAAAATGCTATTTTATATCACAAAATTATCTGTTATTATAGTACCAACGAATGAACACGCCGTCAAGAGCGTGAGAACCTTAAAAATTATGGAGGCAAACGACTATGGCTTCGATCAGCTGCCAGCACATCTATAAGATCTATCCGGGTGCTACCGCTCCCGCTGTTACCGACTTTAACCTGGAGATCCAGGATAAGGAATTCATCATCTTCGTCGGCCCCTCTGGCTGCGGCAAGTCCACCACCCTGCGCATGATCGCCGGTCTGGAGGAGATCTCCAAGGGCGAAATGTACATCGGTGGCCGTCTGATCAACGACGTTCCCCCGAAGGATCGTGAAATCGCAATGGTGTTCCAGAGCTACGCTCTGTACCCCCACATGACCGTTTACAAGAACATCGCTTTCGGTCTGGAACTGCGCAAGACCCCGAAGGACGAGATCGACAAGCGCGTGCACGAGGCTGCTAAGATCCTGGAGATCGAGCACCTGCTGGACCGCAAGCCCAAGGCTCTGTCCGGTGGTCAGCGTCAGCGTGTTGCTCTGGGCCGTGCAATGGTTCGTAACCCGGCAGTCTTCCTGCTGGACGAGCCTCTGTCCAACCTGGATGCTAAGCTGCGTACCAGCATGCGCACCGAGATCATCAAGCTGCACAAGAAGCTGGCTACCACCTTCATCTACGTTACCCACGACCAGACCGAGGCTATGACCATGGGCGACCGTATCGTGGTTATGAAGGACGGCATCATCCAGCAGGTGGATACCCCCCAGAACCTGTACGATATGCCTTGCAATATGTTCGTGGCAGGCTTTATCGGCAGCCCCCAGATGAACTTCCTGGACGGCACCCTGATCAAGAAGGGGGAGCTGTACGGTGTTGATCTGGGCGGCGACGTGATCCCCCTGCCCAAGGAGAAGACCGCAGACGGCAAGCTGGATGCTTACGTCGGCAAGAAGATCAAGATGGGCGTCCGTCCCGAGTACATCGACGACGAGCCCGAGTTTATGGCAAAGCACGCTGACTGCCAGCTGGATACTCAGGTGGACGTCTCCGAAATGATGGGCGCTGAGATCTACCTGTATCTGAGTACAAGGGCAACAAGATGACCGCTCGTGTGGCTCCCACCTCCAAGGCACGCAACGGAGACACCGTCCGCGTTGCATTCGATCCCCACAAGGTCCACCTGTTCGACATCGAGACCGAGCTGACCATCCTGAACTAAAATTTAGCGACGATCATTTTGATCCTCCTATCATAAGAAAAACCGCCGAAGGGAAGCCTTCGGCGGTTTTCGTTTGTGTGTTCAGCTTTACGCTTCAATGGACCCGTGCTCTTTCATTTGCTGGCAGTGCTGGGCGCGGGCTGGCGCACCAGCTCGATAAAGGCTTTCATCTGAGGGGTCAGCCATTTGTCACGGTGGTAAAACAGCTGACGGTGCATCTCCACGGTGCAGTCCGGCACATTCAGCCGGGCAAGACGACCTGCGGCCAGCGCCGGACGCACGATGTACTCCGGCAGGAAGGAAAGACCCATGCCCTGCTCCACCATCTGGCACAGCAGCGCAGCGCTGCCCAGCTCCAGATAAGGGTGGATGGCAAGGCCGCGGGCGGCAAGGCACTGATCCAAAGCGTCGCGGTAGCTCATGCCGCGCTCAGTGAGCAGAAATTCCTGCCGGGGCAGCTCTTCCAGCGTAACGGTTTCCTGCCCGGCAAGCGGGTGAGCGGACGGTGCAATAAAACACACCGGCTCCGGCACATCCGCCGCAAGCACCAGATTGGGCTGCAGCAGGGGCTGGTCCAGCGTATAGGCCAGATCGATCTGATTTGTGCCCAGCATCTGCAGCATCCCGTCGGCAGTGGCGGTGCACAGCACCAGCTCCACCTGCGGGCACAGGGCGTGGTAGCGTTTGAGCAGACCGGGCAGGAAGGTGGAGCACACCGAATCCGCCAGAGCGATGCGCAGACTGCCGCTGATCTGCCGGGCGGGCTGCAGGGCAGCCTGCGCCTGCTGGGCCGTGGCCAGCAGGGTGCGTGCATAGCCAAAAGGTCTGGCCCGCATCGGTGAGCCGCACGGTCTTGCCCACGCGGTCGAACAGCGGTGCGCCCAGCTCTGCTTCCAGCTGTGCAATCTGGGAGGACACCGCCGACTGGGAATAGCCCAGCTGCCGCGCAGTGCGGGAAAAGCTGTGCAGCTCGGCGATGTGCAAAAAGGTATTGATGTTCCGCAGTTCCATAAACGCTTCCTCTCAGCGGCGGGCGATGCCGGTCACGGTGAGCACCTCGCCATCCACGGTAAAATGCACCTCTACCGGGCCGAACTCCATGCCGTACACCCGCTGCGGGTCGTGCTGGTAGGAGGGCGCGGGTCACCTGCCAGTACGCCGGTCAGGGCGGCGCGGTCGGCCTGCGGCACCTGTGCCAGCAGTTCGGGCGGAACTGTACCTGCAGACGGTGGAACTGGGTCTGGCCGGTAAAGCCCTCGGCGGCATCCGGGTGGCAGTCGGCATAGGGGATGTAAGGCTTGATGTCGTAGATGGGGTGCCATCCATCAGGTCGGCACCGCGCACGATGAGCACCGGGCCAATGTCCGGCCGGTGCTCGATGCCTTCCAGACGCACGCTGGAAAGGCCCAAAGGATTGGGGCGGAACGGCGACCGGGTGGCGAACACGCCCATGCGGGTGTTGCCGCCCAGACGCGGCGGGCGTACAGTGGGGACCAGCTGTCCCGCACCGCGCCGGAGAACTGCCACACCAGCCAGATGTGACTAAAATCTTCCAGACCGCGCACGGCATCGGCATTGCGGTATTCGGGCGTAAAGATCACCTCGCCGCGCAGCTCGTCCACAAGGCCGCTCTGGCGCGGGATGCCGAACTTGGTGGGAAAGGCAGTATGGATATGGGCAATGACCTTCAGGGTCATCTCTTCAGGTGCAGTGGGCATGGCGAACTCCTTTTAATAGATCTTTTCAGGGGCATTCCGGCGGAATGCTGTACCGTGCCCGGAATGCGTCCAGTTCCTGAGGCGTGCGAATGAGCTGAACGTCCTCAAAATGGCCATCCGGGAGATGAAACCGGCCACCTGCTCCCCGGTGCAGATGCTGCACCGCAGTGCAGGCTGCTGGGTGGCGGGTCGTAAGAACGGGCAGGCTTTTGCGGGAGAAAACATGAGAAGCCTCCTTTATGAAACGTGCCTGAAAGACTGCAGGCGGCTCACAGCCCCGGCACAGGCCGACAGCGCGTTCAATGTGCAGCTCTTCCAGCTGCAGGCCGGTAAAGATCATGGGTGGGCAGACGGCGGCATTGTCCGCAAGCAGCATCACAGCATCACCCTGCCGGTGGAAGTGCTTGAGGGTGGCCTCGCCGCCAATGCGCACTGCGGCGATCTCGCCCTGCTCCACCTCCGGCTGGCAGCGAATGCATACGATGTCGCCGTCGCAGATGGTGGGGGACATGCTGTCACCGTGGCAGGTCAGGGCAAAGTCGGCGCGCCACGCGGCGGGAACGCCGATATAGCGTTCAATGTTCTGCTCTGCCGTGATAGAGTGCCGCAGGCAATGGAACCAATCAGCGGGACCTGCGTCATGGCAGGCAGCGGCTCAAAGCCCGGCGGCGGACAGGGTGCGTCCAGCCCCAGCAGATAGGCAGGGGTGGTCTCCAACGCGGCTGCCAGCTCTTCCACCTTGGACTGCGGCAGGTCGTTGATGCCTTTTTCCAGCTTGGTAATGGAGGATTTGGACCGATAGCCCATGCGCTGGGCAAGCTCTTCCTGCGAAAGGCCCAGTTCTTTGCGGCGCAGATGCAGACGGGTAGAAAGCTCAGACATGCGAAACCTCTCTGAAAACGTATGGTTGTTCTGTAAAAAGAATGCTGTTACCAGAAGTATACCAAAAAATTGCATTAAAATCAACTTTTTTCTGCGAATTTGCAAAAATGGGTTGACACTGAATCAATGCAGGAATATACTACAACTAAAGATTGTGAAACGACATATACGAAAAAAGGAGAGCGGAATATGGCAAATACTGAAATGATCCGGGATTATATCCGCGCCAGTGGGTACAAGATGCAGTATGTGGCACGAGCCTTGAAGATCAGCCCCAATGCGCTGAACCTGAAACTGCAGGGGCGCACACAGTTCAAGCTGAGCGAAGCAGAACGGCTGAGCGCGGTGCTTGGTCTGAGCATGTACGAGCGGGATCTCTGCTTTTTTGAAGAGCAGAACCGCCGCGAAGTGCTGGCACGCCGCGCGGATGAAAAGAGGAGGGCAGAACATGACAAGCGAGCAGAGAAATCAGACGCGGCTGGCACTGTACCGGTATGGGATGCGGCAGCGTGCACGAAGCCCGGTGGAGCGCAGCTGGTGCGCCGCCATTGAGGAGGGCCTTGCCTATTACCGTAAAAACGACCCGCTGCGTGCGGATCTGTTCGAGCTGCGCTATGTGCAGCACCGCACGGAGGACGATGTGATCGATCAGCTGCACATCGGCCGTACTACTTACCAGAAAGCCCATCAGGACCTGCTGAGCACCATTGCCGTGTACGCGGCAGAGCGCGGGTGTTTTACCGCGAGACGGAAAGCTGAAAGCAGAATGCCCCGGACGCTGCCAGCAGGCAATGTCCGGGGCATTTTGAACTCAGGCTTTTGTTCGGGTCCTGTTTTTCGCAGTGGCTGTGGCAGGATGCACAGTTGCCGCCGCAGCCCTCGCCCTTCCAGCCGCCCTGCTTGGAGATCCACACAACGGCCAGTGCAAACAGAACGATCAGAACGGTCAGTGTAATGATTCCACGAAGTGTCAGCATTTTGTACCTCTTTTCCCGGTGGGAAAGTTTCTGTGTTCAGTATACACGATTTGGCATCAAAGGGCAACCGGAAAGCGGATACAAAAGTGTGATTTTTAAAATTAGGGCTTGCATTTTGGCAAAGGCCGTGCTATAATAATCACGTTCCAGTTCGGAACGCACAAAACAAAATATGGAGGATTAGCTCAGCTGGTTAGAGCACCTGCATCACACGCAGGGTCTGGGGTTCGAGTCCCTAATTCTCCACCAAACAGTTCGTACTCGAACCCAATTCTCTATGAGAAAGGGTTCGGGTACGTTTTGTTTATCGGAAATTCTGCGGAAGGACTACACAGAGCATTAAACGAGCAAAGGCAGGGTATCACTATGACGGTGGTATCCTGCCTTTTGTTTGAGGAATCAAGTTCGCTTTGTGCGAACTTGATCGCCATCTATATGGCGCATTGATGGCAATTAAGCTGCGTACGTGCGTACCGGGAGCCTGTACATCTCTGGCAAGGTGTAACACACTAGACTTTGTTCCAAAAGTCCGTGTGCTAAGGGTCAAGCCCTTAGAATCCCTGCGGATTGTGTACGCACGTACGCAGAAAAATGGCAAAATTTCACTATATCGGGCTGTTCTTTCATGGTGGAGTGTGGTATACTCGGCTTAGCCCAGTAAATCGGAAGTTATGGAGGTACTTTATGAACGAGAGAGAAAAAATTATCCGATTATGGTTTGATATGTGGATTAAGAAAGCAGATTTAGGAATTGACAATATTTTACAGATGATGTTGTATATACTGAGAGTTGGAGTCCTAAATATGAAAACCGCAAAACGGTAAAGCACTGGTTTGACGAATGGAATACACGTGGAAGTGTTCTTGTCTGGGAGATTAAGCAATTTTTCATCAAGGCAATCAAACAATCGTGGAGTGGTATTTTAAAAACAAAATGAATAATGGAAATGTTGAAGAATTTGACGGAATATCTTTAATTGTATGGACACAGGATAACAAAATAAAATCATTAAAAGAGTTTGGTTGCAATCTTCATAATTACAATCCATATCGAGATAGTGATATTCCCGTATTTCGAGAAGAAAAAGCAAATTGGTTTTGAGAGGACTATAAATTCAAGTTTGCCGTACTCGTTCCAGCAGGGTTTGGGGCAGGCACGCCCCAACAAAGCACTTCGGAAACTCACATGAGTTGAAGAAGTGAAGTCCCGATGGACAAGAAATTTTCAAGAATTGAAAATTTGTGGCCACGGGACGATTCTTCCTCTCAGCTTTTCACTGCGTTTCGAAATTTGCCCATTACAACCTGCTCGCAGATTGTTGATAACTGCGCTTGACCCGATAATATAAAGGCAAGTCGAATACACGCCAAGGAGGTGCAACCATGACCGCCGTGATCTACGCCCGCTATTCATCTGACAGCCAGAGAGAAGCGTCCATTGAAGGACAGCTGCGCGACTGCAAGGACTACGCCGAGAAGAACGGTATCACCGTGGTCGGCACCTACATCGACCGTGCCTACTCTGCCAAGACGGATGACCGCCCGGACTTCCAGCGGATGATTAAGGACAGCGCAAAGAAAATCTTCGACGTAGTTCTGGTCTGGAAGCTGGACCGCTTTGCCCGGAACCGATTCGATGCCGTGAACTACAAGTACCAGCTGGAAAGAACGGTGTCCATCTGGTGTCTGTCATGGAACCCATCTCGCAGGGGCCTGAAGGCATTATGGTGGAGAGTATGCTGATTGGCATGGCGGAATACTATTCAGCCGAAGTCGCCCTGAAAGTGGCACGCGGTGAGCGCGAAAATGCCCTCCAGTGCAAGTACAACGGCGGTGTGGTGCCGCTGGGCTTCACCATTGGCAAGGAGGACAGGCTGTACCATATCGACCCGGAGACGGCTCCATCGTGCAGGAAATCTTCACCCGGTATGCCGACGGCGAACCGGCTGAGAAGATTGCGGCATCCTGAACGAGCGCGGCCTGCGTACCCGCACCGGAAAGCCGTTCGTGAAGAACAGCTTCTTCCAGATCTTCCGCAACCGCCGCTACATCGGCGAATACCGCTAAAGGACATTGTGACGCCGGGCGGCATTCCGGCCATTGTTGACCAGGACCTGTTTGACCGGGTGCAGCAGCGTTTGAGCAGAACAGGATCGCCCATGGTCGGCCTGCAAAGAGGATGTGAGATATCTGCTGACCACCAAGCTGTTCTGTGGCAAGTGCGGCACCCTGATGGGTGGCGAAAGCGGCACCAGCCACATGGGAAACACCTACTATTACTACAAGTGCGGCAACGCCAAACGCCACGGCAAGGCGCATTGCGACCTGAAAGCCATCCGCAAGGAGCCGCTGGAACGGTTCGTGGTGGACACTGCCATTAAGGTGATTTTCAGCGATGAAATCATCGAACGGCTGATAGATTTGGTCATGGAAGCCCAGCAGCAGGAGAACACCCGGCTGCCTGTTCTGAAAGAGCAACCCGGGATACAGAGAAACGACTCGCAAACCTTCTGGAAGCCATTGAACAGGGCATCCTGACCCCGACCACCAAGCAGCGGTTGGACGAGCTGGAAGCCCGGAAAGAAGCCCTGAACACCAGCATTCTGGAAGAAGAGCTGAAAAGCCCGTCCTGACCCGTGAGTGGATTCGGTTCTGGCTTGAAAAATTCCGCAAGGGTGACGTGGGCAGCACGGAACACCAGCGGCAGATCATTGATACCTTTGTCAACTCGGTCTACGTCTTTGATGACCGGGTCGTACTCAATTTCAACTTCACGGATGATGCCAAAACGGTCACCCGTGAGGAAGTGTTGGGTTCGAGTGCCGTGGACACA
>SCPP01000109.1_pt1 | contig 133169 bp, 123 predicted proteins | sample 6106811 | NCBI WGS metagenome assembly SCPP01 (sample SAMN10720449, study PRJNA508395) | human gut metagenome | isolation source: Participant 2 stool, 15 month | host: Homo sapiens | collected 2018 | reverse complement strand
GATTCATCAGTTTGATGTACAAATCCAGCAAGAACCTGATATTAAATTCGACACTTTGGTCAAGCAAGCTCTGTTTGAAAAGATTGCAGACAGTTTGCTGAAGAAGAAAAAGCCCAGATTGAAAGTGAAATGCAGCAGCAACTCAACAAGTTACTGGTTTCATATAAGGTCATGTAGCCAAAGTTGAGTTGTCCGACAGCATTGAACAATTCAATATAAAACTCTATCATACTGCCGGAAATGATTTCATTGAATCAGCTTAATGCTGCATCCAAACAAATCTTTATCCAAGTTTTATTAAAAGTATTGCGAAACCTGGGAGATTATAATCCACCTGTAATGATTGATACAGTAATGGGTGTTCTTGATAATGAAAGTCGTGATGCCTTGATGGAAGAATATTTTCCACAATTGGCAGAACAAACGATTTTGCTTTGTACGACCTCTGAAATCAGAACAGACAGCGACTACATCAAACTGGAACCGTTTATTTCCAAAACCTATACACTTCATCGCAATGTAGAAGCACAGAATACTACGGTTGAAGACGGTTATTTTGGTTTAACTCTTAATCAGTAAAAGAAATGAGCATCATAAATTTTTCAAATACGCGCCAGATGGAAGGATTGTTTGATGCAATCAATCCAATCAAGGAACTGATTGAATCAAAAATCAATCTTTCCAGAACGGCTGATCGGGAGAAACGTATAAACTTGAATCAGAATAAAGTAATGCGTATCTGCTTTATCGTGGGACTAAGCTTGCCTACAAAGCGTTCCATAGATGATTACAAGGACATACAATTGTCAGTGTCATCCATAAGAATTACTCCCAGTTTTTTCACAATGCACGATTTAAGCACCTTATATTCGGCATTGTTAAAACTAAGATATGCAGACTTGAACATTGATTGGACTCAAAACGCTACTCTTTCTCGAATTATCGCAGCAGAAATGCTTCGTGGACGTGACTATCTGATGTCTGACAACAATCTGGATTCCTTCTTATACGCAATGAACAACAAAGTAGCCATGGCAAAAGATATTCCAGTTCTAAATCTTCTGATTGGAAACTATGGTGATGAAGAAATGGAAGCAACTTTGGATATAAATAGTCGTTCCATTACTAACTCACAGATTATTATTGCGGGAGCCACAGGTTCCGGAAAGACCAATTTGCTGGCAGTTTTGATTCAGCAATTCAGAATGTTATCCACAGAATCACAATATCCCGTGAACTTCCTTCTGTTTGATTACAAAGGAGAGTTCAGCGATATACAGAATAGCCATTGGTTGGCACTCTTCGATGTGGACCGTTCTTGTATTCTGGATCCATTGACACAACCATTGCCTTTTACTCCATTTAAGGATTTCACAGGACGCTCTATCAATGAAATCAATCTGTATTCTACAGAAATGTCTTCTGCTTTATGTTCTATAGACCGAGTAAGTGCGAGTGCCAACATGAACAACCGTCTTAGTGAAGCTATTGTAGAAGCCTATAAATCGACAAATGGCGCCCCTATTTCATTTGAATTAATGCTGAAATGCTATCAATCACGAATGAAAGATGCAAATAATGATGATAGTATTTCTTCTGTTCTGAAGCAATTGGTTAATGCGCATATCTTTGAATCAGAAGATAAAGTATCCTTGATTGATGACAGCTACATCATTAAGATGGATGGATATCCAAAAGATGGACCTATTGCCAAAGCTATTGTATATTTCCTGATGTCTAAACTTAATAACATTTATGAGCTACTGGATAAGCAAGCAGTAAATGATGAAGTAGTACAAATACGTCATTTTCTATTATTGATGAAGCTCACTATATGCTTGACTTTGACAATCGCCCCCTGCGTAATTTAATTGCTGTAGGACGAAATAAAGGTCTGAGTATTATCCTTGCCACTCAGAACATGAGTAGCTTCAAATCAAAAGGTTTTGATTTTATGCCAATGCTCAGTATCCTTTGATTATGAAACAGCAGACTATTGATGATAAGGTCATTAAAGACTTGTTTGGCGTGAGTGGCCAGGAACTTCAAGAAATCAGAACTGCTATAGCCGGACTTCAGAAAGGTGAATTGATTATTAAAGACCAGATGGCTTTTGCCTTGGCATGGGAAATAAGTATAAGAAAATTAATGTGACACATTTGATATAATCCTTAATTCCGCAACACTATTATAAAATATTTTTTAGTACCTGAGCAACAAAGTTGCTCAGGATTTTATGTCAGAGGATTCACTTAACTTAGTGTTGCAAAAAATAATCAAACAAAACCTCATCAGGCATGGCAAAATACAAATAAAATCCGAGAAGCTCACTCCTTTTGGAGGAATATTTTCAATCATGGAGCAATTTGACTCCACATTGTCATCTGTAATCGACTCGACACTCGGTCTAAGGTGTAGCTCGTTCGGTTATCAGTACAGTGAAATCGTCCGTTCCCTCATGAGTATCTACTTCTGTGGTGGCTCATGCATTGAGGATGTCACTACTCATTTGATGAACCATCTCTCGCTCCATCCGACACTTCGTACTTGTAGTTCTGATACTATCCTCAGAGCGATAAAGGAACTGACGCAAGGAAACATCTCATACACATCAGATACGGGTAAGAACTACGATTTCAACACGGCTGACACACTCAATACCTTACTGCTCAATTGTATGTTTGCATCCGGCCAACTGAAAGAGGGCGAGATGTATGATGTTGATTTCGACCATCAGTTCATAGAGACTGAGAAGTATGATGCAAAGCCTACATACAAGAAGTTCCTTGGTTATCGCCCTGGCGTGGCGGTTATTGACGACTTGATTGTTGGCATTGAGAATAGCGATGGTAACACCAACGTTCGTTTTCATCAGAAGGACACGCTGAAGAGATTCTTTGAGAGATTTGAGCAGAACGGACTTACAATCAATCGTTTCAGAGCTGATTGTGGATCATGTTCCGAGGAAATCGTGGAGGAAATAGAGAAACACAGCAAATCCTTCTATATCCGCGCAAACCGCTGCAGTTCGCTCTACAATGACATCTTTGCTCTTAGAGGCTGGAAGACTGAGGAAATCAATGGCATTGAGTTCGAATTGAACTCTATTCTTGTTGAGAAGTGGAAGGGTAAAGCATACCGACTTGTGATTCAAAGACAGAAACGGATGGACGGTGTGCTGGATCTTTGGGAAGGAGAATACACATACCGTTGTATCCTGACTAACGACTATGAATCTTCCACAAGAGAAATTGTCGAGTTCTATAACCTTCGTGGAGGAAAGGAACGTATCTTCGATGATATGAACAATGGTTTCGGGTGGGACAGATTGCCCAAATCCTTCATGGCAGAGAACACTGTGTTCCTTCTTCTTACGGCACTTATCCGTAATTTCTACAAGGCCATTATCCACAGACTTGACGTAAAGAGGTTCGGACTCAATGCAACAAGTCGCATAAAAGCGTTTGTCTTCAGGTTTGTCTCTGTACCAGCCAAGTGGATCAGAACATCAAGGCGGTATGTGCTGAATATCTATACCTGTAATAATGCTTACGCAGATATTTTCAGACTGATTTTGGATAACGCCTACAACTTATGGGTATGATACTGCGTATTGCCTCAAGTCGCATAGTGGGGCAAGGGATATTGTGGGCAGAAGTGGGTATTTCAGCCTCAATTTATCTGCTAATTCAGTGATGAGAGGACGTTTAGACGCAAGAAGGACGCTGAAGAGCTTAGTTGCGGATTTGAGGATAATAAGTATGGCTTGCAAAAATAATATAATACTCAATTCAACTTGTATAATAAGTAGTATAACTTGTGTCGCTTTGACATTCTGGGGGCAAATAAAGAATAATGGGACTATAACGACTGATTCATACATAGGGATTATAGCTTCATTAATTGGTATCTGTGCTACAATAGTTGTTGGTTTTCAGATTACAAGTTTTTGAACTACGTAATTTGAAACAACAAATTGATCAAGTTGAAAAGCAACGTAAAGATTTAGAATTATATAAAGCGACCATTTCAAATGAAATACATTTATCTAGAACTGGTATTTCAAATGCATTCGGTATTTTATCTGTGGTAGAAAAAAAGTCTTTACTAGGCTTTGCCGCACGTGTTAGTTCCATCGTTTGTGATGATCTGCAAGCTACACCTGGTAATATATTACTAACTAGATACCAACAGTTGTATGATGCGACCTCTTTTTTCTTAAAAACAAATGATTATGTAGATTTAATGTATCCTATAACAGAAAATCTTAAATATATTCATATACCGCAGAACAAAGAAATTATAATGAGATTATGAAATTGCATTTCGATATCATCACAATGATGGAGAAAGCGAAACAGAATTTAGCTAAATAATGAATAGAACATGGCTGAAAAATATAATGCATCAAATATTGCCTTAGAGCAAATACTGAACTTTATCAAATCAGGTGAAATTGCGATTCCTGAAATTCAACGTCCTTTTGTATGGAAGCCAAAACAAGTAAGAGATCTGATAGATTCTTTATATACTGGTTATCCTACAGGGTATCTTATCATCTCTCAAAGTCCAAACATCAGGCTCAAAGATGGTACACTTGCTGAAGGAAAGAAAATTATGATTGACGGTCAGCAACGTGTTTGCACTTATGACTGCCATTATGGGGATGGACATTATTAATGCTGACTTTCAGAAAAAGCGTGTTAAAATTGCCTTTAATCCATTGGCGAATCCGGAAAACGATGAAGAACGCTTTAAGGTGCAAGACAACGCTATTTTGAAAGATAAAAGATGGATTGCCGATATCGCAGAGGTATTTAAACCGACATTTGATATGTGGCAATTTGTCAATGATTATTGCGAAGAGAATCAAGAGATAAAGGCAGCGCTTTAAATAAGATTCTGATGCAACTATTAGATATAAAGAACAGACAAATCGGAGTTATCATGCTTGATAAAGAATTGACTATTGATGAAGTTACAGAAATATTCATTCGTATTAATAGTCAAGGAGCAAAACTAAATCAAGCAGACTTCGCTATGTCTAAAATAGCTGCCAATGTTACTTATGGAGGCAATATGCTTCGAAAAGCTATTGATTACTTCACTTATCAGTTCAACCAGAATGGTATTCTGATATGATTAAAGATGAAGAATTTATGAATTCTATTTTTGCATCAAAACTGAAATGGTTGAAGGATGATCGTGAGGAAATCTTTGATCCAGATTATAATGATATTTTGCGTATAGCATTCATGTATAAGTTTGGTAGAGCTAAGATGAAAGATCTTGTAAGTTTACTTGGTGGACGTGATTTTGAAACACGCGAATATAAAGAAGAGATAGCGGAGAATTCATTCGGACAACTTACGAGTGGTGTCATTGATTTTATGAATGAATACACTTTCTCTTGTTCTAGCTATCAAGTCAGCAGGATTCATTGCCAGCAAGTTAATCAATTCTCAAATGACCCTTGACTTTGCCTACACTCTATACTTACTATTGAATGCAGATCAAATATAGACAAGACGCAAATCAAGCATTATGTGGTTAAATGGTATGTAATGACTACTTTGACAAGTAGATATATAACATCGCCAGAAACTGTAATGGATATGGATATAAAACGTATCAAAGAAAGAGGGTTCCTAAACTACTTTAGTGAAGTGGAAGCTGCGAATCTTTCCGATACTGGGATATAGCTTTGGTGCAATATCTTGAAACATCTGTGATAAATAGTCCATACTTCAATCTTTATTTGGCATCTCAAATACATGATGCAGATGATGCCTTGTTTACATGTGGATACAAAGTCAATGACCTTATAACTGTAATGGTGATGTACATCATATTTCCCTAAAAATACTTGCTTAAGAATGGAGTAAATGAAAATCAAAATATAATCAGATAGCCAATTACACATATTTAGACACCCAGGTTAATAAGGCTGTGCGAGATGATTCTCCTAATATACCTTAATTCCGCAACACTATTATAAAATATTTTTTAAGTACCTGAGCAACAAAAGTTGCTCAGGATTTTGCCATGTCAGAGGATTCACTTAACTTAGTGTTGCAAAAATAATCAAACAAAACCTCATCAGGCATGGCAAAATACAAATAAAATCCGAGAAGCTCACTCCTTTTGGAGGAATATTTTCAATCATGGAGCAATTTGACTCCACATTGTCATCTGTAATCGACTCGACACTCGGTCTAAGGTGTAGCTCGTTCGGTTATCAGTACAGTGAAATCGTCCGTTCCCTCATGAGTATCTACTTCTGTGGTGGCTCATGCATTGAGGATGTCACTACTCATTTGATGAACCATCTCGCTCCATCCGACACTTCGTACTTTAGTTCTGATACTATCCTCAGAGCGATAAAGGAACTGATCCTAGGAAACATCACACATCAGATACGGGTAAGAACTACGATTTCAACACGGCTGACACACTCAATACCTTACTGCTCAATTGTATGTTTGCATCCGGCCAACTGAAGAGGGCGAGATGTATGATGTTGATTTCGACCATCAGTTCATAGAGACTGAAGTATGATGCAAAGCCTACATACAAGAAGTTCCTTGGTTATCGCCCTGGCGTGGCGGTTATTGACGACTTGATTGTTGGCATTGAGAATAGCGATGGTAACACCAACGTTCGTTTTCATCAGAAGGACACGCTGAAGAGATTCTTTGAGAGATTTGAGCAGAACGGACTTACAATCAATCGTTTCAGAGCTGATTGTGGATCATGTTCGAAATCGTGGAGGAAATAGAAACACAGCAAATCCTTCTATATCCGCGCAAACCGCTGCAGTTCGCTCTACAATGACATCTTTGCTCTTAGAGGCTGGAAGACTGAGGAAATCAATGGCATTGAGTTCGAATTGAACTCTATTCTTGTTGAAGTGGAAGGGTAAAGCATACCGACTTGTGATTCAAAGACAGAAACGGATGGACGGTGTGCTGGATCTTTGGGAAGGAGAATACACATACCGTTGTATCCTGACTAACGACTATGAATCTTCCACAAGAGAAATTGTCGAGTTCTATAACCTTCGTGGAGGAAAGGAACGTATCTTCGATGATATGAACAATGGTTTCGGGTGGGACAGATTGCCCAAATCCTTCATGGCAGAGAACACTGTGTTCCTTCTTCTTACGGCACTTATCCGTAATTTCTACAAGGCCATTATCCACAGACTTGACGTAAAGAGGTTCGGACTCAATGCAACAAGTCGCATAAAAGCGTTTGTCTTCAGGTTTGTCTCTGTACCAGCCAAGTGGATCAGAACATCAAGGCGGTATGTGCTGAATATCTATACCTGTAATAATGCTTACGCAGATATTTTTCAGACTGATTTTGGATAACGCCTACAACTTATGGGTATGATACTGCGTATTGCCTCAAGTCGCATAGTGGGGCAAGGGGATATTGTGGGCAGAAGTGGGTATTTCAGCCTCAATTTATCTGCTAATTCAGTGATGAGAGGACGTTTAGACGCAAGAAGGACGCTGAAGAGCTTAGTTGCGGATTTGAGGAAGCTATAAAAGACAGAAAGGGTTGCCCCGATACTAACCAGAGACAACCCTTTCTATTTTATTATTAAAAATTGCTATTCCATAGAAGGAAGCTCTTCACGGGAAACAACAAATTCCTGGCTCATAGCATCCTTCCACCATGCTTCATCAGCATGGACTACCGGGCTACCATCCTCATTTGTCCCGTCATACCACGGCATGAACCAACTCCAACGTGCACCAGATGCCCATTGTTCGGAAATAAGTCCGACCGTACCACATTCACTCAGCGAAACAATCTTGTTTCCATAATTTTCGGCAATGGAAGTATATTCTGAAACACAATCTGCAGTTTCCTTATTATAAACATCACGTCCCACGATGTCTACATATTGATCTCCCGGATACCAATCGGCATCATTGCCCTCGGTAGTCCAAACCCAGATAAGATTATCCAATCCTTCAGTCTTGAAGTAATTGAACATAGCAATCCACAGAGATTTAAAGCTGGCAGCATCCTTACCCCACCAGAACCAGCCACCGGCTGCCTCGTGGAATGGACGCCACAATACCGGAATATCCGCATCTCTCAATAGCTTCAAGTAAGCGGCAGCATTTTTCAAATCTTCGGTAAACACCTTGTTTTCCCAAGTGCCTTCCACTGTGGCATTGGTAGCATCAAACTCCGTATCTGCCTTATAAAAGGCATAATCCTTATTCGGGTCGAGAGCTGTACCGTTATTTTCAAGATAAACAGCAACTGCTGTATAATCATGTCCACCAATGATGAGACCACCTTCTTGCAGGGATTTCAAAACATCTTCGGTAATCACCAATGTATAGTCCCCGGATATGTCAAAATAATCAGTTCCTGAAGCAATCTCGCTCCAACCACTGTTTTTGAACGAACCTTGTGCACCCGCTGCCACATCCTTCACAGCCACGCGTATCACCTGACCCACTTGTGCATCAGCAAAGACAGCTTTTGCAGCATCATCCGTCATCTGTACATTTCCACTCCAATCACCCGGCATTACTGTCTCTCCTTCCCATATTTGGGTAGAAGAAGCTTCGCCTACAGCTTTCTTGGGTACATTCCAATGCCACATGGCAGCTACGATGCCACCTTTGTCAGACCAATCCTTAACAGGAGTAATGTCACCGTAATTAATCCAGTCTGCTCCAGCTACAGATGCCGGCAGATGAACATAGTCGAAACAGTTGATAGCCGGATATTTTCCAGTCCATCCATACACCTTTTCGGACATTTCCGTATTCCAGGCAACATTGGCCATCATAGCTGAAAGTGTCTTCGTCTCGAAGTTATCCAATAGATAATTGTACAGTTTCACAGCTTTGGCCGAACTAGCGGCAACCAGTGCCTTGTCCAAAGCGACAGTAGAGAACTGAACCGATACAGCCGGAGCAGGCATCTGGTTCGGTCCGGTTACTATTCCCTCGGGGATAGAGAGAGAACAAGCCGTCTCTCTCCCGGGAACATTCACTTTTACAGTCAGTATATTGCTTGCGCCAAGTACATCGGCACTTATCAGTTCACCACCGGTAAACTTGATTTCGCTCAGATTGTCTGTTGCAAAGAATATATTCTTGTCATATTTCACCTCAATAGTGATTTCTCCCGTTTTCACTTTGGCTGCTCCACTTTCAGGAGTAGTAGACACCAATACCGGTGTATCCACTGCTGGGATATCATGATCGACATCAGTATCGCAGGAGGCAAAAGTAAAAGCTGCTATCAACGAAAGCATCCATTTTATATTCAGTTTCTTCATCTTAATTATGATTTTATTTCATTCTTAATCAGGGCATCCATAGTCACATTCTTCAAGCCACAATTCATCAATTTACAATCGTTATTTTTGTAAACGTCAAATCACTGCCCTGAATAATGATACCTACATTTGTCTGGTCTTCACAATCTCCTTGTTTAGCTTGAATATTATCAAGTATCTCCTGAGTCAACGTCAACTCCATCACACGGCTCTCGAAACTCCAGCCGTAAATGTCTGTCGGTACCATAGTCGTATCAAACAAAGAGAAAGCTATGCCACTCCAATCGCCATAGTTAAACTGAGCCTGTGCCCAAGTCTGGTCTTTCTGATCGAAATAGACTTTCATGACAGTGCCTGCCGTTACCTTGGCAAAAGATACAGCCGGTACCAACACACGTCCTCCATCACCCCAACTAATATCGAGCGGACCAGCCCAAACTGTTTCTTCATTAGCAACCACAAGAACATCATAAGCAATTTCACCATTTGAAGAAATCAGTTTCAGACTATAAGTTCCATTCAGTTCAGCCGGTACATTCAACATCAATACCCCTTTAGCTGCATCATTGATATACTGAACAGCAGCCTCATTCAGCAATACATTTGTCAGCTTATCAGCATTAACAATCTCAAGTTCCACAATTCGTCCCCGAACCAATTTGTCAGGCAATGCCGGCAAATAGGCACATACCGGTTTCTCTATTGTCAAAGACGGTGCTTCCACAGATTCACCATTGGCCATCTTCAAGAGTAAGGCCCCGGTTTCAGCAGTTGTGGGTACAGTCAAGGAAATGGCAGTAGCGGTGGCATCGGATACGGTAACCTCCACATTACCACTGAATACAACAGCCGAAACTACATCCATATTTACTCCTTTGACAGTCAAAGCCTCTCCTGCCGGGACCGTCGCCGCACTATAAGAAATGTTTTCCGGCTTTGCCGTTGCAATAGATACGGCAGTTGCTTTTCCACTATTTGTATTCAATTGCAAATCACCACTAATAGCCGCAGCCGGCATCAAGACCTTTATTTCAGTCGAGTTTTGTGATTCCAATCCTACTGCTTCTTCTACACCAGGGAACGTTACATCAGTCACCAAATCCATATTGGTACCTTTCAAGGTAATCATATCTCCACCACGCAAGTTCACAGCAGGAACAGCCACTACGTTCGAAGGCGTAGCTACTACAACAGTAGCAACCACAACTTTTACATCCGAAGCAGGAAGTACCGTAACTTCTCCGTCCGAGACATTATCCGGCAATGTAAAGTAAGTTCATCTCCTTCGGAAGAGGCAGTCATCGTAAATTCAACTTCATCCCCATTCGGCATCTGTACTTTCTTCACCAAATCAAAGTTTTTACCAGAAACTCGAATGACATCCCCGGCTTCTTATCTACCAGGTCGAGTGGAGCCTCTACCGATGGCAAAGTAACCTCCAGTTCCCCTTCAGAATAAATCCAATTGGGGATTTCAGCTCCATCAGACAAGATGAACTTACCGGTCTGAGCAGAATCAGGAACAATAACTTTAATCTCCTGACGGCTTTGACTGACAAACTCATCAGCAGGCACTGTTACCTCGTCAGCAAATATCACTTCTTTAATCAAATTCAAATATTCACCAGTAATGGTCAATTCACTACCAGGCTTTACTTCTGCCGGTGCAAAGCCTCCAAAGCAATCGGCTCCGTAAATGTCAACTCGGTTTTGTTGTAATATCCCTTTCGGAGTCTTCAAGACAACCAACCCGGCTGGGCTGTCTGGGGTACAGTGACACGGATTTCCGTATCACTGACTACTTCGATGTCTGTTATATCGTCGCAACCGGGAATAACGACCGCAGTCACCTTATCCATGCCACTTCCCAGGAAACGGAGTACACCGCCGCGGGATACGGGACTCGGTCCGAATACATTCAGACTGATTCCCCTTTATATTGGTTGGTATCTTCATCATCCCCATTGTCGCAGGCCGTAAACGTCAAGCAACTGAAGAGCATCAGGCACATCATCCACAGTGCCGGAAATTTATATGTTTTATTCATATCAGTATTCTATTTAAAGGTTATTCAATAGGTACCACACGGATGTTGTCAATCATAATCACCGGATTGCAATCCTTACCTTCCACACCACCTGCCCAGACAAAGAATGTCAATCCGGTCAGCATAGTCTTGTCAAAAGTCCTGTCACACTTATTACCTTCATGCGTCTTGTTGAACTCGGACAGATTCATGGAAACGGTTGTCCATTTACCACCCGTGTCATAAGAACCCGTATTCTTCCAGGGCAACCATAAACCGCGCGGCACATTCGTATCACTAAAGTAAGCATTCGTTCCAGTTGCATAAGTCACCACATCATTTCCCGTAAACATCACTTGCAGAGCACAAGACTGCCACGGATTGGAAGAAGGAATATTCACCTCGAATTTCAGTTGCAAACCATTGACACCATACTCCTCGAGCAGTTCTGCAAACTCAGGACGTGCAGAAAGTTCGGGATAATCGGCAGACGGTTCCGGCCAATAGTTGAACGAGAACTCATCTTCTGCCCAAGTAGCTCCGATAGCACCGTCAAGTGCTCCGGCGAGACAGATATAAGCACCGTCAATACTGTTTTCATCAGCTTCTTTCAATACCTTGCTACCATCACGCCAACCGTGGGCAATAGCCATACCGCCATGAGAACCGTCCCAGTCAAAGAGAATGTTACGGGTATCATAATAGCGGAACTTGGAACGTCCGGTACCGTAAATAGACTTCACGTTGATATAGCCTGCAGGAGCATTGTCCGGAAGAATAAAGCTGACCGCAGTCTTGGTTATGTTCGTAATATTAGTCACTTCCACATTACCGGCCATCGTAATGGTCAACGGCACATTCGGGTCATCAATGAAATAGTCACCAATCAGTGTCACCTCACTACCCGGCTTTGCAAACTCACAAGAAATGGAGTTCACGGTAGGAGCCGGAACCAACACCTTGAAATCATAATCTATGGTATCCTTTGCTTTGGTCACCATATAAATCTTATCAGTCACTACCGAAGGAATCTCTTTCGGAACATCTACCATAAGTGTATGGTCAGTGATGTAACTGGTATTAAGTATCGCCTTCTGGTCATTGAAATAGAGCTCGTAAACACTCCGCAGATTCTCACCGACCAGACAAATCGTATTCGCCATATAAGCCCCCGTCAGCAAAGAGTCTGCCGCTGCCGGATCAGGGACACGAACATATTTCAAGGTAGGCTTTCCCCTGCCACTTCATATTTATCCGGTTCATCCTCACAAGCCGCCATGGAAAAGCCTGCTACAACAACAGCTGCCGCGAAGAACCAATTCGTATATCTATTATTTTTCATCTTTTCAAGCATTAAATTAATAACTGAATTCAGAACGTACATCTACGTGTACCGGGTCTTTCATCAAATTAGGATTGAACACCACGTCTTCTGTCGGGAACGGCAATGTAAAGCTGGAGACTGTCACATTCGGCGCCTTTGCATCCGGATTGTAACGGGTCTCGTCGGATTCACCGTCCAACTGCCGTTTTCATAATAAGCCTTATAAGTAGTACCCAGACTATAATAAACATCACGGCGCTGTGCCTTCAACTCATTGATAGCACGCTGGGAATCATAATATGCCAAACGTACATAATCATACCAACGGTCGCCTTCGCAAGCCAGTTCCAGCCGGCGTTCCTTCCAGACGTCCTCCCAAGTAATGGAGGTTTTCGGAGTAACTCCGGAATGGCACGGCCACGTACTGCATTGAAAGCATCCAGTGCACTCTGGTCTGTAGTAGAGGTAGCCAGTCCCATTTCGCCTCGGCATATACCAGATAGATATCGGACAGGCGCAGGATATGGGTTGCCAGGCCGCTGTACATATTACCAGCCGATACGCCCAAGCCCAATACATGGTCATTATTGTTACCATAGAGATGCTTCACGTGATTGGCACCGGTAGGAGACTGGTAATCGCCATTAGGTCCTCCCTTACCATATTCGGCATCATAAATAAACCGCAGATAATCAAATCCGCCCTTGTCCTGCCAGAAATAATCGTATACATCACCTGCCATCATCATAGTAGCCTTACGACGGGTATCCGTATCCGAACGCGTCTCAGGACTTTCCAAAGCGGAAATTCCAAATGCATCCTGCAAATCAACCGACGGACCTGCATAGCCACCCCAGCAATCACCAAATTCATCGAATCCCACCATTGCCAAGTCCGACTGCAACGTATTCTGCTGTGTCCAGGGTCACGTCCTGCCGACCAGTGCCAGGAGAAGAGACACTCTTCATTCTTGTTGTTTGCCAAACGGAAAACATCGGAATAGTTAGCCAGCAAGTTACGGCCGGAATTATTAATTACATCCTTGGAATATTCTGCCGCTTTCGCCAAATCATCCGCATTGCGGGTACCGGAAAGGCCACTCTTAGTCAGATACACCTTAGCCAAAAGACCTTCGGCACAATAGCGGTCAATACGTCCCGTTTCACCTCTGGCCGGAAGCAACTCCATAGCTTTCTCCAGAGTCATAATGATATATTCGTACACATCTGCTGCCTCCACTTTGAATTTGGAGTTATAATTACCGGAATTCAATTCGTCCGTATTATCATGGATAATGGGTACTGCGCCAAAACTACGTACCAAATAGAAGTAAGCCATGGCTTTCCATGCCAGACACTCGCCCATACACTGATTTTCACTGCTTCTGACGCATTTGCCGTCTTCAAACGAGTATATACAGTATTGGCATGGCCAATCACTGCCCATAGAGAATAGGACATGTTCACAAGGTTTTCATCCGTACCATTCACCGTAAAATTCAAGTAAGGGCTGTTTCCCTCGTATACGTTTCCAGACAAGATTTCACCGACTTTAATAAAACCGCGCTGAAAGTCATACCAAGGTGAGTTATAAAGATAATTAACCCCCTGCACACATTGTTCGTCATTCTGATAGAAGTTCGATTCGTTATAATTGTCTTCGGTAGGACGGTTCAGGAAATCCTCGCATGAAACTGTTCCCATACCGAGTACAGCTGCAAACGCCCAATATTTAATATATCTGATTTTCATGTTTTCTTCAATTTAAAGTGTTAGAATGAAACGTTCAAGCCGAATGAATAAACTGTAGGAGACGGATAACGTCCGTTGTCCAAACCATAGACATTGACGCTTGAAGTGCTGGCACCAATTTCAGGGTCATAGCCGTCATAACCGGTAATGGTCAGCAGGTTCTGGATATTGGCATAGATACGCAAGTTGCTCAGTCCCAGTTTATCAATCGTCTTTTTCGGGAAAGTATATCCCAAAGAGATGTTCTTCAGACGGATATAAGAACCATCTTCAATATAACGGTCACTGATACGGTCGTTGTCATTCGGGTCATTGATAGTGGCGCGTGGAATGGAAGCTCCCGGGTTTGCCACCATGACGTTAGACACATCATTATACCACATCGTTCCATCTTCGTAGACCTTGTTCGGATTGATAGGAACAAGCTGTGCACGTCCGTTTACAGCATTCAGCTGGTTAGTCCAGGGAGAGTTCATATGTGTCAGCTTCATGGAAAGGTAGTTATACACCTTGTTGCCATAGGAACCGTTGATGAAAACGGACAAGTCGAAGTTCTTGTAACGGAAAGTATTGGTCCAGCCAAAAGTAAACTTAGGCATCGGAGAACCGATATTGGTCTTGTCATAGTCGTCAATAACGCCATCGGGCACACCGTCAGGACCACTGATATCCTTATATTTCACATCACCCACCCATACGGTATTGGTACGGTCGAATACACCGTTTGCCGGGTACTTGGCAGGTTTCGGAGAAGTCTGAAGGTCCTCCAGGTCCTTGTAAACACCATCACAAACAAATCCATAGAAGTTATAAAGTGATTCGCCTACACTGGATACACTGACTACATCGGTCCACTGTCCGTAACCCACAATCTGCACATTGGCTGTACCAGCCAATCCTTTCAGTTTGTTCTTGTTGAAAGAAATCTGGAAGTCAGAATCCCATTCAAACTTACCCGTAATAGGATGTGTGTTCAGAGAGATTTCAAAACCGGTATTCTCTATGTCACCATAGTTACCTTTCGGAGCAGCCAATGCAGAAGAGGCATTACCGGAAGTACCCATATAAGAAGGCAACTGCAACGGCATCAACATATCACTGGAAGTTTTCTTGTACCACTCTACCGTCAGGTTGATACGGTCGTGCAGGAATCCCAAATCCACACCGACGTTCCATTGCTCCTGGGACTCCCATTTGATGGAAGTATTCGGTATATTGGAGGGGCGATACCCCATACCCAGACCGGAAGGCATACGACTCATAGATGTACCCCAAGCATAACCACCGATGTTGGCATTACCAGTTTGTCCCCATCCCAGACGCAACTTACCGTTACTGATGACCTTCTTCAACGGTTCAAAGAACGTTTCGTTGGAAAAGCGCCAGGAAGTAGCCAATGAATGGAAGCCTGCCCAACGGTTCTCGGGACCGAAGTTTGAAGAGCCGTCATAACGATAGGTATAAGTACCCAGATAACGGTCGGCATAGTTATAAGTCAGACGTGTAAAGAAAGATGCCATAGACGAGCTTCCAAAACCTGCATTGATAGTCGGGGTTCCCGTACCCAAGGCAGGATTGTGCACTTCATCCGAAGGCAGACCGCTATTGAACACACTCGTGAAGTCATAGCTGGACTCCCAGCACTCCTGGCCCACCATGGCTGTATAATGATGCTTGTCGCCTATGTTTCCGGAATAGGTCACATAGTTCTTCAATTGCCAGAATGTACTGCTGTTTTTCTGGATATTGCTTTCATTACTGGAACGTACCCATCCACCCAAATCAACCATCGGCTTGTAGCGCTCACCTTTGCTGGAACTGATGTCATAACCCAATTCGGCATGCCATACCAGATTTTTAATCGGAGTAACCTCAAAGAAAATATTACCCGTCAGTTTCTGACGGTCCAGCAGAATGTCATCCATCATGGCAAGGGCAATCGGGTTAGGATTCGTGTAGCCTTCGCGAACAACGGTGGCATAGCTGCCATCCAGATTATAGATAGGTATATCAGGAAGAGTGGTCAACGAGTAGTTAATCAAACCTTCATCACTGTCTGCCAGTTTCAGGTCATCACCCGTTGCTGTATAGGTGGCGGTCAAACCGAGTTTCAACCACTTCTTCAGTTGGGCATCCAAGTTGGCACGGAAGCTGTAACGGTTAAAGTTTGAACCGATGATGGTACCGTCCTGATCCATATAGGAAGCTGATACGTAGTATTGTATCTTCTCTGTACCACCTTGTGCCGAAATCTGGTGCTGATGCTGCAAAGCAGTCTGGAAGATGGCGTCCTGCCAGTTTGTACCTACTCCCAGCAGAGAAGGATCGGCATAATAATTACTAGGGTCAGAGATTTCACCCATGTTTGCCAAATCATTATAATAAGTGGCATACTCACGCAGATTCATCATATCCAGACGCTTTGTCTGGCGTTGAACGGCAAACATACCGTCATAAGTAAACTTAGCCTCACCCGCCTTACCACGTTTGGTCGTAATCAAAACCACACCATTGGAACCTTGCGCACCGTAAATGGCGGTTGCCGAAGCATCTTTCAGAATTTCCATACTGACGATATCAGCAGGGTTGATGGTGGAAAGCGGAGAAATGGTGGAAACCGAGCCATTACCCAGTGCATCGCCCAAACCATAAGATGAACCGCTTTGTCCCTGACTCTGTACAATCACACCGTCAATTACATACAACGGCTCGGCATTAGCATTGATAGTGGCCTGACCACGTACGCGGATAGAGGAGGAAGAACCCGGAGCACCGGAAGTGCTGACTGCCGTCACACCGGCAGCACGCCCTTGAAGGGACTGGTCGAGATTGGTGATAATAGAACCCTTAATCTTGTCTTCACTCATGGAAACGGAAGCACCGGAAAGGTCGCTTTTCTTCATCGTACCGTACCCCACAACCACCACTTCGTCCAACATCTCGGAGTCTTCCTTCAGCGTGATGTTCACTGTTGTCTGGTTCGTTATCTTTATTTCCTGGCTGACATAGCCTATAAAGGAGACTACAATGGTAGCTCCTGGTTTCACATTCAAGGCAAAGTTACCGTCAATGTCGGTAATTACACCATTCGTTGTACCTTTTTCCAATACATTGGCACCGATAATAGGGCCCATAGCATCACTGACGACACCCGTAATTTTCTTTGTTTGCTGCACTGCCTCAACGGTATCCGTCGATGATACTGCGAAAAGCTGAGGAGCATAACCCAGACTGAACACCGAGCATATCCCCGCAAGCAGCGCTGTCTTTCTAAAATTCAAATTCATACTGTATTTCTTAGATTTAAAACAAACACAAAACCTCCCAAAAGAAGATTTTTTTAGTTAACAAAATGAGAGTAAGTCAAGAAACCGTGACATGCAATCAAGGCGTTGACACTTAAAATTACTTCCAAACAATTCATGTTTTCACAGCATCATTCTTCTTTTCTTCCATAAGCACAATTCTTTTTTCTTAATTATCCTTAATTCCGCAACACTATTATAAAATATTTTTTTTAAGTACCTGAGCAACAAAAAGTTGCTCAGGATTTTGCCATGTCAGAGGATTCACTTAACTTAGTGTTGCAAAAAAATAATCAAACAAAACCTCATCAGGCATGGCAAAAATACAAATAAAATCCGAGAAGCTCACTCCTTTTGGAGGAATATTTTCAATCATGGAGCAATTTGACTCCACATTGTCATCTGTAATCGACTCGACACTCGGTCTAAGGTGTAGCTCGTTCGGTTATCAGTACAGTGAAATCGTCCGTTCCCTCATGAGTATCTACTTCTGTGGTGGCTCATGCATTGAGGATGTCACTACTCATTTGATGAACCATCTCTCGCTCCATCCGACACTTCGTACTTGTAGTTCTGATACTATCCTCAGAGCGATAAAGGAACTGACGCAAGGAAACATCTCATACACATCAGATACGGGTAAGAACTACGATTTCAACACGGCTGACACACTCAATACCTTACTGCTCAATTGTATGTTTGCATCCGGCCAACTGAAAGAGGGCGAGATGTATGATGTTGATTTCGACCATCAGTTCATAGAGACTGAGAAGTATGATGCAAAGCCTACATACAAGAAGTTCCTTGGTTATCGCCCTGGCGTGGCGGTTATTGACGACTTGATTGTTGGCATTGAGAATAGCGATGGTAACACCAACGTTCGTTTTCATCAGAAGGACACGCTGAAGAGATTCTTTGAGAGATTTGAGCAGAACGGACTTACAATCAATCGTTTCAGAGCTGATTGTGGATCATGTTCCGAGGAAATCGTGGAGGAAATAGAGAAACACAGCAAATCCTTCTATATCCGCGCAAACCGCTGCAGTTCGCTCTACAATGACATCTTTGCTCTTAGAGGCTGGAAGACTGAGGAAATCAATGGCATTGAGTTCGAATTGAACTCTATTCTTGTTGAGAAGTGGAAGGGTAAAGCATACCGACTTGTGATTCAAAGACAGAAACGGATGGACGGTGTGCTGGATCTTTGGGAAGGAGAATACACATACCGTTGTATCCTGACTAACGACTATGAATCTTCCACAAGAGAAATTGTCGAGTTCTATAACCTTCGTGGAGGAAAGGAACGTATCTTCGATGATATGAACAATGGTTTCGGGTGGGACAGATTGCCCAAATCCTTCATGGCAGAGAACACTGTGTTCCTTCTTCTTACGGCACTTATCCGTAATTTCTACAAGGCCATTATCCACAGACTTGACGTAAAGAGGTTCGGACTCAATGCAACAAGTCGCATAAAAGCGTTTGTCTTCAGGTTTGTCTCTGTACCAGCCAAGTGGATCAGAACATCAAGGCGGTATGTGCTGAATATCTATACCTGTAATAATGCTTACGCAGATATTTTTCAGACTGATTTTGGATAACGCCTACAACTTATGGGTATGATACTGCGTATTGCCTCAAGTCGCATAGTGGGGCAAGGGGATATTGTGGGCAGAAGTGGGTATTTCAGCCTCAATTTATCTGCTAATTCAGTGATGAGAGGACGTTTAGACGCAAGAAGGACGCTGAAGAGCTTAGTTGCGGATTTGAGGATTATTAATGGTTAAATCATATTGTTTTTAAAGGGCTATTTTTTCAGTGTCGTCAATTCGTCACGAACCATTCTCCCCCACTCTTTCATGTCTGCATCTTTCCAGTTTCCCTCGGAAGAAGCCGACGGATAAAGCATGGAACAAGTCTCGTCTTTGTCCGACAAGGACCAAGCCACCCAACTGATGGAATGCCGCTGCATCCACTCCAGCCAATTCCCCCACTCTTCTTTACTGATGGGGCCGTCCCCACTTGCCTCCATACCGGCGCATTCGGAAACGAAAATCGGCAAGCCCTTGCCCAGAGCATAGTCGGCGCGGTCGCGCAGCCACTGTCCGTGGGTGTTGGCATAAAAGTGGAGTGTATACATTATATTGCTATATCCGGTAATAGGATCGTCCGCTGCCAAATGGATGTCCTGGTCCCAATGCGGACAACCAACGAGGATAACGGCATCCGGTTCTATGGCACGAATCGTCTTGATAACCTCCACAGAGTATGACTTCACCTGCTCCCAACTGTCTTCCACCGGTTCGTTGAAAACCTCATAGATGACATTAGGAACCCCTTTGTAACGGGTAGCCATTTGGGTGAAGAACTCCTTTGCTTCTTCCTGCCGCAGATTGTGGCTATGCCAGTCGATGATGACGTAAACGCCGTTCTCGATAGCAGCATCCACCACTTTCGTAACACACTCAATACCGAATTCGGGCTTGTTCACATAGCAGGCGCTATCCAAATCCACTCCCATAGAGGCCCGAAGCACTTGTGCGCCCCAGTCATTGACCAGATAAGCAACCGAAGAGGCATTGTAGAAACGGGGCCAGAACTGATGCCAGCCATAGCTGACACCGTGCAATACCACCGTGTCTCCTTCGGTATTCATCAACTGCGTACCATTGACCACCAATGCCGGTAGCGTTTCCTTTACATTTTCATTCTTCGACGGGTTTGTTCCACAACCAATGGTCATACCTAGGCAACAAACCGCCAACATAACTTTCCATATGCTTTTCATATCATACTTAGTATTTAGAGTAATAATCTTTCTTATATAACGGTACAAACGCTTTGTACACGCTTACATTCTAATTTTCAGGCAGGGATTACACGGAAAAGCACGGATAGGTTCAATTTTGCAGCTTCCGGTTTTCCGCTTTAATTATTTCAATAGTGCTGTCTGTGGCAAAGACAGAGTTCAGTCCTTGTTGTTCTTGAGCCGGGTCACCGGTATAGTCATCTCCCTTTTCCCAGAATACATGGTCGGGATTTTGTCCGGCAAAACCACCCCATGCCCAGAAGTTGCATCCGGCAAAGAGTCCGCCGCTCTCACGGTCCTGGCGGATGAGGTCGAATACATAACGGTAATATTCATCGCGGGCAGTGGTCGGTGCCTCTTTGGAAAAGCTGAAACCGTCACGGGGAAAACCGAACTCCTCCAAAACAATCGGCTTGCTGTACTTCCGAGCAATGACCATGTGGTCATCTATATACTTCTTAGTATTTTCCTTGGCACGCGGAAGAAGTTCCTTCAGGCTGTCCGCCTTCACCCAACTCCAGTTGTAAGGCCAGATGTGGATATTCAGATAATTGATGTTGGGGTCGGCATGAATCTTCTCGAAAAGATTCATATCCATTTCGCATCCCCACGAGCCCTCACTGCCGGAAGACACCATGTGGTTCGGGTCAAGTGACTTGATTTGTGCAGCCACATCGGCCATCCAGCGGGCAAACGGTTCCTTGTTCTCGTCAGAGAAAGCGCGAGGCTCGTTACCAATCTGCCAAGACATAATAGTGGGGTCATCCACATATTTTATCTGATTATACCTATTGGTGCGTGAAACAATATAATTGACATGATTGGCAAACAAGGCCTTCGCGCTGTCCGATTGGGGGAACTGCTTGACATACTCCATATAGGCGGGCCATCCGTCTACGGCAGGTACCACGGCATCACCGTGTCCGGACCATTGCAGGTAAACGGAATAGCCACCGCTCCATTCCCAGGAATTGTTCAAATAGAGGACAGCTGTCATATCACGTTCACGCAGTTCATTCATAAAATAATCCAATCCGGCTAAAATAGTATCATTATAGACGCCCGGTGCCACTTGTAAAGAGGGCTCTACCCGCGTCTTTATGCCATTTTCACCGTCAGCACCCACCAATACGCGCAGGTTGTTGATGCCAATACTTTTCAGAAAGTCCAGCTCCTTATGCAACCGTTCACGATTGCCGCCTTCACCTTCGGAACCAAGAATGGCACCGTACCAGAAATTGGTACCTACAAAATAATAGGGTTTTCCGTCGCGAACGAACTGTCCATCGGCATTGACCTTAATAAACGAATGCTCCGCAGGCTTAGGGGCACATGCCCCAAAGGAATAAAAGTACTGTCAGCAAAAGGAATTGTTTCTTCATATTATCAGTTTTAAGCGATACACAAAGATACGCGGCTCATATCATAAAAATGATACTATATTATCAGATTAATGTGCCAATGTGATTAATCACATTGGCACATAAGTTGTTCCGTATCCAGTCCAGCCATTCATCCCACTGTTCCTGATACCAGTAATGCCCGGTTTCCAGATAAGGATGCAGTTCCTTCGGAGAAGAAATCACATTGTAGGCTGCATACATGGAAGTGGGAGGACAGACCTCATCGTTATACCCCAACTGAACCAACCGGGCACATTCAGCAGGCGGGCAAAGTTTGCCGTATCATAATAGCGCACCGTTTCAAGCTGCTTTTCATCGGGAGCACCGTAATAATAGAAATAATGGGGCCAGCCGCAAGCGCGCTTCTTGAAGAACGCTTCGTGGTCGCATAAGGCAGGATGAACAGCCGCCAGGAAAGTAACGCGCGAATCAAGAGCCGCCGTAATCACAGACAAGGCACCGCCCTGGCTGGAGCCCGTAACGCCCAGCGCCTTCCGTTGTACTGCGGCAGCGAACAGATAAAATCCACAGCACGCAAAGCGCCTACCACCACACGGTTATAGTAAGAAGCATCCCGGCTGTCGCGGCCGAACGTCCAGTAATTGCTCAGCGCCCCACCTGCCAGCGCATCATATACAGACTGCTGCATCGTGACGGAATGCCGTGGATACCCACCTCCAATGTAATCACCTTTCCAGGAGCCGTATACGTATCTCCCGCATAGGGCGGACACCCGCACCGGGCACACGCAGCAAAGCCGGATACTTCCCTTCTTTCTTGGGAATACTGAGAATACCGTAAAACGTCCTCCCAAGCTTTTGTCTGGAAGCTGACCTGATATACATTATCCGTTTCCGTACAGCGTTCGGGAAGCAGCGTCATAAGGGGATTCAACGGAGTCTTGCGCGCCTCTTCCAAGGTCTTGGCCCAATAATCCCGAAAATCGGCAGGAAGTTTCGTCACAGGTTGCAGCTGCTCGGGGCATAGGCCGATGTAGCCAGCCCTTCATAAGTCCGGCCGTCCACATGCGCCTTGACCTTGCAACGCAAGAAGCCTGCAGTCTTCATCGTGCCTTGCAACTTCAAGGTACCATCTTTCAGCACCACGTCTTTCTTTACTTCAGTAGGATACATCTCGGGGCCCAGTTCATAGTCAATCTTGACATCGGACAAGAGGTTCTGTGCCTTCAGCACCCGGACGGTAAACGTACACTTCTCATTCAGACGATACACCCAATCGCTATGGTCGGGTGAAACGACTACACGGATTTCATTGCCGCGTATCTGCGCCGTCACAGCACATACACACAGCAGACATAAAATAAGGAAAAACTCTTTTCATGATATCAGATATTAGTATTAATCATTGGTGCAAAATAGGCACTTTCAATGAAGAATACCAATACTTTTATCATATCACCAGCTTCTTTCCGATAATTCTCACGGAATTCCTTCGGCGAGCATCCCTTCTTCCGCTTGAACATACGATTGAAATTGGACAGATTGTTGAAGCCGCAGTCATAGCACACCTCTGCAATGGTACGCGTGGAATCTACCAACATACGCGTGGCAAAGCCCAGACGGATATCAATAATGTAGTCGGAAGCGTCTTGCCGGTGCGCAGGCGAAACGGCTGAAAGAGACCGGGGTCATGCCCACCATATCGGCCAATGAAGCCAACCGGATATCCTCCTGATAATGGGTGGAAATGTATTTCTGCACCTTCTGTACCCGGCGGCTGTCAGAGAAAGTCTCTATCTTGGCAAACGAAGAACTGGACAACACCCGGGCATTGTCATAGAGGGAAAGTTCGTAAAGGATACGGAGAAAGTTCATCACGGCATAAAGCCCTGCTCCTCGGAAGCCAGCTTATCCAGCCAGTTGTACACCTTCATGATGGCCTGCATGGGGAAACTAAGTCCGCACTGTGCACGCTCCAGCATCCGACGGATACTGTCGAACTGGTTCTTGTTGACAACGTTCCCGAAGAACAAGTCGGGAGAGAACTGAATGGTAATCTCCCGAATATCCCCGGAGGTATTCATGTTGCTCCCATACATGCTCCAACTCCTTACCGGTTATCAGCACCAGGTCATAATCACCGATAATCTCGGCAGAATCGCCCACCACACGACGTACGCCGGAAGCATGTTCCGTGAAGTTCAGTTCATACTCTGCGTGACAATGGATGGGGTAGGTAAATTCTGTTTTGCGACGATCGGCAATATAGAAACAGTCACGTTCCGACAGAGGGGTTATTTCCCTCATGATATAGTTCTGGTTTTCCATAGGCATTGGTTAAAAAAATATCATGCCACAAATATACTCATTCTTTTTAATCCCACAACAGTACCATTTGTTACATTTAGAGGTAATAATTGTTATATATGAGCAGATACCCGGGAAAGTCCCACCCGGAAAAGCAAAACTTCCGTTCTTCTCCCCCTCAGGCTCTAATGTAAGGATGTATGAGATGCGCATCTCGTACACTTACACACTATAGTTTGAGGAAGAAAGAAGCGGAGATCCCTCTCTTGCCCCATAGACAAGAGAAAGGTCTCCGCTTCGCCGGATGATATAAATGATAAGCCGCTTACTTCTGCAACTTCAAGACACAGGAAGTTTCCGGCAGGTTTTCCGAAACGACCGTCAGTGTGGCTTCTCCCGCTTCGCCGGTACTTTGCAACAGCACCTGTGCAAGTCCGTTGAATGCCTTTACCTGATAGGTGCGGGCATCGGCGTCGGCCGGACGTTCCGTAGCCTGATAAGCGGGGTCTCCATTCCCCACCCCAAGGATGCGTACCGGACCGGAAACGGTTATCGTCAAGTCGTTGCAGGCAGTGGGGACAAAACGTTTCTTTTTGTCCTGCAACTCAATATTACACACTGCCACATCCCGATTGTCTGCCTGAATGACGGGACGGTCTGCCGTCAGGGAGATACGGGCAGGAGCACCGGTAGTCTCCACAGTACGGGCCAATATTTTTTTGCCGTTCTTATAGCCTACAGCCTTCACTGCACCGGGCTGGAAAACGGCTTTCCAGGAAAGATGGCCGTTTCGGGGCATCGGTTTGCGATCCAGTTTCTTGCCGTTCACAGTCAGTTCCACTTCATCGCAGTTGCTGTATACCCAAATATCGATGCTATCACCTTCGTGACCTTGCAGATTCCAGTGAGGAAGGATGTGCAGCACCGGCTCATCCGTCCACCAGGACTTCAGATACCAGGCTTCGTCCTTGGGGAAACCGCAGTAGTCCAGAATGCCGAATTGTGAGCCCGTAGCCGGGAACTTCATGGGGTTGGGCTCGCCGCGGTAGTCGAAACCCGTCCAATAGAAAAGACCCGCCAGATAGGGACGTTCGTCATAGAATTTCCAGCCACGCTCGATGCAGTTCAGCAGGCTGTCAGGTCCGTTCGGCTTGCGGTTGTGCGCCACCATGTGGCCTTTGTCGTGGGCATCGAAGTAGATGCCGCGCGTACCACAGCCCGTAGTCTCTTCCGAACCGAGCGCACGGCGGCCGGGATAATCCTTGCGGTGCTGCTCCACAGGGTTCTGAAGGATGTAGTTATAACCAGCCACGTCTGCGGGAATCAAGATGGCAGGGCCACTGCTCGAAGCAACGGTCATGAGGCGCGTAGGGTCGAAACGGTGGCAATATTCGCGCATCGTGGCAGCAATGCGTGTACCGCTTTCTTTCCACTCGATGCCCCACTCCTCGTTGCCTACACTCCAAAGGATAATGCACGGATGGTTGCGGTCGCGGTCTATCATGCGTTTCAGCAGGCGAGTATGTTCCTCGTTGACACCCGTCAGACGGTTTTCTTCTATCACAAGGATGCCGAGGCTGTCGCAGGCATCGAGCATTTCGGGAGTCATCGGGTTATGGGAAGAACGGTAGGCATTGCAGCCGAACTTCTTCAGTTCCTTCAGTCGGTACACTTGCAAGGCATCGGGAATGCCGGCACCTACTCCGGGGTGGTCTTGGTGCATGTTCACACCTTTCAGTTTCAGAGGCTGTCCGTTCAAGAGGAAGCCCTTGTCGGCATCGAAGCGGATGTCACGAATACCCGTAGTAGTGGTATAAGCATCCACCAGCTTGCCATGCTGATAGACTTCCGTAAGCAGTGTATATAGATAAGGTGTATCCACACTCCAAAGATGAGGTTTGTCCAGCGCTATTTCACCGACGGTGAGCTGGCGGTCTTTCGGCAGTACCGGCTTACCGGCCGTTTCGCAGCGTGCCACTTCCTTGCCGTCGGCATCCCGGAGGATATGGCAGAGGCGGTAATCCTCCGTTTGCAGACCGGAGTTTTCAACAGTAGTCTCTATCGTCAGCTTGGCCTTGTCAAAAGGTGCGGCCAGCGTGCTGTGCACAAAGGTTCCGAAAGGAGCTACATGTAACGGCGCCGTCTTGTTCAGCCATACATGTCGGTAGATGCCCGCACCCTCGTAAAACCAGCCCTCCTCGAGCGTGGCATCCGCACGGACGCAGATAAGATTCTCTTCTCCGTAATTCAAGTATTCCGTAATGTCATACACCTGCGTGGCATAGCCGCTCGGTTCGTGTCCCAGGTAGAAACCGTTTATCCAGATACGGGCATCACGGAAGATACCGTCGAACTGAAGATAAAGATGTTTGCCGAGGTCCTCTTGTGGCACGGTGATGGTCTTTCGGTACCATCCCACAGAGTTTTCGGGGAATTTATAGCCGACGGCTTTATAGCCATGACTGTGGCTCGCCTCTTTGGCATAAGGCAAATCAACCACCCAGTCATGCGGAAGGTTGACCGTCTTCCAGCCCACACCCCACTTCTCCGGATTGAACTTAGGGGAGTAAGGACCCTCATTATGGATAGAGGCTGCTTTAGTCAGATAGTTGAAGTACTCCGTTCCGCAGCCGAAGTCTTTCTCCGGTGAGGAAGCATTGCCAAAAGCAAACTGCCAGCCGTCATCCAGCAAAATACGTTCGCGGACGGATTGGGCGGAAAGAGAAAAGGTAATTCCAAGAAGGAACAAAAATGCGAATAAGTGTTTCATATCGGTTAATCATAAAATGTGTTTACAAAGATAGGGCGAAATAGACTCGTACAGTGATACTTTTGTATCTTTTTCCGGTACTTCATGTTTCCGAAGGGAAAAAACACGCCGGGCAAACAAGGGTGATAGGAGAAAAGTTTTTAAATTTGAAGCGTGCTTCCGGGAAAATGGCCGGATGGCACAACTAACGAAGAATATATCAAACTAAATACAAGAAATAATATGCAAGACAAAAGATTCGGATATTTCGATGACGACAACCGCGAATACGTCATTACCGATCCCAAGACACCTTGGCCATGGATTAACTACCTGGGCAATGAAGATTTCTTCTCACTCATCTCCAATACTGCCGGAGGCTATTCCTTCTACAAGGACGCCAAGTTCCGCCGCATCACCCGCTACCGCTACAACAACGTGCCGATGGACAACGGGGGACGCTACTTCTACATCAATGAAGGCGGCAACGTATGGTCTCCCACCTGGAAGCCCTGCAAGACTGCACTCGACAGTTACGAGTGTCGCCACGGCATGAGCTACACCCGCATCACCGGATCCAAAGACGGCATCGAAGCCAGCCTGCTCTTCTTCGTCCCACTGAAGACCTGGGGAGAGGTGCAGAAGCTGACCTTGCGGAATACTTCTGCCAAAGTGAGAAAACTCAAACTATTCTCCTTTGCCGAATGGTGCTTGTGGAATGCCGCTACGGACATGGAGAACTTCCAGCGTAACTTCTCCACGGGAGAGGTGGAAGTGGACGGGTCTGTCATCTACCACAAGACGGAATACAAGGAACGCCGCAATCACTACGCCTTCTACAGTATCAATACACCCGTAGACGGTTTCGATACCGACCGCGAAACATTCGTGGGACTCTACAACGAGTTTGCCGACCCGGAACGGGTAGTAGAAGGCAGACCGGGCAACAGCATTGCCCACGGTTGGAGTCCCATCGCCTCGCACTATCTGGAAGTAGAACTGCAACCCGGCGAAAGCCGCGACTTCATCTTCCTGCTGGGCTATGTGGAAAACAAGCAAGAGGCAAAGTTCGAGGAGCATGAAGCATCTCAGCATGAAGCATTCAAGCAGAGTGTACCCTCTTCACCTATTATAAATAAGGTAAAGGCTAAGGCGATGATTTCGGCCTTCGACACTACCGCCAAAGTAGATGCCGCCTTTGCCGAGCTGAAAGCCTACTGGGACCGCCTGCTGGACATCTACGTCGTGAAGACCGACGAAGAAAAGTTGGACCGCATGGTGAACATCTGGAACCAGTACCAGTGCATGATTACCTTCAACATGTCCCGCTCCGCCTCTTTCTTCGAGAGCGGCATCGGTCGTGGAATGGGTTTCCGCGACTCCAACCAGGACCTCGTGGGCTTCGTGCATCAGATACCGGAACGAGCCCGCGAACGAATCATCGACATAGCTTCTACCCAATTCCCCGACGGAGGATGCTACCACCAATACCAACCGCTGACCAAACGCGGCAACAACGACATCGGCGGCGGCTTCAACGATGACCCCATGTGGCTTATCTTCGGTACGGTGGCATACATCAAGGAATCGGGAGACTTCAGTATCCTGGATGAGCCCGTCCCCTTCGACAACAAAGAAGGTTCGGAAGTGTCTCTGTTCGAGCACCTGCGCGTCTCCTTCAACCACGTCATCGAGAACCTCGGCCCCACATGTTGCCCCTCATCGGCCGTGCCGACTGGAACGACTGCCTGAACCTGAACTGCTTCTCCTGGGACCCGAATGAATCCTTCCAGACCACGGAAAACCAGACGGAAGGCAGCCAAGCAGAATCGCTGATGATTGCCGGCTTGTTCGTGGTATGCGGACGCGACTATGTGGAACTATGCCGCCACCTGGGTAAAGACGACGAAGCAAACAGAGCGCAAACCTATATAGAGAACATGGTGGAAGCCGTGAAAAACATGGCTGGGACGGTGACTGGTACTTGCGCGCCTACGATTACTTCGGCCACAAGGTAGGTTCCAAAGAGAACGAAGAAGGACAAATCTTCATCGAATCGCAAGGCTGGTGCACCATGGCAGGCATCGGACTGGAAGAAGGCATGGTAAAAAGCGCTGGACTCCGTAAAGGAACGCCTGGACTGCGAACACGGTATTGTACTCAACAATCCACCCTTCACCCGCTATGTTGTGGAGTATGGAGAAATCTCCACCTATCCCGCCGGCTACAAGGAGAACGCAGGTATCTTCTGCCACAACAACCCGTGGGTCATCATCGGAGAAACCGTACTGGGACGGGGTGACCGTTCCTGGAGTATTTCCGCAAGATATGCCCGTCGTACACCGAAGAGCACAGTGCCCTGCATAAAGTAGAACCTTACGTATGCTGCCAGATGGTGGCCGGCAAGGACGCCGCCCGCCCCGGCGAAGGCAAGAACAGCTGGCTGACTGGAACGGCTGCCTGGATGTGGTATGCCATCACGCAATTCATACTCGGCATCAAGCCTTCGTATGAAGGTCTGGAAATCAATCCTTGTATCCCGGCAGGCTGGAAAGGCTTCAACGTGAAGCGTAGGTTCCGCGGGGCAGAATATCATATTACCGTGAAGAATCCCGATGGTGTGTGCAAAGGCATCAAGTCCGTCACAGTAGACGGCCAGCCGATAGAAGGCAATGTGGTGAACCATCTGCCGGGCACGCATACAGTAGAAGTAATAATGGGATAACCCACAAAATACAATATCATGATAAACCCTATTTATTCTCCAGCGCCCGAACGCTATGACAACGGCATGAAATTCCGCCGTTGCGGGCAAAGCGGCATCCTGCTGCCGGAAATATCACTCGGATTGTGGCACAACTTCGGCGACGTGAACACATTTGCCAATTCCCAGGCCATGGCGCACTATGCCTTCGACCGTGGAATCACACATTTCGACCTCGCCAACAATTACGGTCCTTCCTACGGTTCCGCCGAAGAGACTTTCGGAATGATTATGAAGAAATCCTTCATGCCCTATCGGGACGAACTATTCATCTCCACCAAGGCCGGACACGACATGTGGCCCGGCCCCTACGGGGAGTGGGGCTCACGCAAGTACCTGATGAGCAGCCTCAACCAAAGTCTGAAACGGATGAACCTGGAGTATGTGGACATCTTCTACTCCCACCGCTACGACCCGGATACTCCGCTTGAAGAGACCCTGCAAGCACTGGTTGATATCGTACGGCAAGGCAAAGCACTCTATGTAGGAATCTCCAAATATCCCAAAGAGGCGGCCGAGTTTGCCTACAAATACCTGGAAGAACGGGATGTACACTGCCTGCTCTATCAAGGCAGATACAATCTCTTCAACCGCGAACCGGAAGAAGAAGGTATCCTGCAGCAAGCCAAAGGGAACGGAACCGGCTTCATCGCCTTCTCCCCGCTGGCGCAGGGCCTGCTGACCAACCGCTACCTAAATGGTATTCCCGAAGATTCGCGCATGGCAAAGGGGGCTTTCCTAAAGAAAGAAGCACTGACCGACGAGACGCTGCAAAAAATCAAGGCACTCAACGAGGTTGCTGCCTCACGCGGGCAAACCCTTGCCGAGATGTCACTTGCCTGGCTGTTGAAGGACGACCTGGTGACAAGCGTCATCATCGGAGCGAGCTCCGTTGCCCAACTGGCAGATAACCTGAAAGCGACTGAAAATACAGACTTCTCTGCCGAGGAACTGGAGAAGATAAAGAAAATCATTCAAAAATAAATCAACATGAAAAGCCTCCTTATTCAAACCTTTTGTTTATTATTCCTTTGCTTGGGCACGGTCCGTGCACAGCAATACCAACTTGCATCACCCAACGGAAAACTATCCGTTACGGTAGATGCCGGAGAAGCCCTCACCTGGCAGATAGCACACGACGGAACCACGGTGCTGCAACCCTCTGCCATCGCCCTGCAAGGCAGAGATGAAAAATCAGCCAAGAAAGCAATAACTTTCGGTAAAAATGTAAAAGTAATCCGTGCAGAACGCAAGTCTGTAGAGTCCTCCTTCCCCACTCCCCTCTATAAAAAAGCAAGTGTGAAGGATGTCTACAACCAGCTGACACTGAAATGCCGCGGAGGCTACAGCGTACAGTTCCGCGCATACGATGACGGCGCTGCCTACCGCTTCATTTCCGAACAGAACAAGCCGTTTATCGTCCTCAACGAAACTGCGGACTTCAATTTCGACAAGGATTACCAGGCATTTGTACCTTACATAAACGACAACCGCAACGGTGAGCGCTATTGCTTCTCCTTCGAGTCTTACTACGACGAAGCCCCGTTGTCCAAAATGTACACCGACTCACTCTCCATCACCCCACTGATGGTTTGCCTGGACGGAGGAAAGAAAGCCGTTATCATGGAAGCCGGATTGGAAAACTATCCCGGCATGTTCCTCACTGTAAATCCCCAGACACGTCAAGGAGTGCAGGCAGCATTTGCCCCCTATCCGCTGGAGGAAATAATCGGCGGACACAACCGGCTGAACCTGATACCGACAAAACGTGCAGACTACATCGCCCGTTGTGCCAAGCAGGAGCTCCCCTGGCGTGTGGTGCTCGTCACCGAGAAGGACACGCAGCTTGCCGACAATGACATGGCACAGCGTCTTGCCCCCGCCTGCCGCATCAAAGACATTTCCTGGATTAAACCCGGCAAAGTGGCTTGGGACTGGTGGAACACCTGCAACCTGACTGGCGTAGACTTCAAAGCCGGCATGAACACCCCGACTTATAAGGCATTCATCGACTTTGCCGCCGACAACAACCTGGAATATATCATCATCGATGACGGCTGGAGCGGAAACGAATCCTTATTGAAAGACCTGAATCCGGATATCGACTTAAAGGAACTGGTAGCCTACGGAAACCAGAAGGGCGTCGGCATCATTCTCTGGGCAAGCTGGCGAAACTCTGCCAAAGATACGGAAGCTGCATTCAGCCACTATGCACAGATGGGTATCAAAGGCTTCAAGATAGACTTCTTCGACCGTGACGACCAGCCACTGGTACAGTCTGTAGAACGTATTGTAGCCTGCGCCGCCGAGCACCGCCTGGTATTGGACCTGCATGGCCTCAAGCCATACGGTATACAGCGCACCTATCCCAACGTCCTGAACTTTGAAGGTGTAAAGGGATTAGAGAACGCCAAATGGGAACCGATAGTGAACGGAGCCCCCCTCCACAACTTCCCACGCTATGACGTGACTGCTCCCTACCTGCGTATGCTTATAGGCCCGATGGACTACACACCGGGAGCCACAATGAACGCAACCCGCGAAACCTTCCGTGCCGTCAACGACCATCCGATGAGCCAGGGTACGCGCGTCCACCAGATGGCGATGTACACCCTCTTCGAAGCCCCGCTGCAAATGCTTGCCGACAGCCCCAGCAAATATATGAAGGAGCAGGAATGCACGGACTTCATTGCCAAAGTGCCTACCGTTTTCGACGAGACCGTGGCACTGGACGGTGAAGTAGGCGAATACCTTACACTGGCACGCCGCAAGGGAGACGTCTGGTACATCGCCTCCATGACCGACTGGACACCACGCGACTGTACCATCGACCTTTCCTTCCTCGGAGAAGGAAGTTACGAAGCCGAAATCTTTTCCGACGGCATCAATGCCGACCGGGAAGCAACCGACTACAAGAAAGAAGTACGCACCGTGACCTCGGGAGACAAGCTGAACATACACATGGCACCCGGAGGAGGATGGACAGCACGGATATGGAAAAGATGATAGGGTGATAAAGTAATGACATGATAAGTGCAATAGGGTGACAGTTACGTTAAAAGTGCTGTCACCCTATTCCTTTATCACTTTTAACATACCTCTACGTGAACCTTTTATATCCTATCTTGTTTTTTCTCACAAAAGCCTAAGGTACCATAGGGCAGGAATTTATATTAAACCTAAACAATTATAAAAGTATGAAGAAATTTATTCCCCTATTATTAGCGGTCTTTGCAGTGACGCTTGCATCTTGCGAAAAAGACCCTGACATGGATAAGCTGGACAATAATTATCTGGTTTATACCAACTATGACAAGAAGGCGGATTTCAAAACCTTCGAAACTTATTACTTGCCGGACAGCATTCTGGTCATCGGTGATAAGGAAAACGCCGAATACTGGAAAGATGAGAATGCCCAGGAAATTCTCAGCGCTTATGTTGCTAACATGAACAGCCGCGGCTACATCCGTGTGGATGACCGGGAAGAAGCCGACCTTGGCTTGCAGGTAAGCTATGTCAGAAGTACCTATTACTTCACCGACTACGGACGTCCCGAATGGTGGTGGAACTATCCAGGCTACTGGGATGCTCCTTACTGGGGCAACTGGGGCGGATGGTATTATCCCTATGCCGTGAACTATTCCTACAGTACCGGTTCCTTTATCAGCGAATTGTTGAATCTGGAGGCGCCGCAAGGCCAGAGCGAGAAACTTCCTGTTCTGTGGACCAGCTATATGAGCGGCTTGCTGAGTGGTTCTACTTCTGTCAATACCAAACTTGCCGTGCAAGGTGTGAACCAAGCTTTCACTCAATCAACTTACCTGACTAACAAGTAGTGACAAGCTACGAGCTATAAGTGACAAATGACGGGTTACCCAATATTAAGGTAACAAGAATAATACGGCAGCATCCTTTCCGGACTGGGAAGTTGCCATTGAACCAAAAAACAAGAACAAAGTATGAAAACAATAAAATATCTTTCCTTGAGAGTATTTGCGGTTGCCGCTCTTGCTCTCGTCTTCGCCCTACCGACGAAGGCACAGATGACCGATAACGGTTATGCCAATATCGACTGGCAATATAACTTTCCCCTCAGCAACAACTTCGCCGACAAATCAAGCGGCTGGGGTATGAATTTTGAAGGCGGTTACTTCCTGACAGACAATTTTGCATTGGGAGCTTTCTTGAACTACCATAGCAACCATGAGTATTTCGGTCGCCAGACACTTCCCGTAGGCGAAGGCGGCAGTCTGAATACCGACCAGCAGCACACTGCATTCCAGTTGCCTTTCGGTCTGGCCTCCCGCTATGTATGGAACCGTGGAGGTGCATTCCAGCCGTATGCCGGTGTAAAACTGGGTGCTGAATATGCACAGTTGAAGTCAACTTTCAACGTATTCGAAGCCAACAAAGATACATGGGGTTTCTATGTATCTCCTGAAATTGGTTTCAATGTGTATCCTTGGGCTTATGGACCGGGCTTGCATTTCGCAGCCTATTACAGCTACGGTACGAACAAAGGTGACCTCTTTACGTACAGCGTAGACGGTTTGAGCAATTTCGGTCTGCGCGTAGGTATTGCGTTCTGATAAGACACACACTTAAAGCTTAACAGATAGAATTTAATTGTTTCAAAATTGAAGAAGAAAAGAGCCTTTCCTGCGTGAGCAAGGGAGGCTCTTTTTAATTCTACCAGTTATTTTTTTCCTCCCAGCATCGCCTTATATACAGCTTCCTGAATCCTCGTCCTTATATCCAGCCTCATCAACTTGTTATTCCACACATCCGGATAGGTGCGGTTGCTCAAAAAGACATAAACCAAGCCGTTCTCCGGGTCTGTCCAGGCGCAAGTACCCGTGAAACCGGTATGACCATAGACAGAAGCAGGGGCAGACTCTGCGCAGGGACTCTTCTGGGGATTATGCCGGTCGGGCTTATCAAATCCCAGCCCCCGGCGGCTTATCCTTGAGACAGTGGTAGTAAATACCCTGCAGGTCTCCTTGCTCAAATAGCGTTTACCGTCCAGTTCACCCCCATTCAGCAACATCTGATAGACTTTTGCTACTTCTTCGGCAGTGGAGAACAGCCCGGCATTACCGGAAACGCCACCCTGAAAAGCTGCGGATTCATCATGTACAAATCCTTGCAAGGTAGTCTTACGCAAGAAAGGATCTGTTGATGAAGGTACAATATCTTCCTTCTTCAAGAAGCGCAGAGGAAGATACCCCGTACGCTCCAATCCCATCGGAGTATAGAATTCCTTGGCCAAATATTCGTCCATAGACATGCCGGTGCGCGCCTCGACCAACTGCTGCAACAAGATAAAGCCCACACAACTATAACGGTAACGTTTATCTCTAAGCGGAGTATCCACAATCTTCTGCAAGTACTCCTGCTTGAAAGAACGGTTCAGCCAAAGGCTGTCGGACACTTGCATCGTATATTCCGGTGTCTGCACCTTCGACGTCAGTCCCTGACGGAAGCGGAACTTAGGGTTCGCCCAAGTCTGCCGTCCGATGCGTGCGGAATGCCGGGCATCGGGACGTGCCTTGAACAAAGTGCCGGTGTAGCTCTCTTCATCAATCGCTTCCTGATAGAATAGCAAGGTAGAAGGTAGACCGGATTCATGCATCAGCAGTTCGCGTACCGTAATATTCTTCTTGTCCGTATCCTGTAGGAAAGGCAGATAATCCGACACCCGGTCTGTAAGATTGAGGCGTCCGCCATCGTACAACTTCATCACAGCAAGCAGCGTGGCTGTGGTCTTTGTCAGCGAAGCGATGTCGTATACATCCGTCTTCTTTACGGGAAGCGCCTTGCTTCCGGCCTCGTTCCAGACGTGGGTACCGAAAGCTTTATTATACATCTCCCTACCATCCTTCAGCACCACCACCTGGCAGCCGGGGTAAGCCCCTTCACGAATGCCTTCTTCAGCTATCTTGTCTATTTCAGCCAGCAGACGGGAATTCATACCATGCTCTTCGGGTACAAAGCGGGGGGCGCTTTGAGGAGTCAGCGTCACTCCCGCACCGGCAGCAAACCGACTACCGATACTGGCAGACAAGCGTCCCTCTGAACAAGCGCTGCCATAAACAATCCGGGCAACCTGCCGCTGTACCTCCTCGTTGGAGGAGTGTGCCAAAATCACCGCTTCAGCAGCAGCGTCCCCTTGTTTTATCTGCAATACCTGCTTGCCAGGAATAAAGAACAGATAAACCACCGGTACGTCAGGAGCGAACTTTGCAAAGAAATTCTGATAGGGCGTCAAACGGTGTTCGGTGACACAGACCAGAATACGTTTGTACTTGGCCAGCGCATTTCTCAAACGGTTCCCGTCAGCCTCCGGCAGATTCTTGCCCAAACGGAACTCCACAGGACGGGTATACTGCGACAGTTCCTTGAGGAACGGCTGGATTTCCTGCGCTTCTCCCACATTGAGCACGGCAACTTCACCGATGGAAGGGTCCAGCGGAAGTACCTCGTCCCGGTTATCCAGCACAGTGATGGCCGCCAAGTTCAGCCGGCGCATCAAATCACGCGTTTTCGGAGTATTGATGCGGGTCCCCAAACCTGAAAGCTGTACATGGGGTTTCTTTTCCAACCCAAGGGCATATTTATATTTCAGTACTTTACGGCATTTCGCCTCTATCTCTTTCTCTGTCAGCTCCCCTTTTTTCACAGCGGCAAGCACAGCCTCCACTTCTTCCTTAATACGCCGGGGGACAAGCAGCAAATCATTGCCGGCTTTCAGCGCCTGCAAACAGATGCTTTCATTGCCCGATACCCCTTTCATGGCAAGGGCATCTGTAAAGACAAGCCCCTGAAAGCCGAGGTCATTCACCAACAGACCGGAAACTACCTTACGCGAAAGCGAAGACGGGAGCCCCTTTTGCGGCTCTATGGTAGGCACCTCCAAGTGCCCCACCATCATTCCTCCCAATCCGGCACGAATGGCTTTTCTGAAAGGATAAAGCTCTATACTGTCCAGACGGGCACGGGTAAAAGGCAGCACGGGCAACGCCTTATGAGAATCCACATCCGTATCCCCATGCCCCGGAAAGTGCTTGCTGACAGAAAGTACACCACCATCCTCCAACCCTTTGGAGTAGGCAACAACCTTGTTCGCCACATTGAACGGACTTTCACCGAAGGAACGGGTATTGATAACCGGATTCTTGGGATTGATATTCACATCCGCTACAGGAGCAAAATTCACTTGCACCCCCAGTTCACGGCATTGGCGGGCCACTTCGCGCCCATATTCATAAATCAGTGTATCGTTCTGTATGCAGCCCAGCACCATGTTTCGCGGAAAGTTCGGAGTACCGCGGAGGCGCATAGCCAGTCCCCATTCACCGTCAAAGGTAATCATCAGCGGAACTTCCGCCATCCGCTGCGCCTCATTGGTCAACATCACCTGGTTCTGCATCAATCCGCCGGAGAATAACAGACCGCCTACCTTATAGTCCTCCACCACCTTACGCAGCAGTTCCTTGTTGGCCTTGTCCTGCCGGGGGGCAATCGTATAGATGAACAGTTGTCCGATGCGTTCTTTCAGAGTCAGACGCTGCATGACGGAATCCACCCACTGCCTGCACCGCACGTCACTGTTCAAGAGACGTACAAGCGAAGGGTCGTTCGGCGGCACCGGAGTAAACGGCATCGGGCCAAGCTGCGCTTTCAGAAGCGGACAAAGACAACACAATATAGTGATGGCAAGCAGGTATATTCTCTTCATTCCTTATAGATAGATTGTTTTTAGGGGATTTGCGGAATAATACTTTTATAAATCAATTCCTGGATATCTCTTCTTATATTCATGTCACCCAGTTTCGTGTTCCATACATTGGGGCACAAGCGGTTGCTGAGGAATACATACACCGTCTTGTTTTCCGGGTCCACCCAAGCACAAGTACCGGTAAATCCGGTATGTCCATATACCGCTTCCGGAGCGGAAGGAGCACAAGGGCTGCGCTTCACAATGGATACATCCGGCTTGTCGAATCCCAGACCGCGACGGCTGATGGCAGATTTCTCCGTCGTAAACAAACGGCAGGTTGCCTCACTCAAGAAACGCTTGCCATTGAATTCACCGCCGTTCAGCAACATTTGATAAACCTTTGCCACCTCTTTCGGTAGAGAAAGTCCTGCATTACCGGACACCCCACCCATGCAGGCAGCAGTCTCGTCATGCACATATCCGCATATATCCTGGCGACGCAGGAAGTCATTGGATGCCGTGGGCATGATTTCCGCTTTGGTGAACTTCGTCAAAGGCAGAAACATAGTACGTTGCAATCCCATCGGGGCATAGAACTCACGGGCAAGGTACAAATCCATCGGCAGCTCCGTCACCTTCTCCACCACCTGCTGCAGCAACACGAAGCCAAGGTCGCTGTAAACATAACGTTTACCATCCAACTCGCACTTGGCTATCCGCTGAAGGATAGAATTCTTGAAACTCTTGTTCAGCCACATGCCATCTGCCATGTGCAGGGTATAGACCGGTGTATTCTTGTCGGACACCATCCCTTTCCGGAACTTAAAATCGGAACAATAATAGCTATGCTCGCTTACCTGCGTACGATGCCACTCGTCCACCCAACTCTGGGAGTACGGGCCGTGCACCGAATTCGGGTCTATGATGTCCAGGTAGAAACGGATATAGGGAGGAAGCCCCGATTCGTGGAACAAAAGTTCGCGGATGGTAATGCTCCGCTTGTTGCCATTGCGCAAGAAGGGCAGATAAGCGGAAACCTTGTCATCCAGTTTTATCTTGCCCTCATCATACAGTTTCATGACGGCAAGCAACGTAGCCGTAGTCTTGGTCAGCGAAGCCAAATCAAAAAGGTCCGAAGAACGGACAGTAGTGGTATCCTTATCAGAGTGGGTTCCGAAGCCTTTGTCATATACCGGCAGTCCGTCTTTCCACACCAGCACGCGGCAACCGGGATAAGCTCCCGCTTCCAGTCCCTTCCGGGCAACGGCATCGATACTTTGCAGCACATACGATTTCATGCCGTAATCTTCCGGAACAGTCTTCCCCGGTTTCATGCCCGGCTCAATCATACAGCCCGTTCCCGCTGGAAACAGTTTACCGATACTCATCGACATTCTGCCACTGGCCGGCTTTTTGGCAAAAAGAACATCAGCCACGTATTGCTGCAAATCCGTCTCTGCCGAATGTGCCAGCACCACAGCGCTGGATTTGGCAAGTGCGGGCATCAGAGGTTGCAATGTACGGTAAGAGGTAAAAAAAGTATAGACCAGCGGAGCACGCAGGTTCAAGCCTTCCAGAAAGGCCACATCACGGTCGCTGACATAAGCCGAACCGGTGATGCTGATAACCACGCGACGGAAAGCAGCCAACTGCCCCTGCACTTCCTGCCAGAGAGCCTCATCGGCATTCCAAGGCAAGTGGAAATGGACGATGCCTGCATTCTTTTTCATAGCTTCCACAAAGGGAGCATCTGCCTCCTTCTCTCCGATGCTGAGCACGGCAATATCACCTTCCACCGGTGCCAGCGGGAGGACATCGAAATAATTGTTCAATACAGTCACTGCCGAACGGCGCAACTTGGCAGCCAACGCCTGCGCTTCCTCCGTATTGATGCGATAGCTCATTCCGCTGACCCGAAGTTGCGGCTGGCGGTTTCTCAAACCAAGCATATACTTGTACATCAATACCTTGCGGCACTTGGCATCAAGTTCGTCCTTACTCAGTTGTCCCGACTCCACTGCATCTACCAGCTCCTGCACCGCATTCTTCGTATTGAACTGTACCAGCACCATATCATTTCCCGCCAGCAGCGCTTTGGTAGTTACCTGCGGAATGGCAGACACACCCTTCATGTCCAAGGCATCGGTAAACACCAGCCCTTTAAAGCCGAGTTCATCCTTCAACAACCCGGTCACCACATTCCGCGACAAGGAAGAAGGAGTCACCCCGTCCGGGTCCAGCGCCTGCACTTGCAGATGGCCTACCATGACACCCCCCAATCCGGCACGTACCATTTCCTTGAAGGGATAAAGTTCCACACTGTCCAGGCGTGCACGGTCGTAGTGCAAGGCAGGAAGCGCCTTATGAGAATCCACATCCGTATCGCCATGCCCGGGGAAATGCTTGCAAACGGAAAGTATGCCCCCGCTTTCGAGCCCACGGCTGTATGCCACCACCTTTTCCGCCACCCGCTGCGGGTTCTCGCCAAAGGAGCGTACGTGTATCACCGGGTTCAGCGGATTCGTATTGACATCCGCATCGGGTGCAAAATTGACGTGTACCCCCAATTCGCGGAACTGGCGGGCCACCTCACGTCCATATTCTTCAATCAGGCCATTGTCCTCGATACATCCCAAGGCGGCATTACGGGGATAGTCCGGAGCGCCTTTCAGCCTCATTGACAGTCCCCACTCTCCATCGAAAGTAACCATAACGGGAATCTTGGCATCCTTCCGGGCCATATTGGTCAAGATAGCCTGCTCTTCCGGAGTACCTTCGGAAAACAGCAAGCCACCGACCTTGTATTTCTTTACCAGCTCGCGCATCTGCTTTTTCGTGGCCTTGTCTGCTCTGGCCGGAATGGTGGCAACGATGAGCTGCCCCACTTTTTCGTGTACATTCAGACCTGACAACACGGAGTCCACCCATTGCCGGCACCGGTTGTCTGCAGCCGAAGGAAGAAACGGGCCTCCCGTCTGGGCGTGAAGTGAAGATAATCCCAATATAAACAATCCTGCAACCCATAAAAGGAGGGTGAGTCTTTTCATCATGCTATTTTTCAGTTAAAGTAAGTACCATTTCTCCTACGTAGATGCCACTCTTTCCGGTGTGCAGCACGGGAACGCTCTTGCCGTCCGCATTCAGATAAACGGCAGGCTTTTCCATAAAAGTATGCGAATGTCCTCCCAAAATGACATCAATGCCACGCGTCTTGCCTACCAGGTTCTCGTCGGAAGCGCCTTCGGGATTTGCACTGCGGATACCCAAATGAGACATGCAAATCACAACCTCGCAATTCTCCTTCTCCCTGAGAAAGTCTGTCATTTCTTGGGCCACCTTTATCGGGTCGTTGTAGACAATGCCTATGCATTTATCCGCCTGCACCAGCCCTTCCATCTTAGGGGCCAGGCCGAAGATTCCGATTTTCACCCCTTCGCGCACCAAGGTGATATAAGGCTTCACCAGCCCTTCGAGTACCGTACCCGTCACGTCATAATTGGAACAGACCACGGGAAAATCCGCCATACGGAACAATTCCGCCATATTCTCAAGTCCGAAATCAAATTCATGATTACCTATCGTCATGGCATCATAGCCCATGAGGTTCATCATCTTGACCTCCAGCTCGCCTTTGAAAAAGTTATAATAAGGGGTGCCTTGCGAGATGTCTCCGCAATCCAGCAGCAACATATCCGGATGCTTGCCGCGAAACTGCTTTACAAAACCGGCACGGCGCACCACACCGCCCATCCCGGCATACTCGTCGGCAGCCTCGGCGCTGATGGGTTCTATACGGCTGTGCGTATCGCTGGTGTGCAGGATAAACAGTTGTTTTCCGGATTGGCCGGACGATACAGAATCGGCGGACACCAGGCAAAGGGGTTCTTCAGTAATGACACGCTCCTCTTGCTGTGCCGATGCGGGGAGCATGAAAAGCAGCAGGGCTGCCAAGGAATACATATGTTTCATAGAACTTCTGTTTTTTTAATGCTTACTCTTTAACGACCACTCTTCCCTCCATGCGCGAAGTCACCTTCTTGCCGGCTGCCGTCTGCTTCTCCACATACTTCATGAACAGACCACGCAGTGTAGCCCCATCCGGGCACTCCCTTTTATCCGCCTGCAGGAAAGCCGTCATTCCATCGTTTCCATCAGCCAGATAATCAATCGTGGCAACCGTATAGTCACGGTCATCCTCCACCGGCTTGCCGGCAATGGAAGCCTGGAGCAGCTTGCCATCCTTGCTGATTTCCAACTGTATACCACTCACCCCTTCACCAAGTCTCACCGCAATGTTTTCAAACAAGTGCTTCATGGCAGAGCCTTTCATCGTCAGCACACAGAGCGAATTCTCAAAAGGCAATATCTCATAGATGTTTTCGGTAGTGATGTCTCCTTCCGTCAGGGAGTTCCGGATTCCACCGATATTGATTAGCCCCATATCGGCCGGTTTGCCCAGCACTTCCACCGCAGCCTCACGCAGTACATCTGCAATCAGATTGGATAAAAGGCTTTCGGGCCGGAATCTGTCCATCGACATTTCTGCGGTTCCCACCACATGATACATAACGCTGTCCATCCGGGCCTTGTAAGGCGCCAGCAGAGCCACGGCTTCGGCATCCGGCTCGGCATCCCAGACAGAGTTCATGGGAATTCTGCCTCCCTCTACCTTGGTCACTTCGTAGGAAGAATGGCAGGAAACCAATAGAAGCGCAACCGCCAACACTGCCCCCGCAAGGAGACTGAAAGTTTGTTTCTTCATATTCATTTAGTTTTAAATTGCTACAAATATACTTTTCTTTTGCGACTGAGCCACACAATTAACCGATTATTTAGACTTGCGTTTAGCAGAATGAAACGCTCAAAAATCATCCCAACTGGCGAAAAAAAGCTTGAAGCACTTGTGTATCTGGCAAATAATTCGTTCCTTTGCACCGCTTTCGCGCAATCGCTGTCAGGACACCAAGAGAGAAGCCTGGTATGTTGCGTTGTAACGATGAAACAATTTAATAATAAAAACAATGGATTTAATTAAAATTGCAGAAGAAGCATTTGCTACCGGAAAACAGCACCCGAGCTTCAAGGCAGGTGACACTGTAACAGTAGCATATCGTATTGTCGAGGGTAACAAGGAACGTGTACAGCTGTACCGTGGTGTTGTTATCAAGATTGCCGGACATGGAGACAAGAAGCGTTTTACAGTACGTAAGATGTCAGGAACCATAGGCGTAGAACGTATTTTCCCGATTGAATCACCGGCTATCGACAGCATCGAAGTGAACAAGGTGGGTAAAGTTCGTCGCGCTAAACTGTACTACCTGCGCGCTCTTACCGGTAAGAAAGCAAGAATCAAAGAAAAAAGAGTTAACGGTTAATTCCAGACTTATTTCGAAATAAAAGGGAAACCGACATTGTCAGTTTCCCTTTAGTGATATACACAGTAGGCATACACACCATGCGATACTCTACTGCTACCCTCATTCAAAACATTGTAAGCCTGCGCTCCTTTCCTTTCACATAAGCCTTCCTTCTTGCTGATATGTTAGTTTATCAGCGCCCAACGGCCGTGAGACGCTCTGCTAACGACCGTCAACAAGGTGCTTTATGGCCGTTAGGCGAACGCCTCACGGCCGTTAAACAGCTCTCATATGCATAGCTTGCCTATACTGAATACCTATCTTATCCATACCAAAAACCTGACTTCCACCTATTATCGCACGGGCTTTTACGAAGTTAATACCGTGTTTGCAGGAAACCAATAGCTTGTTTACACGATATTGGCAAATTGCCCCATATCCTATTAATTTATTGTACTACAAGACATTAATAGATTATTTGGCGTAAATTTAAGGTGGAAGCAAAAGTTGCTTCCACCTTTTCAAGTTGCTTCCACAGCATCCGCAACCCCGATGAATAAAGGGATACAGAGAATGGGTGGAAGTGTGGAAGCAACTTGTGACATAACTTTATTGCTGAGGAATATGTGCCACCAAAGAAAAAAAGGTGTGTCGAAACTCTCATAAACTAAAAATCACCCTCGCCACAGATAGGTGTAGCGAGGGTGACTTCGATAGAAGGGGAGTTTTGACATATCCCCTCCTTTATCAGTTTCCCTAATATTGATTACTTGATATCTCTCAGCTCCCAGCCCAACGCACTGGCACCCAGCACTGCAGCATCAGAGTCCTTCAACTCGGAAGCCAGCAACTTGGTCTTACCTTTGTAGATATTCAATACATTGTCGTCAATAGCTTTCTGGATAGGCTTGAAGATATAGTCTCCCGCTTTTGCCAGACCACCGAACAACACGATAGCTTCCGGACTGGAGAAAGCGATGAAGTCAGCCAAAGCCTCACCCAAGATGGTTCCGGTAAACTCAAAGATGTCTTGAGCAATCTTGTCACCCTTCACCGCTGCATCATACACATCCTTGGAAGTAATGTTTTCTGCCGGAATGTCGCGCAACAAACTCGGTTCGGTACTCTTGGTCAAGAACTCACGTGCAGAACGCGCCACACCCGTAGCCGAACAATAAGTTTCCAGACAGCCGTGACGTCCGCATCCGCAGAGACGTCCGTTTTCACGACGGATAATAGTATGTCCCAACTCTCCGGCAAAACCGTCATGGCCATATACCATCTGACCGTTAATAACGATACCGCTACCTACACCGGTGCCAAGAGTTATCATGATAAAGTCTTTCATACCACGAGCCGCACCGTAAGTCATTTCACCGATACCGGCAGCATTGGCGTCGTTTGTCAAAGCGGTAGGGATACCCAAGCGCTCTTCAAACATGGCAGCCAAAGGAATTACACCCTTCCAGGGAAGGTTCGGGGCAAACTCAATAGTACCGCTGTAATAGTTTCCGTTAGGAGCACCGATACCGATACCTTTATCTTGTCTACTCCACCGTTGGCAATAATGAGCGGCAACAGATTCTTGCAAACTTCGTCTACGTAATCATTGACGTCCTCATAAGCTCCGGTTTTGATGGAACTGCTTGCAATAATAGTTCCGCGTGCGTCTACAATACCAAAGACGGTGTTTGTTCCGCCTATGTCAATGCCCACTACATAGGGCTTTTCCATGTTTGAATTCATGATATTACTTTTGTTTAAAGGGTTAGTTAATCACATTCATGGTTACAAAATCACAAAGAAAAACGACACTGCAAAATCTTTTAAAAGTTTGCAACTTTTGCAACTTTTCGTAGCATTGCTGCGTCTAATAGTGAAAATTAATAAGAGTAAAGCAATAAACAGGGAAAACAGTGATACAACTAAAAGACATTAACAAGACCTACAACAACGGAGCACCGCTGCATGTGCTCAAAGGTATCAACCTCGACATTCAGAAAGGCGAATTTGTTTCCATCATGGGCTCATCGGGTTCGGGAAAGTCCACTTTACTCAATATACTGGGTATTCTGGATAGTTACGACACGGGGGAATATTATCTGAACGGTACCCTCATCAAGAACCTCAGCGAAACGAAGGCAGCCGAGTACCGCAACCGTATGATTGGTTTCATCTTCCAGTCCTTCAATCTCATTTCCTTCAAGAATGCAGTGGAGAATGTGGCGCTTCCTCTCTTTTATCAAGGAGTGAGCCGCCGCAAACGTAATGCGCTGGCACTGGAATATCTGGACCGCCTGGGGCTGAAAGAGTGGGCACACCACATGCCAAATGAGATGTCCGGTGGACAGAAACAACGTGTAGCCATCGCCCGTGCCCTCATTACCCAACCGCAGATTATCCTTGCCGATGAACCTACCGGCGCGCTCGACAGCAAGACTTCCGTAGAGGTGATGCAGATTCTAAAGGAACTGCACGATACGGGCATGACCATCGTAGTCGTGACCCACGAAAGCGGTGTTGCCAACCAGACGGACAAGATTATCCATATCAAAGACGGTATCATAGGTAGCATCGAGACGAATCTGAACCACGATGCAAGCCCGTTCGGAAAAGACGGATTCATGAAATAATAAAGGAAGAGCCCCCCCCCTTTAATTTTAATTCTTAATTTTTAATTATCAATGATAGACCTTTGGCAAGAAATATACGGAACCATCAAACGCAACAAACTGCGTACATTCCTGACGGGCTTTGCCGTGGCATGGGGAATCTTCATGCTCATCGTGCTGCTCGGAGCCGGAAACGGTATCATACATGCCTTCGAGCAAAATGCGTCGGAGCGCGCCTTGAACTCTATCCGCATCTTCCCCGGCTGGACCACCAAGTCATACGACGGTCTGAAAGAAGGACGCCGCGTCCAACTGGACAACCGGGACATGGATGACACGGAGAAGCAATTCACTGAAAATGTCATCAGTGCCGGTGCCACCGTGCGGCAAAGTAATGTAAACGTCAGCTTCGGACAAGAATATATCAATATCTCTCTGCTGGGCGTATATCCCAACTACACCGAAGTGGAAACCGTGAAAACAGCGGACGGACGTTTCATCAACTACAACGACCTGAAAGACCGACGTAAAGTCATCATCCTCCATAAGAAATCTGCAGATATCCTTTTCGGAAAAACGCATACTGAACCCATCGGACAATTTGTCAATGCCAGTGGAGTGGCCTATCAAGTAGTAGGCCTCTACAATGACCAGGGAGACCGCGAGGCAAACGAAGCGTATATCCCCTTCTCCACCTTGCAGACCATCTATAATAAAGGAGACAAGCTGAATAACATCATCTTTACAACCAAGAACCTGCACAGCATAGAAAGTAACGAAGCCTTTGAAAAAGAATACCGCAAGGCTATTGCCACCAATCACCGCTTTGACCCCACGGATGAGAGCGCCATATGGATATGGAATCGTTTCACCAACTATCTGCAGACACAGAATGCAATGGGTATCCTCCGGACTGCAATCTGGGTTATCGGTATCTTCACACTGTTGAGTGGGATTGTCGGCGTGTCGAACATAATGCTGATTACCGTGAAAGAACGTACCCGGGAATTTGGTATCCGTAAGGCATTGGGAGCAAAACCTTTCTCCATCCTTTGGCTGATTATTGTGGAAAGCGTGACTATCACTACGCTATTCGGTTATATCGGTATGGTGGCAGGCATCGGGGTGACGGAATGGATGAACTCTGCTTTCGGTAGCCAGACGATGGATGCCGGCATGTTCCAGCAGACCATGTTCTCCGATCCCACCGTAGACCTCAGTATTGCTATCCAAGCTACCTTGACCCTTATCATAGCGGGTACGTTGGCTGGGTTCTTCCCGGCTAAGAAAGCGGTAAGTATCAGTCCTATTGAAGCACTTAGAGCAGATTAAAGATTATGAGAATAGACATAGATACGTGTGAGGAAATCCTCATCACAATAACAAGGAACAAAACGAGAAGCCTGCTTACGGCGTTCGGCGTATTCTGGGGTATCTTTATGCTGGTGGCGCTTATCGGTGGCGGCCAGGGCATGCAGGAAGAACTAAAATCCCAGTTCGAAGGATTTGCAACCAACTCGGGCTTTATCGCTGCACAAAAGACAAGCGAGGCTTATAAAGGTTTTCGCAAAGGACGATGGTGGGATTTGGAGATGGAAGATGTGGACCGTGTACGCAATGTGGACGGTGTGGCGCTTGCCACGCCTTCCATTGCCTTATGGGGACAAGTGGCTGTCTACGGAGACAACAAGTACGACTGTAGTGTGAAAGGCTTGTATCCCGAATATGAACAGATAGAACATCAAGAGATGACCTATGGACGTTTCATCAATGATGTCGACATTAAAGAGTCGCGTAAAGTGTGTGTAATCGGCAAACGTGTTTATGAAAGCCTCTTCAAACCCGGTGAAGACCCCTGCGGCAAATATGTCCGGGTAAATGGTATCTATTACCGGGTTATCGGAATGTGTTCATCCGAAGGCAATGTCAATATACAAGGGCAGGCCTCTGAAGCCATTACATTGCCTTTTTCCACCATGCAACAGACCTACAACCTCGGAAAGAAACTGCATGTAGTATGTTTCATCATGAAACCGGGAGTAAAAGTGAAAGACGTGCAGCCCGAAGTGGAACGTCTTGTAAAAGCGGCGCACTACATTGCTCCCGATGACAAACAAGCCGTCATGCTTCTGAATGCGGAAGCTATGTTCTCCATGATGGACAACCTGATGATTGGAGTGCGCTTTCTAATCTGGATGGTAGGTTTGGGGACGCTGTTTGCCGGAGCTATCGGCGTATCGAATATCATGATGGTAACCGTCAAGGAGCGCACAACGGAAATAGGCATACGCCGTGCCATAGGTGCCCGTCCTAAAGACATTCTGCAACAAATTCTTTCGGAAAGCATGGTGCTGACCACTATAGCGGGTATGGCAGGTATTTCTTTTGCCGTATTTGTACTGCAAATACTTGAAAAGGCCGCCAATGACCCTGGAGTTATCAAAACCCACTACCAGGTTTCATTCGGACTGGCTATCGGAACCTGTATCCTCCTCATCGCATTAGGAGTGCTTGCCGGACTGGCACCTGCCTATCGCGCCATGGCAATCAAGCCAATTGAAGCCATCAGGGATGAATAAACTTATAGAGAGACCACTAACCGTAAGCCATGAAATAATGGCTATATCAATCGTAAATAATTAAATCGTAAATATAAGATGAAAACAAAGAAGTTTCTGAAAATCGCATTATTGGTAGTAATTGCTGCCTTATTCATTTGGACATTCGTTTTTCTGTACCAGAAGTCCCAACCTAAAGTAACAGTATACGAAACGATAGTTCCGGAAGTGACAGACCTTGAAAAGACTACCGTAGCCACCGGCAAAGTGGAACCGAGAGATGAAGTCCTTATCAAGCCGCAGATTTCCGGTATCATTGCCGAAGTATACAAGGAAGCAGGACAAAGTGTGAAGCAAGGGGAAGTGCTTGCCAAAGTAAAGGTGATACCCGAACTGGGACAATTGAACTCTGCCGAAAGCCGCGTACGATTGGCGGAAATCAACGCTGCCCAAGCCGAAACGGATTTCGCCCGTACCCAGAAACTGTACAACGACAAGCTTATCAGCGCTGAAGAGTACGAAAAAGGGGAAGTAAGCGTGAAGCAGGCACGCGAGGAACTGCAGACAGCAAAAGATAACCTGGAAATTGTAAAGGAAGGCATCACCAAGAACAGCGCCTCTTTCAGTAGTACCCTGATCCGTTCCACCATTACCGGTCTGATTCTGGATGTACCCATCAAAGTCGGTAACTCGGTTATCATGAGTAACACTTTCAATGACGGAACCACCATCGCTACCGTTGCCAACATGAACGATTTGATTTTCCGCGGCAACATTGACGAAACGGAAGTGGGCCGTGTGCACGAAGGCATGCCGGTGAAACTGACAATCGGCGCCCTGCAGAATCTTTCGTTCGATGCCACACTGGAATACATATCTCCGAAGGGTGTGGAAGAAAACGGTGCCAACCAGTTTGAAATCAAAGCTGCCATTGCCGCACCGGACAGCGTACAGATACGTTCCGGCTATTCTGCCAACGCAGAAATCGTATTGGACCGTGCCCAGAAAACGCTTGCCGTACCGGAAAGTACCGTTGAATTCAATGGTGACAGCACCTTTGTATATGTAATGACGGACAGCGTACCGGTACAGAAGTTCGAACGCCGCCCCATCCAGGTCGGCATGAGTGACGGCATAAAGATTGCCATCAAAAGCGGTATCAGTGCCCAGGATAAGATTCGCGGTACAGAGAAAAAGGATTAACAAACGGAATAGCTTAAAAGATATACGATATGAATAAAAAGATATTCTTATACCTCGCAATATTCGGCAGTATCTCAGTGCAGGCGCAGGAACGATGGTCTTTACGCCAATGCATAGACTATGCCATCGAGCATAACATCAGTATCCGCCAGACAGCCAACGCTGCCGAACAGAGTGCTGTCGAAGTAAATACAGCCAAATGGGCACGACTGCCGAACCTGAATGCCAGTGCCGGCCAGAGCTGGAACTGGGGACGTACGCAAACAGCCATCAAAAATGAGGATACGGGAGACTATTCCACTGTATACGTCAACACCAGCAGCCACGGCACTAATATGTCTGTCAATACCAGCATACCTATCTTTACCGGTCTGGAAATTCCCCACCAGTATGCATTGGCCAAACTAAACCTCAAAGCTGCCATTGCCGACCTGGACAAAGCCAAGGAAGACATTGCCATCAATATAGCTTCGGCCTACCTTCAGGTGCTGTTCAATGAAGAGCTCCACCAGGTGGCGTTGGGACAAGTGCAATTGAGCAAAGAGCAATATGTCCGCATCAGCCGGCTTGCCGACTTGGGAAAAGCCTCTCCGGCAGAACTGGCAGAAGCCAAAGCACGTGTGGCACAAGACGAGATGAATGTAGTGCAGACAAACAACAACTATAAGTTGGCCCTGCTCGACCTTAGCCAGCTTATCGAACTGGAAACACCGGAAGGGTTCAATCTGGAATCTCCGGCAGTCAATCTGGATTTAGTCCCTCTCACTCCTCCGGATGAGATATTCCAAACAGCCATGGTGAGTAAGGCTTCCATACAAGCTGCACAGTTCCGCTTGGAAGGCAGTAAACACAATATCCGTATTGCCCAGAGCAACTACTACCCGCAACTGAGCCTGAACGGTAGTCTCGGTACGAATTACTATTCTACCATCGACCGTACTTTCAGCCAGCAGATGAACGATAACTTCAACAAATATGTAGGATTCAACCTCAGCGTACCTATTTTCAACCGTCTCTCTACCCGTAACCGGGTACGCACGGCACGCCTGCAACGTGAAAACTATGCCTTGCAATTGGATAATGCCAAGAAGACACTTTATAAGGAAATCCAACAAGCATGGTACAACGCCGCTGCTGCCGAAAGCAAATATACCAGTAGCCATACAGCCACCGTTGCCAGCGAAGAGTCTTTCAAGCTGATGAGCGAAAAGTATGAGAACGGAAAAGCAAATGCCGTAGAATACAATGAAGCAAAACAGAACCTTATGAAATCCCAATCAGACGAATTGCAAGCCAAGTATGACTATCTGTTCCGTACCAAGATTCTGGATTTCTATAAGGGAGAACCGATTGAATAAAAAAAGAAGTATAATTTTAGTTGTTGTGTTTGATTCTCCCCTCTCCCTGCCTCCAGGCTGACAAGAGGGGAGTTTTTTGTTCTTCTATCTCCTTTCCGAAGAGCGGGAAGAGCTACTGCCGGTAGAACTGCGGGTAGTGCTTGAAGAGCTGCTGCGACGGCTTTCGGAACTCCGTACGCCGGAAGCATTTCTTCTTTCCTTGCTTGCCGTCTTTACCCTGCTACGGCTGGGGCTCTTATCATTATTTTTAGTTCTTGTGGTTTCTATTTTCTCTTTACTCGACTTTCTGCCACTATCCACACTACTACGTCGCGTACTGCTGTTACGTGTACCTGTGCTAATGCGATTATTACTACCGTTACTACGTCGCGTGGTATATACATCATCCCTGCCTGCCGGACGCTTATGCGAATTAGGGCGGATGTTCACCGAACCGAAATCTGAACGGCGGCTGGTGTGGTACGACTTATCATTCCGAATACTCCACGAACCGGTATAGTGCGGATGATGGTAACGACCGCGATAATAGCTGTTGTGATAGTGCGTACGATAATGCCCACCGCAATATGTACGGTAATGATACGGCCGCGGGAAATAGAAATGATTATGGTTGGTGTAAGTGATGTAAACCCTAAAAGACCAACGACCACCACTTACATAAACCGGACGGTAAAAATAGGCGGCCTGCATGAAACGGCCGTACTGCCGGTTATTCAGCACCCATCGAAGGTCGTCATTGCGCACATCCAGATAATCGTAATAGCGATTCAATGCCCATTCCTCCCCCCGAAGAACGTCATCCATCAGATAGCGTATACCGGAAATGAAATCATAGTTTATTTCGTACACGTCATTATACTGTTCTGTACTCAGGTTCAATTCATAGGCCATCTTGTCCGTAAGAAAGCGGGTCTCTTTACGCACTTTGCTGTTGCTCATTGCCGCACTACAAACAGCTGTACTCATCATAGCGGCAAGAAATATAAATATAATCCGTTTCATAATCCCTCCTTTTTTTAGTTATTCTTCTCATGATATTGTTTGATGAAGGCATTTATCTCGTTCTTGTCCGACGAGAAGGTCAGCTTGTCTATCGCATAATAGAAATTCGGTTTATCGGCTATTTTAGGATAAATCTTCTTCATCAACTGTTTCTTTTCACTGTCGAAACGATAAAAATCCATCAGACGGATACACTGGTCAGTAGTGAACCAAGAGGTCAGCAAGGCATGGTCGAGCACTTCCTTACGGTCTGAATCGAAACTCTGTTTTTCCATCAGCCCCATAAACTGTTCGAAGGCAGATGGTGACATCACCGGTTCATGCTGCTCGCCTCCTAACGGTCTGTCACCGGGTCTGCCAGGCTTGTGATGATTAGAAGTACCCCAGTTTCCACCAGGTCTTTTGTCCTCTGGAATGAAAATATCTTCCACTTCATTGATGGAGCAATGCACACGTTCATCATATAGGAGTTTTCCTCTTCGGGAATTCTCCCCACGGGATGGCGCTTCATAAACCTCTACCCGACAACTACCACGCAGATTGGCTACAAAACAACTGAAAGTAGGCAGGCAAACCTGCTGTCCGTCGACCAGTACCACCACTCTACGGTATGGACTTTCTATACGGATTCCGTCTATGGGCGCCGCTTTTATTGCGGGAAACGCTACCAGAACTAGACAAACACTTAATATCAAATGACGTATCATGACTTTTCTTTTTTTATTGTACGACAAAAATAGGGAGAGGAAATTCCCCTCCCTAATGATTGTCTCTATTTACAAGTAGGGAAATTCCTAATGACTGGGACTAATTCCTAATCCTGATTCCATCTTCCTCCAATACAACCAGATGTTTTTTGTACAAATCTCCCACAGCCTTTTTGAAGGTTTTCTTGCTGACACCGAAAGTTGCATAGATTTCTTCTGCCGGACTCTTGTCATTCAAAGCTATCCGTCCGCCCTGTTCACGGATATAGTCCAGCAACGTAGCTGAGAAATCTTCTACTTTAGCCTGCCCCGGTTTTTGAAGCAGCAGGTCTATCTTGCCGTCTTCACGTACCTGCTTCACATAGGCTTTCATCCTCATGCCCGTGTGCAGTGGCTGAAATATCTCGCTCTCATATAGCAAGCCGCTATATTCATCGTTGATGATCGCCTTGAATCCCAAATCCGTCTTCTGCCAAATCAGGATATCCACCTCCTGCCCCGACTCATAGGCGGCCTTCTCTTTGGAAAGATAACGGTCTACCTTGGCCGATGCCACGATACGATAGCTTTCATCATCCAAATGGGCATGAACCACATACTTCTTTCCCACCTGCATCTTCATTTTCTGTTCGCGGAAGGGGACGAAAAGATCCTTCATCAATCCCCAGTTAAGGAAAGCACCAGTTTGTCTCCCACCTTACAGTCTTGGGGGACATAACGCGACGGAAACAGAATTTCACCTTCTTCGCCACCGTCCAGATACATGCCGAAGGCTACCTCCTTCACCACTTCCAGCGTATTGTACTTTCCTAACTCAATGCTCATAGTTTCTTACTTATCTTCATTTTCCCAACAAAGATAAGTAATTTAGGTACAATACAGCAGTTCGGAAAGAAGAAATAACTTTTTGCTCTAAAAGATAACTTTTTTCTATGAACAACTCTCTTCAAAAAGGGTTATCTTTGTATCGTGACAATCAGCAAGAAAAGATATTACTCACCTTTAAATAAAAAAGATTATGGAATTTCTGACAAATGACAAATTGACAATCGTCGGCGCAGCCGGCATGATCGGTTCAAACATGGCACAGACTGCAATCATGATGCATCTCACTCCCAACCTATGTCTGTACGACCCTTATGCTCCCGGACTGGAAGGGGTGGCCGAAGAGCTGTTCCACTGCGGATTCGAAGGAATGAACATCACATTTACCTCCGATATCAAAGAAGCGCTGACCGGCGCCAAGTATGTGGTATCATCAGGCGGTGCCGCCCGCAAGGCCGGCATGACCCGCGAAGACCTTTTGAAAGGCAATGCCGCTATTGCCGAAGAATTCGGTAAGAATGTAAAAGCCTACTGTCCGGATGTGAAGCACGTGGTTGTCATTTTCAACCCTGCCGACATCACCGGTCTGATTACCCTATTGTATTCCGGCCTGAAACCTTCACAAGTGACCACACTGGCCGCCCTCGACAGCACCCGCCTGCGTAGTGAACTTTCCAAGCATTTCGGCATCGCCCCCGACAAAATCGAAAATTGCCGTACCTACGGCGGTCATGGTGAACAGATGGCTGTATATGCCTCTACCGCCAAGGTGGACGGTAAACCGTTACTTGATATCATCGGTACCCCTGCCCTGACTAAAGAACAGTGGGTCGAAATCCAGACTAAGGTAACCAAAGGCGGTGCCAACATCATCGCCCTCCGTGGACGTTCTTCCTTCCAGAGTCCGGCATACGTCTCTATCGAAATGATAGCTGCAGCGATGGGTGGCAAACCGTTCCGCTGGCCTGCCGGTACATATGTACACAGCCACGGCTTCGACCACATCATGATGGCAATGGAAACTGAAATTACCAAAGACGGTGTACACTATAAGGAACTGAACGGCACGCCCGAAGAAGAAGCCAAACTGAAAGAAAGCTATGCCCATCTCTGCACACTTCGTGACGAGGTGATAGAAATGGGTGTACTGCCTGCCATCAAAGACTGGCACAGCATCAATCCGAATATCGACTGATGTCTTCGATAGCAAATGATTTTTAGAAGTAAGGTGCCTCGCTCCATAGAGCAAGAGGCACCTTTTTTAGATATTTTTCCTCAAAAAGCCTTGCGGTATAAAAAAAACTCTTTATCTTTGCACCCGCAAACGAAAAAGGTGCCATAGCTCAGTTGGTAGAGCAAAGGACTGAAAATCCTTGTGTCCCCGGTTCGATTCCTGGTGGCACCACTTTTCAAAAGCAATCGGAATGTAGCGCAGTTGGTAGCGCACTACGTTCGGGACGTAGGGGTCGGGCGTTCGAGTCGCCTCATTCCGACAGAAAAGACTTAACTTTTAGAAGTTAAGTCTTTTTTTGTTTTATACCTCCTCTCCTCCGGTTTCCCGACCATAAGAGCGATACTCCAATGGAGTAAACCCCGTACGTTTCTTAAACGAGGAGAAGAAATGCTCGGTAGACTTATAGTCGAGCATAAAAGAGATTTCTTTCACCGATAAAGAAGTACCCACCAGCAATTGCTTAGCCTTACGCAACTTTAGCTCTTGGAAATATTTTGCAGGAGCATAGCCGGTATAATCCTTAAATACTTTGCGAAACCAAGAATAACTGATATTCAACTTCATTGCCAGTTCTTCCGGGTCAACATCCTTGAATACATTCTCGTTCATGATGATTTTAGCCTGCTCTATTTTCTGATCGACATCACCCACTTCGAAAATCTTGTTTTTAGAGATGGACAATATCATCCCTATCATATGTAGCACAATACCGGCAAGATATTGCTGGGAAGAAATCTTATCAGCTTCCGCAATTTCCAAAGCGCGAGAGAAAAGTGAAACGAGCTCTTCATTCAACCCCACCTCCAACACTTGATTCTCTTTCGATAGAAAACCACCTTTCACCATATCATCAATCACAGCTCCCTCGAAACCAATATAATATTCATTCCAACCCGTCTGCACATAAGGATAATATGTATGCCACTGACCAGGAAACAGCACCATCAGTCGTCCTTTGCACACTTGCTTCTCTGGCGTGGTCTCCGAGGAGCCCCCCCCTCCCTTTAGTAATATAGACCAACTGGTACTCGCGCAGAATCCGTCCTTTCTGCGCATTGAAAAAATAACCGGTAGGATGATCCTTCAACGGATAAGGAGAATTAGGCTGGATAGACTGAAAGCCCACAGTATTTACCCAAAGACCATATTTCTGGTCCATGTCATTTACAATAAGGTACTTAAACTCTACTCCTAAATCATTATAATTTTTAGTCATAACACGTGCCTTCCATAATAGCTCCGGAACAAAAATAGAGATTATTTATGAAAAATCCCGTCCGCAGCGAATATTATTCATCACGGACGGGAATAGACATGTAACCTAAAATAGCGCTTGCCTTAAAAAGCTTTATGATACAGAGCTTCTATATCTTCCACAGATGTAGGTCTCGGATTGCCACCGGTGCAGACATCATTAAAAGCATCGATAGCCAATTGATGCAAATCCTCTTCCCTAACATTGATTTCACGCAACCGCTGTGGAATGCCAATACTTAAAGACAATTTCCGGACAGCAGCAATAGCAGCACATATACCTTCTTCCACGCTCATACCTTCCGTATTGACTCCCATCGCCTTCGCAATATGGACATATTTAGGAGCAGCCGGGGACGCTGCATTATACTCCATTACGTAAGGAAGAAGCAATGCGTTGGCCACCCCATGCGGAGTGTCATAATGGGCACCCAAAGGATGGGCCATGGAATGAACGATGCCCAGACCGACATTGCTGAACCCCATACCGGCAATGTATTGCGCTTGAGACATGGCCTCGCGGGCAACCGGATCGCTGCCATTGTCTACGGCAGCTTTCAAATGGACAGCAATCATTTCAATGGCTTTCAGTTCGAACATATCCGACATAGCCCATGCACCCGGCGTTATATAGCTTTCTATGGCATGAGTCAGTGCATCCATACCGGTTGCAGCAGTCAATCCTTTCGGCATGGAATACATCAGCTCCGGGTCAACAATAGCTACTGCCGGAATATCATTAGGGTCTACACAAACCATCTTTTTTTTGACCTCTTCGTCAATGATAACATAATTGATGGTCACCTCAGCAGCAGTTCCCGCCGTAGTAGGTAAAGCAAAAGTAGGGACAGCCTTTTGACGAGTATCCGCCACACCTTCCAGAGACTTCACATCTGCAAAATCCGGATTATTCACAACAATACCAATACCTTTTGCCGTATCAATGGAAGAGCCGCCACCCAAAGCCACGATAAAATCGGCACCGGATGCCTTGAAAGCAGCCACACCATTCTGTACATTGGTAATGGTAGGATTGGCCTTCACATCACTGAAGAGCTCATAAGGTATACTGTTCTTCTCGAAAACTTCAATCACTTTATCAGCCACCTTGAAACGGATCAAATCTCTGTCCGTTACAAAGAAAGCCTTTTTGAAACCTCTGCGGGCAGCCTCCACGGCAATCGTTTCGCGACAGCCGGCACCGAAATAAGAGGTCTCATTCAATATCATTCTATACATAATTACACACTATCTGTTAAAACAATTATTTGGGCAAATTAAACGCTACGGACATTTCCTTCATTTGAAGCTGGCTCATACCATCCGGTTCAAAACCCATATTTTTGGCAGCGATATAAATAAGGGCGGATTTATTGAGTACATCCACCTGGTCGAAAGCAGCCATCACATCCACATCCACAGCAAACACACCATGTTTCTCCCACATCACTACATCATAGTCATCCAGTTCGCGGATGGTAGCCTCAGCCAATTCTACCGAACTGGGAAGTTGATAAGGGATGATACCCAAACCGCGGGGACAGAAAGCCTTTGTTTCCGGTATCATACTCCAAAGCAGGTTCGAAGCTACATCTTTTTCCAGAAACTTCTTGTTGTGAGTCATGGCTACCAGCTCAATAGGATGCGTATGCACCGAAGCTTTATAGGGAGAACCTTTCGCTATCAGATTGTTGTGTACACTAAGATGGGAAGGAAGTTCCGATGTAGGCTGTACAGACTGGTCGGCTATAATGACATAGCTGGCACAGTCATCCAAAATGCGGATGACCGAACCGTTCTCCATCGGCCAACGGGCCAAATCGCGCATACGCTTGTTGGTGCCTTTGCAATAAAAATAGCAGTCTTTCAAATAAGGTAAAGTAGCACCGATTGATTTCACCTCACTAATGGCGGGCATAGCCTTGATTTCATCGTCTACAAACTCAGTGATGTTGACCGTAATATTGCCCCCATTACGTTCTGCCCAACCTTTCTGCCAGAGATAACCAGCCACCTCAGCCACCTTATTAACTTCCGCAGCCAGCGCCGGACGATTTTCTAGAATTGATTTCATATATGCAGATATATTTTAGTTTTATATTCAAAGATAGGTATTTAAACTTACCCCAGCAACTGTGGCAGGAAAGAAGAAATTATCAAGACTGCCAAGCCTATGACAAGCACTGTAATTGTCTTGGGTGTACACCCTTTCCATTCCTTCAAAAGGATACCCCAAACATTGGAGAACGTTACGTTCAACGACATCAGGATGCACCACGAGAATGTGAGCAATACCGGAGAGGCAGCAAGGAATCCCTTACCCAAGCTAAGACCAAAGAACTGGCTGTACCACAACACACCGGCCAAAGCACAAAACAAGACATTGTTTACATAAAGGGATTTCTTGCCATAATCGCCCCAACTTTTGTTCCTGGAATTCTGATAGAAACAATAGACGGCATTCGTAATGAAACCACCCAGTGTCACCATCAATGTAGCAGGCAGTGTCTTGAATATATCCGCACTTTCAGCAAAACAGAGTTTCTCTCCAAAACCCAATCCTATACTGAAACACGCACTCATAAATCCGGCAAGAAGGGCTACAATAATACCTTTAGTAAAATTGAAATCCTTTACGGCCTTCTTCTTCTCTTCTTCGCTCAGGCTGGCAGACTTCATGCTACCGGCCAGACCGATAATGCCAATACCTACCAACGTGACCACTACACCAACAATAACCGATGTTGTCAAATCTCCTGCCTTACCAGTAAATACCGGAGTCAATATCGTTCCCAATCCGGCACAAGTACCCAAAGCGATAGACTGCCCAAGAGCTACGCCCAAATAGCGCATAGACAAACCAAACGTCAGTCCCCCCACTCCCCATAAAGCTCCGAAGAACATAGTCCAAAGCGTATCCGCAGGATTGTTTGCATAAATCTCGAACAGCGAATTGCCGGCAGGTACTGCCAGCAACGCGCCCAAGAACGGAAAAACCAGCCAAGCGAAAACACCTTGTACAATCCAATACGACTCCCAGCTCCACTCCTTGATGCGGTTAATGGGTACATAGCAACTGGATTGGCAGAATGCTCCGATGGCAATAATCAATAACCCTAATATTATTTCCATTTCTGTCAGTTACAAGGGTTTCCTATCCTCTTTTAGAGGTTACATTAGCTTCATACTTCTCTATTTCAGCGATGAACTCCTCACCTACCGGAACATTGTTTTTCAGACAGAACATGTCCCAAACAGCGTTCCAAGGCAAAGCCTTAGCCTCTTCGAGCAGAGCAAGGCGCTGGAAACCTTGACCGGTGGCCTCATATTCGCGAAGCTTTGCCAATGGTTCTAGTAACGCACGCAACATGCATTTCTGCGCCGCACGGGTACCGATTACATAAGCACCGATACGGTTGATGGAAGCATCAAAATAATCAAGACCAATGTGTACACGGTCCAGTGCATCGCAACGGACAATTTCTTGGAAAAGTTCAAGAGTGGGGTCATCCATGATAGTTACATGGTCAGAATCCCAACGTACCGGACGGCTTACGTGGAGCATCAGCTCAGGGACAAAGAGCAACATGGAAGACACCTTGTCTGCAGCACTTTCCGTAGGATGGAAGTGCCCGGTATCAATAGTAATAAGTTTCTGATGCTGTACACTATAGCCCATACAGAATTCATTGGAGCCTACTGTATAACTCTCTAAACCTATGCCAAACACCTTCGATTCAAGGCAGTTCTTCATATGCTTGTATTCCGTAGCAAAAATACGGTCGAGAGAATCTTTGAAAAGCACACGATACTTCATACGGTTTACAGTGATATCCTTGCTACCATCATGCACCCAAAGATTCATGATGCAGGGATCTCCCTGGCGGCGCCCCATTTCTTCGGCAATGGCACGACAACGTTTAGTATGTTCGACCCAAAAGTCACGGATACCTTGGTCCGGATGAGCCAGAGAAAGATTACCGCTCTTCGGATGAGAGAAAGAAGTGGAATTAAAATCCAATTTTATACCATTCTCGGCTGCCCATTGCATCCAGCTTTCGAAATGTTTCACCTCTACCTGATCGCGATCTACGAAGGTACCGCCAAAGTCACCGTAAATCTCATGCAAATTCAAACGGTGCTTACCGGGGATATAAGAAGCAGCTTTCAAAATATCGGAACGCAGTTCTTCCATATTACGGGCTTTACCGGGATAGTTTCCTGTTGTCTGGATACCACCGGTCAATGAGCCGGCAGATTCGAATCCCTGAACATCATCGGCCTGCCAACAATGCATGGAGATAGACACTTTCTGAAGTTGCTCCATTACTTTTTCTACATCCAATCCGAGAGCTGCGTAACGCTCTTTAGCAATTTCATACGCTTTGTTTATCAATTCTTCTTTCATGATACGTGATTTGATTATGAGTTATAAGTTATTGGTAATCATTATCCATTATAATTAGTCATCGTCAATTGCTTGAAGTGCAGGTAAGCGGTATTCCAATCCTCCATATCCTGCGGATAGAAAGTCTTTAATGGTATGGAACGGTTGATGAGCTGTCTCATGGAAGCAATGTCTCTAGCTGCTCCGGCAGCCAATGCCTGAACCATAACGTTACCGATAGCAGTAGCTTCGGAAGGTCCGGCAATCACGGGAATACCGACAGCATTGGCTGTCCACTGGTTAAGCAGTTCGTTACGGCTACCGCCACCGATAACATGTAAAGCCTCCACCGGACGTGGTGAAAGATTTCGCAGGCTATCCAGCACCTGACGGTATCTCAAAGCAAGACTCTCAAAGATACAGCGTACTATCTGTCCATGTGTCATGGGAATAGGCTGACGATAATCGGAACAATAGGTCTTGATGGCTTGCTCCATATTCGCCGGATTGGTAAACAAAGCATCATCCGGATTAATTAGACTACGGAATGGTTCACAAGTACCAGCCTCAACGATGAGTTCAGAATAAGGGATTTCCCCCCATTCGGTACGGCAACGTTCAAGCAGCCACATACCACAAATATTTTTTAACAAACGAATGGTTCCTTCCACACCGCCTTCATTCGTAAAATTCAAGGATTCTGTTTCAGCAGTAATGACTGGAGCATCCGTCTCCACTCCCATCAGAGACCAAGTACCACTACTTAGATAAGCAAAATTACGGTCCATGGCAGGTACGGCAGCAACAGCAGAAGCCGTATCATGCCCGGCAACAGCTATCACGGGGACAGCGCCAAGTCCGGTTATTCGTTGTACTTCCTCCGTCAAGCCCCCTATTTTTTCACCAGGATAGACAAAACGCCCGAAATGAGCTTGTGTCAGTCCAATCTCCTGCAGCAAGGCATCCTCCAGCCTGCAGGTATTGGCATTTACCAACTGTGCCGTACTGGCAATAGTATACTCCGTTACCATCTGACCGGTCAACATATAGCTCAAAGCATCAGGCATAAACAGCAATTTATCTGCAGCTGCCAATGCACTGTCATGATTACGGCGTAATGTATCAAGTTGGAACAAGGAGTTGAAATTCATCACCTGAATCCCCGTCCATCCATACACATGGCTACGAGGTATACGTGTGAAGAACGCTTCCGGAGCACCCACCGTATGAGGGTCACGATAGGAATACGGCTGGCGAAGAAATCCCCCATCCTTACCTACACAGACAAAATCTACTCCCCAAGTGTCGATACCGATGGAAGTTATTTCTACACCTTTACGGGCGGCAATCCTTAGCCCTTCAATAATATGACGGTAAAGTTCATAAATATCCCAGTAAAAATGTCTGCCAGCTTCAATCAGATGATTTGGGAAACGGTTTACTTCTTCCATTTCCAAACCATTCGAAGTAAAAGTTCCCAGAATTGTGCGACCACTGGTAGCCCCCAAGTCGACCGCAAAAAAGCATTGTTTCATGGTAATTAGTTTTAGTTGCTATTCAACGATACAAAAATAGGAGATTATCCCCCTACTTTTTGTACAGTTTTTGATTGAAAGGGTGTCAGATTTGACAATTGCATATCTATTCTATATTATATCAACATTTACCAAAGACATACGGAAACAATCTCCAATAACGTAAAAGAACAAACAAGACTCCAACAAAGAGAACAAAAACAACATATACAGTACACCCGATGTATAAAAAGAATAAAAAAGCTCTCCTTTTTGCATATTCTTTCCGAAATAATCCCTAATTTTGCACTACTCTTAGAATAATTATACAGAAAATGAAGAAAAAAGCCAATCGGTTAGACGCCATCAAGATGATTATCTCAAGCAAAGACGTCAGTTCTCAGGAAGAACTGTTGCAAGCTTTGAGCAAGGAAGGCTTTGAACTGACACAAGCCACCTTGTCACGCGACTTGAAACAGCTGAAAGTAGCGAAAGCAGCGAACATGAACGGTAAATACGTATATGTGCTGCCCAACAACATCATGTATAAACGTTCGAACGACCAGAGTGCAAGTGAAATGCTGATGACAAGCGGATTCGTTTCACTTCAATTTTCGGGCAATATTGCCGTCATCCGTACCCGGCCCGGATATGCCAGCAGCATGGCCTACGACATCGACAACCGAGAGTGTCCCGCCATTCTGGGTACCATTGCCGGAGATGACACCATCATGCTGGTGGTGCACGAAGCAGCGTCACATGACGAGGTACGCAGCTTCCTATCGCAAATCATCCCGAACATTAAATGATAGATAACAACAAAAAAACAAGAAATTAAATAAGAAATGGATTCGAAACAAATTGATGTGATGGTGGCTGACGCCTCACATGAAGTTTACGTAGACAAGATTTTGGATACCATCCGGGAAGCTGCCAAGGTACGCGGAACGGGCATCGCAGAACGCACACACGAATACGTAGCTACTAAAATGAAAGAAGGAAAGGCCATCATAGCCTTGTGTGGAGATGATTTTGCCGGTTTCACCTACATAGAGAGCTGGGGTAACAAGCAATATGTAGCAACCTCCGGTTTGATAGTACACCCCAAATATCGGGGACTGGGGCTGGCAAAACGTATCAAGACCGCTTCTTTCCGCCTGGCACGCCTACGCTGGCCTAATGCTAAAGTTTTCAGTCTCACCAGCGGAGCTGCCGTCATGAAAATGAATACCGAGCTGGGATATGTGCCCGTCACCTTCAACGAACTGACCGATGACGAATCGTTCTGGAAAGGTTGCGAAGGCTGTATAAACCATGATATATTGGTAGCTAAGAACCGTAAATTCTGCATTTGCACAGCAATGCTTTACGACCCGAAGCTGCACGAAGAGGATAAAATATAAAAATACTAAGGATATGGAAAAGAAGAAGAAAGTAGTAGTCGCATTCAGCGGAGGTTTGGATACCTCGTTTACGGTGATGTATCTTACCAAAGAAAAAGGGTACGAAGTATATGCAGCTTGTGCCAATACGGGCGGTTTCAGTGCTGAACAGTTGAAGACAAACGAAGAAAATGCCTACAAGCTGGGCGCCAAAGAATACGTCACCCTCGACGTGACGCAGGAATACTATGAGAAAAGCTTGAAATACATGGTATTCGGCAATGTTTTGCGTAACGGCACCTATCCTATCTCTGTAAGTTCCGAACGTATCTTCCAAGCATTGGCCATTGCACGCTATGCCAACGAAATCGGCGCGGATGCCATCGCCCACGGTTCTACAGGTGCGGGTAACGACCAGATTCGTTTCGACATGACTTTCCTCGTCATGGCTCCGGGCGTGGAAATCATCACGCTGACACGCGACATGGCACTGAGCCGTCAGGAAGAGATTGATTATCTGAACAAACACGGCTTTGCCGCCGACTTCACCAAACTAAAATATTCCTATAACGTAGGTTTGTGGGGCACTTCCATTTGTGGTGGCGAGATTCTGGATTCCGCGCAAGGGTTGCCCGAAAGCGCCTATCTGAAACACTGCACCAAAGAGGGCAGCGAGCAGTTGCGCCTCACTTTTGAAAAAGGTGAGCTGAAAGCCGTGAACGACGAGACATTCGACGACCCCATCAAAGCCATCCAGAAGGTAGAAGAGATTGGTGCGGCATACGGTATCGGACGCGACATGCACGTAGGCGACACGATTATCGGTATCAAAGGCCGCGTAGGTTTCGAAGCTGCCGCACCTATGCTGATTATCGGAGCACACAAGTTCCTCGAGAAGTACACTTTGAGCAAATGGCAGCAATACTGGAAGGACCAGGTAGCCAACTGGTATGGCATGTTCCTGCACGAAAGCCAATATCTGGAACCAGTAATGCGCGACATCGAAGCCATGCTGGAATCCTCGCAACGCAACGTAAACGGTACGGCTATCCTCGAACTTCACCCGCTCTGCTTTTCTACCGTAGGTGTAGAAAGCAAAGATGACCTTGTGAAAAACAAGTTTGGCGAATACGGTGAGATGCAGAAAGGATGGACGGCAGAAGATGCCAAGGGCTTCATCAAAGTAACCTCCACAGCACTGCGTGCTTATTATTCAAATCATAAAGACGAGAAAATCTAAATGACCGGCAGGAAGCAAAAACTGACACGTCCCCGGACTGGAAGGATGCTTTCAGGCGTATGTGCAGGACTGGCAAACTTTTTCGGACTCGATGTCTCATTGGTGCGTATCGTTTATACGTTCGCCACGATCTTTACTGCATTTGCAGGCATACCCATATACATTATAATGCTAATTGTTATACCACAAGAACCAAATAGATATTATCGAAATGATTAAAGTAGGAATCATCGGCGGAGCCGGATACACGGCAGGCGAACTGATACGTTTGCTGCTCAACCATCCGGAAGCGGAAATCGTTTTCATAAACAGCTCAAGCAACGCCGGCAACAAAATTACCGACGTACACGAAGGACTGTACGGCGAAACAGACTTGGTATTTACCGACCAGCTCCCGCTGGAAGAAATCGACGTACTCTTTTTCTGTACGGCACATGGTGACACGAAGAAGTTCCTCGAAAGCCACAACGTGCCCGAGGAACTGAGAATCATCGACCTCTCCATGGACTACCGCATAGCCTCTCCCGAACACGACTTCATCTACGGCCTGCCGGAGCTGAACCGCCGTGCCACCTGCAAAGCGAAGCACGTAGCCAATCCGGGCTGCTTTGCCACCTGCATACAGCTGGGCCTGCTGCCGCTCGCCAAACATCTGATGCTGAACGATGATATCATGGTGAACGCCATTACCGGAAGTACCGGCGCCGGTGTGAAACCGGGCGCCACGAGCCACTTCAGCTGGCGCAACAACAACATGAGCGTCTACAAAGCTTTCGAGCACCAGCATGTGCCCGAAATCAAGCAATCGCTCAAACAGCTGCAGAACAGCTTTGATGCGGACATTGACTTCATCCCCTACCGCGGCGACTTCCCGCGCGGCATCTTCACCACCATTGTGGTGAAGACCAAAGTGGCCCTGGAAGAAATCGTCCGCATGTATGAAGAATATTACGCCAAAGATTCCTTTACCCACATCGTGGAGAAGAATATCGACCTGAAGCAAGTGGTAAACACCAACAAGTGCCTCATCCATCTGGAGAAGCATGGCGACAAACTGCTTATCATTTCCTGCATTGATAACCTCCTGAAAGGCGCCAGCGGACAAGCTGTCCATAACATGAATTTAATGTTTAACCTGGAAGAGACCGTAGGATTACGGTTGAAACCTTCTGCATTCTAAAAAAAATGAATTTATTCGACGTATACCCTCTCTTTGACATCAACATCGTCAAAGGAAAAGGCTGCCATGTATGGGACGAGAACGGTACCGAATACCTCGACCTCTACGGTGGTCATGCAGTCATCTCAATCGGACATGCACATCCACATTATGTAGAGATGGTGAGTAACCAAGTTGCTACGTTAGGATTCTACTCAAACTCAGTAATTAACAAGCTGCAACAGCAAGTGGCAGAACGCTTGGGAAAAGTCTGTGGCTATGACGACTACTCATTCTTCCTCATCAACAGCGGTGCCGAAGCCAATGAAAACGCCTTGAAACTCGCCTCTTTCTACAATGGCCGTACCCGTGTGATATCCTTCTCAAAAGCATTCCACGGACGTACCTCACTGGCGGTGGAAGTAACGAACAATCCTAAAATCATCGCTCCCATCAACAACTGCGGGCACGTCACCTACCTCCCGTTGAACGACATCGAAGCCATGAAGGCCGAATTGTCCAAAGGAGATGTCTGCGCAGTGATTATCGAAGGCATACAAGGTGTAGGCGGCATCCAACTGCCGACAGACGAATTCATGCAGGCTCTCCGCCAGACTTGTACGGAACACAACACGGTCTTGATTCTCGATGAAATCCAAAGCGGCTACGGACGCAGCGGCAAGTTCTTCGCCCATCAGTACAACGGCATCAAAGCCGACATCATCACCGTGGCAAAAGGCATCGGCAATGGTTTCCCGATGGCAGGCGTACTCATCAGCCCAATGTTTACACCAGTATACGGGCAACTTGGAACCACTTTCGGCGGAAACCACCTGGCTTGCAGTGCCGCCCTTGCCGTGCTGGATGTGATAGAGCAGGAAAACCTGATAGAGAATGCAGCCCAAGTCGGCAACTTCCTGATAACGGAACTAAAGAAATTCCCTCAAATCAAGGACGTTCGCGGACGCGGACTCATGATAGGGCTGGAATTTGAAGAACCCATCAAGGAACTGCGCCTAAGACTACTGAAAGAGCAGCATGTATTCACCGGTGTAAGCGGTACGAATGTACTTCGCCTGCTGCCGCCTCTGTGCCTCGGCATGGATGAAGCAAAGGAATTCTTGGAACGCTTCAAGAAAGTACTTTAATATTTGACACAAATAATCAGCCAGCAAAAGAAACGACCGAAAAGCAGAATACCTTTCTCTCTCGGTCGTTTTTTGTAGAAAATTTATCTACCTTTGCCAGCAAAACAACTCTTTTAACAACAAAAAGATATGAAAGCAGCAATTATCGGTGCAGGAAATATGGGGGGAGCCATTGCCCGAGGGCTGGCAAAAGGAACAATCATCCCTGCCGGTAACATCATTGTCTCCAACCCCACCCAGGGCAAGCTGGACAAGCTGAAGGCAGAATTCCCCGCATTGCAAGTGACCAATGACAACCAGGAAGCGGCAGCCGGTGCAGATATGATAATCTTTGCCGTGAAGCCATGGCTGATGGAGCCAGTGATAAAGGAACTGGAACTAAAAGGCACAGAGATTCTTATATCCGTTGCAGCCGGCATTCCTTTTGAAAAGCTGACACACTATGTAGCAGACAAAGAAATGACCATGTTCCGTCTTATTCCCAATACCGCCATCAGCGAGATGGAAAGCATGACACTGATGCGACATTTTCAACCAGATGGGACTCGCCATGCTCAAAGATTGCGGCAACCACTGCCATGACTTCCTGCGGCATCGCCTACGTGCTTAAGTATATCCAGGCAGCCATGCAGGCCGGCGTTGAAATGGGTATCTATCCCAAAGACGGCATGCGCATGGTGGCACAATCCGTGAAAGGGGCAGCCGAGCTGATTCTGAACAACGACACGCACCCCAGTGTTGAGATTGACAAGGTGTGTACCCCGGAGGAATTACCATCAAGGGAATCAACGAGCTGGAACATGAAGGATTCACCTCCACTGTGATTAAAGCCATCAAAGCGAGTAAATGATATTTAATGTGCTAATGTAACGATGTCCCGATATGCCTATGAGCTACGGTATAATTAAACATTGTGCAGCCTATTGGCACATTGCCACACTTTAATAACAACCCATTAAAAAAATATAATTATGGACGAACAAATCAGACAAATAGCCGAACGCCTGCGCGGACTGCGTGACGTATTGGAACTGACTGCCGACGATATCGCCCGCGACTGCGACATCTCTGCAGAAGAGTACCGCCTGGCCGAAACCGGAGAATTCGACATCTCGGTCAGCATGCTGCAGAAGATAGCACGGCACTACGGCATATCACTGGACGCACTGATGTTTGGGCAAGAGCCCAAAATGAGCTCCTACTTCCTGACACGTGCCGGAAAAGGAACCAGTATAGAACGTACCAAGGCATATAAATACCAATCACTGGCAGCCGGTTTCATCAACCGCACGGCAGACCCGTTCATCGTGACCGTAGAACCGAAACCGGACAGCGAGCCGATACATTACAACAGCCATACCGGTCAGGAGTTCAACCTCGTACTGGAAGGCCGTATGATGGTCAGCATCGACGGCAAAGACTTAATCTTAAACGAAGGAGACAGTCTATACTTCAACTCCAAACTGCCGCACGGCATGAAGGCGCTTGACGGAAAGACTGTAAAATTCCTGGCAGTAATCATGTAATAAAGTTATGGTAGAAAGATTTTTATCTCAAACATCCTTCACCTCACAGGAGGACTTCATCAAGAACTTGAAGATAAACGTACCGGAGAATTTCAACTTCGGCTACGACGTAGTGGATGCCTGGGCAGCCGAGCAGCCCGACAAACCCGCACTGTTGTGGACCAATGACCAGGGCGAATGCCGGCAGTTTACCTTTGCCGACATGAAACGGTACACAGACATGACGGCTTCCTATTTCCAAAGCCTCGGCATCGGGCACGGAGACATGGTGATGCTGATACTGAAACGCCGTTATGAATTCTGGTTCAGCATTGTGGCACTGCACAAACTCGGTGCAGTGGTGATTCCCGCCACCCACCTGCTGACGAAGAAAGACATCGTATACCGCTGCAACGCCGCAGACATTAAAATGATAGTCTGTGCCGGCGAAAGCGTCATCACCGACCATATCACGGCAGCTATGCCAGAGTCTCCTTCTGTGAAACGCCTCGTAAGCGTCGGGCCGGAAGCTCCCGAAGGATTCGAAGACTTCCACAAAGGTATCGAGGCCGCCGCTCCTTTCGTGAAACCTGAACATCCGAACACGAACGATGACATCTCCCTGATGTACTTCACCAGCGGTACTACCGGAGAGCCTAAAATGGTGGCCCACGACTTCACCTATCCGTTGGGACATATCGTCACCGGCAGCTTCTGGCACAATCTGAAAGAGAGCAGCCTACACCTCACCATTGCCGACACCGGTTGGGGAAAAGCCGTGTGGGGCAAGCTCTACGGACAATGGATTGCCGGTGCCAACGTATTTGTATACGACCACGAGAAGTTCACTCCCGCAGCCATACTGGAGAAGATACAGGATTATCACGTCACGTCGCTTTGTGCACCGCCCACCATCTTCCGGTTCCTCATTCACGAAGACCTTACGAAGTACGACCTATCCAGCCTGGAATACTGCACCATCGCCGGAGAAGCCTTGAACCCCGCTGTATTCGAGACCTTCAAGAAACTGACGGGCATCAAGTTGATGGAGGGTTTCGGACAGACCGAAACGACCCTCACCGTCGCCACCATGCCCTGGATGGAACCGAAACCCGGCAGCATGGGATTGCCCAATCCGCAATACGACGTAGACCTGATAGACAACGACGGCCGTTCTGTGGAAGCCGGTGAGCAGGGACAGATTGTAATCCGTACCGACAAAGGCAAACCGCTGGGATTGTTCAAGGAATACTACCGCGATGCCAACCGTACCCACGAGGCATGGAACAACGGCATTTACTACACGGGAGACGTAGCCTGGAAGGACGAAGACGGCTACCTCTGGTTCGTGGGCCGCGCCGACGACGTTATCAAAAGTAGCGGTTATCGCATCGGCCCGTTCGAAGTGGAAAGTGCATTGATGACCCACCCAGCCGTAGTGGAATGTGCCATTACCGGTGTGCCCGATGAAATCCGCGGCCAAGTGGTAAAAGCTACGATTGTGTTGGCAAAAGAGTACAAGGCACGCGCCGAAGAAGAGCTTGTCAAGGAGTTGCAGAACCATGTGAAGAAAGTGACGGCTCCCTACAAATACCCGCGTGTCATCGAATTTGTTGATGAGCTCCCCAAAACCATCAGCGGGAAAATCCGCCGTGTGGAAATCCGGGAGAACGACCGGAAATAACACTCGCCACCCAGCATCTGAATCATAAGACAACATCCGGGTGAATGAATAAGGAGGGGATAAAACCGAAGTCGGCCATTCTATTGACGATTTCCGTTTTACCCCCTCTTTTTACAAATAGTTGTCTCATTGTGAATACCAAAAGGAGAAAAGAACTATATTTGCACGAAATTAAACTTCACTTGGAACATTTATAAACAAGAAAGACCGACACGGCATATGAAAAATAGAACGCAGATATGGAAAATACTGGCTTTCTTAGGAGCGGTACTTTTCTTGTCTGATACAATATACGCCCAACAATGGACATCCGATAGTCATTCGGAATACAAGCGGGATACACTCCCTTTCTCACAGCGCTTCATCCACAGATTAGGCGTAGAAGGGCGTGCTGGCTATATTTTTCAGACCAGCCCTTTTCTGGAGTACTCCAACCACCAATACAAGGCCATGAAAAATGCCTATGCCGGCCATCTGAAATACTCCTTCCAGCTCCGTCCCCACACCGTTGCCGACCAGGCTTATATAGGAGCCTATCAAGGGATTGGAGTCGGCTATTTCAACTTCGGCAATCCGGAAGAGCTGGGCAACCCGCTGGCGGTCTATCTGTTTCAAGGGGGACGCATCGCCCAATTCAGCCCCCGCATATCCTTGAACTATGAATGGAACTTCGGCGCATCGTTCGGCTGGAAACCCTACGATGAATATGACAACCCGGAGAACCAGATTATCGGCTCGAAAGTGAATGCCTATCTCAATGTGAACCTCTACTTAAAGTGGGCACTCTCCCCCAAGTTCGACTTGATGATAGGAGCTACCGGAAGCCACTTTTCCAACGGAAACACCCAATATCCCAACTCCGGTCTGAACACGGTGGACTGCAAAGTGGGACTGGTATATAACTTTAACCGCAGAGCGGATGAACTCGTCCAATCATGGCAACGCCCTATCGTTCCTCCATTCCCCCGCCACGTCAGCTACGACTTGACTTTGTTCGGCTCCTGGCGAAAGAAAGCAGTGGCCCATGAGGGCAGTAGTGGCCAGGTACCCGCACCCGGCACTTACAACGTGTTCGGTTTCAGCTTTGCACCCATGTACAACTTCGGCTATAAATTCCGTGCCGGTGTGGCGCTGGACGGCGTATACGACCACAGTGCGAACATGAAAGAATCGTACGAAGAAGAGAACGGCTTCTATACTCCGCCCGCCAAGAAGCAGATGGCATTGGGCTTATCTGCCCGCGGAGAATTTGTCATGCCTTACTTCACGGTAGGTATCGGTCTGGGAGCCAATGTTCTGCACGGCGGCGGTGACATGAAGTCTTTCTATCAGATTCTTGCCCTGAAAATAGACGTAACACGCAATTCGTATCTCCATATAGGATATAACCTCCGGGAATTTCATGAGCCCAATTATCTGATGTTGGGTATCGGCTATCGGTTCAATAACAAACGCCCCAAGCTGTTCTGAACAATAAAGAGGAGGCTATTTATATAGATTCTTTTATTTCATCTGCAAGCACATATTACCAAGTGCCACGCGCATATCATCTACTATAGTATTATAGTTAGTTTGTTAGTTCACAGAGATGAACACTTTGTTCAAGTATAGAGAAACAGTTTGTTCCAATAAGGAAAAACAGTCTGTTTTCATATGATGAAACGAAATGTTCTGTTAAGGGAAACAAAGTGTTCGCCATAACGAAACAACTTGTTCTATTAAGGGAAACACTTTGTTCGCTATAGGGAAACGGTCTTTCATATCAAGAGCTTAAAGAAAAAGCTCTGCAAATCAATGATTCACAGAGCTTAATCGAGTACTCGAAGCGGGACTTGAACCCGCACAGCCGCAATGGCCAAAGGATTTTAAGTCCTTCGTGTCTACCATTCCACCATTCGAGCATCCTAAAAGGGAAAAGAGAGCGGAAAACGAGACTCGAACTCGCGACCCTAACCTTGGCAAGGTTATGCTCTACCAACTGAGCTATTTCCGCATTTGGAGAACGGGTGCAAAGATAAACAGTTTTCCCGTTTCTGCCAAATTTTTTTTTATAAAAGTACAGTACTCGCAGCGGGACTTGAACCCGCAGAACCTTTTACCTGCCCAGCAACTCTTTCTCTGCAGCTTGCATGGTCTCAAAATTGAAACCATCTACCACTTTCTGCATCAGAGCAGAGACTTCATCGTTGCAAAGGTTTCCGATACTGCCTTCATGGGTATGGTGTACCTCTTTGCTGTGCGAGAAGTTTCCGGCTTCAATATCCAGTCCCACCTTCTTGTAGGCATCGCGGAAAGGCATCCCTTCACGTGCCAAGCGGTTGACTTCCTCCACACTGAAAATAAGCAGATACTTGTCATCATCAAGAATATGTTCGTTCACCTTGATTTCGTTCATAATGTAAGTCGTCATCTGCAGACAGTCTTTCAGTTCCTGAAAAGCAGGCAGGAAGACCTCTTTGATAATCTGCAAGTCACGGAAATAGCCGGAAGGAAGATTGTTGGCTATCATCATAATCTGCTGGGGAAGGGATTGCAGTTTGTTGCACTTGGCACGCGTCAGTTCAAAGACGTCCGGGTTCTTCTTGTGAGGCATGATGCTGGAGCCGGTAGTGCAATCGTCCGGCAGCTTCACAAAACCGAAGTTCTGACTGTTGAACATACATGCGTCAAAAGCCAATTTCGATATGGTTCCGGCCACACTGGCAAGGGCGAAAGCTACATTACGCTCCATCTTGCCACGCCCCATCTGGGCATACACTACGTTGTAGTTGAGGGAATCAAATCCCAAAAGACGGGTAGTCATCGTACGGTTCAGCGGGAACGAGGAACCGTATCCCGCAGCAGAACCCAAAGGATTGCGGTTGCACATCTTGAAAGCTGCCTGAAGGAACATCATATCGTCCACCAGGCTCTCGGCGTATGCCCCAAACCAAAGTCCGAAAGAAGACGGCATGGCTATCTGCAAGTGTGTATAACCCGGCATCAGTACATCCTTGTAGCGTTCGCTCTGCATAACCAGCACATGGAACAATTGTTCCACAGCCTCCGCCACTTCCTTTATCTCTGCACGGGTAAAGAGCTTCAAATCGAGCAACACCTGGTCGTTGCGCGAACGTCCGCTGTGTATTTTCTTACCTATATCACCCAAGTTGCGCGTCAGCATAAGTTCCACTTGTGAGTGAACGTCTTCCACTCCCTCTTCTATCACAAATTCTCCACGCTCGGCCATCGCATAGATTTTCTTCAATTCGGCCAGCAATTGCCGCAGTTCTTCCTTCGTCAACAAGCCAATGCTTTCGAGCATCGTGATGTGCGCCATGGAACCCAGCACATCGTGCTTTGCCAAATAAAGGTCCATTTCACGGTCACGGCCTACCGTGAAGCGTTCGATATCCTTATTTACCTGAACGGATTTTTCCCAAAGTTTCTGAGCCACGTTGTTTCTAATGATTAATGGTTAGTGATTAATATTGTATCATCGCCAACATATCTGCCATCTTCTCCAATCCTTCCTGCAAGGGTTTCTGCACCATGGTCTTCATAAACGGATTTATATCCATGCCGATGGTCAGTTTCATTTTACATTCGGTTTCGGTGACGGGTACAATCTGTATCCACAGATTGAAGGGCAGCGGTGAAGTGGTTGTTGCAAACTTGATACACTTGCAAGGCTCCTTCTCCACAATCTGCAACGTAATCTTTCCCACGGGGGCCACCTCTATCGTCATGCTCTCCGCGTCAAAACTCAAGTTCTTCACTTTGTCTTCAGGCAGACGGTCTTTCACCTTCTCCAGATTACTCAGGTCGGAAAGTTTTTCATAAACAGCTTCTTGTGAAGCCGGTACAACTTTCACTCCACTCTCAAATTTCGTCATAATCAATCGTATTCAAAAAGAAAAAAGAACTATCCGGACAGAATCTATCCGAATGGCTCTTTTATCCATATTAACATTTTTACAAATAAGTTCTTATTTTCCAGATTCCCAATGTGCAGGGTCTTTACGCCATTCATTCAGAGTCTCCACATCTTCTTCCTCGATATAGCCCGTACGCAGTGCCACTTCCATCACAGCCTCGTAATTGGTCAGCGTCACCAAAGGCACTTTGGCATCCTTGAAAGCCTTTTCGGCAACCGGGAAACCATAAGTATAGGCAGCCACCATACCGATGACCTCACATCCGTCACGGCGGATAGCTTCTACAGCCTTTAAGCTACTTCCACCCGTAGAAATCAAATCTTCCACGACTACCACCTTCATACCGGGACGAAGTTCACCTTCAATCAAATTCTCCAGTCCATGGTCTTTCGGAGTGGAGCGTACATATACAAACGGCAAGTTCAATGCATCGGCCACCAAGGCACCTTGCGGGATAGCTCCCGTTGCCACACCGGCAATGGCATCCACTTGTCCGAAACGTTCCAAAATCAGACGCGTAATTTCAATCTTTACGAAATTACGGAGAGAAGGATAAGAAAGGGTTTTGCGGTTATCACAATAAAACGGAGACTTCCATCCGGATGCCCAAGTGAACGGGTTAGCCGGTTGTAGTTTAATCGCTTTTATCTTCAGCAACTTCTCTGCAAACAATCTTTCTAAAGTTTTCATAGCAAAACTAATCTATATATGATAAATATGGCACAAAAATACGGAAACAGAATGAGAATAAAAAAGAGAAAGCCGATAATTTTCATTCGGAGTAGTCATTTTCCTCAGAAACCTCTATGCAACGACATATATCCTTCATTTCGAACCCCCTGCTCAAGGCAAAACGCACCAGTTTGCCATTCAACTCATACTCACTTTCGGCACGGACGCTTTTACGCTTTGCCGCCAGCAGTTTCTGCAAGACGGCGTGGTATTCCTCCTCATCAATCTCGTTCAAATAGGGCCAATAGACAGATGAAGATATCTTTTTCAACTGGAGCGCCTGCCCTATCTTCATCTTGCCCCATTTGGCAAAACGGTATTTGTCGTTGATGAAAGCACGGCAGAAGCGTTCTTCATCAATGTACTTCTCTTGTTCCAGACGGTTGATGATACGGTCTATGGCATCATAGGCAATGCCCCAGCGTTGCAGTTTCTCCGCAATCTCCGCCCGGCAATGCTCGGCAGTGGAGCAATATGCCGCCACTCTGTTCAAAGCTTCAGTTTCAGTTATTTCTATCATCGTTCTGCAATTACGTACCGGTCGTTGCCGGAAATATCTTTTCGGATACGGACATTCGTATAGCCTTGCTTGCGAAGCATCGAAGCGACAGCCTCTCCAAATGCCCGGTTGATTTCAAAATAGAGTCGGCCGCCGACCGTCAGCATGCTCCGTCCCAGTTCACCTATACGCCGATAGAAACGGAGCGGGTCGCTGTCTGGAACAAACAAAGCTCCCGAAGGTTCCCAGTTCAAGACATTTGGCTCCATGTCCTTCTTTTCTGTTTCCGTAACATAAGGCGGATTACTGACGATTACATCAAAGTACTCATCCTCAGCCGGTTGATACGTCAGGACATCACGCTGTACAAATTGTACGGAGGTCTGCAAAAGGCGGTTATTGTCGCCGGCTATGGCAAGAGCTTCTCCGGAAATGTCCCAAGCAGTTACTTCCGCTTCCGGCAACTCTTTAGACAAAGTGACGGCAATACACCCACTTCCGGTGCCAATGTCGAGAATACGGGAAGCCGGAGCGACTTCCTCCAGCATCCTCTCCACCAGTTCTTCCGTTTCGGGACGGGGAATAAGCACCCCCGGAGCCACCCGAAAAGTACGTCCCAGGAAACGGGCAGTACCCTGCACATACTGTATGGGCTCAAAATTGCACAGACGGAAAAGAATGCTTTCCAATTCCTTTTCATCCTTTGGAGATAAAATCATATCTTTGCCCAGGTAATAGTCAATATGACTCTGACCTAACATTTCACAGCAGACAATACGGGAAAGATTGGCTGCCTCCCGGGGAGGATAGCACTCCTGCAAAGCACTGCGGATATGTGAAACGGTTACATTCATTCGGAGTCCGGTTTTATTCGGGCTGCAAAAGTAATCATTAATTTTGATTATTCAACCAAAAGACAAGCAAGGATATGAATTCAGAAGAAGAGAAATATATGCTGCGATGCATCCAACTGGCACAAAACGGACTTTGCAATACAGCACCCAACCCGATGGTGGGAGCGGTAATAGTATGTGACGGGAAAATCATAGGCGAGGGATACCATGTGCGCTGTGGAGAAGCCCACGCCGAGGTCAACGCCATCCGTTCCGTGAAAGACACGTCCCTGCTGAAACGTTCCACCATCTATGTCAGCCTGGAACCGTGTTCGCACTATGGCAAAACTCCTCCTTGTGCAGACCTCATCATCGAGAAGCAGATTCCACGCATCGTCATCGGGTGCCGGGACCCTTTTTCTAAGGTTGCGGGCCGGGGCATACAGAAACTGAAGGATGCCGGACGTGAAGTTATTGTCGGAGTGCTGGAAACAGAATGTCGGCAGCTCATCCGCAGGTTCATCACTTTCCATACTTTGCGACGCCCCTACATCACCCTAAAATGGGCGGAATCTTCTGACAGATATATCGATTACTCCCGCACGGACGGTAAACCGGTTATCCTCTCCAGCCCGCTGACTTCGATGCTGGTACACAAGAAACGGGCAGAGCACAGTGCCATATTAGTAGGTACCCGTACGGCTGAACTGGACAATCCCTGCCTGAATGTCCGCCATTGGTACGGCCGTTCACCGGTACGTATCGTGCTGGACCGGCAACAAAAGCTATCCCCCAGCCTTCACCTATTTGACGGTAGCGTGCCGACCCTCGTTTTTACAGAAGCCCCGCACGCTCCGCTACCGAATGTAGAGTATCTGCCAGTCAGCGACTACCGACGGAATATACTCCCCGAACTCATGGAAACGCTGTATACACGCGGATTACAATCCCTTTTGGTAGAGGGTGGCAGCCAAACGCTCCAATCCTTCATTGATGCCGGATTGTGGGACGAAATCTTTGTGGAAGAAGCTCCGCACCTTCTTCATTCCGGCGTCAAAGCACCCGAAATCAGTGACGGATATCCATTTGCAACAGAGTATTCTTTCGGCAGGAGTTTTCGCCATTATACGGCCTCAAGAAACAGTCAATAGCCTCATTTCAGGGCTTTTTATCGAGAAAAGGGGATATTATCTATAATTTTATATAAAACTTCCCCGTAAAGCTGTTTATAGAAAAAAATGTTCCTATTTTTGCAACTTGTAAATAAACACTAACTTTCAAAATGAGAATAAAGTTTCTATCAGTAATTGTGAGTTTTCTTATTGTGTCATTTGCTCTAAGTTCATGCCTTGACTCTGACGACAATTATGAATTCAGCTCCGATGCTACTATATATGCTTTTGGTATCGATACCATACATGGCAAACATTACAAATTTACAATTGACCAGCTCAATAGGCTCATCTATAACAGAGATTCATTGCCCGTAGGTTCAGATACCATCATTGACCGTATTCTGATTGATACTATGACCGTTACCGGTTGGATAACTTCAGGCTCGCCTACCGACACGGTATTCGTCATGTCGGACTCCGTGGATTTGAGACCCGCCATGAACAACGATGCCGGCATGCTGTTCAAAGCACATGCCGCCGACGGTGTTACAGTCCGCGAATATAAATTGAAAGTTAATGTACATCTGCAAGACCCGGACTCACTCGTCTGGACAGACATGCAGAATAGGGGGAATATATTCTCCAATACCATCAATTTAGGCCAGCAAAAAGCGGTTATACTTGGAGACGAGTTGTTTGTCTACACTTCCAACACTACCGCTTACAAGACATCGACTGCGCCCGATAAATACAACTGGAGTAAAGTCAATGTCAGCAACCTCCCCTCAGACGTAAAGCTGACATCTGCCGTAGAGTATAACAATGCACTCTACATGGTTACAAAAAGCAAAAGAGTATTCAGCTCTACCAACGGCGGCGCCTGGACAGAAGTCACTACATTGGGAGACAATGTCATAGTCCTCATTAATGGTTTCTCCGACCGGCTCTCGGGTATTGTGGAAATCAACGGAAAGCAATATTTCAACATCTGTAAAGACGGAAAGAATTGGGAAGCGGAAAACACGGCTGACAACCTTACCCTTGAGGAAGTCCCGGCAGGATTCCCTACCGAAAACATATCCACCACCCAGACCAACACCGGCAATGGTGTAGAGAAGGTGGTTCTGGCAGGAATGCCGCTGGCCAACGAACAAGAGACAATACCCTGGTTCTCATTGGACGGCAAAGGCTGGGCAAGCCTGGCTAACACGGTGTACGACACATCTTGTCCCGGCATGGTCAACCCTGCCATTATGTACTATGGCGACATGTTCTATTGCTTTGGAGGAGAACTTGACGCCATCTACAACTCCATCACAGGCATTGCGTGGAGCAAGACAGAAACCAAGTTCCTGCTACCCCAGGAATTCAAAGGGAAAGGCGCGTACTCCATTATAGTGGAACCGACGAAAGACAAAACTGTGGCCCCGGCAGACAAACGGGACTTCATTTGGGTGATATTCGGCGGCAACGGCACCAAGAATGAGGTATGGCGCGGACGTCTTAACAGATTGGGCTTCGAAATACAATAATAATGATGTCATATAAGGAAGAAATCGATCTAAACCGGATACCCCAGCACGTGGCGATTATCATGGACGGTAACGGACGGTGGGCCAAGCAGCGTGGACACGAACGCAGCTATGGACATCAGGCCGGCGCAGAGACTGTGCACGTCATTGCAGAGGAAGCCGCTAAATTAGGAGTCAGATACCTTACTTTATATACGTTCTCTACCGAGAACTGGAATCGTCCGTCGGACGAGGTAGCCGCCTTGATGGGATTGCTCTTCGACTCCATAGAGGAAGAGACGTTCATGAAGAACAATATCAGTTTCCGGGTAATAGGAGATATTGAAAAACTGCCTGCCAACGTACAGCAACGGCTCAACACTTGCGTGGCACACACCTCCCACAACACGGGAATGTGCCTGGTACTGGCATTGAGCTACTCTTCCCGCTGGGAAATAACGGAAGCTGCCCGGCAAATAGCCGACCTGGTACAGAAAGGTGAGCTGAAACCCGAACAAATCGACAGTGAGCTCATATCCCGTCATCTGACAACCCACTTCATGCCCGACCCCGACCTGCTGATACGTACCGGAGGAGAGCTCCGCCTTAGTAACTACATGCTCTGGCAATGCGCCTATTCGGAACTTTATTTCTGTGATACCTATTGGCCCGACTTCCGTGAAGAAGAATTACGCAAAGCCATATGTGACTATCAGAAACGCGAACGCAGGTTCGGCAAGACCAGCGAGCAAATCAATTAATCACCGGACACACAAATAGTAAATAGTAAATTGTAAAATAGTAAATAAAAAGATGCACTATCGTATTTTCTCCATACTCGTAACGTTTGTCTGCCTTTTCGGCTGCGCACTGACAACAGCAGCACAGGACGTAAACAACACCGATGAAACCGAAAAGCCGGTTATACTCTATTCGGGAACACCCAAGAAGTATGAAATAGCCGACATTAAGGTCGAAGGAGCCCAGAACTATGAGGATTATGTAATTGTCGGATTGTCCGGACTATCCAAAGGGCAGACTATCACCGTGCCGGGTGACGAGATTACACAAGCTTGTAAGCGCTACTGGCGCCACGGTCTGTTCTCTGACGTGGAAATTACAGCAGACAAGATTGAAGGCGACCAAATTTGGCTGACCATTCATCTGACCATGCGTCCGCGTGTTTCCGACATACGCTACAACGGTGTGAAGAAGTCAGAGCGTGAAGACCTGGAAAGCAGAATCGGCATGATAAAGGGCGGTCAGATTACACCTAATCTAGTGGACCGCGCCAAGACCTTGATAAAGCGCTATTTTGACGACAAGGGCTTCAAGAATGCAGATGTAATCATCACCCAACGTGATGATCCGGAAAAGAAGAATGAAGTGATTGTCAACATCGACATCGACAAGAAGGAGAAAGTGAAAGTACATCAAATCACCATTGTAGGCAACGAGGCCCTCACGACCAAGAAGCTGAAGCGTGTGATGAAGAAAACAAACGAAAAGGGCAAGCTGCTCAATCTGTTCCGCACCAAGAAATTCATTGAGGACAACTACGAAGCGGACAAACAGCTGATTATCGACAAATACAACGAACTGGGTTATCGTGACGCCATCATCGTGACAGACAGTATCAAGCCCTACGATGACCGCACGGTAGACATCTTCATGCAGATTGAGGAAGGACAGAAATACTATCTCCGCAATGTAACCTGGGTAGGTAACACACTGTATCCTTCCGAACAACTGAACTTCCTCCTCCAGATGAAGAAGGGTGATGTCTACAACCAAAAGTTACTTGAAGAGCGTACAATGACCGATGACGATGCCATCGGTAACCTTTACTACAACAACGGTTATCTGTTCTACAGCCTCGAACCGGTGGAAGTAAACATCGTGGGCGACTCCATCGACCTGGAAATGCGTATCTACGAAGGTCGCCAGGCTACCATCAATAAAGTCAGCATCAACGGTAACGACCGTTTGTATGAAAACGTAGTACGCCGTGAACTCCGTACCCGTCCGGGCGAACTCTTCAGCCGTGAAGACCTGATGCGTTCCATGCGTGAAATCCAGCAGATGGGACACTTCGACCCCGAACAAATCCAGCCCGACATCCAGCCGAGACCGGAAGACGGCACGGTAGACATCGGTTATGACCTTGTATCCAAAGCCAACGACCAGGTAGAGTTCTCCGCCGGTTGGGGACAAACGGGTATTATCGGTAAGTTAAGTCTGAAGTTCACCAACTTCTCTCTGTCCAACCTGCTGCATCCGGGTGAGAACTACCGCGGTATCCTCCCGCAAGGCGATGGTCAGACATTGACCATCAGCGGCCAGACCAATGCCAAATACTATCAGTCATACAGCGTTTCATTCTACGACCCGTGGTTTGGCGGTAAACGCCCGAATGCATTCTCCGTATCGGCTTTCTATTCCCGCCAGACCGACATCAGTAGCCGTTATTACAATTCAGCCTACATGAACAGCTATTACAACAGCTATTATAGCGGTATGTATGGCTACGGTATGTACAACTACGGCAATTACAACAACTACGAGAATTATTACGACCCGGACAAATCTATCCAGATGTATGGTCTTGCAGTGATGTTCGGTAAGCGTTTGAAGTGGCCGGATGACTACTTCCAGTTCACAGCCGAGTTGTCTTACCAACGTTATGTTCTGAGTGACTGGCAGTACTTCCCGGTTACCAACGGTAAGTGTAATAACCTCAGCCTCAACCTGACCTTGTCCCGTAGCTCTATCGACAACCCGATTTATCCGCGCCAAGGTTCCGAGTTCTCGTTGTCTGCACAAATCACACCGCCTTTCTCTCTGTTCGACGGTACCGATTACAGCAAGTATAGCACCAGCAGCCAGGAAGACATGAACAAGATGCACAAGTGGATTGAATACCACAAGTGGAAATTCAAATCCAAAGTCTACATCCCGTTGATGGACCCGATTACCGTCAAACGTACTCCGGTGCTGATGGGACGTGTAGAATTCGGTTTGCTGGGACACTACAACAAATACAAAAAGTCTCCGTTCGAAACGTTTGACGTGGGTGGTGACGGTATGACCGGCTACTCCAGCTATGCTACAGAAAGTATCGCCCTCCGTGGTTATGAGAACAGCTCATTGACTCCATACGGTTCTGAAGGTTATGCCTATACACGTCTCGGACTGGAATTAAGATATCCTTTGATGCTCGAAACAAGTACCAGTATTTATGCGTTAACGTTTGTGGAAGCCGGTAATGCATGGCATGATGTCAATAAGTTCAACCCGTTCGAATTGAAACGTTCAGCCGGTGTCGGTGTCCGCATCTTCCTCCCGATGATTGGTATGATGGGTATCGACTGGGCTTACGGTTTCGACAAAATAATGGGTTCCTCGCAATATGGCGGCAGCCAGTTCCACTTCATCCTGGGACAGGAATTCTAAGCAATGGACAATTGATAATTGACAATTAATGCAGTATCGTTATGAAGAAGAGTTTATTGATCCTTTTTACGCTGTTTGCAGTAAGTATAACAGCCAATGCACAGAAGTTCGCCTTGATTGACATGGAATATATCCTGGAAAATATTCCTGCCTACGAACGTGCCAATGAACAACTGGAGCAAGCCTCCAGACAATGGCAGAGTGAAGTCGAAAAGATTTCCGAAGAAGCCAAGACTCTGTACAAGAACTATCAGTCTCAGATTGCCTCCCTTTCTGAAACACAGAGAGGTAAAAAGGAAGAAGAGATTGTCGCTAAAGAGAAATCAGCAGCCGAACTGCGCCGCAAATACTTCGGTCCGGAAGGCGAACTGTATAAAAAACGTGAAAGTCTGATGCAACCCATTCAAGATGAAATATACAATGCTGTAAAGGAAATTGCGACACAGAACGGATATGCGGTAGTTGTAGACCGTGCTTCCGCATCAAGTATCATTTTTGCCTCGCCGAGTATTGACGTCAGCAATGAAGTACTTGCAAAACTGGGATATTCAAATTAATTTCATACATTTGTTTCAGAATATAGACTGCATTCAGGATTAAAAATAAGCTTGCTTATTTTGTATTGCGTTCAGTTTGCGCTATATTTGTCCCCGACGAATAATCATTCAAATAAATAATAAACATTATGCTTAAAAATCGCACTACTCGTAGTTATGTTCGCCCTCCCGCTGGGAGCTATGGCGCAAGCTAAATTCGCTCACATGAATTCTCAGGAAGTAATCACTGTTATGCCTGAATTTACCAAAGCTCAAGCTGACCTTGATGCTATGTCTAAGAAATATCAGGATGAAATGCAGCGCACTAACGAAGAATTCCAAAAGAAGTATCAGGAATATCTTGTTCAACAAGATTCTTTGCCCAAAAACATCGCTGAAAGACGCCAGAAAGAATTAAACGATATGGCCCAACGCCAAGAACAATTCCAACAAGAAGCTTATCAAAGTATGCAGAAAGCACAGCAGGATGCTATGGCTCCTATCTATAAGAAACTGGACGAAGCTATCCAAGCTGTCGGCAAAACTGAAGGTGTTGTCTACATTTTCGACTTGGCCCGTACCCCGATACCATTCGTAGGAGCACAGAGCGTTGATGTAACTGCCAAAGTCAAAACGCAATTGGGCATTAAATAATAGAATTATTATGATAAAGCAAGCGCGGATAGTTTTATCCGCGCTTATTTTTTATACATTACTGAGAAATTTGAATTATCTTTGCATGGTACATAGCCTTTAGAACGCATGAAACAGACATTACCTTCTGCAGCCGGTCCCATCGGAATATTCGATTCCGGATATGGTGGACTGACTATTCTGAGCAAGATACGGGAAGCCCTTCCCCAATATGACTACATTTACCTGGGCGACAACGCACGTGCACCTTACGGGACCCGCTCATTCGAGATTGTCTATGAGTTCACTTTACAGGCAGTCACCAAACTGTTCGAGATGGGATGCCATCTCGTCATTCTGGCATGTAATACAGCTTCGGCAAAAGCCCTGCGCAACATACAAATGAATGATTTGCCCCGCCTCGACCCAATGCGTCGTGTGTTGGGAGTAATCCGCCCAACCGTAGAATGCATAGGGAACATTACCCAAAGCCGCCATGTGGGAGTGCTTGCCACGGCAGGAACCATCAAGTCTGAATCCTATCCGCTGGAAGTGCATAAACTCTTCCCCGACATCAAAGTGAGCGGTGAAGCCTGCCCTCTATGGGTATCCCTCGTAGAAAACAACGAGGCACAAGGTGAGGGTACCGACTACTTCATACGCAAGAACATCGGCAACCTGCTGGCCAAAGACACGCAGATAGACACCGTCATTCTGGGCTGCACACACTTCCCGCTGCTGCTGCCTAAGATACAACAATACATGCCCGACGGCATCACGACCGTCACCCAAGGGGAACTGGTGGCAGACAGTCTGAAAGACTATCTTCACCGTCATCCGGAAATGGACAGAAAATGCACCAAAGGTGGAAGATGCGTCTACCGCACCACAGAATCGGAGGAGAAATTCACAGAATCGGCTTCCACTTTCCTGAATGAATCGATAAGAGTTGAGAGGATTGAACTATAAATCCATCAGCATTAAACATTAAAACAAAAACATTTGTTATATTTGTAAGACAGAAACCTCTAAATTCTTACCATCATGAAAGAAGAAGATAAAAGCAAACTCATTGAGGTGTTCACCGGTTCACCGTGGGAAGCAGAACTTGTAAAGAGCCTGCTGGGAAATAGTGATATTGAAGCTGTAACAAAAGACGGAATGGTAGTAAACGTTGTACTGCCTGCCACTGCGGTAGATGTTTCCGTCCTCGTCAATGAAAAGGACTACGAAGCCGCTATGGAAGTAGTCCGCGAATACGAAAAGAGAGAAAATGGAGATTGATTTCAATAGAATTGCTGTCAAGATAGGCAGCAATGTTTTGACACGTCGTGACGGCACTCTCGACGTCACCCGCATGTCCGCTTTGGTGGACCAGATAGCCGAGCTGCACAAGGCCGGCATAGAAATAATACTTGTTTCTTCCGGAGCCGTTGCTTCGGGACGTAGTGAAGTGCACCCCACCAAGAAGTTGGACAGCGTAGACCAGCGCCAGCTCTTTTCCGCTGTAGGGCAGGCCAAACTCATCAACCGCTACTACGAGCTGTTCCGGGAGCATGGCATCCCCGTGGGACAAGTGCTCACAATGAAAGAGAACTTTTCCACCCGCCGCCATTACCTCAACCAGAAAAACTGTATGACCGTAATGCTGGAGAACGGCGTCATTCCCATTGTCAATGAGAACGACACCATCTCCGTGAGTGAACTGATGTTCACCGACAACGATGAGCTGTCCGGCCTGATAGCCTCCATGATGGATGCCCAGGCACTAATCATTCTCAGCAATATAGACGGCATCTACAACGGTTCACCCGCCGACCCGAATTCTCAGGTCATCCGTGAAATAGAACAAAGCAAAGACCTCTCCTCCTACATACAAACTTCCAAATCCAGCTTCGGACGCGGCGGCATGCTGACAAAAACCAACATTGCCCGCAAAGTGGCAGATGAGGGCATCACAGTAATCATAGCCAACGGGAAGCGGGACAACATCCTCGTGAAAATAATGAATAATGAAGAATTAAACTATACCCGTTTCATTCCGTCTCCGGAACCGGTATCGAGCATCAAGAAATGGATTGCGCACAGCGAAGGGTTTGCCAAAGGCGAACTGCACATCAATCATTGTGCCACCGAACTGCTCTTCTCGGACAAAGCAGTAAGCATCCTACCGGTAGGCATCACTGACGTTATAGGCGAGTTCGAGAAGGACGACATCGTACGGATTATCGACTTCGGCGGTAAACCCATCGGTGTGGGAAAAGCCAACTGTGACTCCAGCCAGGCACGGGAAACAATGGGAAAACATGGAAAGAAACCCGTAGTGCACTACGACTACCTATATATAGAATAGGGCACAGACGGATACTATCCACGATATTCATACTTGCATATTTATCACTCTATACTCAGTAAGAAAATGAACTTAAACAAAACTTTTGTCGCCGTACAAGATGCCAGCCGTAACATGCTAGCGTTGAGCGACAAAGAAATCAACCAAATATTACTGGCTGTTGCAGACGCTGCCATAAACAAAACAGACTTCATTCTGAGTGAAAACCAGAAGGATTTGGAGCGTATGCCTTCTACCGACCCTAAATACGACCGCCTAAAACTGACAAAAAGCCGTTTGCAGGACATCGCTGCGGACATCCGCAACGTAGCCGCCCTCCCTTCTCCTTTGAGAAAAGTCCTTAAAGAGAACGTATTACCCAACGGATTGAAGATAAAAAGGGTCAGTGTACCTTTCGGTGTCATAGGCATTATCTACGAAGCCCGTCCCAACGTCAGTTTCGATGTATTCTCACTCTGCCTTAAAAGCGGCAATGCCTGTATTCTGAAAGGCGGAAGCGATGCAGACTATTCCAACCGTGCCATAATCAGCGTGATACACGAGGTACTGGAGCATTTCAACGTAGATACACATATCGTGGAACTGCTTCCTGCCGACAGAGAGGCGACTGCCGAACTACTGCATGCCAACGATTATGTAGATTTGATAATTCCGCGCGGCAGCAGCAGCCTGATAAACTTCGTACGCCAGAATGCCACAGTACCGGTTATAGAGACAGGTGCCGGCGTATGCCATACGTTCTTCGACCGCTATGGCGATATAAGCATAGGTCCATCTATCATTGCCAATGCAAAGACACGCCGGGTCAGTGTATGCAACGCTTTGGATTGCCTGATTATCGAAGCCGACAGCCTGGCTAATTTGCCCGACCTATGCCTGCCGCTGCAATCAAGCAATGTAGAGATATTTGCCGATGAACCCGCCTACCACAGTTTGCATGGCAAATATCCCGCCGAACTGTTGAGACTTGCCACTGAAGACTGCTACGGCAGAGAGTTCCTGGACTACAAGATGGCCATTAAAACCGTGAATTCTTTCCAGGAAGCATTGGCACATATCCGGAAGTACGGTTCCAAACATAGCGAATGCATCATTACGGACGACAAGACACGTGCCGAATGGTTCTGCCGGGAAGTGGACGCCGCTTGCGTATACGTCAATGCACCGACCTCTTTCACCGACGGCGCACAATTCGGACTCGGTGCCGAGATCGGCATCAGCACACAGAAGCTGCACGCCCGCGGTCCGATGGCTCTGGAAGAAATCACCACATACAAATGGATTGTCGAAGGTTCCGGACAGACCAGACCTTGACAGCCGAATAACAAAGATATAGATACACTAAAAAGACTGTAAATATGAAGAACTTTACTTGCGTGCAGGACATCGGCAACCTGAAGTCTGCACTGGACGAAGCATTCGAGATTAAAAAAGACCGTTTCAAATATGTGGAACTGGGACGTAACAAAACGCTGATGATGATTTTCTTCAACTCCAGCCTGCGCACCCGCCTCAGCACACAAAAGGCCGCATTGAATCTGGGCATGAACGTAATTGTACTGGACATCAACCAGGGAGCCTGGAAACTGGAGACAGAGCGTGGCGTCATCATGGACGGTGACAAACCGGAACACTTACTGGAAGCCATTCCCGTGATGGGCTGCTATTGCGACGTCATCGGCGTACGTTCTTTTGCACGCTTCGAAAATAAGGAAGACGATTACAACGAAGTGATACTGGAGCAGTTCATCAAGCATTCCGGCCGGCCGGTATTCTCCATGGAGGCTGCCACACGCCATCCGCTGCAGAGTTTTGCCGACCTGATAACCATTGAGGAATATAAGAAGACGGCACGCCCCAAAGTAGTGATGACATGGGCTCCACATCCGCGTCCATTGCCCCAGGCTGTCCCCAACTCCTTTGCCGAATGGATGAATGCAACTGATTATGACTTTGTGATTACACATCCCGAAGGTTATGAACTCGACCCCAAGTTCGTAGGAAATGCCCGCGTAGAATATGACCAGATGAAAGCTTTTGAAGGAGCCGATTTTGTCTATGCCAAGAACTGGGCGGCCTATACAGGCGACAACTACGGACAAATATTGAGCAAAGACCGCACCTGGACAGTAGGCGAGCGCCAGATGGCCGTTACCAACAATGCCTACTTCATGCACTGCCTGCCGGTTCGACGCAACATGATTGTGACGGATGATGTGATAGAAAGCCCGCAGTCCATCGTAATCCCCGAAGCGGCCAACCGGGAGATTTCAGCAACAGTGGTGCTAAAGAGACTGCTTGAAAGCCTCTAACCAGAGGACAAGACTACTTTATTCTTTTTAGGCGCGGATTACGCGGAAAACGCGGATTCTTTTCTTAAATTTTTTCCGTGGAATCCGCGTAATCCTCGCCTAAAAAGAAATTATAGCAAATGCATTTCAGCTACACCGCTATTACTTTTCCACTTCTTTGCCCGCTTCTTCCCAACCGATGAAACCTTTGTCAAGGTCATAGATTATATATCCTTTTTTGCTCAGTATGGCAGCGGCCTTTTTACTACGCTTACCACTACGACAATATACTGCAACCGGTTTGTCCTTCTGCAGAGTGGAGTCGGCCATCGTTTCAAACGACTCATCCAATACATTAATATTGATACTGTGGGGCACGTGTCCTTCCGAGTATTCGGCAACAGTACGCACATCCAGAAGCTGCACCTCCGGATTGGCTATCAATGTGGAAAAGTCATCTACCGAAACAGACTTGAACTGTCCCTCCTTCTGCTGGCAGGAAAAGAGGGTGGTAAAAACGAGGCAAAGGCCCGCGAACAATGTCTTCATCGAATATTTCATTTTAGTCAGGGTTATAAACAAAATCGTAAGTCTTGATGTCACCGGAATAAGTGTGCACACTGAAATGAACCATAACCTTCTGTATACCCTCTGCCGCATACTGCCGCAAAGGTACGGAAGCGTAGGCACGCCTGGTATAAGACACCACCTCCTCCTTTGCGTCATGATACAGCGTCAGATATACTTCACTACACCCGGTAGCAGTATCCACAATCACTTCATCCTCAACAAAATGGAACTTATGTTCACCATTCTCCTTGACTATCAGTGTCATATTGAGATAGTCGAGTCCCATCCAGATACCCAGCACATCAGTAGGGTCTGTCTTGACGCCCTCCTCGAACTTGTCGGCCGTTTGGGGAGCGACAGAAAGAACACCGCTCAAGGCATACAGCACCGCACCGGCAGTTCCATCGGCAGTTACCTCCGAAGCATAATTACTGATGACACGTACCAAAGCGTTTGCCTCTATGTTCGTCTTTGTCTTGTCCTCCACTACCGGCAAGGTTTCCCCTTCATCTGTCACAACAGACCGCAGATAGCCGTCAGCCCCCGAAAAGGCAGTCAAGAATTCCAACTTCACGGAAGGATAATGATAATCATCATCGCCACAACCAGCCAACAGACAGGCCAACAAAGGCAAAAGCCACCAATCACAGTACTTCTTCATGTATTCATTCTTTTATAGCCGCCAGATAATTCTTCAACGGGTTGGCATACATCAGCAGCATTTTTCCGCGCAGAAAGTCCACGTCCTTATTAGGAATGGAGATACGCTCCAACTGTTGTTCTATATAGGCCGTGAAACGCTGCTTATCCTCGGCAGTGTAATGGTCGGAAAAATCCTCCTTCCCCTCGAGAAGGTCGTGTGCCACATAATTATTGGGATACATCCGGTAGCTGGCATGAATACGTTTGTCTATCAGTGCAGACATGCGTGCAAAGAGTTCGGGCTTCGGAAGTGAACGGTCCATCTTCGCCAATTCATCATTCATGCAGGCACCCGTCTGGAAATGTACCCGCCCTTTATAGCCGAACAGTCCGGTCTGCATATTCAGCAAGTCGTCAGCCGTCGTTTTCTTATAGCCTTCAATGTCCCGTTTCAGTTGGAACTCCTGCGCTTTCAGGAAGTCGCAAGGGTCGTATTCATAGGAAATGGCAAGCGGAGCTATATTCATTTCCATTAAGCGGTCAATGACGTCGCCTTCACCGCCTATTGCCAGCATCTTCAGCACACTGTCCTGCGTGCGGTCGTTGGAATCCTTGGCACGCCCTTCACGTTGTGCAATCCAGATAGACTGTTTCTTCTCACTGATGGTATAATGCATATAGCGGGACATGCGTGCGGAAGCCTCCAGCATCTGGCGCATGGTCAACGCACGCAGCACGATGAAGGACTTGTTGACACGCACGAATTTCTTAATCCACGGATAGACAAGCAGGTTGTCGCCAATGGCTATCTCTACCGTATCCATACCCTGGTCTACCAAAAGAATGGACAAGAAACCGGAATCGAGAATAATGTCGCGATGATTGGAGATATAGGTATACGCCGCCGACTTGTCTGCCGGCAACGCGGTATGGTCCAAAGTCAATCCATCCGTAGCCTCCTTCGCCAATTTCCACAGAAGCCCATAGCAGAAGGTCTTCTGAAATTCCAGCTTGGTTTTACACGCGCGCATTTTCTGCGACCAGACTTCAAAAGGTACACCAGGCATCACAGTATCCACTGCCTGCCGGAACGCCGCATCGGCAATCAGTTCCTCATAGACTTGAGGAAGTTCCTCATCATGATAAGGACGGATTTCATCAAATTCCACGTTCGCATTCATAATGAATAATGATTAATCCTTAAACTTGTTTTCTATAATATCTGTCATTACATCCTTCATCTCCATTCCGGCAGCACGAACCTGCTGGGGAATAAAGCTGGTGGCAGTCATTCCGGGGGTGGTATTCACCTCCAGCAGATTGATTTTTTCCCCTTCGGTAATGATATAGTCCACACGGATAATGCCGTAGGCCCCGAGTATATCATAAATGGCAGAAGTCAGCGTCTGCACCCGGCGGGTCAAATCGTCCGAGATGCGGGCGGGAGTAATCTCGTCAGACGCACCATTATACTTAGCTTCATAATCGAAGTACTCGTTGTAGCTCACCACCTCCGTAATGGGGAACACTACGGACTTGTCTTTTGTTTTGTAACAGCCGCAGGTAATCTCGGTTCCGTCCATAAAGGCCTCCACCAGTACTTCCTGCGCTTCCGCAAATGCCTTGGCTATGGCAGGTTGTATCTGCTCTTTCGCCGTCACCTTGGTCACGCCGAAGCTGGAACCTCCCAAGCTGGGCTTAATGAAGCAAGGCAGACCGATTTTCTCCATCACATCTTCATCCGTCACCGACTGTCCGCCGCGCAGCAACAACGATTCGGCAATGCGCACACCGAAACCTTTCAGATACTGGTTGCAGGCAAACTTATCGTACGTGAGCGACGCTGCCAGTACTCCGCAACACGAATAAGGGATGTGGAGCATATCAAAATAGCCCTGCAGACGGCCGTCCTCACCCGGAGTTCCGTGGATGGTGATATAGGCAAAGTCGAATGTCACTTTCTCGCCATCCAGCACGAAGCTGAAGTCATTGCGGTCTACCGGAGCCTTAGCGCCGTCGGGCAGCTGTACATGCCAGTCCAGTCCGTGCATTTCTACAATATATAAGGTATACTTCTCCTTGTCGATGAAGGAGTAAATCCCCTGTGCACTACGCAGGGAGACGTGGAATTCGGAGGTATCTCCTCCGGCTACAATAGCAATCGTGCGTTTCATTCTAATTCTCTGTTACTGATATAGCCTCTCCATTTGTCTATCAGCCGGGTCATGTCATCGGGCAATTCCGAAGTGAAGTACATTTCTTCTCCGGTGACGGGATGCACAAACCCCAGCGTCATGGCATGCAATGCCTGCCGCGGACAAGTGTCGAAGCAGTTGTTTACAAATTGTTTGTATTTAGCGAAGTGGGTTCCTTTCAGGATTTCGTGTCCACCGTAACGTTCGTCGTTGAAAAGTATGTGTCCGATGTGCTTCATGTGCACACGGATTTGATGGGTGCGTCCCGTTTCAAGGATACATTCCACCAGTGTGACGTATCCCAAACGTTCGAGCACCCGGTAATGGGTGACGGCATGCTTTCCCTGGTCGTCGGGGAGGACGGTCATCTGCATGCGGTCTCTGGGATTACGACCGATATTGCCGACAACGGTCCCTTCATCCTGCTCCACATTTCCCCAGACCAGCGCCCGGTAACGGCGTTTTGTCGTCTTGTTGAAGAACTGGTTGCCGAGATTCGTCTTGGCATCCGGAGTCTTGGCTATCACCAGCAGGCCGGAGGTGTCCTTGTCGATGCGGTGCACCAGTCCCACATGCGGGTCATTGGCATCATAATCGGGATTATCCTTCATATGCCAGGCTATGGCGTTGACAAGCGTACCGTGATAGTTGCCATGACCGGGGTGCACCACCAGACCGGCAGGTTTGTTCACTACCATCAGATACTTGTCCTCATATACTATATCAAGGGGGATGTCTTCGGGGATGACTTCATTCTCATAGCGTGGACGGTCCATCATCACAGTGATTACATCCATCGGCTTCACCTTATAGCTGCTTTTCACAGCCTTGCCGTTCGCCATCACGAAGCCTGCATCGGCAGCCTTCTGGATGCGATTACGCGAGGAGTTCGTCAAGCGGTCGAACAGATACTTGTCCACCCGCACCATCTCCTGCCCCTTGTCCACCACCACACGGAAGTGTTCATAGAGTTGCGCCTCGTCACCCACCGGCTCTACGTCGTCCAGCTCATCATTATCTATATCATCCGGCAATTCTTCTATCATCACGGCATTTACAATTTGACTATTTACAATTTACGATTGGAGTCAGATGTTTATCAGAACCAGGACTCATCTGCCGCGGAGTCTTCGGACAACACGGGTTCAACGGTACCTCCCACGGCATCCACTCCCAGGGAGTCTGCCTTCAAGGCGCCTCCATCTCCCACCATCAGCGTCAGCACTGCGCCGGTGGGCACTTTCTCGCCGATGGAAAGCTGACGTCCCTTATACTTCACGCCATACACCCAGTCCTTCTCACCCGGAATATACTGTATCTCGGCCAGCTTGAAGCCCGAAGCCAGAATACGCGCTTCCGCCTGCCGCAGCGAACTGTTGTCCGCCACATCGGGCACTATGTGCAGAGGGACTTCAATCGTATTGATTGTAAGATAGATGGTACGTCCTTCCTTTACCTTTTGTCCGGCTGCCGGATTATATTCGAGGATGCAGCCGGCAGGAAGAGTCTTGACATAACTGGAATCCGAAACGATGCAGACCAAGCCGCGGTTACGGAACATTTTCTCGGCTTCCTCCACTCCCATGCCCTTCACATCGGGCACTATCACAGCCTCGCCGTGGCGGGTATATATATCCAGTCCTTTCAGCACTCCGAACAGCAATCCCACTACCACAACGGCCATCGCAAGGATGTTCGCCCAGAAGAACCGGTTCTGCCGGAAAGAGAAAAAATCTTTTATTGTCATAATCGATAATGCATTATTTGGGACAAAGATACAATTTTCACCACATAGTACACGGAGTTGGCAATAGTTTTTTCCGGAGAAGCGGGCACAATACATAAGAAAAGCTGCAAAAGACCAGAATCAGTCTTTTGCAGCTCCCTTATTTCTTTAATACGAACGAGAACGACTATTATGCCTTTACTCCGTTGTATTCGTCAGAAACAGTCAGTTTCTTTCTGCCTTTAGCACGACGTGCTGCCAATACTCTGCGGCCGTTTGCTGTAGCCATTCTCTCACGGAAACCGTGTTTGTTCTTTCTCTTTCTGTTCGAGGGTTGAAATGTTCTTTTCATTACTGTATCTTGTTTTATGTTATTATTCTCACGAATTCGGGCTGCAAAAATAGATACTTTTTCAAATAAACCAAGAGATAACTCATTTTTCTCAAAAGTTTTGTGTTTTTTACCGATTTCCATTACTTTTGCACTCGCAAACCAGCACTAACGAAGTAAATACCAATATAATAATATTAAAGACTATAAGTATGATTAATGCCCAAGACATTAAAATCGGAACTTGCATCCGTATGGACGGCAAGCTGTATTTCTGTATCGACTTCCTGCATGTAAAGCCGGGAAAAGGTAATACTTTCATGCGCACCAAGCTGAAAGACGTGGTGAACGGTTACGTTCTGGAACGCCGTTTCAACATCGGTGAGAAACTGGAAGACGTACGTGTAGAACGTCGTCCCCACCAATACCTCTATCATGACGGTGACAACTACCAATTCATGAACCAGGAGACTTTTGACCAAATTCCCATCGCCCACGACCTCATCAACGGTGTTGACTTCCTGCTCGAAGGAATGATAGTAGACGTGGTATCAGACGCTTCTACAGAAACCGTACTCTATGCTGATGTGCCCATCAAGGTTCAGCAGAAGATTACCTATACGGAACCGGGACTGAAAGGCGACACAGCCACCAACACGCTGAAGCCCGCCACAGTAGAATCCGGCGCCACAGTCCGCGTCCCCTTGTTCATCAACGAAGGCGAGACTATCGAAATCGATACGCGCGACGGTTCTTACGTAAGCCGCGTAAAAGCATAAGCCCTTTTGGAAATCAGGCAAATGCCCTTTTCATATCATCCCCGGTGCTCCACTTGGCATCCGGGGATTTTTCTTTCCATTTATTCATCTGCAAAGCTTAAATGATATATCTTTGCGGAGATAACCAAAACATAGAGCCATACCCATGAGATACTCCGTCATCATCCCCGTATACAACCGCCCCGATGAGGTAGACGAACTGCTGCAAAGCCTGACGCGGCAAAGTTTCAAGGATTTTGAAGTGATTGTGGTGGAGGACGGCTCCTCCATCCCCTGCAAGCCGGTCACAGAGAAGTATCAGGAACTATTGGACGTGCATTACTATGACAAGCCCAACTCCGGCCCCGGGCAGACCCGTAACTACGGGGCGGAACGAAGCAAGGGCGAATACCTGATAATACTGGATTCGGACTGCATCCTGCCCGAAGGTTATTTCCTTGCTGTGGAAGAAGAGCTGCAGCACGAAGCCGCCGATGCCTTCGGAGGCCCCGACCGCGCGCACGAATCATTCACAGACATACAGAAAGCCATCAACTACTCCATGACCTCCTTCTTCACCACCGGCGGTATCCGTGGGGGGAAGAAGAAGATGGACAAGTTCTATCCGCGCAGCTTCAACATGGGTGTGCGGCGGGAAGTGTACCAAGCCCTGGGCGGATTCTCGCGGATGCGCTTCGGGGAGGACATCGACTTCAGCATCCGAATCTTCAAGGGAGGATATACATGCCGGCTGTTCCCCGGTGCCTGGGTATACCATAAGCGCCGGACAGACTTCCGGAAGTTCTTCAAGCAGGTACACAATTCCGGGATTGCCCGCATCAATCTGTACAAGAAGTATCCGGAATCACTGAAGCTCGTCCACCTGCTGCCGGCCGCATTTACCCTGGGAGTGGCCATATTCCTGCTGGGAACGCCCTTCTGCCCGTACAGCCTGCTGCCCATCGCTCTTTATGCGCTTCTGGTATGCATGGACTCCACTATCCGGAACCGTAGCCTCAGCATCGGGCTCTACTCCGTCGCCGCCTCCTTCATCCAGCTCATCGGATACGGGACGGGGTTCCTGCGCGCCTGGTGGAACCGCTGCATACTTGGCAAGGACGAGTTCGAGGCGTTCAAAAAGAACTTTTACAAATAAGGAGGATTAGGGGTTAAGGATTAGGGATGATATGGAGAAACTGAATATCAACCAGTGGGCTGCAGAGGACCGCCCGCGGGAAAAGATGATGCAGAAAGGGGCGGAAGCCTTGAGCGATGCCGAACTGCTAGCCATCCTCATCGGCTCCGGCAATACGGAAGAAACCGCCGTGACACTGATGCAGCGCATACTCGCCGCCTGCGGCAACGACCTCAACCGCCTGGGCAAATGGGAGGTGCGGGACTTCTCCCGATTCAAAGGCATGGGCCCCGCCAAAAGCATCACCGTCATGGCATCCCTGGAACTGGGCAAACGCCGCAAGCTGCAGGAACGCTCCGGACGTACCGCCATCCGCTCTTCCGCCGACATCTACGAGCTGTTCCATCCCCTGCTCTGCGACCTTGCCACAGAAGAATTCTGGGTACTGCTTATGAACCACGCCGCCAAAGTGATAGACAAGGTACGCATCAGCCGCGGCGGCATCGACCAGACCACCGCCGACGTACGCAGCATCCTGCGCGAAGCCCTGCTGCAACGCGCCACACAGATAGCCCTTATCCACAACCATCCCTCCGGCAACCCGCACCCCAGCAACGACGACCAGCGGCTGACGGAACTCGTGAGGAAAGCCGCCCAAACCATGAACATACACCTGACCGACCACGTCATCGTCACGGACGGAAGCCATTACAGCTTCAACGACGAAGGATTGCTATAAATAATCCAAGTTACGGACATACTATACGAAAGACAAAAGCGGTCATAACACTAACTATCAGCATATTGTATTTACCTGCTATTTACCAGCTAATGTAAAAGCCGTTACCGCGGTATGTAAAAGCCGTTACCCTATATTGTAACGCCCTTTACCCCATATTGTAAAGACCTTTACCGCCTATTGTAAAAGGAGTTTCCCCAGGGGTAAAGGGAGTTCCCCCAGCGGGTGAAGCGTGTTTCCCCACCGTCAAACTGTCTTTTCCTGATTTAGCTAGACGCTTTTTCTTTTTATAACCGATATCAGTAGACGGTTCTTGGAATGTTGTACTGGTTCAGTAGTCACTTCTTCCCAAGCCCTGCTGATATAGTAGACACAGCAAAGTGAGTTGTCCTGATTCTGTTGACAGTCATCCTGCTGCATTTGCAGAGCCCGTGCTTGCTTGTCCGGCAAGACTGGGTGCCCCTAAAAGAGGCATTCTGTCTTTGTCAGGTGCGCTGTCCTGCGCCTTCGCCCGGACTTGCTGTCCGGCTTTGCAAAGATATTGCATCCTTCTTTTTATTGCTACTTGTGGAAGGATATTTTTTCTTCTTCCACATTTTCTTCTGTATTCCCTTCTCCAGATGCGCCACAGCAGGTATTTTATACCCGATACTCATATGCGGTCTGCGATGGTTATAGAAATGTATGTAGCGAGCTATGACATTTCTTGCATGCCCGATTTCGTTGAACCGGCCTCGAGGATGGCTGCTTTCCGCCTTAATAATCCCGTTGATACGTTCCGCAACGGCATTGTCGGTGGGTTTGTAGTCTTCCGTCAGACTGATGGCAATGCCATGTTTCTGAAGAAGTGCCACGTATGGGTCGCAACAGTATTGTACGCCACGGTCCGAGTGATGTATCAGGCCCGTAAGATTTTCATCTCCTGTCATTTCAACAGCCTGCTCTATAGCCTGTTGTAATGCATTGATGGTTGCCGATACCCGTAAGGTGTCGGCACCCATCCCACTATCTTATGGGAATAAGCATCCGTAATCAGATGCAGATAACAGACTTCACCATTGGCAAGTGGTATATAAGTAATGTCGCTGACCCACAACTGGTTGGCTGAAGTCAAGGTCAGTCCTTTGATTAGGTTCTTCCACTTGTGGTAGCGATGGTTGGAGTTCGTCGTATGCCGGGTCTTGCGGGCAGGAAGCATCAAGCGGTGTTGCCGGAGCAATGCATAAAAGCTGTCCCGCCCAGGCATGAACTCGGCTCCAAAAAGCACGGTGAGCATAATCCACAGTTTGTAACAGCCTATACCCGAATCTTCGATACGGATATCACGGACAGCATCCAGCATGAGACGTTCCCTATGTATCTGACTCTCAATGTCAGCCTTTGACTGGTAGTAGGCTTGACGACAATGGCCAAACAGACGGCAGGCCAACGCAACTTTCAGGTTGCGCTGACTGACCAGTTCCGTTACGATTTGGCCCCAGATTTTTTTCTGATAGGGATGTTGAAGAGTTCTTCAGCACGCGTAATCATCAATTCACGGGCTTCTGTTTCCAGCTTGGAGAAAGACAGGGCTTTCTCCAGCTCTTTAATGCGCTTTTTTAATTGGGCATTTTCATCTTTGTAGGCTTCCTTGCTGCGATTGGACATATCTGGTGATTCTTGTTCAGAAGGCAAAGATAGCTCTTCTGCTAAATTTGAATACTTTTTAATCCAACTATTTAGCAAGGCAGGGCAACAAATGCCATGTGCCCGGCAAAAGGCATGCTTACTCATACCTGATTGATAGTAAGAGTGAAGAAAAAACAGTTTTTCATCTTCACGATAAAGCTTTCGTTTTGAAGTCATAATAGTAACACATTTATTAGTTTGTAAATGTGTCTACCTATATCAGGATAAGACAAACCCTTTCTGAAGTAATGAAAAGGAGGGCGTTCCTTTGCATTTTCAATTAAATTCCATAGCTTTGTTCTTTGAAAACCTATATATAAAACCCTACGAATATGACCAAATTTGAAATAGAAGAGAAAATAGTCTCCATGCTCAAGACCGTATTCGACCCGGAAATACCGGTAAATGTATACGACCTGGGACTGATTTACAAAATAGACGTCTCCGACCAGGGAGAAGCCTCCATCGACATGACGCTGACTGCCCCCAACTGTCCGGCAGCCGACTTCATCATGGAAGATGTGCGCCAGAAGGTGGAATCCATCGACGGCGTAACCTCCGCCACCATCAATCTCGTTTTCGAACCCGAGTGGGACAAGGACATGATGAGCGAAGAAGCGAAACTGGAACTGGGATTCCTTTAAATCAGTTGAAAGTTCAAAGTTGAAAATGGAAAGTTGAAAATGAAGAATGTATATTTCCTCTCGGATGCTCACCTGGGCTCACGAGCCATCGAACACGGACGAACCCAAGAACGGAGGCTGGTCAACTTCTTGGACAGCATCAAGCACAAGGCATCGGCCGTATACCTGCTGGGAGACATGTTCGACTTCTGGTACGAATTCCGTACCGTAGTGCCCAAAGGATACACCCGCTTTCTGGGCAAGCTGTCCGAACTGACCGACCTGGGAGTAGAAGTCCACTTTTTCACGGGAAACCATGACCTTTGGTGCGGCGACTATCTGACCAAGGAGTGCGGCGTCATGATACACCGCGAACCGCTGACCACCGAAATCTTCGGAAAAGAGTTCTACCTTGCCCACGGTGACGGGCTAGGCGACCCGGACAAGAAGTTCAAGATGCTGCGCGCCATGTTCCGCAGCCGTACCCTACAGACGCTGTTCTCTGCCCTGCACCCCCGCTGGAGCATGGAGCTGGGACTGAACTGGGCCAAGCACAGCCGCTTGAAACGCATAGACGGGAAAGAACCCGCATACATGGGAGAAAACAACGAATACCTGGTGCTCTACACCAAGGAATACCTGAAAAACCATCCCAACATCAACTACTTCATCTACGGTCACCGCCACATCGAACTCGACCTGATGCTGAGCAGTACCGCCCGCATCCTCATCCTCGGCGACTGGATAAACTACTTCTCGTACGCCGTCTTTGACGGCGAGAACCTCTTCCTTGAGAATTTTGTGGAGGGAGAGACGAAGCTATAACCCGCATTTCCAAACTGTTAACCATCATACCATTACCACCCATGAAACCTTTAAGACTGAAAAACATGATTGCCGGATGCCTGCTCGCAGCAGGAGCATTGCCGGTATGGGGACAATCCGGCGCCCCGACACTTGTCATCCGCATTGACGATCTCGGTGCCCTGCATTCCGTCAACGAAGCCTGCATCCAGACCTACCGCTCGGGTATTGCCCGCAGCGTGGAAGTGATGCCCGTAGCAGCCTGGTATCCAGAAGCCATCAAGATGCTGAAAGAAAATCCGGGACTGGACGTCGGCCTGCACCTCGTCATCACCAGCGAGTGGGAGAACGTGAAGTGGCGTCCGCTGACCCACTGCCCCAGCCTGACGGACGAGAACGGCTATTTCTACCCGATGATGTTCCCTAACCCCGCCTATCCGGGACAGTCCATCATGGAGCAGAAATGGGACATCAAGGAGATAGAGCAGGAGTTCCGCGCGCAGATAGAGACGACGCTGAAAAGCATTCCGCAACTCAGCCATCTGTCCGGACACATGCTCTCCACCGGTTTCAGCAAAGAAGTGAACGAGCTGGTGCAACGGCTCGCCAAAGAATACAACCTGCCGTCCATCGACCGCATGGACTCCTCCAAGGACTACCGGTTTACCTACATCGGGTACGACGGCCCCAAAAGAACCGCCGAAGAAAAGGAGGCTAGCTTCATCAAAGCATTGGAGAAGTTGCAACCGGGCCAGCGCTACCTTTTCTTAGACCACCCGGCACTGGACAACGATGAAATGAAAACCGTCTTCCACATCGGATATGAGGACGTGGCGCTGGACCGCCAGGGAGTGACCGACCTGCTGACAAGCCCCCGCGTCCGGAAAGCCATTGAGGACAAAGGCATAAAGCTGATTTCCATCAACCAACTGACCAAGGGCCTGCCCCGCGCCGCCGCTACTCCGAAGCTGGACAAGGCCATGAACAGATATCTGGATGCCGTAAAGAAAGCCGGACAAGACCTGCACAGTATCATGATTGTGCAACACGGCAATGTCATTGCCGAAGAATGGATGGGCGAAGGGAAAGAGGATGAGCCTCACATCCTGAACTCCGTCAGCAAGACATTCACCGCCACCGCCGTGGGACTTGCCGCCTCCGAAGGCAGGCTGAAGCTGACGGACAAGGTCATCTCCTTCTTCCCCGACAAGCTTCCGGCAACCGTCAGCGAAAATCTGGCAGCCATGACCGTACGCGACCTGCTGACCATGAACTGCGGGCACGACACCGACCCCACCGGAACGGTACGCAAAAAGGCGGACGCCGATTGGGTGCAGGAGTTCCTTGCCTTCCCCGTGGAGCACAAGCCCGGTACCTTCTACACCTACAACAGCCTGGGAACCTACATGCTCTCAGCCATCGTACAGAAAGTGACGGGCGAGAAAGTGGTGGATTATCTCTATCCCCGTCTGTTCCGCCCGCTTGGCATCGTCAACGCCCGGTGGCAGGAAAGCCCGCAAGGCATCAATACCGGAGGCTGGGGGTTGTACCTCAAAACGGAAGACCTTGCCAAGATGGGACAACTGTTCCTGCAGAAAGGAAACTGGAACGGACAGCAGATTCTGCCCGAAGAATGGGTAAAGGAGGCATCTGCCTGCCAAGTGCCCTCACTGCCCGCCGGCATGAAACCGGAGATGCTGAAGAAAGCGAAGATGAGCGCCAAGACAAGCGACTGGCTGCAGGGCTACGGCTACCAGATGTGGCGCTGCCGCCACAACGCCTACCGTGCCGATGGTGCCAACGGACAATACATACTGGTGTTGCCGGACAAGGATGCCGTCATTGCCGTCACCGCCAACATCCCCGACATGCAGGCAGAGCTGAATCTAATATGGAAGTACCTGCTGCCCGCGCTATAAAACGTTTATTCTTATAAACGATTACGAAAAAGTGAAGGTTACCGGAACTTTTTCCCGGCATGGTTGTAATAACATCATAACATTAAAAACATTAGCGTCATGGATGATATGATTTACAGAAACGACCCGATTGCCGAAGAGAACATAGACCCGCACGGACGTCCGGCAACGGATGAATTCGAGGAATGGAGCGAAGAGGTCTCCGAACGGACAGATACCGGATACAAGGACCAGAAAATAAAATCTGCCAAGGAACGGGAGAAACGTATCCGGGAGATGGATGAAATTATAAAGAAGGACCTTAAGGAATAAATAGACAGCCACCACAGATTACACGGATTCTCACAGATTAGTCTCTTATACTTGATATCAGAGCTTCCAATCTGTGAGAATCCGTGTAATCTGTAGTGACTTTCTATTATTTGTATCCACCAGCCTTGGCTATGCGTTTCGGGATTTCCGTGTTGTCCATCTTACCCACGAACAGCTTGGAGCCTGCACCTACTGCGAATACCGGCACATATCCGGCTGTATGGCCACCGCTGGTCCAGCCTACCATGGCAATCTGGCTCATTACCTTCTTGGCGGCAACAGCCAGGGGCTCAGTCTTGGCATAAAGACTTTCCTCAAACACTACATGCTTGTTCACGAATGATTCTTCGTAAGCATCACGCAGCATCTTCTCCTGCTCCCAGCTCACCGGCAGTTCTTTCCAGAAACCCATCTTTTCTGCCAGGAATTCCTTCATTTCCGGCCAGTTGATAACCTTGCGCATCTTGCGTAAGTCCGTGATGGAACGTGAAAGGATATCCTGAGACTGCTTCTGCTTGGCAAGGGCTTTCAGTTGAAGCTCGTACTTACCGGTACCCAGACCCAGACCACCGGTTTCATGGTCGGCAGTTACCACAATCAGCGTTTCTTTGGGATGCTTCTTATAGAACTCGTAAGCCACCTTGATGGCGTTGTCCATATCCACCACTTCCTCAAAGACTGTGGCGGGGTCGTTTCCGTGGCAGGCCCAGTCAATCTTTCCACCTTCAACCATCAGGAAGAAACCCTTGTTACTGCCTTTGGTCAGGAAAGAGATGGCACTTTCGGTAATTTCGGCCAGCGTCAGGTCGCCTTCCTGGCGGTCGATGGCATAGGGCAGGCAAGAAGGCTCTGCCCCTTCTTTCTGGATAAGAATCATCTTGTCCGCCTGGGCAGACTTCGACTTATATTCGTCAAGGCCCCTTGCAACGGTATAGCCGGCTTCTTCAAAGATAGGGAAGATGCTCGGAGCCTCTTTCTTATCGGCAGTGGTAGTCGGTTTCAAGAAACCACCGCCTGCATAGAAGTCGAAACCGGCTTTCGGCAGGTCGAGGGCTATCTCGTAATACATGCCACGGTCCGGCTGATGGGCATAGAATGCGGCGGGAGTAGCATGGTCTACACTGACGCTGGTAGTTACCCCAACTTTCTTACCGGACTTTTTGGCTCTCTCGGCCACACTCTGAAGCACACTCTTGTTATCGTCCATACCAATGGCGCCGTTGTAGGTCTTTGCACCGGTAGCCAGGGCTGTTCCGGCAGCAGAAGAGTCAGTCACCGAGTTGGTGGCAGAAAAGGTAGTTGCCATGCTGGCAACCGGGAAAGAAGTGAACAGCAAAGGCTTTACACCGATGCGCCCTTCTTGTTCGGCCAGATACATCTCCGTACCGTTCACCTGGTTCACACCCATTCCATCACCGATGAAATAAAACACGTACTTCGCCTGCTGGGCATAGGCCATGCCGCTGGTCAGCAGTACAAAGAACAACACATACATTAATCGTTTCATAAGCAGTTCTTATTTAAAGTTATTCGGAAAATTGCCTTTATTGTTTTTAACCAAGTAACAAAGATAAGGATTTTAAAGGATTCGGAACATTTCGCCCCTACAAATACATTACATATTTGCAGGGGCGAAACCACATCCGGACTCCGGGAAGCCGGAACCGGGAAATATTACAGCGATATTACTTCTTCAGAATATCCATCGTGTCCGAAGCAATCATCAGTTCCTCGTCAGTGGGGATTACCACCACCTTCACCTGAGAATCTTCGGTAGAGATAACCATTTCTTCACCGCGTACTTTGTTCTTCTCGGCATCCAGCTTTATGCCCATGAATTCCAGGCCTTCACATGCACCCCAGCGGGCACTTGCCTGATTCTCGCCGACACCACCGGTAAATACCACGATATCCACACCACCCAAAGCAGCGGCATAGGCACCGATATATTTCTTGATGCGGTAGAAGTACATTTCTTCAGCCAGAACAGCCTTCGGATTGCCGGCAGCTACGGCATTTTCCAGGTCGCGCATGTCACTGGATTCACCGAAGATACCCAGCACACCGCTCTTCTTGTTCAGCAGGTTGGAGATGCCGTTGGCATCCAGACCCTCTTTCTCCATGATGAAGGAAACGGCACCGGCATCAATATCACCACTGCGGGTACCCATCATCAGACCTTCCAGCGGGGTCAAGCCCATGCTGGTGTCTACACACTTACCGTCCTTGATGGCAGTAATGGAACCACCGTTGCCAATGTGGCAAGTGATGATTTTCTTTCCTTCCGGCTCTACACCCAGGAACTCGCAGACGCGCTGCGATACGTAGCGGTGTGAGGTTCCGTGGAAACCATAACGGCGTACGCCGTACTTTTCATAAAGTTCGTAAGGCACGGCATACAGATAGGCATGCTTCGGCATGGTCTGATGGAAAGCCGTATCGAACACACCAATCTGCGGAACATTAGGCAGAATGGCAGATATTGCATTTACCCCCTTCAGGTTAGCAGGATTGTGGAGCGGAGCCAGGTCGTTGCAGGCAGTGAAGGCGGCAAGCACTTCCGGCGTCAGCCGTACAGACTCGCTGAACTTTTCGCCTCCATGCACCATACGGTGACCTACGGCATTGATTTCGTCCAAAGACTTGATGGCTCCATATTCAGGGCTTGTCAAAGTGTTCAGGATAAATTCCACACCTACGGTATGCTCTGGAATGTCCTTCTCAAGAACTTTCTTCTCGCCACTGGGCAAGGTGAACTTCAGGAAAGAGTCCTTCAAACCAATTTTTTCGATACCACCCTGGGCGATAACTTCTTTCCGGTCCATATCAAACAATTTGTATTTGATGGACGAGCTACCGCAGTTCAATACTAAGATTTTCATACTATATATCAGATTTAAAAGTTATTCAGCATTCTTTTTGGCAGCAATGGCCTGATTGGCAGTGATGGCAATCATGCGATACACATCCTCGATGGAGCAACCGCGTGAAAGGTCGTTCACCGGACGGGCGATACCTTGTAGGATAGGTCCTACGGCATCAGCATGTCCCAGACGTTGCACCAGTTTGTAGGAGATGTTGCCCACTTCGAGGCTGGGGACAACCAATACGTTAGCATGTCCGGCGATAGAAGAACCCGGAGCCTTGCTTGCACCTACTTCCGGCACCAAAGCTGCATCGGCCTGCAACTCACCGTCGATGGCAATATCGGGAGCCATCTCCTTGGCAATCTTCAATGCCTCAACCACTTTATCCACCACTTCGTGCTTGGCAGAGCCCTTGGTAGAGAAGCTCAGCATGGCAACTTTCGGGTCGAGACCGGCAACTGCCTGGGCTGTACGTGCCGTACATACGGCAATCTGTGCCAATTGTTCTGCATCGGGCACCGGAGTCACAGCCACGTCACCCATCACCAGGATACCGTTCTTTCCATATTCAGGAGCATGTGTCAGCAGCAGCATGGCACCCGAAACGCAAGTGATGCCCGGGGAAGTCTTGATAATCTGCAAAGCAGGGCGAAGTACATTACCCGTAGTGTTGCGTGCACCTGCCAACTGGCCGTCAGCGTCGCCGTTCTTTATAATCAGGCAGCCCAGATAAAGCGGATCGACAACCAACTTGCGAGCCTCTTCGATGGTCATGCCTTTCTTTTTGCGGAGCTCGCAAAGCAGTTGGGCATATTCTTCTTTCTTAGGATGGTCTTCCGGGTCGATAATGGTAGCTTTGTTTATATTTCCCAGCCCCCACTCTTTGGCACAAGCCTCTATCTCGGCAGGTTTTCCAAGGATAATCAAGTCGGCTACTCCGTCAGTCAGGATTTGATTGGCAGCTTTCAGTGTACGCTCTTCCGTACCCTCGGGAAGAACAATTCGTTGGCGGTTTGCTTTGGCACGCTCAACAATTTCGTTAATTAATCTTTGCATGATATTTTAATTGTCTATTAAGAATCGGCAGTATGTGTTATTCACGCCGCAAAAGTACACAATTTTGCAATATCTACATTGCAAACATCGGTCTTTTTACCGTTCAGACCATAATTATTATAATATTTAACATTAGGTATTCCCAGCATTCATGTGTACGCACACGTGCCCCTCTGCAACAAACAATTACCCGTCCGGCAGGAACAACCCGCCCGACTCTACAAACGACATAAAAAAAATCAGGATACAACGATAACAAGCAATACATAGAATACCTACCTTTGCAGCGTTTTCAACGTATAACAATAGGTATTATAATAATATGATTCGTCAATGCGCCATCCTTTTCGGATGCTTAGCTTTGGGTGAACTGATTGTTTTCTTTACGGGTATCAAGTTACCTTCCAGCATCATCGGTATGCTGTTGCTCACCCTATTCTTGAAATTGGGTTGGATTAAACTGCACTGGGTGCAGGGTATGTCCGACTTCCTGGTTGCCAACCTGGGCTTCTTCTTCGTACCGCCCGGTGTAGCTCTCATGCTTTACTTCGATGTCATCGCCTCCGAGTTCTGGCCGATAGTGACCGCTTCCATAATCAGCACCCTGCTGGTGATTGTAGTCACCGGATGGGTTCATCAACTAACACGTAAAATCAAATGAACTTTTTAGAAAACGAATTTTTCCTATTGGCTGTCACCTTCGGGATTTTCTTTCTGGCCAAACTCCTGCAGAAAAAGACCGGCATCATGTTGCTGAACCCCATCCTGCTGACAATTGCCATCCTCATTGTCTTCCTGAAGATGACACATATCAGTTATGAGACCTACAATGAAGGAGGACATCTGATAGAATTCTGGCTGAAACCCGCTGTTGTAGCCCTGGGAGTCCCCCTATACCTCCAATTGGAAACGATTAAGAAACAGCTGCTCCCCATCATGCTGTCACAACTTGCCGGCTGCATTGTGGGAGTTATCTCTGTCGTGCTGATAGCTAAATTGATGGGGGCTTCCGACGAGATTATCTACTCCCTGGCGCCCAAGTCGGTCACTACGCCGATAGCCATGGAAGTAACTAAGTCGCTGGGCGGCATTCCCTCACTTACCGCCGCCGTAGTGGTCTGTGTAGGCTTGCTGGGAGGAATACTGGGCTTCAAGACCATGAAACTGACCCACATCGGCAGTCCTATGGCACAAGGCCTTTCCTTGGGAGCCGCCGCCCACGCGGTAGGAACTTCCACAGCCATGGACATCAGCCGCAAATACGGCGCATTCGCCAGCCTCGGCCTGACCCTGAACGGTATTTTCACTGCATTGCTGACCCCAACTATTCTGCGATTATTAGGGCTACTCTAACAAAATCTTCTTATTTTTGTTATCTATAATCATAACCAACTAAAAACAACGTATGATTTCATTTAAAGATATCGAATTACAAGACAAAGAACTGATTACTTCCTATACACAGAACAGTCCGCGACGGAATTGTGACCTCTCATTCTCCAACCTATGCAGCTGGCGTTTTCTATACAATACAAAGTTTGCCATCATGGACGGCTTCCTCCTGCTGAAATTCTGGGCAAACGACGAACTGGTGTACATGATGCCGATAGGTAACGGAGATTTGACAAAAGTACTGGACGCACTGGTCGAAGACGCACACCGGGAAGGGGAACCTTTCTGCCTGCTGGGAATATGTTCGGGCATGTGCTCGGAACTGGAAGCCTTCATGCCCGGAAAATTCCAGTTCACAGCAGACCGGGACTATGCCGATTACCTCTATCTGCGTACAGACCTCGCCACGCTTGCCGGAAAGAAATTCCAGTCCAAACGGAATCATGTCAACAAATTCAAACGCACCTATAATTACGAATATACTCCCATCACTCCCGACCGCATCCAGGAATGTCTGGACCTGGAAGCCGAATGGTGTAAGGCCAACAATTGCGACCAGCATGAAGGAACGGGCAACGAACGTCGCGCACTGGTCTACGCCCTCCACAATTTTGAAGAACTGGGATTGACCGGAGGCATCCTGCATGTAGACGGCAAAATTGCCGCCTTCACTTTCGGAATGCCCATCAACCAAGATACCTTCGGAGTACATGTGGAAAAGGCCGACACCAGCATAGACGGAGCGTACGCAATGATTAACTATGAATTTGCCAACCATATCCCCGAACAATATGTCTACCTCAACCGTGAAGAGGATTTGGGTATTGAAGGATTGCGCAAGGCCAAACTTTCGTACCAGCCTGCCATTATTCTGGAAAAATACGTGGCATGCCTGAAAGATGAACCGGTGGAAGCTATCAAATGGTGAGAGTAAGGATTAGAGATTAAGGATTAAAAGGATAAGGGATTGATGATACGGGAAAAGGTAAAGAACTTATGGAAGCTCTGTTTCAATGATAGCGAGGAATTTACTGAACTGTATTTTCGGCTCCGCTACAACAATGATATCAATATTGCCATCCAAAGCGGCGAAGAAGTGATTGCCGCCCTACAGATGTTGCCTTATCCTATGACGTTCGAAGGAGAAGATATTCATACGGCCTATATATCCGGCGCCTGCACACACCCTGATTACCGTAACCGGGGCGTAATGCACGAGCTGTTATCACAAGCCTTTGCACGGATGCTACACAATAATGTCGCCTTATCCACCCTGATACCGGCAGAACCGTGGCTGTTCGACTACTATGGCCGCAGCGGTTATGCCCCCGTATTCCGCTATGCCGAAGAGACCTTTATCGCTTCCGGTACACCGACAGCCGATACGGGCCTTACTTTGGAAATGTCTGCCGAATATACTGAAAAAAGATATGAATATCTCGACCGGAAATTGCGGGAGCGCCCTTGCTGCATCCAGCATACGGAAGAGGATTTCCAGGTTATCATTGCCGATTTACAACTGGGACAGGGCTTCGTTTGCACATTGAGCAATGGGGAGGAAATCACGGCTTTGGCCATTACCTATCCGATAGGGAAAGCCAACTGGCGCATTGGAGAAATCGTGTCGGATACTCCCGCAACAAAAACTTTACTGCTTCAACATATCTGCCAAAGCTTGAATCTCCCGTCCATCCGGGTTCTCACTCCTCCCGCTACCGGTGAAAGCCAACTTTTGGGCATGGCACGCATCATCAATGCCAAAACCATGCTGCAACTCTATGCTACGGCCCATCCGGAACTGGAACTCAGCATTCATCTCACCGATGAGCAGGTCAGTGCCAATAACGGCTACTACTACCTGAACAATGGTAAATATATGAATAGTGCCAAGCGTCTGCCGGGCAGCCACTTGGCACTTACAATCGGTGAACTCACCGAAAAAATATTTGCAACATCAAGCCCATATATGAGCCTGATGTTGAACTAGCATTATAATCCGCTGAAGTCGACTCCCTCAAATACCAGCGAAGGAATCTGCCATGAACGGTTCGGTTGAGGGTCATTGCCCACAGCAACCAAGGAATTCCATAAAGTAACCATGTTACCCGTCACATTCATTTCGTTGACGGGCTGTGTCAGCTTGCCGTCTTCAATAAGGAAACCCTCTATACCATAAGAGAAGTCACCGGTACTGCTATTGCTGTTACCGCCATTGAAGCCCGTAACCAAGATGCCTTGTTTAATATCTGCAACCAATCCGTTCAGGTCCTTATCGCCCGGTGTCAGAATTAGACGTGAAGGTGCACTGATAGTAGGAGCTATATCCATCTTCTTACCATTGTAGGTATCGATGAAATAAGTTTTCAGCACGCCTTTGTCAAAAACAGTGCGGGGTTCGGTAGCCACACCCTCATTATCGAAATAGCGTGAACCGTTTGCACCGATAGCATGCGGCTCGTCACGCAACGTGAAGAGGTCGGAAGCCACTTTCGTATCCAGCTTGTCCATCAGGAAGGAATTCTTTTGTTGCAAAGCACTGCCATACAATGCACTTAGCATCGGGCTGAGCAGATTTCCCACATTCATAGGGTCAACCACCATTGTATATTTACCCGACTTTGCTTTCTTCTGTCCCAGCTTGCGCAATACGCGTTCCAATGCCTTGGCACCGATTCCCGCCTTCGTCAATTTATCATAGAACAGAGCCGAGTCGTACCAGTAATCCTGAGGACGCGCTTCACCTTCTCCCTTAATGGATACACTGGCTGAGACAGAGAACCAGGTACTCTTCGACTCGCCTTCAAATCCGTTGCTTATCAAACGATAGGAAGAACCCTCACCATCACTATAAGAAGAATCAACCGAAATGATACGCTCATCCTTGCCCAATACCTCCTCTGCAGCAGCACGGGCAATCGCCACTTTATCATCCGGGTTGACTTCATAGAGTTTCTTATCAAAAAGCTGCAAGTCAGGCTTGCCTCCTTTATAGTAGCGTGCAGGGTCGGCCAGCATACGCGACTCATCCACCGCCAGATAGCGGGTAGACTCTATACCATTCGTGATAAGAGTTTCCAATTCTTTCTTATCCAGCCGATTGGTGGAAAAAGAGCCGAAACGTCCGTCCACATAAAGATTCAATCCCAAACCATTCTCCGTAGACTGCTGCAAACGGTCCATTTTGCCGTCACGCAGTTCAAAAGAAGAATTAGAATTTGTATATAGCACCAGTTTGGCTGCCTGGCAACCGTTCTTCAAGGCATATTCCATTGCCCATTGTGCCAATTTCTTATTGTCGTCTGTAATCATGTCTTTAATTGATAGTTGATAATTAACTTTCTCCTCCTACAGTCAGCTTGCTGACTAGTGCCGATGGCATACCGCAGGTAACGGGACAAGACTGACCGTCTTTACCACAAGTCCAAGTACCGTTGTCAATCTTATCGTTATTTGCCACCATCGTGATGTCAGCCAATGCTTTCGGACCATTACCGATGATATTTATATCCTTGACGGGCTGCGTCAGCTTGCCATCCTCAATCAAGTAACCCGACTTCACAAAGAAGGTAAAGTCTCCGGCACCGATTTGCACCTGGCCATTGGTAAACTGGTCACAATAGATACCTTTCTTCACGGTGGAGATAATGTCCGCTTCCTTCATATTGCCGGCTTCCATATAAGTGGCACGCATACGGGGGATAGGAGTATTACGGAAAGTATCGCGACGTCCGTTTCCAGTAGGAGCCACCCCATAATGCTTGGCACTGATGCGGTCGTGCAGATAACTGGTCAGGATACCTTCCTTCACGATATAGGTTTTCTGACCTTCCACACCCTCATCGTCGAAATTCACGGCTCCACGATTGAAGGCGATGGTACCGTCATCCACCACGTTGATATGCTCATCGCACACCTTCTTTCCCAAAAGGTCGCAGAAAATGGAAGTACGTTTACGGTTGAAGTCAGCCTCAAAAGCATGTCCTATGGCTTCGTGCAACAAGATACCCGAACCGCCAGCCCCCATCACGACGGGCATTTCGCCACCTTTGGGTTTCACAGCCTTGAACAAGATAGCAGTCTTATCCACCGCCTCACGTGCAATAATATCCACGATGTCATCCGTCATGAATTCAAAACCCTTGCGGTAAGAACGACCGGCATAACCGTTCTCCATCTTTCCATTCTCTTCCATGATGCAGACTGCCATAAAAGAAACCATCGGACGGTAGTCGTAGTAGCTCACGCCCTCGGAATTACAGAACAGCACGTGCGATGTACTGTCAGAAAGAGAAGCCTGCACCTTACGTACACGATTGTCCAAAGAGAAAATCTTTTCGTTCAGCTTTTCTAAATAAGGTATTTTTGCCTTGACACTCACGTCCTCCCAAGGTTCAGTGACGGCATAGCGGCTTTTGGCAATTGTCTTTTCCGTCAGTCCTACAGATTTTCCGGCCTTGCCCGAAGAGGCGATACGGGCAGCAGTACGTGCAGCACGCAGCATTTCTTCCATAGTTACCCCTTCCACATAAGCATAACCCGTCTGGTCGCCTGCCAATACGCGTACGCCCATACCGAAGTCAATGTTAGCTCCACAGTTGTTTACTTTGCCGTCCATCAGAACCACATTGTTGTTGAATGTGTGTTCAAAATAAAGGTCAGCATAATCGCCGCCTTTTTCCAGAGCGGCAGCCATCACTTTCTTCAAGTCAGCCTCCGTCACACCGAAGTGAACCATTGCCGAAGCTACGGCAGACTGATTATCTGCTCCTCCTAAAGCTCCGCGTACTGACGCAGGCATAGCCAACGAGGGTACTGCCAGCGAACCTAACATCGCCAGACTTCCCGTCCGCAAGAAATTTCGTCTATCCATCCTTTTCAGTTATTAGTTATAAGATATTGTTTTTTATATCATAGTTATATGACGTAAAAATAGGAGATTTTGTCACACCTCAGCTTTCCTTTGTTAACAAACTTTCCAATTCCTCTGCATTCAGACGCAGATAGAATTGTCCTTTGTAAGCCACTGAAATACCTCCGGTCTCCTCCGATACAATGATGGCATGCGCATCAGACACCTGGGAAATCCCCATGGCAGCACGATGCCTCAGCCCCAGTTCCTTAGGAATGTCCAGATTATGGGAAACAGGCAGGATACATCCCGCCGCTTTGATACGTTTCTTACTGATAACCATCGCTCCATCGTGCAACGGACTGTTCTTAAAGAAAATATTCTCAATCAGACGCTGGTTTATATCGGCATTGATAATCTCTCCCGTACGCACCACATCATCCAAAGGCAGATTATGTTCAATGACAATCAGGGCACCAACCTTCTGCTTCCCCATACTGATACATGCCATTACCACCGGCATGATGTCGTCATGTTCCAACTTCTCTTTCTTATTGCCGGTGAAGAAGCGTACCAGCGCACTGGCATGCTGATGCGAGCCGAGTGTCAGCAAGAAGCGCCGTATCTCGTCCTGAAACAAAATGATAAGCGCCAGCACGCCCACACTGACCAGCTTGTCGAAGATGGAGCCGAGCAATTTCATCTCCAGCACCTGCGACACCACCAGCCATATCAGGATAAACACCAGGATACCCGTAAACACATTGATAGAGCCGGAGGCTTTCATCAGCTTATACGTATAGTACAGCAAGAAAGCCACTAACAGAATATCTATAAAATCTTTTATTCCAAATTCAAAAAACACGATATTGAATGATTAGGGGTTAGGGATTAGGAATTATTTCGCATGGCTTGCACAATCCGTACGGTTTCCACGGCTTCTTTCACGTCGTGTACGCGGAGGATGTCAGCACCTTTCAGCAAACAGATGGTATCGAGCACCGTAGTACCATTCAGCGCCTCCTGAGGAGTAATGTCCAACAAGCGGTATATCATCGATTTACGTGAAACGCCTACCAGCAAAGGCAACTCAAAAATACGGAACTCTTCCAGATGGGACAGCAATTCATAGTTATGCTCCATTGTCTTTCCAAAGCCGAAACCGGGGTCCAGAATGATGTCTTTTACACCTAAGTCACGTAATTGCTGCACCTTGCGCGCAAAATACAAGAAAACCTCTTTCAGAAGATTGTCGTAATGAGGATGCTGCTGCATACTTTGCGGAGTGCCTTGCATGTGCATCATAATATAAGGTACGTTCAATGCCGCAACGGTATGGAACATATTCGCATCCATCTCACCGGCCGCAATATCATTGATGATGGCAACACCATACTCTTCCACACACATTCTTGCCACATCCGCCCTAAAAGTGTCTACCGACACCACAGCATCCGGCTGTATCTCAAAAAGTATTTTCAGGCCCATACGCAACCGTTCCATCTCTTCCCTGGCAGAGACATTGTCGGCATTGGGACGGGAAGAGTAAGCGCCTATGTCAATAATGGCCGCTCCCTCCGAAACTATCTGTTTCACCCGGCGTGCTATTTCTACCTCTGTCTGTGTGCGGCTACCGGCATAAAAGGAATCGGGAGTAACGTTCAGTATGCCCATGACACGGGGTTGAGAGAGGTCGAGCAGCGAACCGTTGACATTTATATATCGGGCAGTTGTAATTTCCATAGGCAGTCTGTTCTATATAGTACCTGCAAATGTAAACAAAAAAGTGGTTTCAAAATACATAAACTCATAAAACTGATAAGTTTTTGCTTGTACCCGGGAGGAGAGGATTAAAACTATATCTTTGCACGATGGTTTACCACAGATTACACAGATTCACACAGATTGATTTAATTATAAAGTCATGGATATAACAGCTATACATCAGATATTCCTAACATGCACCAGTGTCACTACTGACAGCCGTAACTGCCCCCAAGGCTCTTTATTCATTGCGCTGAAAGGCGAGTCGTTCAACGGAAATGCCTTTGCCGCCCGAGCGCTGGAAAGCGGAAGTGCTTATGCCATAGTAGATGAAGAAGCCTATGCCCCCGCAGGCGATACACGATACATCGTGGTGGAAAACAGCTTGAAGACCTTGCAACAACTTGCCAATTACCACCGTCGGCAGATGCGTACACCCATCATCGGCATTACGGGTACAAACGGAAAGACTACTACCAAGGAACTGATGTCCACCGTACTTTCGCAAACTCACAACGTGCTCTATACCTTGGGAAATTTGAACAATCACATCGGTGTTCCCCTCACCTTGCTTCGCCTGCGCCCTGAACACGACCTTGCCGTGGTGGAAATGGGTGCCAGCCACCCGGGAGACATCAAGGAGCTGGTAGAGATAGCCGAACCTGACTACGGGATCATTACCAACGTAGGAAAAGCCCATCTGGAGGGATTCGGCTCTTTTGAAGGAATCATCAAGACCAAAGGAGAGATGTACGACTATCTGCGGACGCGGAAAGAAGCTACCATCTTTATCCATAACGACAACCCCTACTTGAAAAAGATAGCCTACGGACTCCACCAGATTGCCTACGGCAGTGAGGACGGGCTGTACATCAACGGACACGTCACCGGCAATTCTCCTTACCTCACCTTCGAGTGGAAAACGGACAACGAAAGCAAATATCACGAAGTACAAACCCGGCTTATCGGTGAATATAACTTCCCCAATGCTCTGGCAGCTGTCACCATCGGACATTTTTTTGGTGTGGAACCGGAGAAAATAGACAAGGCACTGGCCGGATATACCCCGCAAAACAACCGTTCACAACTGAAAAAAACAGCGGACAACACACTGATTATCGATGCCTATAATGCCAATCCCACAAGCATGATGGCTTCCATCAGCAACTTCCGGAACATGCAGGCCGAAAACAAAATGCTGATATTGGGAGATATGCGGGAGTTGGGTAAAGACAGTGCCGACGAGCACCAGAAGATTGCAGACTATCTGGAAGAATGCGGATTCAAGGATGTAGTTCTTGTAGGGGAATTGTTTGCCGCCACACGCCACCCTTATCAGAGTTATCCCGATGTGACCGCACTCATCGCAGAGCTGCAAAGGGAGAAACCTTGTGGGAAAACTATTCTGATAAAAGGGTCGAACGGCATCAAGCTAAGTTCCACAGTTGAATACTTATAATCCTATTTCATCCTTGGCCTTAAAATAAAATAGCCGACCATTGATGCAAGCACCGCTCCCGTGGTATTGGCCGCAAAATCCAGCCAGTCTCCGCCACGGTATGTCGTGCAGTATTCTTGCAGCAACTCCACCATTCCGCTGAACAAAACGGGACAGACAAACGCCCCTGCCCATGCATGCCATAAAGGGGCGTTGTCTCTCCGGTGAGCGCGAAGAAACTCCAGCCACAGCATTCCTGACATGCCGAAATACATACAGATATGCACCACCTTGTCTATATTGGGAATCTTGCTTATTTCTGTAGAAGGCGGTTTAAAGAATGAAAGATAAATCACCGTCAGAATAATAAAAAGCGACACCGGATATTTCTTAATATAATATAGCATATACCAAATTATCAACGAACTGTGCGCAAAAGTACAGAACATTTTCTATATTTGCATGTTTTAGCTGGTATTAATAACGAATTGAAAGAAAAATCTACGTTTTATGACAAAAAGTGACAGAGCCAACTTCGGAAGCAAATTAGGCGTCATACTTGCCTCGGCAGGCTCCGCAGTCGGTTTAGGCAATATCTGGCGTTTCCCGTTTGAGACCGGGAATCACGGAGGTGCGGCATTTATCCTTGTATACTTGGTTTGCGTGCTCATTCTCGGCATCCCCATCATGATTGCAGAATTCCTCATCGGCAGGCGCTCGCGTGCCAATACGGCAAGGGCTTATCAGAAATTGGCACCCGGCACGCATTGGCGCTGGGTAGGACGTATGGGCGTACTGGCCGGATTCCTTATTCTGGGATATTACTCCGTTGTGGCAGGATGGACGCTTGAGTTTATCGGCGAAGCGGCTACCAACAGTTTTGCCGGGAAGTCGGCAGCCGATTTCATCGCATCCTTCAACAGCTTTGTCAGCAACCCCTGGCGTCCGGTCATCTGGCTGGTGCTGTTCCTGCTGGCCACCCATCTCATCATTGTCAAAGGAGTGGAAAAAGGTATTGAAAAATCAGCCAAAATCATGATGCCAATGCTATTTGTCCTATTGATAATCCTTGCCATCTGCTCCATATCCCTGCCCGGAGCAGGAGCAGGCATTGAATTCCTGTTGAAACCGGACTTCAGCAAAGTGGACGGCAATGTGTTCCTTGGAGCCATGGGCCAGGCATTTTTCTCCTTGAGCTTGGGGATGGGATGTCTCTGTACATACGCTTCTTACTTCCGCAATGATACGAACCTGCCCAAAACGGCACTCAACGTGGCGGCTATCGACACCATGGTAGCCATTTTGGCAGGATTCATCATCTTCCCTGCCGCCTTCTCTGTAGGCATCAAACCGGATGCGGGTCCCAGTCTGCTATTCATCACCTTACCTAATGTCTTTCAGCAAGCGTTCGGCAATATTCCCTGGCTGGCGATACTGCTGTCTCTGATGTTCTATATCCTACTGGCATTGGCAGCACTTACTTCCACCATTTCCCTGCACGAAGTGGTAACTGCCTATCTACATGAAGAGTTCAAGTTCTCACGCAGCAAGGCAGCCAGATACGTGACAGCGGGCTGTATTTTCTTAGGAGTATTCTGCTCACTGTCTCTCGGTATCGGCAAAAGCTATACCGTATTCGGGCTAAACCTATTCGATTTGTTCGACTTTGTAACGGCCAAGCTAATGCTACCGTTAGGCGGTTTCTTCATTTCCATCTTCATAGGCTGGTATCTGGACAAGAAAATCGTATGGGAAGAAGTCAGCAACAATGGCACTCTGAAAGTATCCGTCTACAAGCTATTGATATTCATCCTGAAATATATTGCTCCGATAGGAATTGCACTGATTTTTATCAATGAACTGGGTTTTCTGAAATAGGCCATCATGCAGAACCCCTTTAAAGAATTCCTTTATTTCTCCCGGGGAGAAAGGCGCGGAATACTGGTTTTGATTACCGGCATTATTCTCGTCTTTCTCTCCGGGTATATTTATATATACCAAAGAGAGAACCGCCCCCTCTCCGATGAAGTAATCCGGCGGCAGGCCACTGCCATGGCAGAATACGAATCGTTCATCGCATCCATACAAGAAAAGGAACAAAAATGGGACAACAGACTTAAACCTTCCTCCCAAAAACAACCGACAACCGTCTCCTTGGCCCGTTTCAATCCCAATATCGCCGACTCCGTCATTTTTTGCCGACTGGGACTGCCCGGATGGATGGCGCGGAACATACTCCGCTACCGTAGTAAAGGAGGGAAGTTCCATAAGGCAGAAGATTTCCGGAAAATATATGGAATGACAGAAAAACAATATCAGACACTCCTACCCTATATCCACATCACTCCGGAAGACACAGAAACAAGAACCGTCCAGTTATACAGCTCTCCTGCAAGCAATGACAGCGCCGTTACTTTCCGAATTGCACCGGAAAAATATCCGTCTGGGACCCTTGTCGACCTGAACCGCGCCGACACCACAGAACTGAAGAAAATACCAGGCATCGGTAGTGGCATTGCCCGTCTAATCATCGGTTATCGGCAACGCTTGGGAGGATTCTACAACATCACGCAATTACAAGAAATCCATTTGGACACCACCCAATTGCAGTCCTGGTTTTCCATCGACACCCGGGCCATCCACCTCATCAACCTGAACCGTAGTAGCATAGAGAGGCTGCGCCACCATCCTTACATCAACTTCTACCAGGCAAAGGCCTTTGTAGAATACCGGAAGAAGAAAGGCGACCTTCATAGTCTGAAACCTTTTGCACTTTACGAGGAATTCTCCGATACCGATTTGGAGAAAATCAGTCACTACGTTTGCTTTGAATAACAGCATCATGCAACATTTTTCAATGTCTGATGCAACCTTTTCACCAGTCATTTCGTCTAACAAGCAGAAACACCCTAAAAACAGGAAGGCCTACTGCAATAAGGATTAGAACCATCGTATCAATATGAAAAAATTAATGATTATAACCATGCTGCTGGGCAGTATGGCACAGAATGCTTTTGCTCAAAAAATAGAAATAAAAGGAACCGTCCGCGATGCTTCCGACAAGAGTATAGAGTATGTCAATGTGGTATTACAGACCATCGACTCTACTTTTGTCGCCGGTGTGACCACAAGTCCAGAAGGAGAATTCATCTTCAAGAACACGGCTACCGGAGATTACAGACTTGTTCTTTCCAGCATCGGGTATAATACCGGATACATCACCCTCAATGGAGTAAAGCGCCATACCGACCTTGGACCAATCGTATTAGACAGTGCTTCTATCGCACTGGAAGGAGTGACTATCACCGGCTCCAGCCAAATCAGCCGTGCAGACCGCAAACTGGTTTTCCCATCCGAAAGACAAATGAAAACTTCCACAAACGGAGTGAATCTGTTGCAGGAACTGATGCTGCCACGTATTCTGGTCAACCCCATGAACAATGAGATTGGATTGTCCGGCGGTGGAGAACTGCAATTACGCATCAATGGAGTCAAAGCCGAAATAGACGAGATAAAAGCCATTCGCCCTGCCGACATTATACGTATAGAGTACCATGACAATCCGGGACTGCGCTACGGTAATGCCGAAGTCGTTTTGGACTACATAGTGCGCCGTCCCGAAACGGGCGGAAACTTCGGTGCCGACATTTCCCAAGGATTGAACACGATGTGGGGAAACTATAATCTGTACGGCAAAGTAAACCATAAAAAATCAGAATTCGGCTTCTCCTACTACATGGGACCGCGGGATTTTAACGGCATGTACCGCGACAATGAAGAAGAATTCCACCTGGCAGACGGCACTACACTCAGACGCCTGGAGAAAGGAGAGCCCAGCAAGGCAACCATGTGCCAGCACAACCTAAACGTAAATTATAGTTTGCAGGCTTCTGAGAATTCCCTTTTCAGCGCCACCTTCCGCCTTCGAGGAAACAATCAGCCACACTGGGATTATAAAGGAACTCTCTATAATGCCAATGATGAAACGGACGTGGTAGACATGACCGACCGTACCGACCAGAGCTGGACACGTCCCTCACTGGATTTGTACTACCAACAGAATCTGAAAAACAAGCAAACCCTGGTATTCAATGTAGTAGGCACCTATAATCGGGAAAAATCGCAGCGGCTCTACCAAGAAAGCACCCCGGGGAACATATTGACCGATATTGACAACAATATCCGAGGCAACAAATACTCCCTGATTGCCGAGGCCATTTATGAGAAGCAATATTCCAAGGGGAACGCATTGAGCTTCGGTCTGAGCCATACACAGTCCTACTCTAACAATGAATACAGAAACGGGCATTATTATGAAACCAATATGCACCAAGAGAACACATACATATTCGGAGAATACCGTGGAAAGATAGACAAACTAAACTACCGGCTGGGAGTGGCCATGACTCGTTTCTACTATAATCAGAGCGGCAAGGACAAATCTACCGAGAACTACAGTTTCAACCCGAGTATCGTTCTGCACTATGCCATGTCAGACAACTCCTACCTCCGCTGGAAGGGAAACATCTATAACGCTTCTCCTTCATTGGGCGACCTCAGCGATGTGGAGCAAGCAGTGGACTCATTCCAGATACGTCGTGGCAACCCGCATCTGAAATCATATATGTGCTATCATACGGAACTGACTTACGAATGGAAAAAAGGCATCTTTTATACCAATCTATGGGGAGCCTATGACTATCGTCCCAATGCCATTATGGACGAGAAGATTCAAGAAGGCAACAAAATAGTGCAGACTTGGGACAATCAGAAGGATTGGCAGAAACTCTCCGGGCGTGCCATGCTCCGCGTAGGACCCATCCGCGACATTCTGCAATTTTCTTTTACGGGCGGTGTCAACCATTACATGAGCCATGGCAATCACTACTCGCATACCTACACCAACTGGTTTTGTGAGGCAGAAGCCTCATTAAACTACAAACAGTTCTCTCTGTTCTGGCAGATAAACACCAATTGGAACAATTTCTGGGGAGAAACCCTCTCGGGAGGAGAAAACATCCAGATGTTAGCTGTATATTACAAGCATAAGAATCTTCGGGTAGGAGTCGGTGCATTCAATCCTTTCACCGACAACTATAAAGTACAAAGCGAAAACTGGAATAAATTCGCATCCTACAAGACAAATAATTATATAAAAGAAAGCTCCCGCATGTTCCTGGTGAACTTTTCCTACAACTTCTCGTTCGGCTGCAGTTTCAAGACAGCACAGCGGAAGGTAAACAACAGTGACAATGACTCGGGAGTAATGGGCACGGGGAAATAGGCTCAGACCATTTTATTGATTTCCCCGTCAATCAGATGTATCGTCCGGTCGGTGAGCTGCGCCAGTCCTTCATCATGGGTTACGATAACAAACGTTTGTCCGAAACGGTTACGTAAATCAAAAAAGAGCTGGTGCAGTTCTTCCTTATTATGGGTATCCAAGCTGCCGGAAGGTTCATCTGCCAGCACCACTGCTGGATGATTGATGAGAGCACGGGCCACCGCCACACGCTGCTTCTCACCTCCCGACAACTCATTCGGCTTGTGGGAGGCCCGTTCGGCAAGCCCCATGAATTCAAGAATTTCCGTAGCCGCCTCCTTGGCTTCCTGCTGTCCTCTTCCGGCAATGAAGGCTGGTATCATTACATTCTCCAAAGCCGTAAACTCCGGCAGCAGTTGATGGAACTGGAACACAAAGCCGATATGGCGGTTGCGGAATGCGGAAAGTTCCTTCTCCCTCATACGGTTGACTTGTGTACCGTCAATAACCACCGAACCGCCATCCGGCATATCCAACGTACCCATGATTTGCAGCAAGGTAGTTTTACCCGCTCCACTGGGGCCTACAATGCTGACAATCTCCCCTTTCTCTATCTCCAGGTCAATACCCCGCAACACTTGCAGGTTACCGAAACTCTTCGTTATATTCTCTAAATGAATCACTAGGCTATTTACAATTTGACAATTTACTATTTACTATTTGATAGTTTTCTTTCAAGTGCTATTACTATAGTCTTTTAATTACATATTCGGCCAAATAGCAGCCAAAAACTGCGGGCATGTAGCTCACTGTTCCACAGGTGGACTTCTTGTTCATCTCGTCGTCCGTCAGCAAAACGGCATTCGGATCAGCCTGTTCGGTGCTGAAAACAACTGGAAGTTTCCGCTTTATGCCCATTTTTTGCAGACGCTTACGCACAGCCTTGCTCAACCCGCAATGATAGGTATCCCAGATATCGGCAAAGCGCACTTGCGAAATGTCACTCTTTGCTCCTGCCCCCATGCTGGACACTATCTTGATATGCCGCTTCATGCTTTCCGCTATCAAGTGGCATTTTGGAGCAAGCGTATCGATGGCATCCACCACAAAGTCATAAGCCGCATCATCCAGCAGTTCCGGTATGTTCTCATCTTTCAAGAATACGGGCAACACTCTCAGTTCCAGAGCCGGATTAATGTCCCTGAAACGTGATGCCAATATCTCCGCCTTCTTTTGCCCCAGGGTAGAATGCAGAGCCGGCAACTGACGGTTTATATTCGTAGGCTGCACGGTATCGGCATCGACAATCGTCATCCGCCCCACTCCGGCACGGCATATCATCTCGGCCGCATAAGCACCTACACCACCCAGTCCTACGACAAGTACATGTGCCCGGCGCAGGCGTTCCATTTTTTCATCTCCTAATAAAAGTTGCGTTCGTTGTTGCCAATCTTCCATTTTCACCACAGATTACACGGATTTACACAGATTTTTGTCAATTATCAATTGTCAATCGTCAATTCTTCTTGAACCATTTATAGAACCATTTGCCTACCTTCTCGTAGTGCTGCGACTCGTTGTTGCCACGCGGGTTGGAGAAGGATACCGCATCCTGCGGCTCGCCCAGTTGGTCGGGATAGAGTACTATCAGGCTGTTATTTGCAAAGTACTTGCTGATTTGTGCCGGTAGCTTCTCGAAGGAGCTGTCATAGGAGATGGAGCCGCGGCGGGCGCTGATGATGACCAGCAGATGGTCGAAATTCACTTGTCCGGTCAGTATCAGCAGGTCTCCCCAGTCGTCCAGGCGGGAAAAGTCTGTCAATGTCTGTCCATATTTGGCTTTCACCAGCCCTTGAAGATGGGCGGTAGTCTCTTCATTGGCATAAAAATGCACCCGACAGCCCAAAGTACTCCCCAACCGGCAGAAATGTTCCACCCACTTCAGGAATCCCGCCTCATACTCGGCTTTCGGAGGTACCGCCACAATCACCCGCCTAATTGTGTTAATGGGCATCAGGAACTTGGAAACCATCACCTCGCGATGCAAGCCCTTCAGCAGATTCTCCGTCAGCATACCGAAGAATGAATCCACAATATTGACTTTACGGTGCAGACCTATAACGACATCCGTTGCCGCATATTCTTTTGCTGTATGGATAATGCCCGAAGCGATATTCAAGTCGTAACGCGTGATTTGCCTCAACGGCACATCTGCCGAGGCCGTTATCATGGCAGCCTTTTCCAGATAGCGTTTCCCGCGTAGTTCGGCACTTTCAGAGCTACTATCATCGTTGATGACATTCAGTGCCAACAGATTATCCCGTTGCTTCGGGTCGCGTATCACCAAAGAAAGATTTATCAAGTCTTCAATCGTATCGGGGTTGGCTATCGGAATCAATATCTTCTCCGCTTCCACGGAGCGGTTTTCTTCCAGATGCGCCTCCTCCATGGCAATCTTCCGTGCGGCACGCTCCGTAATGAACGAGCTCACAATGCAAGTTACAAGAATCAGCAGGACAGTACCATTCAAAACATCATCGTTCAGCAAGCGTTCCTCATTGGGCAGAATGATGTTGTATCCCACCAACACAGCCGCCAGCGTTGCCGCTGCTTGTGCATTGCTCAATCCGTACATCAGCTCCCGTTCAATCCCTCCCATCTTATATATTTTCTGCGTCAGCCAGCAGGCAATCCATTTACCTGCCAATGCCACCACAATCATTACAGCCGCTACTTTCAGAGCATCGCCATGACCGAAAATCACGTGCACATCAATCAGCATACCCACACCTATCAGGAAATAGGGAATAAACAAGGCGTTGCCCACAAACTCCAGATGGTTCATCAACGGAGAGACATGCGGAATCAGCCGGTTCAAAACCAAACCTGCAAGGAAAGCACCCAGGATACCTTCCATCCCCACAAACTCCATCAATCCGGCTCCGAGGAAAACCATGGCAAGCACAAATATGAACTGCATCACGTTGTCATCGTACCTCCGGAAGAACCAACGGCCTATGCGTGGAAACAGATATACAATCAAAATACCCAGGAAGATAACCTTTATGACAAGCCATACCCAGAAGAAGCCGTCCGACTCCCCCTTGAACATACCACCCACAACGGCCAGGACCAGCAAAGTGAGTGTATCCGTAACCGCCGTCCCCCCCACTGCAATACTCACACTGCGATGCCGCGACACACCGTAACGAATCACGATGGGATAGGCCACCAGTGTATGCGATGCATACATACTTGCCAGTAGGACAGAGGTCAGTACCCCGTACTTCAACAAAGCTATATTCGTTACCAAGCCTATGCCTATGGGCACAATAAAAGCCAAGAGCCCCAGAACAAGCGCTTTGCCCCGGTTCTGTTTGAAGTCCCCCATATTCATTTCCAGACCGGCAAGGAACATGATGTAATACAAACCCACTTTGCCGAAAAGCTCAAAACTGCTGTCACGCACCAAGATATTGAAACCATGCTCCCCAATGACAAGCCCCGCCAGTATCATTCCGATAATGTGCGGAATACGAAGCTTATTCAACAATATGGGAGCAAACAATATAATGAGGAGTACAAGGAGGAATATCCATGTAGGGTCGGTGATGGGAAGTTTCAAGCTGAAGTCAAACCAATCCATAGGCTATAAGTTTTAGGTTTTGAATGCAAAATAACGAAAAACTTTTCACTTTATGCGGTGTTATACAGCATTTTGTTATAAATTTGCGACCAATTCTATCTTTTTAGAGATAGTATTTCACTTTTTTATAAACTTAATTTAAAACAAAAGAAAAATGAAAGTAGCTATTGTTGGAGCAAGCGGAGCCGTGGGACAAGAGTTCCTGCGAGTGCTCGATGAAAGAAATTTCCCGTTGGACGAGTTAGTATTGTTCGGTTCTAAACGCAGTGTCGGAACCAAATATACCTTCCGCGGTAAACAGATCGAGGTGAAACTCTTGCAACACAATGATGACTTTAAAGGGGTTGATATCGCTTTCACTTCCGCAGGCGCAGGCACCTCCAAAGAATTTGCCGAAACCATTACCAAGTACGGAGCAGTGATGATTGACAATTCCAGCGCTTACCGTATGGACGACAATGTACCTTTGGTAGTGCCCGAAGTGAATGCCGCCGACGCCAAAGAACGTCCTCTCGGCATCATCGCCAACCCCAACTGTACTACTATCCAAATGGTAGTGGCACTGAAAGCCATCGAACAGCTTTCCCATATAAAGACCGTACACGTTTCTACCTATCAGGCTGCCAGTGGTGCCGGCGCCGCTGCCATGGATGAGTTGTACGAGCAGTACCGCCAGGTATTGGCAGGCGAACCCGTAACCGTTGAGAAATTCGCTTACCAGCTGGCATTCAACCTCATTCCGCAAATCGACGTATTCACCGAAAACGGCTATACCAAAGAGGAGATGAAGATGTTCAACGAGACCCGTAAGATTATGCACTCTGACGTAAAAGTCAGTGCTACCTGCGTACGTGTTCCCGCTCTCCGCTCCCACTCCGAAAGCATCTGGGTAGAAACCGAGCGTCCCATCTCCATCGAAGAAGCCCGCGAAGCATTTGCCAAAGGCGACGGACTGGTGTTGATGGACAACCCGGCAGAAAAGGAATACCCCATGCCGTTGTTCCTCGCGGGCAAAGACCCGGTTTACGTAGGCCGTATCCGCAAGGACCTCAGCAACGAAAACGGATTGACGTTCTGGATTGTGGGCGACCAGATTAAGAAAGGCGCTGCACTGAATGCGGTGCAGATTGCAGAATACCTGATTAAGGAAAAGGCACTGTAAGAGAACATGAATAAAATAAGGGATGTCCTAGAAATGACATCCCTTATTTTTATAATCCACTTTATGGTATTACCAGCCTGGGTTCTGAGTCAACACCTGACCTTTATTCTCATAAATAGTCAGCTGTGCAGCCGGTATGGCACGCAAATAGTAGCGTTCCGAATTCAATTCACCAGCCTTGAATATACGAAGTTCCTTTTCACGAAGATAATAAATATACCCTTTTTCAGTATCCTCATTACCCGGATTCTCCGGGTCGAACAGATAGAGCACTCTCTTGCCGGAATCATCTTTTGAAGATATTTCCGGATAATCGGCCATATTGACATAAGCACCCAGGAAAGACATGGCAGGATAACCATTTGCATCTTCTGAGTTTAAGTATTCAAACTTGGCCCAACGACGGAGGTCTTCACCACGACGGCCTTCCATAATCAACTCAATACGACGCTCACGACGGATTTCCCACAAAACCGGATTGACATCAGGGTCACGGGCAGGGTCATTGATAACAACTCCATTCACACTCAAGTTGCCGCCATTCAGTTGAACTTTCGGCATTGTCTTGGCTTCAGTATCTCCCCACTTCGTCAGCTGACGGTCACGGAGTTCATTGATAGACTTGTCAAGGTCACTCTGAGTGAAAGCGTTACCACCCACTTGGGCAATCTCATAACGCGCCTCTACATAGTTCAGCAATACTTCCGCATAGCGGATGCACGGCGCATCAGCCGGACTTAATCTACCGGTACAATAATCCAGACCAGCCACCCACCACTCGTCGTTCAAGAACTTTTTGGTAGGATATCCCGTTGGTGATGTACCTTCGGTATAATTTGTCCCCATGGCGCTCATGATACGAAGACTGTCGGCAACTGTTTGATACAAACGCGGGTCACGGTCTTGAAATGACTTCTGAATACTCGGGTCTTCCTTACCTTGATACAGCGGAGACTGACCTATCGGCAAACCGTCACTACAAAGATAAGTGTTGATTACATCTTGCGTCACACCACCCTGAGTCTGATCTTCCGGACCATTGTAGGACATCAAAGCATTACACTGCAAACCGCTTGTATATTCACGATACCAGATGACTTCCGGATTGTTAGCCAAATCGTCCGTAGTAAACAAAGCATTATAGGTATTGCCTATTGAATAGATACCAGAGTTCATCACTACCTCTGCACCATTAATGGCTCCTTGCAGCAAGTTCTTAATATCACCATCCGCCACCTTCTCTGAAGTAGGACCTACAGTAGTACCGTGATACTTCAGCCATGTGGCATGATACAGCATTTCGCGTGACATATACGCACCAACCACATATTTGTTGACTTGGCGCTTCGTATCATCCGTACGTACATTATCCAATGCATATTGAAAATCCTCTTGTATCTTCTGCGCTACATACAAATAAGAATCACGGTCTTTATAAAGAGCCGGGTCTGCCGGGTCTGTCACCTTATCGTAGTAAGGAACACCGCCATAATACTTTGCCAGCGTACTATAGGCCATTGCACGGAAATAGCGTGCAATACCTTCCCAGTGTCTCTTGGCTTCGTCCGAAATATTCATTCCGGGAATCTTCTCAAGCATGACATTGGCTTTATAAATAACACTATAATTGCCCGACCAAGTTCCTGTCTGGCTATTCCAGTCCGTAGTGGCAGAAGTGGAGAAATAAATATATCCTGAACCGTTTGTATTTGCATTATTCAGATTGATAAAATCATCCGTATAGTCATCTCCAGAGAAATAACCGGCAAAAACAGTATAGTCGGTACCATATCCTGTAAAGTAGGAAGAATAGAAGTCTTGCGCATAAGTACGCAAAGAAGTTTCAGTCTGCCAATAAGTGTCATTGGTCTGCTTGTCCTGCGGGTCTTTATTCAAAAAATCGTCGCAACCGCAGAGCGAGCCCATTGCCAACGCACAAACGATGTATAATAAATTTTTCTTTTTCATAACTGCAATTACTATTAGATTATAAACTAAGCTGAATACCGAACGACACTGTCTTCTGGTATGGATAGCTACGGCCAAAGTTACGCTGGTCACTCTTACCACTGGCCGTACGTATTCCTATTTCCGGATCGATAGCAGGTTTCACACCGTCGATGGTGAAAAGGTTTTCACCAGTGAAATAAACACGCAAACCTTGCACTTTGAATTTACTCAACCAAACCTTAGGAAGAGAATATCCTACAGTAAACGTCTTCAGACGCAGATAAGCCATATTCAGCAAATAGCGGTCATTCACGCTATAGTTACCCGAAGCAGACTGCTTGTAATCCATCGGACGGGGATAGAAAGCATCTGTGTTTTCGGGAGTCCAATAATCCTCAGCACCTTTGTAGAAGGGTTCACCGGTAGTAAAGCCTGGTAATACCTGGTTACCTGCCGCCCAAAGTTTTCTTTTGGCTACCCCCTGGAAGAACATGCTTATATCAAAGCCTTTCCAAGCAGCATCCAGATTCAAACCAAACTGTAAACGCGGCAGGGCGTTACCTATAACACTAAGGTCACCCTTGTCATTTGTATTGGTCTGTTTTACGATTTCACCGTTGTTGTCGAGGTCTTTATAAAGCACATCACCGGGAGCAAATTGATAACCGGCAGGGAATACTTTAGTCTGGTCGGGCAAACCGGCTTTCAAAGAACCGTCAGCATTAAAGTCATCTTCCGTCAAGAAACGGTCGAACTGCAAGCCCCAGATATCTCCCAAAACCATACCTTCTTTATAAGCACTCTTATCCCACCAGCCGGTAGCTCCATAAGAAGGAATCTTTGTATTATACGTCCACTTGGTTACTTCAGTCTTGTCATCGGCAACAGAAGCCGTCACGCCAAAGTGCAGACCATTCTTGAAGGTATGGCGATAGTCAATGGCAAGTTCCCATCCTTTGGTCTGGATAGTACCCATATTTTCATATGGAGCGTCAGCACCCAATGTGGCAGGTAGGTTGGCAGTAGTCAAAATATCACTGGTAGTACGGTTATACCAATCAAACGTTACTCCCAAAGCGTCATTGAAGAAACGGGCATCCAAGCCAAGGTCAAGTGTAGTAACCTTCTCCCAAGTAAGGGTTGAAGACACAATAGTCGGTTTTTGTGTTGACTGTACTTTCTTTCCATCGATAATCCAACTGTCTACAGAAGTGGACAGAGTGGAGATATAACGGTCGGTACCTACATCCTGGTTACCAATCATACCCCAAGAGCCGCGAATCTTCAACGTACTCAGATAAGGCTTCAGTGACTGCATGAACGGTTCTTCAGAAATACGGTAACCGGCAGACATGGATGGGAAGAAACCGAAACGATTCCCAGAGGGGAAACGGGAGGAACCGTCATAACGGCCGTTCAGTTCCAACATATATCGGTCTTTATAAGAATAATTAAGACGTCCGAAGAAGCCTGCTACAGACCACCAAGTATGCGAGGAGCTTGTAGTCTGGTCACCTGTAGCCAGATTCAATTCCGGTTTTGCGGGGTCGAGCAGACCTTTGCGTTGCGCCCAGTAATATTCATATTCGCTCTTTTCAAGGCTGGAACCTGCCATTGCCTTAAAATCATGATCTCCCCAGCGTTTGGCATAAGTTGCCACGAAATTGGCTGTCAGATTCTCCGTGCGTCCGGTTTCCTGATATACATAATCATAAGTAGCAGCAGATAGATAACTGCCATAAGAATCACGTAATGCCTCAACAGACGGACGGGCAGTGAAGATTTCATAACCACTGGTCAAGCTCGGTGTACCATACTTCTTATAGCGATTTTCCACGCTGCTATAAGCAACATCTATATCCAGTGTTAAATCTTTGATAGGCTTGATAGTTGCACCACCTGTCAAACGCAGATACTCACGTTCTTTTGTGGTAATAGGAGCACTTTTCTGTTCGGTCAAGGCGTTACGGAACTCCTTGCCTTCAAAAGTACCGTAAGGCATCATCGGCTGCCAACGATACAGATAGTACATCGGGTCGTAAAGATCAGTATTATAGTTGAATGGCTTGTCGTAGTCAGAACGGGTGAACATGACACCTGTACGGATAGACACATATTTGTTTAATTCAGAGTTCAAAGAGATATTGGCATTGTAACGCTTATAGTTGTCCGAATTGACTTTCATCATACCATCCTGGCTCAGATATCCCAAAGCGATATTGTAATTAGTCTTTCCGTTGCCACCGTTGATAGAAAGGCTATGGTTCTGCTGCGGAGCCCAGTCCTTGATGTATTCATCATACCAGTCCCAAGTACGGATAAAGAACATACCGCCATCGCGGAACTCAAAGTCACGACCCAATTCCATCTCACGACCAAACTGGTCACCATAGCCATATTTGTCCCAGTAATCCTTCATTTTCTGCACATGTGTAGCATCCACACGCATATTACCCACTACGTTATAAAATGCGGTAGACCCCTTAGTCTGATTGATTACACCTTGCAAGTTAATATCAGCCTGCTGCCATCCCGGAAGTTGTTCGGGTGTCTTGGTCGGCGTACGCCATGCAAAGTTATTGGTATATTTTACAGAGAGACGTTCATGTTTACTTCTTGATTTTGTGGTAATCAGCAATACGCCAAATGCACCACGGGCACCGTAAATAGAAGCAGAAGCGGCGTCTTTCAATACAGAAATACTTTCAATATCGTCCGGATTCACCATAGAAATATCCGTTACTTCCACATTATCTACCAGAATCAACGGTTTGGAGTCACCATTCGGAGAACCGATACTACCACGAATCTTGATAGTAGGCGCACCACCTATCTCACCGGAGTTAGTAGTAATGGTCAATCCCGGTACCGCCCCCTGCAAGGCACGGCCTATATCCGTGATAGGACGGCTATCAATTGTTTTGTTCACATCCACGGAAGCCACCGCACCGGTCAGGTTCACCTTTTTCTGTGCACCATAACCTACTACGACAACTTCATCCAACAATTCCGTATCATCTTTCAAAACAACCTTCATTACCGAAGTTGCCTTGACTTCTTGAGTAGTATATCCCACAAATGATACTTGCAGAATAGCACCGGGCTTTACATTTAATTTGGAAACTCCATCCAAATCCGTAATACCACCATTGGTCGTACCTTTCTCAATGACATTGGCGCCAATAATAGGTTCACCTTTTGTATCTACAACTGTGACAGTCACAGAGATAGATTGCATCTGTTCTTGTACTCCTTGTGAGTCGTTGGATGCTGTTTGGGCAGCCATCACGTTGCCACTGCCTAAAAACAGAGCACAGATTGCCACCGCCGTAAAGAACTTACCATTGGCAAGTCCTCGTTTTTTGCGATCTTCATTCATAAGTGATTGATGATTTTGTTAATTAAACCAGTTTTTCAAAATTAGGGTAAGGGAATCATATAGTTCGGATTAGTCAGACTATTTCCGAAGGCTTCTTTAATTTCTCATAGGCGTTTTCTTTATTTAAAGGTTCACATTTTTATATTATCTCTCTTTTTTCTATTTATTTACCAAGTCCAGATGGAACTTAGTTATATATTATACAAGGTTAAAATCTTGTTAATTACTTAACTCTATTGGTTGTTTTAAGAGATAAAAAACTCGTTATTAACAAAGGTGAGAAATGATTCATTCATTTCGTCCTAACAAAGATACATTATTATTTAATATCAAGAACATTCCTTTGCATTTATTTAACTTTATATTTATACATTTGCAAAAAGGAAGTTATACACCTTATTATATAAAGAATTTAAGGTTCTTCTATATTTAAAGAATGGAATTCAATCAAGCCATTCATTGGTGTTTCTTCAATGATTTCCAGTTCGATGCCAAATTCACGGGCAACTTCCCGCAAAATGGCCGCGTAGCTGTAAGCCAATGAACCCACAAAACGAATAGGATAATTTTTGTAGTCATATTGGCAGACATTACGAGTAAAGAAATTTCTCAGATTACCGGTAATCAGCTCAAATACATAGTCATCATTGGTATAATCAGCCAAAAAATAAGATATAGTAGACAAAAAGCGATTGGGGAACGGGCGGTTATACACAGATTCCATAACCTCATTCGGACTTATACGGAACTTCTCAAAGAAATCCGCCGTTACATCTTTAGGAGCCAAACCTTTCAGTACATCAGACAAAAACATTTTGCCCAATACAGCACCACTACCCTCATCCCCCAGAATGTAACCTCCTGCCCGGACATTCTTTACAACGATTTTCCCATCATAAAAACATGAGTTTGAGCCGGTTCCCAAAATACAAGCAATGCCGGCCTCGCATTTGAACAAGCCACGTGCAGCTGCCAGCAAATCACTCTCTACCTGAATTGGAGTTTTGAATTGTGCTACCAATGAAGCTCCCAATACATTTTTCTTTTCATAAGAAGTACATCCGGCACCATAATAATAGACTTGTTCCAATTTCCTTTTGAAAAAATGCTCGGGTAATCCTAACCGCACACTTCGGCTAATCTCTCTTCTCGTTTGAAAGAAAGGATTTAAGCCCTCTGTGAAGGCTCGCTGTATCAGACGATTATCTTCAACCAGCGCCCATTCTGTTCTCGTAGAACCACTTTCTGCAATTAGTTTCATAGGTAGTTAGTTTTAGAATTGAATACAAATATATAGCTTTTTTTAATCTTTCCAAGGCTATTTCAAGAAAAAATCATTTTACTGGCCATACATCTCCCTTTTGCTCATATCCTCAATCATCCAACAAAGTATTCCCACTTTTCCAACGCAACCGCGTTTTAGTCAAAACAAGACGATAACAGACTAACAATAAGATACTATCTGACTGAATTCCAAGTTCCATCTGAACTTAGCAAACAAATAGGAAAACAAGAGATAATATAAAGTTATGAACCTTTAAAAAGAGAAAATGCCTATGGAAAAAGAAACAATCCTGCAAGTTGAATAGTCTCACTATTCGGCCCTTATTACCCTTACCCTAAATTTAAGAAGTATTTAATTAACAACAAATCATCAATCATTTATGAATGAAGATCACAAAAAACGAGGACTAACACATAGCAAACTCCTCACAGCAGTGGCAATCAGCTCACTGTTATTAAGTAGCGGCAACGTGATGGCTGCCCAAACAGCATCCAACGACTCACAAGGAGTACAAGAACAGATGCAATCTATCTCTGTGACTGTCACAGTTGTAGATACAAAAGGTGAACCTATTATTGGCGCCAATGTCATTGAGAAAGGGACTACCAACGGCGGAATTACCGACCTAAACGGTAAGTTTACATTGACCGTAACACCGGGAGCAACACTAAAAATATCATTTGTGGGCTATCAGACACAAGAAGTGAAGGCAGCCAAAACGATGAGAATAACTCTGAAAGAAGATACCGAGATGCTGGATGAAGTAGTAGTAGTAGGCTACGGTGTACAAAAGAAGGCTAACTTGACAGGAGCAGTTTCTACAGTGGACTTAAACAAGACAATGGCAGGTCGTCCACAACAAGATGTAGCCAAAGCATTGCAAGGGGCTGTTCCGGGACTAAGCATTCTCACCACAAGTGGTGCCATCGACGAGACAGCCTCCATGCGTATACGTGGTTTGGGGACATTGAGTAATGGAGAAGTCAGCAATCCACTCATTGTAGTGGACGGCGTTCCGATGGATGACATTTCTTTCCTCGATACGCAAGACATCGAAAATATTTCCGTACTGAAGGACGCTTCCGCTTCCTCCATTTATGGAACGCGCGCCGCTTTCGGTGTGATTCTAATCAATACCAAAAGCGCAAAGCCTAGCGAAAAGGTTACCATCAATTACAGCAACAATTTTGCATGGGATCAAGCTACTTACCTGCCGGACTATCCCGATGTACCCACACAATTAAAGATGGGTATCGAAGCCAGTATGAACGGTGGTGCCGGTATGCCTGAATTGTTCGGTATGTATTTCGACAAATTGTTACCTTACGCCGAAAAGTGGCAGCAACAGAACGGCGGCAAGACCGGCTACCGTCCTATGAACCTCTACCAAAGCGATAGTAACGTGGGTGACTATATCGTATTGGACGGCACTCCTTTTTATTATGCTGACTGGGATGTACAGGACATCTACTTCAACAAAGCTGCTCCTTCCATGAGCCACAATGTTTCTATACAAGGAACATCTGGTAAGACCAATTACTACCTATCTTTCGGCTACAACGAAAAGCAAGGACAGATGAAGATTCACCCGGACGAACTAAAAAAGTACAATGCCTCAGTCAATGTCACCACTAATGTTTACGACTGGCTACAGGTGGGTGCACGCATCAACTATAGTCGTAAGAACTATAAACGCCCGGACACATGGGCCAACACCTACCAATATTTGTGGCGTTGGGGTTCTTATTTCATTCCTTCGGGCACAATCGACGGCTATGACACACGCGTCATGGCCATGCAGAAGCAAGCTGCCGATCGTGAAGTGACAACAGACCTGACCCGTATGAACACCTTCTTGAAAGCTGAAATCGTTAAAGGACTGACCCTTAATGCAGACTTTACATATGCCATTCAGAATATGAACAGCGGTTCGCAGGACAACTCCGTTTACGGCATCAATTGGAGCGGGAAACCGGTACCCTCTTACATCGTCACTAAAGGCAATAGCGGTATCTGGAGAGACTTTTCCAAACAGAACACATGGACGGCCAACGCATACGTAAACTATACCAAAACATTTGCCAAAAAACACAACCTGAATGTAATGGCAGGTGTCAACGCAGAAGAAGAGGAATACAAATATCTGTATGGTACCCGCAATGTGATGTACGATCAAGAGGGATACCCCGAACTGAATATGGCTGGCAAGGATGGACAAGATTTGAGTTGGAATCATACATCCCGCGCTTCTGCCGGTTATT
>SCPP01000057.1_pt1:0-132500 | contig 137629 bp, 205 predicted proteins | sample 6106811 | NCBI WGS metagenome assembly SCPP01 (sample SAMN10720449, study PRJNA508395) | human gut metagenome | isolation source: Participant 2 stool, 15 month | host: Homo sapiens | collected 2018 | reverse complement strand
GAATTAAACCACATACTCCACTGCTTGTGCGGGCCCCCGTCAATTCCTTTGAGTTTCAACCTTGCGGCCGTACTCCCCAGGTGGGATACTTATTGTGTTAACTGCGGCACGGAAGGGGGGTCAATACCCCCCACACCTAGTATCCATCGTTTACGGCGTGGACTACCAGGGTATCTAATCCTGTTTGCTCCCCACGCTTTCGCGCCTCAGCGTCAGTTAATGTCCAGCAGGCCGCCTTCGCCACTGGTGTTCCTCCGTATATCTACGCATTTCACCGCTACACACGGAATTCCGCCTGCCTCTCCATCACTCAAGAACTACAGTTTCAAATGCAGGCTGGAGGTTGAGCCTCCCAGTTTTCACATCTGACTTGCAATCCCGCCTACACGCCCTTTACACCCAGTAAATCCGGATAACGCTTGCTCCCTACGTATTACCGCGGCTGCTGGCACGTAGTTAGCCGGAGCTTATTCTTCAGGTACCGTCATTTGTTTCGTCCCTGATTAAAAGATCTTTACAACCCGAAGGCCTTCTTCAATCACGCGGCGTTGCTGCGTCAGGGTTTCCCCCATTGCGCAATATTCCCCACTGCTGCCTCCCGTAGGAGTCTGGGCCGTGTCTCAGTCCCAATGTGGCCGTTCAACCTCTCAGTCCGGCTACTGATCGTCGCCTTGGTGGGCCGTTACCCCGCCAACCAGCTAATCAGACGCGAGGCCATCTCAGAGCGATAAATCTTTGGCAGTCAGAGCCATGCGACCCAACTGCATCATGCGGTATTAGCACTCCTTTCGAGTGTTATTCCCTCTCCAAGGCAGATTCCTCACGCGTTACTCACCCGTCCGCCACTAGGTAACTCAATCCGTTGGACGAATCCTCCGTCATGAGCACCCCGTTCGACTTGCATGTGTTAGGCACGCCGCCAGCGTTCATCCTGAGCCAGGATCAAACTCTCAATAAAATGGTATCTAAAGAACGTCTCCGTTCCTCAAATCATCTTATCGAAGCTTAATTCATAGCTTCAAAGAAATTAAATCAAGAGCCTTCTTCATCAAGCTTGCGCTTGCTCAGCAGGACTTCTCGTCCTTTCTGGTGCTTCGTGTTTCTCTCACGTTGTTTAATTTACAAGGTACACGCCCCTGTCAGCTTTTCCGCTGACGTGCTATTTATTTTAGCACTCACGCTTTCGCTTGTCAAGAACTTTTTTCAAACTTTTCTGAGGTTTTTCAGCCTCACAGCCGTTCTTTTGTTCTTTTCAAGCAGGTTCCCACCTCTCGGCGCGAACTCATTTAGTTTACCACGCCCTCACTCATTTGTCAAGCACTTTTTTCAGCCCGCTTCCGAAAGTCCATCCGGCTTCCGCCCGGTCTCTTCCGTCCGCTTTCCTGTTTTTCATGCCCTCCGTGAGGCGCTCAGTTAGAATACCAGCTTTCCTCCTCTTTGTCAACACCTTTTTCCCTTTTTTCGCGCTTTTTTTCTGTCCAGCAATCCCGGGTTGAAGTACTCCTCTAAATATGTTACCCTTATTCTACTATTATAAATAACGGAACCGGAGGAATTCAGGCATGCCCATCAAGATCCCAGACGCTCTGCCCGCCACTGCGATTCTGGAGAGCGAAAACATCTTTGTTATGACGGAATACCGGGCTCTGCACCAGGATATCCGTCCTTTGAAGGTTTTGATTCTCAATCTAATGCCCACTAAGATCGTGACGGAAACTCAGATCCTGCGCAAGCTGTCCAATACGCCGGTACAGATCCAGGTGGAACTGCTGCGCACGGCCAGCTACCAGTCCCAGCACACCGACGAGGACCACCTGGCCTCCTTTTATACCACCTTTGACCAGGTAAGGGACCGTAACTTCGACGGAATGATCATCACCGGCGCTCCAGTGGAAAATCTGGAGTTCAACCAGGTGGACTACTGGCCGGAGCTGTGCGAAATTATGGCGTGGAGCCGCACCCACGTCCACTCTACCCTCCACATCTGCTGGGGCGCCCAGGCGGGGCTGTACTTTCATCATGGCATCGAGAAGCGCTCCCTGCCCAGGAAGCTCTTCGGTGTGTACGAGCACCGGGTGCTCAAGCCCAGTTCCCCTGTTTCGCGGCTTTGACGATGTGTTCTGTGCCCCCACTCCCGCTATACCGAGGTGTGGGAGAAGGATATTCGCGCCGCACCGGGGCTGGAGCTGCTGGCCACCTCCTCTGAGGCAGGAGTCTACGCTGTCAAGACGGAGGACAGCAGCCAGTTCTTCATCATGGGACACCCCGAGTATGACCCGGACACCCTAGCCAGAGAGTACCGCCGGGATATTGACAAGGGCTGGACATCGCCGTGCCCGCCCACTACTTTCCGAGGATGATCCCGCCCGCGTCCCTGTGGTCCGCTGGCGCAGCGCGGGCCAATTGCTCTATACCAACTGGCTGAATTATTATCTGTACCAAACGACTCCATACGACTTGTCAAAGGTGCTGAACGGCACGCCGGGAAGGAGCTTCCGCTTCTCCCCGGCGTGCTTTGTTAAGATTTCATTCGGATTTTGCCCGGATTTGACTAATAATCCTCATTTTGCTATACTGATATGGACTACACTGGAAAAGGGGCTTCCGCGTTGCTTCGTTTTGAACAAGTTTCTCTCCTACGGGAGTCAGAAAATTATCGACGACATCTCCTTTGAAATCCAAGAGGGGCAGATGGCGGTCCTGATCGGCTCGTCCGGCTGCGGCAAGACCACCACGATGAAGATGATCAACCGCCTGATTGAACCCACCAGCGGCAAGATCTATATAAACGGCAAGGATATCGCCGCCCAGGACAGGGTGGAGCTGCGCCGCCACATCGGCTATGTCATCCAGCAGATCGGCCTGTTTCCCAACATGACCGTGGCCCAGAACATCTGCGTGGTGCCCAATCTGCTGAAATACAGCAAGGAGGCGTGCGACAAGATCGTCCATGAGCTGCTGGAGCTGGTCAACCTGCCCTATGAGCAGTACGCCCACAAGTACCCTCCGAGATGTCCGGCGGGCAGCAGCAGCGCATCGGCATTCTCCGTGCCCTGGCCGCCTCGCCCCCATCGTGCTGATGGATGAGCCCTTCTCCGCCCTGGACCCCATGACCCGGCGCACCCTCCAGCAGGAGGTGCGCTCCCTCAGCAGAAGCTGAACAAGACCTTTGTGTTTGTCACCCACGATATGGAGGAGGCGCTGGACCTGGCCGATGTGATCATTTTCATGGATCACGGCAGGATCGTCCAGATGGCCCCGCCAGAGGAGATGCTGGCCCACCCCGCCAGCGGCCTCATCCAGGATTTCCTGGGCAAGTTTATCAACACGCCCTCTCATAAGGCGCTGACCGCCGCCGACTTCATGCGCACCGGCGTCTACACTGTCTCCCTCCACCGCGGCACCAATGAGTGTGTGCGCAAGATGCAGCGCTACAACGTGGACACCCTGATCGTGGTGGACGACGCAGGCCGCTACGCGGGCACGGTTTCCATCGCGGACATCCGCCTCAACGGCCACGTGGTTACCGACATCGCTCCCCTGGTGCGCACCGCCACCCCCACCGTCCACTCCGGCTACGACGCCAAGGGCTGCTTTGAGCAGCTCATCTCCAGCGGCGCCAGCTATCTGGTGGTGCTGGGCGAGGCGGAACAGGTGGAGGGCATCATCACCAAGACCAGCATGGCCTCTGCCATGGCGGAACAGCTCTGGGGGTGACGGTATGGGTGAGTTTCTGGCGCGCAACGCCGAGGCCCTGATCCGAAGCATCGGCGTGCATCTGTTCTACACCCTGGTCTCGGTGGCCACCGGCTTTGTCCTGGGCCTGGGGCTGGGTATCCTCCTCTCCCGCTTTCCCAGGCAGGCCCGGTTCATCCTGCCCCTGCTCTCCCTGTTCAACACCATCCCCGGCGTGGTCTTTATCGGCCTGCTGTTCCTGGTGCTCCACATCCAGCCCGCCACCGTCCTCATCGCCCTGTCCATCTATGCCATGTTCCCGGTGCTGAAAAACACCTTCACCGGGCTGCTGGGGGTGGACGCGCAGTATAAGGAGGCGGCACAGGGCTGCGGCATGAGTCCCGCCCAGCAGCTCCTCCGGGTGGAGCTGCCCTGGCCATGCCCACCATCATCGGCGGGCTGCGCATGTCCATGGTCTACACCGTGAGCTGGGCCGTGCTGGCCGCCATGATCGGCCTGGGCGGCCTGGGCACCTTCATCTACCAGGGCGTGCAGTCCAGCAACAACGCCCTGATCCTGCTGGCGCCGTCCCGGCGGCCCTGCTGGCCTTCCTCCTGGGCGGGCTCATCGATCTGCTCCAGAAGCATGTGGTGCCCAAGGGACTGCGGAAGGGGGGCGGTGACGCATGACCCTCTCCATGGTGGTGGAACACCTGTCCATGGTGGTGTTCGCCATTGTCATCGCCATTCTCATCGGGTGCCCATGGGCCTGCTGTGCTATCTCAGCCGCGCGGCCCGGGGCGTGGTCCTGCGGGTGGTGGACCTCATTCAGACCACCCCGCCCTGACCCTGCTGGGCATCATCATGGTCACCCCGGGGCGGGCAAGGCAACAGTGATCCTGGGGCTGGCCCTCTACTCCCTCCTGCCCATCGTGCGCAACGTCACCCTGGGGCTGAGCCAGGTGTCCCCCGCCGTCAAGGAGGCGGCCAAGGGGATGGGGATGACCCGCGTCTACAGCCTCTTCCACGTGGAACTCCCCCTGGCCATGCCCATGCTGTTCACCGGCCTGCGCATCGCCGTGGTCAACGCCATCGGCACGGCGGTATTCGCCTCCTCGGTGGGCGGCGGCGGCCTGGGCAACCTCATCAATACCGGCATCCGCCGCAACGACGTGGCCATGATTCTCTCCGGCACCGCGGCGCTGATGGCCATGGCCCTGCTGCTGGACAACCTGATGGCCTTCTGCGAGCGCCGCATGGGCCGGCGGACAGCAGCCGCCGCCCCGGCCGGCACGCCATTCTCCGCCGGCGGCTCACGGCAGGCGCGGCGGCCGTCCTGGTGGCCGCCCTGTGCCTGCCCTCCCTGCTGCCCAAGGACACCTCCAGCACCCTTGTCCTCTACGACGGGGAGCTCTCCGAGGTTCAGTTGGTCAACCGCATGGTGCAGCAGCTTGTGGAGGACCGCACGGGCTGGAGGTCAACATACTCGACCCCATGACCTCGATCAACAACTTCAAGGAGCTCACCGCGCGGGAGCCGAGCTGTGACCTGATGTATACCTGGGACGGCACCATCCTGACCACCTTCCTGGGGCTGGACACCAGTGACATCCCTGCGGGGCAGAGCCTTTACGACTTCGTCAACGGCCGCATCGGGAGCAGTACGGCCCGTATGCTGGGCAAGATCGGCGTGGACAACACCTACTCCATCGGCGCCACCCAGGCGGTGATGGATACCTACCACCCCGCGGCCATCAGCGATCTGGCCCCCATCGCCGGGGAGCTGCGCTTCGGCGCGGAGCAGGACTTTACACCGATGCCGGCAGCATGAAGTACGGCCCCTTCGTAGCGTTCTACGGCCTCCAGTTCCAGGAGGCCATTCAGGTGGACATCATGCTGAAGTACACCGCCATCAAGTCGGGCAGCTACGATGTCATGGTGGTGTACGCCACCGACGGTCTGAACAAGGACGCCAACCTGACCATTTTGGAGGACGACAAATCCTTCTTCCCCGAGTACAATGGGGTGCTCACCGTCCGGGATGGTCTCTTCGAGGACTTCGCCGACCGGGCCGGAGCTGGAGCAGACTCTGGAGCTGCTCACCGGCCAATTCACCAACGAGGTCATGAGTGAACTGACCTACCGGGTGGACGTGCTGGGAGAGGACGTGGACCTGGTGGCCGCAGACTACCTGCACACCCTCGGCCTGCTATAGTGCAAGCGGCGCCGCCCGGAACGGGCGGCGCCGCTTTGCTTGTCCTTTCCTCCGGCGGGATATAATAGGTAGGAAACGACCCAGAGGAAAGGAGTCCCCACCATGAAGATCTGCTATGAAACCGTGCGGAATTCAGAGGAGATCCGCACCTATATCACCCAAGCCGACCAGTCCCTGCTGGACCGGGGCTTTACCGAGCACAGCTTTGCCCACGTCACCCGCTGCGCCGAGTTTGCCGCCCGCATCCTGGCCCAGCTCGGATACGGAGAGCACGACCAGGAGCTGGCCCGCATCGCCGGCTTTATGCACGACATCGGCAACGTAGTCAACCGCCACGACCACGCCCAGACCGGCGCCGTCATGGCCTTCCGTATTCTGGACAAGATGGGCATGGAGCCCGCTGACGTGGCCGCCGTCATCACCGCCATCGGCCACCACGACGATCCCACCGCCTTCCCCGTCAATCCGGTTGCCGCGGCGTTGATCCTGGCAGACAAGACCGATGTGCGCCGCAGCCGGGTGCGCAACAAGGAGCATCAGAGCTTCGACATCCATGACCGGGTCAACTATGCCGCCGAGCGTTCCGAGCTGACACTGGACCCGGAGCGGCGCACCCTCACCTCTCCTGGGCATCAACACCGAATTCTGCGCCGTGATGGACTACTTCGAGATCTTCTGGAGCGGATGCTCCTCTGCCGCCGGGCGGCGGAATTCCTGGAGCTGACCTTCAAGCTGGATATCAACGGCCTGAGCCTGCTGTAAACGCACAGCCGTGGCCGACGCTCCTCCTGTGCAGCAAAAACTCCAGAGACAGCACAACCCCGGCCATCCATCGTGACCGGGGGCTACCGTTCGATCTGGGGTTCTACCACTACACATTACCTCGCACTTTCTACAGATTTTACCACGCGGTGGAGCAACAGAACGGGAAATTCCTTTGTTTCACTGTCTCCTGCAACAAATCGGCACTTGGTTTCCGTCTTCGGCGAACTTCACCTCGGAGGTCTTCCCTTTGTGCATCTCACTTCATTGAGTCCGTTGGGAACGAGTGCAAGCTTGGAACTTCAGGTATTCGGTCTTCCAATACGCTGTGGTCGGAAAAGAATGAGCTTTCTCAGCCCATGGGGCTCACCTCTTTCTTTTCTGTCTAGATCATACTACCATCCATCCCTTTGTCAAGTGTTTTTGTTTGAATTGCCTCATTTTTTGCAAGCCGGACAGTAAGAGGGAGTGCCGCCTGGGCGCCTCCTCTTCCTCTTTATCCCCGGAAAAGAGCTGGAGAATCACGCCGTAGAGCACGGAGGCGCTGATGCCGTAGGCCAGCACCGGCCCGGCGATCACAAACATCTTGGCGCCCACGCCCATGACCAGCCCCTCGCACTTGAATTCCAGCGCCGGGGAGACCACCGCGTTGGCAAACCCGGTGATGGGTACCAGCGTGCCCGCCCCTGCGTGCTTGGCCAGCTTATCGAACAGCCCAAGCCCGGTAAAAAGGGCCGCCAGGAAGCTGATGGTCACCGACACGGCGGTGCCTGCGGCGTTCTCGTTCAGCCCGCACCCGCGGAACAGATTCAGCAGGGCCTGTCCGCCGGTGCAGATCAGCCCGCCCGTCACAAAAGCCCACAGCAGGTTTTTCCACAGGGGCGAGGGCTTGGCCTTCTGACTGACATAGCGGCCATACTCTTGATTGGTCATATCCATGCGTCCGCAGCCTCCTTTTGTCCTTTGTAAGGTTTCCCTTGACAGCGAAGTTTATGCGTGCTATCTTATTTTAGTCATTTACTAAATTACTAAATTACTAATTGAGGCCGGCCATATGCACATCCCCACCTCAAGCACAAGCCCGTCCTGGTGGCCGAGGACTACGGCCGCATCGACGGCCGCACCGCCTATGGCTCCGACGCCCAAGGCCTCTCCCTGGGCCTGGCCCAGTGGAACGACCGGGGCAAGGTGGACATCTCCGCCAAGGTGTGGCGGCACACCGGGGAGAAGTGGTCCCGCCAGTCGGAGGAGCTGCCCCTCCACCGGGTGCTGGATCTGGCGATTCTGGCCTGCCGGGCCCAGCTCTATTTCCAGGAGGAGGCCTACCGCTTCCCCAGGGGCTACGACCCGGAGCATCCCCAGGTAGACCGCATCGGCCTGCAGGGGACGCCATGACGGTGGAGGTATGCACCTCCAGCGACCACATCGACGAGGATCTCCGTCTGTTCCAGGACGCCCTGGCCCGGGACGGCGAGCTGCTCGGGGAGCGCATGCGGGTGCTGGCCCGGCTCCTGGGGGAGCTGGGCTGCCGGGGCTGAGCGCGGAACAAGCGCGGGCCCCCGGTCTCTTTGAGACCGGGGGCCCGCGTTGTTTATCCGTCCCTCACAGCATGGCGTAGAGCAGCTTTGCCACCTCGCCGCGGGTGAGCAGATCGTTGGGTCGGATGCGGTTGTCGTTGCCGGTGATCACACCCTGCCCCACCAGACTCCTGAGGTAGCCGGCCGCCCAGTCGGGCACCTGCCCCGCGTCGGAGAAGGTGAGCTCCGGCTCGGCGTAGCCCCTGGCCTGGGTGCGGCCCAGAATGGTCATGGCCTCGGCCCGGCTGATGGTGGCCAGGGCGTTGACGGTGAGGCCGCTCTCGTTGGCCCCGCCCTTCAGGATGCCCAGGCTATACATGGCCTTGACCTCGTTCAGCGCCCAGTCCGGAATGGAGGCGGCATCCACGAAGGGCAGCTCCACATTGGCGTACTGGGTGAGATCCAGGTCCATCCACCGGGCCACCATGGCGAAGAACTCCGCGCGGGTGATGTTCTTTTCCGGCTGATAGACAGGGATCTCCACGCCGGTGCCCTTGGACACGCCGGTGTCATAGAGGTAGGTGGCGTAGGGCTCGGCCCAGTGACCCGCCATATCCCCAAAGGGGAGGTACGTGTCCCGGCGGGCTTGACATCCGCGGAGGCGCGGGCCAGGTTGCCGCTGGCGTGCAGGCGGTGACGCTCACCGATGGTAGCCGCTGTCGGCGGCGGGCAGCGTGGCGGTCAGGGTTCCGGAGGCCTCGTTCCAGGTAAAGTTCAGAGTCGCCCCGTCATAGGTCAGGCTCACATTGGCCTGGGGAATCGTGCGGTCCACGTTGTCCGACACGGCGGCGGTGAGCTGAGTGCCGCTGACGGACAGGCGGACGGTGGGGGCAATGGTGTCGCTGACATTCTCATTGGAGGTGGTGAACTGGTCCAGCCAGATGGTCCCGGCCGGGCCGCCCGCGCCGCCGCCATAGATCACGTCCAGGCTGGTGAGGGTGGCCGCGCCCTCGGGCAGCTCGGCGCTGACGTACTTCCATCCGGTGAAGTCCAGGGCGGTCAGCAGGAACTGCCGGCTCTGGAGGCTGGCGTCCGCCGCCGTGGCCATCAGGGTATTGCCCGAGCCGTCGCCGTACACCCACACGCCCAGCCAACTCTCTCCGGCAGGGATGGGCAGCGCGCTGTTCAGGCTCGCCGTTCCGCCTGTGGAGGCGTCATAGGTCATCCTCAGGCTCTGGCGGCCGTTGTGGACGTAGTCCAGGCCGGTCTCGGCCCCGTAGGAGGCCGTGCTGGTGGCACCGAAGGAGGCCAGGTCGCCCTCACAGTCCTCCAGCGTCTTGACGTGGCCCGCGATACTCACCGGCACGGTGAGTGTCTTGCCCCGGCGGAGACGGTGAGGTTACCGCTGGCGCTCTTTGTCCCGGCGGTAAAGACGCCGTTTGCGTCCACCGTGCCCACCTCTGGGTCCGCTGACCAGGTGAAGCAGGTATCCTGGGCGGTGAGGGCCAGCTTGCGGTAAGAGGCGGAGGCCTTCAGATCCACCTGGCCGCCGGGGTCCAGGTTCAGGCTGGCGACCGCCGCGCCGGTGGCTTCATTGGTCAGGGTGATCTCGTCCGGGGTGCGGACGGTGGTGATGTAGCCGGTGCCGGAGGCGGAGCCGTCGGTGGCGGTGACCTGGGCAAAGCCGCTCTCCGCCCCGGCGGTAAAGAGGCCGTTCTCGTCCACAGTGCCGCCGCCGCTGGACACCGACCAGCTCACGCCGCCGCCGCTGGTGGGGAAGTAGCTGGTGTCCAGCCCGGTAGCGGAGAGCTGCACCGTGGCCCCGGAGAGCAGGATGCTGTCGGAAGGGGTCACGTAGTAGGAGGCCAGCTCGCCGGTGGGCTGGAGCCCGGTGGTGAGGAAGATGGCGGTGCTGTTCTTCCGCTGGCTGCCGTCGGAGGGCTTGTTGACCACCTGCATGCCCTCCTGGTCGGGGTAGGTGACGCCGATGGTGGTGGAGCCGCCGCCGTCCATGCAGATGGCCTCCACGCATCCCAGCTCAATGAGGCGCTGGGCCACCTGGCCCTGGGTGGCTTCACGCTGTAGCCGGGCTGCTTTCCATCCATGGCGTAGAAGATCACAGTGCCGTCAGCCTTGATGCCGATGGCGGGCCAGGCGGTGCGGGAGGCGTCCAGTCCGGAGTCCACCTGCCCGTTGGTGACCAGCTTGGACACGCAGCCCAGGGCCTGGACTGCCTGGCTCCAGCGCTGATCGCTGCTGGACACGGTAAGGGTGACGGTATCCCCCGGCTGAAGGGCCCGCAGGCGGGCCAGGGCCTCCTCGCTCTCCTTGGCGTTCAGGGTGAGCACGGCTTTGCCCTCGGGAATGGGGATACTTCCGGTGGACTCTAGAACCTGCTCCACCACATACTGGGTCTGCCGGCCGATGGTAGGCTTAACGGCGTAGGTGCCGGTGCCGTCATCCACTGGGGACAGAATCACATCTACCCCGGCTCGGTGTTCTGGGTGGTAGTGGCGAAGTCGTCGGTCAGCAGGGTCAGGCCGCCCACAGCGGCACTGTCCGTCAGCTTTCGCACCTTATTGATGCCGCCGCCCAGCTTTACGGCCTGCCCTCCGAAGGACACGGAGACAGACAGCCCGTTGCGGGCGATGAAAGCGGTGCCGTCGGCGTTGAAGCCGATGGCCCAGGTGTCGTTGTAGTAGCCTGTGGCCCGCACAATCCCGTCGGTCACCACCAGTCCGGTGGGCGCGCCGGTGGAGAGCACATACCAGTCGCCGTTCAGGCCGGACACCACCCGTTTGCCCTGGCTCTCCAGGGTCTGGGCCATGCCGGACAGGGTTACCCGGTCGGTAACCTTGGAGCCGTAGGCCACCGTGGGCACTACGCTGGCGTTGGGGAATACTCCACATAGTACTCGGTGCGCAGGTCGGAATAGGTATCGCTCCAGAACACGTTCTTTCCCAGGCTGGCCCCCTGGGAGAGGGGCGCCCGCCCGGTATGTACGTCCCAGCCCATGGCCTGGGACGCCGAGGCCGCGGTGACAGTCAGGCCAGCGCCAGACCCAGGGACGCCCCGCCGGATCCATTGTTTCATACTTGTCCTCCTAATATCGTCTGTGAAACGGGTCATACAAAAATTATGTTAACACAAAACCCCGCTTGTAAACAAGCGGGGGCCAGGATTTGTCAATCCAATTCTTACAATTTTCTTCCACGGGCGGCGGGCGGTCTTAAAATCCCGCCCTTACCCCTCCTCCGGCCTGCCCTGCTTCAGCCGGGGCAGAGTCTTTTCCAGGGTGGCCTCCTCCTGAATGGACAGCAGCTCCCCAATGAGCTGGTTGGACACCAGGAAGCCCTTGGCCGTCAGATTCCAGCGGCGGTCGTGCCGCTCCGCCCAGCCCTGGCGCTCGTACTCCTCCAGCTTCTGCTCGATGGGATCGAAGTTCATGAAGAACTCCCGGCGGTACTCCCACTCCTCGATGCCCCGGGTGGTGCGCAGGCGGAGCATCAAATATTCGCCGCCCCGCTCCCGCTGGGGGATCAGGTCGGACTCGTCGATGACGGTGCCCCCCTCCAGCACGGCGGCAATATAGCCCTCCAGATCCCGGATAAAAGAGTAGCGCCGCCCGCCGAAGTCGGAGTGGGCCCCCGGCCCGAAGCCGATGTAGGGCCGGCCCATCCAGTATTTCAGGTTGTGCCGGGACTGGAAGCCCGCCCGGGCAAAGTTAGAGATCTCATACTGGCGGTAGCGCCGCCGCCAGCCGCTCCACCGTCCAGAGGTACATGTCGGCCTGCTGGTCGTCGTCGGGGAGCTTCTCCCCCCGCACCACCCGGTCGTCCAGGGGAGTGCCCGGCTCCACCTTGAGGCCGTAGCAGCTCAGGTGCTCCGGCTCCAGCTCCAGCACCTGCTCCACGGTGTCCCGCCACCCCGCCATATCCTGGTTGGGCAGACCGTAGATCAGATCTAGGCTGATGTTTTTGATCTTGGCCTCTCGGGCTGCGGCCACCGCCCTCTGGGCCTGCTGGAAGGTATGGGGGCGGTGCAGGCAGTTCAGCTCACAGTCGTGGGCGGACTGGACGCCTAGGGAGATGCGGTTTACCCCCGCCCGCCGGAGGGCCTGAAACACCTTCTTATCCACACTGTCCGGGTTGCACTCCACGGTAATCTCCGCGTCCTGGCCAGATCGAAGCGCTTGGCCACGGTTTTGAGCACCTCCCGCAGCCGCTTCTCCCCGTAAAAGCTGGGGGTGCCGCCGCCGAAGTAGACGGTGTCCACCTGCCAGCCCCGGGTGAGGGGCGCGGTCTCCTTCATATGGGCGAGCAGCGCCTTTTGGTAGTCGTCCATCCGGCCCTCCTTCCCCGCCAGGGAGTAGAAGTCGCAGTAGTCGCACTTGCTGCGGCAGAAGGGGATGTGGACATAAAGGCCCAGTTTTTCCGCCATTGGAGGCACCTCGTTTCCATTGCTTGGATTCTAATTGATTATTATACTACAAAATCCGCCGTTTGAAAAGCCGCCGCGCCCGTGCTATACTGGGAAAAAACGCAAGGAGGGCACAAACATGGTCCAGCAGTCCCCCCGCCGCCTGGAGCTGACCGTGACGGCGGACCAGGCGGGGGAAAAAATCGACACCCTGCTGCGGCGGGAGCTCCGCCTGTCGGGGACGGTGATCCGCCGCGTCAAGTGGCTGGACGACGGCATCCTGCTGGACGGGATGCGGGTCACCACCGCCTGCCGCCCGGCGGCGGGGCAGGTGCTCTCCGTCCGGGTAGCCGATCCCGACGGCCAGGGGGACATGGTGCCCACCCCCGGCCCCCTGGATATCGTGTACGAGGACGGGGATCTGCTGGTGCTCAACAAGGCCCCGGCGCGCTGATCCACCCCGGCCCCGGCCACTACAGCGATACGCTCTGTAATTATATCGCCTGGTATTACAAAAAAGCGGGGATTGCCGCCGACGTCCACCCCGTCCAGCGGCTGGACAAGGGCACCTCCGGCCTGCTGGTGGTGGCCAAGCACCCCCACGCCCAGGAGCAGCTCAAGGGCCAGCTCCACACCCCGCCTTCCGGCGGATCTACCTGGCGGTGTGCGAGGGAATCCCCGGCCGCCGGAGGGTGCATCGACGCCCCATCGGCCGCGTCCCCGGCTCCCTCATGGCCCGCCAGGTGGACCCTGCGGGCCAGCCCGCCTCCACCCGCTACCGGGTGCTCCGCACCGGGCAGGGCCGCGCCCTGGTGGAGCTGGAGCTGGACACCGGCCGCACCCACCAGATCCGGGTACACATGGCCCACATCGGCCACCCCTCACCGGCGACTTCCTCTACGGCACGGAGGATCACAGCCTCATCTCCCGCCCCGCCCTCCACTCCGCCCGGCTCTCCCTCCGCCACCCCGTCACCGGTGAACCCATGGCCTGGGAGCAGCCTCTGCCGGAGGACATGGCCCGGCTGGTATGAACGGGCGGCTTTCCCGCACGCGGGAAAGCCGCCCGTTTATTATACCCCGTGAGATCAAAGGCCGGAATGTACTCCGACCGTGCGGCCTCCGCCCCTGGGTGAAGCCCTCCAGCCCCAGGGCGTCCATATAGTCCTCGGCCGAGCGGACCTCCGAGGGCCGCAGCCGGCGGTTCAGCGCGGGGAACTCCGCCGCCCGCCCCCAGGGGAGGTACTGGCTCATGAGGGAGAAGGCCACCGCGCCGGGGGAAGTGCTCCGCCACCCAGTCCATCACCCGCTTGGCCTCGGCCAATTTCCCGGGAAGGAGCAGGTGCCGGATGATAACGCCCTGTTTTAACAGGCCGTCCTGATACACGCAGGGGCCGGTCTGGCGGAACATCTCCAGGATGGCCGCCTGGGCCGCCTCCGGTAGTCCGCCGCGCCGGAATACTGCTCCGCGTACTCCGGCGTGACATACTTCAAATCGGGCAGGTAGATCTGGATTTTCCCTCCATGCCCCGCAGGTGTCCACCCGGTCGTAGCCGCCGGAGTTCCACACCACCGGCACCGGCAAAGGCTGGGCCAGCAGCCGGGCCACCGCGTGGGCATAGTGGGTGGGATTGACCAGGTTGATGTTGTGGGCCCCTGGTCGATGAGCTCGAAGCAGATGGCACGCAGCCGCTCCAGGGAGATGGGCCGTCCAAAGTCCTGGTGGCTGATGGCGTCGTTCTGGCAGAAGACGCACCCCAGGGAGCAGCCGGAGAAAACACGGTGCCGGAGCCCCGCGTGCCCGAGATGGGCGGCTCCTCCCACTGGTGGAGGGCCGCACGGGCCACCACCGGCGCCTCCGGCATCCGGCATACGCCCCGGCCCTCGGTCTCCGTGCGCAGGGCCCCGCACCGGCGGGGCAGAGATTGCAGATCATTGGATTTCTCCTCCTTCCCAGGTTTGCCGGCTGCGGGCGGGGACAAGCCCCGCCCCTACGCCCCAGCACGTATCTCCGTCTCCCCATCCAGGCTGGTGCGGCGGGGTGTTACAGCGTAAGCCCCGCCGCCGGAAAATCATCGGCAGAACAGCCCGGGAAGTTCCAAGAAGGGGAATCGCAATTCCCCTTCTGGCCGTTTCAAGGGTGGATTGTTAAGGCGGGGAAATCGGAATCCCCGCCTTAACCGGCTCTTTCGCCCTTTCTGGCCGCCCAGAAAGGGGCGCCGGAGGCATGACCAGAAATCATGCGTCAAAAGGTAACGTGGAGGGCGCGCCAGCCTGGCACAAGGCGGGCCGATGTGGGCAGAAGGTGAATTGCCCCAGAGGGGCAAGAGAGGCCGCCCTGGGGCGTCGGTCCCTACGCGGAGGAGCGTTGAGGCGACCCTGGCGATCGCCTGCGGGCGGCCATAAAGGCCGCCTCTACAGGGCCCGGTTACCGCCAGACCTCCCGGCGCTCCGTGCGACCCATCAGCCAGTCCACCGACACCCCGTAAAAGTCCGCCATGTTCCGCAGATTGTCAAACCCCGGCTTCTGTTCGCCCTTTCAAAGCGCTGGTATTGACGGGCGGCCATGGAAAGCGCCTCGCCTACCTGCTTCTGTGTCAACCCCCGCTCTTGGCGCAGGGCATAGAGCTTCTCACAAAATTGCATCTTTTCCTCTTTTCTCTTGACACGACCTTTTAGTAGTGTTATTATGATGACGACTTAAAGGACGTTAGGAGGTGATTTTCATGTCCCCTGCGATGGAAGAACTCTATCAATATTTCGTCGGCCATCCGAACCCCCGGCACTGGCCGGAGGAGCTGCGGGACAGCCCCGTGCTGGGCCACGGACAGTACGCCTTCTCCGAGGGGCTGCGGCTGGGCTTCCTGCTGGCCGTGGAGTGCATGGGCCCGGAGTTACTGCGGCCCTAAGTTGCCCTCTTTCCAGTGCTTGCGGCACAGGCCGATGTACTGGTCGTTGGCCCCCAGCACCACCTGCTCGCCCTCCTGATGACGTGGCCGCTCTCGTCAAAGCGGGCGTTGCACAGGGCCTTCTTGCCGCACCAGCAGATGGTCTTGACCTCCTCGATCACGTCCGCCGTGGCCAGCAGCTCCGCCGAGCCGGGGAACAGCTCCCCCTTGAAGTCGGTGCGCAGGCCGTAGCAGATGACGGGGATGTTCCAGTCGTCCACCAGATCGGTGAGGTAGCGCACCTCGTCCCGGGTGAGGAACTGGGCCTCGTCCACGATGATGCAGGCGTAGGGCTTGAGATGGCGGGGCGTCATCTCCATCAGGTCGGAGAAGTAGATGCACGGGTGGCTCAGCCCCGCCCGTGAGGCCACAAACCGGGCCCCGTCCCGCTGATCCACCGCGGGCTTGACCAGCAGGGCGTCCTGGCCCCGCTCCTCGTAGTTGTAGCGCACCATCAGCGCGTTGGCCGTCTTGCTGGAGCCCATGACCCCGTAGCGGAAATAGAGTTTTGCCATGTCGGTGTTCCTCCCGCGTCACATCAGTTTTTTCAAAATGCCCAGGTGCTTTTTCCCATAGGGCGGATAGCGGACGGGAATGTCCAGCCGCCCTTTTTTGAGTACGCTCTTTTCGTGGGTGAAGGCGTCGAAGCCCGCTTTGCCGTGGCAGGCGCCCATGCCGCTGTTCCCCACCCCGCCGAAGGGGAGGCGGGGGTCGGCCAGGTGCACCACCGTGTCGTTGACGCACCCGCCCCCAAAGGGCAGGGCCTCCAGCACCGCCCGCTCGACGGAGCGGCTCCGGGTGAACAGGTAGAGGGCCAGCGGGCGGGGCTTCTGCCTCTGGGCCTCCACCAGCTCCGGCAGGCTCCGGTAGGGCAGCACGGGCAGGATGGGGCCGAAGATCTCTCCTCCAGCACCGGGCTGTCCTCCGGCACGTCCACCAGCACCGTGGGGGCGATGCGCAGGCCCTCCGGGTCGGTCTGCCCGCCCACGGCGATCCGCCCGCCGGACAGCAGTCCGGCCAGCCGGTCGAAGTGCCGCCGGCTGATGATGCGGGGCAGCGCCTCCCCGGCCAGGGGATTCGCGCCGTAAAAGCGGGTGATCTGCCGGGCCAGGGCGGCCACGAAGGGCTCCGCCATCCCCTCCGGCACCCAGACGTGGTCCGGGGCCACGCAGGTCTGCCCCGCGTTGAGGAACTTGCCCCAGGCAATGCGGGCCGCGGCCAGCTCCACATCGGCGTCGGGGCCAAAATCACCGGCGACCTGCCCCCCAGCTCCAGGGTGGCAGGGGTGAGGTGCTCCGCCGCCGCGGCCATGACCTTTTTCCCCACCGCCGGACTGCCGGTGAAGAAGATCCCGTCGAAGGGCTTGTCCACCAGGGCCTCCGCCTCCTCCCGTCCCCCTCGGCCACGGTGATATACTCCGGCGGAAACACCCGCCCCAGCACCTCCGCCAGGGCGCGGGCGGAGGCGGGGGTCCTCCCCGGCTTCACCACCGCCGTGCACCCCGCCGCGATGGCGGACACCAGGGGGGCCAGGGTGAGAAACAGGGGGTAGTTCCACGGGGCGAGGATCAGCGACACGCCGTAGGGCTCCCGGTACACCGTGCCCACGGAGGGGAACTGGGACAGGGGGGGGTGCCAGACGGGCCGGGCCCACTTTTCAGATGCCCGCGGGCAAAGCGCAGCTCCGCCAGGGTGGGGCCCAGCTCGCTCATATACCCCTCGTAGGGGATTTGTTGAGATCCGCCCTCAGCGCCTCCAGCAGCTCCCCCCACCGGGTGAGGGCCAGCTCCAGCCGGGTGAGCATCTCCCGGCGGAACCGGAGGCCGGGTGGCCCCGCTGTCAAAATACCGCCGCTGGGCGGCCAGTACATCCTCCATGGCGCTCTCCTTCACAGCCGGGCCTCCACCGCCCCAGCGAAGGCCTGGAAGGCGTTGGGCACGGCGTAATCCCGCTCCAGGGCGGCCCGGTCGGCACCCACCCTCCGGCAGCTCCGGCGAGGCGGCCTCCACGATTTGGGCGGTCATGTGCCACTCGATATGGCTGAAGATATGCTTCCCCGCCGGGCCGCCGGATAACCCAGCCGCCTCCACCGGACAGGGGGCGGGGGAGAGCTCGTTGGGATACTCCCACAGGCCCGCCAGCAGGCCTCGCCCCGGCCGCCGCCGCAGGGCCACCTTCTTTTCCCAGAAAATCAGGAACACGGTCCGGGCCTCGATGCGCCGGGCCTTTTTTGCCGCCTTGACGGGCAGCTCCCCGGTGCGCTCCTCCCGCCGGGCGGTGCAGAAGTCCGCCGCCGGGCACCGGTCGCACAGGGGCGCGCCGTTGGGCAGGCACACCGTGGCCCCCAGCTCCATGAGGGCCTGGTTGAAGTCGCCGGGGGCGTCCAACGGAAGCACGGCCTGGAGGGCGGCGCGCATCCGGGCCTTGGTGTCCGGCCGGGCGATGTCGCCGCCGTCTCCGCTGATGCGGGCCACCACCCGCAGCACGTTGCCGTCCACCGCCGGAACGGGGACGCCGAAGGCGATGGAGGCGATGGCCCCCGCCGTGTACTCCCCCACGCCGGACAGGGTGAGAAGGCCCTCATAGGTGTCGGGGAACACCCCGCCGAAGTCCTCCGCCACCTGACGGGCGGCTTTCTGGAGGTTGCGGGCGCGGTTGTCGTAGCCAAGGCCCTGCCACAGCTTCATGAGCCGGTCCTCCTCCACGGCCGCCAGATCGGCCACGGTGGGCAGGGCCTCCATGAAGCGGCGGTAGTAGTCCAGCACCGCCGCCACCCGGGTCTGCTGGAGCATGATCTCGCTCACCCACACGTGGTAGGGGGGGATCGCTCCGCCAGGGGAGCACCCGGGCGTTTTCGCGGTACCACTGGAGCAGGGGGATGGGAAGTTGGTCGAGTTGATTCAAAACAGGATTCCTCCGGGACCTCTTTTTTCTCTGACCCGGCTATTATATAATGAAGCCAAACTTTTTTCAAGAAACGCAATGAAAACGGCCCGCCGGTTTCTCTAATAGGCAGAAAGGGGGCGCCACCCTTGACCGAACAGGAATTCATTCAACAGGCGGAGGGCCTGAAAGGCCGGCTCTACCGCACCGCCTGGCTCTATCTGGGCAGCGAGGCCTGCGCCGTGGACGCAGTGGACGAGGCGGTCTACCAGGGCTTTCTCCACTACAAACGCCTCCGTCAGCCGGAGTATTTCGCCACCTGGATGACCCGCATCCTCATCAACGCCTGCAACGCCGAGCTGCGCCGCCGGAAGCGGGAGCTGGCGGTGGCCGAGCTGCCCGAGACCGCGGCGGAGGCCTTCGACGCGCTCCTGCGGGAGGCCGTCGCCCGCCTGCCCCGTGAGCTGCGGGCGGTGGTGGTGCTGCGCTACTTCCAGGGCCTCACCCTGGCGGAGACCGCCCAGGCCCTGGACATCCCGCCGGGCACCGTATCCACCCGCCAGCGTAAGGCCCTGTCCCTGCTGAAGCTGCATCTGACCGAGGAGGTTTGAGCCATGGACCGCATGGAAGAATACAAGGCCCTCCGGGACGCGCCGGAGGAGCTGCCCCCCGCCCTGGATGGCGCCGTGGCCCGCGCCCGGGCCAGGGCCCGCCGCCGGAGGCTGTGGCGGCGGATCAGCGCCCCGCCGGGAGCGTGGCGGCGGTGTTTGCCGCCTTCGTGCTCCTGGTGAACCTGTCCACCCCTTCGCCCTGGCCTGCGGCAAAGTGCCCGTGCTCAAGGAGCTGGCCGCCGCCGTGGCCTTCTCTCCCAGCCTCAAGGCCGCTGTGGAGCACGATTTCATCCAGTATATCGGCCAGAGCCAGACTGACAACGGCATCACGCTCCATCTGGAATACCTCTTTCCCGACCGCGGGCAGCTTCAGTTCTATGCCACAGTCACCGGGCCGGAGGAGTTTTCCAGCTTTATGGTTCACCCCGTCCTCACCGATGAGAGCGGTCAGCCTCTGGAGACCTACGGTTCCACCAGCAAAGCGTCCATCCCGGCGAGCTCTCCAACGCCTTTACTGTGTTCCTTCGGGGATGCGGCCTTCCCGAGACCCTCTATCTGACCTGTGAGATCTCCGGCCACCGGGGCGGCCACCGAACCCCTGAGCCGTTGGAAGGCGACCCTCTGCCCCATATGCAGTGGTGTCCTTCCGCTTGCCCCTTGATACCGCCCTGCTGGCCCAGGGTGAGACCCTGGAAGTAGACCGGTGGATAAACCTGGATGGAAACAAACTCCATATTCAGGCGTTGGAGCTCTACCCGACTCACGCCCGGCTGCTGCTCGAGGAGGAGCCTACCAATCGGGAGTCCCTCCGCGGCCTGGACTTCTACCTCGCCGATGGGCGGGGAACCGCTACGCAGCCGGCTCCAGCGGCGGCACGGTTTCCCAAGGGCCTACTGGTGCGAGAGCCTACTTCTCCCTGACCGGAACCTGACCCTGTGCATCACCGGGGCGGAGTGGCTGGAGAAGGCAAGGAGTACGTCACCGTGGATCTGGAGACCGGCCGGGCCCTCACCCCTCTGCCCGTGGATGTACGGGTCAGTGCCCGGCGGGACGGTGACAATGCGGAGGTGGCCTTCTATGCCCCCATGCCGCCGGAGGCCGATGAAGACCACCTGGTCTTCCGCCAGCTCGGCACCATGGACTACCGTGCCCCGGATGGCTCGACAGTGGCCATCTACGGAGTGACCTCCTACCACAGCGATGTCCTGTGGCAGGGCACCTCCGACGAAATCCCTCTGCCGGAGGGCTGGTTTATCGAGAAGTATACCATCGAAAGCTATCTCTGGGACACCATTGACATGGGCCTGCACGCCACCCGCGAGACTTGGTTTGAAACTCCGGTGTCAGTGCCTCTGGCCTGAATGTCCCCATAGAAAGACGGTTCGGCGCTCCCGAACGCCGAACCGTCTCAGCTGTCGAAAAGTCCTTACGGACTTTTCGACAGCTGGACTTTTGAACCTCTTTAGAGGGTTCAAAAGTCGTTTGATCCAACGTGAAAGACAACCCTGACGGTTTTCTTTCACACTATCTTCCCTCCGAATCCTTTGCAGGAAGGGTTTATCGACAGTCTGAGACGGTTCGGCGCTCCTGAACGCCGAACCGTCTTTCGTTTATCTACTGTCCCTCAGGGAGCAGCTCCTCCAGCAGCTCCACCGCTTCGTATACCATCCGGTCGCAGTGGCACTTGCGCTCCTCCCCCCGCTCCTTGGCCAGCCGGAGCAGATTGGCGCAGTCCAGGACCTGGTTTTTCCCGGAACCGGCGCATCAGCGCGGTGGCCTCATCGGCCCCTTGCCCGCCAGCCCCAACACCATCAACGCGCCGGTCACCGCGCCGCAGGTGGAGCCATGGCGCATGCCGGAGCCGAAGTTGGCCCCCAGCTTGAAGGCTGTCTCCTTATCCAGGCCGCACAAATCGGCGAAGGGTACCAAGACCGACTGGCAGCAGTTGTAGTGTACGTCTGTCCGGGCCCGCAGGGCCTCGGTCTCTTCCATCCTCGTCATACCAAACACTCCTTTTACCGGTCAATGACCATCTGCTTGTAGTCCAGATAGCGGAAGCCCATCCGCTCATACAGCCGGGCGGCCCGGTTCTCCCCGGTGACCTCCAGGCGGTAGCGGGCGCACTCAGGGTGCTGCTCCATGGCCCAGCGGATCACCTGCTCGCCGTAGCCCTTGCCCCGGCACTCGGGAGCCAGGTAGAGCTCGTCCAGCAGCAGGTAGCGCCCGCCTACCTCAGCGGAATAGCCGATGCACATATAATGGTAGCCCACCGGGCGGCCGTCTTCCTCCAGCACCAGGCCCTGGATCAGCGGCTCGGCCGGGTCCACCGCCGCCTGAAAGGACCGGCGGAGAACGGCCGGGTCCACCTCATGCTCCACCGCCGGGCTGTGGTAGAACCGGTCCACCATCTCCATGACGGCCCCTCGTCCGCCGCGGTCATCTCTCGAATGGAAATCATACGTCTTACTCCTTTTCATGTGATTCTCCGCCTGGCGGGGCGCTCAGTTGAACATATCACCGTGCTGGGCAAACAGGCGGCGCACCCGGCCCAGCAGCGGTGCGTGCTCCGGCCGGGACAGGCCGGGATCGGCCTCCAGCAGCTTCTGGGCGGCCTGCTGGGCCTCCTTGAGCACCCGCATGTCCCCGCCAGATCGGCGATGCCCAGTTGGGGCAGGCCGTGCTGCCGCTGGCCGAAAAAGTCGCCGGGGCCGCGCAGCTTCAAGTCCTCCTCCGCGATGCGGAAGCCGTCGGCGGTTTTCGCCAGCACCCGCAGCCGCTCCCGGCTCGGCACTGTGGGTGCTGGTCATCAGCACACAGTAGGACTGGTGCTTTCCCCGGCCCACCCGGCCCCGGAGCTGGTGGAGCTGGCTCAGGCCGAAGCGGTCGGCGTTCTCCACCACCATCAGCGCCGCGTTGGGCACGTCCACTCCCACCTCGATGACGGTGGTGGACACCAGCACGTCCAGCTCCCCGCCGCGAATGCGGTCATTGCCGCATCCTTGTCCCTGGCCTTCATCTTACCGTGTACCAGCCCCACCCGCAGGTCGAGGAACACCTCGCTTCTGAGGTGTTCAGCATAGGGGACAGCCGCCTTGAGGCCCTCCCCGCCGGGTTCTCCCGGGGGACTCCTCCCCCTCCTCCACGGCGGGGCAGACCAGATAGGCCTGCCGCCCCTGGCCCACCAGCTTCCGCACGAAGCGATACATCCGCTGCCGCTTGTCCTCCCCCACCACATAGGTCTCCACCGGCGTGCGGCCGGGGCAGCTCGTCGATCACCGACACCTCCAGATCCCCATAGATGATGAGGGCCAGGGTGCGGGGATGGGGTGGCGGACATGACCAGCACGTGGGGCGTCCGCCCGGCCTTGGCGGCCAGGGCCGCGCGCTGGGCCACCCCGAAGCGGTGCTGCTCGTCGGTGATCGCCAGGGCCAGGTTGGAAAACGCCACCCCTCGCTCAACAGGGCGTGGGTGCCGACGACCAGATCCACTTCCCCGCCGCCAGGGCGGCGTAGAGCTCTTCCGGGCCTTCCCTTCACCGAGCCGGTGAGCAGGCCCACCCGCACCCCTGCCCGCCCCAGCAGCGGGGCCAGGGAGCGGAAGTGCTGCTCGGCCAGCAGCTCCGTGGGGGCCATCAGGGCGCACTGGCCGCCGTTTTTCGCCGCCAGCCACGCCCCGTAGGCCGCCACCATGGTCTTGCCCGAGCCCACATCGCCCTGCACAAGCCGGTTCATGGGCGCGCCGGAGGCGGTATCGGCCGCCACCTCCTCCATGGCCCGCCGCTGGGCGGCCGTGAGGGCGAAGGGCAGCAGGGCCAGGAATTCCTCCACCGGCGGTGTGGAAAGGGGACCTCCGCACAGGTGCGCCCGGTGCGCAGCAGGGCCATGCCGCAGGCCAGGCAGAACAGCTCCTCGAAGATCAGCCGCCGCCGGGCCAACTCCAGGGCCTCCTCGTCCCGGGGGAAGTGGATGTTCCGGCAGGCAAACTCGGCGGCGGCCAAAGCGTGCTCCCGCCGCAGTCCGGCGGGAAGCGTCTCCTCCACCTGCCCGGCGCACTCCTCCACGCAGCGGAGGGTCAGCCCCGCCAGCAGGTTGTTGGAGATCCCCCGGGTCAGAGGGTAGATGGGCAGGATGCGGCCGGTAAAGCGGGCCCTGTCCGCCCGCTCGCACACCGGGTTGGTCATCTGCCGACGCCCCGGCGGGCCCTCCACCCGGCCGTAGACGACGTACGTCTCGCCGGTGCGCAGGGCGTCCTTCATATAGGACTGGTTAAAGAAGGTGGCGGTGACGCTGCCGGTATCGTCCACCAGGCGGGCCTTCACCAGCTCCAGCCCCTTGCGGATGCGGGAGAGGCGGGGCGGCTCCGCCACCAGCAGCTCCAGGCACACCGGCAGATCCACCGGGGCCGCCGCCACGGTGGAAAACCGGCGGCGATCCTCATAGTCCCGGGGAAAGTAGCGCAGCAGATCCTCCACCGTGGCCAGCCCCAGCTTCTCCAGGCTCTTGGCCCGGGCCGGCCCGATGCCGGGCAGCTGCTCCACCCCGTCGCCAAGCCGCAGCGCCATGGATGCTCCCTCCTCTCCTCTGTGAGGTCTTAGTGTAGCATATTTCCCAGACAGTGGCAAGGCCCCCTCCCCCCGACGGCGAAACCGCCAAATACAAAACCGGCCGGTTGAATTTCCTGTGCGTGTCGCCAAGTTTTGCAACCGTTCATAAAATCGCTTGCAAAAAAGCCGCCTTACTGCTATAATCAGTCTTAACATCGCATTTCCCCGCACGCCCCGGCGGCGGGGCCCTGGCGGCCGGTGAGCCGCCGCAGCCGAACGGTGTCTGTTTGACGCGATCGGACTCATTTGATTCAGGAAGGAAGGACAGCATGGCGGAATGCAAATTTAACAAGGTCCTGGTGGCTAACCGGGGCGAGATCGCCATCCGCGTGTTCCGGGCCTGCTACGATTTGGGCCTGCACACGGTGGCCATGTACTCCAACGAGGACACCTTTTCCCTCTTCCGCACCAAGGCGGACGAGGCCTATCTCATCGGTGAGAACAAGTCCCCCCTCTGGGGGCGCCTATCTGGATATCCCCTCCATCATCGATCTGGCCCGCCGCCGCAACGTGGACGCCATCCACCCCGGCTACGGCTTTTTGAGCGAGAACGCCGACTTCGCCCGGGCCTGCGAGGAGGCGGGCATCACCTTCATCGGCCCCTCCTCCACCATTCTGGCCCAGATGGGCGACAAGCTGACCGCCAAGGCCATCGCCCACGCCTGCGGCGTGCCCACCATCCCGGTTCCGACCGTCCCCTGAAGGACGGGGAGGAGGCCCTTGCAAAGGCCGTCGAATACGGCTTCCCCATCATCCTCAAGGCGGCCGGCGGCGGCGGCCGGGGATGCGCCGCTGCGACACACCGGAGGAGGTCATCCCCGCCTTTGACCTGGTGAAGAGCGAGGCCAAGAAGGCCTTCGGCAACGAGGACATCTTCATCGAGAAGTACCTGGTGGAGCCCAAGCACATTGAGGTGCAGATTCTGGGCGACAAGCACGGCAACGTGGTTCACCTGTTCGAGCGGGATTGCTCCCTCCAGCGCCGCTACCAGAAGGTGGTGGAGTTCGCCCCCGCCTTCTCCGTGCCCGAGACCACCCGGCAGAAGCTTTATGAGGACGCGGTAAAGGTGGCCCGCCACGTGGGCTACGTCTCCGCCGGCACGGTAGAGTTCCTGGTGGACAGGGAAGGGCACCACTACTTCATCGAGATGAACCCCCGTATCCAGGTGGAGCACACCGTCACCGAGATGGTGACGGGCGTGGATCTGGTGCGCGCCCAGATCCTCATCGCCGAGGGCCACCCCCTGTCCACCCCGGAGATCGGCATCCCCAGCCAGGACGCGGTGCACATGAACGGCTACGCCCTCCAGTGCCGGGTGACCACCGAGGATCCGGCCAACAACTTCGCCCCCGACACCGGCAAAATCACCTCCTACCGCTCCTGCGGCGGCTTCGGCGTCCGTCTGGACGGCGGCAACGCCTTCACCGGCGCGGAGATCTCCCTACTACGACTCCCTGCTGGTCAAGGTCACCTCCTGGGACAACACCTTCGAGGGGGTGTGCCGCAAGGCCATGCGGGCCATCAGCGAGGAGCATGTCCGCGGCGTCAAGACCAATATTCCCTTCGTCACCAACATTCTGGCCCACCCCACCTTCCGGGCCGGGGACGTCCCGAGCCGACCAACCGTGCCACCAAGCTGCTCAAGTAAATCGCCCAGATACAGGTGGATAACCCTCCGCTGAGCGGGCCCAGTTCGACATCCCCGCTTCCCGCCCTATGAGCACACCCCGCCCAAGTGCACCGGCCTCAAGCAGCTTTTGGATGAGAAGGGGCCAGAGGCGGTGCGGGACTGGGTGCTGGGACAGAAGAAGCTGCTCATCACCGACACCACCATGCGGGACGCCCACCAGTCCCTCCTCTCCACCCGGGTGCGCACCCGCGACATGCTCAAGGCCGCCGAGGGCACGGCGGAGATCCTCAACGACTGCTTCTCCCTGGAGATGTGGGGCGGCGCCACCTTCGACGTGGCCTACCGCTTCCTCCATGAGTCCCCTGGGAGCGGCTGCGCCTGCTGCGGGAGAAGATCCCCAACATCCCCTTCCAGATGCTCCTGCGGGGGGCCAACGCCGTAGGCTACACCAACTACCCCGACAACCTCATCCGGGCCTTTATCCGGGAGTCAGCCCGGAGCGGCATCGACGTATTCCGTATCTTCGACTCCCTGAACTGGATTCCCGGCATGGAGATAGCCATAGACGAGGTGCTCCAGCAGGGCAAGCTGTGCGAGGCCACCCTGTGCTACACCGGTGACATTATCGACCCCAAGCGGGATAAATATACCCTCAAATACTACGTGGACATGGCCAAGGAGCTGGAGAAGCGGGGCGCCCATCTGCTGTGCATCAAGGACATGTCCGGCCTCCTCAAGCCCTACGCGGCCAAGAAGCTGGTCACTGCCCTGAAAAACGAGGTGGGCCTGCCCATCCACCTGCACACCCACGACACCTCGGGCAACCAGGTGGCCGCCTATCTGATGGCCGCCGAGGCAGGGGTGGATATTGTGGACTGCGCCATCGACTCCATGTCCTCCACCACCAGCCAGCCCTCCCTGAACGCGGTGGTCACCGCCCTCCAGGGCCAGGAGCGGGACACCGGACTCGACCCCGAAAAGCTCCAGACCCTCTCCGACTACTGGGCCGACGTGCGCCTGCGCTACAGCCAGTTTGAGGCGGGCATCAAGAACCCCTCCACCGATATCTACCGCTACGAGATGCCTGGCGGCCAGTACACCAACCTCAAGAGCCAGGTGGAGAGCCTGGGCCTGGGCCACCAGTTCGGGGATGTCAAGGAGATGTACGTCAAGGTCAACCACATGCTGGGCGACATTGTGAAGGTGACGCCCTCCTCCAAGATGGTGGGTGATCTGGCCATCTTCATGGTGCAGAACGAGCTGACCCCCGAGAACATTGTGGAGCGCGGAGAGGCCCTCACCTTCCCCGACAGCGTGGTGAGCTACTTCAAGGGCATGATGGGCCAGCCCGCCTGGGGCTTCCCCGAGGACTTGCAGAAGGTGGTGCTCAAGGGTGAGGAGCCCATCACCTGCCGCCCCGGTGAGCTGCTGGAGCCCGTCGACTTCGCCGCCGCCCGGCGGAGGTGGAGAAGTTCTCCCGGCGCGTCGGAGCAGAACATCATCTCCTGGTGCCTCTACCCCAAGGTGGTGGAGGAGTTCTTCCGCCACCGGCAGGAGTACGGCTACATCATGCGCATGGGCAGCCATGTGTTCTTCAACGGCATGGCCCTGGGCGAGACCAACAAGATCAACATCGAGGACGGCAAGACCCTGGTCATCAAATACCTGGGGCTGGGCGATCTCAACGAGGACGGCACCCGCAACGTCCACTTCGAGCTCAACGGCATGCGCCGCGAGGTGGCGGTGCCCGACAAGAACGCCGAGGCACAGGTGAAGCACGTTACGCTGGCCGATCCCTCCGACAAGAGCCAGGCAGGGCCTCCATCCCCGGCATGGTGTCCAAGATCTGCGTCAAGCCCGGAGACGCAGTGGAGGAGAACCAGGTGCTGGCCGTCATTGAGGCCATGAAGATGGAGACGAGCGTAGTGGCCCGCATGGCGGGTACCGTGGAGCAGGTGCTCATCAAAGAGGGCGGCTCTGTCAAAGCCGGCGAGCTGCTCATCACCATAGTGCAGCGCAGGGGCCGGTCTGACGACCGGCCCCTTTCCACCGCCTGCAACCGCTTTTTCAAGGAGGCCCAAACCATGGAAACCATTCTCCACCTGCTCCCCCTCACCGGCAGAAGGCGGCCTTTCAGGCCGCCGCGCCGGAGTCTGAGCATCTCTTTCTCCCCACCAATGACCGCGGGGAGCCAGCAGCATCCCCAGGAGTGGCGGGAGCGCACCACCATTCTGCTGGGCTATGTCCCCCCCGAACAGCTCAAGACCTTTCCCAACCTGAAATGGGTGCAGAGCTGGAACGCCGGGGTGGACCCCTATCTGGTCCCCGGCGTTCTGCCGGAGGGCGTGCGCCTCACCTCCGCCGTGGAGCCTACGGCCCAGCCGTGTCTGAACACATGCTGGCCATGCTCCTGGCCATCTATAAGCGCCTGCCCGCCTACTGTGACCAGCAGAGGGCCCATATCTGGGCGGATCTTGGACCCGTTGGCTCCCTAGCGGGCAAAACCGTGCTGGTGGCCGGTGCCGGCGATATCGGCCGCCACTTTGCCCGGCTGGTCCGCGCTCTGGGGCACAGCGGGTTATTGGGCTGCGCCGGAGCGCGGGCTGCCCGGCAGAGGGCTTTGACGAGATTTACGGTCTGGGTGCGCTGGATGGCCTTCTCCCCAGGCCGATGTGGTGGCCCTGGCCCTCCCCCACACCCCTGAGACTGCGGGCCTGATGAGCAAGGCCCGGCTGCTGGCCATGAGGCCCGGCGCGGTACTGCTCAACGCGGGCCGTGGAGCGCCGTGGACTGCACCGCCCTGGCGGAGGTGCTGTGCTCCGGCCGCCTGCTGGGCGCGGGACTGGACGTTACCGATCCGGAACCTCTGCCCCCGGGACACCCCCTCTGGGAGGCCCCCAGCCTCCTCCTCACCCCCACACCGCCGGGGCTATAACCACATGGAGGCCACGCTGGAGCGCATCAAGGCTATTTTCCTGGACAACCTGCGGCGCTATGTGGAGGGCCGCACGCTCCGCAATCAAGTGCGCTGACCCCCCTTGACATACCTCGGCGATCTAGGTAAAATACACCTAGATCGCCGAGGTATTTTGCGTATAAGGAGGCTTCCCATGAAAAAGGCGGACAAGAACCTGCTCTCCGGCTCCACCACCCTTCTGGTACTCTCCCTGCTCTCCTCCGGGGACAAATATGGCTATGAGATGATCGCCGAGCTGGAGGCGCGGAGCGACCACACCTTTACGCTCAAGGAGGGCACCCTCTACCCCATCCTCCACACACTGGAGAAGGACGGAGCGGTGAAGTCCTACGAAAGAGGCCCCCACGGGCCGGATGCGGAAATACTACCGCATCACCCGCAAGGGCCTGCGCCTGCTGGACGAAAGAAGGAGGAGGGTGGAATTTACCCATACCGTCAACGCCATTCTGGCCGGAACCAGTCCGGCTCTGGCATGAGCGCCCCGGCGGCGGCCCCCCACCGCACCATCAGCCAGTTCTGCGACCACGTATGCATGTACGTCCGCTTCCGGCCGGACCACGAGGCCATCACGGCGGAGCTCACCGCTCACTTGGAGGACCATAAAGACGCCATTCTGGAGATACACCCGGACATGACGCTGTGGGAGGCGGAGCGCCGGGCGGTGGAGGCCATGGGGAATCCGGAAGAGCTGGGCCGCTGGCTGGACTCCATCCACAATCCCCTCTTTGGCTGGCTCCAGATCTGGTTCGTGCGGGCGGTGTGTATTCTGGCGGCCTCGGTGCTGGTGCTGGCTCTGCCCCAGGCGGAGCGCGTACACAATCAGGCCGCTGACATCCAGCGGCTCCGCAGTTGGGGCCCGTCGGACAGGGAGCATGTGACCGCCGACTTCGCGCCGGACAGGACGTGGACCTGGCGGGCTACACCTTCTCCATCCCCGGGCGGTGGTGGAGCAGTGGGAGGAGGGCCAGAAGGTGTCCTATCTGCTGAGGATCGCCCACCCCAACCCCTGGCGGCAGGAGCCCCAACTCCGGGAGGGATCTGGGCGGAGGACGACCTGGGCAACCACTATTATTCCATGGAGGAACATCAGGCTTTGAGCGACCAGGACGCGTTCCGCGTGTATATGGGCAGATCCTCCGGGAACTACGCCGCTGCCTATCCCTTCGCCACTTACTACGACATGGAGTATCCAACATTGACCCGGCGGCCACCGAGATCACCCTCCATTTTGACCGCTATGGAGAGGATGCTGTGGCTGACCATCCCTCTGGAAGGAGGCGGTCTCTATGGCTAGGCCCCACTAACCCCGCCCGTCGGAAGCGCCGGACGGCCGTGTGCGCCGTCCTTCTGCCTCTCCTGCTGGCGGCACTGCTGCTGGTGCTGGACTTTCCCTTTCTCACCGCCCAGGGCGCTCTGGCCGCCACCAAGAGCGGTACGCCTTCGGCCCCGGGAGGTCATTGCCCGGTTCAGCCCCCAGCAGGAGGGCATGCCCCCGTTACGGTACTACATCGTCCGCGACGGGGACTGGTTCGCCTGGTGCAGCGTGGAGCGGGACGGCCTGTTCTGGCGCCCGGCGCGCTGACCGCGGCCTGTCCGGACGGCGAGGCCCCCCTGGCCATTCTGGCTTCCCCCGCGTTCGGCGGCCGCGGTCAGGAGCTGACGGTGGTGTCCGGCGGCCCGGATGTCGTCGCCGTGGAGGTGGACTATCTCTCAGGCTTCGATCTCCCGCTCCGCTTGACGACCGCCCGCCGGGAGGCCGGAAGATCAGTGCTTTTCTTCACCCTGGAGGATCCCTACCATGGCCTCCCCTAAATGCCTCTCCTCTGCTTGCTTCCGCGTCCGGTGCTATGACGCGGACGGAAAGCTGCTCTACGAGTCTCCCTATCCCGCCCGCTGGTTGGAATACCCGATCCTCGACTCCCATTTGAAGGTGGTGACTCCGTGAACCGCGACCATGTCGACCGCTTCTGCTCCAGGGTGTGCGCGCACGTCCGCTTCTCCCCCGATCACGCCGCCATCACGGCGGAGCTCACCGCCCATCTGGAGGATCACGCCGCCGCCCTGGAGGCGCGGGGCTTTCCCTCCGACGTAGCCGTCCAGCAGGCCGTGGACGCCATGGGCGATCCGGAGGAAATCGGAAAAGAGCTGGACAAGAGCCACAGCCCCTTCCTGGGGTGGTTCCAGATCTGGTTCCGGGCGGCGGTCTGGACGCTCCTGCTTTTGTCCATCCTGACGGCAGCTTATTCTCTGCTGCACAGCACCTCCTCCCTCCGCCTCCCCTCCCAGGCGGAGGCGGAGTGGCTTCAGACGCACAGGAGCTTTCCCCAGGTGGCGGGAGAGCTGGAGCCCCAGGCGGTGTACCAGGGGGCGGACTACCGCTTCTCCGTGGAGCGCGTGATTCTGCTGGACACCCATACCGGCCTCCGGCTGGACTGTCTGCTCCGGGTCTCCTGGCGCAACCCCTGGCTTCCGCCCCCAACGCCGGGGCGCTGCTCCGCGCGGAGGATGACCGGGGCAACGAATATCCGCAGTTCCAGAACCGCCCGTTTCTCACCGGGCGTTACCTGCACGGAGGGCCGCTTCCGGGCGCCTCCCCCCTCCCTGTGCGCTACTATGAGCTCTCTATCTGCCAGGTCGATCTGAAGGCGGAGACCATTACCCTGTTGCTCGACCCCTTCGGCCGTCGAAGCGCGCCTCACCATTCCGCTGAGAGAGGAGAAAGCCCATGGCTAACCTGCCCACCCCGCCCTGCGGAAAAGCGCATCCTGCGGGACGTTTGCCTCCTGCTGCTGTGCCCGCTGGTGTTGCTTTTGGCCTGGGGCTTCCCCTACTTCACCCGGAGTCAGGCCCTCTGGGCGCTTCAAAAGGCAAACTTTTTTGAGGGCGGCCGCGTTGTCGCCTGGTCGTCTCCCCCGGAAGACCGTGATACCGCCTATGCCGTCCTCCGGCAGGACGGCTGGTACGCCGTGGAACCCTGCGGCGGGCGGGGCCTTCTGGGAGCCCGTCCAGTTCAACACAGTTCAACCGGACGACGTGCTCCCCATAACCCTTCTGTTCGAGGACGCCGGGATGGCTCACAGCTTCCTCTGTGTACTCTCCAGCGATCCGCAGATTGTGACCATGGAGCTGGACTACGTGGCGGGCTTCTCAGAAACCAGCTCGCCCCGCAGCAGCTGCGTACCCTCCGGCGGGAGGCGGTGGAACACTGCTTTCTCTTTCCCTGTGACGGTTCGGCCTGGGTGCCGGTGGACGATCCCTTTCAATCCATCCGCCTCCGGGGTTATGATACGGTCGGAAATCTGGTGTATGAGTCCCCGTGCCGAGCCTTTGGGCGAACTATGACTTCTCCCCAATGGAATGAGGTGATTCCATGGCAAATCTCCAATTTGAGGACTTCTGTCAGAAAGTGTGTCAGATGCTCCGCTGGAAGGCGGCACGGGGCCGGTCTCTGCCGAGCTGACCGCCCATCTCGAGGATCACGCTGCTGCTCTGGAGGCGCGGGGTCTGTCTCCCGAGGAGGCTGCCGCCCAGGCCGTGACTGCCATGGGTGAGCCGGAGGAACTAGGCCGCCAGCTCGACCGCGCTCACCCGCCTCTGCTGTGCTCTCTGTGGCGGCCACCAACATAATATTGGTCTTTCTTCTGGTCGTCTGCATCCTTGCCCTAGCCCTCTGGTCGCTGGATTCCGCAAAACCGTTCTTGCCCGGCGTGCTGCCCTGATGATACCCGGGCGCACTACCAGGAGCGATACGAATACCCGCTGGCTATAGACGAGTGCGCAGAGGTGGACGGCCTGCGGCTCCACTTCCACACCATCGGTGTCATGAGCTCGGCCGGGCTACCGTTCGCCTATGAGATCGACCTAACTTGCGACCCGGCCGACGGCTGGTTGCCTGATAACGGCAGCCCCGCCTGGAGATGCACTTTGTGGAAAACGTGCCGGGCAATGTGTTCTACCGCTTTGTCGCCGATACTGGCTGGGGTGCATCCCCGCCACCTCCCTTCACTCCGGAGTCAACCGCTGGATCATCCTGCCCCAGCTTCCCCGAAGATGCGGAGCACTTGTGGCTCGAGGGGAACGTGTTCGGCCACACCTTCCGGGTAGAAATTCCACTTCTGAAGGAGGGTGTACAGTCGTGAAACGCCCGCTCTCCCGCCTGCGGCTCACGCCCAGGGGCCGCCTGCGCCGCAATGTGGTGCTCCTGCTGCTGCTCCCCTGGCTCTGCTGCTCGTCCTCCGCCCCTGCTTCACCCACCAGGCGGCCCTGGAGCGGCTCCAGAGCCGCTTCCACTTCGGCCCGGTGGACGCCGCCCAGTGGTACCCGGAGGAGGCGATCTACGCCCTCCGCTATGACCGCTGGTACGCCGTCTACTCCCTGGAGCGCCAGCCCTTTTCCTCGGGCACACCTGGCGGCCCGATGCCAGGGGACTGATCGCCGCCCCGGTGGAGGACGCCCCTCTCCGTCTGCGGCATCCATTATGATCTCTTTTTGGCCTCTGCTCCGACCCGGCCATTGAGTCCGTCCGCATCACCTGCACCGGCGATGGGGACCCATACGGCGGAGGTCTCTCCCGACAGCGGCGGGCTGTTTCTCTGGTGTGCTCCGGGCGGCTTCCAACTTACACGCTCTACACCGCTCAGGCCCTGGACGGCCAGGGGCAGGTGCTCTATACGGTGGAGCGTACCATGGTTGACGAACACGATATCATCTGACCTCAATTCGACGGCATATTCTTCCAGTATATGGTATGCTATACCCAAAGGAGGATATGCCATGAGACAGCTCATTCCTGCACTCCTGCTCCTCACCCTGCTGCTCCCTGCGGCGGCAGCGGCCCAGTCCCCGGTCACCCGTGTCCAGTTTGTGGCCGCCCTGTGGACCTGCTCGGGTGCTGTCCCATACGATGCCAACGGCCCTTTCTCCGATGTGAATCCCAACTCCCCGGTGCCACGGCTGTAGCCTGGGCCTATGATCTTGGGATCGTGCGGGGCACCGGCGGCACACTTTTGTCCCTGACCGCCCCATCACCCGCGAGGAGGCCGCCGTCCTGCTCCGCCGCTACGCCGTCCACCTGGGGCGGGACACCTTTCTGCCCAGCGGAGTGGCCGCCTGTAACGACTTTGAGGGGATCTCCCTGGGCGGACGACTCCCTACTGGGCCGCCGGCATCGGCCTGCTGGCGTGGGGCGCGGACGGCAGGCCGGAGCCCCAGGGCACCCTCTCCCCGGAGGAGCTGGAGCAGGCCCTCGCCCGTTTTGACCGCCCTGTCCCGGCTATTCCCTATCTTCTGGAGCACTGGTGAGCTCCCTTTTAAAATGCCTGGAACCATATGGTTCCAGGCATTTTATGCGACAGGCAGGCTAGTCCCGCACCATCTTCTCCAGCTCCTCCCAGGTGGGCCCCAGCTTCTCAATGTCTCCCCAGGTGGCAAAGCGCTCCTCCATGAGGGCCCAGGTGATGTACCAGTAGACATACCGTATGTCCAGATGGCAGGGCAGAATATCCTCCAGGATGGCCCTCATTGATTCAAACCCGTCCGGGATGCCTGGTACATCGGGGAACCGCACCTCCACAACGCCGGGCGTTTCCGTCTCGCTGGCCACGGCGTTGAGGCCGCAGCCTTTTAGATTATCGTTGATCGCCGTCAAGGTAAAGCTGTCCCCGCCGATGCGCAGCAGGGCGGCCAGCGCCGCCCGCCGCCGCTCCAGGCTGGCAGCTACCGGCTTTCGGGCCAGCAGTGCCTCGACGGCCTCCAGCCCCGTCCCTCTGCGGTGCAGATCAGCATCTCCCGCTGTACCTCCTCCATGGCGGCCTCCACCCCATCCAGCGCCTTCCCTGGGCCTCCAGCTCACCGCCATTGGCGGTGCCCTCCAGCCCATAGATACGCAGGGGCCGGAGCAGCTCCCTGAGGTATGCCCCGTAGCTCATGCCGTCCCTCCAGTGCCGCTACCGTCAGTGTGCCCAGTTGTGGCAGCTCGTCCACCGCTGCCGCCACATCGGCCGCCGGGGCGGTGAGGGCGTAGTTCTCCACGCCCTCCACCCCGAAGATCAGCGCCCCAGCTGGGCCCGCAGGACACTCTGCCCCAAGAGCCGCCCGTCAAACCAGCCCGCACGGCGGACTCCACCGCCTGCCGGACGGTGTTAAAGTCCGCCCCGGCCGGGCCGCCACCTGAACTGACACATCCACCGTCCTTACCTCCGGCCTTCACCTGAACATCCACGGCGATCTCGCGGCGTTCCTCCAGATGGGCCCCCACCTGTTCCAGCAGCCCGCTGTCAGGCAGCCCGCCGCCGTGGCAAGAAACACGTCCACCGTCCCCACGCCCCGGGGCCGCGCCACCACGGTAGCCGCCGCCACCTCCGGAAAGGAGAGGGCCTCCTGCTGGTAAAGGCGGCGTTGGCCCCGTTGGGCATCCGCCGAAAGGTCTCCAGCACCCGCTCCCGCAGGCTCTCGTCCCCCTCGGCATCCAGTCCTCCGGAAAAGGCCTCAGGATTGGTGCACCGGCTCACCCCACCGGCCACCGCCATGGCCCGCACCGTCCCGACCGCCGCATTTCCCCGCGCCCGGCTCCACCGCTCTGGCCCGCACCTGGGCGGAGGTCTGCCCGCCTTTAAAACGCCCGCCTCGGTGGTCTCAAAGCGCACCTGGGCCGCCGTCATGCATACCGTCCCCTCCGGGATGCTCAGATCGGCCTCCGGCGGATGGTCCGTCTCAAAGGAGAGCACCCCGACCGCCGCTGTGGCCGCCCGGCGCTCCCGCCCCGCAGTTGAGCATGCTTGTCCAGGTAGTCCCCTGGGCCGTCTGGGGAAGCACTGCCGCCCCACCCAGTCGGCCTGCACATACAGGGCGTAGAGCTGGGCCGCCACGGCGTAAAGTCGCACCGCCATGTCTCCGTCCCCGGCCAGCGCCATCCCTGTCTCCCGCTGAAGGTGTCCACCATCTGCCCGTAGAGCTCCTCCACCGTCATCCCGTCATACGCCTCCCGTCCCAGTATCAGGCGGAGCGCCTCGCCCCGCCAGTCCAGCTCGACCGTCAGTTCTCCCTCTGCTGACAGCTCCACCCCGGCCACCGACAGCTCCGCCTCATCGGAAAGTGCCTGGGCCACATACTGCCGGGCCAGTCCGGCCCGCTCAGCGGGCTTGGCCCGGCCGAGCCGGTGGAGCTCACTGCCCAGCGCAGGCAGCAGCGGAGCTCCCCGCGGGATGGACAGCTTCCACAACACCCGCTGCAGCAGCTCGTCCGTCCCTTCCGCCCGCAGGAAGCCACCCGCGCCGTCGCTGACGTAGTCGCCGTTCCGCACCATTAGTTCCACGCTCAGCCCTCCCTGTAAGCACCGGCTTGCCGTTGACCAGCATCTCCGGTCAGCCGGATACCCCGCCGCCGATGCGAATGGAGGCCGAACCGCTGTAGATGAGCACCTCGCCCGCCGCCAGGTTCCAGTCCTGCCCGCAGGCCTGGCCGGCCACACAGGGGCCTCTCCCGCCTGACCGGTCTTGAGCACCAGCACCTGCTCGCCCTCCTCCGGCCGCGCACACATAGCCGCCCGGGCCAAACACGGGCAGCTCCGCCGCTCTCCGGCCAGATACACCCGGCCGGGTCGCCGGGCAAGGTGACCCGGCCCACCAGTGCTGTTCCGTCCGGCTCTGTCCTTCTCCGCCCCTGCTCCGAAATCCACATAAAACCACTCCTCCGCTATGGCTCCCCAGCGTCAGCCGGGTGTAGGTTCCCGCCGCCGTCAGGCCGCATACGCTCCCCCGTACCCGCCAGAGGCCCGTCCCGTCCCCTTGGCCAGGTTGAGCTCCACCAGTTCCCCGGCCACGCGGCAGGCCTCCGGCAGCTCCAACTCTGCCTGCCGCAGCTCTTCCCGGGCGCGGGCCAGTTGATACGCCCCTGAATAGCGCATGGCCTGATAGCTGCTCTTTCCCGGCATGGTGAGCACGGCGGCACCGGCCGCCCCGCAGGAAGTCCCGTCCGCCAGCTGAACGGTTCGTAGCGCTGCTCCCGCAGGCGGAAGCTCGTCACCGCCGCGTCCGCCCCCAGCACCAGCCGCCGCCCCTCCCAGGGGCCAGTACCAGCCGCCCCAGCCGGTCAAACCGGGGGCAATTCCCCGTAATAGCGGCAGAATTCATAGACCACCCGCCACTCGCTGCTCCCGCGTCCACCGAGAAGCCCGGCACCGGCGGCAGCTCCCCCGCACGGTCTCAATGCCGTAGGGGCCACGTGGTCCCGCAGGATATCCTCAACAGTGGCCACCTGGTAGTCTGCCCCCAGCGCCTCGTTGTCCAGCAGGCGGGCGGCCATTCCCCGGCCCGCCACGGTAAGGGTGCCCCGCGGTGTCCCAGCCCCGCTCGCACTCGTCCACCACGCCGGTGAAGAGCCGTTCCCCGTTCTCCTCCGCCGTAAAGCTCACCGCCTCGGCCAGGTCGTTCCCGCTGTCCGGCTCCCACAGGCAGGTGAGCTGAAAGCTGTCGCAGGGCGTGCCGCAGCCGTATTGAAACCGCCACTCCACCGCGTCGGGCAGGCGGATGCGCCGTCCATCCCAGCACAGCAGTTCTCCCCGCATCACGCCAGGCGCGCCTCCTCCCCTGCCAGAATCAGGTTTGGATTTTTAATCTGGGGATTGAGGGCGATGAGCTCGGTCAGGCTGAGTCCGTAATCCCGGGCGATCCCCACAGGGTCTCCCCGGCGCACCGTGTGCCGCCGCTCCCCGCCGTACTGGCGGCCGGGCCTGTCTCCGGTTCTCCTCCGCCCCGGTCACCTGTACGCCGGTGCTGTGTCCGTCGTATCCCTCCCAGAAAGCAAAGGAATACCCCACATAGTCCGCCCTGGGCTCCTGCCGGAGTGAGAGCTCCACAAAGTAGGCGTTGGAGGTCTGCCAAACCGGGTGAACCAGCAGCCCCGGTCCCCGGCGTAGAATACGGTAGCCAGCTTCTTAAACTCCCCGTAGGCCCCTTCGCCCACGAATTCCCCTCGCCCCGCATGACCCGCTGGGCGGGGCCCAGATCCTGAGGTGGTAGCGCCCGAAGGGCACCTTCGCGCCCCCATAGTCCGCTTATATTCATGGTGTAAACCCGCGGGTTGTGGGGCCATACATAGTCCTTGTACCGCATGGAAGCCAATCTCACAGTAGCCGGAACCCCCATCATACCGCCGGGCGCCCCGGCGAAACAGCCGGTCCAGCGCCTCGGCCTCCGCCGGAGTGCCCACCGCCCGCCGTACTGCTCCACCGTCACCACCCGCCTCTCCGTTCCGCCGCTCCACTCCCGCCCATGCTCCTGCGCACCAGACCGTCGAGCCAGGCCGCCCCTGGCCCGCTCCGGTATTCTGTGGTGTGCTCCGCCGGGCCGGTTGAGCCGTCCGCTCCCCGTTTTCCCGCCGTCTCCACCGCACCAGCGGTCTGGAGGCCGTCTGCCCACTGCTTCGCTCCCCGGTCCGATGGCCGTCCGCCGGAGTCCCCGACCGGGCCTCCGGCGCATATCGGTTCCCTATCACCGCACCCGGTCCGGCACACGCGCCGGCCTCGTCCTGCTCCACTCCGCGCCGCGCTGCTGCGGCCTCTGCGGGCCGCGTATTCTCCTCCAGCCATACCGTCAGGGGCCGGTCTCCAGCTCCGGGGCCTCGCCCTGTTCCTGCTCCTCCTGCTGTGCCAGCAATACCGCGATATAGTCCGTCAACCGCTCTCCCCGTTTCAGGCGTTCAAACCGCGCCTCGTCAAGGCCGCGTTCTGCCCCGCCGCCGTCTCTGTCCGGAGCGCGCAGGCCGGGCACCTCCTCCGCCGCCTCCCGTCGGCAGGCGGGACACAGCCGCGCCAGCTCCTCCCGGTCCAGCGCCAGGTGGAGGGCGCACCAGAGATAGTCCCGCGCCTTCATCTGTTTGGCCCGCTCCTCCGTCGGAAGCGCCAAAGCGTTGGAGCACGCGCCAGCGAAGGCGCTCATAGGGCGCGTGCTCCAGGCTTTTTAACCCTTCCAGCCGCTCCTCCCCGTCCTCGGGAGGGTTTTCCGCCCGGTCAAGGCGGCCCACCGGCCCGCCAGCGCCCCGATCTCCCGGGCGCTCAGCCCCGCCAGAGCCGCACCAGCTCCGGCTCCAGGCCAGGCGTTGGCGCACAGGGCGGCCTCCGCCTCCCCGGGCCAGCCCTCCGCCTCCCGGCGGGCCTCCAGGACCTCCAGGGCGGAGAGAAGCCGCAGCTCCCTCCCGTCCTCCAGCTTCAGCCGTTCCCGTCTCTCCAGCATATCACACCGCCGTTTCAATCCGCCTGGCCGCTACGATGGTGATCTCTCCACCACCATGGCCCCAGCGCGCCGGTCTCGCCGATGGAGCTCCACTGGCAGCCGGAGTAGATGATCTTCCGGTCCGGCTTGCAGATGACCAAGCTGAAGTCCTCCAGCGTATGGAAGTTCAGCCCGTCCCGGATGGCCTCGTCGGTGGCGTACAGCCGGGTCAGCTCGATGACGTGGGTGCGTTGGCCCGGTATGGTGGCCACCGGCTCGTCCTCGCCGAAGGCCTCCACGGTCTGGCTGGTATGGCTGGACTTGGCGGTATAGCTCTGCACCACCGCCACCTTTTGCCGTCCACCTCCAGATAGATGTCGCTGCTGGTGGAAATCCCGCAACCTTCATGTTCCTTCCTCCCCATTCTCACACAGTGATATGCGCGCTCAGCCAGATCTGGTTGAGCCCATGGGCCACGGTAAAGGAGAAATCCACCAGGCACACCGTGGGTTGTCCGCATCGGCCTCTACGGAGACCTCACCGTATCCGGTAATGATCTCCCGCGCCAGCTTGTTTTCCAGCTCCAGCACCACCTGGGAGCGGATGGCCCCGGCTCTGCTCGGTGTTCTTGGCCCGGCGGAACCGGGCACGCAGGCGCCGCGCACGGTGGGATCACGTCGTCCACGATGCGGATGGTGGTCAGCTCCCGCCAGGTGGCCCGCCGCCTCTCCGGTCTTGGTGCGGGTGGTCACGCCCCGCACCACGCTGACCACCCGGCCGCCTGCTCCACCGGGGTGACCCCGCCCCGCACCAGGGTGTCGATCTCCGTATCCCCATACCGGGCCTCCAGCCCGTCCACGCCTTTCAGCTCCGCGCCGCCCAGGGAATGGCCGGGTCGCTCTCCCCGGCGATGGCTCCCGCCACTGCCGCGGCCACCGCCGCGCCGCCGCCTTCCCACCGGGGCGGTGAGCACCACCCGCTCGCTGTTGAGCCCCTCGGCCCGCTGAACCAGGGCTGTGGCATTCTCCCCGCCTTGCCGCCCACCACGGCGATGCGCTCCCGCCGCGCCTCAGAGGCGGCCTTCACACTGTCCCGCAGGGCCTGCTGCACGGTCAGCTCGCCGCTGTCGCACACCACCACTGCGATGTCCTCCGCCGCTTCCAGCACCGAAAGGCCGCCTTGTAGCCCGCCTCTTCGGCCACCGGCACCGCCTTGACCTGGGCCGCGCCATTGAGGAACAGCAGCCGCACCAGCTCCGTCAGCGTTTCCTCTCCGCCGAAGGCGGTCACCGCCTCCTCATAGCGGTTAAAGGTGTAGAGCGTTCCCGCCGTTCCTGTGCCGCACAGGGCCGCCAGTCCCACGCCCGCCGCCGCCGCGGCCTTTCACCACCGTGGATGCGTCGTACCGGGAGTATACCCCGGCCGCTCATGGTTTGTCACGCTCATAGATGTCCTCTCACAACAAAGTCCAGGAAAGTGCCGCCCTCGTCGGCTACGGCGTACAGGTATCCCTGACACACCGCCGTCACCGCCCTGCGGTAGAGGCCGGCCGCCCGGTCAAATTCCGTCTCCCCGCAGGAGAGCTCCCGCAGCGCCAACCCGGCGGGTCCCTCCCACTGAAAGGCCTCCGCCATCCGGTCGTAGGCCGTCTGGAGCTCCCCAGCGCTCTCTCCATAGAGGTCCAGCCCGAAGGTGAGGGTCACCCGGCGGCCGTACAGCTCCTGCCACTGGCCGGTGCTCTCGTCGTACCGCTCTCCCAGGTAATCCCGAAAGCCGCCCGGCCCGCCCTGGCAGGCCCGCAGGGACACAGCGGCCACCGGCCCGCTCCGTTGCCGCCGCCGCTCCTCCGGGTAGGCGCATACCGCGTCCACCCCTGCTGTCTCAGGAACGCCGCCATCTGCTCCCGCACCGCCTGAAAATCCAAGTGTTTTCCCCTCACGTCTGCTCTGTCTGCGCCTCTCCGTCCTCCACCGCCAGCAGGGCCCACCAGTACAGCGTCTCCTCCCCACGCAGACGGGCTGGGCCGCCCGCACCGCAAAGCGCAGCCCGTTCCACTCCACGCACAGGCCGTTCGTCTCTTCCAGCGGAAGCCCGGCGGCCCCAGGTAGAGCCACTGATCCCGCCGCACCGTCCCCAGCGGGTGGGCAGCTCCTGGTACCAGTCCTCCCGCCGCTCCCGCACCGGCTGGAGAAACGCCCGGCAGTCCTGTTCCTCCTCCCCGCCGCAGGGTGACGCTCTGCCCGTACTGCGCCAGAATCCGCCCCCAAGCCCCGGTCATCCCGGTACCCCTGAAAGGCGAAGCCCCGGTCGGCCAGCCAGGGGCCCAGCACCGTCTCGGCCTGGAGGCGGAGGGCGGCCGCCCGGGCCGCCCCGTCCCCTCCTGAATGGTGACCTCCCCGGCGGTGAACCGCCCGCCGCCGGTCTCCCCGGCGGCCAGCCCGCCAGGGCCAGCCAGGCGCAGGCCAGGATAAAGGCGTCTTCGCAGTCCTCCGGCCGCACCTCCGGCCGCAGCCGCCCGGCCAGCTCCGCCTGAGCCGCACGGCACAGGGCCTCCTCCTCCCCCGTCCATGCCCCAGGCTGCGGGCCATGTCCATAATCTGCTCCGTCATTTCAGCTTCAGCACCTTGGCCGCGCCGGTGAACAGCTTGGCGAAGCCGGAGATGCTGGTGATGGCGGCCCGCTCCAGCTGTCGGTCGATGAGCTTGTCGTACTCCACCAGCACGTCGGAGCCCTGCACCATCTCCAGGGCGTAGCGGCGGTCCAGGCCGATGAGGGTGCCGCCGCCCAGGGCGGAGGTGCGCAGCAGAGCTGCGCCCAAAGGTGTCCAGCCTGCCGGTGCCCTGGAAGTTGAGGCCGGTCAGGGGTTCTGGAACTCCTCCAGCTTGAGCATCTGGCGCATCATGTCGCCGCTGACCAGGAGGGTGTTCATCTCATAGGGCCTCAAACTGGCCCCAGAAGTCCACCAGCTCATCGTAGGTGAGGGTACCCGCGGTGCCGCCGATGGGCTCGGTACCCACGGTGAAGGCCTCGGCGGGTTGTCGTTGCCGTCGCCGTTGAGGAGCACCTCGATGGCGTCCTCCAGGTGCATCCGGTTGATGTGGGCCGATCTGCCGCAGGGTCACGGAGAACAGGTCCAGCTTCTGATAGCGGATGGCCTCGTAGGGAGGCCACCAGCATCCGTCCCCGCTTGTGGAGCTTCACCAGATTCTCCTGGGTCTTCACCTGGGTCTGGGGATGGCGGCGCCTCCTCCACCCAGCGCAGGGCCTTCTGGTCGTCGTCCGGCACCGAGGCGATGGAGCGGTAGTCCATGCCGTCAAACCGGGTGACGGCGGCGGTGATGTGGGGCAGGAGGTTGGCCTCCTCCATACCCTGCCGCACGGAGCGGGCGATGTACTCGGGGAAGAGCACGGCGGACTGGCTGGTGGCGAAGAACTTCTCCACCGCGTCGCTGCCCGCGCCCTTCACCTTGATGTCAAAGCGCTTCAGCTGCCGCTGAAAGGCGTCCAGCCCCTCCAGTGCCGTGCCCTTATACTGCTCCGAGGGTCCTCCCGCTCCAGCACCTGGGTGAAGGAGCGGCCCGCCTCGTTGTACATGCCCTTTTCCAGTCTCAGGTTGTCAAAACGATATCCCATAGTTCCATGCCTCCCTTTCTCACAGCCGGATGACAGCGCCGCCGCTCCGCCCGCACCCCCAGACCTGCGCCGCCGGTGGGCGTCTCGGCGCTGTCCGGCCGGACGCCGCCGGAGCCGTCGGCCAGCAGCCGGTTCCACCCTCGGTGAGCGCGCCGCCGCTGGCGGCCACCCGGATCAGCCCGCCCAGCTGTACCGCCGCGAAGCCCTCCCCGGCGCTCAGAGCCACGCCGCAAAGCGCTCGCCGTCGCCGCAGGCCGACGGGGCCGTTCCCGGTGAGCTTCACCACCTGTCCCGCCTTCACCCCTTCGCCGCAGGCAAGGTGGCCGCCACCTCTCCATTCCCTCAAACGAAATCCTGCTCATGCTGCCTTCTCCTTTCTCCTCTGTCCTCTCTGCGCATGGGGCCGCTCAGATCAAAATGCCCCGTCCCGCTCTCCGTCGTTCTCCCGCCCGCCGCCATACCGCAGCTGGGTCTCCACCGGGAACACCCGCTCGGCCTGCCGCTGCCCAGCGCGCCCTTGAGGGCCAGCAGCTCGTCATAGCCCAGCTTGTCCGCGATGCCCCGGAGCACGGCGTGCTCCAGTCCCAGCCCGGCCAGGCCGCCCAGACGGGCCACCTCCCCGCGCAGGCTCTCCAGGTATTTCCGCCCCAGGGCGGCCTCCTGCTCCATCCGCATGTGCTTCATCACCCCGCGTTCCTCTGGGCGGCACTGCCACGAAGGACCACTCATAGGCCGGTGGCCCTCACCAGCTCGGCCCAGCAGCGCCTGCCGCCGTACTCCGCCCCTTCTCGTGGGGCAGGTGTGGAACTCCTCGCCGCAGATGGAGCACACCGACCGCTCCACCGCGCAGCCCACGCTGACCTCCTTTTGATCCCCCTCGATGGCGGCAATCAGCTCCCGGTTTCCCTCGGTGCGCAGGAGGTAGGCGCAGCCCTTCAGATAGCAGTAGGGCTCGCCCGCCTCCGTCATCCAGCTCTCCCGCACCACCTCGGTTCGGTAGATGCGGGCCGCCTGGTTCCGGTGCTCCACTGGTGGTCAAACAGACCGCTCCTGCCCACAAACAGGGGCCAGCTCCTCCAGGGTGGCGGCCGGAAACCGCTCGTTGTCCCGGTCGATCGCGTTGTCGCACAGCCGTACCGCGAAGGCGTATACCTCCTCAGGCCGCAGCTTCTTTTTACTCATGGCGTTGATGCGCTCCATCTCCTCCGGGCTGAGCTCCAGCCCGCAGTCCACGCCCGCCTCCTTGTTTACGTTCATCCCATCGCTCCCTCATCTTACTCTGCGCCCTATACCCCGACGAGCCGCCCTCTCCTCCGTAGGGCGCGGCATCCCTGACGCGCCGCTCTTTCCCGGTGGCCCCGATCTGGTCTCCTCTGCCCGCGCCGACACTCTTCAGCCCTCTTTGCCCTCTCGCGCCAATCGCAGCTCCTCCGCCTGCTCACGGTACAGTTCCGCCGGGCCTCCTCGACCAGATCCTGGAGGTTGATGTCCTCCCAATCCACCGTCACCTCCGGTCGTACCCGTGGAGGGCCAGCCACAGCTCGCAGATACGCTCCACCACAGGCTCCAGCCCCGCCGGATGGCGGTGAGCTCGCTGGTCATCATGTCGGCCTGCTGGGTGCTCATCCGCTCGGTGGACGACCAGCTCAATCCCAACAGGAAGGGTGGTATGCCCGTCCGGGCCACGAGCTGTTCCAGAATCTGCCGCACCGGCACCTCGCTGTCCAGCACCTGGTTGTCCGCTCCGATCACCTTGATGTCCACGTCGCCCACGGCGACAAAATCGCGCACCCGGCCGTCCCGCCCCGCCTCCATGGCTGCGGACCACTCCCGGGCGATCTGGCGGCTGCGCTCCTGGGCCATGGACTGCTCCAGGGCGCGTCCCCGGCTTGTAGACCACCGCGAAGCGCACGTTGCCCGTCCGCTCCCAGTTCATCCCCATCGCCTGGTAGATGTTCAGCAGGATTCCGGTCAGGAAGGGCATGGACCGCAGCAGACTCACGCCGTAGGGGCTGCCCACCTCCGGCTGAAGGGGTGAAGAGCAGCAGCTCCTGCCGGGCAGCTCCCGGCTGCCCGTCGCCCTCCTTCCCCACAGGGTAAACTCCAGCGGCGACTCCCCTCCCGAATCTCCACGTCCGCCGGGTTGCCGCACAGCACCGCCGCGATCTCCCGGCCCCGCCGGTCAGGGACGATCTCCCCACCGCCCGGCCGAAGGTGAGCATGGAGTCCAGATAGCCGTCCAGGAAGGACTGGATACCCCTCTGTCCGCGCCCGGTGTTCACATGCTGGAGGAACCAGTCCAGCCCCTCCTGGGCAGCGCTCTCCCGGCAGGACACCTTGACCCCGCCCGCCAGCCGCACCAGCTTGCGCAGGGCGGCGTCCACAATGGGGACTGCCTACCGGATGCTCCGGTAGAGCTCCATCTCCCCTGGCTCAGCGGCACATACCCGTCCAGCACGCCGAAGGGTGCCGTCCCCTCCCGGAGCTGCACCGCCGCCCCGGCCCCATTCTCTCTTTTCCTTGCAAATATACCCATGCTCTCCTCCCATCCTCTGCCGCGGCGCTCCGCGCTAAAACCGCCCCGCTCCACACACAGGCCTCCAACGTACCCCGCTCTCCCGCCGCAACACTGGCGGCAAAATAGCGGATGTCGTCCATGGCGTGGTCGTGGACTTTTACCCGGTCGCCCCGGCCTTCTCATCCCAGCAGTAGAGGGTAAACTCGGAGGCGTCGGCGCAGCCCTGGCAGATCACCAGCCTCCCCGCCGCAGCAGTGCGGCGGTGGTTCGATACCGGCCAACACGTCGTTGTCGGCCTTTTCCACCCGCCATCCCCGCCGGCGCAGGGTCTCGATAAAGCTGGCCGCCGACGGGTCGGCCACCACCTTCCAGATGGGCCGTCCCCGCCAGCCGCTCCAGGGCGTCGGCGTGCTCTCCGTCGGTTCTCTGCCGCCCTCGGCCCGGGCGTCATAGTAGGACTCCGACACCCGGTACCACACTCCGCCCCGCAGCCCCACAGCCCCAGGGACGTGGGGTTTACCGTACCGTAGTCGCAGGAGATGCACCACCGCTCCATGCCGCCCACCGGGACGGGCCTCGCCCAGCTCTCGTCGAAGAAATCGTATACCCGCCCCTGGGCGGCCACCCCCCAACACAAACCGCCGGTAGAGCCGCTGAAGCTGCGCGCGTACCGCTCCCGCACCTGAGGCGTCAGCGCCGGGTTATCCTCCATGGTGAAGTGGAGGTAGAGCGCCCGCCGCTCCTCCGCCTTTAAAATCCACTCCTTGTAAAACCAGTGCTCCGGGTGCTCCGGGTTGCAGGAGAACCACATCCGGCTCCCCGGCACGGAGCACCGGGCGCAGGCCTGCTCCACGAAGGAGCGGGGCATGAGGGCCGCCTCATCCAGCAGAACCCCGCCAGCGTGATGCCCTGAATCAGGGCCGCGCTTCCCTCGTCTCTGCCGCCAAAGAGGTAGAAGGTGTTCTCCTTCCCGCCCAGCCGTACCGTCAGCCGGTTTTGGGATGCCTGCTCCTCCACTGGAACCCCAGCGCCCCAGCGTAGGCAGTACCTCCCGCAGCAGGTTGCGCCGCAGCGCCGTGATGGTTTTGCCGCACAGCCCGAAGGCCATGCCGTCGAAGCAGGCCGTGGCCCACAGGGAAGGCCAGCCCCATGCACAGGGTCTTTCCGCTGCGTACCGCTCCGTCGCAAATAACCGCCTCCCGGCTTTGCCCCTCGGCGGAACACCACCAGGTGAGCACACGCCTCTGCTGCCGGGAAAGGCCTAAACCGCATCGGCGCTCTCCCGTAGCGCCCGGAAAACTCCTCCGCCCCGTCCTCCCGGCCGCCGGACAGCTCCACCAGCCGCTCCAGCACGGCCGCCCGATCCACCAGCTTCAGCTCCACCGCGCCGTTTCCGCTGCGCTTGAACTCCTTCAGCGCTCCCAGATCCAGCCCGTCGATCTCTCCTAGCTGTTCTCCGTCCAGGAACGCCAGCTTTACCGCGTCATTTACTCTGCAACCTGCCAGCCGCTCCATCCTCCGCAGCAGCCGTGCCCGCTCGTTCTTCACGCGTTTCCCTCCTCACCTCCACTCCGCATCCCCGAAAAGTGGCCCATTTCCGTCCACCTTTTTGTGTTTTTTTGTCTACCAAAGTCTACCAGACGCCGGAACCCTTTGGGTTCCAAGGCGTTTTCTCCCGCTCCCGCATTGTCTACCAAATGCCTACCAAGTAAATCTTTTCATGCCGTTACCGAGTTATCTATGTGAAAACCAGCAGATATTTGTACCAATTACTCCTTTGTAAGGGGGTCATACGCCCCTCTGGCTCAAAATTCAGAAGGAGGAAATCCAAATGAGAAACCTCAAGCGGGCTCTCAGCCTGGCTCTGGCGGCGATCATGCTCATCGGCATGATGGTTGTCTCCGCCTCCGCTGCGAGCTACAACGATCTCACCGATAAGGATCAGATCGTGAACAAGGCGCCGTTTCCATGCTGGTTTCCCTCGGCATCATCGAGGGCAAGCCCGACGGCTCCTATGCACCCACCGAAAATGTTGACCGCGCTCGATGGCGAAGATGCTCTCCGTCATCATGAACAAGGGCGTGGACAACAGCGCTCTGTACCAGAGCGTCAACTCGGCCTGACCGATATCACCAGCAACTGGGCCAAGGGCCACATCAACTACTGCTACACCACCGGCATCATTGCCGGCCGCGGCACCGGCACCTTTGATCCCAGCGCCACCGTGACCGCCCTGGAGGCGGCCAAGATGCTGCTGGTGGCCGTGGGCTACGACCCCGCTATCGAGGGCTTTGAGCGCCGACTGGGCCATCAACGTGTCCGTCCGCGCCGACGAGCAGGGCATCTTCGAAGGGTTCACCAAGGATCTGTCCGCTCCCTGAACCGCGACGACGCGGCCCTGCTGATCTACAACGCCCTGGACGTGGAGCTGATCGAGAGCTCCACCACCAACAACTACCCCATCGTTTACAGCGATCACCGCACCATCCTGTTCGACAAGTATGGCGTGATCAAGGTGGAGGGCGTTGTCACCGCCAATGAGTGGGCCATCCTGGACGACGACACCGATACCGCGCTGCAGGAGGGCAAGACCCGCATCTACAACCCCGACGGCATCCTGTCCACCACCGGCAACACCGCCGTGGCCCAGGATTCCAGCGCCAACGTGAAGACCCAGGTCTTCAATGTCAGCACTCCTGTTGATATGCTGGGTAAGGCCGTCACCATGTACGTGAAGAAGACCACCATTCTGGCCGACTCCACCGTGTATGGCGCTCCTGTGGTCTCCGACGTGAACACCGTCATTGAGACCGGCGAGAAGGTCACCGGCGGCGACTCAAGGACGACGACTCCTGGCCGCCCTGCTGAAGGGCACTGGCCTGGCCACCGATAAGGCCACCGAGTATTACCACAACTATGAGGAAATGGCCATTGACAGCGCTGATGTGGACGATATCATGAACGTGAAGCCGCCCTGACCGTCATCGACAACGACAACGACGGCTATGTCAACTATGTCATCTCCGTGGAGAAGTCCCTGACCCATGTGTCCGGCGTCAGCTCCAAGAACGAGACCACCACCCTGTACGGCCTGCCCGGCGACGATGTCATCGACAACGAGGATATCGTGACCCCTGCCACGGATCTGACCAAGGGCGACGTGGTGCTGGTTGTCAGTACGGCGGCCGTACCTATGTGGAGGAGCCCAAGACCGTTACCGGTGAGATGGAGCTCTTCAACGCCAAGAACAAGGACGACAACAAGAACTACATCAAGGTCGGCGGCGAGGAGTACAAGCAGGATGGCCTGGAGGTTCTGAGCAACATCAACAAGGATAACCCCGTCAAGTTCCTGATCTCTGAGTGTGACGATAAGGCCAACGGCGTGCAGTTTGACGCTCAGTACGACTTCTTCCTGGACGACTTCGGCAACATCGTGGCCTTCCGTGAGGTCGAGGGCGCTCCCACCCAGTACGCTCTGGCTCTGGACTCCGCTTACTCCATCAACGGCCTGACCACCACCGGCCAGATCAAGCTGCTGCTGGCGGACGGCACCTCCAAGGTCTATGACGTGGACATGGACGCCACCGCTGACCGCTTTGAGGATCTCGCCAATTCCGACGACAACAGCACCAAGGACAGCGCGGTTGAGACCTGGTTTGGCAGTGCGATCACCGACGACAACTCCATGGACGCCGTCCTGAAGTTCATGGGTTCCGATGACGCTACCGCTGCCGGTGCCAAGACTAAGGGCTATGCCTCCGGCAACTTGGTGGCCTACACCATTGACGACGATGAGGTCGTGACCTTCGGGCCTGCTGAGCTGGATGACGGCGTGATCGTCAATGGCACCAGCAAAACTATATCAAAGGCGACAACTACACAGAAAGCGGGAAGTCTACTTTCTTCCATAGTAGCCAGACCGAGCTGAAGGCTGATGTTGCCAGAGGCGATGTCGACCTGCGTCTGGAGAACAGCTCTGTTGATACCCACACCAACAGCTATGGTATCGACGAGGAAACCATTATTTACTACTATAATGGATCCAAGGGCTATGTGGCCGTGGGCTATGACAACATGGCCAAGATGATCGACGCTGATAAAGCGGGTGGTATCGATAACGGCAAGGTCCGCGCCTCCGTGGTGGCCTTCGACGATGCCACTGACGTTGCCGAGGTCATCGTGCTCTACACTGACCAGGCCAAGTTCGGCACCGACGCCTATGTCTATGTCATGAGCGTCTACGACAAGTCCGGCAGCGTGTATACCTACTCCGTCATTGACGAAGAGGGCAACGTGCTCCAGATGCAATCCAAGACCAAGGGAATGGCCGGCAAGCTTTGCACCTACACGACCGATGGCGACTACTACGTACTGGAGGCTCAGGCCGATTGTGTGTCTAACAGCAACAAGACCGCTGCGGCTGACGTGGCCAACGACGTGGGCCTGATTGTTACCACCCGTACCAAGTACTTCAAGGTCTATGACTTCGACAAGGCAACTGATCTGATGTCCGATGACGAGACTGTGAAGCAGTCCTTCGTGAGTGGCGTCAATGACAACTCCAACACCGACTGGGAGCGCTATGCCGACAAGGCCCTGGTTATCGACGTGGAGAACACCGAGGTGGACGACAAGACTGCCGCTACCACTGAGTTGACCTCCGGTCAGTACGGTATCGTGGTGTACAACGATGACGGCCAGGCCGAGGTCGTGTGTCACCGATACCTACAAGATGGAGGTTGAAGTTGACGCTGGCGATGACGACTCCAAGGGCGACATGATCAAGAGCGTCACTGTCAACGGCAAGGGTATTGGCGAGCCCACTGGCTACAAGACGATCAGAGCTGCGGTTGAAAATGCCAAGGAAATTCAGATGTTTACCGACGCGGCTCAGAACTACACCCTGAATGTGTACACCGAGAATGCTACCGGTGGCGGAGTTCCTGCTACGGTACTGCTGTTGTCTACGGTGAAAAGGATGCTGCACTGAACGCTAAGCTGGGAATACTAACCAACCTACTTCCTCTGGTGCCATTGTAATCCAGAGTACAACCAGCAACGAGATTAAGAATGTTGCCCCTGGTACCTATGTGGTGTTTGCCACGAACAACAATGGGGATGTCACCTATTACGCCTTCACCTTCGTGAAGTAAGCACTATCTCCGCAAAATTCCCCGGCCGATCGGCCGGGAAATTTAATACCAGATAGAGATAGGCCCTACCCTCTGCGTTCATATTTGCGTTGCGGTCATCCTGGACGCGGAACCCGCTGTCAGTCATGACCATATAAGCGGTGTCCCCGTCGATGGAGAGCCGCGGCTGGTTGTAGGACTGATATCCCAGTGAGACCAGCACAGCGGCGGGCCGGAAGCCCAGCTCCACTGTCAAATAGCTTCCGTTTCCGGTATAGGAGCCTTTGACCGTGTGGCTGCGCGGCAATGGCTCCGTCAATTTTGGCGAAGTCCGCGTTGAAATCCGTCCGCAGGAAGCTGTCCTCCGATTCCCACTGGTGGAGCTGATAATGTTCCGTATAATTTGCCATAAATATTCCCCTTTCGGGATATGAGTCCCCACGCCCGGCGTACCGCCGGACGCGGGGACTCCTTCTGCCGGCCCTGCGGCGGGTGTGGGCACCCGCCCCTACGTCCAAGCGCCGCAAGATAGCCCGCCGGGAACGGAACCCCGGAAGTAGGGGCGGCTTTATGGCCGCCCGCAGGCGGGGACAAGCCCCGCCCCTACGGAGCATTTTGCCGGGCGCTGCCTGCAGCAGACCTCTGTAGGGCCGATGCCCACATCGGCCCGCCCCTCCGGGCCACCGGCCAGCTCCGGCGGGTGTGGGCACCCGCCCCTACACCAAGCGCCACAAGGTAGTCCGCCGGGAACGGAACCCCGGAAGTAGGGCGGCCCTTGTGGCCGCCCACGGCGGGGACAAGCCCCGCCCCTACGGGCGAAGCGTTCCAGCGGGGGCAAAGGGGCGGCCGCAAGTGCCGCCCGTGCACAGGGTGTAAAATGAATTTTGGGGCGACACCGCCTCTGTTCAGGTTCCCGCTACTCCGGGAGGCTGGAAATCCGTGCTGCTCCCGACGTGAAAAACCGGTTCCCGGCGCGGGCGCCGGGAACCGGTTTACTCTATTCACTCACTTTTCAGGCTCTCGGCCCAGACTGCGTACTTGGCAACCTTGGCGTCGCAGGCCTCCCTGGAGGCGTCGTTGGCCAGGATATAGACCTTCACCTTAGGCTCGGTGCCGGAGGGACGGACGATGAGGCTGGTTCCGTCAGCCATCTCATAGCGCAGCACGTTGGAGCCGGACAGCTCCATGGCGCTCCTCGCGCCGTCGGCCACGTTGACCACGCTGCCGTCCTTGTAGTCCTTCTGCTGGAGTACGCCCGCCGGCGATCTCCACCGGGGCTGGGCCCGCAGATTGGCCATCAGATCGGCCATCTTTTCAGCCCGTCCAGGCCGGGCATCACCAGGTTCAGGGTCTTTTCGCCGTAATAGCCGTACTTCTCATAGCAGGCCAGCAGGGGTCGTACAGGGTCATGCCCTGTCCAGCGTACCAGGCCGCCATCTCGGTGAGGGACAGGGCGGCGGTGACGGCGTCCTTGTCCCGGACGTAGTCGCCCAGCATATAGCCGTAGGATTCCTCATAGGAGAAGATGACCTTGCCCTCCCCGGCGTTCTCCAGCTTGTCCTTCTTCTCCGCCAGGAACTTGAAGCCGGTAAAGGTGTCGTAGCACTTCAGGCCGTTGGTCTCAACCTTGCGGGCCATCTCGGTGGTGACGATGGTCTTGAGGGCCACGGGGTTGGCAGGCATCTTGCCGGTGCGCTGCTTGGCCCCGATCAGGTAGTCCAGCAGCAGCACGCCGGTCTGGTTCCCGGTGAGCACCTTGAACTCCCCGTCGGAGGTGCGTACCATGATGCCCACCCGGTCGGCGTCAGGATCGGAGCCGAGGATAAAGTCCGCCCCTCCTTCTTGGCCAGATCCACCGCCAGATAGAAGCCCTCCGGGTTCTCCGGGTTGGGGAGACCACAGTGGGGAAATTGCCGTCGATGACCATCTGCTCAGGGACACAGATGACGTGCTTCATGCCCAGGCGGCGCAGGGCCTCAGGGATGAGCTTGTAGCCGGTGCCGTGGAAGGGTGTAGACCATCTTGAAGGTGTCGGCCACCTTCTCCACCACGGCCTTGTCGTTCACCTGCTCCATGACGTTGGACAGGAACTTCTCGTCGGTCTCAGCCCCATGACGGTGATCAGGCCCTTCTCCACCGCCTCGTCGTAGTCCATGCGCTTGATGGAGGCGAAGAAGTCCAGCTCCTCCATCTTCTTGGCGATGGCCTCGGCGTGGTGGGGGGCTGGGCGCGTCCTGCCAGTAGACCTTGTAGCCGTTGTACTCCTTGGGGTTGTGGCTGGCAGTGACGTTCACGCCGGCGATACAGCCATACTCCCGGACGGCGAAGGACAGCTCGGGGTGGGGCGGAGGGACTCGAAGATACGTACGGGGATGCCGTTGCCCGCCATGACGCCGGCGGTCTCACGGGCGAACTCCTGGGAGTGGTTGCGGCAGTCGAAGCACACCGCCACGCCGCGCTTCACCGCCTCGGGGCCCTCGGCCAGAATGACCTCGGCGAAGGCCTGGGTGGCGTGGCGGATGACGTGGATGTTCATCTGGTGCAGGCCGACGCACATGGTGCCGCGCAGGCGGCGGTGCCGAACTCCAGCGGGGCAAAGAACCGGCTCTCAATCTCCTTCTCGTCGCCGGAAATAAGAGCGCAGCTCCTCCTTTTCCGCCTCACTGAGCGCGAGCTGCTGAGCCACTTTTCATAAACATCACGATAGGACATGGGACTAACCTCCAATATCTGAAATTCTGGCGTAAACGATGTACTGCACTGTGATTATAGCACAAAATTCACCAATATCCAGCCTGTCTTTTGACGAATTCGGAGATTGTCACGCCTACTTGTGGTAGCTGGAGCCTTCGTCGATCTTGAAGCTGCGGTAGAGCTGCTCCAGCAGCATCACCCGGGCCAGATGGTGGGGAAGGTCATGGGGACATGGACAGCTTGGCCCGCCTCCCGCTTTGAGGGAGGCGTGCAGGCCGTGGAGCCGCCGATGAGGAAGGACAGACTGCTTCCCCTCGGCTGCTCCAGTCGGACAGGAGGCCGGAGAGCTCCTCGCTGGAGCGCATGCACCCCTCAACGCACAGGGCGATCAGGCTGGCCCCCGCCAGCCTGGCGCGGATGGCCGCCGCCTCCTTCTCCAGGGCGGCGTCGATCTGGGCCTGGGATGGATTGGACGGCAGCCGCTCATCCGGCAGCTCCACCACCTGGAGCTTACAGTAGGCCGACAGGCGCTTGACGTACTCCGCCGCCGCGTCGATGTAAAATTTCTCTTCATCTTGCCCACGCAGATGAGCTGCACCCGGATGCCCTTCATACCGTGCCTCCGGCTCTTCTCGCTGCGGGGGCCACCTCCAGCGCCACGTCCCGGCCCACTGCCGCGCCCCGGCGCTCCAGTACGCCCCGTACCACCTCGTGGGCCCGGGCGGGGTGTTGTTCTCATGGGACAGGTGGGCCAGCACCACCGTGCGGGCCCCTCCACCGCCGTCCAGGCCAGCTCGGCCCCGCCTCGTTGGACAGGTGGCCCCGGTCGCCCAGAATGCGGGCCTTGAGGTGGTAGGGTAGGGGCCGGACTGCACCCACTCCACGTCGTGGTTGGCCTCGGCCACCAGGAGATCCGCCCCGGATGCCGCGAAGCACCGCCCCGGTCACATAGCCCAGGTCGGTGACCACCGCCGCCTTCCGCCCCCGGCGGACGGGCGTAGCCCACGCTCTCCGCCGCGTCGTGGAGGTGGGAAGCTCTCAATCGCCAGCCCGCCGACGGAAAAGCCCTCCCCCGCCACAGGGCGGAGCAGCTCCTCCAGAAAGGCAATGCGGTAGCAAAGCTGCCGCCCGTCCCGGGCTGGCATACACCGGCAGCAAGCTGCTTGGTCAGGGTGGTCAAACCGGAGATGTGGTCGCTGTGCTCGTGGGTGATCAGCACGCCGGCGAGCTCCTTCGGCTCCACGCCCCTTCAGGCCGGTGCAGATACGGCGGCAGGAGATGCCCGCGTCCACCAGCACATGGGTGCGGCCGTCGGTCACCAGCAGGCTGTTGCCGCTGGAGCCGCTGGCCAGGGTACAAAGTTCCAGCACGGAATCGCTCCTCACTATGTAGTCTCTGCGCAAGGGCGGCGGCCTGCGCCGCCGCTCCCTGTTTTCTTTTAGCCTACCTGGCTCTGCTTCTCCTCGTCCGGGGTGACCACCACGCGGATATCCGCTCGCCGGAGAGCTTGCGCACAATATCCTCATAGCCCGCTCGATGTGGTGGATGCAGCCGATCTCGGTGGTGCCCTGGGCCGCCAGGCCCGCGATTACCATGGCCGCCCCGGCCCGCAGATCGCAGGCCTGGATACGGGCCGGTGAGCTTCTCCACGCCCTCGATGACGGCGATCTTGCCGTCCACCTGGATCTGGGCGCCCATCCGCCGGAACTCGTCCACATAGCGGTAGCGGTTGTCCCACACGCCCTCGGTGAGCACGCTGGTGCCCTCCGCCAGGCAGAGGACGGCGGCAATCTGGGGCTGCATGTCGGTCGGGAAGCCCGGGTACGGCAGGGTCTTGACGTTGGTGCGGGTCAGCTTGCCGTGCCGGCGCACCAGCACCGCGTCATCCCGCTCCTCCACGTCCACCCCCATCTCCAGCAGCTTGGCGGTGATGCACTCCAGATGCTTGTGGATGACGTTGCGGATGAGCACCTCGCCCCGGCGGCCACGGCGGTCATATAAGTGCCCGCCTCAATCTGGTCAGGGATAATGGAGTAGCTGCCGCCGGACAGGCGCTCCACCCCGCGGATCTTGATCACGTCGGTGCCCGCGCCCATGATCTCCGCGCCCATGGAGTTGAGGAAGTTGGCCAGATCCACGATGTGGGGCTCCTTGGCGGCATTCTCGATGATAGTCATGCCCTCGGCCAGCACACCGGCCAGCATGATGTTCATGGTGGGCCCACCGATCGATGTCCAGATAGATCTGAGTGCCGCATGCGGCCGTTTTTACGGCTTGGCATGAATGTAGCCGCCCGCACGTCCACGTCGGCCCCATGGCCACAAAGCCCTTGATGTGCTGGTCAATGGGCCGGCCGCCGAAGTCACAGCCGCCCGGAGGGCACCTCGGCGGAGCCGAACCGGCCCAACAGCGCCCCAATAAGGTAATAAGAGGCGCGGATTTTCCGCGCCAGCTCCAGGCACACGGGCATTGCGGATGTGGGGCAGTCCACGTCCACCGTGGTGCGGTTGACGGTGCGCACATCGGCCCAGCTCCTGCAAAATATTCAGAATCAATGTCACGTCGCTGATCTGGGGAATGTTCTCAATGCGGCATACCCCGTCCACCAGCAGGGCGGCGGGGATTATGGCGACGGCGGCATTCTTCGCGCCGCTGATGTCAATTTCTCCAAAAGCGGCTTTCCGCCGTGGATCACATATTTTGTCAAAGCTACAACCCTCTATTCCTTCCGCCGCAGCCGTTTCCGGCATAAACGGTATCAAGGGCCGGCAATTCACCGGCCCGGTAAACACAATTTAATAAACGCCTTCCATGGAAGTGCGCTCCAATACGAGTACATTATAGCAGATCTCTCCTTAAAATCAAAGCAAAATTCTCGTGTGCTCCGATTTTCTCTTCTCATGCCTGTGATCCTTTGCTTTCAAAATACCCAATCTGCCGACTTTTATACCTTTTCCGATCGTGCGTGGGGTTATGTCTACCAAATGTCTACCAAAATGCAACGCAAAGCGCCTGAATTTTCAGCTTTTTCCCCAAGGAGTTTTTATAATGTCTACCATACGTCTACCATGCGAACCTTTTGATTCTGTTTCCCCCTTTTATACCCTATTCCCCGAAAGCTGCATTCTTTCCTCCCATGTAAGGCGTCGCCCCTCTGGCTCAAATTCAGAAGGAGGAAATCCAAATGAAAACCTCAAGCGGGCTCTCAGCCTGGCTCTGGCGGCGATCATGCTGGTTGGCATGATGGTTGTCTCCGCCTCCGCTGCGAGCTACAACAATCTCACCGATAAGGACGAGATTGTAAACAAGGCGCCGTTTCCATGCTGGTTTCCCTCGGCATCATCGAGGGCAAGCCCGACGGCTCCTACGGTCCTACCGAAAATGTTGACCGCGCTCAGATGGCGAAGATGCTCCGTCATCATGAACAAGGGCGTGGACAACAGCGCTCTGTACCAGAGCGTCAACTCCGGCCTGGTGGACGTGAACACCAACTGGGCCAAGGGTCACATCAACTACTGCTACACCACCGGCATCATCGCCGGCCGCGGCAACGGCAGTTTGACCCTCCGCCACCGTGACCGCCCTGGAGGCGGAAGATGCTGCTGGTGGCCGTGGGCTACGACTATCGAGGGCTTTGAGGGCCGACTGGGCCATCAACGTGTCCGTCCGCGCCGACGAGCAGGGCATCTTCGAGGGGCTTCACCAAGGATCTGTCCGCTCCCTGAACCGGGATGACGCGGCCCTGCTGATCTACAACGCCCTGGACGTGGAGATGATCCAGAGCTACACCACCAACAACTACCCCATCGCTTACAGCGACCACCGCACCATCCTGGCCGACAAGTACGGCGTGATCAAGGTGCAGGGCGTTGTTGTGGCCAACGAGTGGGCTTCCCTGGCTTCCGATGACGGCGCGCCGCCCTGAAGGAGGGCAAGACCACCATCTACAACGGCGAGGGCATCTTCTCCACCACCGGCAACACCACCGTGAGCAAGGAGGAGCCTCCCCAAGACCCAGACCTTCAATGTCAGCACTCCCGTTGACATGCTGGGCAAGACCGTCAACCTGTATATCAAGAAGACCACTATCCTGGCTGACTCCACCGTGTACGGCGACCCGTGGTCTCCGACGTGAACACTGTCGTCACCACCGGCGAGACCGTGCTCTACAGCGGCGCGAAGGACCCCAGGTGGACTATGACAAGCTGCTGGGCGAGAACGGCCTGACCGACAAGGGCCAAGTATTTCTGGAACTACAACTCCGGCAAGTACATCCCCAACACCACCGAGAAGTATGGCGACAAGACCGCTAACGTGAAGGGCGCTACCCTGACCATCATCGACAACAACGGCGACGGTGAGGTTGATTACGTCCTGTCCGTGGAGAAGGCTCTGGCCGACATCACCTCCGTCAACTCAAGAAGGAGACCGTGACCGTCCGCACCCTGGGCACCCTGGACAATAAGGATGTCGTGGGCTACGAGGACATGGCCAAGGAGGACGTGGTCCTGTACGTCCAGTACGGCGGCCGCACCTACCTGGAGAAGCCCGAGGTTGTCACTGGCGAGATGGAGCACTTCAACGTGAAGGGCACCGAGAAGTACATGACCGTCGGCGGCGAAAGTACAAGGCCGATGGGCTGAAGACCAACGCCCGCACCGAGGTCGTCAAGTTCGACGTGACCGAATGTGACAAGGCCAATGGCGTACAGTTTGAGACCTCCTACAACTTCTACCAGGACGACTACGGCAACGTGATCGCCTTCGAGGAGGTTGAGGCGGCCGCCAAGAACTACGCTCTGGTTCTGGACTCCGCGTTCTCCACCAACATGCTGAACACCAGCGGCCAGGTCAAGGTTCTGCTGACCGATGGCACCACCAAGACCTACGAGCTGAACTGGGATAACTCAGTGAAGAGCTGGAAGGACGAGAACAATTCCGCCCTCGACACCACCGAGGAAGCCGCCGAGGCACTGAAGACGTTCCTGGTACTGACGACGGCGGCGGCGTCGGCAAGACCCCCGCTGCCGGTGCTGCGGCCGGCAACCTGGTTGCCTACAGCATCAACGCTGACGACAAGATGACCATCGACCTGCCCGAGCTGACCGTGGGCGATGTGGTTGATAACACCAAGCGGCCCTACAGCTATGACCACTTCTTTACTGATGGTCATGAGATGCTGGCCGCTAAGGGCGGCGATGTCGCCAAAGTGTGATGTGGAGATCAAGACCACCGCTACGGGCGTGGGCGATCCTACTGGCACCTTCGGTATCGACGCCGACACCATCGTGTACTACTATAACGGCAAGGACGGCTCCGTGGCCGTGGGCTACGACAACATGGCCAAGCTGATCAAGGCCAATGGCAGCGGCACCGATGGTAGCATTGGCCGTTAACGTCAAGGTAAGCATCGTCGACCTGTATAAGAGCGACGTGGCCGATGTGGTTGTCCTGTATACCACCCAGGCCAAGTTCGGCGACGATGACTATGTCTTCGTGATGCCCGAATTCAATGTCTATAACGACTACTTCTACTACACTGTCATCCACGAGGACGGCACTATGGAGGAGGTCAAGTCCGAGGACAACCTGCGCAACGATCTGAAGGACACCGACGGTATCGTCCAGACCATGGATATGGACTCCAAGAACCTTGCTTCCTTCAGCGATCCTGCCAATGGCACCGTGGCCGAGGGCTTCGTGAAGGTCACCAGCAGCCGCTATGTCAATGTCTATCAGGATGAGAACAACGCAATCCAGAACGAGGGCAAGGACGACGAGTGGCTCGACATGTCCAAGCTGGCTGATCCCAAGCGTCTGGCCAATAAGAACGACGACCTGATCTACGACATCGACAACACCGACGTGGACGACGAGACCGCCACCGGCACCACCTTCCAGGACGGCCAGTACGGCTATGTGGTGTACGACGAGGACAACATCGTGAAGGCCGCCTTCATCGTGAAGAGCTACCTGACCGAAGATCCACCGGCAGCAACAAGCCCGGCAAGCCCGACGACCGGGAGCTGGTCGTGACCGTGGATGACGATTACAATATCGTTATCTATAACCCCAACAACTCCAGCGTTTCCAAGGTTTCTGCGCCATCGTCGACGCTCTGGAGGATGCGGGCTACACCGATGTGAATGTCACCGTAAAGAATGGCAGCATTGATGAGGTTATCGCTAAGGACGGTAAGATCACCATTACCTTCAACAAGGCGGTTGAGGCCGCGGACAGCCAGTCCGAGCTGGACAGCGCTCTTAAGAGTGCTCGGTCGGGGATACGGTTTATGTCGGCAGCGGCACTTCGAACTGAATCAGCCCGTTTCCGGCCTGACCATCATCGGCAACGGCAAGACTGTTATCGAGAACAATGTGGCGGATACTGATGGCCAGTCCGCTGGCATCTGTGTGAAGGGCACGAACGATGTGACTATCTCCGGCGTGAACTTTACCGGCGGCACCGGTGAGTTCGGCATTGTGACCGCTACCGGTTACACCGGAGATCTGACGGTTGAGGATTGTACCTTTGATGGCCTGAACGTTGGCGTCTATGTCAACAAGGCTGGTAATGTTGTCGTAAAGGACTGCGTCTTCGATGACTGCACCGCTCACGCGATTGGCGCTGATGCTTTTGACAGCCTGAAGACCTCCGGTAACGACTACAGCGACAGCGCGCAGGATGTTGTGGTTTACAAGGCCTCTGTAAATAAAGTTGACTGCAAGGATGGCACTGTAGAGACTTTCGATTAATCGAAACAGAAATACCGTCAAACAACGGAAAGACACCCCGGCTTTACGCCTGGGGTGTCTTTACCAGGAGTGCATAGTAGCGGTACAGCGTCCCCTCCTGGTTCAGGTCGTGGGGAGAACCGTCCACCCGGAACCCATCTTCCGTAATAATCACGCTCCGCTCATTCATTCCATCCAGCCCCAGCTCATAGCCGGAGGAAAGGATGAGATGTTGTCCACCACAGCCAGCTTGGGTCTTGCGCCCAGCGATACCGTGTAGCTCAGCTCCCCATCCCCTGTGTACCGCCCGATGACTGCGCGGCATTTGTCCCGCTCAAGCCCCAGCAGCGCGGCGTCAATGGCCGAAAGATCTCCGTTGAAGTCCGTGCGGAGGAAGCTGTCCTCCGGCTCCCACTGGTGCAGGTGATAGTGCTGTGTATAATTTGCCACTCTGATTACCTCCTCTGGAGATAAAAGCACCCCGCGCACGGCGTACCGCCGGACGCGGGGCCTTGTACTGCCGAACGGCCTGCGGGCGGGTGGGCACCCGCCCATACGTCAAGCGCCGCAAGATAGCCCACCAGAGACGGAACCCGGGTAGGGGCGGCCCTTGTGGCCGCCCGGCGGGGACAAGCCCCGCCTACAGAGCATTTTGGCCGGGCGGTGCCTGCCGCAGCAGACCCTGTAGGGGCCGACGCCCACGTCGGCCCGCACCTCCGGGCCACCGGCCAGCTCCGGGCGGGTGTGGGCACCCGCCCCTACGTCCAAGCGCCGCAAGATAGCCCGCCGAAGACGGAACCCCAGAGTAGGGGCGGCCTTTATGGCCGCCCGCAACAAGCCCGCCCCTACGAAGCATTTTGGCCGGGCGGTGCCTGCCGCAGCAGACCTCTGTAGGGGCCGACGCCCACGTCGGCCCGGCCACCGGCCAGCTCCGGGCGTAGGTGTAGGCACACGCAAGATAGCCCTCCGGAAGCGGAACCACGGAAATGTAGGGGCGGCCTGTATGCGGGAGACGGCGGGGCGCTACTCCAGAGGGAGGATCACCCTGCGGTAGATACGCCGCAGGAAGATCACACAGAGGGCCAGAGAAGCCAGCTCCGCGATAGGAAAGGCCCACCAGACGGCGGTGACGCTGCCGCTGAGGGACAGGAAGAATGCCGCGGGCAGGAGGATCAGGAGCTGACGGACAATAGAGATCATCATGCTCAGCAGGCCATTGCCCAGGGCCTGGAAGGTGGAGGAGCAGATGATGCTGAAGCCCGCAAAGACAAAACACAGGCTGATGATGCGCAGGGCGGGCACACCGATGGCCAGCATGTCGGGGACGCTTCAAACAGGCCGAGGATATTCGCCGGGAAGAGCTGAATGACCACCAGGCCCACCAGCATGATGGCCACGGCCAGGAGGGCGCTGAATTTCACCGTATCCACTAGGCGTTTACGCTTACGGGCGCCGTAGTTGTAGGAGACGATGGGCACCATGCCGTTGTTGAGGCCGAACACCGGCATGAACACGAAGCTCTGGAGCTTGAAATACACATTGAACACGGCCACGGCGGTGGACGAGAAGGCGGAACAGGATCTGGTTCATACCGAAGGTCATCACCGAGCCGATGGAGTTGAGAATGATGGACGGCGCGCCCACGGAGTAGATGTTTCGGATCACCGGGCCGTTGGGGCGGAAGCCCCGGAGGGTTGGGTGGATATCGTGGTTGCAGGTGAGGTTGAACAGCACCGCCAGGACGGCCGCCACGATCTGGCCCAGCACGGTGGCGGCGGCAGCCCGCCACCTCCATGCGGAAGGGGCCCAGGCCGAAGATGAGCACCGGGTCCATGATGATGTTGATGATGGCCCCGGTGCCCTGGGTGAGCATGGTGTAGAAGGTGCGCCCGGTTGCCTGGAGCAGCCGTTCGAACATGATTTCCAGGAACAGCCCGAAGGACAGGCCGCCGCAGATGCGCATATAGGCGGTGCCGGAGGAGACGATATCGGGGATATCGGTCTGTACGGCGATGAAGGGTGGGCCAGGGTGAGCCCGGCCACCGTAAAGACCAGCGTGGAGAGCACCGCCAAAAACACGCCGTTTCCGCCGCGCGGTTGGCGGCATCATAGTTCTTCTCCCCAGGCTGCGGAGAGGAAGGCGTTCACACCTACGCCGGTGCCCACGCCCACGGCGATCATCAAATTCTGAAAGGGAACACCATGCCCACTGCCGTCAGGGCGTTCTCGCTGAGCTTGGCCACGAAATAGCTGTCCACCACGTTGTAGAGCGCCTGCACCAGCATGGCGATCATCATAGGCAGAGACATGGAGCACCAGCCGCCGGACCGGCATGGTGCCCATTTTGTTTTCCGCAGTTCTTCTGACATAACCGACCTCCAAACACCAAAACAGGGCCGCAGCAAACTGCTGCGGCCAAATAAAGTGATTGGTTTTATTTTACTGGAATTGCGGCGGTTCGTCAATCCTTTGTGGAATCAGGGCGTTTTCAAACAAGGAGGGCGGCCCAGGTCGGTAAAGCCCGCGGCCTTGGCGTCGGAGGAGCACACCACGCCCCCAGGGCGTAGGAGCAGTGGAGCACCAGAAGCCCCCGTCCTCCCCGGCCGGCCACGATCCCCACATGGGACAGGTCGGGATAGAAGGCCAGATCGCCGGGGCGTCGGCCCAGTCCACCGGGGCGCACAGGGCCCGCTGGGCCCGCACGCCGTTGCCCACGGCGGCAAAGGCGGCGGGGTCTCCGGCGGCGCTGACGGCGCACCAGGATACGAAGCCGGAGCAGTCCAGCCCGAAAGGCAGGCTCCCCGCTGGTGCTGCTGCCCGGGGCGGTGACCACCGCCGGGGCCCCAGCGCACATCCCACCCCACCGCGTCCGACTTGCCGCCCCAGAAGTAGCCCACCCGCCCCACCAGGGCGGCCCGCTCTCCACAAAGGCCCGGCGCAGGGGACAGCTCCGCCGGAAGGGCGGCGGCGATACCTCGCCCTGGGGCAGCGGCGTGGGGACGGATGGGACCGGAGTACGGAGGAGCAGCCCCGCCAGCACCCCGGTCAACAGCAGAAGGACGGCCAGGTGGGGCCGGATGGAGCCGCTACCCCTCCCCATGCTCCAGCCGCTCCAGCAGGGCCTCCAGATTGCGCACGGTGTCCTCGTTTAAATAGTGCTCCACCTGCTCCACCAGCTCCAGCTCGTCCGTGGAGCCGTTGAGCATACAGAAAAAGCGGTGGAGCACCTCGTGCCGGTGGAGCAGCCAGCGCCCCACCGACCACCCTTCTCCGTGGGCTGGATCAGGCCGTACTTTTCAAAGGCCACCAGCCCCAGCGCGCGGAGCTGATACACCATCTTGGAGGCCGAAGAAGGACGCACGTTGAGCCCCTCCGCCAGCAGGCCGATGCGCGCAGCCGTCCGCCTCCGCCTGGCTGCAGATCATCAAATAATCCTCCATCGCCCCGTAAGGTGTTGACTGCGCATCTGATAGCCCTTCTGGGTGTAAAAATCCGGTTTTCCCTCCTGGGACATGCACACACGCCTCCGTCCTCCGGCACCCTTTCGGGGCCGCGGCAATAGATAGAGCACGGAAACAAAGTTTCGCTAATGTATGTAAGGAGACCGGCGATATGAATCCATCTCTTGAACAGCCTCCGCGTGGGCCAGAGCGCCCGCGTCAGCCATATTGAGGCCGAGCCCGCCATGCGCCGCCGCCTGCTGGACATCGGCCTGATCCCCGGCACCCGGGTGACCTGTACGGCGGTGAGTCCCGCCGGCGATCCGGCGGCCTACCTGATCCGCGGCGCCGTCATCGCCCTGGGGCCGTGACGCCGGGGGCGTGTACCTGGGGGCCTATGGGACTGACCAGCACCTCCACCGGCGCGGGGCGGCGGACACCGCCCTGGTGCTCCGGCGTGAGCGGCCCGATGACCGCATCGTGGCCCTGGCGGGCAATCCCAACGTGGGCAAGTCCACCGTGTTCAACGCCCTTACCGGCCTGCGCCAGCACACCGGCAACTGGCCGGGCAAGAGACGGTGACCAGCGCCCAGGCCGCTGTGAGCGGGGCGGCCGGGGCTATGTGCTGGTGGACCTCCCCGGCACCTACTCCCTCATGGCCTCCGCCGAGGAGGAGGTGGCCAGGGACTTCCCTTTGCTTCGGCGGCGCGGACGGGGCGGTGGTGGTGTGCGACGCCACCTGCCTGGAGCGCAACCTGAATCTGGTACTCCAGACCCTGGATCCAGCCCGCACCGTGGTGTGCGTCAACCTCCTGGACGAGGCGGAGCGCAAGGGTGTCCGGGTGGAGCTGGAGCTGTCCCGCCGTCTGGGTGCCCGTGGTGGGCCGCCGCCGGCCGGGGAAGGGCTGGAGGCGCTGATGGCGGCGGTAGAGGGTGATCTCCGCCCCGGAGCCGCCTACCCCTGTTCCGGTGCGCTACCCGCCCCGGTGGAGTTTGCCGTGGCCTCCCTTGGCCCCTGCTGGAGCCGCCTGAGGGCCGCCTCCCCGCCCGCTGGACGGCCCTGCACGCCTGCTGGAGGGGACGGGGCCTTTCTGGACCGGCTTTCCGCCGCTCTGGAGTGGGACCCCGGGCGGACGCCCCTGTGGGGCGGTCGAGGAGGCCCGCGCCGATCTGGGCGGCAGGGCCTGGGTGGCGGCGCCTGGTGCGAGCGGGTGGTGTCCGCTCTGGTGGAGACCGCCGAGGCCATCGGCGCGGCCTCCGTCACCAGCTCCGATCCGCCGCCGGGCGGCGGAGGCTGCCTCCCGCGCCACCGGCATCCCCTGATGCTGCTCCTTCTGGCCGGGTGCTGTGGCTCACCATCACCGGGGCCAACTACCCCTCCCAGCTGTCCGACGGCCTGTTCTGGGTGCAGGACCGGCTGAGCGACCTGTTTGCCTACTTAAACGCCCCGGCGTGTCCACGGCCCTGGTTCTGGGTGTCTACCGGGTGCTGGCCTGGGTGGTGAGCGTACATGCCCCATGGCCATCTTCTTTCCCCTGTTTACCCTGCTGGAGGACTTCGGCTACCTCCCGGGTGGCCTTCGTCCTGGATCACGCCTTTCAGCGGGCCAAGGCCTGCGGCAAGCAGGCCCTGACCATGTGCATGGGCTTTGGCTGCAATGCCGCCGGGGTGGTGGGCTGCCGGATCATCGACTCCCCCCGGGAGCGGCTCATCGCCATTCTGACCAACAACTTCGTGCCCTGCAACGGGCGATTCCCGCCACCGGAGGGCAAATCGCCCCGCCCGCCAGCAGGGCCTCCAGGGCCTCCCGCCGGGCGCGGCGTCGGCCGGACGGCCAGGCGGATTCAACGTCTCGGGTGATTGCTGCGCATATGCCTCGCCTCCTGTTCCACAAGGCTATGCTCCTGGGTGGAAGAGCGGCGCGGGCAGCGCCCGTTAAACGGTTATTTTTTCTGGCGGATTGCTTCAGGTTCTCGTGATCCTCCAGCAGAGCCTGGAGGCCAGGTCGAAGGCGGCGGCGTCCTCGTAGGCGTTGACCAGCTCGCTCTCCTGCAGATCGCTGTAGTCGTGCTCCTTGCCGCGGTAGACCAGCTTGAGCAGGACCGGGGTGAGGATGGTGGTGGCGATGACCATCAGCACCACCGGGCCGAAGAACTCCTCCTTCATCAGTCCGGCGGCAATGCCGTTGTTGGCCACGATCAGGGCCACCTCGCCGCGGGAGATCATGCCCACGCCGATGCGCAGGGCGTCCTGGTTGGAGTAGCGGCAGCCCAGTCCGCACCCCACCACCTTGGACACCACGGCCCAGAGCACCAGCAGCACGGCGAAAAGCAGGATGGTGGTGCTCATCTCAGGCAGGACCACCTTCCAGGCCGATGCTGGCGAAGAAGGGCAGGGGGACAAGCGGGCATAGGACCAGGGTATCAGGGTGTTGGCGAAGATCGGCCCGCGATGTAGGTGATATGGCCGAAGACCGCCTCGGCAAAGAAGGAGTAGAGCAGGCAGAAGGCGAAGGAGAGTACCACAAAGCGGCGCTTGTCCCGGCTGTACCGGCGGAACCACCAGTCCACGAACCGGTGCATGACCATCCATACCACCACGCTGACGGCGAAGAAGGCGGCGATCTTCCCCAGCACCACCACACGTTGGCGCCACCACCGCCCAGGCTGGTGATGACGGTCAGGCCGATGATGCCCAACATCGTCGATGATGGCCGCGCCCAGAATGGCACTGCCCGAGCGGGTGGAGAGCCGTCCGATCTCCTTCAGGGTTTCCACCGTGATACTCACCGAGGTGGCGGTGAGCACCACCGATAAACACATTCTGGAGAAAGGCATCCGGCCCCGGTTAAAAGCGGCAGCCAGGGCAAAGCCTCCCGCCAGAGGGACCAGCACGCCGATGAGGAGACGATGACAAGGCCTTTCCCGACCGCTTGAGCTCACCCAGATCGGTCTCCAGTCCGGCGTTGAACATGAGGTACGATGGCCCAGCTCGGCCAGTTGGTCCATCAGGGTTGTCTCTTGCAGCACTCAGCATGGCCGGCCCCAACAGCAGGCCCGCCAGCAGCGCACCCACTACCTGAGGCAGGGCAAACCGCTTGGTGAGGATGCCCAGCACCTTGGTGCTCAAGAGAATGACCGCGATTTCAAAGAGAAAATGATAATCCATGAACATTACCCCTCCCTGGATGTGGAATCACCGGGGCGCGAAAGACCGCCCGTGCGGTCCCCGTCGCTTCTCAAGACTCAAGACACCGGCTCCCCGGCCGAAAACTCCGCCGCCCGGCGGAATTCCTCCAGCAGGCGGTCAAGTGGCCGGCCCGATCTCCCTCCGGCTCCTCCCTCATATCGTCGGAGAGCCAGCCCATCATCATGCCGGCAATGGCGTACATGTAGAAATCAGCGAGGAAATCCAGCTCCCGCTCCGGCAGGCAGGTCCGTGCACTCTCCGCCAAAGTGGAGGCGGTGATGGCACGGGCCAGGCTGAAAAGTGGCAGTCCAGGTGGTCCCGTCCGCTGGAGCGGTATACGTGATAGATGGCCAGATGGTTGTCCTGCACATAGCGGAAGGCGGCCCGCAGGGCGTCCTGCCAGCAATCCGCCCCCGCAGCGCCTCTGAAGTCTCATGCTCCAGAAACCAGCGCAGCAGGTCGTAGATGTCCTGAAAGTGGTAGTAGAAGGTCTGGCGGTTGACCTCGCACTCCTCTTCCAGCTCTTTGGCGGTGATATCATCAAAAATTTCTTTGCAGCAGCTTCTTCAATGCGTTCGCCAAGGCCAGCTTGGTGCTCGGGGCCAATCGCCTCACCTCCCACCGGTTCCATAGAAGCCTACTAGGTCACATTATAGCACAGGGGATGGGAATTGCAATCCTATCCAAAGTATGCTATGATGGGCCGAGCAACAAAAGGAGAGACGTTATGATCATTGATTATCAGCCCCGGGGCGTCTGTTCCCGCCGTATGACGCTGGAGGTGGAGGGAGGGCGTGATCCGCTCCATCCGCATCCAGGGCGGGTGCGACGGTAATCTTCAGGGCATCTCCCGCCTAGTGGAAGGGATGGAGGTGTGAGGGCCATCCGCCGCCTGGACGGCATTCGCTGCGGAAGCCCGCCTGCCCAGCTGAAGCGGTACAAGGGGAGTAGAACACCGGGACGCATGCGTCCCGGTGTCTCTGCGTCTGGGGAGCCGGTGAAGCTAGGCAATCTCCTGGTACGTCAGCTCTGCCGGGTTCAGGGAGAGCGTCTGGCCATCGTAGCGTACCGCCCCTGTGAGCTCTCCGATATCGTTGAGGCCCTGTCATCGGTCACGCCCAGGAAGATCCCGTCTCCCTCTGTTCCGAAATATACCTGACTGCCCACATACCGGCCAGCAGGCAGGCCCAGCTCCGCCGCGGCCACATCGTCGGCATCCAGCATCCCGCCAGAGTAAGGGCCCGGCCGTCCTGTTCAAAACGTACAGAGACCAGACATTCACCCCGGTGCCAGTGCCCGTACAGAGCATCGCCGCCAGCTCATCGGCCCCGTCCCGTCGTAGTCCCCAGGGCAAGCTGGGCGGGTACGGGCCCGGTGTCATAGCTCAGGCTGGGGAAACAGGCCAGCACGCCGTCCCACGCCACCAGCAGACCGTCCAGGCCGGTGGCCTTCGGGTTGAGGCCATAGAGGGCGATCCGTTTTCCGGCAGCTCCCCAAGCAGGCGGACGGCGTCGGCCTGCCAGCCGCTGGCGTCCGCTGGCAGAGCCAATCGCTCCCAGGTCTCCCCGGTCCCCGCTGTATAGCACCGCATTGGAGGCTGTTGGGCCGCAGCCGGTGAGCAGCATCAGGACATCCGAGCCGCTGGCGCACATGGAGGACAGCTCCACTCTCCCGCCAGGGGGGGTGATCTCCTCCCAGGTGAGGCCGCCGTCAGTGGTGCGGAAGATGGGCGCGTCGTTGAAATAGCTCTGACCCAGGAAGCCAGTGTAGCTGTCGATGAAATAGGTGTAGGAGGGATACCACATCATCCGGGCCGGGTCGGCCCAGTCTCCTGCCAGGTGCGCCCCCGTCGAGGGTGCGGTAGACGTAGGTATCCGCATGGGCCACTCCCTGGCCGCTGGAAAAGACAAACCAGCCGTTGAGTCCGTCCACCATCCCGCCGGTGCCGGTCAGGAGGCCCACCAGATCCGTGGCCTCGTTCCGCCCTCCCTCCTGGTTGGCCCACCCTGAGGCACGGGGATCAGGGTGTCCAGCGTCCACTCCGTATCGCCGGGGTAGCGGATGCGCAGGCTCTCGTCATCCCACTCCGGCCGGGGGTATAGGCGTAGAGCGTGAAAGCGCGGCTCTCGGTTGTGCCGTCGGCCCAGGTGTAGGTCAGGGTATAATGCTGGGTCTGGTCGGAGGAAGCGCCCGGGCGCGACCGCCCAAATATTCCAGGCGGACACCGATGGAGCCGCCCCCGCCGCTGGACAGGCTCTCGCCCCTGACCCGTGGAGCCGCCGTCCGCTCCCTGTCCCGCCAGGGCATAGGAGACCACGTTGTCCGGGCTGGTGATATGCAGAAAGAGCCCATAGCCGCCGTGGCGGAGGTCCCCGTCCAGGTCGACACGGGTATCCCCGCCACCACCACCGGCTCGGTGAGGGGCCAGGGGCACCGAAGGCAGATTGAGGCGGAATGCGTACTCCAGCTCGTGGGTGCGGATTCCCTCCTGCCAGGTGCAGGAGAGGACGTACAGCCGGGTCTCCATGCCCGCGCGCCGGGGCATCCTCCCGGCTCTCCAGCCGGGCCAGCCATTGCCCGCCCCATAGGGGAAAGTCCTACCTCCCGGGGCCAGACAGCCTGTCCGTTCTCCACCAGGTATTCCGTCATCGTCCACCGGCTGGGAAATGCCCCATTTTCCAGATAGAGGCTCACCCACGGTCTGGGCGTGGAGGCGGTGCGCTCTCCGGCAGCTCCTCCGGCCAGGTTGCCGCCTCCGGCACGCCCATGTTGACCACCGTCTCACCTGCGCCGCCGGGCATCCTGCTCCATCTGTATCCGCAGGGTGGGATACTGGCCGTTCACAGTGTGATCGGGGAAGGGTGGGTCATTGAGCAGCAGCAGCCCCAGCGCGACCGCCAGCACAAACAGCACCGCCGCCATCCAGGGGCGGCGGGCTTCTTCAGGGCCCTCCGTATGCGGTCCTTCACCCCGTCTCCCCAAAGCCGGGGGCAGCAGGGCCCCGGTTGGGCGAGGCCAGGGCCAGCAGGGCGGCGGAGTACTCCGCGGGCTGCCGCAGGCGCTGCTGAGCACCTTCTCATCGCACGCCACCTCCAGATCCCGGCCCAGCAATACCCAGGACAGCCACAGCATGGGATTGAACCAGTGCAGCCCTGCCAGGAGAAAGTACACGGCCTTATACCGGTGGTGCCCCAGCTTGATGTGGGCCCGCTCGTGGAGCAGTACCCACCGCAGGGTTTCCCCTCCACCCGCGGAACGTACACACGGGGGAAGAACCCGAACACGAAGGCGGTGGGGATGCGGTCGCTCTCCCACCACCAGCCCATCTGCGCAGAGCCCCGCCAAACGGCGGTGGCCAGCCGCCGCCGCAGCCGCAGCCAGGCGAGGGCCATGTACCCCCACCGCCAGCACCCCGGCCAGCCAGAGCCACGCCAGCACGTCCAGCACCGAGAGCCCCTCCGCGGCCGGGGCCTCCTCCGGGGCGGGAACCGCCTCCGGGATGGCGAAGCTGGGCGGGCTCCGCCGGGAGCCGCCGCAGGCAGGAGTACAATCTCCTCCGTCCGGGCCAGGGCCTCCGTCTGCTCCTGTACCGCCGGGGTGAGCCAGCCCAGCACGGAAGGGCCGGTGACCAGTCCCACGGGGAGGAGCATGCGGACGGCCACCACCAGCCACAGGGCTCGCAGGCCAGGGCGGGCAGGCGGAGCCGCCGGAACAGCCACCGCAGGGGCAGGGCGATGAGCCGGCGGCCATCAGGCTCATCTGAAGCACCCTCAGAAACAGCTCAGTCATGGCCCCCTCGCTTTCGTCGAGCATCCGCCGCAGCTCGTCGGCCTCCTGCGGAGAGCTTCTTCTCCCGCAGGAAGGCGGCCACGAAGGCGGGCAGGGAACCGCCGAAGCCCCGTTCCACCACCGCGCTCTCGTACTGGCGCACCGGCTCCCGCTTCACCAGCGCGGTGACGGTGGCGTGCTCGTTTTTCAGGAACCCCGCCCGGCCAGCTTGCGGATGAGGTTGAACACCGTGGACTTTTTCCACCCCAGCTCCGCCTCGCACCGGCGGGCCAGGGCGGTGGAGTTCACCGGCTCCAGGTTCCACACCAGCTCCATCAGCCGGTACTCCGCGTCGAACAGCTTACTCCTCCATTGCATGCACCTCGTCACGGTTGGTTTGTTGAGAGAAACCTCTTTCGAGACTAGTTTATCCAAACAAACCTCCTTTGTCAAGGGGATATTTCCACTCCCGCCGCGTACACATAGGGCGAAGGGGCGTGGCGGATGCGCTTTGCCATCTACAGCCGCAAGTCGGTGCTCACCGGCCGGGGAGTCCATCGAAACCAGGTGGAGCTGTGCCGGAGCTATCTGGCGGCCCACTATCCCGGCGTAAGGCCGGAGGTGGCGGTCTACGAGGACGAGGGTTTCAGGAAAGTTTCCAGCGCCCCAGTTCCGCCGGATGCTGGAGGACATCCGCCGGGCGCGGCCGGAGGCCCTGGTGTGCTACCGGCTGGACCGGGTGAGCCGCAGCGTGGGCGACTTTGCCGACCTCATCCGGTCTGGAGGGGGGGGTGGCCTTCCTCTGCATCCGGGAGAGTTCGACACCTCCACCCCCATGGGCAAGGCCATGATGTACATTGCCAGCGTCTTCGCCCAACTGGAGCGGGAGACCATCGCCCAGCGGGTCCGGGACAACATGTGCCTGCTAGCCCGGACGGGGCGGTGGCTGGGGGCACACCCCACCGGCTTCCGGGCGGAGCGGACGGCGGAGGTGATCGTGGACGGCCGCGCCCGCACCGCCTGCCGGCTGGTCCCCGACCCCGGTGGGGCCGCGCCGCATCTTCCGGCTGTTTCTGGCCCGGCAGAGCCTCAGCGGCCTGTCCCGCGCCTTGGCGGAGGAGGGCATCACCGCCCGCACCGGGCGGCCCTTCTCCTGCCCGGCCTGCGGGAGATTCTGCAAAACCCGGTGTACTGCGCCGCGGACCGCGACGCCTGGGACTACTTCGCCGCCCTGGGGGCGGATCTCTGCTTCCCCGGGCGGACTGCGACGGCCGCCGGGGCCTGCTGGCCTAAAGCGGGACTACACCGGCGGGCGCTCCCCGCAACCCGGTGGACAAGTGGATCATCGCCCTGGGCGGCACCCCGCCTTTGTCCGGCGCGACGTGGAGGGCCGTTCAGGAGCTGCTCACCCCGGACCGGGCCCCGGCGGTGCACAACCGGCGGGCCCTGCTGTCCGGCCTGCTGTTCTGCGCCCGGTGCGGGAGAAGCTTCCCAAGGCCCGGGGCGGTTCTTACGACTACATCTGCCGGGCCAAGCTGCGCCGGGGCGCGGCGGCTGTTCCTGCCCCAACCTGTCCGGCGCGGCGGCCGATCGGCTCTCCCAGTTTCCCCGCCTGGCCCCGGCTGGGGAGCTGGCCCGGGAGGAGCAGCGCGCCGCGTGCCGCATCCTCCTCCAGCGGGCCGACTGGGACGGGGCGGACCTGGCCTTCACCCTCTGCCGCCTCTGAGTGTTTGCCCTTCCCCGGTGGCCCATTCCCGACCCTCATTGCAATCATCACCATGTTCTTTGTGGGCACATCCGGCGGCCCCGGCCGCGGATTGCTGGCCGCCCTGCTCCTCACCGGGGTGATCCTGCTGGGGTGTTCCTCACCTTCGGGGTATCCGCCTCTTGTCAGGCACCCTTCTCCGCGGCGTGCCCTCCTCCTTCACCCTGGAGCTGCCCCTACCGGCGGCCCCGTCTCGGGCAGGTGGTGGTGCGCTCGGTACTGGACCGCACCCTCTTTGTCCTGGGCCGGGCGGCGGCGGTGGCCGCCCGGCAGGCCTGCTGATCTGGCTGTGCGCCAACACGTCCAGGTGGGGGCGACAGCATCCTCAACTGGTCCACCGGCTTCCTCGACCCCTTCGCCCGCCTGCTGGGCCTGGACGGGTGATCCTCATGGCCTTCCTGCTGGGCTTCCCGGCCAACGGATCGTGATTCCCATCATCATCATGGCCTACCTCTCCACCGGGAGCCTGCTGGAGTTCGACAGCCTGGACGCCCTGCGGCAGCTGGTGGACCATGGCTGGACCTGGCTGACGGCGGTGTACCATGCTCTTTTCCCACTGGCCCTGCTCCACCACCTGCCTGACCATCGCCAAGGAGACGAAAGCCCCAAGTGGCCCCTGCTCTCCCCCGCCACCCCCACCGGCATCGGCATGGCGGTCTGCTTCCTGGTGGCCTCCGCCGCCCGCCTGCTGGGCCTGGCATGGGGTTAAGGAAATTTTAACTGTACACCGGTGGAAAGGGTGCTATCCTATAAAGATGCTTGACCTTCCACTTCGTGGAAGGTGTATGGTTCTCTTGGAACCAAGCAAGGAGGAATGGACATAGTGAAACGAATCGGTTCCCTGCTCACCGCCGGGGCCCTGGCCCTCTCCCTGGTACGCTGCCCGCCGGCGCGAGGCCGCACCGGCGCTGGAGGAGACCGCCCAGGCCGCCGCCCAGGCCGCCCTGACGGCCGGCGGGGCCCAGAGCATCCAGTACGCCCTGTGGCAGGATGGGAGATCATCCTCACCGGCCACGCGGGAAATTATTCCCGCACGGAGAACCGCGCCCTCACCGATGACATTCTGTACGGCGTTGGCTCGGTGAGCACGACCTACACCGCCGCCGCCGTCCTCAAGCTGGTAGACGAGGTGGAGCTGGACGCCCGGTGACCGCCTACCTGCCGGACTTCACCATGGCCGACGGGCGCTATACGGATATCACCGTGCGCATGCTCCTCAACCACTCGTCGGGCCTGCCCGGCTCCACCATCGCCAACGGCTTCCTGCTCAACGACCCGGACACCCTGGCGGCCGACACCCCTGCTGGAGGAGCTGTCCAGCCAGACCCTCAAGGCCGATCCGGCGCGTTCAGCGTCTACTGCAACGACGGCTTCACCCTGGCCGAGCTGGTGGTGGAGGCGGTCAGCGGTATGGACTTTGACGACTACGTGCGCCAGGCCATTCTGGAGCCCGCCGGGCTGGAGGACACCTGGTTCCCCGGCGAGGACTTCGACCAGAGCCTGCTGGCCAAGACCTACTACGGGGCGGACGAGACCCGCGCCCTCCCGCCGAGACCGTGGAGCGTCCACGGCACCGGCGGCATCTACGCCACCGCCTCCGATCTGGCCGCCTTCGGCGGAGCGGTGTTGTTCTGTGAGGACGGATTCTCAGCGCGGGCGCCATTGCCGCCTCCATGGCCGACGAGTACGCCCGGGCATTTGGCCGGAGGACACCGAGGATGTGGTCTCCTACGGCCTGGGCTGGGACAGCGTCCACTGGTACCCATTTGCCTACAGCGGCATTCAGGCCGTGACCAAGGGGCGACACCATTCTCTACCACGCCGGGCTGGTGGTCATCCCCGAGTATGATATGGCCGCGGCGGTGCTCTCTCCGGCGGTGTCAGCACACACGAGATGGCGGCCAGCCAGATGCTCATCGCCGCCCTGGCCGAGCAGGGGTTGCGGTGGATCAGACACCCCTTCCACCGCCGAGCGGGCGGAGATGCCCGCCGAGCTGATGGACTACGCCGGGCTGTACGGCGACTCCACCTCGGCGGTTATGCTCACCGTGACCGCCGACGGCGTCCCTCTCCACCGGCAACGCGCCCCTGTACTACTACAGCGACGGCTCCTTCCGGGACGAGAACCAGATGGTGATGCTCAAATTCGTGGAGGAGGACAACGGCCAAACCTACCTCTGGCAGAAGGCCTATTCCTCCATCCCCGGCCTGGGGAGCAGCCCAGCTCGTCTTACATCTACATGAAGCTCCCCGACAACCCGGTGTCCCCGGAGGCTCAGTCCGCCTGGGGCCGCAGCAAAGCTCTACCTGGCCCTGAACATGAAGTACAGCAACATCCAGTACCCTGGCCCTGCCGTCGCCGCCGTGGCCACCGACCCGGCGAACATGCCCGGCTATATGGTCTTTGACCGCATCGTGGGCGCCGACTGCGCCGAGGGCGTGGCCCAGATCCCCGGGCTCTACGGCCGGGACTGGCAGAATATCACCATGACGGAGCGAAACGGTGTGGAGTACCTCCACCTGCGGCGGGCTCTATATGGATGCCGCCGCAGCCGAGCCCCTCTTCAGCGGTGCCTCCTCTTGGTCCATTCAGGCCGACGGCTATGCCCGCTGGTATCAGGTGGGTTCCGCCGCCGCGGCAAGACCATGACCGTCCAGGTGCCAGAGCACGGCGGCTTCGCCGTCTATGACGCTGCCGGCCTGCCCGTGGCCGCTTCCTGGGCCTGGGGCGACACTCCGCCGTCCTGCCGGAGGGCGGCTGGGTGGTCTTTCCGGCACTCCCGGTTCGTGCTGAGCCTGACCGCTGACGAAGAAATTTCTCTTACAAACGGCGCAAAAGATTGCTATAATAATCTGGCACGTCGATGATCACGTGTCAGACGCGCCCGTAGCGCAATTGGATAGAGCGTCAGATTCCGGTTCTGAAGGCTGGGGTTCGAGTCCCTTCGGGCGTACCAAAGAAATGCGACTTGTTTCGACAAGTCGCATTTTCTTTGAGTTCGCTCCACGCCTTCGGTGATTGAAATGCTCGGGCGAAGTGAATTCGCCCTGCGCCAGGTTTTGCCTGTGGCAAAACGCTTGTACGGCAAAGCCGCCGGTAAGAAGGCCGTTTGGATGCTTCTCAAGAAAATTTGCAAGCGACCTGAGAGGATTTGGATTGTCACCCGCCGCCAAAAATAACCACACCGAAGGTGTGGTTATTTTATGGATACCGTGAGGACTTCACATGCCCGGCGGAAGTGAATTCCGCCTGCACCAAGGTTTTGGCCTTCGGCCAAAACACTTGCACGGCGCAAAAGCGCCGCGAATGAGCCGCTTCAGCGAAATGCTATCTTTTTTTCGTATGCATATGCCAAAGCAGGCTCTCCGCTGCCGCGGAAAGCCTGCTTTTATAATTGGGTGCCGCATACGGCCAATCGGGCTTCGTGCGAGTGCTCGCCCTCTAGAGAAGGGACTCCTTGCTCGGACTTCGGGCGTACCCACCTGAATGCTCCTACTCGCTCTGAAGAACCGGAGCATTTTCGTCCGCAGTTTTTATTGGTATCCCCTCTGCCTGCGGGAATGGGATGGCACCAGCCGTCCATTGCTACCGCACTCGGACAATATTCTTTGCAATACCGGGCAATTTTTGCTCTAGCATGATGTCAGATCGCCTGTGGCCGGATTATCGATGCATTTTCCCTTCTTCGTAAAGCGGGAGCCATGGCATGGGCAGTCCCAGGTGTGCTCCTGGAATTCCATTTCAGCGCGCAGCCCATATGGGGACATCGCTTGTTGGTGGGGGCCAACAAGCCGACGGCCGCCTCAAATCCATTGACGACCAGTTGAGGGGCGGAGGACTGTGCGGGAAGGCGAAAACACCTCTGCGAAAGGGTTGGTCTTCCCCACAAGGTCACTCAATAGCATGGCGGATACCATAGAAGATGTCATTCCCCATTTGTTAAACCCGGTAGCTACATATAAGTTTGATGTGGAGGAGGAAAAGGGCCGATATAGGGGCCCGTCAAACTCATGCAGTCCTGAGTAGCCCACTGGTACTTCTCTGTAGCACCCGGATAATACCGCCGGGCAAACTCCCTCAGCTCCCTCCATGCTCCGCCCTTTCCCGTGCGATGCCCGCCGCCGCCCACCAGCAGCAAATCCCGTGCGTTTCGGAATGACATCCCCTCCTGCGCCTCATCCACATACATACCGTCCACATCCGGGGCGTTTTCAGGGCAATGACGTAGGGCGGTGCTGATACAGCTTTAGAAAATAGCTGCCGTGTTTGTTGAGAACGGGAAGTGTGTACGATCACCGCCTTTGCCGCCACTTTACCGCTGTCCGTCACGGCTGTCGTGCCAATCAGCTCCCGCACCGGCGTGTGCTCATAGATGTGCAGGCCCTTTGCAAGGCAGCAGACGAACTTCAGGGGATGAAACTGGGCCTGGTTGTGCACCCTGACAGCGCCAGCCACAGGAAGAGTGGAAGATGCTCCACAAAGTCCCCGTGGAAGCCCAGCCTTTCCATGGCCGACAGCTCCTGTTCCAGCTTTCTTTGCTCTTCCAACGCATAGACATAGGCATCTTTTCCTCAAAATCACAGTCCATACCAGAACACAGCTCCCGGTATTTTTGCAGAGCCGCCTTCTGGGCGCAGAGGTACTGTCTCGCCCGGTCGATGCCGAATCTGCGCAGCAGCTTGTCATAGATAAGGCCATGCTGAATGGTAATTTTAGCGGTGGTATTCTTTGTGATACCGCCGCACACCGTTTCCGCTTCCGTCAGAACATAGGGTACTCCGGCGCCGTGCAGCAGATAGGCGCACAGGTTATACCGCCGATAATGAGGACATCGGTGGAAATATCCCCTTTAGGGGCAAAATCTGTGCTCTCCGGTCTGTTCCCACACTGATTTCATATGCTTTCCTCCCAATTCATGTCTTGGGGATAGTGTTTTGCAGCCTTGGTTTTCATACCTGATTTAGAGAACAAGCTGATGCGTGTATCCACAGGCTCAGAAAAATGTATACAACAGAAGCAGACGGACGGCGGCCTGTTTTACAAGCCGCCGCCCGAAATCAGAGCGCTGCACAGAGCCGCGCTCTACTGATTGATGATTTCCGCTTTGCAGGTGGAGACAAAGCAGGGTCGCTTTGCTGTTCTACCACAACCACCATCCCAAATTCATTGCGTATAATACTTCCATTGGCCACGGTTTGCCCTCCGGCATTGATGGCGGCGCCGTTGTGCCTATTACCGGCAAATAGGACCGGATGGCAGCCTCACAGTCGGCATCGCATCCCGTGGGAGGTGGAACCGGTACGGGCAGATAGGTGATGGCATTGTTATAGGAGGCACTGGTAATGCGCACCGAGGCAATACGACAGATGGAGACAGCCTCCTGAGGCACCCTGGCTGTTGACTAGCTGGAGCAGTCCGGCATTCGGCCCGGCAGGGAGCAGCGAACCGAGGCGACCACTGCTGTTATTTCCGCTATCCATAGCGACTACCGCATTATCATTCGGATAGAGCTGGATGAGCTGCTGGAGCACATTCCGCATCTGTTGAACACAGACGCAGCCCACCGCAGCGGCAGTTGGACCAGTGGGGCCGGTAGGACCGCCGGCCCGGTTGCTCCAACAGGCCCCGTACTTCCTGGCGCTCCGTCTCTGCCCTGCGGCCCCGTCGGTCGGAGACCCTGCGGCCCGGTAGGGCCGGTCTCACCACTGTCCCAGCTGGGCCTGTAGCCCCCATGGGTCCGGCCGGGCCCGTCGGCCCGGTGGCTCCAACGGGCCCCGCACTCCCTGGCGCTCCGTCTCTGCCCTGCGGCCCCGTCGGTCCCACAGCACCAGTAGGGGCCCGGACTACCGGAATGCCTTGCGGGCCCGTCGGATGGCGGCCCTACCGGCCCTGGTACAGGGCAGCAGACCGGACAACACCCGTTCTTTGCACCTGCTCATCAAAATGGCCGTTCGGCCGATAAATATTCATAACAACTGGCACGACCCTTTATAGCATAGTTGGGCACTCGCCCATATCAGCATATGCAGCAGCGCCCGGACATAGGTACTCAACAGGCAAAACAAAATTCTGAAAGTATCAGGCGTGAAAAGCACAGCGGTCCATAGCCTGCACACAGGCCTGGATGGCGGCTGAATCCGGCATGTGCAGAATATTCCCTTGGCGGTTGTTGTCAGGCCGCCCGCAGCATTGGCGACACGGGTGGCGGATACCCACTCCTCCAGGGTGAGCGCCTCCAGTGCGGTCCGGCCCCGGCCTGGATCTGCGCAACCAAAGCGTCTCCTGCCCTGTGGTATCCACGGCGTTTACGGGAAAGGCGGGCAGAGCCTCCCTGACGGTGTGCGGAAATACGCCCCTCCTGCCCCGGGTAATAAAGACCGCAGACGGTCCCATAGCCTGAAGCTTTTCGGCCCCACCAGGCAGGGTGCTCTCTCCGGTAAGCAGACACATCTCCTCTTCGCTCACCTTCAGTATATCCGTTAGCTCCAGGGGCGGCACAGAGCGCGGCGCGCAGCTTCCACACTAGGCCAAAGGAAGGGACGGTAGTTGGGATCATAGCTGATAAGAGCCCTGCCGCCCTGGCCTCCGTGCGGCCCACAGGTGGTTCCGCGCAAGGCTCCTTGGTGAGGAGACGGAGCCAAAGTGGAATATCCGGCATCCCTCCAACAGGGTGTCATCCACCTCCTCTGGCCGGGCATCACATCCGCCCTGGATCTCGATAGAAGAGGCGGTCGCCGTACTCATCCAATTGAACAAAGGCCAGGGTCGTGGGCACCCGGTCATCCCGGCGCAGGGCGGAGCAGTCAATACCGGCTTTCTCCATGTGCTCCTGAAGCGGCCAAAGGCATCCCGGCCCACCTTGCCCACAAAGGCGGTGCTTCTGCCCAGCGGATGCCATAGCCAGTACGTTGGCCGGCGCACCGCCTGGGTTCTGGCTGAACAGAGCATTCCCATCTCATTGATGCCGGCGGGCGTAAAGTCGATCAAACTCTCGCCCAGTGCTACTATGTCTTACATGTATTCACTCATATCAGCGCGGCGGAAGCGGATAGCCTAGTGGTACCAGAATGAAGAAGATAAGACCTACACCCTGATCCTTTACATCTGCTTTCAACTCTTGCCACCAGATGTAGAAAGGGTCCTTGGTTCCTTGTGAGATGATATCTTTGAGTTTATATGTTTTCATACCTGTTTGCCGTTTTAGGAATAATACATAATGTAATGGTACTGTGCTTGCAGTCTTTCAGTATAAAGAGGCAACAGCATGAATAACATCAACGCGACTACTGAATGCCATGCGTATCAGCGGATATCCGTTAAGTGCCAAATCTACATAAATCAGGGAGTAGTGGCGTAACGGAATAGATTGGCCAGTGCGTAATACAGGATTCATTGCCATAACCGGAAAACTCATACCCGATATGGAGAAAGAAATCACCCCATAGGAGGCGGTGCTCAGTGCCAAGCGGACTGTTGCAAACAATCCGAACAGAAATACTCCGAAAGCCTGTGAAGCCAGTACTAGTAACAGACCGGCAAACAGCATGGGCATATACCGCTATTACAGGGATAGTGCAGGAAACCGTATAGATAAACATTATAGAAGGTGGCCATGACAAAGAAACTACAGTCTGGGGCAGCAATTTGCCGGTCAGGGCTACGGTGATGGAATTGTCTGCCATGCCCATCCATTCTTTTGGGTGTTGGTTTTCATTTCACTTCAATGGTATAGACGGTGGTCATAAAGATAAGCAGCATCAGGATACCCGGTATGATGGTGTTACTCAAATATACAGAGTAATTGAGCCATGGATTGTTTAATACATGAGAGTCGATGACTGGGCTGCAGGAATGCCATGGCCTGGTCTTCTGTAGCCCCTGGCATTAAAGGTGGCACGGCCGATGGCTCCACCCGCCAGCATCGGACATGGTGCGCTGGTCTTTATAGAGTAATGAACCTGCTACCAGATAGGAGTAGTTGGTATAAAAGGAAACCTTGGGTTGACGGCTTGCTAATGCCTTCTCGGTAGTTCCTTTGGAATATAGTAGAAAGCATAGATCTTTCCTTGCTGCATGGCTTTGCTGGCATCCGCGAAACTGGGGTAATGTGCTATGATTTTAGTCTGCTGAAAGCGTCCAGATTACGGATGATGCTGCGTGGTAGCTGTGTTGTCCAAATCGACCACACCGCCGGCATATCCGTAGGGAGTCCGTTCCACATTAATGTAGTGAAGAAGAGATAACAGAACAAGGGAGCTATGATCATGCAGAACAGATATAGCGGTCTTGTGGCGATGCGGAACACTTCACGCCGGGCTATGCGGAATATACGGTTATGGACAGTATTGTTCATTGTTTGTTATTTCTCGATGATGGCACTCATTCCCGGACGCAATCCGTCTGTTCTCTACAGGAACAGCTTTCACCTCGAAGGTCTTCAGGTCGAATTGTCCCGTAGTCTTGGTTGCTTTCCAGGCAGCATATGTACCCAGATCTTTCATATAAGTAACCTTGAATTTTATTTCTTTGTCAAAGGCAGGAATAAATGCGCTAATCTCATTTCCTACGGTAAAGTCTTTTAGGAAATCTTCGCGTACATTAAATGTTACCCACATGTCATTCAAGCGGGCCACGTTCATAATGGGGGCACCGGTACCTACCAGTTCGCCTGCTTTGGGAAAAATTTCGGTCACTTCTCCATCAGCTGACGCGGTCAGTATCGTTTCGTCTATGTAGGAGGAAACTTCGGCTACAGCACCTTTGGCACGTTCTACTTGGGCTGCGGCTGCTGCTTTGTCTTCACGTTGTGCACCGTTCTTTGCCATTTCGTATTGGGAGCGTGCTGCTTTTTCTGTAGCGGTCATGGCATCAAATTGTGCTTTGGCTTCATCACGTTTTTGCGCGGACATTACGCCTTGTTCAAAGAGCCGGTTGACACGGTTGTATGACTTTTCAGCAATTTCTACTCCGGCTTTGGCTTTCTGCCACATTTCGTAGGCAGCTTGCAGTTGCTCTTGGCGGGTACCTCGTTGTGCTTTTTCATTCAAGGCTTGTGCTGCTTGTTCGGCAGCTTGTGCTTGAGAAAGTTTGGCTTTTACATCGGGGGCTTCAAGGATAGCCAGTGTGTCACCGGCTTTTACTTTGTCTCCTTCCTTTACACGAAATTCCAGAATGCGTCCCGGCACTTTGCTGGATACACGGTATTCGTCGGCTTCTGCTTGCCCCTGAATGATTTCCGGACCTTTACCCAGTGTAAAGAAACCTATCAGTGACACTATGACAATGACTGCTGTCAGTGAAATAAATGCCAGCAAAATATTGCTGTGTTGTGATCTTTCTGCCATATCTTTTCGTTTTAATCTTTAATTTTATTTAAGCACTCCCATTGATTTGCGCAAATAGACTTCAGTCAGTTTTACATCAATCTGAGCGTCTATTTTGTCCGACTGGGCAGATAACCAAGCGGTTTGCGCTTCCAATACGTTACTGGTAGGAATGACTCCTTCCATGAATCCCAGTTTGGCATAGCGCAGATTCTCGTCTGCTTTTTCCAGATTTTTCAGCCATACTCAGGCGTTTGGCTGCTTCATTTACTTTATAGCTGGCTTGGCTTACCTGCAATTCTACCTTTCTTTTGCATCTGCCAGTTGGTAGCGGGCAATGTTTGCTTCCGCTTTGGCAGCTTTTACCTTATACATTCCTTCGCCCCAGTTCCATATTGGAATTTGTACCATAGCGCCAACAGCCCACATGCCGCGGAATTTGCGTTCAAAGCCGTTTACCAATGAGGGATTGGTTACCATGTAGTTGGCGGTCAGAGCCACTGTAGGAAGAAATCCCGCGCGGGTGATATTGACTTTTTGGTCATAAATTTTATTAGCTAGATCCAAACTTCGTAATTCTTCGCGATTTGCCAAAGCGGTGGCTACATTATCACCTACATGATATTCAAGGAGAGTTGCTTTCTACGTCTTCATCTGCTAAACGTATTTCATCATTTAAAGGCAGACCGCATAATTGGCATAGTACCATTTTAGATAGGCTTAATCCGTTGTCTATTTGTGTGAGCTTCATTTCGGCTTCATTCACTTTTACTTTTACACTTAGTCCGTCGGCTTTGGTGGCGACACCTTCGGTTATCATTTTATCTACATCACTGTCCAGTTGGCTGACCAGTTGCAGATAGCTTTGGGCTAGTTTTTTCTTGTTTATCAGTGAGATGACTTGCCAGTAAGCTTGGTCTGTACTCAAAATGATATCCTGCATACCGGTGGCGTGCTGTGATTCGGCCAGTTGTTCAGCGTATTTGGTGATTTTATTGTAGGCAACGATTTTTCCTCCCATGAAGATGGGTTGGGTAAGGGTCACAGCTCCTGCATACATATTGCGTGTGTCGGTGCGCAGCGCATCTACCAAACCTTGTCCTACCTTGTTCAGTGCATTTCCAATACCTGGGATGAGGGGAGCAAGTGGTTGCAGTATTTGTGCGAGTTCGGGATTGAAGCTGCCAGTTGTTGGAAAGTTTCCTGTATGGAGCCTTGGGCGGTAGTCCCTATCTGACTGATAGCTCCCTTTTGTTCGTCACTTAATAAAGAGATTTCTTTCTGAGTGTGCATATAGGTTCCTATAGCCGCAATCTTAGGAAGATAATTGGTAAAAGCCGTTTCTTTTCATAATGTGCAGCTGTTATCTTTTCAGCTGAAATGCGCAACTCTTTATTGTTGGATAATGCTAAAGCACGACAACTATCTAAGGTGAGTGTGCTTTGGGCTGAAATACTATCTAAAACACCGATAAATAGGATAAAAGCTGCAATCTTTTCATTATAGTGTTCTTGTTTTGTTGTTTTTAAGTTGTTTATGCAACAAAAATAAGACAAATCTTCAAGAAAGCCATATTCTGGATGTTATTTTAAAATATTTTTATAATTCTGCAATCTGTATGTTTACTGCTTTTGTTAGAAAAAACAGCCGGTTCGTTTCCAACCGGCTGTTTTTTTATTAAATATATTGAAGGAGAGAATGTTCCTTGTTATTTCATGCTGAAAGCTTGTTGTCCTATCATGGTTCCATCAGCGAAAATATAAACATGATAAGTTCCGGCAGGCAAATATTCCTCTACGTCCCAATATACGGTTACATTTTGTTCTTCTCCGGTGTATTCTATGTATTTCTTGATGGAATAAACCAAATTACGGTTTTCGTATGGGAATGTGTTTGAAGCGTTTTTGGTTAGTATGTCATTGTCTGGTTTGGCAATACGTATATATAAAGTACGTTCACCTGTTTTGGCGGTAATATTCTTGACAATGGTGAACGAGATGGCTATCTTTTTCACATCTTTTACTTTCTTGGCTGTTTTACCACGTTTATTTCTAGGCTCTACGCTAATTCCTGTGGCATCCAATTGGGCTGCCAAGGTGACCTTTTCATTCAGATTTTTTTTCTCTTGCGATAAATTATTGATTTGACGGGTTGCCTGCGTATATTTTTGTTTTACTTCTTGGTTTTCTTCAGCTAGTGCTTGGTTGAGTTTGTTCAGTGAATCTATTTGGATAACATAGGTGCGTAGTACGGCACGTACTGTTTTCAGTTCTTTCTTCAAACGCATGATCTCAGCTGCGTTACTGGTCTTTACTTGTCGTAATTCTTCTAGCAGCCGCTGTGTTTTCAGCTTCACTCTCCAGCTTTTCGCGCAAGGAATCATTGTTTATCTGTATCTGAAGTTCATCATATTGGGTGGCGAAAGTGGTATATTCGTTTTCCATTTCCAGTTTTTCCACAGCGAAGAGTTCGCTCATTTCCTTATTCTCTTTTGCTTGATGAAAAGCATAAAAAGAAACTCCGCCGATAATCACAACCAGCAGAATAATGACAATAATCAGTTTTTTGCTCTTATCCATAGTGTTACATTGAATTTTGGACAAAAGTACAATAATTTATGTAGACTGCTCGAAAAATATTATGGAAATTTTTCTTTAATTCGGAATATCATTGTAACTTTGCGGTGCTTTTAAGAAGGCGATTTTATTATCAACTTTAAACAAAATATAGAGATTATGTCAAAAGTAACCGTAGTAGGCGCAGGTAACGTAGGTGCTACATGTGCAAATGTTCTTGCTTTTAACGAAGTAGCAGACGAAGTAGTAATGCTGGACGTTAAAGAAGGCGTATCAGAAGGTAAGGCAATGGATATGATGCAGACAGCTCAGTTGTTGGGCTTCGACACAAACATTGTAGGTTGCACTAACGATTATGAAAAAACAGCTAACTCTGACGTTGTGGTTATCACTTCAGGTATTCCCCGTAAGCCGGGTATGACCCGTGAAGAACTGATCGGTGTTAATGCAGGCATCGTTAAGTCAGTTGCTCAGAATATCTTAAAGTACTCTCCTAATGCTATCATCGTAGTTATCTCTAACCCGATGGATACTATGACTTATTTGTCATTGAAAGCTTTGGGCTTGCCTAAGAATAGAATCATCGGTATGGGTGGTGCTTTGGATAGCTCACGTTTCAAATATTTCTTGTCTCAAGCCTTGGGTTGCAACGCTAATGAAGTGGAAGGTATGGTTATCGGTGGTCACGGTGATACTACTATGATTCCTTTGACTCGTTTTGCTACTTACAAAGGTATGCCTGTTTCTAACTTCTTGTCTGAAGAAAAATTGCAGGAAGTTGCTGCTGCTACTATGGTAGGCGGTGCTACTCTGACTAAGTTGCTGGGTACTTCTGCATGGTATGCTCCGGGTGCAGCTGGTGCATTTGTTGTTGAATCTATCATCCACAACCAGGGTAAGATGGTTCCTTGTTCAGTTTATTTGGAAGGTGAATACGGTGAATCAGATATTTGCTGTGGTGTGCCTGTAATCTTGGGTAAGAACGGTATTGAAAAGATCGTTGAATTGCCTTTGAACGAAGAAGAAAAAGCTAAATTTGCTGCAAGTGCTGCTGCTGTTCGCAAGACTAACGCTGCTTTGCATGAAGTAGGTGCTCTTTAATAAGAACAAGCTATAATTTTATATAAAAAGCCGTTTTTTCAGTGAAATGAGAAAGCGGCTTTTAATTTGTACAGAATCCCTGAAAACGGCAGGAAGATTTTCTCCTCCATCAGTCCATCGGGTAAAGGGGTAACCGGGATAAAGGGTAGGAGCTGTTTCATCTATCCATTGGTTGAGAAGCCGGTAGATGGGAATGTCTTCCTTATTCATAAAAGTACCTGTGTATTGGGCATTTTTAGACAACTGATTACCATCGTCATTTTTTCCGATAAAGGTTATTTTTGCATTATCATAGTAGTTGTGGATAAAGAAAGAGTTGGCAGCTATACCTGCGAATAATCCTTTGGTCGTAATTAGATCTATGTTATAGACATAACAATTTTCAATGTGCGCTCCATCCGAAGCTTTCCCGCATATTCCACCATTGTAACTCTCTCTGTTCTTTATTATGTTGTTGGCAGAATAGCAGTTTGCTATCAAACCTTGGGCCTGGCTGGAACCTGCTATTCCACCGGCTGGTCCTGCTTTTATTTTTGAATTTGCGTCATAAATGATTTGGGTGTTGGTAACATAGCAATTGGTGATTTCCCCTGTTGAAGTTCCTGCTATGCCTCCTGTATTGGCTGATTGGTTCGTTTTGGTTGGATTGGCTGCAATTTGGCACTCCTTAACGCAACAATTTAGTATTTTGCCTTTATTGCGTCCGACTAAAATACTTGTACCTTCTGCTGTGCTCTTGCTTTTTGATGTGATAGATACTTTGCTGGATTCTATATGGAGATTTTTAACTATGCCGGTGATATTGACGGCTCCGAATACACCTGTGGTGCCATTGCTGGAATTGATAGGTATATTGTAAAGGGTGTGATTTTGTCCGTCAAAGGTTTGGGAAAAGTAATAGTTGGTTTGGGCGTATCCTATTTGTTTTAACTCAGTACAATCCACATCTTTAAAATCAATGTCATTCAATAGATAATAAGTGGTTATTCCATTCATCGTTTCTCCGAAATCGTCCAATGTTTTTCCTTTGTATTGGGTAAATGTATTGCTATTGATAAGTTGACTGAATGCAATCCAATCTTCGGCAGTCATAATTCCCGGAGTTTTTTCTTTTTAAGTGATAAGTATATTCTTTGTTACCGGTAAAAGACTTTGTTTCTAGTTGTGTTGTATATTTCTTTCCATTTGTTACCATATTTATGGCGATGACCATGTTTCCGACAGGAGGGACTATAAACGAATAATTTCCGGAAGGAGAAACTTGGGCAATAGTAGTCGTATGTGTTCCGTTATCCGCTAGAACTATTTCAGCGGATTTTGGGATAATAGAGGAAACAGCAGGACATGTTACCTCTATTTTCTGAAAATAGGTTTGTAAATTTCCCTCCAAATGCAGTGTCAGAAGAGAAAATAAATGTTTGAACTGTAAATGGATGGAATTTCCGGCCGGAAATTCATCCTTGACATACAGTATGTCTTCCAACGAATTGTTTTTATAAAGATTTTCTTGGACATAGTCCAAATCGGGATAGACAGGATATACTGCCGTAACATTTGTTTTTCCTGTTAGGTCACTCCAGCTAAATTCATTTTCTGCTTTCCATTGGTTGTCCATATAAGTCAGAATTCTGCTGTCTATTTGAAGACTGCCGGAAGCATTCAGCAGGATTTGATTGCCGGAGTTAAAAGTGGAAACAGGGGAGCTTTCTGTGAAAACTGCTTGGTATGTATTGCCTGTGAGTACTACCTCGATATCGGTCCCTGTATAAACAAGATTGTCGGTGCAGCTTTGCAAAGCCAGGACCGACAATCCTATTATTAATGAGTTATATTTCAACTGAATAATGTATTAATGAAAATTGCTTTATGGTTCAGGTATTGTGAATTCCCTGTCAGCAAAGAGTTCCATTAGGCCGGATATCTGTTTGAGTCGTAAAAGTTCGTCGGCATCCATGCCAATATTCTTTTTTATCCATTCGTCACTCATTCCGGCTTTGGTCAGTTCTGCCACGATATCTACCATCAGTTCAATGCTGTGAGTGCCGCGGGCGCGGTTGTGGCGGATAGTGCTTGCCATTCTGTTTGAAAGGTCTTTTTCTATAACGACCACGGAAGTAAACCTTTTTCTCGTTCGAACACACGTTTTGAAGTTTTAAGCACACAATAACGATGATATCCGTCTACCAGTTCATATATATCTTCATCGGGAATATAATAACATACACAAGGCATAGTATAGCCATCTTCCCAAATGCTTAATTCCAGCAATTTCATTTCAGGAGCGGCTACGTGGTTTGATTATAACTGTTGGCACGTACCTTTTCCACCGGTACTCTGTGCACGTGATACACAGGACTTTCGAATTCTTCTTTCATTTGATAATATTTTATATTTCTGCATCACTCTGTCTCTTCTTAACTTTTCTTTTTTAGTTAGGGCAAATCCCATATATTTACATACATGGTCATTTTTCAGAATGCAAATACACATACGTTTATAAGTGGGGATTTCTTTAAACTCTGCGATGTCTATATCGTCTAGATAATCCATTTGGACAGGAAGTTTGTCTGTCTTGTAGTTTGTTTTCTTTTGTACGTAGAATTTTATGCCCAAATCAGTTAATTTACGTATGGTTGATAAATCCAGGCATCCTCCCTTGTATTTCCAGAACTCCCGGCTTACTCTTAGTTTTTCCAAGTAAGACTGTTTGGTTTCTTCGGGTAACGTATCTAACAGGAAATACATATACTCTTTCCATGTGTAGCCTTCTGGTAATTTGATGTTTTGCCATCCCATGGCACGGGTTCCACCATAGATTCCGGTAAAGTTTACTCCGTTTACTCGGCCTAACATTCTCCCCCAAGTATTGGGATCGATGGCTTTGTATAATTTCAAGGTTTCCTGTGCTGTGCTGAGGAACGGACTGGCTATACGTTGTCTGTCCAAAGGTACTCCGGCTTTATAATAAAGTTCGTACATTTGGTTGAATGGCCATTTGAAACGGGCGTATGCTGTCCATATATCTTCGGTAGTCCAGTCATAGATAGGGTAGGCATTGTATAAATCGTATCCTAGTCTGCGGGTCCACATCAGGTTGTGATAGCTGTTCAGGCGATTGTTACCGTGAATAGTTCTCCATCGGTCCAGGCTCTCTTGAGTTCGGATGCCGACCAGGCAGCAGTGCGTACTGCATCATGCTTTTTATGGTACCACGATGCAAATGAAGTCTGGAAAGTGTAGTCCCACATTTCCTCATTGTAGAATGGGAAATCTTCTTTCTTATAACAGTTTTTAGGCATAGGCCTTACCCAGTGGGCGTGCATACTTTCGTCCCAAGGGCGCCAATAGGTTTGAAACATAGAAGCACAAGTCACTACTTTGAAAGGGACACAGACATGGTAGATTTCCAATATATCCTGATTTTCTCTGAACGTCTGTTCCACATATTCTGTAGTCATTTGATACTGTGCTTCATAGTCCATGTGGTATACTCCGATTTTCCTGTCCAGATTATGCTCTCTGATATATTGAATACATAAGTTGAGCAAGACACCGCTATCTTTTCCTCCAGAAAAAGAAACATAGATATTATCAAATTCGTTGAATAAGAATTTGAGTCTCTTTTGAACGAGTTGATAAACATTTTCCCTTTAGTTCTTTTATTATTCATTTTGTTCGTGTTGTAAATCATTTTAATATAATTAGTCCAACGGTGTTCGGTTTGAAAACCACAGTTGGAAAAAATAGCTTCGTGTTTGGTTTGAACAATTGCATATAAATTGTTTTTAGGCTTTACTGCTCCCAACAATTCAACCAGCACTTCCTGATCATCGTTATGGACATAGTAGTTGTTAATGACATAACCGCCACTTTTCTGCTCTACAGGGACAAAACCGGTTACGTCATTATCTTCGACGGCAATGTACCATTGAAAACGTTCGGTCGTTTTGAAGGGATAATTGTTATTAGCCCTTAGGACTTTAGGATTCATAGCCAATGGTCCAATTAAATTAAATAATTGAGGTTCAAGGCCATCTAGTTGTAATATTTCCATAACTTAATTTTTACATACGTTTACTTGAAGCTACAAATGTATAAAAAAGATTGGATATACCATAAAAAAACGCTGCCATACCTTCACAGGCGGGCAGCGCAAGCTACAATACAAAATACAAATACAACTAAACGAGATATTTTTATGCTAATAGAATGCCTTTAAACAATTCCTTGAGCCATCATGGCATGGGCTACCTTCATAAAGCCTGCAATATTTGCTCCTTTCACATAGTTGATATATCCATCAGGTTCAGTACCATATTTCACACATTGTTCATGAATACCATACATAATTTGATGTAACTTATCATCTACTTCTTGTGCACTCCAACTCATATGCATTGCATTTTGGCTCATTTCCAAACCTGAAGTAGCTACACCTCCGGCATTTACGGCTTTACCCGGTGCATACATTAGTTTATTTTCAATAAACGCATCAATTGATTCCGGGGTACAACCCATATTAGAAATTTCTCCAATGCAAAGAACGGAATTTTTTATTAAATTACAAGCATCTTCGCCATTTAATTCGTTTTGAGTCGCACACGGAAGCGCAATATCTACTTTAACTTCCCACGGACGACGTCCGGCAACGAATGTTGAGTTAGGATATTTCTCTGCGTATGGAGCTACGATATCATTGCCTGACGCACGTAATTCCAACATGTAATCAATTTTATCACCACTTACACCGTCCGGATCATAGATATAGCCGTCGGGTCCGGAGATTGTGACTACTTTTGCACCTAATTCAGTTGCTTTAGTCACGGCCCCCCAAGCTACATTACCGAAACCGGAAACAGCTACCGTTTTGCCTTTAATATCAATTCCTTTTGCTTTCAGCATTTGGTTTACGAAGTAAAGACCACCAAAACCGGTTGCTTCAGGACGAATCAACGAACCTCCAAATTCCAAGCCTTTGCCAGTGAAGGTACCTGTAAATTCACGGGTTAACTTTTTATACATACCGAACATGTATCCTACTTCACGGCCACCTACACCGATGTCACCGGCAGGAACATCCATATCAGGACCTACGTGGCGCCACAATTCAAGCATGAATGCTTGGCAGAAACGCATGATCTCAGCATCGCTCTTACCACGTGGTGAGAAATCGGAACCACCTTTACCACCGCCCATAGGCAATGTGGTCAGTGCATTTTTGAATGTTTGCTCAAATCCTAAGAATTTCAAAATGGAGAGGTTTACAGAAGCATGAAAACGGATACCGCCTTTGTACGGGCCGATCGCATTATTGAATTGAACGCGGTAACCTAAGTTTACCTGTACTTTTCCTTTATCATCTACCCAAGGCACCTTAAATGTAAAGATACGGTCGGGCTCTACCAATCTCTCAATCAAGGACGCTTTCAAATTCCGGATGTTGATTGTATATATCCTCAATAGAAAGCAGGACTTCTTTTACAGCCTGCAAGTACTCTGATTCACCAGGGTGTTTTGCCTCCAGGGAGGTCATGATTTGATTAATATCCATAACTATTATGCATTTAAGGTTTTGACAAAATGAAAATCATTTCTGATGCAAAGGTATGTTTTTTGGTGAATTGGCAAAATATTTTTGGCTAAATTTTAGTTTGGTGGTGATAAAAAGTTAATCGTTGTGGTAAGACCTCTACCCAAAAGTTCTTTTTTATTGCGAATAAGTTGCATAAAACAATATTATTGACGTATTTTGCTATTACATTATCCATGTAAATCAAATAACCATGCTCAGCAAGTTAAAATTAAATCAGTTGTATTTCAAGGATACTTCGTTTGTAAACCTCATGACCAAACGGATTTTTAATGTTCTTTTGGTAGCAAATCCGTATGATGCTTTTATGTTGGAGGATGACGGGCGTATAGATGAGAAGATATTTAATGAATATATGAACCTCAGTCTTCGCTATCCGCCACGTTTTACACAAGTTTCTACTGAGGAAGCTGCCTGGAAGCAATTGGAGAACACTACATTTGATCTGGTGATTTGTATGCCCGGATCTGATAACAGTGATACATTTGAGATTGCACGCAGCATAAAAGAACAATACCCTCATATTCCGCTGGTGGTACTGACCCCGTTCTCGCATGGTATTACGGCACGTATGGAGCATGAGGATCTGAGCATCTTTGAATATGTGTTCTGCTGGTTGGGGAATACGGACCTGTTAGTGTCTATCATCAAGCTGATAGAAGATAAGATGAATTTGGAACATGATATTAAAGAGGTGGGAGTGCAGATGATTTTATTGGTGGAAGATTCCATCCGGTTCTATTCTTCCGTGTTGCCTAACTTATATAAATTTGTGTTGAAGCAAAGTCAGGAATTTGCCACAGAGGCTTTGAATGCTCACCAGCGTACATTGCGTATGAGGGGACGTCCCAAAATTGTATTGGCACGTACTTACGAGGAGGCGATGGATTTATATAATAAATATCAGAATAATGTATTAGGTGTGATTACGGATGCACGTTACCCGCGTGGTGGTGTGGTGGATCCAATGGCAGGTATTAAGTTGCTGGCGGAGGTACGTTCCAGGGATCCGTTTGTTCCTCTTATTTTACAGTCGGCTGAGGTAGACAACAAGGTGTATGCTTCCCGGTATGGTGCTAGCTTTGTGGATAAGAATTCCAAGAAGATGAATATAGACTTGCGTGAAATTGTGTCTGATGATTTTGGTTTCGGGGATTTCATTTTCCGTAATCCCGATACATTGGAAGAAGTGGCCCGTGTTCATAATTTGAAGGAATTACAGAATGTTATTTTGCTATTCCTAAAGAATCTCTCCTTTACCATATCAGTCGTAATCACGTATCCCGCTGGCTGTATTCTCGTGCCATGTTTCCACCTGCCGAGTTCTTAAAGCAGATAACTTGGGATTCTTTGCAGGATATTGATGCTCATCGCCGTATAATCTTTGAGGCTATTGTGAAGTACCGTAAGATGAAGAATCAAGGTGTGGTGGCTGTGTTCCAACGTGATCGTTTTGACCGTTATTCTAATTTTGCCCGTATCGGTGAGGGGTCATTGGGGGGAAAAGGACGTGGTCTGGCTTTTATTGACAATATGGTAAAGCGCCACGTGGAATTTGATGAGTTTGAAAATGCGACGGTGGTCATTCCTAAAACGGTGGTGCTTTGTACGGATATCTTTGATGAATTCATGGATACCAATAGCCTATATCAAGTAGCATTGAGTGATGCGGATGATGACACGATATTGAAAGCTTTTCTTCGTGCCAAGTTGCCCGACCGTCTGGTGGAAGATTTCTTTGCTTTCTTTGATGTGGTGAAATCGCCTATAGCCATCCGTTCTTCCAGTTTGCTGGAAGATTCTCATTATCAGCCTTTTGCTGGGATATATTCTACTTATATGATTCCTTATTTAGATGATAAATATGAGATGCTCCGTATGTTGAGCGATGCCATAAAAGGGGTGTATGCTTCTGTTTTTTTCAGAGACAGCAAGGCGTATATGCAGGCAACCAGCAATGTGATAGACCAAGAGAAGATGGCTGTTATTTTACAACAGGTGGTCGGCACACAGTATGGTGACCGTTTCTATCCTTCTATTTCGGGGGTGGCACGTTCGCTCAACTATTACCCCATAGGAGATGAAAAGCCGAAGAGGGAACTGTAAGTCTTGCTTTGGGGTTGGGTAAATATATTGTAGACGGAGGTCTGACTCTGAGGGTGTGTCCTTATCATCCTAACCAAGTGTTGCAGACCAGTGAGATGGAAATAGCTCTTCGTGAAACGCAGACTCAGTTTTATGCGCTTGATTTGAAGAATACGGGGCATAACTTTTCTTTGGATGACGGCTTTAATTTGTTGAAGCTTCCGGTGAAAGAAGCTGATAATGATGGAGCCTTAACTTTCATTGCTTCCACGTATGATCCGTATGATATGATTATCCGTGACGGAATTTATCCGGGAGGCCGGAAGGTGATAACATTTGCCAATGTGTTGCAACACGATATTTCCTTTGCCCCGTATTTTGCAGTTGGTACAGGAATACGGGCAAAGTGAGATGAGGCGTCCTGTTGAGATAGAGTTTGCTGTGACATTGAACCAGCAAAAGAAGAATGGTACTTTCTATTTATTGCAGATTCGTCCGATGGTCGATGTGAAAGCCAATCTTGAGGAGGATTTGAACCTTATTAAGGATGAGGATGTTCTTTTAAAGAGTAATAATTCACTGGGGCATGGCATTATGGAGGACATTCAGGATGTGATTTATGTGAAGACAGATGGTTATACTGCTTCCAATAATCCGACCATTGCTTATGAAATAGAAAAGATGAACCGTAAATTCTTGGATGAAGGGAAACATTATATATTGGTAGGTCCGGGACGCTGGTGGAAGCAGCGATTCGTGGCTGGGCATTCCTGTGAAGTGGCCCCATATTTCGGCTGCACGTGTCATTGTGGAGGCGGGGCTGACTAATTATCGTGTGGACCCTAGTCAGGGAACTCACTTCTTTCAGAATCTGACTTCTTTCGGAGTCGGTTATTTCACAATTAATGCCTATATGAAGGATGGTATCTATAACCAAGAGGTACTGGATACCCGGCCGGCTATTGAAGAAACCAGGTTCATTCGTCATGTGCGGTTTGATAAACCATTGATAGTGAAGATGGATGGAAAGAAGAAGCTGGGGGTAGTGATGTTGCCGGAATAATGTTCTAAATTACGTAAAATGTGTCCTAAATTTCGATAAAAATAGTTATACGCTTAACTTTTTATTATATTTGCACGATTTTTCGAGTATAAATTAAATTAACTAAACAATGAAAAAGAATCTTTTTTATTATTTGTTCGCAGTGATTTGTTCTGTGACATTGTTCACATCGTGTAGTGATGATGATGATGAAAAAATGGTAAATCCTGTGCCTCAGACAACCTTTACTGGTGAAAATGGTTTGCAACTTACATACAATGGTGCACCGATGCCGGGTAAGAAAGTTACTTTTACTCCCGATGCAACCAATGCTCAGAAGGCAACTCTGCGTTTGGAAGGGGAATTTGACTTAAATGGCATCTTGGGGAAAGCAAAGAGTGCTGCAGCTCGTGAAGATGTATCGATGCCTACTGCTCCCGGTGTGTTACCAGGAAGTCCGGTGGTTACCTTGCCGGTTGATTTGACTATCAATGGTGATCAATGTTCTTTTGCCGGTACATCAGAAACAGATTATTGTACTTTCTCTTATAAAGGTGAGGTTTCAGCCGGAGCTATGGAGCTGGCTTTGAGTGAAGTGAAATTGAAGAATGCGAAACAGGCTGGAATGACTTGGAAGTTGAAACCGTATGATAAAGAAGATCCTAACGAAACAGATCCAATTTATTTAGTATGGGAAGCGGAAAAGAAAGTATTCGATTTTCTGCCGATTGAGTCTGTTTTGAAGCTTGCGTTACGTATGGAATTGATTGCTGCCGGAGCGGACCATAAAGTTTCTGCTACAGAGATGTTGGGAACTGTTTTGAAGGATGTCACTTTCATGGAAGACGGTAACATCGTGGCTACTTATAAAGATGCTGCTAATGGTGGTACAGAATGGACGAAGTCTCCTGTAAACTTGGCTCAATACGTAGTAGAGAATGACAATCAGATAAAGGTGTTTCTGAATCCTGCTGCTATCATCGCTGCTGTCAATAATGCAGGGAGAGCTATTGATGTTCAGACAGTTATCCAGCAGGCCATTCAAATATTGTATCCTATGTTAGTGAATGGTGTGCCTGTAGCTTTTGAACAAACAGAGGATGCTTTAAGCGTATATCTGAATACAGAATTACTGTTGCCTTTATTGAAAACACTGGTTGTTCCTTTGTTGTCAGACGAAGAAGTGGTTGCTATGCTGGTGGAATTGATGAAAAAAGACCCTGATTTCGGTGAAATGGCTGGTTTAGCTGAGCCAATGTTGAAAGCTTTTCCTGAGATTATAGAATCTACTACTAAAGTGGAGATTGGTTTGAACTTTGTTAAGTAAAGAAGAAAAGCTGAAATTATTTGTATAGTAATAAGGCGAAGAGAGCTACCTCTCTTCGCCTTATTTTCATAGTTACTTTTATTTTTGTATTTCACCTTCGATTACCTGAGCAAAGTTTTTTATTTTCCACTACAACTAGGATCACCTGTAAAAATATGAGAAGTGTAATAGAACATTGTTTTTCTCATATCAGAAAATGGATTTTTGTACGTATATCTGCATAGAATTATATAGACGTATGTGAAATCTTATATGTTTCAAATAAAATTTTACATCAAAGATAAGGACGTTTTTAAAAGATGAGCTTTTAAAAAAGACAAGTTGTTTTTAAAAACGTCTGATCCTTCTTTTTACTACTACTGGAATTTGTGTTGTCACGGTGGAAGTACAAAGCCTTTATACGTATTATTGCGAGGAAAAATCCTGGAAATATCTACTTTGTATTAAGCCGAAACAACTTATGAAAAAGAATTATTGCTGTCCGGTAAAACACAAAAGAGCATAAAAATCCTCCTCGAAGCCCCGTAAAATAGGACTTCGGGTTTTTCAAAGTAAAGCCCCTTAATCGAAAAGACTTGGTTCTGGTGGTGCTTTGCATCTCCTTTGCAAAGGAAATCATTCAGGTTTCTCGGGATTTTCCATGAATGCGATAAAATCGACGTAGTACATGAGCATAAGTCGTACCATGGTAACAACCTGCGAGAATGCACAGTGCCTCTTGATGCTTCTTGACAGAACTGTTATCAGCAGATTTGCAATCAAGACTACCCATGTCTGTATTTGTATGGCGTTGACGCTGTCCCCATAGAAGAAAAACGGAAAATTTTGTTTTAGCTGTTTGTATAGCGACTCGATGGCCCATCTGAGGCGATAAATTTCAGAAATGTCCTCAAACGTGAACTCAAAGTTGTTGGTCAACAGCACAACCGGCTTCGTCTCGTAAAATATCTCCACTCTCCTCATGGGTGAGTTCCCTCTTGTAAAAAGCACTTCTTGTCTATGTGTCACCAGTCCCTGCGGGTTGACATAAGTAATGGATTCAAGTCCTCGTACTTAAGGTTTTCTTCATTTTAACGCGTAATACGCCTTCTTCGGTAAGACGTTGGAATTGTGCGATGTCGACGTAACCACGATCCATCGCCAAAGTGGAGTCTTTTGGCAAATGCACTCCTTCAGCAGGTAATGATCGTGTTTTGCGGCGGATGTGAGCTGCACCACCATCGGTACGCCGACATGATACTTCACTGTATGTACTTTCATGCCGCCTTTTTCTTGCCTGATTTCGGGTGCCGCCCGACACCTTGAGTATGTTGTCAAAGAGCGTTATTGTGGTGGAATCATGTAAAAGCAACTTCCCAGTCTTTAGGCTCGTGAGTCTGCCCCTTATAGCACTTTGGAGGGGCGGCTGTCCGCTAAAAATTTGGCATACTTCTCCAAAAGATACGCATAAACACTTGCAAAGAACTCCTGAGGACGGCGTATATTGGCCTCCGCAAACGTTGCGACGAACCAGATAGTTCATTCCAGGTGTCGAGCTTGTGAGCCTCCGCCTTCATGCCTATCTCAAGTCGCGAAGAGAATCAAAGTGTTTGAGTATGCCGAACAGCATTACCACAAGATGTTGGTAGCCGTCAAAACGCTTCACGTAAGCCTCGCTTCCTTTCGTTTCGCGACTTATTTAAGTTCTTCTCTTTGTCGAGTAACTTTAACACTTGACTATAGACCGGCTGTCCGGTAAAATGACTATCTTTGCTCATGGTTATATATTTTTCGCAAAAAGAAATCAAAAAGGGCTGATAATTCGTGAGAAGCGTCAGCCCTAATTTATTTGTTTGAAAGTTTTACCGACAGCAATAAAAAAGAATATATAGCTGAAAACAAGTAGATTACGATAATATTTGTTTCGGAACGTAATGAGGGCATGAGAGTATAAGTGAGAGCATATGTTATTAGCATTTATGTATAAGTCATTTATAATTAACATATTATACATGTAGTGAGAGCATGAGGGTATAAACGTCCCCAACTTTCTAGAGAAAAAACTAATATGTCAAGAACACTTCTAAAAGTTGCCGGAGAACAGAATGATCCTTTAAGAGTAAAAGTCTTTCCTCATGATTTTGTAGATAAACCACTACTCCCCCTTATCCTACTTCAATTTTCCGATAAACAATACATTTCTGAAGTAGGATAAGGGGGGAGTAGAACAACAAATAGTCAGTGGTGGAAAACTTTTGGATTAGAACGCATACCCGAATCCTACATTCAGGTAGATGGCATACATATCAAAAGTAACGGTCTTGAAATCTTTGTTGAATATATCATTCAGGCCCCAATTCAAGTCGGCATGTACTTTCAGATGCTTGAACGCTTTCCAATCCACACCTGCTTGAACTCCCCATTGGAACTTGCGTAGATCACCGGAGAAGTCGTAAGTAGCAATGGCTCCGTTGGTGAAATTTATTTTGTCTCCGGTGGGGTTGGTTTCACGCAAATAGCCTTCATATACATGGCCACTGAAATCTCCATCCATCAGATAAGAAAAGTACGGGCCGAGTTTCAGCGTGGTGCGTGGACTCAGTTTGTAGGCTGCTAGTACGGGGATGGTGATGTAAGAGTTCTGTACTTTGGTGCGTACTCCTCCGGTCCAGTTTCCTTTTAGTCGGTTTCCGTCATAGCCTATGATTTCCATATTGTAATTCTTTACCGTTGCTTTGGTGCGCATGCCTTTATTCTCCAAACGCAGTCCTGTGATGATTCCCCATTTTTTTTTCGTATCCAGCCACTTGGTCATGTTTCCCTCGATAGTGATAGATAGGGTTGGGTTATATCCGTCTATGCTGCGTATTTCTTCGGGGAAAGGCAGTGGGGCGGTACCTCCTAGGTTGACTCCCGCTTTGATTTCGTACTCCCAACCATGCAATGCTGCATTGATGATTGTTTTGTTTCTGTTTGTCTGCGCATACAGTCCGAGGCTTGCTAAAGCCAGTATCAAGGTTAATGTATATTTTTTCATATCTGTTTTTATCTAAGTGGTTGTTTGCATACCAGTTCCAGGTCGTCAATAAGCAGGGTGCTACCCGGTGCGCCTTGAAATACATCACCGTCCTTGCTTGCCGATAGGACAATGCTGACGTTGTATCCTCCGTTTGCCAATTTTTGGGGATCTATTGTTTTTCCATAATGCTCATAGTTGAAGTCCAGTTCAAAGCGGGTCCATTCGCTTGTTTCATGCGTGTCGGTTATGACAGCAGCGGCTACCATGTTTTCATGTTCATAATTGTTCTTTGCGATATGGCCATCCAGCATCTGCACGTCTTTGGTCTTTTCGTAAAACAAGGCATAGATATTGAAAACGTCTTTTCGGTTGGTAGATTCTCCGTTCTCATAGAATTCTGGTCCTGCTTTGTATTTGTAGTAGCCGACCAATTTAATGGGTTCATAATAGAAGGTTGTTCCGAATTTGGTTGCCGACAACGCATCGCTCATGGCGGAGCCTATGTCGAAACTGCCAATGAACAGGTTACCTGCTGCAATGGGCATACCTACCAAAGTGCCTAAACTTCCTGTTTTGCGAGTAATCAGTTGCAAGCAGTTGCCTGTGCGGCCGTTTGGACTGATGCTGGTAGGGAAGTCGTTCGGAGTGTAACCGCTTCCGGTTAAGGCAAATCCCTGATTACCACTGGACCATGTTAGTGTGGAGTAGCCAGAGGCTGCTTCGTATAGCACATAATATTCATTTTTATTGTAAGGTACGGTTTTTACGTTTTCAAAGTTAAAAACCGTCGGGATGCTTTTGGTTTCTGGATAATGGATATTGATGGCGTAGGTGCGGTGCCAATTCTTGTCCTCGGATGTTACGGTATAGCGCACTGGGTTGGTGAAATTCTGTGTACTTCCGTTGGCCGGTTCGATAGATGCTCCTTCAGTCAGCTCGAAAGTGGGAGCTAGTCGGGTCAGGTCGGTACCGTTGTTTACTTCTATGTAAATAGGGTAAGCGTTCAGGCTTTTGTCGTAAGGACGGTTATAGTCAATGTCTGTACCTGTCAGCATCTCGGCAGGGAGGATGCAGTTCAAGATGTCCGCTTCCGCATTGGGGGCTTCGTCCTTGATACAGGAGGTGCAAAGGAGCAGTCCTGTTACTGTGCAGGTGAATAAGTTTTTCAGCTTCATGAATTTGTAATTTAATAGTTGTTCTTATACATAACAGATTGCAAAGGTACTGATTTTCCGTGAAAGTGTTTGCATTCAAAATAGAAAGGTACGGAAAATTGTCTTTCCCGTACCTTGAACTGCAAATATACTTAATAATAAAGGAATGGTTTTTATTAAACAATACCTTGAGCCATCATAGCTTTGGCTACCTTCATGAATCCTGCTACATTAGCACCTTTCACATAGTTTACATAACCATCGGCTTCAGTACCGTATTGTACACAAGCCTCATGAATATTTTTCATGATACTTTTCAATTTTTCGTCTACTTCTTCTTGACTCCAGCCCAGTTTGATAGAATTTTGAGTCATTTCCAATCCAGATACAGATACGCCGCCTGCATTGGCTGCTTTGCCCGGGGCATACAGGATTTTGGCTTCTTGGAATACGCGGATAGCTTCAGGGGTAGAAGGCATGTTTGCACCTTCGCTGACAGCTATGACACCATTGGCAACCAATTGTTTGGCTTCATCACCGTTCAATTCGTTCTGAGTGGCAGAGGGTAATGCGATATCACCTTTCTCACCCCAAGGACGAGCACCTGCTACATATTTGCAGCCATATTTTTCTGCATATTCACGGATACGTCCACGGTATAAATTTTTCAGTTCCATGATGAAATCCAATTTTTCGCGGTCTATTCCATCCGGATCATAGATGTAACCATCTGAATCGGACATGGTAACTACTTTACCACCCAACTCGATTACTTTTTCTACCGTGTATTGAGCTACGTTACCTGAACCTGAAACCAAACAAGTTTTTCCCTTCAGGTCTGTGCCTTTGGTTTTCAGCATTTCCATCAAGAAATAGATGTTACCATATCCGGTTGCTTCAGGGCGAATCAGAGAACCACCGAATTCGCGGCCCTTACCGGTCAGTACACCGGAGAATTCATGAGAGAGTTTCTTGTACATGCCGAACATGAAACCTACTTCACGACCACCTACACCGATATCACCTGCAGGTACGTCAGTCTCAGGACCGATATGGCGCCATAATTCCAACATGAATGCCTGGCAGAAACGCATTACTTCGGCGTTTGATTTGCCACGCGGAGAGAAGTCGGAACCTCCTTTGCCACCACCCATCGGAAGAGTAGTTAGTGAATTTTTGAATGTCTGCTCGAAGGCAAGGAATTTCAAAATTCCCAAGTTTACAGAAGAGTGAAAACGGATACCACCTTTGTAAGGACCAATGGCATTATTATGTTGTACGCGGTAACCCATATTTGTCTGGATGTTACCTTTGTCATCCATCCACGTTACACGGAATTGATACACACGATCAGGAATACACAAACGTTCAATCAGGTTCACCTTGTCAAATTCGGGATGTTTGTTGTATTCTTCTTCGATTGTACTTAGCACTTCCTCTACCGCTTGATGATATTCAGGCTCATTGGGGAATCTTCTTTTCAAATCTTCTAATACCTTAGCTGCATTCATAATCTACTTCTTTTTATAATTGTTAATTAATTCTTCTTGTTTTTTGATGGTGCAAAATATAGATAAGAATTGAAATATGCAACAAATTATAAAGAAAATGCGTGTAAAAATATCAATATGTACAAAATGTAAGCTAAAAAGCGGATAAAAGATTATTTTCCTCTTTCCTTGAGATATTTTAATAGTGGAATAAAGACTAAAGCTCCCGAAATGATAATGGATAGTATTAAAGGCCCGTCAATATGTTCGCTCCCTGTTAGAATAATATAGCAAATGGCAATCCATAAAAGGGCTAAGGTTACGATTTGTGGGAGGGAAAGCGGTTTTCTTCTCATAGTATTGCTTTAATGAATTGAATATATTTCACCACAAATAGCCTTGATTTACACAGATAGAATTTGCTGGTACTAACAACCATGATTAATAATCTGTGTAAATCTATGCAATCTGTGGTGAAAGTTATTTATTTTTCTTTCTTTTTCTTGTCAACGATGGCATCAATAACCGCAACCGCAGTGATGTTTACAATATCGCGTACAGAAGCTTCACAATCAGTGAAATGAATAGGTTTGTTCAATCCCATTTGTATCGGGCCGATTACCTCGGTTTCACTCATAGACTGAATGAGCTGGTAAGTAGCATTGGCAGAACTTAGGTTCGGGAATACTAACGTGTTTACTTCTTTACCTTTCAAACGTGTGAAGGGATATTTCTCATCACGTAATTTAGTGTTCAGTGCAAAATTGACTTGCATTTCACCATCTATAGCCAGTTCCGGATATTCTTTCTGCATATAGTCCACCGCATCATGTACTTTAGCCGGGCTTCCTTCTGTATCTGAACCGAAGTTGGAGTAAGACAGCATGGCCATTGTCGGAGTGTGATTAAAGAACTCTACCGTTTTCTTCGACAATTTAGCGATGTCAATCAGTGTGTCGGTGTCCGGGTGACGGTTAATCAGGGTATCGGCTACAAAATAAGTACCTTTCTTTGAATTCAAGATATGCATTGTACCGAAATGTTTGTATTCCGGTTGGATACCGATAACTTCTTTCGCTACCTTGATTGTGTTGGAATATTTGGTATATAGACCGGTGATGAATGCATCGGCCTCTCCGGTTTCAACCATCATCATACCAAAATAGTTGCGCTCGAACATTTTGTCGTTGGATTCCTGAAGGTTGGCTCCTTGGCGTGCGCGCTTTTTCCGAAAGGATGCGGGCATAACGCTCACGACGTTCAGCTTCACGGTCATGACGGAGGTTGATGATTTCAATTCCTTCCAAGCTCAGATCCAGTTCTTTGCCAGTTTTTCAACCATACCTAATAGGATAGGATGACAGATTCCTTCGGCTTTGGCTTCTACAGCAGCTTTTAACATGGTAGGATGGATACCTTCGGCAAATACCACCCGCTGTGGGTCGCGACGGGCTGTTTCGTAAAGTTGACGGGTCAATTTGCTTTCTTGTCCCATCAATTCGCGCAGCCGGGTCTTGTAGGCTTCCCAGTCGGTGATGTTTTGCTTGCCACCCTGATTCCATTGCTGCTTTTGCCACAGCCATGGAAACTTCGGTAATCAAACGAGGGTCAACCGGTTTCGGAATGAAATAATCAGGACCGAAAGTAAAATTATTCACATGATAGGCTTCGTTCACTACGTCGGGAACAGGTTGTTTTGCCAAATCGGCGATAGCATGCACGGCAGCCAGCTTCATTTCTTCATTGATAGCTTTGGCCTGAGTATCCAGAGCTCCGCGGAAAATATAAGGGAAACCGATTACATTATTGATCTGGTTAGGATAGTCTGAACGTCCGGTAGACATCAGTACATCGGGACGGGATGCCATGGCGTCTTCGTAAGAGATTTCCGGAGTCGGATTGGCTAATGCGAATACGATAGGATGATCTGCCATACTGCGGACCATATCCTGAGTCAGCACATTACCTTTTGATAGTCCTAAAAATACGTCTGCACCTTTAATGGCTTCTTCCAGTGTATGTACATCGCGACGGTCAGTAGCAAAAAATTTCTTACTTTCTGTCAAGTTAGGACGGTCACTGGTTATCACGCCTTTGCTGTCTAGCATTAAAATGTTTTCTTTCCGTGCTCCTAATGCTACATACAGTTTTGTACAGGAAGTGGCGGAGGCTCCGGCACCGTTTACTACGATTCTTACATTTTCATTTTCTTTCCGGCAACTTCCAATGCATTTAATAAGCCGGCGGATGAAATGATGGCTGTACCGTGTTGGTCGTCATGCATTGGGATATCCAGTTCTTCTTTCAGCCGGTTTTCTATCTCGAAACATTCGGGAGCCTTGATGTCTTCCAGGTTGATACCTCCGAAAGTGGGAGCGATGGCTTTTACTGCCTGAATAAATTTTTCGGGGTCTTTCTCATTCACTTCAATGTCAAAAACATCAATACCTGCATAGATTTTGAAAAGTAATCCTTTACCTTCCATGACAGGTTTTCCGCTCAATGCACCTATGTCGCCTAGTCCTAGAACGGCTGTACCATTGGAAATAACGGCTACTAAGTTGCCTTTCGCAGTATAGTCGTATGCAGTTTGCGGGTCTTTCTCTATTTCCAGACAAGGCTCAGCTACTCCGGGAGAGTAAGCCAGTGACAGGTCTGTTTGTGTGCTGTACGGTTTTGTCGGTACAACTTCAATTTTTCCGGGCTTGCCTTGCGAGTGGTATAGCAAAGCAGCTTCTTTGGTAATCTTGACCATAATCTTTTTCCTTATAATTAGATATCGTTTTAAATTGGTGGCAAAAATATAAATAAAATTATAATTTGAAGCCTAAATACTGTAAAATGATGTCGAATTGATGATTTTTTAAGTGTTGATTTTGACCAATGTGAAAATCAGATTTCATTCTTTCGTATTTTCTAATACAAAGATAGTGAAAAAGTGAGATATTGAGCAAATCGTAGAAGAATGATTAAGAATTGATGTTTTAGGTAGTCTTGTCACTTATGATAAGTGCTAGTTGAAATCGTTTGAAAGCCAAGTTGAACTGGAGGTGTGTTACTATTCTGTTATCGGATTTGAATTGTGGTAACGGCGCGGGAAAAGATGGTGGAACGAAGTGAAAACGACACTCATACAAACATTTTCGATAAACTCTAAAAAGTTTTGCAGAAAGTTTGATCACCGTAATCTGCAGTGGTTTACATATAGTAGGACAGTTTTACCCGAAGTCATTTTGTAACTAAAAATCCCAAGAGAGTAATAATTTTCTTAGATAAGTTGTATAAAGTGAAAAAAATGTCTAATAGGTTTAATTGATTTGTAATACTAAATATTTTGTGCATTTCTTAACTTGACATATCTTTGTGCAACTTTTCAATTATTAACTACTACAAAATCTGTTTACGGATTATGACTGAAAATCTAAATAACGATGAAGAAAGTAGGTTGATAGAGCGCTTGATTTTAGGAGAAGAAAAAGCATTTTGTAAACTTTATGTGCAATACAAACCTAGGTTGTTCAAGTTTGCTATCGCCTTACTTAAATCACAAAACGTGGCAGAAGATATCTGTCAGGACATATTTTTCAATATTTGGGAAAACCGTTATTTCTTAAAATGCGGTACGTCTTTTTCATCTTTTTTATTTAGCATGGCTCGTAATCGCATTATCAATTATTTACGAGATGAATCGTGCCACAAACGTATTTTGGAAAGTCTTTACGAGCAAGCGATAGACTTTGATAATTCTACTAAAAATACGATATTAGCCAATGATTTGGGAGAACACATGAAACACGCTGTCAAATTATTAAGCAATCGCCAGCGTGAAGTGTTTGAACTGAGCAGACATCATATGCTTACTAATAAAGAGATTGCGGAGCAACTCAACATCTCTATATCTACAGTACAGGACCACCTTTCTGCCTCCTTAAAAATTATACGCACTTACTTTAAAAAGGAAGGTTTGCTGCATACTAGCCAAATAATTTTTTTCCAAATTCTATTTCAATTTTAAAATAATGTTAATGTACTCCTAGCCTTCGATGGGTTAAGTGTACTACATATACTAATCAATGCATATGAGTAAGAATAATATTTTTAAAGAAAATTTTCAACGGTATATTGATGGCTTCTATTCTAAAAACGAACTGGAGTCCATATTGAAACAAATAAAAAATTACTGTACCGATGAAGATATTGATCAATTAACAGAACAACTTTGGAGCAATTTGGGAGATGAAACTTTAGCCAATCGCTTTGAAAAAGCAACTTGTGAAAAAGAAGCATGGAAATTATTGGCTAAATCCAAACGTGTCAAACGTATGGAGAAAGTCAGACGCTTTATCTATTATAGCCTTTCTACAGCTGCATTGGTTTTCTTAATGATAAAAGGTTTTGGCTATTACGAAGAAAGAGTAGAAAAGCGAACTCCTATCATTACAGTAACTACAGACTATGGTGAACATAAAACTATTATTTTACCTGATAACACTGAACTAGCTATAAACTCGTGCACTACGGTGAAGTATCCTGAGCAATTTGTGGGGAATAACCGAATTGTAGAACTAACTGGAGAAGGTTGTTTTAAAGTAACTCATAATCCGGAAAAGCCTTTCATCGTAAAAATGGAAAATATGTCGATAACCGTGCTAGGTACTATTTTTAATGTGAAATCACACCCTTATGATCAAACTGATTTGGTAGAAGTTAAAGAAGGTAAAGTACAAGTGGATTTGCCTGAAGCCATGATGAGAATCAGTTCTGGCGAACATGTGATCATCAACAAAATTTCAGATTCGTATAGTAAAGAAAAAGATATTATGGAAAAATTTGCTATTTGGCGTACAGGAGGAATCCGATTCAACTCTACCCCTATTCAAGATGTGGCTAAAGAACTGGAACGTATCTACCATTGCAAAGTGATTTTCAGCGGAAATAAGCCTTATGATAACTTGATTACAGGCATACATGAAAGAGCTACACTGAAAGATGTACTTAACTCTATAGAATACGTCACTGGCATACGATATAAATATCAAAATAATACGGTTATTTTATATAATAATTAAAATGTGTTAACGTGTTCGCATAATAGAAATAGTTGCGTGTATTCTTTATAAAGACACTAAAATATTAACCTTATGAATAAATGCCTATGAAACCTCCTACTTAAAAAAAGGAGTTGTTAGGTAAAAACAACTCCTCCATGTTTGTCTTAAACAGTTGTTCATATAATTGCGAGTTACCATGAACAACTTAACCATTTTGTTCACCAAATAATCTATTTAAAACAAACGTACGAATTTATGAATAATCTTTTAATTACAAAAGAGAATAAGAAGACTAAAAGATTTATTTTAGTTTTTTTGCTATTTACAATCTATTTTTTTAATGGATCACTCATCTTAGCTCAAAATGAACGAATTAGCGTAAATGTTAAAAATGAATCTGTTGAGGTAGTTTTAAAAAAAATAACAAAACAGACAGGGGTCAATTTTTTCTATGATCAAAAGAAAATTAGCCAATCTTCACGCGTTAATTTAAATGTAAGCAACCAAACCATAGAAACTGTATTAAAGAGTTTGTCTATACAAACTGGGTTGTATTTCAATAGGAATAAGAATACTATTAACGTAGGTTTTGACACAAAAGAAAAAGGCTTAAAAATATTGAAAGGTAAAGTAGTAGATCAAAATGGTGAAGCCGTGATTGGTGCCAGCATTCAAGTAAAAGGTACTACTGCCGGAGTCATTACCGATATTAACGGTAACTATGAACTGACTAATGTTCCGATTAATGCTCAAATAGCTATTTCATATATTGGTTATCAGACCATTATTCTGAATGCAAATTCAAAAAAATTAGCACTTGTTACTTTACGAGAGGATACTGAACTTTTGGATGAAGTGGTAGTAGTAGGATATGGTACTATGAAGAAAAAGGACTTATTGGGTGCAACTTCCATGGTTAGTGGTGACCAACTAGCTACTAATTCAAGTATCTCTGTAGGTGGTGCTTTGCAAGGTAAGATGTCTGGTATCAATATTTTAAGTAGCTCTGGTTTTCCTGGTGCAGAAACATCTATCAGTATTCGTGGTGTTGGAACTTTTGGTAATGGTGATGCAAGTCCGTTGGTAGTTATTGATGGAATTCCCGTAGACCAAGGTTTTGAAACATTGAATCCTTCCGATATTGAAAGCGTAAACGTTCTAAAAGATGCTTCATCTGCAGCTATTTATGGTTCACGTGCAGCAAATGGTGTTATTTTGATTACTACTAAGAAAGGTGCAGAAGGCAAAGCTAAAGTATCTTTGAACGCTACATGGGGTATCCAAAAACCTTCACACATGATGGATTTGCTGTCAGCAGAAGAGTTTGTCTCAGCTATTCTTGAAATGAGAGACAATAAGAAAGCTATTGATGGAGGTAATCCAACTACAAAATATGATGGTTTAAATCCAGCCGACTTTGGAGTAGGAACAAATTGGGGGGATCACATCTACAGTTCTGCACCAACTCTGAACATCAATGCAAATATTAGCGGTGGTACGGATAAACTTCATTATTATTTGTCTGCTGAATATTTAAATCAAGAAGGTATTGCATTGAACACAGGCTACCAGAAAGCAGGCTTCCGTTCAAACATTGAAGCGCAAGTAAGTAAAATGTTCAAGATTGGCAATAACGCCAACATGACATATCGCTATACAGAAGGTAGTGGTGGAACTCGTTTTTCTGATGTTATCTTTAATGCTCCAATTATTCCAGCCTATGACGAAGACGGTTCTTATGGGGAGCCTGACACCCAACTGACTGGTTCAAAGAATGCCATAGCTGAAGTAGGGTGGAATACTCCGAATAACCACAATTATCGTTTGATGGACAACTTATTTATGGAATTCCAAATTACTGATTGGTTGAAATTCCGTTTTAATGGTGGTATCGATATTGTTTACAATGAATATAAATCATTCTTGCCTAAGTTCAATGATGGCGGTCAAACAAATACACGTAATAGCTATACTGAAACACGTTCCAAAAATTTTATGTGGATGACAGACTATTTGCTTTACTTTGATAAGACATTTGGCAAACATGCTATTCATGCTATGGGAGGTTTCTCTCAACAACTATTCACAAAAGATGATTTGAGTGGAACTGCTAAAGATTTCGTTTCTGAAGTTGATAACATGCATGTTATTAATGGTGGTACCAATGCTCGTGAACGTGGTTTGAGTGGTGGTAAATCTGAATTAGCTTTGGCTTCTTATTTCGGCCGCATCAACTATGATTACGCTGGTCGCTATTTATTCTCATTCAACTTACGTGCCGATGGTTCATCTCGTTTTAGAAAAGACAAGCGCTGGGGGGTATTTCCTTCATTCTCTGGAGCATGGAGAATCTCTGAGGAAAAGTTCTTTAATGTAAAGCCTGTCAGTAACTTGAAATTGAGAGCGTCTTGGGGACAATTAGGTAATCAATCTATTGGCTCATGGTATCCTACCATTGCTTCTGTGAGTAAAGAAAATGTTGTATTTGGTACTGCTGCTGACAACCAAATTCTATATGCTGGCTATACACAGTCTAAACTTGGTAACAAGTCATTGGAGTGGGAAACTACTACAGTAACTAACATTGGCGTAGATTTAGGTTTCTTCAACAATAGTTTGAGTTTTAGCGCAGACTACTTTGTGAAAAACACCAGTGGTATTCTCCGTTCTATGGTTCTTCCTCTTTCTGTTGGTTTAGGTGCTCCTAATATGAATTATGCAGAAGTACAAAACAGAGGTTTGGACCTAGAAATTAGTTATAAAGGTAATATACGTGACTTGCACTATTCAGTAGGAGCTAATGTATCTTTCTTGCACAATGAAATCAAAAAGTTAAGCAGTGGTATTAATGAGGAAGTCATCGATATCGGTTGTTATGGTGGTGTAACTATTAACCGCATAGGCGAACCTATTAGTGCTTTGTATGGCTATAAAACAGATGGGGTCATCACTACTTCTGAAGAAGCTAAAAAATATAAAGATATGGGACAAGGTAATGCTAAAGTTGGCCGTTTAAAATATAAAGACTTAGATGGAAATGGCGTTATTGATGGAAAGGATAGAACAATATTGGGAAGTTTTATTCCTAAAGCTACCGCTGGTATGACTCTTTCTGCTGACTGGAAAGGTTTTGACTTAAATATGGTATTTTCAGGTGTATTTGGTCGTAAGCAACATTCACCTATGAGTTTTCAAAATCGTATGCCTAATCGCAATATGAGTAGACATTGGTATGACAATCGCTGGACATTAGGTTCTGATCCTGCTGGAAAATATCCCGCTTTAATTCAAGGTGAAAATTATGAGGAAATGACAGATTTGATGGTAGCTAATTCTTCATTTGTGAAAATGAAATCATTGACATTAGGTTATACCTTCAATCTAAAACCAACACGTATTAGAGTATTCTTATCCGGTGAAAACCTATTCACAATAAAAGACAAGACTTTTGATGGATTTGATCCTGAAAATGGGAACTCTGTAGGTCACTATACTAACTGGGGTGATGATTTCCCAACACCTAGAATTCTTTTAATTGGTACAAATTTAACATTTTAACACAAGATACATATGATACGTAAATATTTATTATATGCTTTTGCATTTACATCATTAATTTTCACTAGCTGTATGGATAGCTTTTTGGATCGTAATCCTTATGGTGCTATTGATGAAACAACTTTTTATACAGAAGCAGAACATGCGAATCTTGGTGCGATGGCCTGCTATGCGAAACTGCAATGCTTGAATGGACACTGGGCATTTGCACAATTGGAACTAGGTATGACTGGTGACTTCTCATCAGCGGGGTTCAAGGATGCTCAACCATTCTATGGTGCTACTTTTAACCCTAATGAAAGCAGTATTGTGCAGGGGGTGTGGAAACGCTGTTATGAAGGTATTGCTGTATGCAACATCAACATTGATGGTATCTCAAAAATGGGTGATCAGATAATTTCAGCTGAAAAGCGTAATATGTATTTGGCTGAAACCAGATTTATCCGTGCATTTTGGTATCTCCGTTTGGTTCAATTTTATGGCGATGTACCTTTAAGAAGTGCATCCGTGAATGATCCTACTAATTCTTCAGAAGTACAGTTAGCTGCCACATCAAAAGAAGAAATATTCAAGAGTCTTATCATTCCTGACTTAGAATTTGCCACCGAAAATTTGCCTGACAAATGGGATGAAGCATATACACATCGCGCAACAAAAGGTACAGCTTTTGCCTACTTGTCTGAAGCCTATCTGATCATGAAGGATTATGAAAATGCTTTGAAAGCAGGGTTGGAAGTAGAAAAATTCGATTATGAACTATTGGATGATCCAGGTCGAGTTTTTCACATTGAAGAAGAGAATTCAAAAGAAATCATTTTTTCGGTAGGTATTGCTGAAGGCATCGACAAATATAGAAGAGAATTATACTTCGGTTCTAAAGAAGATTTAGGTGGTGATTTGGGGCATCTGATGCGTGGCGATACTTATTCAGCAGACTATTTCTATCCTTCTAAAGAATTTGTGGATTTTTTCCAAGTGATTGATGGAAAATCTATCAAAGACAACTCTCCTTATTTCGATGCTTCTCAAGCATGGAAAAATAGAGATCCTCGCTTTGATGGAACCTTCTTTACAATAATGGATGAGGTTGTTACTACTACTGGTAAAAAAATGAACTGGAGAGATGAATGGTTGGTAAACACTCCTACTGGTTATGATATTCAAAAACGCGGAGTATGGTATGGTGAAGAAAGCTGGACACAACGTGTGGATGTACATCTGATGCGCTTGCCTAGAGTGTATTTGCACATTGCTGAAGCATATGCTTTACAAGCTAATCCTGATTTTGAGAAATGTAGTGAATATGTAGAAAAAGTACGTTCTAGAGCACGTCGTTTTGCATTGGCACATCCAGACAAAGTAAGCATTCGGCCTCGTGCGTGTTTCTCTCCAAGTTATAATAAAGTCAAAAGCCAGACGAAGCATGTCTGGCTTTTGACTTTATTATAGCTTTCCTGTTTATCCTTTCCAATTAAATGGCAGTAAATCGGTGTAATCGTTTTTCTCTTCTCTTTCTTTCTCCTGTACCCTAATCAGCACGTCCTGCATCCATAGTTTTGGGTTCACCTTATTTTCCCTACAGCATCCCATCAGTGAAAAGAAAATTGCCGCTGCATGTGCTGCCTCATGTGATCCGGAGAAGAGCGTATTTTTTCTATTTAAAGTCAACGGCCTTATAGAACGCTCCACCGGATTATTGTCAATGCAGAACTGTGCGTCATTGACATATCCGGACAGTTGTTCAAAGCGTGTGTACATATAGAACATGGCCTTGGCAATAGGCGATTTATCGACCGTATGTCCATATTCCTCCTTGCACCATTTTTCCAGTTCTTTGATAATAGGGTACGATTTTTCCCGGCGAAGCTTTACCACCGCCCCCTTCCAGATGTTCCATTCTGATTTTCTCCTCCACGGCATACAGTCCGCCTATTTGTCCAAGTGCATGCCTTGCTCTGGGAGGGTCATTTCCTTCCGCTTCCACAAAGTTGCGCCTGACGTGTGCCCAGCAGCACAGATGCAACTTTCCGGGTAGCGTGTCGAACTTGTCATATACTGCAAAGCCGTCACTCTGTACCACCCGGACCTGTCCTGCCAGCAGTGTGTCTGTTCCGCTGCTGCCACGGCCCTTGTGATATTCAAAGAAGGGGGTATGGAACCGGGGCAGATAGAAGTTCCACATATACCCGCGGTGAAGAGCACCGGGCCGGTCGCTTTCAAGTACGGGATGGGGTGTCTCATCGGCCATGACGTAATAGCTGTCCTTGACCAGTTCACGAAGTTCATTATAGATTGGTTCCAGACGCCGTGCGGCAGCCATCATCCAGTTACTTACGGTGGAAGGACTCAGATGGATTCCTTCACGCTCAAAGATATCCAGCTGTCTGTGCAGAGGCAGGTGGTCGTAATATTTGGCGGTAGCAATGTGGGCCAGTACACTTTCCGAGGCATTGCTGTGGGATGTGCCATTACGGGCATGGGAGCGGTTATGATACGACCGTCGGCGAGCCGGTATTTAGGACGGATGATGCGTTTCACATAGAATCGGGCGGGACTGACAGCATACTGTTCGCTCACTTCCTCTCCCAGCTTCGTCGCCCTCCAACGAAAGGCCTTCCGGCATGGGAATGATAATCTCCTCACGGGAAGGGACGGGTCGATGGGCTTACGGGCGGGGAGTGATCTTTTCGTGAAGCTTTTACGGAAACGATTGTAGCCATTCTCCGATGTGACGGATTTCCAGCGGTTTTCTGTTCTTCCGCTACCGGGTCATTGACATCGGACGGAGACTCGAAACAGATGCTCAGCTGGCCGGCATCTTCGGAAGATGACGTTTTTCACTGGATTTACCCCATAAACGGCGTGTCAAGTCAGCCAATTTCCATCTCAGATCGGCAATGACGGCTGTACAGGCCGAGATTTCTTCGACCTGGCGGGAATACTCCTGCAAAGAGGCTTCGTATTTTCTCTGAAGTTCCGCATGCCCTTTCAAGGCATTCATGTTCCTTGCGCAACTCTTCGTACTTCCAAAGTAAGGGTAATAACCGGTTCTTTCACTGTACATCCACTTTTTATTATGTAGCAAAGTTATCAAAATAAAACTGCACGGCTTATAGAATGGGGAATTACTTTTCAACTGTTTTCCGATACTTTTTAACAGTAAGCAGCTCATTCAGGCGATTCCAGGAAATTTGAAGAAAATCCTTCTTCCGTTCCTCCTTTTTCAAGAGGAAAGAACCGCGATTCAGACGACGGCATTCCAGACGGTATTCGTCGTCGCACCGATAAAGGATATGCAACCTGCTACGGAGCGGTCGGAAAAATATGACAGCTCTGCTCTGACACGCAGGAACCTGTGTGTCGGATGACTCGCCACAAAGACCGTCAATACCTTTATGGAAATTACAACCTTGAGGATAAAGGTAATAAGACCAAAAAGGACTGCTGCGGAAAAGGCCAAGACCTAAAGGGAGAAGTAGGTCCTGAGGGGAATGGATACCAAGGCTGGAAGACGAAACTTTATAACGACGGCCGCCATCAAATATGAAAAGAACAGAATCAAAATGGTTAGACTCGGAAAAGAGAGTACGTAGTTTATCACTTTCGCTAGAAAATTCTAATACTGAACACATAATGGATTAAGATTATAATGAAGCCACAAAGGTAGGAAGGAAAAGAGGGGAAAAAAACACGCACGAGGCCGAATGCTTACCAGACAAATACATTCCTGAGGGATTGGATGAATCTAAGGTTCTTCCTCCGTTTGTCATTGATTCCAAAGAAAGCGCCATGGAAGCTATTAACTATGAATCAAGAGTTGAATTCTTTACAGAGGATGTTATCCGTTATTTTGATTTGAAACGTTGGGGTACTTTGGCTGAAGAATGGTCACGAGTAGGTGATTTTATTTGGGAAGACAAGTTGTATAACCTGCCTTATCCTGCTGCCGAATTAAGCGCTAACCCAAATCTGAAACAAAACCATATAGGATGGGGTAACTGATTTTAATAAATCAATATTTATTATAAAATATCATCCGTTCATTATTCTACTATTGATCTAATATGGAATATGAACGGATGGTTTCCATAAAACGATATTTACCATGAAAAAACTATCTTTTTTTCTACTTTGCTTTTTGCTATTTATATCATCATATTCTCAAAATAAGCCGACGCTTTCTGACAAAAATTCATTTTCAATGATTCTTTTACCAGATCCACAAAGTTATACTAAATTTGATACCAATCAGCCAATTTTTGAACTGATGACAGCTTGGGTGGCCAGCGTAAAAAAAAACTTAGCTGTCAAAGCTGTACTTTGCACCGGAGATTTGGTAGAACAAAATGAATGCTTGGTTCCAGATAACGTGAATGGTAATCAGACTAGCGAAGAACAATGGAAAGCCGCCTCTAGAGCTTTTGAAAGATTGGACCATAGACTTCCTTACATCATTTGCGGTGGAAATCACGATTATGGTTATAAGCGAGCCGAAAACCGATTGTGCAATATCTCAAAGTATTTTCCTGTAACTCGCAATCTTCTTTGGAAAGACTGCTTGGTTAGTGTATGTAACAATGCTTTTGGGGTTCCTACATTAGAAAATGCTGCTTATGAATTTACTAACAAGAACTGGGGAAATATACTGGTAATAGTATTGGAATTTGCTCCTCGTGATGAAGTACTGGAATGGGCTAAATCTTTGGCAATAAGTGAACGTTTTGAAAATCATAAGGTATTTGTCCTTACTCACTCTTATTTGCGTTGGGATGGATCTATTATCGAAAAAGAGTCTTATGGTGTATCACCTGCCAATTATGGAAAAGTTATTTGGGAAAAACTTCTTTATCCTTGCAAAAACATTCGTATGCTCATATGTGGTCATTATTGCTCTACAAAGGGGTTTGTATATAATGTAGGTCAACGTTGTGACAAGAATATAGCTGGGAAAAACGTATTCCAGATGATGTTCAATGCCCAAACAGAAGGTGGAGGTTGGCATGGTAATGGGGGATGGCTGGCTTAGAATTATGGAATTTATGCCTGACGGAAAAACAATCAAAATCAAAACATTCTCACCTTTCTTTGCTATTTCCCCCACAACAGAAAAATATGCATGGCGTACTGAAGAATTTGACCAATTTGATATTGTATTAGATTAAAAAGTAATGAAGAAATTAATAATAACATGTTTATGTGCCCTGATAGGCTTGTGTGTTCATTCACAAACCCAATATATTAATCCTTTTATAGGCACTCAAGGAATGGGACATACATTCCCAGGAGCTTGTGTGCCTCATGGTGGGGTGCAACTCAGTCCGGAAACAGATACTATTCCTCATAGTGTAGACGGAGTTTATCAAAAAGAGGTCTATAAATATTGTGCTGGTTATCAATATGATGATACAACAATTGTAGGATTTAGTCATACTCATTTTAGTGGTACTGGTCATTCTGATTTGGGAGATATTCTATTGATGCCTACTACTGGTAAAATACAATTGAATCCAGGAACTAAAAGTAATCCGACTTTAGGTTATCGCTCAACATTCAGACATGAAAATGAAACAGCTTCTCCAGGTTATTATTCCGTATTACTTGATGAGTATCAAGTTAAAGCAGAGCTGACTACCACAGAACGAGTGGGAGTACATCGCTATACTTATCCTAAAGGAGAAGGAAACCTGATTTTGGACTTAAATCATGGAATCTATAATTATGATGGTAAAACGTTATGGTCAGGAATTTGTGTAGAATCGGATACACTTGTTACGGGATTCAGAATGACAAATGGATGGGCTAGAATGAACTTAATTTATTTTGCCATTTCGTTTTCACATCCCATTCTCCGCTATGAAAGCAAAGATACTAGCAAACGGAGTTTGTACGGAGGTTTTTGGAGAAAATTTGATGTTCAACACAACTTTCCTGAAATGGAAGGACGTGAGCTGAAAGCTGGATTTGTATTTGATTTATCAGACGGACGTTCTTTGGAAATTAAAGTAGCCATTTCAGCCGTAGACAAAGAAGGAGCCCTGCTCAATTTGAAAAAGGAAACTCAAGGAAAGAATTTCGATAAAGTTTTAGCTGAAGCTAAAAGTAAATGGAACAAAGCTGTATCTTCTATTTCTGTAAATGGAACAGAAGAAGTTAAGGAGCTGTTTTATACGTCACTTTATCGTACTTTGATACATCCTTCTGTATATATGGATGTGGATGGACGCTATCGAGGCATTGATCACAGTATTCATAATGCTGAGCATTTTACTAATTATACCATTTTTTCATTGTGGGATACTTTCCGTGCATTACATCCACTCATCAACTTAATAGATGCTAATAAGAGCAAAGACATGATGGAATCTATTATGGCGCATCAAGGTCAAAGTATACATAAGGCTCTGCCTGTATGGTCACATATGGGAAATGAAAATTGGTGTATGATTGGTTATCATGGCGTATCATTGTTATCTGATGCTTTTGCCAAAGGTATTCCAATGGATGGTAAAAAGGCGCTTGAAGCTATGGTACAAAGTTCTAACTTAACATACTATGACGGTTTAGGAAGCTATATTGAAAAAGGATATGTTCCTTTAAATGAAAATGTTAGTTCTGCTTCCATCAGTTTGGAATACTCTTACGATGACTGGACTATTTACCGCATGGCGCTCATGGCTGGCAATGCTGAATTAGCCAATCAATATAAACAGAGAGCTTATAATTACCAAAAATCTTTCTTGAACGGCTACGCACGTCCTCGATATAAAGATGGTCGATGGAAAGAAGACTTTAATATCTATGAGACTCATGGTCAGGGTTTTATTGAAGGAAACTCACTTAATTATTCTTTTTTTGTTCCTCATGATGTAAAAGGTATGATCAATTTGATGGGGGGAGATAAAGCTTTCATACGTCGCCTAGATAATCTCTTTGGCAGCTCATTAGACCCTTCGTACTATGCTCATACAGAAGATGTGACAAAAGAAGGTATTCTTGGTGGTTACATTCATGGTAATGAGCCGAGTCACCATATTCCGTATCTGTATATGTGGACTTCTCAACCATGGAAGACTTCTGAAAACATTTATAAAATCATTGATAAGATGTATAATACACGCATCGATGGTTTATGTGGTAACGATGATTGCGGTCAAATGTCCGCTTGGTATATATTTACAGCCCTAGGTTTTTATCCTGTATGTCCAGGTTCTGATGAATATATCTTCGGACTACCTCAGATTCAACAGGCTGAAATATCCTTGAAAGCAGGTAAAAAATTAAAAATCCAGGTATGTAATCAATCAGAAGAAAACAAGTATATACAAGCTATCTATTGGAATGGAGAAAGATATACTAAGCGATTTATTTCTCATCACACACTAATTGAAGGAGGCAACTTGATTTATGAAATGGGCAACAAGCCTGCCGAAACTTGTTTTGACAAGTATTCACTGCCCTATTCATTGAGCTCTGAAGATAATCACAGGATTATCCCAGCTGTACAAGAACAGCAGGTTTATGCGAGTAACTTGAATCTGAGTAGTGGCTATCACATTGTGCTACAGGATAATAGGCTAGAGAATGAAAGGTTGTGGTTAAAAAAGTATTTGCAAAATGATTTTCAATTGATTGAAAATAGTCAAGGCAAAACTATTCGTTTAATTCTTCAGTCATCTTCTGAACAAAAAGAAGATGAGTATCAAATAGACATTCAAGATGAAGTAAAAATTATATCTCCTTCTGCCCGGGGCATTTTTTATGGTATTCAAACACTTCGCCAGCTAATGATAACCACAGCTGGACAATGTAGTTTGCCTCAACTCGCCATTAAAGACCGTCCTTACTACCCTTGGAGAGCTTATATGTTGGACGAATCTCGAGTATTCCAAGGAAAGGAGGCTGTAAAAAGTATTTTGGATGAAATGGCGCGTCTTAAAATGAACATTTTCCATTGGCATTTAACCGATGATCAAGGTTGGAGAATTGAAATCAAAAAATATCCTAAATTATGCCAAATCGGCGCCCGGCGAGATTCTACCCAATTGAATGGATGGAAAGGAAATTCATTTGATGGAAAAGTACACGAAGGTTATTATACTCAAAAAGAAATCAAAGAAATCATAGAGTATGCTCAATCGCTACACATTCAGATTATTCCTGAAATAGAAATGCCTGGTCACTCTAGTGCGGTGATTGCTGCTTATCCTGAATTTGGAACAACCAAAAAACAAATTAAGGTTCCTTGTAGCTTTGGAGTTCAGTACGAGGTATTGGATGTTTCTTCCCAAAAAGTAATTCAATTCTTGCATGATGTATTGGATGAAGTTATTGCTTTATTTCCTTCACCCATCATACATATTGGTGGAGATGAAGTAAAATACGACCAATGGAATGCCTCTGTAGCTATCAGCAATTACATCAAGAAATTAGGTGTTGCTAATCCAGCCGAACTTCAAATTGAGTTTACCAATGCCATATCAGAATGGTTGAAAGGTAGAAACAAACACATGATGGGCTGGAATGATATTATGGGAAATAAAATCCATGAGTACAACTCAGCAGAAGACGCTATTGCCTTAAAATCAAAATTGGCTGAAGGAACGATTGTACAATTTTGGAAAGGTGATTTGGATTTGATTGAGGAAACTGCCCAAAAAGGATACGATATTGTCAATTCATATCACTATGGTACCTACTTAGACTACGACAAGAGTAGAATTCCTTTGGCAAAATCATACGCGTTCAATCCTATTCCTGCTGGAATGGATAAGTCATTACAATATAAAATTTTAGGATTAGGATGTCAAATGTGGGGTGAACAGATTCTAACAGTAGAAAGTATGAATAGGATGACCTTCCCTAGAATTGCAGCTTATGCAGAAATTGGTTGGGTATCACCAGCTAGAAAAAACTACATGGAATTCCTTCCAGCATTAATGAGACTGGTAAAATTCAATAAACACTATGAAACAGGTGAAAGATAGATATTTTTATAAAATATGGGCTCTGTACATATTTTTATTTTCCTTTGGCATTCATTTGAATGCCAAAGGAAGGTATCTCCCAGAATGGAAGGAGTATGTGGTTATGCAAGCAGATATGTCATCGACCATCACTCAGGTAGAAACTTTACAGTCCTATTTGGAACAAGGTATTGAAGCTGTTATGGTGAAAGACGATGCAATACTACGTAAACAAGCTACGGAAAAAGGGATGGTAATTCTTAGCCAAAAAACGTTGGAAATTTATCAACAACGACAAAAAGTAAAGGGAGCAGATGTTATTATATTTGCACGACTAAAATCGGATACTTACATCCGCTATGCACTAGAAGAAAATTGCTTTCTAGAACGTTTGGACTGTAATATTTATGGTTCTTCTAGATGGTTGAACAAATATTTAGAGGGCACCTTGGAAATAACTACCCAATTAGTCGCTGCCAATAAATTACGAATTGATATTAGAAATTTGGCAGATATTCCGTTGATCTTGAAACCGATTCCACAAACTTCTATTTGCCTCAATGAATTAGAACCAATAGAATTACAGGGGTCGGCAAGAAAGGTCATTTTTGCTAGTCTCAGTGACATGACACTGTCTTCTTATGATTTAAACGTGGAAGTAGTTAACTTGTTTTCAACTGAAACAAATATGTCTTATGTATATAATATTCCTGTAAAAGGAATGTTGTTTAGCAAAAGTGAAAGCGGTGTTTTAAATTGCGCAATTATTCCACAGCCTAAAACTATACGCTCGAACACTCACTCTAAATTTGTAATTAATGAACAAACTTGCATTCAAGTGGCAACCAATAAAGCAAAGACTGAAATACATTTTTTGACAGATCGACTGAAACAAGCAGCTTCGTTAACACCCGAAATAAAACAATTCCTAGTTCCAAAGAATAATATCATTGTTTTTAAAGAACTTCCTAAAAACACTTTAGGGAAAGAGGGGTATCGTTTGCAAGTAACCGAGGATAGTATTGAAATAGAAGCTAATGAAAAAAATGGATTTTTTTATGCTATCCAAACGTTACTACAACTTCTTCCGCCTGAAATTTACTCATCAACAACTGCTATTGAAAGAAGTTGGGAAGTGCCTGCAGTTTTCATAGAAGATACACCTAGATTTGCCTATCGAGGAATGCATTTAGACGTGTCGCGTCATTTCTATCCAGTAAGCTTCGTCAAAAAATACATTGATTTGCTAGCAATGCAGAAAATGAATTACTTTCATTGGCATCTGACCGATGATCAAGGTTGGCGCATCGAAATTAAGAGATATCCTTTTCTGACGGAAAAAGGAGCATGGAGAGATTCTACAGCCATTAATCATCCTTCATCATTTAGTCAACCTGTTTTTGAAAAGAAAAGATATGGAGGTTATTACACGCAAGAACAGATACGGGAAGTGGTGGCTTATGCTGCTGAACATCATGTCACAATTGTTCCTGAAATCGATATTCCTGGACATATGTTGGCGGCTCTAACCGCATATCCGTCTTTGGGATGTATCCAAAAAGACTATCAAGTAGGTACACAATGGGGAATTTATAGCGATGTGCTGTGTGCAGGAAATGCTGCTTGTTATACCTTTTTAAAAGATGTCATGCAAGAAGTTATAGAATTATTTCCAGGCCCCTATATTCATATAGGGGGAGACGAATGCCCCAATGAACGGTGGAAATCTTGTGAAAAATGTCAGTCGTGGATGCGCAAAAATCATATCTCTGATGAATATGCCTTGCAAAGTTATGTAATTGAATATGTGGGCAAATACCTCAAAAAGCATCATAAGCGGCTGATTGGTTGGGATGAAATTCTGGAAGGGGGTATTGGAAGAGAAGCTGTTATTATGTCATGGAGAGGGGTTAAAGGTGGCATTACAGCCGCAAAAGCAGGAAATCTAGTCATTATGGCTCCCAATACCCACATGTATTTAAACCATTATCAGTCGAACATGCTATTTGAGCCTTTAGCTCATGGTAGAGTAGCCTCTTTAGAATGGGTTTATTCTTTCAATCCGATTCCTGATGTTTTAACGCCAGAAGAAGCTAAAAAGGTATTAGGTATACAAGGCAATGTTTGGACTGAATATCTCCCTACTTATCAATTGGTAGAATATATGGCATATCCTCGTGCTAGTGCAGTAGCTGAAATTGGTTGGTCTCAACCAGAAAATAGAAACTGGAAAGATTACCTAAAACGTCTCCAAATTCAGTTTGAGCGATGGAGATATTATCAAGTTAATTGTGCACTTCACTATAAATTACCATGATGTTGTTCTGAAGGTGGCAGGAAAACATGGAGAGGAAGAAGGGAGGAATATAGAATGGGCAACGGTCATGGGAGAAACATGAAGGGCGGCACAACAATAAGTAGAAAGCATCGCTTTTCTATGATTGTGATAGAAGTTCTGTAATTGTCATTATTATGTGTGGATTACGGGCAGGTATTCTCTGACTGAATATTGTGGAAAACGGACTTGTTAGCCGTTGCCCAGTGCGGTAATAGTAAACAGATCAGCTTGAAAGGAGAAAGAATAACTACAATCGAAAATTGTCACAAGTACAGATGCATATTTTCGTAGCGTATCTTATAGTGACGTTTTGAGTTACCAAAGAAAACAAGAACGGAAGTGTTTAGACAATCTTTACTGTTTAATACAGATAATAAAAAGAATTATTGCTGTCCGGTAAAACACAAAAGAGCATAAAAATCCTCCTCGAAGCCCCGTAAAATAGGACTTCGGGTTTTATTTTTTTCAAAAGTAAGCCCCCTTAATCGAAAAGACTTGGTTCTGGTGGTGCTTTTTGCATCTCCTTTGCAAGGAAATCATTCCAGGTTTTCTCGGGATTTTCCATGAATGCGATAAAATCGACGTAGTACATGAGCATAAGTCGTACCATGGTAACAACCTGCGAGAATGCACAGTGCCTCTTGATGCTTCTTGACAGAACTGTTATCAGCAGATTTGCAATCAAGACTACCCATGTCTGTATTTGTATGGCGTTGACGCTGTCCCCATAGAAGAAATGAAGCGGAAAATTTTGTTTTAGCTGTTTGTATAGCGACTCGATGGCCCATCTGAGGCGATAAATTTCAGAAATGTCCTCAAACGTGAACTCAAAGTTGTTGGTCAACAGCACAACCGGCTTCTTTGTCTCGTAAAATATCTCCACCCTACGTGCCTCATGGGTGAGTTCCCCTTGTAAAAGCACTTTCTTGTCTATGTGCGTCACCAGTCCCCTGCGGGTTGACATAAGTAATGGATTCAAGTTCCTCGTACTTAAGGTTTTTCTTCATTTGGTCACGTAGCACACGCCTTCTTCGGTAAGACGTTGGAATTGTGCGATGTCGACGTAACCACGATCCATCGCCAAAGTGGAGTCTTTTGGCAAATGCACCTCCTTCAGCAGGTAATGATCGTGTTTTGCGGCGGATGTGAGCTGCACCACCATCGGTACGCCGACATGATACTTCATTACTGTATGTACTTCATGCCGCCTTTTTTTGCCTGATTTCGGGTGCCGCCCGACACCTTTGAGTATGTTGTCAAAGAGCGTTATTGTGGTGGAATCCATCATAAAGCAACTTCTCCCAGTCTTTAGGCTCGTGAGTCTGCCCTTTATAGCACTTGAGGGCGGCTGTCCGCTAAAAATTTGGCATACTTCCAAAAGATACGCATAAACACTTGCAAAGAACTCCTGAGGACGGCGTATATGGCCTCCGCAAGCGTGCTGCGACGAACCAGATAGTTCATTCCGAGGTGTCCGAGCTTGTGAGCCTCCGCCTTCATGCCTATCTCAAGTTCGCGAAGAGAATCAAAGTGTTTGAGTATGCCGAACAGCATTACCACAAGATGTTGGTAGCCGTCAAAACGCTTCGTAAGCCCGCCCCTTTCGTTTCGCGACTTATTTGAAGAATCTTTGTCGAGTAACTTTAACACTTGACTATAGACCGGCTGTCCGGTAAAATGACTATCTTTGCTCATGGTTATATATTTTTTCGCAAAACAAAGATAACCAAAAGGGCTGATACCTCGTGAGAAGTGTCAGCCCTAATTTATTTTGTTTGAAAAAGTTTTACCGGACAGCAATAAAAAAGAATAATCCACGACAATAGAGGTTCACTTGCTACTTTGTGGGTTATTCTTTGTTTGTGTCTTTTTTGAATTTGGTTTGCGTACGGCAAGTCAGAAGTGATTATTTATAAAACTTTGTATGGATTTGGATTTGTTTGGAGCTATGAAGTAAACCGCAGTAGAGCAAAGCGCTTTAAAGGTTGTCAAATTGTTACCAGAAATATCTATCTATAAAATTAAATTTTGTGTATCAAGCAAATACAGTTTTTAAATTCTTTCGTATTTTGCTGGACAAAGATAGCGAAAAAATAGTTTCATTCATGTCCGTATCATGTATGAGTTGTAATATGGTTTGCTTGTTTAGATCTGGAAACAGATTGAATATATATGGAATATATTTTATAATTAATATCCTTCTATATGCGCACGTTATTTATAGTTAAAGCTAATGGGCTAAGCGAACAAATGCCGGAAAAATGACTAATTTTGCGGCAGTAAAAACTAATTGGGTTTAAAAAGTTTTCTATAAACATCTGTTAATTCGACAAATAAGTAAAGTTCAATAATATTAGTTATGAAAATGACAGTAAATAGTATGAAATGTATTTCATGGAGCCGCCTCGCGATATTTACGGCGGCAATGACCATTTTAAGCAGTTGTGGAGGCGGTCAGAGCGGTATGAAGTTGGGTGATGACGAATTTACCGTCGTGGCTGTACAGTCTACAGCCAGCCAGCAGTCTACTTCTTATCCCGCAACTATCAAAGGTGTTCAGGATATCGAGGTGCGTCCTCAGGTTTCCGGCTTTATCGTAAAGCTTTGTGTGGACGAAGGTGCAACGGTAAAGAAAGGCCAGGCGCTCTTTCAGATCGATCCTACACAGTATGCGGCTGCCGAACGTCAGGCAAAAGCTGCTGTAGAGATGGCAAAATCGAATGTCAATACGCTATCTTTGAACGAACAACAGAAGAAAAATTTGTATGATAAGAAAATTATCAGCGATTTTGAGTATCAAAGCGCAGTAGACCAATTGCTTTCTGCAAAAGCCAGTTTGGCACAGGCTGAGGCTCAGTTGACCAGCGCTCGTCAGAATTTGGGCTTCTGTACAGTGACCAGCCCTTCAGATGGAGTGGTGGGTACATTCCCGTATCGTATTGGTAGTTTGGTGAGCCCTTCGGTAACACAACCGTTGACTACCGTGAGTGAAATCGGTGAAATGTGTATTTCTCTATGACTGAAAAGCAGTTGTTGGGTTTGACAAGAGCCGGTGGCACACTGAAAGAACAACTGGAGAAGATGCCGGCTGTAAAATTGGAATTGGCTGACGGTACAATGTATACTGAAGAAGGTAAGATTGACGCTGTAAGTGGTGTTATTGACCAGACTACCGGTTCGGTAAGTATGCGTGCCGTTTTCCCGAACAAACAGCTTGTATTGCGTAGTGGTGGTATGGCTAATGTAATTTTCCCTTATACTATGGAGGATATTATTTTGATTCCTCAGTCGGCTACACAGGAAATTCAGGATAAAAAGTTTGTTTATGTGCTTCAGTCGGATAATACATTGAAGCATACTGAGATCAAAGTGTCGAATTTGAGTGACGGTAAGAATTATATTGTTACCAGTGGTTTGAAGCCCGGCGATAAAATTGTAGTTGAAGGTGTACAGACGTTGAAGGACGGACAGACAATTACTCCGATTACTCCGGAACAGAAAGAGGCGAAATATCAACAACACCTGAAAGACCAGAAGGAAGGGAATATTGCCACGGCCTTTAAATAATCAGTATAAAATAAACAGATTAACTTCGTTTATATAAATAAGGTATATAGAGAATGAAACTAGATAGATTTATTAACCGTCCGGTGCTATCAACGGTAATCTCCGTCTTGATAGTTATTCTGGGTATCATCGGACTTGCTACATTGCCGGTTACGCAATATCCGGATATTGCACCTCCTACGGTGCAGGTACGTGCCACCTATACCGGTGCGAACTCCACAGCTGTATTGAATTCGGTCATCGCGCCGTTGGAAGACCAGATAAACGGTGTGGAGAACATGATGTATATCCAGTCATCAGCATCCAATAACGGTGCTGCCGATATTAACGTTTACTTTAATCAGGGAACAGATCCGGATATGGCGGCTGTTAATGTGCAGAACCGTGTTTCTATGGCACAAGGATTGCTGCCTGCTGAAGTAACCAAGGTGGGTGTGACTACTCAGAAACGCCAGAACTCCATGTTGATGGTCTTTTCATTGTATGATGAAACCGACTCGTATAATATTGAGTTCATTGAAAACTATGCTAATATTAACTTGATTCCTGAAATCAAGCGTGTAAAGGGGGTAGGTGATGCTAATGTGTTGGGACAGGATTATTCTATGCGTATCTGGTTGAAACCGGATGTGATGGCGCAGTACAAACTGGTTCCTACTGATGTTTCGGCAGCATTGGCCGAACAGAATATTGAGGCGGCTCCGGGACAGTTCGGTGAACGTGGTAATCAGACTTTCCAATACACGATCCGTTATAAAGGACGTTTGCAGCAAACGACTGAATTTGAAGATATTGTTATCAAGGCCTTGCCGGATGGTAATGTACTTCGTTTGGGAGATGTGGCCGATATAGAATTAGGTCGTCTGGCTTATACATTCAATAATATGGTAAATGGTCACAAGGCTGTATCTTGTATCGTCTATCAGATGGCAGGTTCTAATGCTACCGAAACTATTTCCGATTTGGAGAAAGTGCTTGCAAAGGCACAGGAATCACTGCCGACAGGTTTGAATATCAATATCGCCCAAAATGCCAATGACTTCTTGTTCGCTTCTATCCATGAAGTAATCAAGACGTTGATAGAGGCATTTATCTTGGTGTTTATTGTGGTATATATCTTCTTGCAGGATATGCGTTCAACGCTGATTCCGGCTATTGCCATTCCGGTGGCGTTGGTGGCTACTTTCTTTGTACTGAAACTGATTGGCTTCAGTGTGAACCTGCTGACTCTTTCGGCGATGGTGCTTGCCATTGCGATTGTGGTCGATGATGCCATTGTCGTCGTCGAGGGGGTTCATGCCAAGTTGGATCAGGGATACAAGTCTTCCGTGAGGCTTCTATTGATGCCATGAGTGAACTGGGTGGAGCTATCGTTTCTATTACGTTAGTCATGATGTCTGTGTTTATTCCGGTAAGTTTCATGGGAGGTACTGCCGGTACATTCTACCGTCAGTTTGGTATCACCATGGCGATCTCTATCGGTTTTTCAGCTTTGAATGCATTGACTTTGTCACCGGCACTGTGCGCAATTTTCTTGAAACCGCATGATGAGGGACATGGAGCAAAGAAGATGACCCGTGTAGAACGTTTCCATACAGCCTTTAATGCGGCTTATGATTCTATATTGAAGAAGTACAAGAAGCATGTAGTATTCTTTATCCATAAGAAATGGTTGTCATTCGGGCTGGTTGCCGCTTCTATCATTTTGTTGGTATTCTTTATGAAGGTTACTCCGACGGGTATGGTGCCCAATGAAGATACCGGTACCATTATGGGTGCGGTGACACTGCCTCCCGGTACTTCACAGGAACGTGCAATGGAAATCTTAAACCGTGTAGACAGCTTGGTGGCTGCCGAACCGGCTGTAGATTCCCGTACGGTGATTTCCGGTTTCGGCTTTATTGGTGGTCAGGACCTTCTTACGGTTCTATCATTATTAAGCTGAAAGATTGGGAAGAACGCTCCATGATGCAGAATTCGGATATTGTGGTAGGTACGTTGTTTATGCGTGCGCAGAAGATCATCAAGGATGCGCAGGTATTGTTCTTTGCTCCTCCTATGATTCCGGGTTATTCGGCATCCAGTGATATCGAGTTGAATATGCAGGATAAGACCGGTGGAGACTTGAATCATTTTTATGATGTAGTTTTGGACTATATGGATGCGTTGAAGGCACGCCCTGAAATTAATTCGGCCCAGACTACCTTCAATCCGAGTTTCCCCCAATATATGTTGGATATTGATGCTGCTGCTTGTAAGAAGGCAGGAATCAGTCCTAGTGATATTCTGACTACCATGCAGGGATATTTCGGTGGTTTGTATGCTTCTAACTTCAACCGTTTCGGTAAGATGTATCGTGTTATGATTCAGGCGGAACCCGAAGCGACCAAGAATCTGGAATCCTTGAATAGTATCAAGATACGTAATGGGAATGAGATGGCTCCTATTTCCCAGTTCGTTTCTGTCAAGAAAGTATATGGACCGGATGTTATCGGCCGTTTCAACCTTTATACGTCTATCAAAGTGATGGTGGCTCCTGCCAGTGGCTATACTTCCGGACAGGCTTTGCAGGCTATTGCGGAAGTTGCTAAAGAGAATTTGCCTACCGGTTACGGTTATGAGTTGGGAGGTATGGCTCGTGAAGAGGCATCTACCAGTGGCAGTTCCACAGGTATCATCTTCATTCTGTGTTTTGTATTCGTTTATTTGTTGCTGAGTGCACAGTATGAAAGTTACATTCTGCCGTTGTCCGTATTGCTTTCAGTACCGTTCGGTCTGTTGGGTAGCTTCCTGTTTGTAAACGGATTTGCAGCATTGGGAAATATTCCGGCTTTGAAGATGATTTTAGGAACCATGTCAAATGATATTTATATGCAGATTGCATTGATCATGTTGATGGGATTGTTGGCGAAGAATGCCATTCTGATTGTAGAGTTTGCTTTGGATCGCCGTAAGCAGGGAATGAGTATTTCCTGGGCTGCGGTTTTGTGCGGCAGCCCGTTTGCGACCGATCTTAATGACCTCATTGGCCATGATTGTAGGTTTGATTCCGTTGATGTTGGCTATGGGAGTTGGTGCTCATGGTAACCGTACTTTGGGAGCTTCGGCTATTGGTGGTATGTTGATTGGTATGATCTTCCAGATCTTTATCGTACCCGTATTGTTTGTGGTATTCCAATGGTTACAAGAGAAATTCAAACCGATTGAATGGGAAAGTGTGGACAATACAGAGGTTGAACCCGAAATTGAACAATACACCCGTAAATGAACAGAAGAACAATGAAAAAGATAATAGGATTATGTTGCGCGACGTTTTTATTAAGCGGTTGCCACATCTATAAATCATACGATCGTCCCGAGTCGATAGATGCCACTGGCATCTATCGTGACCCGGTTGCCGCCAACGATACATTGGCTGCTAACGATACAACCAATATGGGTAACTTGTCATGGAAGGAAATTTTCCGTGATCCGAAATTGCAGATGCTGATTGAAGAGGGATTGGCAAACAATGTAGATATGCAGGCTGCTATCCTGCGTGTAAAGGAGGCCAAGGCGTTATTGACATCAGCTCGTTTGTCTTATCTCCCTTCTTTGGCCCTTGCTCCACAAGGTTCGTTGACTAGTGTGGACAAAAGTACTCCTGTTAAGAACTATACTTTACCTGCTTCTGCAAGCTGGGAAGTTGATTTGTTCGGCAAATTGCTGAATGCCCATCGTGGCCAGAAAGCTTCTTATTTGCAAAGTAAGGCCTATCAGCAGGCAGTGCGTTCACAGTTGATTGGTGGTATAGCCAATGCTTATTATTCTTTATTGATGCTAGACCGTCAAGTCAGTGTGACCGAACAGAATGTGGCGTTAATGAAAGAAACAGTGCGCACTATGGAAGCTATGAAGGAAGCCGGTATGACTACCGAAGCTGCTGTGGCACAGAGTAAAGGGGCTTATCACCAGACGGAGGCTTCATTGGCTGACTTGAAACGCCAGGTGCGTGAAACTGAGAATTCTATCTCCGTATTGTTGGCAAAGGCTCCTCAGAACATAGACCGTGGAACATTGGAGGAACAAGTGATGCCGGCAGATTTGGCGGTGGAGTTCCTTTACAGTTGCTTGAGAACCGGCCCGATGTAAAAGCGGCAGAATTGGCATTAGCCGACGCTTATTATACTACCAATCAGGCGCGTTCCGCTTTTTATCCCAGTGTTAATATTACAGGTACTCTGGGATGGACTAATGGTTCCAATGGTACAGTGATTTCTAATCCTGCCGTTATGCTTTGGAATGCTATCGGCTCATTGACGCAACCCATTTTCCAGCGTGGAAAATTGATTGCCAACTTGAAAGTATCGAAAGCGGAAGAACAGATTGCCAAGATGAATTATCAGCAGACTATTCTGGAAGCTGGTAAGGAAGTAAGTGATGCTTTGTTCCTGTATGATACGGCAGACAAAAAGTTGAGCGAGCACCAGGCACAGGTTTCTGAAATGCAAAAAGCGGTGGAGATGAACAATGATTTGTTTCAGGCGGAAAGGCCACTTATCTGAAATCATTACTGCACAACAGTCATTGCTGAGTGCCCAGTTGAACGAAGTATCCGATACTTTCCAGCGTATGCAGGCTGTTATCAATCTGTACAGCGCATTGGGCGGTGGACGTGAATAATTAACCTTAAAAATAATATGAATATGATTAGTCCGTTAGCTTATGTAGACCCGTCTGCAAAAATCGGGAAAAACGTAACTATTCACCCGTTTGCCTACATTGATAAGAATGTGGAGATAGGTGATGATAATGTAATTATGCCCAACGCCAGCATTATGAGCGGCGCACGCATCGGTAACGGAAATACCATTTATAACGGAGCTGTAATTGCTGCTACTCCGCAAGATTTTAAATATACGGGTGATGATACCATTGCCCGTATAGGTAATAATAATACCATCCGTGAGAATGCGGTTATTATTCGTGCCACTTTCGCCGGAGATGAGACTGTGGTAGGAAGCGGTAACTTTATTATGCAGGGAGCACGTATCTCACATGATGTGACCATCGGTAATAACTGTATTATTGGTAACGGTTCGCAGGTGTCAGGTTGTTGTGTAGTCGAGGATTATGCTATTCTTACTTCCAATGTACTGATGCAGGGAAAGACTCGTTTGGGGACTTATGCCGCCGTACAGGGCGGGTGTCGTTTTACCAAGGATATTCCTCCTTATTGTGTGGCAGCCCATGAGCCTACGGCTTTTTACAGCATCAATACCACCGTGTTGCAACATGAAGGTTTTTCGGAAACGGTTATTAAACATATAGCGCATGCTTTCCGTATATTGTATAAAGTGAATACATCTACAGAGGATGCATTGCGTCGTATTGAAGAACAGGTTCCGTCTAGTCCTGAAATTGTACATCTGATAGAGTTTGTCAGAAGTTCTAAGTTGGGTATTATAAAATAAATGTATCTTTGTCTCCCTTTATGTTAAGAATGAATAGCGTCAGGAAAAAAAGAATGGATAAAACGGTAGTGAAGGAACACATTGTTTTGGCAGCAGCGAAATCATTTGCCCAGAAAGGTGTCAAAACAGTGAGAATGGATGATATTGCTGCCGGATTATCTATATCTAATAGTTCGTTAAAATAGCCAAGCCTAAGCGGCTCTGGCAGTAAATAAAATGAGTTCTTTGAAAAGTTTGTCAATAACTTGCGGGTCTGGGTTAATTCAAACACGCAAATAAATCGTTCAAGCATATAAGCATTGTGTATGAAAGACTTGCAGGAGGATATGGCATAGGTTATTCCGCGCCTCTTACATGCCGCTTTGGCCAAGTTGATAGCTGCGAGCGACGCATTGAAGTGAAAATCCAACTTCCTGAAGTCGGTAGACTGACAGTTGGTGATTCCTGCATGCTGCTTGCCATCTCTAAAGCAAAACTCCAGCTGGAATCTGGTTCTGTAATAATCCAGCACCTCGCGTCCATCCATGGAATCGTCTGTAGAGAAATAAAGTTGCCACTTGTCTGTTCTCCCGTCCATCGGATACCAGATGGCTAAGGAAACATACCTTTTGAGAGCTTTTGCATACACCCTCAATCCGTATAGCTTTCCTTTGTTCACCTCGTATTCCTTGCACCGGGTCAAATCCAATTTGGCAAAGTTGATTTTGCCGTCAAACCACTTTGGATGGCCACGTTTTCCTGTTTTCTTTCCAATGTCGGATAGTACAGGATTACGTCATTCCGAAAGCGGCTGATGACATGGAAATCGTTCTCACACATAGGCGTTATGAATGTTTCCTTAGAAAGAATGCGTCTGCAACCACCGTTCTGGAAATGCTCTGTATCTTGTCTTTTCTACTGATAAGATAGTTGCTGTACCAGTCAACGAGGTTCTTGCCCATATTATCCAAGGTCTTGCAATCCGGCGTCTGAATGGAACCTAAAGTCATGCATTCATGGTTGTCGATGTCAATGACACCGATGCCCATGATTTCCAGTCCGCGCTTGTACTCTCCTGCACAACCAGACCAGAAATAACCTATCCAAGGTGTCTTCCTGCCTGATTTGGGGATATAGGAAGGATCGATGGCGATGGCTTTTCTTTTGCCTGTGAGATACTTGCTGATGATAGAGCCGTTGAACGCAAACCAGTCGAAAGTTTCATGCTCAAAAAGGTTACGATAAGTCTGTTCTGAGAAACAGCCATATCTGCCCAATTGGAGGAAGTTTATACGATCTGGAATGGCCATGAATAATTTCATTGCATCCATAAAGGTCTTTTCAAAAGGTTTGTGTATATTCGCAATTGATTTGAGAGCCGACAGGCACTCGGATTGGTATTGCATAAGGAGTGTTTCTTTAGTCATAATCAGAAGAGTTAGGAGACTTCTAATTTACTAAAACCAACGAATTATGCAATACTTTTATCTTTATTATCAGCAGGTTAGTACACTTTTTCAGTACATTTCTTCATGCTTAACCATTCGTTTTGACAACATTTCAATGACCTCTTTAGTGTTTTCGAACCGACTTTGCCGGTTCTATTGTTTAACTTTTAATTTTTCGGTAAAATTTACCGAAGTATTGCTATATCTAAACGTACGCTTTATGAATTGTTTCATGACAAAGAGGATTTATTACTTGATGTCATGAAGTTACATCGGGAGGAGATGCAGGAATATATGACTCAAGTGGCTTCCAAAGCAGAGAATGTTTTGGAAGTCCTCTTGAAGTTTTTTCAAAGAAGTGCCCAGGATTTTCAGAATACAAACAGGAAATTCTTTGAGGATATTGAGAAATATCCCAAGGTAATGCGTTACATTGACGAAAGCCGGAAGGAGAATTTGGATTCGGCTATGGAATTTTATCGCAAAGGAGTGGAACAAGGCATTTTTAGAAATGATGTAAATTATAATATTGTACGCGCTATGGTATGTGAGCAGATGGATTTGTTGTTGCATTCGGAAATATGCAAGTCCTATTCGCTTGGTGAAATTTATGAAACAGTTGTATTTATGCATATGCGTGGCATTTCCACTGAAAAGGGGTTGAAGATTGTGGATAATTTTTTATTGAATTTAAAAGGAAACGAACATAATAAGTATGGTTAGAAATTAAATAAGTCACTAAATAAAGAATAATAGTTAATGAAATTTTATTGCAAACCTACGTTAACCTTGTTTTTGCTGCTTTATGTAGCAATACAAAGTGCAAAGCACAAGACACATTGAGGATTACCTTACAGGACGCAGTCCGGATAGCATTGAGCGACAATCCCACCATTAAAGTCGCCGGTCAGGAAATCCTGTTAAAGAAGCCCGCCGGGAAGCTTATGCCGGTCTTTTCCCAGAAGCCAGTTTGGTGGGCAGTTATTCACGAGCCATAAAAAAGCAGTCATTCGCCATGATGGGAGAGGTGATTGAAGTCGGTACAGATAATACTTATAGTGGTGGTCTGTCTGTCAGTCTGCCTGTCTTTGCTCCGGCTCTTTACAAAAGTATCAGTTTGACAAGTACAGATGTGAACCTGGCGGTAGAGAAATCACGTGCTTCACGTCTGGATATGGTAAATCAAGTGACCAAGGCATTTTTTCAGTTGCTTTTGGCACAGGACAGTTATGAAGTGCTGCTTAAAAGTTATAAGCAGAGTGAAGATAATTATAATGTGGTGAAAGCTAAATATGAACAGGGGACTGTCAGTGAATATGATAAGATTAGTGCGGATGTGCAGATGCGCAGCTTGAAACCTACCGTGGTGTCTGCCCGTAACGGAGTGAATTTGGCAAATTTGCAGTTGAAGGTCTTGATGGGAATGGAGTCTGATGTAAAGGTAGCGGTTGAAGGCAATCTGAAGGATTGAAATGTCTATGTTTACTCGTCAGGCAATGCCTCGTCCAGACAATTTGACAAATAACAGTACGTTGAAGCAATTGAACTGAATGCATTGCAATTAAAGCAGACGCTGAAGTTGCAGTATACCAACTTTATGCCGACCCTTTCTGCCAGTTTCCAATATATGTATACTTCAATGAATGATAATTTCAAGTTCAAGGAATACGATTGAGGCCCTATTCTACTATCGGCCTGAATCTAAGCATTCCTTTGTTCAAAGGAAGTAATTTTACTCAATTGAAACAGACCCGTATCCAGATGAAACAACTGGAAGAGAACCGTATCAATACAGAGCGGCAACTCACTATGCAAGCTACCGGTTATTTGATAATATGGCCGCTAGTACGGAACAGGTGGTAAGTAATAAAGAAGCTGTCTTTCAGGCGGAGAAAGGGCGTACTATTGCCGAAAAGATATGAAGTTGGAAAGGAACTATCTTGGAATTGAATAGTTCGGAAGTGGCTTTAACAGAGGCTAACTGACTTATAACCAGTCCATCTATGACTATCTGGTAGCTAAAGCTGATTTGGATTTAGTCTTAGGCATTGATGAAGTAACGGAACAATAACACATTAACATAAAGATAGTATGAGAAAATATTTTCAATTCGCAGCTTGGTGGTAACTATGCTGGGG